>Ga0209437_100043_pt1 | contig 440454 bp, 380 predicted proteins | sample AraplaL_Cvi_mTSA_FD_184266 | JGI IMG/M metagenome (GOLD analysis project Ga0209437, IMG submission 184266) | Arabidopsis root microbial communities from the University of North Carolina, USA - plate scrape CL_Cvi_mTSA (SPAdes) (version 2) | ecosystem: Host-associated > Plants > Roots >...
CTTTGACAGCCTTGAAGAACTGGAAAATGAACTCCTTAAATACCTCGTTTATTATAACTGGGAAAGACCACACCAAGGTATCGGCGGAAAGAAACCTATCGATATGGTCGCCCTAAACAACAAAAAATAATAGCTAATTCTGTTACCGAATTACCTAACCCTTACAGCAATGACGCGCGGATAAAAAAGTTGTATCATCTTCTCTAATCAGACACCCCCATACTGCGTGTGCATCAACCAATTCACACTAAAAAAGTGTAATTTTCGCCCATGATCCGTAAAGATAATTATACCCTGCCCGGCGCCAAGGGCCGCCCTATGCTGATTGATGTAACGTATGACGACGCGCTGAAAAACGCGCCGGTAGTGATCTTTGCGCATGGCTTTAAAGGGTTTAAAGACTGGGGCACGCATAACCTGGTAGCCGATCATTTCGCCCGGAACGGTTTCCGGTACCTCAAGTTCAACTTTTCGCATAATGGCACCACGCCCGATCATCCTACCGATTTTGCCGATCTGATAGCCTTCAGCGATAACACCTTTTCCATTGAGCTGGAAGACCTGGATACGATTATTGATTTTGCCTGTAGTGGCTCGGGCATGGCGGCAGCTAACAGCGTATTTTTAATAGGCCACAGCATGGGGGGCGGCATTAGTATCATTAAATCGGCCGAAGACAGCCGCATCAAAAAACTGGTCACCCTGGCCTCTATATCAGGTTTCCGTAATCTGTGGCCAAAACAAAGCGAAGCCCAGTGGTACCTGCAAGGCGTTATTTATATGCACAATTCGCGCACCGGTCAGCAAATGCCCCTCAAATCAACCCTATTGGATGATCTGGACAAACATCCGCTTCGCCTGGATATCCCCGCCAAAGCCGCCGAAGTACAACAACCCTGGCTGCTGGTACACGGCGACATCGACCCAACCGTACCGCTCGATCATGCCAAAGAACTGCATACCGCCCAACCCAATGCCGAATTCGTGATCATCAAAGGCGGCGACCATGTTTTAGGCGCCACACACCCTTATACCGGCGATACGATACCCGCTGCCTTACAGGAATTTTGCGATAGGGCGATAGCGTTTCTTAATAATTATTGAATTTTGTCTGAACCCTGATTTTTCAGATTAAGGGATTACCGTAATTTAGTGAATTATTCGATTAACCCGCTTTGTCATCCTGAGGAACGAAGGATCTATTCATAAACAGGCATATCGCTTAATAGATGCTTCACTTCGTTCAGCATGACAAACATATTGTAAAAACCACCCTTCTTCTTCTCCGTCAACAGAACAGCTTCGGGCGAAAGCGGGCAGAACAATGGAGGCCTGTGCGTATGCGGGGCATAGCAAGTTTTTGCTGTAGCGCAGGAAAATGAGGGAACGAAGTGGGGCAAAATAATTGCCGCCCTGGTTCTGTCCGGTTTGCAGGGTAAAGGCCCTGTGCGGCAAAGAAGCATTTCTGGTGACAGCCTTTTTGGTTACTTTTGTGGCGACAAAAGTGACTGGCCCTCCCGCGGCCAAGAGCGGGTCTGCGCCATACCCAAACGTCATTCCTTCGTCAATAAACACCCCATTACCGTAACTTTAAACACTTAGCCTTATCTTAAACCAAAATACTATTAGCTTACCATGAGTTTAGAAGGATCACGAAAAGAAGGAAAAAAATATATTAACGTTATACCAACCGACGAAGGCGGCTTTGGTAAAATACTCCCGATACTGGGCGAATACATCAATAACAAGGCCGAGCGGATCCCCCTCAAAACGCTTGGCCCGTTTAAAACCGATACTGCCATTTACCAAAACCCACCGGCCAGCGGTTTGCGCATTACCTGGATAGGCCATACCAGCATACTGATCGAGATTGACGGCAAACGTATCCTTACCGATCCGGTTTGGGGCCAGCGTGTTTCCTTTTCCAAATACATCGGCCCTAAACGCTTTTTTCAACCACCACTTTCATTAAGTAAATTACCCTCGCTGGATGCCGTCATCATATCACATGATCATTATGACCATCTGGATAAGGATACTATTCAATTTTTCGCAGAAGCTACCGTTCCCTTTTATTGCTCCATAGGCGTAGGGCAACACCTGCGTAAATGGGGCATTAATGCAGATCGCATCACCGAAATAGATTGGGGCAATAGCGTGGTTATCGGTAACGATCTGGTGGTTACAGCTACACCAGCACGCCATTTCTCTGGCCGGGGCATTACCGGGCGTAATGAAACCCTGTGGTCATCATTCGTGATCAAAGGCCCCAAACACAATATTTATTTTGGTGCCGATTCGGGCTGGTCGCCCAGTTTCGCGGAGATCGGTGAAGCCTTTGGCCCGTTTGACTTAACCATACTGGAAATTGGCGCTTATGGCAAATACTGGCCCGATATACACATGGGCCCCGATCATGCCTCCAACGCGCACCTGGCCCTCAAAGGCAAACTGATGATGCCCGTACATTATGGCACCTTTAGCCTGGCCCCACACGCCTGGTACGAACCCATTGAACGGCTAACCGATTTGGCAACAGATAAAAACATCAACCTGTTTGTCCCCAAACCCGGCGAACCTACGGAGGTAAAAGCCGAGTATAACTCCAACTGGTGGAAACCGTATTTGTCGTAAAGTTCATAGTGATAGATCATGGGCATGGCAAAAAAATTGTCATCCTCTGCATAATTTTTCGTATATTTACATACATAACAGCCCGGAATTCTCTAAACCAGAAAACCGGGCTGTTTTGTTAAAGAACCAAAAGGCACAAAAACCGACCGTTTGGTATGTCGCCACTTGAGTATCAATAAGTTAATACTTTTTAAACCTTTCAAAACCCGTCAAAAATTTGTTAAAAAGTGTTAAAATGGCGTTAAAGTTTAGTTAAAATGAGCAAAAGCCACTCCATTTCACCCCGTTTTTGGCTAAAAAAGTGTTAAAATTTGAGGTTTAAAAAGTTTTTCCATCAAACAAAGTAACTTCGGGCGTCTGCGATGATCAAACAAAAGTAAACGCTTCACAAAAATCCCGATCAATGAATCAAAATTATATCTTGGTAATTGAAGGTAAACCACAAGGCCCTTTTAGCATTGAGGAGTTAAAAAACCGTAAACTAAAGCCCGGCGATTTTGTAAAAACCCCTGAAATGGATGATTATAAAGAGGCGCAGGAAATTGCCGAGCTGCGTGCACTTTTCGGTTTTGCCAAACCGCCGATGCTTATGCAATATTATGGCAGTTTTGATCAGCGCCTGCTGGCCTCGGTGCTGGATTGGTTTATGCTTTTCGCTGTGTTTGTAATTATTGCCTTTGTGGTGGTATTGCTGTTTATACAGGATAAAGAAACACGTATCATGGTGTCCTTCAGCATTTTGGGCGTTATCCCGCTGGCTAAAATTATCTATCACATTGTGATGGAAAGCTCGGTTAAACAAGCTACCTACGGCAAACAGATGCTCAAAATCAAGGTAGTAGATATGAACGGCGACCGCATCAGTACAGGCAAAGCCATTAGCCGCAACTTGCTCAAGCTGCTTTCTGCCCTGCCCTTTTGTTTGGGTTATGTAATAGCCTTCTTTAACAAAAAACAACAATGCCTGCATGATATGCTAGCCAATACCCTGGTGATCAAAGAAAGGTTATTTTAAGGCAATGATGTAAAAGAAACGCTTACAGAAATTTAAATAGCTATTCGACTATATTCATTAAATTTGCATCTTATTAATTCATCCACTGCATGAATACTGATGCCGTTAAAGTGCTGCAAGGCCGTTATTGTAATTCGCTCACCGAATATTCTCGTTTTGTTACCCGCGAAGTAAATATTGGTGATGTGCCCCTGGGTGGCAATAACCCAATCCGTATACAAAGCATGACCACTACAGATACCATGGATACCCTTGGTACCGTTGAGCAATCCATCCGTATGGTTGATGCCGGCTGTGAGTATGTGCGCATCACCGCGCCCAGCATCAAAGAGGCACAAAACCTGGCCGAGATCAAGAAACAGCTTCGCCAGCGTGGTTATAACGTTCCGCTGGTGGCCGATATACATTTTACCCCCAACGCCGCCGAAGTGGCCGCACGCATTGTAGAAAAAGTAAGGGTAAACCCAGGCAATTACGCCGACAAAAAGAAATTTGATCAGATAGATTATACCGATCAGGAATACCAGGGCGAACTGGAACGCATCTACAAAAAATTTACTCCCCTGGTTAATATCTGCAAGGAGTATGGTACCGCCATGCGCATTGGCACCAATCACGGCTCGCTGAGCGACCGGATCATGAGCCGTTACGGCGATACCCCGCAGGGCATGGTGGAGTCGGCTATGGAGTTTATGCGGATGTGCGAAACGCTGAATTATTATAACCTGGTAATCTCCATGAAATCGAGCAACCCGCAGGTAATGGTACAGGCTTATCGCTTGCTGGTAGATACCATGGTGGCCGAGGGCATGAACTATCCCCTGCATCTGGGCGTTACCGAAGCCGGCGATGGCGAAGATGGCCGTATCAAATCGGCTGTAGGTATCGGCACCTTGTTAGAAGATGGTCTGGGCGATACGGTACGTGTTTCTCTCACCGAGGAACCTGAAGCAGAAGCTCCTGTTGCCATTGAACTGGTACGCCGATATACGGAAAGAAGCCAAAAATCAAAAGTCAAAAGTCAAAACACAGAAGCAGAGAGCACTTCACTCACTACTCACCACTCACCACTCACCAGTCACTCCCCCTACGAGTATAAAAAACGCCATACTTATGAGGCCAACGCGTTTATAGGCGGGCACATGGTACCCAGGGTAGTGGTTGATCTTTCAGCCAAAAACCTTAAAGATCCGGCTGTTTTGAAGGATGCTGGTTATCTGTATTCGCCCTTGTTGGATAAATATAACATGGCCGAGCAATCGGTTGATTTTGTTTACCTGGCCGATGAGCTGCCTTCGTTTGTGTTCCCAAGCAACTTAAAACAGCTTTACAATTATAACACCTGGCAGAAACTGGTTGATAAAACCAATTGCCACCCGGTATTTTCCCTGGTAGAGTATATCGCACAGGATACTGATCGATCATCCAAATTAAACCTGGTAAGGATATTGCCTGCCGATATGGATTCGGATGAGTTTGGTTCATTACCTTTTGATAATTCACTGGTATTTGTATTGGAAACCGATGCTCTGCACGGTATGGCCGATCAGCGCGGCTTCTTCTTTAAGTTGGAAGAACTTGGCCTGGAGATTCCGGTGATCGTTAAAAGAAGTTATGAGTTTGAAAAAGACCATGGACCATGGACCATGGACCATGGACAAACAGACTTAACCACTAAACTCCAACTATACGCTGCTACAGATCTGGGGGCCTTGCTGGTTGATGGGTTTGGTGATGGTATCTGGATAGACGCTCCTGAGTTATCGGCTAACGTTATTACTTCAACAGCCTTTGGTATTTTACAGGCTACCCGTTCCAGGATCTCTAAAACAGAGTATATATCATGCCCAAGCTGCGGCCGTACCCTGTTTGATCTGATGGTAACCACCCAGATGATCCGCAGCCGTACCAGCCATCTTAAAGGACTTAAAATTGGCATTATGGGTTGCATTGTGAACGGCCCGGGCGAAATGGCCGATGCCGATTATGGCTACGTAGGTTCCGGTACCGATAAGGTAACTTTATATCGCGGTAAGGAAGCGGTGAAGAAAAACATCAGCTCAGCTAACGCGCTCGATGAACTCATTGGCATTATCAAAGAAGATGGCAACTGGGTAGAGCAGGAGGTTAATTAGCAATTAAAGTCAATAGCTGAAAAGGATCTTGATACTTGATACTAATGTCTTGATACTTTCTCTTTTAAACAGAACAGGGCTGACCTCGCGCCAACCCTTGTTCAAAGTATAATTAAAAAAGATCTTTTATCGGTTTAAATTGAAGGCAAGCGCGATCAGCTTTTTGTTTTCAGGATTGTCTTTACCCTCATTCAACTTGTTCGATAGCTGATTTAAAGCCAATCGTGTTTTTTCACGTTTTAAATTCAGTTTCGTGTTGATGGTTTCTTCATAGATCAGCTTCGCGTCATCGGTATAAAACCGGATGGTTTGTGCCTTAGGCTGATTCGCGTTACTTTCTACCACCCAGAAACCACGTTCTGGTACTTTTGTTTGAGCCTGGCTGCATACAGCGCTTATCAGGATCAATGCTGTTAACATTATTTTTTTCATGGCCCGTTTCTATTTAATTATCAAAACTAAGCGGGCCGGATATCATTAAAAAGCAACGTTGTTATTCAGCTGTAGATTGCATACCAACTGCATTTATTGTAACGCCATCAACATTGGTCAAAAATAATTAGTCGTACCAAATCTTTTTCTGTCGTATGTCGATGAAAGTGTGCATTTTATCGCATTTGAATAAAAGATTTTCCATCTTTTGACCGATATCAGGTAAATTAGCTTTATGAACAACAGGCTCGATATCCGGCTGCAAAACATCAAGATACCAAGGGTTTACCAACACCTGTTGTTTTGGAGTGTGGGTTACCTTCTGATAGCCAGTATGTACTCGGTTCAAACCAATTTTGAAGTATCATTAAGAAACAATATGGTTTTTATGCCAGTTCAGATTGCTTATTATTATGCAATAGCCTATTGGGTAATTCCCCGCTACTTGTTTGTTAACCGGTACTTGATGTTCACGTTTCTGCTGTTGCTATTGGTTGTTATTTCAACGTTAGCAACACGATCTGTAGGCTTATTGTTCGTGCATCCGTATTTAGTGCGGGTAATGCCGGTTACTTTTCAGGGCTATATACAGTATGATCGGCTGCCTTTTTTTACCAAACTATTTGATATAGAAAATCTCGTAAATTCTTTTAAAGGTGTAAATCTTATTATTGGATTTGTACTGGCCATTAAATTATTTAAGATGTGGTATGAACGCAAACAAGCCTCTCTGGAGGCCGAACTAAGCGCCTTGAAAGCTCAAGTACATCCACACTTTTTGTTTAACACACTAAATAATTTGTATGCGTTGAGTCTGGATCAATCGCCCAAATCGCCCCAGTTGATATTGGGCCTATCAGATATTTTGCGCTATATACTTTATGAATGTAACGCCGATGAAGTACCTCTTGAGCGGGAGATATTGATGATGCAGCAATACGTAAAGCTGGAAAAACTACGTTATGAAGACCGTATCGATATTAACTTTACCGTTACCGGCGACCTGAGAAATAAACTGATAGCACCATTACTGATTCTTCCGTTTATCGAAAATGCCTTTAAACATGGCACCAGCGAAAAAACCGGGCAGGTTTGGATAAACATTAATGTACATGTGACAGGGAACCGCTTTAAGCTAAAAGTAGCCAATAACAAACCCGAGCATCAGCCTGAAGAAAACGAACAAGATATCCGCGGGCATATCGGCCTGAAAAATGTAATGAAACGCCTCGATCTGCTTTATCCTGCCACCTCAAAGCTAAAGATCATGAATGAGGATGATACCTTTCTGATTGTGCTCGATATGGAGCTACATGTAGTTAAACACATTGAAAAACAATTGGTAAGCGCATGAAGATCCGGACACTCATAGTTGATGATGAGCCTCATGCCATAGCTGTATTGGAGAAATACCTGGCCCAGTTTAACCAAATGGAACTCATAGGCAAATGCTCGGATGCCATACAGGCTTTTCAGTTGCTGCAGCAAAAACAGGTAGACCTGATGTTTCTGGATATTCAAATGCCAGGTATTAAAGGAACCGATCTGCTCCGGAGCCTCAAAAACCCTCCCAGGGTAATTTTCACCACCGCTTATAGTGAATACGCCCTGGAAGGCTTCGAACTAAACGCGGTTGATTACCTGTTGAAACCCATTTCATTCGAACGTTTTTTGCGTGCCGTTGATAAGATTTATCAGCTGGCAGAAAGCAGGCATAATCCGGTAATCATCCACGAAGCTCCGGCAAGTGATCATGAAACATTCATCTATCTCAAAGTAGAGCGTAAAACGGTTAAGGTAAATGTAAATGATATTTTGTGGATAGAAAGCCTGCGTGATTATGTAAAAATGGTGATCAAAGATCAGATATATATCACCCGGCAAAAGATCAGCATACTGGAAGAAATGTTGCCCGAAAACAGGTTTGTACGTATTCACAGGTCGTTCATTGTGGCCCTGGCTAAAATAGATTCTTTTTACTCCTATAGCATTGAGGTTGCCGGGCATGAGTTACCAATTGGTCGTAATTACAAACAGGATGTTCAAAAAAAGCTGAAAGCCGAACGACTGCAGTTTGACTGATAGGTGTCAATAATTTTGCATTATCTTTGAGGTACATGAGTAATAAAATAGCTGTTTTAGATATTCCTGCCACACTTCAACGATATACCAATGCCAACCCTGATTTTGGTATTATTCACGATAACTGGAACCAGGATAATTTCGCCATATTGGGTAATGAACATGACTTAAAACATGGCTTACCCGTTAAAACAGATTATTACTCGGTTATTTTATGTCTGAGCGGCAGCTGTAAAAAAACAGTTGGTCATTTTGTTTTTGAGGTTTATCCAAACTCCATACACCTGGTATCACCTGCTTTTATTACTTCTTTTGAAGATGCTACCGACGATCTGCTCCTGTACCAGGTATTGTTTAAAAAGGATTTTCTGACCCACAATTTCCTGAAAGAAAATATTGTGGATAACCTGCTGGAGGTAAATCCAGACTATCCGCCAATTTATGGGCTGTCACAAAAAAGTGTGACATCATTAAAGGCGCTTTACGAAAAGATGAGTGATGAAAGCCGTGAAAAAGGAGCTTTCCACCTGCAGATCTTACGCCTGCTTGTGGTTGATCTATTGTATGAAATGAACCGGGCCTGCGAAAGTTGTCTGCTCCATTCAACCAGGCATCTGAGCAAACAATATCAACTGGTATACAAATTCAAAAAACTGGTTGAGGAGAAATTTCTGGCCCTAAAAACCGTACAGGAATATGCCGACGAGCTCTTCATATCGGCCAAGTATTTAACCGAAATAGTAAAAGGCGAAACCGGTCAAAATGCCCTGCATGTTATCCATAACCGCCTGTACCTGGAAGCCCAATACTTACTATCCTCATCAGGTCTTAGTATCAAAGAAATTTCTGAACGGCTTAACTTTGATAACAGCTCGCATTTCAGCCGCTTTTTTAAACGCTTTGCCGGATATAATCCCTCGGAACTTAAGCAGGTACAATAAAGAAATCCTCCCTTTGTCCCCTCCAAAATCCCCGTTATGACTATTGCCTGACGGTATTTTCTGTCTATCGGAAAAATTGGTTGTTAAATCCGATTTATTGGGATTGATGTGCCTTCGTACAGGCAGTACCTTTGACATGTCAATCAACAACAACGGTCATGAAAAAGGAAAACTTAAACTTACTAAAAGGCAGATTACTTCAAGTATACTGGGGCACCTTTCAAATTTTAACTATCATTTACAGATAGTCACCTTCGGGGCGATCACTAAAAATTTTACCATATATAACAAAACTATACTATAACCTACACGATCATGAAAACTTCCATTAAACTCAGTGTTTTAATATTTTCATTGTTATCTGTTATCTCTTTAAATATTAAAGCACAGGATATCAATACTCCTGTAACACCAAAAACTACTTCCGTTGGTTCAGGCATCCGTTTAAGTGCCGGTATTGAATCAGGCCTGCCTTTGGGCAAACTCAACAATAACTATAACCTTAACTTCGGAGGTTCGTTACAAGCCGATTTTCCGGTGATTGACAGACAATTATATGTTACTTTAAACACTGGTTTCAACAACATTTATGCCGATGATGTTACCAATGCTCCTGACATTCAATTAATCCCTGTTAAGGCAGGTTTGAAATATTTCCCTGTTAAAAACTTCTATATCCAGGGCGAAGCCGGCGCATCATTCATTGCCAATAAAACAGACCTTGGTGCAACCAAATCAGCAGCGTTTGTTTACGCACCGCAAGTAGGCGTATTATTTAATGTAGGTCGCAAAAATTATATCGACGCAGGTGTAAGATTTGAAAGTAACAGTAAATTTTATACTAATGGCAGCACCAGCAATTTTATTGGTCTGAGAGTTGCCTACGCATTCAACCTCTAATCAATACCAAAAACAACAGCCGGTTTGCGGCTTCTCTATATACAATTAATCCGTAAAAACAGGCAGACTCATTTTGAAGTCTGCCTGTTTTGTTTTATGTTTTATCTATTCTGGTGTTTAATTCACCGGAGTAAATTCAGCAAACACGTTTGCTGTCTCATTCAAACTATTCAGGCTTACATAATCACAAACGGCTGCAAACTCACCCCACATTGCATGAACAGCTTTGCTGTGATGAGCCTGATCAATAGCCTCGGCGCTCAACCATTCAAAAACTTCAATAATGGTACCATCAGCGGTTTCCATAATAATGGGCTGCCGATCCGTTACCAATCCCTCCTGTTTAAGTCGGGGTACATGGGTTTTGGTGAGCTGCTTTAAGGCATCTGCTTTTCCTGGTTTTGGTTTATAAGCCACAATAACTATTCGCCCCATAATTGTCATATTTTACAGCAATTTACAATTTTTAAAACCCACATCATATTCGATGGTTAGCTTTATAAATATCAAAACATAAATCAACCTAACCATGGCAAAAAACGTTGCAGACCAACTGGTAGAAATGCTGGCAAGCGCGGGCATCAAAAGAATATATGCTGTTACCGGCGATAGCCTTAACGAAGTAAATGATGCCGTACGGCGGGCGGATAACATACAATGGATACATGTGCGTCATGAGGAAGTTGGTGCCTACGCCGCAGGCGCCGAAGCACAGTTGAATGGTCTTGCATGTTGCGCGGGCAGCAGTGGCCCGGGTCATGTACACCTCATTAATGGTTTGTATGATGCACACCGGTCGGGCGCGCCGGTTATCGCCATTGCATCAACCATAGCCAGTTTTGAATTTGGGACAGATTATTTCCAGGAAACCAATACTATAAAACTGTTTGATGATTGCAGCTATTACAACCAGGTGGCCACAACCCCTAAGCAGTTACCACGCATGTTACAGGCTGGCATACAAAGTGCCCTGCATCAAAAAGGAGTGGCCGTAATTGGTTTACCCGGCGATGTTACCAGCATGGATGCTGTGGAGATCAATACATCTACCCAAAACTTTAATCCAGCTCCCGTGGTCAGACCGTCGGATGCTGATCTGCAAAAGCTATCTGCATTGATTAATCATCATCAAAAAATCACCATTTTTTGTGGTATAGGTGCCGCCGAAGCACATGACGAAGTGGTAGCCTTATCCCAGAAACTTCATGCTACAGTAGCTTACTCTTTCCGGGCCAAAATGGATATTCAATATGATAATCCTAACGAAGTGGGTATGACCGGTCTTTTAGGTCTGCCATCGGCCTATCATAGCATGCACGAAAGCAATTTGTTGATATTGTTGGGTACAGATTTTCCGTATACGCCATTTATGCCTACCGATTGCAAAATTGTACAGGTAGACATCAAACCGGAGCGTATTGGCCGCAGGGCTAAGGTTGATGTTGGTTTATGCGGAAATATCAAGGATACACTGACCGCATTGCTACCATTGATCAGTCAGAAACAAGACGACAGCTTTTTAAAAGCCCAGCTAAAAGTATATGCCGACGTAAAAAATAAAATGCAAACCTATGTTGAAGACAGCGGCGAACAGGATAAGATACACCCTGAATTTGTAGCCAGCGTACTGGATAAAATAGCTGCTGACGATGCCATATTTACGGTGGATACGGGCATGTCCTGCGTATGGGGTTCCCGTTATATTAATGCCACAGGCAAGCGAAAAATGATAGGTTCTTTTAACCATGGCTCTATGGCTAATGCCATGCCACAGGCCATTGGCGCAGCCCTTGCCCGTCCTGGCCAGCAGGTTATAGCGCTTTGCGGCGATGGCGGACTATCAATGCTGTTAGGCGACCTGGCTACCATCGTTCAATACAAACTGCCGGTTAAAATCATTGTTTTTAACAACCGCTCCCTGGGCATGGTTAAATTGGAAATGGAGGTTGCCGGCCTGCCCGATTGGCAAACAGATATGTACAATCCCGATTTTGCTTTAGTGGCTCAAGCCATGGGTATTAAAGGTATTAATGTGAAACATCCCGAAGATGTTAAGGAAGCTATCACTGAGGCCTTGGCATTTGATGGCCCGGCCTTAGTTAATGTGTTTACCGACCCGAATGCACTGGCTATGCCGCCTAAAATTGAATTTGAACAGGTAAAAGGCATGGCCGTATCCATGACTAAGCTGATGCTCAACGGCCATATGGACGAAGTGTTGGATACGGTAAAATCAAATTATAAACATTTGAAAGATTTGTTGTAGATCCCCGACGAAGACTTACGAAGTTTTAAAAACTTCGTAAGTCTAAAATAGATATGCCAATAAAAGCAAAGGCCCGGTAAACCGGGCCTTTGCTTTTATTTTTTCCAAACGTTATTGTCAGGATTATAGTCTGGCATTACTTTGTCAGGATCATAAGTAACCGATTCAATTTCTTCGGTTGATGGATACTTGAATGTCCATGAAGCAAAACGCTCCCAGATTTCAACAGGCAATTTAATACGATCTGTTTTGCCGCTTTTGGTTTTCACCTCCAGGATAACAGGCATGGCCATTTTACCCAGGTTATCAATGGTGATCATTGCTCCTTTTGAGGCATCGCCATCCACGTATTTCACATCGCTAACCGCAACATCCAGACGCCAGTTGTTCAGGAACCAACCTCTCCAGAACCATTGCAAACTTTCACCCGATGCATTCTCGATGGTACGGAAAAAGTCATCAGGTGTTGGGTGTTTAAATGCCCATCTGTTGATGTATGTTTTAAAAGCAAAATCAAAGCGTTCGGGGCCTAATATCTGCTCACGTAATAAAACCAAACCTGCGCTTGGTTTAAAATATAGCAATGTACCGGTATTTTTCTCTTTCAAATTAGCTGGCTGGCTCATCACAGGCTCCAGTTCGGGCTTGGTTAAAAAGTCGCCGGTACGGTGCATATCTGTAGCACGGGTGTTTTTATATTCGCCGTTGTTAAAATTAGCTGTCGAAAGTGTATTGATGAAAGTGTTAAAACCTTCGTCCATCCAGCCGTACATACGTTCGTTTGAACCTACGATCATAGGGAACCAGGTATGCCCAAACTCATGGTCATTTACGCCCCAAAGCGCATTTCTCTTTGCTTTGTATCCGCAGAAAACAATACCCGGATATTCCATACCGCCTACTATACCGGCAACTGCTGTTGCAGCAGGATAAGGAAATTCAAACCATTTGGCAGAGTTATATTCAATTGATTTCTTTACATATTCTGTTGACCGTCCCCAGGCATCATTGCCATCGCTTTCAACAGGGTAGGCCGAAATAGCTATTGATTTTTTACCGCTTGGCAGATCCATTTTGGCGGCATCAATAATAAAAGCGGCCGATGAAGCCCATGAGGCATCACGTGCATTTTTTATTTTAAAATGCCAGGTTAATTCGGTTTTGCCAGCCGGGCGCGATTTGGGATCCTTAACCTCATCTGCCGTACGGATCATTACAGTTTTTTCGCTTTGAGCTGCCTCGGCCCAGCGCTTTTGCTGCTCTGCGGTATACACTTCCTGCGGGTTTTGCAGTTCACCGGAGGCAACTACAATATGATTTGCCGGAGCAGTGATACTCAGATCGAAATCGCCATATTCCAGATAAAACTCACCCGGACCAGTATATGGCAGTGTGTTCCACCCCATTACATCGTCATATACGCACATGCGTGGATACCACTGTGCTACAGTATAAATCCTACCATTTTTAGTATCCTGGTACCCCATACGGTCCGATCCATAATTGGGGGGATTAAATGAATACTCTATTTTAAGCTTAACCTGCCCGCCATTAGCTGTTACCTCTTTTGGTAAAAAAACCTGCATACGGGTATCTGTGATCAAAAATTTAGCTTCAGCAAATTCACCTTTACCAATAGCATATTTTACTGATTTTATTTTGTAACCGGCATCAAATGCTTCGCCACGGCCCCAGTTACGGCTGCCTGTTGGCGGTACAATAGCCGTTCCGCGTGAGTCTAATTTAAACAGGTTTTGATCGAGCTGCATCCATAAAAAGCCAAGGTTTTGCGGACTATTATTGGTATAGGTTAATACTTCAGATCCGGTGATCTCATTGGTTTGATCATTCAGTTTTGCAGCCAATTGATAATCGGCCCGGTTTTGCCAGTATTTAGGTCCTGGTTCGCCACTTGCGGCACGATATTCTGTACCATTTTTGGTATAAAAGCCAGGCCCGAAAGTTTCATGATAATTGTAATCAGAAGCAGGCGCATTCGTTGAAGCGGCCTGCTGGGCATCACTTACACTAACCGCCAACATAAAGGCCATGCTGAAACCGGCCATCAGTTTTAAATTCATTTCAATATTTTTTGTATGTATACAGCAAGTATACTACAAAAAAACGTTTTTGAACGGCCTCGTAAAACGATTGTTACCAGAATATTAATTATTGGTTTGATAAACATAAAGCCTATAAATCAGGTAGATATACGAGATTTATAGGCTTTAAATTGATATATAGAAAAATATAAGGGTCTTATTTATTTAGAAAATGAGATTGGTAAACTTTTTCATCAAAACCAAAAAACAAAAAGTCGCCATCCTCAATAACAGGTCTTTTGATCATACTTGTTTTTTGCTGTAACAAGGTAAGTGCATCGGCATTGGTTTTTACACTTTCCTTTACCTGCGGATCAAGTTGTTTCCAGGTAAGGCCCTGCTTGTTCAGGAATTTTTCGTAACCCGCTTTGCTGTCCCATTCCTGCAGTTTTTCGGTGCTTACACCTAATTTTTTAAAATCCTGGAAATCATAATCTACTTTATTTTCTTTCAACCAGTCAAGCGCTTTCTTAACTGTGTTGCAATTGGTTATTCCGTAAACTTTCATGAGGCTAATTTATCCTTTTTGTGCCGAAAGTATGTCAGGTGTTTTTAATCTAATGCATAGCTCTTATTGACTGGCGCCACTGCTTTTACCCCCGCCTTTGGTATCGTCATTATTGATGCTACGCTGGTTCTTTTTAATATCGCTATTGAGCTTGCCGAATTTATAATTAAGCCTGATAGCGAAATGGCGGTATGGGTTTTCTCTGCTGATGGTTTGAGAAAAATCTGGCGTGTTAGTAGTATTGTTAAATGCTCTGTATTTGCTATAAGGATTATTAGCCACAAGGGTAACTGTGAATTTTTTATTAAACAGATCTTTAGCAACACTGTAGGAGTTATAGATAAAGTTACTTGATTTACCTTGCAGTGTTACATCACCACTAAAGAAACCGGCGTTATAACCAAATCGGTATGTATCACCCAGTTTATAGGTAAAGCTGGCAAATGCGTTACCGATATAGCCATCGTTTTTAAAAAAATCGCTATTGTAAACGCCTTTTAACCAAACATGTGAAACTTGCCCATTTAGGCTGACAGTTAAGGGTTTGATGATAGAAAAATTGGTATTGATATTGAAACCAAGTGTACGGTTGCTACCTAAATTTTGATAGGTTGTGTATGTTACCGTATCACGCAAAGTGCTTATAGTTTGAATGGAGTTATTGGAAAACGCGTAGCTTAAACCCACCGTAACTGATGCCTTTTTAAAGTTGCTGTAGGTAAGTTCAAAGGTGTTATTGAGTTCGGGGCGCAGATCAGGATTACCGGTGTTGATGAATTTAGGATTTGAGTTATCAACAAAAGGATTAAGCTGGTATATACCAGGGCGCTGTATCCGCTGCGTAAAACCGAAATTAATGCTGCTGCTATTCAGGGTGCGTTGTATGGATACTGAAGGGATCAAATTGTTATAGCCTTTATCAAGCGGCGTACCTACAAAATCAGCCCTAACTTGAGTGTGTTCAATACGCAAACCACCTTTTACCGTCCATTTAGTTAGTTTTAACTGGTAAGAATTGTAAACACTGGTTACATCCTGATGATAATCAAACGTACTGGTTTGCCCAGTGTTAACTACATATTGGTTTGTAGTAGGATCGAGGTCTTCACGTCCGAAATCACTGAAGTTATTCCGTAGGATAGCTTTTGCTCCAGCTTCTATATTTAATTTTTTAAGCGGATATACATAATCAAGTTGGATGGTATGTTCCCGGTTACCAGCATTGTTACGCTGTCTGAAATCGGGATTGTTAACAGCATCATAATTAAATCTGTCAGTAAACGCGTTCGAGCTTGTTTGATCACTTGGCGAATAGCTGTATTTGTATGATAAGGTTAACAGCTCGTCTTTGTGGTTTTTGAAATTCCGCTGATAATTGATGGCGATATCGGCTCCTTTATCCTTGCTATTACTGGTAGTAGCATTACGATAAGCCTCATCAAGCGTTCCGACATTGTTAACCCGGTTGGATTGCAGCGAACCATTTTGATCAAAATGTCCCTGGAATATCTCAAATGAACCGGTGATCAGGTCAAGGCTATCTATTTCATAGCTCAACTCTGCATTAGCATATTTGTATTTACCGCTAAAGGTATTGGTACCGTCCTGATTTAAGATGCTTGATACCGATTGATTTAAAAATTGTGTTTGCGTATTGTGCGTTGCGCCGGTTACTTCTTTCTGGGTACCAAAACCTGCATATCCCGAAAGACCAAATTTACCTTGTTTTACCGTTGCATTCAAATTATATCCAGGTCCCCAAACCGTATTATAGCGCATATTGATACTACCGTTATAACCTTGATCGGCATTTTTCTTGGTGATAATGTTGATGATACCTGTTAAACCTTCCGCATCGTATTTAGCGGGCGGCGTGGTAATCACTTCGATTTTTTCGATATTGGTGGCCGGCATCGCTTTCAATACATCCGATGGGCTTTTGGCCATCAATGCCGATTCTTTTCCGTTGATCAGGATTTTATAATTACCACTTCCTTTGAGCCTGATCTTATCATCTCCATCAACCGATAAAAGCGGCACTTTACGCATCATATCCAGCGCAGATACTGCTTTACTCTCAGGATCGGCAGTTACATCATAAGTAAGACGATCCACCTCTTGTTTCAGGGTTGGCCGCACTGCTGTTACGGTAACTTCTTTTAATTCTTTACTGGAGGGGGCAAGCAAAATTTTACCTGCATTGAATTCGGTCCCGGTTGGTTTTACAGGCAAAATCTTGGTAGCATAGCCAATAAAAGCAACTACCAGCTGGTAAGTTTTACCATCCGGAGCTTTTAATTCAAAACTTCCATCGTCTTTAGCAAGAGTGCTTTTTACAGGGGCATGGGTGTTAGCATCCTGTAAAGCAACAGTAACATATCCCAAGGGCTTATTTAATGCAGAATCAATTACTGAGCCCTTAACAGTTATGTTTGTTGGCGAATTTTGAGTCTGGGCAAAACAAATCGCCGAAATATAACAGGAAAGCAGGGTCAGTAAAAATTGTTTCATAATGATTTAGTGATAAGACGCAGCAACCTATTTAACTGTTGCATAGGGAAAGTATTATTTAACACTTTTTAACTAACCAGTTAGTTTTTAGTGATTCCCACATATTTCTATTTATTGTAGCGGGTCATGGTGAGTTCGGTACCGATGGTAGCAAAGCTTTTTATCATTTCAATAGAGCGATCAATAAGTGCAGGGAGTTCGGGTTTTTCATCATCATCAAAACCACTTAATACATAATCAACCTGGCGGCCTTTGGGATAATTATCGCCTACACCAAACCGGAGGCGGGCATAATTATTATTGCCCAAAGTTGCTTCGATATGTTTTAAACCATTATGCCCCGCAGCGCTGCCTTTGGGTTTTAACCTCAATGTACCTAAAGGAAGGGCTATGTCATCAACCAGCACCAATACATTTTCGACAGGTATTTTGAGCTCCTTCATCCAATGATTCATGGCTTTGCCGCTTAGGTTCATGTAAGTAGTTGGTTTAATAAGATGGAGTGTACGTCCTTTGAATGATACCTCACTATAGTAAGCCAGGCGCATGTGATAAAACTTCGCATTCTCCTGTTTGGCTAATTCATCCAGTATCATAAACCCTATATTATGCCGGGTATCAGCATATTCAGGTCCAATATTTCCTAAGCCAATTATAAGATATTTCATTTGGGGAGCAAAGATAAAAGACTTTTGGGACTATGAGACTTGGGGACTCAGGATTTTGAATCATTGAGTTATTGTATATAGAAAAGATTTTATCTGCTTTTGTAATACCTCAACTTTATTTAGCAGATTATCATAATTAGCATCAGAGGCTAAGTTACATTGCTTAGCGATGATTAATTGCGTTTCCAATTCAAATGCAGATCCCAGGCTTATAGATAAAAAATGAGCAAAATCTTTTTCTGATTTTCTTGCTGATCCTTCGGCAATATTGGATGGAATTGAAACTGCCGCCCTATAAAGCTGGCTTGAAATACCAAATTTATGCTCGGGTGAGAATTGTTGGGTAAGCAAATAAACTTCCTTTGATAAATCAACTGAATCTATCCAGATTCTGAGCTGTCTGAAATTATGCTTTAACATAAAAGCAATTTATAAATGATCTCATCATTCTCAAAACCCCATAGTCATATAGTCTAAAAGTCAAAAAAAAAGCGCCGGGCTAATGCCTGGCGCTTTTTTTAAATCAGGATTGGGCTTACTTTTTACCTGAAGCAGCTTCCTGCTCTGCCTGACGTAATGCACGTGAAGTAGTTACCGATACGATAGTATCTTCCTGAGCATTAGTAATAGTAAGGTTTGGCAATTTAATTTCGCCAACTTTTACTGATTTACCAACTTCCAGAGCTTCAATGCTTACTTCGATAGCATCTAAATGATCTTTAGGCAATGCTTTGATGCGCAGTTTCCTTAGTTTCTGAACTAATTTACCACCCACTTTAACACCTGGAGAAGTACCGGTTAATTTAACAGGGATCTCGATAGTGATTGGCTTTTTCTCGTCAAGCAACAAAAAGTCAACGTGGATAATTTGTTCAGTTAAAGGGTGAAACTGAATATCTTTAATAATAGCTTGTGATTTAACACCAGCAATTTCAAGATCGATGAAATGAACAACCGGAGTATAAACAACGGCTCTCAAATCAGCTGCGGACACTGCAAAGTGGGATTGTGTTGGCCCACCGTAAAGTACTGCAGGCACTAAGCCTTGATAACGCAGTTCTTTAGCGTCTCTTTTCCCTACGTTCTCTCTTGGAGAACCGCTAATAGCAATTGATTTCATTATTTGTATTTATTTATTTGTTAATTTCATGGTTCATAGATCATTGTTCATGTGTCTAATCCGCACAAATATTTTTATTCTATTCAAATCCACGTTTCCGGCTATGAACCATCGACCATGAACTATAAGCTTCCTATCAATCTACCCTAAACAACTGGCTGATAGAACCGTGTTCATTCACATTGCTAATGGCTTTTGCAAACAATTCGGCAGTTGACAGCACCTTAATCTTAGGGCTCGTTTGTTTTAACGGTATAGTATCGGTAACTATTAACTCTGCCAAAGCCGAGTTTTCAATAGTTTCATAAGCCTTACCTGACAATACCGGGTGTGTACAAACCGCGCGTACGCTGCGTGCACCACGCTCCATAATCAGTCCGGCAGCTTTTGCCAGTGTACCAGCCGTATCGCAGATATCATCAATCAGCACAATATCCTGATCGGTTACATCACCAATCAGCGTCATCGCCTCAATTTCATTGGCACGCTTACGACGTTTATCGCAAATAACCACCTCGGCATTAAAGAATTTCGCAAAACTGCGGGCCCTGTATGAGCCACCCATATCCGGCGATGCGATAGTTAAATTCTGCAAGCCGAGGCTTTTGATATAAGGCACAAAAATGATAGAAGCATCCAGGTGATCAACCGGTATATCAAAAAAGCCCTGAATCTGCGCAGCGTGCAAATCCATGGTCATGATACGGTTAATGCCTGCTGCAACCAGCAAATTAGCTACCAGTTTAGCACTGATGGCCACACGTGGCTTATCTTTCCTGTCCTGACGGGCCAATCCAAAATACGGAATAACAGCACTTACATAATGTGATGAAGCACGACGAGCGGCATCAATCATCATCAGTAATTCCATTAGATTGTCGGTAGGCTGGTGAGTACTCTGTATCAGAAATACGTCGCATCCCCTTACAGATTCATTAAAATGCGGCTGAAATTCACCATCACTAAAGCGTGACAGTACCACGTCACCTAATTCCCGTCCATAAGCATCAGCAATCTTTTGCGCCAGTTCCTTAGAACCTGATCCTGCAAATAACTTAACCGGATTAAATTGTAATGGCATTTTCTTATGTTGGATTTAGGATGTTCAGTTCCGGATGTTTCAATCCGATAGCTTAATCTTTATGTTGTAAACCCTTATAAAAACAATTCGGATTTCAATTTTCTATCAGACCTAAATCCGAAATTGAAAATCAGAAATCCGAAATTTTCTATGTTGCCCGACCAGGATTCGAACCTAGACAAACGGTACCAAAAACCGTCGTACTACCATTATACTATCAGGCAATCTCCTTTGGTTTGTTTTACTCCCCGAAAAGGAATGCAAATATAAGACGATTTTTTAACTCTCAAAAAGAATTTTAAAAAAGTATTTTTCATTGCCTCTTAACGCCCAAAACAGGCCAAAAAAGTGTTAATCCCATGCTTTTGGTTTTAACATCATAATACTTTTACTAATTTCGGGCTGCATTCAACCTTTTTTCTATCGTAAAATTCAGACATGGACTACAAAAAAATCAATAATATATTTGGCTGGGTAGCCTTTATCATTGCTTCGCTAACTTATATTTTAACTTTAGAGCCCTCCTCCAGTTTTTGGGATTGCGGCGAGTTTGTTGCCTGTATTTACCGTTTACAAGTGGCCCACCAGCCCGGTGCGCCCCTGTTTACGATGATAGGAAAGGTTTTCACCTTACTGTCTATGGGTGATAGCACCAAAGTGGCTTACTGGGCCAATATGGCTTCGGCGCTGGCCAGTGGGGCAACTATCATGTTCCTGTTTTGGACGGTTACCGCCCTGGCCAAAAAGCTATTGGTTAAAAAGACCGAAGACATCACTATTGCAAACCTGATATTGATCATAGGAGCCGGCTTAGTTGGCGCCCTGGCATATGCCTGGTCTGATACTTTCTGGTTCTCGGCTGTGGAGTCCGAGGTTTACGCGCAATCATCTTTATGTACAGCCATTGTATTCTGGGCCATATTAAAATGGGATGCCCATGCCGATGAGCAGCATGCCGATAAATGGATCGTATTTATTGCCTATGTCATGGGCTTATCTATAGGTATACATTTATTAAACCTGCTGGTAATACCAGCTATAGCATTGGTTATCTACTTCCGCAGAGCAAAAAATATCACTTCCAAAGGTACTTTCTGGGCATTTTTTGCCGGTATAGTGGCTGTGGCCTTTGTACTTTGGGGGGTTATTCAATATACCGTAAAGGGCGCGGCTTTTTCCGACCTGCTTTTTGTGAATACTTTGGGTATGGGCTTTGGCAGCGGCGCTGTAGTGTTCTTTCTTTTGCTGATAGCCACTATTGTTGCTGGGATCTATTATACCATTAAACCACAAAAACCGGCTATCATTATGGCTGCGGTATGCTTTATATTGGTACTGGGCATCAGCGCCGGGATTGTAGGCATCATAGTTGGCGCGGTAGTACTTGCCCTGTTGGAGTACGTAGTGAAGATCCGCGAAAAACGCTTTGCTCTGAATACTTTTTTAATTTGCCTCCTGTTTATCCTGTTTGGATACAGCTCATTTGTGATGATTGTAGTAAGGGCCAAGGCAAACCCTAACCTAAACAACAGCGACCCTGAAAACGCTTTCGCGCTTAACGGCTATCTGAACCGCGACCAATACGGCGATACGCCACTACTTTATGGCCAGTTTTTTGATTCAACCCCAACCGAGCAAACCGAAGGTGCTACTATTTACCGTCGCGGCGAAACCAAATATGAGGTAGCCGGTAAAAAACTGACCACTGTGTATGACCGCAATACGCCCTTCCCCCGTATGTTCAGCGATAAGGCCGGTCATCCGGATTTCTACCGGGCATGGAGTAAACTGGGTCAAAGCGAACATCCAACCTTTGCCACCAACCTGGGCTTTTTTGGTACCTGGCAGGTGAACCAGATGTACACCCGCTATTTCTTGTGGAACTTTGTTGGTCGTGCCAATGATCTTGACGGCCAAACCGGCGCCATTGATGGCAAGGGCGGTGTAGACGGTTCCTGGTTAAGCGGATGGGATTTCAGCAAGCCCCTGCCTTATGCTGTTACCGAAAGCAAAAGCTATAACCGTTTATTCTTTTTACCGTTGATCATCGGTCTGATCGGTCTGTTCTTCCATTTCTGGCGCGATCAGCGAAACGCCGGGGTGGTATTGGTACTCTTCTTTTTTACTGGATTGGCCATTGTATTATACCTCAACCAGGACCCTTTACAGCCACGTGAGCGTGATTATGCTTATGCAGGTTCATTTTATGCCTTTGCCATTTGGATTGGCTTAGGTGTGCTGGCTATTGCCGATTTTCTGTCGAAAAAGATCAATGCCAAAACAAGCGCCATTATAGCTACGCTAATTTGCCTATTGGCTGCACCGGTATTAATGGCCAACCAGGAATGGGACGATCATGACCGTTCCACCAAGCTTACGCCGCATGATATGGCGTACAATTACCTGAATTCCTGCGCGCCTAACGCTATTTTATTTACCTATGGTGATAATGATACTTACCCGCTTTGGTATATACAGGAGGTGGAAAATGTGCGCCCGGATGTACGCATCGTGAACCTGAGCTTGCTGGGTACCGACTGGTACATCCGCGGTATGAAAAATAAGATGAATGAGTCGGAACCGCTGCCTATCACTATGCCGAACGACAAGTTTAAACCAGGTGTACGTGATGTTATTTATTTTAACGATCAAAAACTAACCGGCGCTACTGAGCTCAAAGAGGTTTTTGATTTTATGACCTCTGATGATAAATCAACTATGGTAGAGTACAATAATGGCGATGTGTCCAATTATCTCCCTACTAAAAACTTTAAGCTGACTATCGACCCTAACCAGGTAGTGCAAACCGGTACTGTTCCGGCTGCAGAAAAAGATAAGATAGTACCCGAAATGGACTGGACCTTTGGCGGCAGGTATGTGACCAAAGATGTTTTGGCAATGATGGACATTCTATCGCATAATAACTGGAAACGGCCCATCTATTTCTCGGTAACCGTGCCTAATGATAACATGATAGGCCTGGACAAGTACCTGTACAACGAGGGCTTCGCTTATCGCCTGATGCCTTTGAAACCTGATACAGCATCATCAAACTCGCTCGAAAATAGCAATACCCCGGTGATGTATCATAACATGATGACCAAGTTTAAATGGGGCAATATGAAAAACGCCCGTTACCTTGATCATGAGTCCATGACCATGTTTTATCCGTTGATCACCAGGCTTTATTCCAATTTAGCAGACAACCTGATGAAAGAAGGCCATAACGACCTTGCCAAAAACGCGCTGAAAAAATACGACGAAGTAATGCCGGGCATCATCAACTCCACCGAGGTTGCCGTACGTAAATTTTATATGATCGAAAGCTCCTACCGTATGGGTGATATCGCGCTGGCTAACAAACTGGCTAATCAGGTTGATGATTATGTAAACAACTCGCTTACCTATAATTACGCCTTGCTGCAACGTAATGAAACCAGCCTGGACAACCGCGACATACAATACTCCATACAGATTTTAAGCGGACTGGTAGGTTTCACCAAAGATTTTAAACAAACAGCATTAAACACCAAATTCAGCGCGCAGCTCAAAGGCTTTGAAGCCAAATTTGGCGTTACTCCTAAACAGTAAAAGTGGGTTTACATGGGTTTACACTTTTTATGGTTAAAATCGAATTATATAGTTGAAAATCAATTTATTATATGTTTTTAATTGGCAAAAAGTGTAAACCCATGTAAACCCACTTTTTGTCCTTACGCTGCCGCGGGCTTCCAGCCCGTGGTACGCATGACTCAGCTTTCAGCTGGCGTATTACCGCATGCCACCCACGAGATACGCTACGCTAATCTCGCGGGAGCGAAGGCCTGTCACCCTGAGCTTGTCGAAGCGCGCGCGCAGAGGCCTGCCCACCATACTTCAACAGGCTCAGTATGACAGCCATCAAAAGAGCGAAGGCTTGGTGCGATTCCTTCCCTCGGGAAGGGGAGGAAGGGGTTTGTAGAACAAGATAATCATCGCGCGTAGAAACCCCTCCCTGTCATTACACCTGCCCAACGCGCCCCTCCCGAGGGAGGGAATTAAAAATAGATACTTAATTCAAAATCTTTTGCTTTTATCATAGAAATCAATGAGCCGGCCTTTATCGTTAAACAAAAAAAGCGGCATAAGCCGCTTTTTAATATAGATCAGAATTTTTTATCCTTCGTTTACAACGCCCATGTTGCAGAACTTGTCGATACGTTCGGTAACCAGCTCATCGATATTACGTTCGCCCAGTGTTTTCAGATCTTTTAGCAATTGCTTTTTCAGGATGGTGGCCATAGCCACGGGATCCTGATGCGCACCGCCAAGGGGTTCTTTGATCACACCGTCGATCAGTTTGTTCTTATACATTTCTGTCGAAGTCAATTTCAGTACTTCAGCAGCACGTTCTTTGTTTTCCCAGGTTTTCCAAAGGATGGTTGAGCAGTTTTCGGGAGATATCACCGAGTACCAGGAATTATCCAGCATCAGTACCTTATCGCCAATACCTATGCCCAGGGCCCCGCCAGATGCTCCTTCGCCTATGATCACGCAGATCACCGGCACTTTCAGCACGGCCATTTCCAGCAGGTTGCGGGCAATGGCTTCGCCTTGTCCGCGCTCTTCGGCTTCCAGACCAGGGAATGCGCCCGGTGTGTCAATCAGGGTAACCACAGGTTTATTGAATTTTTCGGCCATTTTCATGAGCCTTAAAGCCTTACGATAACCTTCGGGATTAGCCATACCAAAGTTGCGGTATTGGCGCTCCTTGGTGTTACGACCTTTCTGGTGCCCAATGAACATCACGGTTTGACCGTTCAACGTTCCAAAACCACCAATGATGGCTTTATCATCGCCTACCGTCCTGTCGCCGTGCAACTCAATAAAATCATCGCACATTAACTCAATATATTGAAGGGTATATGGTCTTTCGGGGTGACGTGATATCTGAACCTTTTGCCAGCCGGTCAAATTGCCGTAGATCTCTTTTTTGGCAGCCTCCAGCTTTGCGTCCAGTTCTGCAATGGTTGCCGACATGTCCAGTTTGTTCTTGTCCTCAACCTGCTTTACCTTTTCAATCTGCTGTATCAGTTCAGCCAGTGGTTTTTCAAAATCAAAAGTAATCTTCATACTATTTATTTGGGCCGCTAAATTAAGTAAATCCTACGGTATATTATCAATTAGGGTTTTGTAAAGTTTCCAGCTTCTTGATTTGCTGGGGAGCCATCAGGTCGCCGGTGCTTAAACAAGCCTGCAAAATGGCGTTTCTGAGCTCTCCGTAATACAATCCGGAGCGCGTTGCATAAAATATCACATCGCCATTATTTAACCGCTGTTTACGAAAAAGCTCATCCAGGGTTTGTTCATTTTTAATAATGAATGCCCCCATTTCCAATCTTTTGCGGCGCAGCTCAGTAGCAATAGCCGTAATTTTGGTTACCTGCGCAGGACTCAGTCCCAATTCTTTTTTAAACCTGATGGCCTGATCGGGCATGGGGAAATGATTGATCTGGGCGGGTAAGGCCATATTACCGTACGCATCATCACCGTTGAGCAATGCGGTATATTGTTTATCGGTAAGCGTTTTTACCGGCGATTTTTTCAGCGTACTATCCGCCTGCTGCGCCCGAATAGTGCCACAAAAGAACAAAATAGCAATAAAGGAAAATATTGATCTTAGCATGGGGCATTTTACGAAAAAACGGCAATTATTGGGCCATCCAACAAAAAAAATAACTAAAAGTTAATGTATCGCTCTAAATACTTGCGCTCGTTTGCAACGAGTGCAAGGAGCAGTGCCATTTTCAATTCCCTCCCCACGGGAGGGGTGCGGCTGGATGGTGTTGTGGCAGGGAGGAGTTTATGCATGATGCAAGTTTACAAGGCACAGAAACTCCTTCCTCCTCTTCCCGAGGGAAGGAATCGCACAAAGCTTTGGCTTTTCGATCGGCTGTCATGCTGAGCCCCGTCGAAGCATGGTGGGCAGGCCTCTGCGCGCGCCCTTCGACGGGCTCAGGGTGACAGCCCAACTTTTTGTTTCTCTCTTCGTTCGAAATGACATACGGTTAATCTCACTCCACTTTCACCACTTTAGATCGCTTTGAAATACCATCTTCATTAAATGATTCGATCTGGAAATAATACGGCAGGTTTTTATCCATCCCATTAAAGTAATACTCGTTTTTGCCGTATACCAGCATATTGTTGTACAGTTTATCGGGCGCTATGCCCATATAAATAGTATAGCCTGTGGCATTATCTACCGGTTTCCATTTTAGCCAGGCATTGCGGCGTTCGCTATCGCCACGCAATACAATGAAGTTTTGTACCGTATCTGCTTTTGCACCAGCACCTTTACCAAATACCCGGAAGCCGGATAGCGCGAATTTACCGGTTGGCATGTGCAGGTTCACCATTTTAAGGTAACGGGTTCTGGTTGGATTTTTTAGTTCGATATAATCGTGCGGTACGTCGGTTTTATTTTTGCTTTTGTCGATCAGCGGTTTCCATGTTTTTCCGTCCAACGACGAATAAACGATGTACTGATGAAAAACACCCTGTGATTTACCCAGGAAAGTGGCATCCTGATCGGCGTAGTTGATCTGTACGGCATTTACCGTGCTTACTTCTCCCAGGTCGGTTTTAAACCATTCGCCTTTGTTGGCCGTTTTGGCGCTCCAATAGGTTCTGATATCCTCGTCGACAGCATTGTTGGATGCATAACCGCCCAGTGTTGAGGAAACTTCTACCGGTTTATTATAGTTGAGGATCATCCAGCCGGTAAAATTGCTTTTGAGGTGATCTTCGGGACCTGCTGCTAAATAATGCGGGTAATCGCCATAGGCAGTATTGGTATACAGCACGCCATCGCTGTCAAAACCGGCAGGCCAGAAACCGATGCGGCGCTCAAAGTTGTTTTTTACCGAGATACCCATGGTGGAGATATGCCAGTAGTTGCCAAACTTATCCTGCCAGGTAGCACCATGCCCGGCACCTTTGGCAAAACCGCCCGGTTTGTACGAGAATGGGTTATGCTTTTGATAAGTAAACGGCCCCAGCGGCTTATCGCTGGTAAAAACACCGTCGGCATAGCCGCTTTGCTCGGTGCCTGGGGCGCCGAACTGAAGGTAATATTTGCCGTTATGCTTGTTCATCCAGGAGCCTTCGATAAAGGGCAGCAGGAAAACATTGTCGTTATGCTCGCCAAAGCGCTCCCAGCCATGTATTTCGGGGTTTAGCTTCACCAGTTCCTTTTTGGGACCGATGGGCTCGAATGTTCTGCGGTCGATTTCCTGGCCATAAAGCGGCAGGGTATTACTGGAGCCATGGTAGATATAAACCCGGCCATCATCATCTGTAAACATACCCGGATCCCAGGCGCCTACTTTAAAATAGTCTTTGGCGGCTTTCCAGGCATCATGGGTAGGGTCGGTGCTCATCCAAAGGGTAAAATCCTTATTATAGGTAGAGCCGATCACCAGCAGGGTATCGCCCAACACCAGGGTTGCCGGCGCGCAAAGCTCGTCGCCCTGGTTCTCATTATAGGGCCTCAGGAACCTGCGCGACACAAATTTCCAGTTCAGCATGTTATCGCTCCACCAGTAGCCAAACTGATTGGTACTGAACAGGTAGTATTTCCCTTTGAACAGGGTAACGGTTGGATCGGCGGTGGCGCGGTGCTTACCCCAGGCGGCAAAATCGGCAAAGGGGGTATACCCATAATCGAGGTTGAGGGGGTTGCAGTAGGTGAGCCTTTTGTTTTGGGCATGCGCCGTTGATAAGGCAAAGCAGCACAGCAGCATCAGCAAAAAACGGAGAGATGTTTTCATTTAGGCAAACTTATAAAATTCAGATAGCCTAAAACTTTTTAAACCTCAAATTTTAACACTTTTATGTTCAAAAACGGGCTAAAAACATTCAGAAATTCATCAAAAAACATCGGTTTTAACGATTTTAACAAATTGCAACACCGTTTTGAGCAGTTTTGAAAATTTTAAAAAGTATTGATTTATTGATAGGTAAATAGCGACATACCAAACGCTCGGTTTTTTTCAGACTGTTTTATTTCTGTGTGGATGCCTTAGAAAGGAGGATATAACGCGCTCTTCCCCTGCACGTCATTGCGAGGAGGAACGACGTGGACAACCGACTGAAAGGAGCTCATTAATCCCGATAAAAACAATAACACATTAATAATCCCCGATATGTGGAGCGTCTTTGTAAGTCGGGGATTGCCACGCTACGCTCGCAATGACGTTATTTTTTATTTCCCCCGTTGCCTGAAGTCTCTGACTTCGGACAGCGGGGCTCTATTTCACAATCGCAAAGTTTAATAATAGATGCTTCGTTCCTCAGCATGACAAAATTGAAGAAAAGTAGCTCATCACGCTACTCTCTTCAAGGTAAAGGCAAACCGGCTACCGGCGCCCAGTTCGCTGTCTACCGCTATCTTGCCCGATTGCGCTTCGATAAAATCTTTGGCTATGGCCAAGCCCAGGCCGGTACCGGTTTGATCGGCGGTGGCATTGGGAACTTTAAAATAGCGCTCAAACAGGCGCGACAGGTACTGCTCTTCGATACCCTTGCCATGATCCTGTACCGAAAATTCGATCTCGTCGGTATGGCGTTTTTTTACCACCAGTTCCACCGTCGATTTTTCGTGGCTGTATTTGATAGCGTTTGATAATAAATTAATGAGCACCCAGGTGGTTTTGTCCAGATCGGCGTGTACATCGGGCAGGTTCTCATCACAATCCACTTTGATATTTACCTGCTTCTGATCGGCTATAAATTTGATGGCTTTTACGGCGTAATCTACAATGTTTCTGGGGTGGGTTTTGCCAAAGTTGAGCTGCAGCTTACCGGTTTCTACCTGGGCCATATCCAGTAGTTCGCCGGTTATTTGCAGCAGGCGGCGGGCGTCTTCTTCAATATTTTCCAGCAGTTGCTTTTGCTCGGTATTTACATCGCCAATGCGCACATCCTCCAGCAATTTAAGACTCATTTTGATGGACGAGATCGGCGTTTTGAGCTCATGTGATATGGTGGCGATGAAGTTGGTTTTAGCCTCATCCAGCTGCTGGTATTCGGTAATATTTTTCAGGATGATCACCTTGCCTATCACCTTACCCTTGCTGGTAACGGATAGCGACTCGCGTGAATAAAAGCTCTCGCGGTTATCGGCAAATATTTTCAGTTTGGTTTGGTCATTCACCAACAGGTTGCGCAGCAGGTCGTTTTCCAAAGCCACATCGGGCGCGTAACGGCCATTGAGCTGATCGGCAGTCATACCGATTAATGAACAAGCCACCTCATTGGCAAATATGATGATCATTTTTTCGTCGAGCCCCAAAATGGCATCGTGCATGGAATTGATGATGGTTTCGATCCGTCTTTTTTCAAAAAGGATACTGGCCAGGTTACTGTTCTCAAATTCATCCAGCTTGCGGGTCATGGTATTAAAAGCCTGGCCCAGTTCGCCAAATTCATCGTTAGAGTGAAAATCGATCTGTTGATGATAGTTACGGTTGGATACTTCCTTGATACGGGCGGTAAGCTCCTTGAGCGGGTTGGCAATATATCCCGGGAAATTAACCACGAAACTAAACGCCACCAGGAACAAAAACGCACCGCAAAAAGCCACCAGTATGGTAGCACGGCTGGCTGTACCTTTGGCGATATCATTTTTATGGGCAATGGCCGTCATGTTAAGCTGCATAAACCCATAAACCAGTTGCCTTGCCTGTACACGTAGGGTAGATAGCTGGACGGCATCATTATTTGCCAGTTTAATTTTTTCAAAAACAGCACGCAATGAAGCCGCCTTCTGCCCCTCGCCCGGTTCGGTGATGTTATGCTCTTCCAGCACCAGGTTGGTTTCAATTGTTTTTAATTGCGCCGGACTAAGCGGGCCACCATTGGCATCCACTGCCGACAGGATCTGCTGGCCGTACTGCAATGATTTATAGTTATCCTTGAGAATAGCCCCCGCATCGGCCGACAAACGGTTGAGGAAATACACCGACAACCCGCAGCAGATGAATGACAGTACAAACAAAAACCCGATGCCTGTACGTAGTTTATTTTTAATGGTCATGTTATGATAGTATTACAAGGTCAATATCAGTTTTTGACATCTTATTTAACAATTGGGTAAATACCGCCGTTTTCATGATCACCTGGTAAAATTTAAACCGGGGTTTGCCAATGCAAATGGTGGTAATATCATATTTTTCGGCCGTTTCCCAAATGGCCTTGGCTATATGGTCGTTTTTTACTTTGAGCACCTCGCCCCCCAGCTGCGTAGCCAGTTTCATGTTGTTGATGAGATGCCGTTGTGATGCCAGGTTTATTTTATCGCTGCTTTCGCGCGAGGTTTGTACATAAAGCACGTACCATTTAGAACGATAGTATGATGATAACCTGGCCGTTTTACGTATAATGATCTTGGCCGAGGCATCATTGGTACTGATGCAGGCCAAAAAAAGCTCGGGCCGCAGCTTGATATTTTTGGGAATCTCGATGTCGATTTTCCGTTCTACCTGGTGGGCCACCTCGCGCAGGGCCAGTTCCCGCAGCTGCAGTATGCGCTCGGACTGAAAAAAATTATTGAGCGCCAGCGGTACTTTCTTTTCATCATATATCTTGCCCTCCTTTAAACGGTCTATCAGTTCATCGGCAGTAAGGTCGATATTCACTACTTCATCGGCCATTTGCAAAACCTTATCGGGGATGCGCTCGTTGATGGTTGCGCCGGTAATGCGCTGCACCTCTTCGTTCAGGCTTTCCATATGCTGGATGTTCACCGCGCTGATCACGTTGATGCCCGCGTTCAGGATCTGCATTACATCCTGCCAGCGTTTTTCGTTACTGCTACCCTCAATATTGGTATGGGCCAGCTCATCCACTATCACTACCTCGGGGCGCAGGCTGATGATGGCCTTTAGGTCCATCTCTTCCAGCTCTTTCCCTTTGTAAAACAACTTACGACGGGGAATTACGGGCAGGCCTTCCAGCTGTGCCACGGTTTCTTTACGGCCATGGGTTTCAATATAACCTATTTTAACATCGATGCCATTGCGCAGCAGGGCCTGGGCTTCCAGCAGCATGCGATAGGTTTTACCCACACCCGCACTCATGCCTATGTAAACCTTAAATTTACCCCGCCTGGAACGTTTAATGAGCTCCAGGAAATGCTCAACCGACTGCTCTTTATTTTCTTCGCTCATAATGTGGCTTTGGTTAGACTCCCCTCTTGAGAGGGGGAGCGTGGCTTTGTGCAATGGCAGGGGTGTGTTCACAATCGTTTAAAAAACACACCCCTCCACCCCTCTCAAGAGGGGAATCGCAAGGCCCTGCCTATATCTAAACTTAACATTTTCATCACTAATAATTTTTTATAAAACTAATAAAAGGAGATTCCGAAAAATCCCCTTTTACGGTATGAATGTTCGTCAACCAAACTTATAATTAACAACCAAACATTAATTATAAAAAACAATCATACTTATCTTATCTGAATCAGAATTTACAGGATTTAAGAATTCACAAAATGACAATGCAATAAATTCTGAAAACGGCGTAGCCCTCAACGGAGTTAATCATTAAATTCTGTAAATTCTGATTCAGACCCTGTCCCGGTTATTTTTTCAGCTCTTCTAAAGCTATATTCAGTTTCAACACATTTACTTTGGATGGACCAAACAAACCCAACAGCGGTTTTTCGGTATGTTCATTAACCAGTTTGGTTAATTGATCGGCAGATAAACCACGGGCTTTGGCCACACGGGCTACCTGTACCTGCGCACCGGCTGCTGAAATATCAGGGTCCAGACCACTACCCGATGCGGTAACCAGTTCGGCAGGGATCTGCGCGCGGGTTACACCAGGGTTATGTTTAAGGAAATCCTCGATACGTTTTTCAACATCCTTCAAATAGTCCGGATTTGACGGACCTTTGTTTGAACCACCAGATCCGGCAGCATTGTAATCAACCGCAGATGGACGGCCCCAGAAGTATTCGTCCTTTGTAAATTTCTGGCCTTCTAAAGCGTAGCCTACCACGCGACCTTTATAGCTTAATGTTTCGCCATCACCATGGCCTGGAGTTAATTTACCTACACCGGCAATAGCCAGTGGATATATGCCTGCAAGTATTACGATCAATATGAGCGTTAACTTTAATGAGGGCAACAAATATGTTTTCATTTTTTTAATTATTAATGTTTGAGATCGAGATTTGAGTGTGAGTGCCAGAGCGAGATGCATAAATGTCTCGCACCCACACCCGCACTCTATTTATAAGAACAAGCCTACCGCCAGGTCTATCAGTTTAATACCAATAAATGGAATGACTACACCACCCAAGCCGTATATCAACAGGTTACGGCGCAACAGCGCGCTGGCGCCTATCGGTTTATATTCCACACCTCTCAGGGCCAATGGTATCAGCAATGGTATAATGATAGCGTTAAATATTACGGCCGATAATATGGCCGATTCCGGGCTATGCAGGTCCATGATGTTCAGCGCTTTTAATGATGGTATAGATACCATGAACAAGGCTGGTACAATAGCGAAATACTTGGCCACGTCATTGGCTATACTGAAAGTGGTTAGCGTACCACGGGTCATCAACAGCTGTTTACCTATCTCCACAATTTCAATCAGTTTGGTGGGGTCGTTATCCAGATCCACCATGTTACCGGCTTCCTTGGCAGCCTGGGTACCACTGTTCATGGCCACGCCTACGTCGGCTTGTGCCAGGGCTGGTGCATCGTTGGTACCGTCGCCCATCATGGCTACCAGTTTACCGCCTTGCTGTTCTTTTTTAATGTAGTTCATTTTATCTTCAGGCCTAGCCTCGGCAATAAAATCGTCCACACCGGCCTTTTCGGCAATAAATTTGGCGGTAAGCGGGTTGTCGCCGGTTACCATTACGGTTTTAACACCCATTTTGCGCAGACGCTCAAAACGTTCGGCAATACCGGTTTTGATGATATCCTGCAGCTCGATAACACCCATGATTTTTTCGTTTTGCGATACCACCAGTGGGGTACCACCGTTTGAGGAGATCTTTTTAACATGATCTTCCACTTCTGTTGGGAAAGGGTTACCGGCCTTCAGGGCTATGTTGCGGATAGAATCGAACGCGCCTTTACGGATGCGTAAACCATCAGGCGTATCCAAGCCGCTTGAACGGGTTTCGGCAGTAAATTTAATAAACACCGCACCGTTAGGGGCAACCACTTTGGGCATGCTTTTATCCTCATGGGCCAGTTCCACTATCGATTTACCTTCGGGAGTTTCATCGGCCAGCGAGCTCAGCACGCAGGCGGCAATAAAGTTTTCGCGGGTTACTCCGGTAGCGGGATAAAAGTTGGTGGCTTTACGGTTACCTATAGTGATGGTACCCGTTTTATCCAGCAGCAAAGTGTCCAGGTCACCGGCAGTTTCAACCGCTTTACCCGATTTGGTGATCACATTGGCGCGTAAAGCCCTGTCCATCCCTGCAATACCGATGGCTGATAACAGACCGCCGATAGTTGTAGGGATCAAACAAACGAACAGGGAGATAAAGGCAGCTATAGTTATAGGGGTATTAGCATAGTCGCCAAAGGGTTTCAGGGTAACGCATACGATCACGAAGATCAAAGTAAAACCTGACAGTAAAATAGTTAAAGCAATTTCATTAGGGGTTTTCTGGCGCGATGCACCTTCAACCAGGGCTATCATCTTATCCAGGAAGCTTTCGCCGGGCTGAGTGGTCACCATCACCTTGATCTTATCAGACAGTACTTTGGTACCACCGGTAACGGACGATTTATCACCACCTGCCTCGCGGATAACCGGGGCCGATTCGCCGGTAATAGCCGACTCATCAATGGTAGCGATACCTTCAACAATCTCGCCGTCGGTAGGGATGTTATCACCTGTTTCGCAGATAAACACATCGCCTTTTTTTAATTGGGATGACATTACCATCTGCTCCTTGCCGTTCACCAGCAAACGGGCAGGTGTTTCTTCACGGGTTTTGCGTAGACTTTCGGCTTGTGCTTTACCGCGTGCTTCGGCAATGGCTTCGGCAAAGTTGGCAAACAGTACGGTTAACAATAAAACAACAAATACGGTAAAGTTGTAGGCAAAGCTACCCTGGCCCTTATTGGCAAAAGAGTAGATGCTGACGATGAGCATCACAAACGTACCGATCTCTACAGTGAACATCACCGGGTTGCGGAACAGGATGCGTGGGTTTAGTTTGATGAATGATTGCTTAAAAGCCTCTTTCATCTGGTCGCCCTGGAATAATGTATTTTGATTTGAGTTCATGACTTATTTTAATGAAAAGTGTTCGGCAATTGGGCCTAATGCTAATGCTGGGAAGAATGACAGGGCAGCAATGATGATGATCACCGCGAAGATCATTACCCCAAAGGTTGATGTATCACTTTTTAATGTACCGGCCGATTCTGGTATGTATTTTTTATTGGCCAGTAAACCGGCAATAGCCAGCGGACCAATAATTGGCAGGAATCTGCCCAGGATCATCACAATACCTGTAGTAACGTTCCAGAAAATGTTACCATCGCCCAAACCTTCAAAGCCCGAACCGTTGTTGGCTGCCGATGAAGTATATTCATACAGCATTTCGGAGAACCCATGATTACCAGGGTTGTTTAACCAGCTCGATGGCTTAACGGCCCAATCGGCACCAGCCATGTTTACCACTACGTATGATGAAATGGCCAAACCCACCAGGATGATAAAGGGGTGCAGCAAGGCAATCAGCGAAGCGATCTTCATTTCGCGGGCCTCTATCTTACGGCCAAAAAACTCCGGTGTTCGCCCAACCATCAGCCCCGATATAAATACCGCGATGATGATAAAGATGTAAAAGTTGAGGATACCCACGCCGCAGCCGCCGTAAAAGCAGTTTACCATCATACCCAGCAACATCATGTTACCAGACATAGGCATAGCGCTATCATGCATGGAATTTACCGAACCTGTAGATATAATAGTAGTGATCACACTCCAGTAAGCCGAGTTGGCCGGACCAAAACGTACTTCCTTACCCTCCATAGCACCGGTTGTTTGGCTTACACCCATTTTAGCGATGGCGGGGTTGCCATTCAATTCGGCGTTCATGGTGGGTATCAGGAACAGGAGCATGCCTATCGTCATCACCCCAAATATCACGTAAGCGAATTTCTTTTTATTTAAATAAAAGCCTAAGGCAAATACCAGGGCTATAGGTATCAGTGTTTGTGCTACCAGTTCGGTAGTGTTGGTTACATAGTTAGGGTTTTCGATAGGGTGGGCAGAGTTGGCACCAAACCAGCCGCCACCGTTTGTACCCAGGTGTTTTATAGCTACCAGGGCCGCAACCGGTCCGCGTGATACGTGAACGGTATCGCCCTGCATGCTGATAAAAGTATCTTTACCGGCATAGCTGGTGGTCATGCCGTTGAAGGCTAAAATAACAGCTATTACAAATGATATAGGCAGTAATACACGGGTAACGGTTTTTACAAAATAATCCCAGAAGTTACCCAGTTTATCGGTCACTTTATCTTTCATGGCCCTGAATACTACAATGAGCGCGGCAATACCAGTAGCAGCCGATACAAAGTGCAGGAACATGAATACAAAATGCTGTGTAAAATAGGTGGCGCCGCTTTCGCCCGAGTAGTGCTGTAAGTTACAATTCACCAAAAAGCTAATGGCGGTATTGAAAGCCGTATCAGCCGACTGGCCAGGGTTAGCATCCGGATTGAGCGGCAAGTGCCCTTGTGCCATTAAACAAACAAAAGCATATATGAGCCATACACTATTGATAGTAAGCAGGGCAAATAAATGCTGTTTCCAGTTCATTTCTTTTTTGGCATCGATGCCGCTGAAACGGAAAATAAAGCGTTCAAGCGGGGCCAGAAAGTCGAGCCAGGTTTTCTCGCCTTTAAAAACGCGGGCTATATATCGGCCCAAAGGTATGGCCAGCGCGAGCGTGAGCAGGTAGGTAAATACTACACCTGAAATTTCAGTGTTCATGGTTTAAATAATTAAAATTTTTCGGGTTTAAGCAGCACGTACACCATGTAAACAAACACGGCAATTGCCACAATGAATAATGCGATCATGGTGATTAGATTTTTTCGAAGTAATTAACGGATTTGAAAAAGAGCCAGAAGATGGCCGCAAAGACCACTACATAAATAACAACTTGTAAAACATCCATAGTATTAAGTATTTTAAGTGTCCCTTTACCAAGTAAATGCCAATAAATAAAATATACGAGTAAACAACTGTAATACAGCTATTTATTTAGTTCATTTGGATTGCAAAAAACTTTTTGAGCAAAATCAACCTATCAAAATGATAGGCTTAAGTATCAAAGTGGGAGTTGTTTTAGTTCGTTAACCATATTTTTATCAGCGCGTCATTGCGAGGAGGAACGACGTGGCAATCCCCGATAGGCAGATCCGCTCTGTAAGTAGGGGATTGCCACGCTGCGCTCGCAATGACGCGTGGAGAGAAAGGCCATCCCTCTTTCCGCCGTAGGGCGGAGAGAGGGTCGTCCAGCGCAACGCAGGCGGGGTGAGTCGTCTCTACGCCAGCCCCTTTTTAATTTTGACATTCAAACAGCCTTTCTTTTACCCAAATAGCCATATATTGGCCGGGATAACAAAAAATGAAAGATATTCCGGTATATCAGCTAAAGGAACGGGCCTCAACGGGCCTTGAGATCAGGCGCTTTGTTGCCGGAGATCTGCCACCGGATGATGAAACCAATACCCTGGGCGCGCATCGTGATGATCATTATATATTTTTTGTTATTGAACAAGGCACGGCGTCGCTCATGATCGACTTCCAGGAGTTAAGGTTCGGCGCATCCTCCTTATATTATATATTACCGGGGCAGGTACATCACCGCATCCGCAATGAGATAGGTTATGGCTGGTTCATCGCCATCGATTCTTTGTTAATAGCTCCCGACTACAGGAATGTTTTTGAAAGCCAGCTGGTACTACAGCAACCTTTTACGCTTGATGAGGTGCAATTTAGACAATGTACCGATCTGTTATGCCTGATGCAGGAAAAATACCGGGAAGAAAACCCCGGTCCGTTTTATTTGCAGGTGGTACATTCCCTGGTACAATCCTTTGTAGGTATAGCCGCCTGCTGCTTCAGTGGCTTTTGCAATTCGCAGTTTGCCCTATCCAGGCCGGTACAACTGGCGCAGGAATTTAAAAAGCTACTGGCTGGTAATATCAGGCAGGTTAAAAGCCCATCGGCCTATGCCTCCATGCTTAATGTTTCAGAAACTTATTTAAATGAGGCACTCAAGAAAGTAACCGGCCTTTCGGTGAGTTACTGGATCCAGCAGGAGGTATTGCTCGAAGCCAAGCGTTTGCTGTATTACAGCGAGATGAACGTAAAAGAAATTGCCCACACATTGGGTTATACCGACCATACCTACTTTTCACGATTGTTTAAAAAAGCCGAGGGTACCACACCACTTTTATTCCGCACACATTACCGTAAATAGTCCAATCATTACCGTAAGCTATTCATTGATTTGGGGGTAAATAGGCAGTTTCTTTGTATAATTCAAAAACTACCATGGAAACATCCACTTTTCAAAAAATCAGAAAAAAAGCCGGGAAACTGTTCGAAAACAGATTACAATCCGGTAGGGTGCTTGAGGTGCGGCACTGGGAACCATCTACCTTGATTGAGGTTGATCTGCACCTGCCATCTGCCGATATAGCACAATGGAGCGAGATACCCTATATAAAATTCAGAGTTGACGACTTCACCTTCCGTGATTATACCCCATCGGGCTGGGATGCCGAAACCAATACCTGCACTATTTATGTAGATGCGGCGCACAGTGGGCCGGGCAGCAGATGGGCGCAGCAACTCAAACAAAATGATATGGTGAGTTATCTTAAAATAGGCTCAACCTATCACACCCCTGTTGCCACTTCGGCAGTTGTTGCCCTGGGCGATGAAAGCAGCATGGGCCACTTGCTGGCCCTGCAAAAAATGGTACTGCCGCACACCCGCTTTTCGGGCGGACTGGTTATTGGGAACGAGCATCACCGCAAGTTATTCCATGAATATTTTTGGTCGCCCTTACAGCCGGTGGCACGCAAGGATATTTTTGGTCACCACAGTTTAATGGAATGGGTGCTTGAACAGCAATACAGCCTGGAAAACACGGTATTTTACCTTGTTGGCAATAATACTATGGTTGGCCAGCTGCGTAAACTGCTCAAAAACCAGGGTTATCCGTCGGGGCAAATTAAAGTACAGGGCTTTTGGTCGTAGCTTGTTTTACCTTATGCCAGGTAATGTAGGATACAGCCAGGAACGCCAGGAAAATAATCGGCATTACGCGATAGTTTACCGGATCGCCGGATGCGCTGTGGGCTATAAAAGCCGATATAAAGGTGAAAGTAAAACCCGCGTAAACCCACTCTTTAATCAATGATTTTAGAGGAATCAATAGCAAAACAGCGCCGGCCAGTTTAGCCAGGGCCAGCTCTACCCTGAAATAGCCCGGATAGCCCAGGTGGCTAAAAGCCTGGTTCATGGTGGGTAGTGTTAAATAGGCATAGGCCGAGTAGGTCATCATTAAGGCTACTATAGCCGTGGTTATCCAGTAAGTGATCTTGAATGCTTTCATTTTCTTTTTTCAAGCAAACTTAGCTACCTTTACTATTAAAAAGATACTACTATACCAAAGGATAGTAGTATCTTTGAGTATAGCAGTATTATTTATGGAAGGTCAGTTAAAAAAAAGAGATCACAGTTCAACGGAGTGCAAGGCCGCCGCAAGCTCAATCAGAGATGCACTTTATGTACTCAACGGAAAATGGAAATTGCCGCTTATTGTGACGCTTGTTGATGGGCCGCTGCGTTTTAATGATATCCAAAGAGCTTTAAGCGGCATCACCCCTAAAATATTATCAAAAGAGCTCAAAGAGCTGGAGTTGAACGAATTTGTAAAGCGTAACATTTTTTCAACCACCCCGGTTACCGTTACGTATGAAGCTACCCCTTATAGCCAAACATTAGGACCAGTGTTAGAAGAGTTACAAAAATGGGGAAAGCAGCACCGGGAGCGCATCATTGCCAGCCGGCGCGAAACGCCCGTTTTAGAGGTGGATAACGTTAACACAAATGAGTAGATTATGGCCAGATTTTTTGACAGCATACAGGAACAGCACCAAGCTTTCATTGAAAAGCAGAAAATGTTTTTTGTGGCCTCGGCACCACTGGCAGCCAACGGGCATGTAAATCTTTCGCCCAAGGGGATAGATAGTTTCAAAGTATTATCGGCCAATAAAGTAGCCTATATGGATATTATAGGCAGCGGTAACGAAACATCGGCCCATATCCTGGAGAATGGGCGTATCACCATTATGTTTTGCGCCTTTGACGGCCCACCCAATATCCTGCGTTTATATGGCGAAGGATACGCCGTATTACCTGGTGATGAAGCGAGGAGCATATTAGCCACTAAATTCGATATTCTATTATCAACACGGCAAATCATCGTGGCCGATATCCACAAGGTACAAACCTCCTGCGGGTTTAGCGTACCCTACTATACCTACGAAGGCGAAAGGGACCAGGCTTATAAATGGGCAGTCAACAAAGGCGCCGATGGCCTGGAGGCATATAAAAAGGAAAAAAATATGATCAGTATGGATGGCCTGCCTACCGCTTTGGTTAACTCATCTAAATAGCATACTGACCTGCTTTCTAAAGAGATCTGTGCTATTTTCTCCTTTGGCAGGAGAGAGCCATGATTATACACCGAAAATCAATAAATAGCATAAAAGCGGGGAGGTCACCCATTTTAGTAGTTGCTTTCCATGGGCTACTCCCATTTTCAAACCATTTCCCCCTCCTGCCTTTTCATCATTATCAGCCCACAAACGCAAACTCCGGCGCAAATCAGTCTTCAGGCTAATTAAATATGTATTTTCATATAAAATTATGAGAGTACATATCAAAAGCATTCTGCTGCTATTCTCAGTTAAATCAAACCCTCTTAATCGATTAAGTTTAAATCTTTATGACATTTTTTGTAACAAATACTTTACCTTTAACCGCCGATTAAGATTTATAATTATTCCACACCAAAAATTTAACCGTTTTATAACACAAAAAGTTTGGAAATGAATTTAATGTACGTATGTTTGTACATATAATATAACCAATTTCACACAGTGTATTTTGCCTATTAAAAATACACTTTTAACCATATTACATCCTTAACGATCCCTGCATGAAGATACGTTTACTAGGTGTGTTTATATTCCTGTGTCCATTTTATCTGCATGTAACCGCGCAGGTAAAAGACAACACTGCTTTGGCCGATTCTATACTGACAGACAGCCGTCTGGATACCATACAGGCACGGGGTTTAAAACTGCTTTCTGGTTTTTCGGCCGGCACCTCCTATAACGAAGTATGGATCAGGGATTTTAATACCTTCATCAAAGGATCCTTAAAAGTACACCCCAAAGAAAAAGTAAAGGAAATGCTCCTGATGTTTTTTAAAATTCAGGGTGCCGATGGCAACATTGTTGATGGTGTGGTTGATAGTGCAAAGGCTGGTGTAGGTTATCAATACCGCTACTCTAAATTACTGCCAGGCTGGGCAGCACATAAAAACACTGTCGAAACCGACCAGGAATCCTCCCTTATCCAGGCTGTAAAAAAATATATAGATGTGACCGGCGACCGTTCGATATTGGCCGAGGTTATAGGTGCTAAAACGGTTCTGCAACGCATGGAAGATGCTTTTGTCTATATTCAAAAAGACAGATGGTCTGCCAGATATGGCCTGGTAACCGGGGCCACTACTATTGATTGGGGCGATGTACAACCCGAGACGGGCTGGGGCGTAGCCATCAACAATAAAACCAAATGGGCCATTGATATTTATGATAATGCCATGTATGTAATGGCTATTCATGATTTTATGGCTATAAAACCGCAGGGATATCAAACCAAACAAAACTGGACCCTGGTAGCCAATACCATCAAAAAAAATGTACGTAAGTACCTGTGGATGCCGCAAGCCCAGAAATACCTTCCCCATCTTTATTTGAACGGAAGCCCATTCTCCAAAGATTTTAACGAAAACGAGATCCTGTATAGCGGCGGATCTATCTGCGCTATACTCGCCGGGTTTAACACTCCCGCCGAGATCAAAGAAATAAACAGGCAACTATTAGCCGCCGCGGCCGTTGATAAATACTCCACGATTGGTAAAACGGTTTATCCGGCTTACCCTGCCGCGCAATTTCCTAACATGCACCCTTACAATTATCAGAATGCCGGCGACTGGACCTGGTTTGGCGGGCGAATGATAGCAGCCCTGGTGGCCAATAATCAGGCAAAGGATGCGTATAACGAATTAATACCGATGATTGACCGTGCTATTACACACAAAGGCTTTTATGAATGGTACGATGTGCAAACCGGCGCCCCCAAAGGTTCGGGCGATTTCAGGGGCGAAGCCGGTGTTTTATTTGATGCAATTACAGTTTTAAAACAATGGGCTATTAAAAATAAATAAAACACTTATTAGCATACAATTTTAGAAAACCAGTACTAAATCAATTTTTCATGAAAAAAAATAATACCATAGAGGTAGCGGGGATGTGTTTGCTCTTTTTTAAGGGCAGGGCTACCGTTTATCACCAGCCTCCTTAGTCGTTAGCCGCCATTCTCACACACGGCGCTACACTCCTCCGAAGAATCAATTGTTAAATTATTAATTAACGTTATGAAGAAAATCCTTATTTACTCGATCCTGTTCACCCTGCTATCCCTGCAGGCGATGGCACAGCTTAAAATTAGCGGAAAGGTTACCAGCGCGCAAGACAACTCGCCTTTACCTGCTGTAAGCATCAAAATAAAAGGCACCCCAAGCGGTACCGTTTCTGATGCCAACGGAAACTATAGCATTACATTACCCAATGCCAATGCTGTTTTAATATTCACCTATACCGGCTTTGCGGCGCAAGAAGTAAGCGCAGCCGGCAGGAGTACCATAAATGTTCAATTAAAAGAAACCTCAAGCGCCTTGAATGAGGTAGTGGTAATTGGTTACGGTACGGCAAAAAAATCAGATTTAACGGGCTCTGTAGCTACTGTTAAAGCCGAGCAATTGCTTGATAAACCTGTGCCCAACTTATCTCAGGCCTTACAAGGCAAGGTTGCCGGTGTTGACGTAAGCGTTAACAGTAATGCGCCGGGTGCTGCGGCAAAGGTGCGCATCAGGGGTATAGGTTCCATCAACTCCAACGTCGACCCTATTTACGTAGTTGATGGTGTGGTAGGTGTTGACCCCAACTCTATCAACCCTAATGATATTTCATCAATTGAGGTTTTAAAAGATGCCTCATCAACTGCTATCTATGGTGTACGTGGTGCCAATGGTGTTATCATGGTAACCACCAAACGTGGCCGCAAAGGTCCTGCTACCATTAGTTACGAAGCCAATACCAACATCAGCCAACTTTACAGGCATGTGCCAACACTTAACTCCAAAGAATTTGTAGAAATTTACAACCAATCATTTGCAAACGGGTCAAAATTTGATCCAACCGGTGCGACACAATCACCAGCCAAGGCATTAACGTATCAAAATTTCCCATTACTATTTAATTCGGACAACAGCCCGAAATATGATACCAATTGGGAGAAGGAAACGTATAAGCCCGCTTTTTCACAAAGCCATCAATTGAATATTCAGGGTGGCAGCGACAAATCTGTTTACAGCTTATCATTGGGTTATCTTAACCAAAATGGCTTAACCCCCACATCAAACTTTAAACGTTACTCGGTTAAAATGACCATGGATAACGATGTAAAGGATTGGTTAAGAATAGGGGGCAGTATCAATGGCATTTTTAGTCGCCAGCGTTTGGTAACAGATAACAATGGTGGTTTGAACGTACCCCGGGCTGTAAGCGAGGAAGTGCCGATTGTACCTATCAAATATCCAAACGGAACCTGGGCCGGCAACTATGATATTGCTGGTTTAGAAGGCGCTCCAAACCCAATACAAACTGCCAATGAGCGGTATACTATTAATAATACCTTACAGGTATTGGGTAATATCTATGCAACCGCTAAGATATCCTCAGAGCTTGAATTTAAAACAGATTTCGGGTATAACCTCATCGGGCAAAAAAATAACTTTTACTCATCATTAGATCTGCAGCACTTATCAGCCGATCAGGGTGGTATTGCCAGCGTTAACTCCAACACCACTTATTTCTGGCAAACTGAAAATTATCTTACCTGGAACAAAAAGATCAATGATCATCAAAGGTTTACCGCATTGGCTGGTATATCTTTTAGCAGATCAGTATATCAGCGATCAAACGTTGAAACCCAAAACTTTATTGACGACTTTTTCCAGTTTAATAACCTGGGCGCCGGTTCTGTTAAAAGTGCATCAGGATCTGATGAAAACCCAAGTTCACCTGGCGCGCTTTATCCCGGTTCGTTAAACTCATACTATGGTCGTATCAGCTATAATATCGACGAAAAGTATTTGTTTACCGCAACCGGTCGTTATGATGGTTCATCAAGACCAGCCGCAGGGCATAAATTCGCTTTCTTCCCGTCATTGGGTGCCGCATGGCGCGTATCACAGGAGGATTTCCTGAAAAACAGTGAAACCATTTCTAACTTAAAACTAAGAGCAAGCTTTGGCTACACCGGTAACCAGGAAATTGGTAACTACCGCTCACTGGCCCAGTATGGTACAGGCCAAACCGTGCAGAACGGACAAGCGGTAATTTCATTGCTGCCAAGTTATCTGGGTAACCCGGATCTGAAATGGGAAAAAACACGCCAGATTGATGGTGGTATCGAATTAGGCTTGTTTCATGGCCGTGTTAACTTAGATTTGGATTACTATCAACGTACTACTACCGACGTATTATTGCAGGCCCCTATTCCGTGGTCGGCAGGTTTCACCACTGCCAACGTTTACAAAAACGTAGGCTCCATGAAAAACTCGGGTATTGAGCTAAGCCTGAATACGGTTAACGTTAAAACCAGCGATCTGGAGTGGAGTACCGGTATCATCTTTGCCGCCAACCAAAACAAGGTAACCAAGTTGAACGATGGCAACGCCGATATTTTCCCTGGCCCTAACTTCCTTGGACAAAACTATGTGATACGTGTTGGTGCACCAATAGGCTCATTTTACGGCATGACCCGTGTAGGTACCTATGGTGATAATGCAGCAGATATTGCAGAAGCAGCCAAACATGGTTTAAAAGCTGGCGACAGGAAATATATTTATAATGCTGATGGTAGTAACTATTACAGTATTATAGGCCGGTCAAATCCAAAATGGACAGGTAACTTCAACAGTACCATCAAGTACAAAAACTGGGATTTCTCATTCGATATCCGTTTTGTACAGGGTGTAAATACGGCTGCTAACTTTAAACACTCAGTTGAAGACAGGCAAACCATCTCCAACAGTTTAAAAACAGTTTTAAACGGATGGACCCCAAACAACCAGAACACGATGATATCACAAGTGCGTAACTATAAATATGCACAAGACTCGCACTTTGATACCTGGTGGGTTGAAGATGGATCATTTATACGTGGCCAAAACTTTGTACTGGGTTACAACTTACCGACCTCTGCATTGCAAAAATTGCATGTAACCCGTTTCCGTATTTATACCAGTGTGCAAAACTTGTTTGTAATAACCAAGTATACCGGTTATGATCCGGAGGTTGACACCTTTAATAACTCTTATGGTTCAAACCCTGCGTTTACTCAAAATATCGACTTTTTTGCAAACCCTCGTCCACGTATCTGGAACCTTGGTTTACAGGTTGGATTTTAAAAACAGTATGGTATGATACAATCAGAAAGAAAAATAGGAATGAAGGATAATAGTAACCATATAAAAACTTACTAAAATGAGAATATTAAAAAACATATTAATCATATCGGGCTTAGTACTTGCGTGCTCATGCAAAAAGTTTTTGGAAGAGCATCCCAAATCAGTTCTAACGCCAGATGCCGACCTTTCAAGCGCAAAGGTGGCCCGGGCATTTGCTAACGGATCTTATCAAAATCTAACAGGCCTATTGGCCGGCCAGTCTGGCTCATATGGTGGTAATACCTGGAACCTGATGGAGTTTATGACCGGTAAAGCCAACAGCGACCTGGGGCAAACAGGCTTTGTAAACTTCCAGACCCTTATTTACAGCAATACGTCGTTTTATTTTGATACCTGGTGGCAGCAAATGTACCTGGGTGTGGGTGCCTGTAACCTGGCTATCCAAAGAATCCCGCTTATTAATGCCGCGGGATTAACCGACGAAGCAAAAAACAACATGGTGGCCGAAGCCCGTACCATGCGTGCTCTTTACTACTTTTTCCTGGTGCGTATGTATGGTGCGGTTCCTAAAATAACCGAACCGCCAAAAGATCTTAACCTGCAAGTGCCGCGTGTACCTGCCAAACAGATCTATGACGAGATTATCATCCCCGATCTGTTAGCCGCCGAGAAATCAACTTTACCGGTAGCAACATCAACCGGGGGAGTAACCATGGGCGTGGTGCAATCGCTGCTGGCCGATGTTTATTTAACCTATGCAGGTGCAGCTATTAACGGTGGGGCGCAATATTATGCCGAATCGGCAAAACGCTCACTGGCTGTAATACAAAGCGGTAAATACTCTTTGTTCCCTAACTATACCGATATGATCAACCCATCCAACAAAAACCTTGGCGAGTTTATCTTTCAGGTACAGTACGCCGCTTCTGTTCCGCAAGCAAATCCGCTTACACCACTTACTATTCCTAACTTTTCGGGTATTTCTAAATACTCAGACGAGTACGGATCGGTTTGGCCAACAGATCAGTTCATTGCTTCATTCCCGGCAGGTGATAAACGTGTAGCAGAAAAACAATTCTTTTACACCAGCTATCCTTCTATTAAAGCACCGAACGCGCCGGTTGTGTTTAAAAATCACTACATCTACAAATGGTTTGATGTAAACGCGGTTACCAATACTGCAAAATCAGATTTGAACTACACCATTTACCGTTTGGCCGATGTGATGTTGATGTATGCCGAAGCATCAAACCGTGCCGAAGGGTCACCAAATGCCAATGCTATTCAGTATGTGAACCAGATCCGCTCAAGGGCTGGCCTGGCTGCAATAGGTGCATTGTCACAAGATGCGTTTGAGAAAGAAGTATGGCTGCAACGTTATTTTGAGCTTTGTTTTGAAAATAAAATGTGGTTTGACATGATTCGCACACGCAAAATACATAACGATGTTACTGGTAACTGGGATAATTTTGTGGGACACAAAACCGTGTTCAACGCAACTTATTCCGAAAAACAATTATTGTTCCCTTTACCAAAACAGGAAACAGATGTTAATCCAAAATTATTGCCTAATAATCCAGGCTTTTAATTAATATAGGTTAATATAAAACAGAACAGCCCCGGACAAAACCAGGGCTGTTTTTTTATGACAGGTTAAGATGGGTTACTCGCTTCTGAGGCTTTTAACAGGGTTGGCAATGGCCGCTTTGATAGATTGAAAACTTACCGTAAACAGGGCTATCCCGATAGCAACTACACCAGCAAATACAAACACTTCCCAGCCAATAGGAATACGGTAGGTAAAATCCTGCAGCCACTTGGTCATGGCCCACCAGGCTATGGGCGATGCTATGATAATAGCTATAAATACCAGCTTGATAAAATTAAGCGATAACAACGTAGTGATGTTGCCAATACTGGCACCCAGCACCTTGCGGATCCCGATCTCCTTGCTCCGCTGCTCGGCCATATAGGCCGCCAGGGCAAACAAGCCAAGGCAGGCTATAATAACGGCCAGTATGGCAAAACTGGTAAATATGCGCCCCATGCGCTGCACATCGGCATACATGCCGGCAAAACGTTCATCCATAAAGGTGTAACGTATGGGTTGATTGGGCGAAAAGCTTTTCCAGGTGCGGGTGATCTCGGCCAGCGTATTTTTCATGTCGCCGGTTTTTACTTTTACCGATACGATGGAATTGCTGGTACTTAAATGCATTACTAACGGACTAATCCCATCGCGCAATGACTCAAAATTAAAATCCTGCACCACACCGATGATCTCCTTCGGCGCGCCATAATTCACTATCCTTTTACCTATCGGATTTTTAAGGTTGAGTTTTTGCGCCAAATTTTGATTGATGATCACCGCCTGCGAATCGGTTTTCATGGCCGGGTTAAAATTACGACCGGCAACCAGCTTCATACCAAAGGTTTTGATATAATCTTCATCCACATCCCAAAACTGGCTGCCAACGCCAACATCCACTTTAACCCTTCCTTCATTAAAAAATTCGTTACCGTTGCGTTTAGTTCCGGCCACCGGTAAAAAATCGCTGATGGATACGCTTTTTACTGCTTGCAGTTTTAACAGTTCATTCTTAAAGCTCTTTACCTCATTATCCTGCAAGGTATTGGTTCCTTGAATCATCACTACCTGGTCTTTTTCAAACCCAACCTTTTTATTGAGGATGAATTGCATCTGGTTGTAAATAATAAATGTGCTGATGATGAGAATGATGGATGTGGTGAACTGAAAAACAACAAGCCCGTTACGCAATCCAGAGCTTTTAGCGCCTGTACTCAGCTTGCCTTTCAACACTTCGGCAGGCTTAAAGCCCGACAGGTAGAATGCGGGATAGATTCCCGCAACTACACCAATCAGAACAGCCGATACCAATACTGTTGGTAACAGCCACCACTGCTGCCAGGGTATAGTTAATGATTTTGATGCCAGTACATTAAAATAAGGCAGCAGTACAACAGCCAGTATTAAACCCAAGATGAAGGAAAAGAAACTGTATAATAAAGATTCGGTTAAAAACTGACTGATTAAACCGCTGCGTTGCGAACCTACCACCTTGCGTAAACCAACCTCCTTAGCCCGGTTGGCCGATTTAGCGGTAGAAAGATTGATAAAATTGATACAGGCTATAACCAATATAAAACCCGCCACAGCGCCAAATAGCCAAATGAAACGGATATCACCATGCGATTCGCCATCATGAATGTCATATGACCGGAGGTTGATGTCCTGAACATTTTGCGCATACATACTTAATGCTGCCGCAATTTTTGACGCGTTCTTGTCCCCGCTCTTAATCATATCGGGGATATAATAATTGTTGATTACCGCATGGGTTATCTTTTTACTAAACCCGGCGGCATTAGTTCCCGGTTTTAGTTTAACATAAACGTGGTAATTGCTGGCCTGCCAGGTAGTTTGCTCGCCGTTCCAAAATTCCACACCGGCAAGGGTTAGCAAAAAGTTATATTGGTGCAGGTGAGATGTGGCCGGGATATCCTGCATCACACCGCCAATTTTATAGGCCTTACTTTTATTATTGTTCAGGTACATCACCTTACCAACCGGGTTTTGACCGGGAAAATATTTATCGGCCTTGCTTTTTGATATCAGCATGGTATAAGGCTCGCTAAGCGCATGAGCGGCATCGCCATAAACCATAGGCAGTTTTAATATATCAAGCAAAGTTTGATCGGCATAAGCGAACCCTTCCTCATGTGTATTTTCGGGGGCATCGCTCCGTTTTAGCTCATTGCTCCCGGCGCCCCAAAAAAGCGAGTTGGGCATTAAGCGGCCAAATTGCTCCACTTCCGGAAAATCAGATTTTATTGTCCGCCCCATTACCGCTGGCCAGTCAACTCCTTTTTCATGAACCTGATCAAAATTGTATTGCCCTACTATCCGGTAAATACGGTTGGCATCCGGGTAACTTTTATCAAAGCTCAGCTCCTCCCTTATATACAGGGCGATAAGCAGGCAGGCGGCAATGCTCAACGCAAAACCACCAACTTTAATGGCCGCGTACATTTTCTGTTTGAGCAATTGTCTTAGCGCGATTTTCAAGTAATTTTTTATCATGGTAAAATGGCTTACAAAGTTATCAATTGGATTGCCTGGTACTTTTTTTTTTAAAGCCCGGTTCAGAATAACCGGTACCTGTTTCTTTATAAGGGTTAGCTGGTTTGGCGTTTGCTTCCGCTTCCCGGATACGTTTGACGATCTTTTTAAAAAGATAATAGCTATACTCTTCCGGACTCTCCTGCACTGCTCCGGGCTCCCACCACTCCAACATGAGTCTAACGCTGTTCTTAAAATCGGGATTTTCATTGAGCAATGTATCCAACTCCTGTAACTCCTTTGCAGAGGCTTCGTGGGTGAGCCTTTTTATCATCAGATGCCAGATACGGTCTTCTGTATTCATTTCGCAAACGGGTTTAAATAAGTTATAGGTATAGTAAACTTTATGATAAAATACGTGCCACTATTATAAATAATTCATTTACAATGAATTAAATACAAAAAATATTAAATAAATCGTCCGTATCCGTACAGAATGTTCGCTTTTGAGCCATTTATTCTATCCATTTAGCATAGTATTAATAGCATATACGCTTTATATGACGCGCCCTCATATCAATAGGTTGCAGCAAATAATAAAAAAATATACAGTACTATGTATTGTATAGTACCATGTTTTATATATATTTGTTTTAATTTTTAACCTTAACTATCATGAACATCAAAACATTACTATACACAGGCATTATTATCCCGATAATTTTTTGGGCCTCCACCATCATATGCGGTTTTATTCATGGTAACTATAACCACCTGAGTAATACTGTTAGCGAGCTCGGCGCCATGGGTACCCGATCCGAACCTTTAATGGCAACCCTAACCATGTTTGGCGCCATTTTAAGTATGTTTTTTATCATGGGTGTTTATGGGGCCTGTAAACAATTAGGCCTTAACCTTATCCCAGTATTTACACTGCCCGCGTTTACTTTGATGATGGGCTGGGTTGCCATGTTTCACGCAGGCAATCATCTTCATTCTGCTTCGGGGCCCATTTTTTTACTGTTATACCTGGGCGCTTTACTGGTTGTCATTTTATGGCGGGGCAGACAAGAGCTGGTATCGGTCAGAATAATTTCCTTAATCAGCCTGTCACTCATGCTGCTTATATTTTTACGCTTTGTACCTGCTATTGAAAATGTTTATCCGGGCCTTATTCAGCGGTTTGCGCATTTGGGCTGGTCGGTTTGGTTCATGGGTTTGAGTGTAGGGCTCATCAGACTGGTTTCATTACAGGAAAATCAACAACTTTTAAATCACTAAAAATTTATATCATGAAAAAACTACAATTAATAGCGGTTATGGGTATCCTTTTATCGGTAACTGCCTGCAGATTTGGCAAAAGACATACTACTATTGTGGAAAATGCAAATGGTTTAACGGTAAGAATAGAATATGTGGGCCAAACCTATTTTACGCCCGATGGCACCGGTATTCAAAGCATTTCACCCAATGGCTATGTAAAATACTCGCGGGATGGCAAACAGCTGGTTGCCGAGAGCGACTATCATGGCAAGATCACTTATGAAATAAACGACGGCGGCAAACAAACTATGCTTGGCGAAGCCGACAAGGGATTTTTGGCCCTGGCGGTTAAAGACATGATCAGACACGGCCACAACGCCGATGGGCGATAACTCATAGGAGTTATCTAAAAAGCAGGTATAGTTATACCTGCTTTTTTTATGCATAATTGAAAACATTGATAATAATTAGCCGGTTTATAGGTTAAAAAGACATGAAAATAAAATTATACAGCCGTGTGTTTGGCTTATTATTATTAGCCCTGTTTAGTTATAGTTTAGTTAGCGCACAAACAGCACCAATGAAAACTCCAAAAGGCAACGACCAAACCCTGCAGATAAGCCGCAAAAAGATCGACTCTTTGGATAAAGCTTTGATAGCCCTGCTGGGCGAACGCGAAAGGGTGGTAAAAGAAATTGGTGTTTACAAAGCACAAAACAATATCCCCGCCCTGCAAGCCGATCGTTTTAAACAGGTGATCGAAAAAAGCATCGAAGCCGGTAAAAAGGAAGGGTTATCAGAAACTTTTGTAACCGAACTGATGAACGCTATACACAAAGAAAGCTTGCGGATAGAGGAAGAGATCAAGGCGCAAAAGTAATTGAAGCTTTGTTAAGCAATAGCATGATGCAGAGCCTACTCACCAGTCTACACTTTTTAATACACGCGTCATTGCGAGGTACGAAGACAACCGACCGGAGGGAGTTCATTAATACCAATAAAAACAAACACAACATTGATAATCCCCGATAAGCAGAGTCACCCTGTAAAGCATAGAGATTGCTTCGTACCTCGCAATGACGCGCGGAGAAAATTCACTCTATCCGCGAAGCCCGGGGCATGCATGCCTCAGTTTTCAGCTGACGTAAGCTGGAAGCTTACCACATGCCCTCCACGAGATATGCTTACGCTAATCTCGCGGGAGCGGATACTGATAGGCAATTACATCATCAAAAGCTTCTTATTTAATCACCATTAAATTTTTGTATTTAAGCGCATCAAAATTTTATTCAGGCTCGGCTACACCAAACGGAACAGACTGATTATGAGATTTTTTGCCATTAAATAAGCATGGTATTAAACCGTATCAATTTCACACCAAGTTACTATAAATCAATTATTTATATCATTCAGCTTGCTTTATTCTCATTAACTTTAATAAATTTGGATTGCCGGAAACGTCCATTTTCAGCGTTATTCAAACCGGCATTCTATACTATAAATCCATGAAGAAAAAATTTTTAATTGCCTGTTTTATAGCGGGCGGCCTGGTAAAAACCGGAGTTGTACATGCGCAGGCTCCGTTTTCTGTCAGCAACAAATCGGTAAAGGTAATTGTATCTGAAAAAGAAGCAGGCTATAAGCTTACACCAACCGAAACACTTCAGTTTACAGACAAACCCCAACCCGCCGAAACAGAGGTTGCTGTTTTTGTTGATCCGGCTAAAACATTCCAAACCATGATGGGCGTAGGCGCTGCTTTAACCGATGCATCGGCCGAGGTATTCGCCAAGCTGCCAAAGGATAAGCAAAAAGAGTTTTTAACTGCCTATTACGATAAAGACAAAGGCATTGGTTACACACTGGCCCGCACCAATATCCAAAGCTGCGATTTCTCAAGTGATAGTTACAGCTACGTAAAAGAGGGGGATGCTGATCTGAAAACTTTCGATATCAGTCATGACAAAACCTACCGCATCCCTTTTATTAAAGCGGCTATAGCGGCGGCAGGCGGCAAGCTAAACCTGTTTGTTTCGCCATGGAGCCCACCGGCTTTTATGAAAGATAATAATGATGTACTGCACGGCGGTAAATTAAAACCTGAGTTTGACCAAAGCTGGGCCAATTTCTTTGTGAAATTTATCAAAGCCTATGAAAAAGAAGGTATCCCGGTATGGGGCCTTTCGGTACAAAACGAGCCTATGGCCAAACAAAAATGGGAGTCGTGCATGTTCACCGCCGAAGAGGAGCGCGATTTTGTAAAGAACTTCCTGGGTCCAACTTTGCACAAACAAGGCCTGGCCGAAAAGAAACTGATTGTATGGGATCATAACCGCGATTTACTTTACCAACGCGCCAGCACCATACTGGAAGATCCTGAGGCTGCCAAATACATCTGGGGTGTAGGTTTCCACTGGTATGAAACCTGGACAGGAGCGGGTCAGCAATTTGAAAGTACCCGCCGCGTACATGAATCATTCCCCGATAAAAACCTGATCTTTACAGAGGGCTGCATCGAAAAGTATGATTTTGCCAAAATTAATGACTGGGCAATGGGCGAAAGATACGGCCTGTCCATGATCAACGATTTTAATGCCGGCACTGTAGCCTGGACCGACTGGAACATCCTGCTTGATGAAAAAGGCGGACCAAACCACGTAGGTAACTTTTGCTTTGCACCGGTACATGCCGATACGCAAACCGGCAACCTCATCTATACCAGCTCATACTATTACCTGGGGCACTTCTCAAAATTTATCCGCCCGGGTGCCAAACGCGTAAGCGCGGTAGCCAGCAGGGATAAACTGTTAACCACCGCTTACCTCAACACCGATGGAAAACTGGCCGTGGTGGTGATGAACAAAACCGACGAAAAAATTGAATACAACTTATGGATAAAAGGCAAGGCCGCTAAAACAACCAGCCTGCCTCACTCCATCGCTACGCTTATTGTAGAATAAAGGAGTCTTATACTATATCAACTATATCTCTGGTGTGGTGGGTCATTTATGATCCACCACTATCATTACCGGGAAATGGTCAGAAGGCAGTTTGGCCTCGTATTTATCCCCCTCCTTTGCTTTTCCACGATAGCTGTCGGTCAGTATCCCGTACCTTTTTACCGTAAAATCTTTAGTTAAAAATATATGGTCGATGCGTGAGGTAGTTTTGGTATTGGCGTTAAAATTATTGAAAGTACCATTCTCGGCATATTTAATGGGTGATAACTCATAAGCATCTTTTAAAGTGCCCGATGTATTGATCACCGCATAGCTGTCAGAAGTTTGATCGACATTAAAATCGCCCGAAAATATAACCGGGGCTTTGCCTGCGATAGCTTTGATTTTGGTTAAAACCAGTTTAGCGCTTTCCCTGCGGGCCACCACACCAATATGATCCATATGCAGGTTAAAGTAATAGAATTTATAGCCCGTTTTGATCTCCTGGAAAGATCCCCATGAGCAAATCCGCGGCAAGGCGGCGTCCCAGCCTTTGTTGGGCTTATCGGTAATGGGAGCCAGCCAAAAATCGCCATGGGTTAGCAGCTTAAATTTGGTGGTTTTATAAAAAATGGCCGAGAACTCGCCTTCGGTTTTACCGTCATCGCGGCCTATACCAGTGTAGGCATAATTAGGCATACTGGCCTTAAGGCCCTGTAGTTGATGGATAAGGCATTCCTGTGTACCAAATATATCAAAGTCATGAAACTGGATAAGCTTTATAATCACGGGCAAGCGTTGTTTCCACCCGTTGCCGCGTACAGAATCGCCATTACTGGCATTATCATTACGCATATTGTAAGTAGCTACCGTAAATTGCTGGGCAAACCCGGCAGTACAAGTAGCGATAGCCAGGATTAAAAGAAAAAAGAGTTTTTTCATGATGATTTGATAAATATGAACAGGCGGCGAAAATAAGGCCTGTGTATTAAACAAGCGTTAATTAACGAAATAAATTACTAAACTGTAAAAAGGCCTGTCAGTCTGAGCTTGTCGAAGACGCCCTGCCCACCATGGTTCGACGGGGCCCATCATGACACCCTATTTTTTATTCGTTTTCCCTACCCAAAAACAACGGTTTTATTCCCGTAAACAAAAACACGGTCTTCAATAACCAGTTTAAGTGCATTGGCTAATACGGCAGTTTCAATTTCCTGGCCGGCTTTTACCATGGTAGCCGCCGTAAACGAGTGATTTACCGGGATGATCTGCTGGGCGATGATAGGACCTTCGTCCAGCTCGTTGGATACGAAATGGGCTGTCGCACCAATCAGTTTCACCCCACGTTCAAAAGCCTGCTTATAAGGATTGGCCCCGATAAACGCCGGTAAAAATGAGTGATGGATATTAATGATCCGCATCGGGAACCGGGCTACAAATGCAGGCGACAGGATACGCATAAACTTGGCCAGCACAATATAATCCGGATTGTATTGCTGTATCACATCGGCCATTTGCTGCTCCAGCTCTTCACGGCCGTACTGCTCATGCGACAGGTGGTAAAAAGGCATATCAAAGCGTTCGCAAATATTTTGCAGGGTAGCGTGATTACCTATTACGCATTGCACCGTTGCACCCAACGTGTTAAAATAATTGCGGATCAGGATATCGGCCAGGCAATGATACTCTTTGGTTACCATCACCACTATTTTTTTATGCGGCGTAGGATTTACCGATATAATAGCACCGGCAGGTAACACGTCTTTCAATGTATACTCCAATCCGTTGGTATCGCCATCCTCCACTTCCAGGCGCACAAAGAAAACATCTTCGGCTTTATCCACATGTTCGCGCATGGAAACTATATTGAGCTGATGTTTGGCCAGTATAGTAGCTATGGAACCTACCAAACCAACCTGGTCTTTACATTGAATAACAATAATCATGATATCAGGGTACAAAAAGAATTTGCCCGTAATTTACAAACAGGTATCATTTATACAAACAATTATGTAGTTTAAATCAGCGTCATGTATCGTTCGGGCGGCCATCTCCGTAATTACATGATATAAACCTTACATTATGAAACAATTTTTTTTAATGATCACAGCGCTGATCTTATGCAGCGCGAGCGCTTGTAATAAGGGCAAACTCCCGGCGTCAACATCTGTTATGGGGCAATGGCGATGGGTTAAATCAGTAGGTGGTATCGGTGGCTTTACCATAACACCCCAAAGCTCCGGTTTTACCCAACGTTATCAGTTTAATGACGATAGTACCTTCCGTTTTTACAGAAAAGATACGGTAGCCGCGCAGGGTAAATTTTCTATCGTGAGGAACATCAAATCTAACCCGCAACCTATCGATGTACTGAAAACAGGAGGCAATGGGTTCGACCAATCCCTGCTGATCAGGAATGATACGCTGTACTTACACGATATAGACATAGCCGATGGTTACGGCAGTATTTATGTGCGGATAAAATAGTTTTTAAGTCGTTAGTCCGAAGTTTTGAGTTCGAGGTCGTAAATCAAAAACCTTCGCTTTCCTGACTTTAGACTCAGGACTTCGGACTTACGACTCAACATCGGGTATAAAATTCACCTGGTTTTCCTGTTCAAACGTTACATAAACGCGGCGCCAGGGCTCATCGTTGATCAGGCGCCATTTATGGGCTGTGCCGGTGGTATCGGTGGCTATCAGTATTTCGCCTGGTTTTAATATAAACGTTTCGCCGGTACGAGTCTCAAATTCCAATGTACCCAATAAGGTGATCACGTATTGATTGGTTGGGGCATTGTGCCAGTCGAAAAATGAATGCGGCGGCGACTCCTGGAAACGCACAGATAAAGCTTCGTTAAATTGAGCTTCGGCTACGCTGCCTGTTTGCACATGTGAGTTGCCATCGGCCCCGGTATATAATTTATATGCTTTGATCATTTTTATGAAGTGCTATTTGCACTGGCGGCTAAACTAATACATTTTAATGTTTTAGTGATGAAGCCTGCATAACGGCATTGTAAATTATTAAATGACTACTGACCGCCGCCCGAAAAGTTTCACTTAGATATACTAGCCCTACAAATTCAACAAAATACCCTAAAGCCTGTTATAGTTTTACTGTCCGTGTAACTTTTACCCGACCATTAAATGCAGGCATATATTTTCTTGAACCAACCGCTTTAAAACACTATTTTTATTGCGTACATTTTTATCCGGGAATAAACCGGCCAATTAAAAAAATGAAAAAACTATTCCTTTTACTATGCCTTATTACGGCGGCTCATAGCTTTGGCTTTGCAAAATCCATCGCCATAAATCACTTTGTTGTAAAAGAAAACCCTTTTGCTGTTGACGAGGTTGCCGTAGTTGCCACCGATACCGCCGGTGTGATACAGGAAGATGTAAACGGGGTATTCACCTTTGTGATGAACGGTTTCCAGGAACAGCTCAAATTTGAAAAGGGAACCGCCTTTTATCGCCACAAGCTTGATCGCTCTGCCTTTTTATATGCCAAACACATGAACGACAGTGGTACACATGCCATCCTGTATTACATTTATAAACATGATAGTAAACTAAGCCCCTTCCATATCAGTTGGATATTACTGGTAGCCATTCCGCTGGCGCTGGTACTGCTGGCCTATATGTTTAAGCGGTTTATTATTATAGCGGTGGTGATATTCTGCATATTTCTGTATTTCAACTATCACAACGGCCTGAGTATGCCCACCTTTTTTGAAAGTATTATTGATGGCCTGAAGGGAATTTTTTAGATAAGCCGAAAGTTGAAAACCTGGAAAATCAATAAATCATTAATTCAGCAATTAGCCTAATTCAATAATTCAATAATTAATTAATTAAAACGGTAGCCCGATACCAAAATTCAGCTGCATAAAGTTGTAGCTGTCGCCTGCCGTAACTTTTCCACTGGCATCTTTGCTGGTGGCATTGTTTTGGAGATAAGCCTTCTTAAACGGGCCATCACTAAATAATTCACCAAAGTGTTTGATGAGTACCCACTGATCGGAGCCGTTAAACTGTGGATCTTTAAATTTAAATGCCGCGTCGAGCCTGAAGATAAAGAAGCCGAGGTCGAACCGTAAACCTGTACCTACACCTACCGCGGTGGATTGCAGCAAATTATTAAACCGGAACTCACCATCCGGATTTTCGGCCTTTTTGCCTAAACGCCATACGTTGCCGGCATCCATAAATACCGCTCCCTTTAATTTGGCTCCCCAAAAGTTATTGGCTATGGTATACCGGTATTCGGCATTGCCAATTATTTTTATTTCTCCAAACTGATCAAGATATTTTAAACCTGCGCGGGTATTATAATTATCGCCATAAAAGGTACCACGGTTAAACTGTCCCGGACCTAAGGTACGTGGCAGCCACGCCCTTATATCATTAGCGCCACCGGTATAAAAGTTTTTTTCAAATATCAATTGATCACTGTTACCGTAAGGGATACCAATACCCGGATTTATACGGAATATAAATTGCCGTTCCCCACCCAGCGTTTTATAAATACGCAAGTCCAGTTCGGTTTTGGCATATTGCGAAAAAGTATAGCCAAATACTTTACGCTCATTATCCGCATCTCTTGAGGTATTAAACACGCTGCTTGCCAGGCTCAGAAAATTACCCCCAATATCTAAACTACCGCGGAAATAGGTAAAATTCTTATAAGAGTTTAGTTCAAGAGCGTTATACTGAAAAGTATACTGGCTACCCGTGGTAAATGTAGTACGACCAATTAGCCGCACATACGAAAGCCTGTTTTGGCTGATCAAAGTATCTCTGGCTGCGGGATCAAGTATACCCCGTGAAAATTCGACACTGATAGGTGTAATGGTATGTTGTTTACGCCCGGTTTCAAAAAAATCATAGGTAATTGAGTTGATAAAACTCTCGCGCCTTACCAGGCCTTTTTGATAAAACAATGAATAGTTACTGGAGAATGTTGTATGCGGTACACCAAATTTACCCAACAATGGAAAATCAAACGGTGTTAAAATACGGGGATAGATCAGGTTAACCCCTGCCCTCAGCTCCTGGTTTTGGATGCTATGCCCATTATCAAATAAAATACTCCAGTTTAATTTTACCTGTAATATAGCAGCCTGTTTAAACACATTACGGTTGGTGAAGGTGTTACCTATGTTATAACCAAAACGCCCGCCGCTAAACAGGATCTCGCCCTCCACACGGTCTGACATTTTTTTGAGCGGCACAATATCTATCTGCGTATTGAGCCGGTTGGAGCTATCGGCCAATTTTGAATAAGTGGGATTGGGCACATTACGGAAAACATTTAATTCCGAAAGCCTGGTAGTGGTTAATGTTTGCTTATCTATATTATAAAGCTCCCCCTTCCGAAGAAAATCATAATCCTTTACTACCCTCGGCTTAAAACGGCCCGAGAAGTCAACAAACCTGAATTGCGAATCAACCTGCAAAGTGTCGGCCTTACCTGTTGTGCGGCCGCTACTGCGCGAAATGGTAACCAGCGTATTATTGAGGGTGTAAACTGGGTGCTCCTTTTTACCTGCCGGGTTATCAATGATCATTTTAACATCAACCACGCTATTATTAAAGGTGGAGTCGTAATCAAAACTCACATACTGCCTGTAAAAATCAAAGTAACCATTCCGCTTCATCAGCGAGTATATCTCATCCCGGTCATGGGCCAGGCTATCGGTATCAAAACGTGCCCCCGGCGAAATGTGGGATATCTTAACACGGTTGGCGTCGAATAAATTTTTAATGTTTCTATCGGCAATACTATCTGATACCTTCCGTATCCGGAACATAGGGCCCTCCTGCGCGGTAAAAACCAGCTCGGCCTTTTGTTTTTTAACAACAATGCTATCCGTTACCTTGGCTTTCAGATAGCCACGGTTCTGGATATATCTTTCTATCTGAAAACGCGAAAACTCCACCAGGTTACTATCCAGGATGGAGGGTGCTGTGCCAAAATTACGTTTGCCGTTTTTGTTAAAGGTGTAATAAAATTGAAGGTCGAGCCAGTTATTGGGCTGCTGCTCCTTATCTACATAATTTACAGCCGCTTCGGCAAATTCCTTATCAATACCTTTAATGGTGATTTTGCGCACTATTACCTGGTTTTTTTTTAAACCACGGGTACTGCTACAGCCCGACCCAATAATGAGCAGCAAAATACTTAATATTGTAAGGCGGAAAACAGCAGGGTTTATATATGCTTTCAAAATCACAAATCAGTTTATTATCATCCTTACAACATAAAAAATTTCGCAGGGAACATGGTTTATTTATGGTTGAGGGTTACAAATCGGTTACGGAATTTATAAACTCTGCCTACCAGGTTGATACCGTTTACCATACCCCTGCAATTGCTCCAAAATTGCTGAATTTATCCCGAAAAATAAACTTTCAGGAAATTTCATTAAATGAACTCCAAAAAATCAGCACACTGAAAACACCGCAAGAGGTAATTGGTTTGGTCAAGATACCAATATGGGCGGTATTAAATTATAAAGCGCTCGAAAAAAAATTTTCGCTGGTACTGGATAGCGTGCAGGACCCGGGCAATATGGGCACCATTATCCGCACGGCCGATTGGTTTGGCATACAGGATATTATCTGTTCTGAAGATACCGTTGATGTATACAACCCCAAAGTAGTGCAGGCTACCATGGGTTCCCTGGCGCGTGTTAATGTACATTATGCCGATCTTTTAAATATGCTGCCGCAGATCAAACTACCTATATTTGGTGCCATGCTAAATGGGCAAAACATGTACAATACTCATTTTGGCGCCGAAGGCCTGCTGGTGATGGGTAATGAAGGCAATGGTATCAGCGCCGCCATTGAACAGTTGATAACCACCGCCGTAACCATTCCCAGGGCCGGAAATGCCGAATCATTAAACGTGGCGATAGCTACGGCGATACTCTGTTCTGAAATAAAAAGAAATTCAATGAAATAAATGTTGGCTTTCCAAAAAATAAATTACTATTTTTGCAGTCCTTAAAAAATGGTCGGGTGGCCGAGTGGCTAGGCAGAGGTCTGCAAAACCTTTTACAGCGGTTCGAATCCGCTCCCGACCTCAAGGGTTTAAAAAAATTTAAAATACAACACCATGGGCGTTACTCGTTTAAAAAGAAAAGATAGAAAAAACAAAACTACTTCACGTTTAGAAGTTCAGTTTTTGAAACTGGCTACCAACCTGGAGTACGGAAGCCGTTCTGCTGAGTCAAAACACAGCCAGATAGCTAAAAACAACGAAGTTTTAGCAAAAGCTGCTGCCGCGAAATAATTTTTTCTGTTTTTAAGCGCTTAACGGTGCTTGAAAAGATCTTGTAAAAACCTCTTGTTTCAGAAACAAGAGGTTTTTTTATGTCTGAATCAGGATTTTCAGAATTTTTGAATTAACATAATTGAGTAATGGAAAAAATTCTGAGAATTCTTTAATTCTGAAAATCCTGATTCAGACATCCTCATTCTATCAATTCAGATTCAAGACAATAACTTTTTATTGATCCGCCCTATCAATCCAGGCCCTTCATAAATAAAGCCGGTATACAGCTGCACCAGCGATGCGCCGGCCTGTAGTTTTTCGATAGCATCATCAGCAGAATGTATGCCGCCTACCCCAATAATAGGGAACGAGCCGTTTGACTTTTGGTGCAAGTAACGGATCACCTCGGTAGAGCGTTTGGTTAAAGGTTTGCCACTCAGGCCACCCGCTTCATTTTTTAAACTTTCGGCAGCAGTTAAATTTTCACGACTGATAGTAGTATTGGTAGCGATAATACCCGCTATACCGGTTTGCTGTACAATATCCACAATATCATCCAACTGAGAGTCGGTCAGATCCGGTGCTATTTTTAGCAGTATAGGCCTGCTGATACCATTTTTTGAATTGCGTTGCTGCAGTGTATTCAGCAGATGCATCAGCGGTTCTTTTTCCTGCAATTCGCGCAGGCCCGGTGTATTGGGCGAACTTACATTCACCACAAAATAATCAACCACATCAAACAGACGGTCAAAGCATTTGATATAATCGTTAACAGCTTCCTCATTAGGCGTAACCTTGTTTTTACCGATGTTACCACCGATGATAAGTCCCTTTTGAGCACCCTTAGCATTTCTGCGGAAAGTAGCTATGCGTTCTGCGGCTACATCGACACCAAAATTATTAAAACCCATGCGGTTGATGAGCGCACCATCTGCCGGCAAGCGGAACATCCGTGTTTTAGGGTTGCCGGGTTGCGGCAGGGGGGTAACAGTGCCTATCTCCACAAAGCCAAAACCGATGTTGGCCATTTCGCCCATGAGTTCGGCATTTTTATCAAAACCGGCTGCAAGTCCTACCGGGTTTTTAAACTTAAGACCAAATACCTCTTTTTCCAGTCGCGGATTGTTCACATCCCAAATAGCTCTGCTCAAGGCAGCGCCACCCGGAAAACGGTTGAAGCGTTTTAAGTTACGGGTTACAAAATAATGTACTTTTTCGGGATCGAACAGAAACAGGATGGGTTTTAATAAAAAATACATGCCGCGAAGTTAACACATTCCTTTAGGTGTGTAAACCAGAATTTTAGGATTTTTTGATTTGGGCGACGATGAGTTGACTCACCCAGCCATCGCTGCGTTTTTGCGAGGAGGAACGACGTGGCAATTCCCGATAAGCAGGTCCGCTCTTTAGGTAGGGGATTGCCACGCTATGCTCGCAATGACGCGTGGGGTATACTTGCCCGGGTGAGTCATTCGACGCCATGCAGGTACCGCAACTTTTATTTAAAAACACACCACAAATCTGTATTTTCGAAAAATCAGTTATCCCTAAAACAACCTCAATGACCAGAAAAGAACTAAGAGACACCTTTAAACAGGGACGTCGTAATTTTTTGAAAACCACAGCCGTTGGCAGTATGGCCGCGGTGGGTATCCCTCAAATTGTATCGGCAGCGCTGGCTACCGAAAAAAGCGCGCCTAAATTAAAATTCAATAACGGTGATGTGATCTTATTTCAGGGCGATTCCATTACCGACTGGGGCCGCGATCATAAAAAAACTGAACCCAATACCACCAGTTCCCTGGGCTCGGGTTATACCCTCATTACCGCTTCAAAACTATTGATTGATCATGCCGGCAAGGATCTGAAAATATACAACAAAGGCATCAGCGGCAATAAAGTTTATCAGCTGGCCGAACGCTGGACCAGCGATTGCCTTGACCTGAAACCCAATATTCTGAGTATCCACATCGGCGTAAATGATTTTTGGCACACACTCACCGGCGGTTATACCGGCACTATTGATACGTACATCACCGATTATAAAAAACTGCTTACCCTTACTAAACAAACCTTACCCGATGTTAAACTGGTGATCTGCGAACCATTTGCCACCAAGGGCGTACGCGCTGTTGATGATAAGTGGTATCCTACGTTTGATCTGTTCCGCAAGGCCGCACGCGATATCGCTACCGAGTTCGGGACTGTTTTTGTACCCTACCAGGCAGCGTTTGATAAAGCGTTGGAGATAGCCCCCGCACCTTATTGGAGCATGGACGGCGTACACCCTGCTGTACCCGGCGAAGCCCTGATGGCCCAAACATGGCTTAAAGCAGTAGGAGCCTGAGCGGTGAGTGATAGTTTAAGTTACCCCATAAAATATCAACCTGAATTCCAATAGGAGGCACCTACGGAGCCTATTAATTCACACTTTGGGACTATAAACACGTGGCCCCCTTGGGGCCGGCAAATGGTTTATCATATAATAGTATACCTCGCATGAGATTCGACCTCAGAGAGACCACCTGTTTATAGAAAAATTTGAGGAAATTCCCGACTCCAACGGAGTCTCCTAATCACAAACTTGCTTACCGAACTCTTTTCAGTACGCTTTCTATTTTGTGGGTTAATTTAAAATGGAGATGGATGAGCAATCATAAACTGACGTTAGGTAAACGTTGATAAGTGTATTAATTACTAATTTTGTCACAGATAAATACGTTAACCATGTCGATAACTACCGAAGACGAAAGAATTGGGATGCAGCAGGTAAGTGATGCTGTTGCCATTACGCTCAGAAAGATGCGTGAGTTTGCCCAACCGGGCATTTCAACAAAAGAACTTGACGAGTACGGCGGCGAATTACTGGCACAGATGGGTGCGCGTTCCGCACCTTTTTTAACCTATAATTTCCCTGGTTATACCTGTATTAGCGTTAACGAAGAGGCAGCGCACGGCATACCTTCAGCCGATAAGATCCTGAAAGAAGGCGACCTGGTAAACATTGATGTATCGGCAGAGTTAAACGGCTATTGGGCCGATAATGGTGGCTCGTTTGTATTGGGCGAGGATATCCACGGCCATGGCAAACTGGTAGCAGCATCCAAAGAGATATTGAAAAAGGCCATCAGCAACATTAAAGGTGGTGTCCGGATATCGGAGATAGGCCGATTGATCGAGATGGAAGCTAAAAAAGCAGGCTACACGGTAATAAAAAACCTGACAGGGCATGGCGTAGGTAGGAGTTTGCACGAAGAACCCCATGAAATAGCCAACTACGCCGACAGATATAACGCGGTCCGTTTCAAAAAGAATTCGGTGGTAGCCATAGAGACATTCATTTCCACACGTTCAACCATTGCCGATACCCAAGCCGACGGTTGGACGCTAACCGGCAATAAAGGCGGCTTTGTGGCACAGCATGAACATACCATTATGGTAACCGGTGGCGAACCGGTAATATTTACCGCACAGAACGGCATTTGGGATTAGAGCAGAAGGCTCAAAGCGGAAAGCTTAAAGCCCTGCTTAGTTTTAATAAGCTTTATGCTTTTAGCCTTCGGCTTTAAGCTCTAATCACAAAGCTTAAAGCTTTGGTAATTAACAAGTAAGCTTTTGGCCTTAGGCTTTCAGCCTTAAGCTTAATTTCGTACCTTTGCGCGCAAATGATTGCTATAAATAACCTTACGTTTGAGATTGGTGCGCGGGCCCTTTACGATGAAGCCAACTGGCATATAAAACCCGGTGAAAAAATTGGTTTAATAGGTGCCAATGGAACGGGGAAAACTACCCTTTTAAAAATTATTGTAGGCGACTATAAACCTACATCGGGCACCATATCAATGGCTAAGGACCTTACCATGGGTTACCTTAACCAGGATTTGCTGTCATACTCATCCGATAAAACTATTGTGCATGTGGCTATGGAGGCTTTTGAGCGTCAGAACCAACTGCATGATGAGATCGAGAACCTGCTTAAAAAGCTGGAAACCGATTATACCGAAGATCTTTTACACAAGCTGAGCGACAAACAACATGAGTTTGAATTGCTTGATGGTTATAACATTGAATACAAAGCCCGCGAAATTTTAGCCGGTTTGGGTTTTAGCGACAGTGATTGCGCACGTAAGCTCAACACCTTTTCGGGTGGATGGCGGATGCGGGTAATGCTGGCCAAAATATTATTACAAGCTCCTGATATCCTGCTGCTGGATGAGCCTACCAACCACCTTGACTTACCATCTATCCAATGGCTGGAAGACTATCTGAAAGCATTTAACGGCGCTATCATCATCGTATCGCACGATAGATGGTTCCTGGATAAAGTGATCAACCGCACGGTGGAATCGCGCAAAGGAAAACTGACCGTTTATGCGGGCAACTATACCTTTTACCTGGAAGAGAAAGCCCTGCGCGAAGAAATTCAGCGCGGTGAGTTCAAAAACCAGCAATCAAAAATAAAACAGGAAGAGCGTTTGATCGAGCGTTTCCGGGCCAAGGCATCTAAAGCAAAAATGGCACAGTCGCGTATCAAAATGCTCGACAAGATGGAGCGTATCGATGATGTGGACGATGATAACCCGACAGTTAACTTCGCCTTCCGTTTCAGCAAGCAATCGGGCCGCCATGTTATAACTTTAGAGGATATCGTTAAAAAATACCCGGCTATTGATATTTTAAATGGTGGCGAAGCCGTAATTGAAAAAGGTGATAAAATTGCCCTGATCGGTGCCAACGGTAAAGGTAAATCGACATTGTTGCGGATCATCGCCTCGGCCGATAAAGATTTCCAGGGCAAGGTTACTACCGGGCATAATGTAACTACTACGTTCTTCGCCCAGCACCAGTTAGAGTCCCTGCACCTGGAAAACCAGATATTGCAGGAGCTGCAGGCTTTCGCGCCAAAACATACCGATACGGAGCTGCGTACCATACTGGGTTCGTTCCTGTTTACGGGTGATGACGTGTTCAAGAAGATCAAGGTACTATCGGGTGGTGAAAAATCGCGCGTGGCTTTGGCCAAGGCGCTTACTGCCGATGCCAACTTCCTGGTACTGGATGAGCCTACCAACCACCTGGACATGCAATCAGTAAACATCCTGATCCAGGCGCTGGAACAATATGAGGGTACGTTTATCGTGGTATCGCACGACAGGTATTTCCTGGATAACGTGGCCAACAAGATCTGGTTTATCGAAGATCAGAAGATCAAGATCTACCCGGGTACTTATGCCGAGTATGATGAATGGGCGGCTAAACGCAAGCTGGAACCAAAAACGGATATCCCTGCACCTCAGCCTAAAAAGGAAGAGAAGAAACCGGAGCCGACTAAACAGCCCCAAGGCGAAAACAAATTCCAACAGCTTAAAAAACTGAACCAGGACCTGGCCAAAATGGAAGAGCAGATCTCTGAACTGGAGAAAGTTGTAAAGCAACTGGAAGCCCAGCTTGCCGACGATAAAATTTATACCGACAGCAACAAGCTAAAAGATACCAACGCCAGCTACACCCAAAAACAGGCAGAACTCAAACAGGTTCAGCAAAAATGGGAAGACTTGGCCGAACAGATCATGGAGTTGGAGGCATAGAGCCCCCTAGCCCCCTGAAGGGGAACTTTTTGATTTGCACATTAACGAATAAATGGTGTCATGGTGAGTTCCGTCGAACCATGGTGTGCAGGCTCTGCGCGCGAGTCTTCGACAAGCTCAGACTGACAAGCCTTTCCTTTCTAAAGAGCTCCGAAGTTTAAAAACTTCGGAGCTCTTTTTTTACATCATTTCAAGCTCACCGCTACAACCCCTGCTTAAGCTTAATCACCAATAACTCCGCAGACACCTCCCCCGGCTTTAATACCGACAGATCAATAACACAATCACTGCCCACATTTTTGAATTTAAGTCTTTTGTCGCTTCCTAAAACAGTAGCAACGGTATTGGCGCCTGCATGAAAGGCGCGTAACTTAAATTGTGGTACATAAGCAGGCAGTATGCAGTACAGGTCTTTATCTTTTTTGGTAAAAAAGGCCTCTACATAGGCAGTATCTCTTTGGGGTTTTACCAGTTGGGCAATACTAAAGCCGGCCATGTAGTTTTTGCCGCTTTTTTCACGCTTGATACCCGTGCTCCACTGGTAGGGTTGTTTATAGGCCTTTGTTTCATAAATGGCCTCGCCGTTTATTTTTAGCCAGTTACCTATTTCGGTAAGGCGCTGCTGCATAATTACGGGGATGCGCCCATCAGCCGTGGGACCAATATCCAGTAGTAAATTACCACCACGCGATACAATATCGGCCAGCATTAAAATAAGATCGTGCCCGCTTTTATAATCGCCCAGTTGCTCGTTGCGGTTATAGCCGTAGGAATGCCCTATCCCCTGGTTCTCCTCCCAGATCACATTGGCATCTTTTCCTGCTCCATACTCCGATGTGGTGTAGGTGGCGCCTGTATTTTTTTCGCGGGTATTACTTCCCCAGCGGTCGTCCACCACCACTTCTTTGGCCACCGGCGAGTCGTTAAACAACCAGGCTAACAACTGCGGGCTATGCCATTCCGAATCGGTCAGGTCCCATTCACCATCCGAAAAAATAATGGAAGGTTTATATTTCGTTACCAGGTCTTTAAACTGCGGGAACATGTGCTCCGTAACAAACCGTTTTTTATCTTTTAGCCATAGCGGATTGTACCATTCATATAGTGAATAATAATAACCCATTTTCAATCCCTCCTGTCTCACGGCATTCGTCAGGTCGCCCAGCAGATCGCGTTTGGGTGTGCCGGTTACCGCGTTCCAGGGATGGCCCCAGTCGCGGTCGGCTTCGGGACTGTTCCATAAACAATAGCCCTCATGATGTTTGGAAGTAAGCACAACATAACGCGCGCCCGAGTTTTTAAATACCTGCGCCCATTGCTGCGGATCAAACATTTCAGCTTTAAACATAGGTTCAAACTGCGGATACAAAAAATTGGAGCCATAGTTTTTGTTATGGAAAGCGGTAAACTCATTAGGCGTTTTGGGCTCAATGCGGTTCCAATACCATTCGGCATAGCTCATGCCGCTGTTTTCAATTACCGGCGCGTAAGCCGGTACGGAATATACCCCCCAATGAATAAATATGCCAAACTTATCTTGGTGAAACCACTCGGGCATTTTTCTCGTGTTTAAGGAGGCCCAATTGGCCTCATACCGTTGGGCCGAAGCCATACCGAAGCTCAAAACCGCAAGCAACAGCATCCATGTTTTTTTCATTTGGTTGATTTTTGATTTGGTTTAACTAATGTAATCCATAATAATAAATTTTAGTCATGCCGAACTTGTTTCGGCACCCCACGCGCTAAGTATAACCGCTTGTCCTGTGGGATCCTGAAACAAGTTCAGGATGACAACCTCTGTTAAAAGCCTTCCGAAGTTTTAAAAACTTCGGAAGGCTCATCTTACAATTCCCCCAATCACTAATTCACTAACTCAATAATTCACTAATTAATTAGTATCCCTTCGTTGGTACCAGGTTGGGGTTATTCCGCAGTTCGCGGCTTGGTATCGGGAATAACAACTCTCTTTCGGTTAAAACCGGACCGTATGAAAACTTATGCCCTACATAATTATCAAAACCTTTGGTATCCACATTAAATGCTTTGCGAAGGCGTGCCATATCAAACCAGGTAATGTTTTCAAAACATAGCTCGTACCAGCGTTCGCGCCAAATGGCTTCGCGGAACTGCTCTTTTGATAAGCCGCTCAGGTTGGGTAATGTAGCTCTCGTTCTTACCTGATTAACCGCATCGTAGGCTTTGGCAGTCGGCCCGCCAACCTCGTTGGAGGCTTCAGCATAAATCAGCAACACATCGGCATAACGGATAAGCGACCAGTTCAAATCGCTATTGGCAGTTGTTGTTTGTGCCACCACGTCAAATATCTTATAAAGAAAATATCCGCCCAGGTCAACCACCTTAGTTCTATCGTCCTGGTTGGTGAATTTGGTAAAGAAAAACTGACCTTCTTTCGCCCTTAAATCAGCTGGATCGTAGGATTGTACAAAGGCACCGGTAGCATAAATCCCCCCGGTTTCGCTGGAGTAGGCCGAGATGTTTTTATTATAAGGGATGATCAACTCCTGCCAGTTGCCGGGGATGATCTGTGTTTTATACTGGATCATAAAAATATTCTCATCCACATTTTTCTTCGCCGGGTTATGCAAATCACCATAAGTGGTAAACAATTTAAATTGTTTGGAATCCAGCACCTCTTCGGCTTTTTTGGATGCCAGGTCGTAATATTCCGCGCCTTTTTGCAGGGGGAAACCAGCCATAGTCAGGTATACTTTGGCCAGTAACGATTTTACTGCGCCCAAAGTTACCTTGCCGCTGGCATCAGTCCATGGTAAGCCGGATGCTTCAGCAGTTTTCAGATCGTCAACGATCACTTTATAGACATCTTCTGCGGATGCCTGTTTGGGGCGTAATTGCGGCGATTGCAGATCAACAGGCTCGGTGATCAGCGGGATATTACCAAACAGCTGTACCAGCGTAAAATAATACCAGGCCCGCAAAAAACGTGCTTCGCCCAACAGCCTTTTCGACTCTGCAGCGTCCATCGCTATCCCCGGAATTTTGGCTATGGATAAGTTAGCATTACCTATCCCCTTATAATAGTTTTGCCAGTAACTCAGGCCATAGGCGTTATCGGCGGTATTGCGCAGGTCTTTTACAAAGTAGCTGTCCACAGCCTGTCCCAAATCGGTAGCAGCCTGTCCTGTGGCAAACTCTGTCATTGTCCAGGCACCGCCGCCAAAACCGCTGCTCATCGGGTCGCGCAAGCTGGCATATATAGCATTTACCGAACTGCGGGCATGCTCGGGCTTAGTAAAATAATTGTCGATGGTAAAATTACTCCTGTCGGTTTCATTTAAAAATTTCTTACAACCGGTGGCTCCCAACGTAGCGACTGCTAATGCCAGTAAGCCGTATTTTCTTATGATAGTTTTCATGTTTTTTCTCTTAAATATTTGCGATAAATTATAATCCGATGTTCAAACCAACCAGGAATACCCTTGGCTTTGGATAATCATACAGGGTTAAGCCCTGGTCAAAAGGCGCGCTGGAATTGGAAACTTCCGGATCGTAGCCTTTATACTTGGTGGCCACAAAGAAATTCTGCACCGAACCATAGATCCTTAAGCGGCTCAGTTTTAATTTCGAAATAGTTTTTGACGGAAAAGTATAAGCCAGCAGCAAATTGCGCCCGCGGATAAACGAGCCGTTGGTTACTTTATGACTATCATTATTGGTGGTGTAATACGCATTGATAGGACGGATCTGCGCTATAGGCGTATTCTGATTAGTCTCTGTCCAGGCGTTCAGCACCGTTTTATAACTGTTGGCGATACCCTGCCTGTCTTCGGCCGAGTGGATACTCCTGTCGAGCACATCATTACCATAGGTATATTGCAGATCGACAGTGAGCGACCAGGCCTTATACTGGAAGGTATTGAGGAAAGTACCAAAACCATCAGGTATACCTTTGCCGATGATGGTACGGTCCAGGTCGTTTATCGTGCCATCGTTATTCAGATCTTTATACTTGATATCGCCGGGCAACATACCGTATTTTTTGGCTTCAGCGGCTTCGGCAGTTCCCCAGGTTCCTAAACTAACCCGGCCAAAGAACGAACCCACAGGTTGGCCAACCCTGATGATACCATTGCCCGATAATATATCGGCATTGCCATTGGCCAGGGCCAGCACTTTGTTTTTATTAACCGAGATATTGAAGGTGGTGCTCCAGGTAAAATCCCCGGTTTTGATATTGGTAGAGTTTAGGGTAAATTCGATACCCTTGTTTTCCATACTGCCCACGTTGGAGTAAACACTACCGTAACCGCTGGAAAATGGCAGCGGGGCATCCAGCAACATACCATCTACCTTGCGGCGATACAGATCAAGTTCCAGGTTCAACCTGTTGTTGAACAGGCCCAGCTCCATCCCAAAATCAAGCTGTTTGGTTTTTTCCCATTGCAGCGTTGAGTTGGCTACCCGGTTGGTGCCTACGCCAATATTTCGTTCGCCATTAAAAATAACGTTATAGTTACCCAGGCCCGCCAAAGCCCGGTATGCCGGAATTTCGGAGTTACCGGTAGCGCCGTAACTGGCCCGCAGTTTCAAATTAGAAATAGCCGGGATATTCTTCATAAAGTCCTCCTCCATTACCCGCCAGGCCAGAGCCGCCGAAGGAAAGAAAGCGAACTGGTTATCGGCCCCAAATTTGGAGGAGCCATCGTAACGGCCGGTAAAGGTGACTAAATATTTATCGCGAAAACTATAATTGATACGCCCAAAATACGAGTTTAGCCCATACGCCTGCGCGTTGGAATAAGGCGCCTGCGGACTTGATCCCGCGCCCAGGTTATTGAATTGGAAATAAGGATCGGTAAAACCCTGTGTGGTTGCCTGGTCTTCAAACCTGTCCACATGCTGCCAGGATACACCACCCATAGCAGTTACCGCGTGTATTTTGGCAAACTTTTTATTATAAGTGAGGTAGTTTTCAAACTGCCATGAATTGTAGCGGTTATTGTTTACAGAAGCATCGCCATTATCCGAAATATATTGCATCCCTTTTACAGCAGAATAATCCTCCCGCTGGTTAATAATATTTACACCAACGGTAGATTTAAAATCCAATCCCGGGGCAAGGTGAATATTGGCCGACATGTCGCCAAGCAAGGTTTGGGTATGTAAAAGAGAGATCCTGTCGGCAGCTATCCTTAAAGGATTATCACCACCCTCCATTCCCGGGTAATCGCGGTTGCTGGCCCAGCTGCCGTCGGCATATCTTACCGGGATAATAGGCAACTCTTCGATCACCTGGCGCATCATGGTAATACCGCCGCCATCCAACTGATCAACTTGTTTATCGTCCTGGTTGGTATAGCTCAAGGTACCGCCAATTTTTATCCAGCTTTTTACCTGACTGTCAAACACAAAACGGCCGGCAAATCTTTTTTGCCATGAACCCCGTGCCAAACCCGCCTGGTTACGATAGTTTAAAAAAGCGCCGAGGTTTCTTTTTTCGTCGCCATCGGTAATACCCAGCTGATGGTTTTGGGTAAAGGCTTTTTGAAATGCTTCTTCCTGCCAGTCGGTATCATAAAGCGGGTTGCCGTTGGCATCAAATAGTTTAGGATTGGTACGTTTGGTTTTGGGATTGGTATATTTTGTACCGGTGGCCCATCCAACGGGATCATATTTTTGAGCGTTAGCGTAAGCCAGGTCCTCAACAGCCAAAAATTCTTTGGAGTTGAGTACCGCCAGTTTTTTAGGCAGCACACCGATGCTGAAATCAGGATCATAAGTAATTTTACCACCGCCCGAAGTCCCGCGTTTGGTGGTTACCAGGATAACACCATTGGCGCCGCGCGCGCCGTAAATAGCGGTAGACGAAGCATCTTTTAATACTTCGATAGAGGCGATATCATTGGGATTAAGGTAATCTATCGGCGTACTTCCGTTACGCAGATCAACCGGGTTCAGGATCACCCCGTCTATTACATATAATGGGTTATTGGAAACGCTCAATGAACTGGAGCCACGGATGCGGATATTGGAGCGGGCGCCAGGTCGGCCAGAATTGGATGACACATTAACACCGGATACACGGCCAGACAGGCCCTGGTTTAAAGATGATACCGGGCGCTCCTGTAGTGTTTCGGCTTTTACCGTGCCCACAGAGCCCGTTAAGTCCGATTTTTTAACAGAGCCGTAGCCGATCACCACAACCTCATCTAATTTTTTTGATTGCGGTACCAGTTTGATCAGCATATTGCCGGAAGCGCTGTTTACTTCCTGCGTAATATAGCCCACGTAGGAAACCACCAGGACGGCATCATCGGGGAGCCCTTTCAGGCTGAAGTTCCCTTCCGTATCGGTTATCGCGGCTTTGTCAACATTCTTTACTTTAATAGTAGCTCCGGGTACCCCAAGGCCGTTCTCATCCACCACTTTGCCCTTTACATCAACAGGCAAAATGGATGAGTAATGCGGGGTTCGTAAATTTTCAGCATTTACTGGCATCGTAATGACCATCAATACAGCCAATACAACATACATGATCTTGAAGCCCAGGGCCGGACCTCTGGAAGATAGGGGAAAAATTAATTTCATAGCAGGAAATTTTTGGTTTACAGGTTAATGAGTAAGAGCAGGCGACTTTACAGATAAGGCTGCTCTCAAAGCGTTTAAATTGGATAAGGTATGCGGGCCATCAGCGTTTAGCCATATGCCCATAAATGCAGCCAGCGTACACCATCGGCAATTTTTTTGGGCAAAGCGCGGCCATTACAAGGCAGGGGTAAAACTTGTTTCATAGCAGGAAATTTAATTAGCTACAGATTAACCGGATTGAATGATCAATGGACAGTCGTAACTGCCCGTTCACTGTAAAAAATAAGTGCGATTAAATTTTCAGACTCAGGCTGGTTAGCGTCATCAATACAGGCTCTTCAATAGGACTAATTTTTTTTGGCAAAGCATGGCCACGAGGGGAGAATTTGTAAATTTTTTTCATTGCAGGAAAATTTAGTTGGTTACAGGTTAATTGGTTTAAGCAGTCAATGTGTATAGATATTGCCACTTATTTTTTAATGTTATAAAACTATAATACAGATCACGGCTATTAGTAACCGAAATGAGCAATCTATTATGTTATCTTAACATGCAAATAATCAATGAGATAAATATACAATTAAATGTATTTTATACAGTTATTACCCCCTTGCGGTAAAGGTGAACGGAATATTACATATGTCATTGCTGTAAGGATACGAAGTAATCCCGTAGCGTACGTATACTTGAAACGAGATTGCCACACTGCACTCGCAATAACATGCGGGGGAATCTTTATTCCAAAAGTCCTTGCTCCTTATTCCAAAAAATCGTATATTTATTAATAACAGCCCGGCTGCCTTTTAAACAGGTAACCGGGCTGTTGTGTTAAGAGCAAAAAAAGGCCCAAAATCAACCATTTTACATATAGTTATTTGAAAATCAATTATTTAATACTTTTTAAAATTTAAAAAGCACGCTAAAACCACCCTGAAATTTGTTAAAAAGTGTTAAAATCGATGTTTTCGAATCCTTTTTGAAAGATTTTCCGCTGTTTTTGAGCAGAAAAGTGTTAAAATTCAAGGTTTAAAAAGGTTTCCCGAAAGGATAATTTTTTAAATGGGTAGTAACCCGTTATTTCTGTTCGGGAATTTCTTAAATTTCGCCACGCCAATCCTGCCGAGGGCTGAACAACAAATAAATTGATATAAAATGAGAAAACATTACTACCTACTGGTTCTCTTATTCACTACCCTCCGGGGATTTGCGCAATCGCCCTATGATAATAATGTTTATGACCCGGCTATCAAAAGCGTGGAGTTTTACAACACGCAAAAACAGGGCTCGTTCCCGGTAATCACCTTAGGATCAACAGAAAAAGTAACGCTGGCCTTTGATGATCTGCGTGGCGGCAGTCGTAATTACTATTATACTATTGAACATTGCGACACCCGCTGGAACTCGTCAAATCTATCCACCGCCGAGTACCTGCAAAGCTTTACTGACGACCGTTTGTATACCTATACTTATTCAACCGGTACTATTCAAAAATATACACACTACGAGCTCAAGCTGCCCAATAACAATATAGCGCCCAAACTGTCAGGCAATTACATACTGAAAGTTTATGAGGATGGCGACCAGTCAAAAATGGTGCTTACCCGCCGTTTATATGTGGTCAACAAAAAGGTATCCATAGCGGCCACTATCGGTACTTCGCCCGATGTACAAACCCGTAAAACTAACCAAAAAGTAAACTTTACGGTTGACTATGCCGGCTTGCCTATACAAAACCCTTCATTCGAGATCCGTGCTTTACTGATGCAGAACGCGCGTACCCAAACCGGCATTTTAAACACGCAGCCCACTTATGTGCGCGGTACACAACTGGTTTATAACGATGTATCGATCAATGATTTCCCAGGCCGCAATGAGTTCAGGCTGTTTGATACCCGCACGCTGAAGCTTAACTCCCAGCGTATTGCCCGTATCATAAAAGACACAGCCAACAACGTGGTACTATTAACTGACCCGATTCGCGATAGTCCTGATTACCTGCTGCTCTATGATAATGACGGCAAGTTCTTTGTATTGAACCAGGATGGTACCGACCCGCGTACTGATGCCGATTACGCGCACATCTATTTTGGTTTGGCCCCTTATAAATCCGCCGCAGAGGGTAGCCCCTATATTGTTGGCGCATTTAATGATTATAAACTGGATGAGCGCAGCAAGCTAACTATGGGCGAGGATGGTAAATACCATATCAACCTGCTACTTAAACAGGGGGTTTATGATTATGAATATGTATGGTATGATAATGCCACCAAAAAAGCCAATGATATAGTACTGGAAGGCAGCCACTTTGAAACCGAAAATGATTACCAGTTGCTCATCTACTACCGTGCTCCTACCGCCCGCTGGGACGAGCTGGTTGGCTTTGGGGAATTGAACAGCGTGAAGAAATAATTTACAGCCTATTCATTAAAATAATAATATTTCATAAATTGTGCTTATGAACAAACCTAAAAATATCACCCGTACCCTTATTATCGCTTTCGCTGTGTTAGCTTATCATGTAGGTCGAGATATTGTAAAAATCGGCATCAAAGATGGTAAGGCTACTCATGAGCTGATGGCAAAAAAATAAACAAGCATTAATTGATTCCTGAGGATTTAGCCTAACCGGACTTATTGCTTATCTTTGCACAAAATTCAGCACATGACCGGAAAAGCCCCTAAAGAATCATATACCATCATGAACGAACTGGTATTACCCAATGATACCAATACTTTAAACAACCTGATGGGTGGGCGCCTGCTGCACTGGATGGATATTGCAGCGGCCATATCCGCGCAAAAACACTGCAATCGTATTGTAGTAACCGCTTCGGTTGATAATGTATCGTTCCAGTCGCCAATTAAGTTGGGGGATGTGATCAGCATTGAAGCTAAGGTAACCCGTGCGTTCACTACCTCGGTTGAAGTAAGGATGGATGTATGGGCGCAAAATATACCCTCGGGTACCCGGGTAAAAAGTAACGAAGCTTACTACACCTTTGTGGCCCTGGATAGCGAAGGGCAAAAAACAACCGTACCTGCCCTGATACCGGAAACGGAAGAGGATATTAAGCTTTACGAAGGTGCTTTGCGCCGTCGCCAACTGCGGTTAATACTAGGTGGTAAAATGCAGCCGAATGACGCTACGGAGCTAAAAGCCCTGTTTTTTGGCGAACAACTGCCACTCAATCTGCGCGACTAACAGCAGCCGTAACAAAAAAATAGTTTCGCGGTCTAAATGGTATGATACGGTGTACCAGTCCATTTAAATTTTAGTGCCATGAGATATTTTTTATGTTTTTTACTGCCTCCGCTGGCCATCCTGACCACCGGCCGTATCGGAGCATTTATACTGAATATATTTTTAACCCTGTTCTTCTTGGTACCGGGTATAATACATGCCATACTGGTAACCAATGACTATTATGAGGCCAAGAGGCACCGCCAGCTGATGCGCGCCACCCGCCGGGCAAGGGCCTGGTAAACCGCTGATAAATATGATTACACTGATTTCGTCGATTAAATCGTAGTTCAATATAAAGGCCATCAACGAAATCAGCATTATCATTAAAATCAACGGTCAAAATTTACCATATTTGCCATCATGCAAAAAGGTAAGCTCTTAATTATTGATGACGAGGAACGGCTACGCAACCTGCTTGCCCGGATCCTGCAACTGGAAGGGCACGAAGTTTTCACTGCCGCCAACGGTAAAGAAGGCCTGCGTAAACTACAGCAGGAATATATACATGTAGTACTCAGCGACGTAAAGTTACCTGATACTGACGGCATTACCCTATCAGAAACCATTAAGAAGAATTATCCTTCAACAGAAATTATTGTACTGACAGCCTACGGCACTATTAACGATGGTGTAAAAGCTATTAAGGCCGGGGCGTTTGACTATATCACCAAAGGTGACGATAACGAAAAGATCATCCCTCTGGTAAGTAAGGCTATGGATAAGGCCCTGTTGCAGCAAACCGTTATGGAGCTGCAAAGCAAGCTGAATGATAAATTTGGGTTCGACAGGCTGATCGGTAAATCAACCGCCATTAGCGATGTGATCAAACTGGCGCAAAAGGTAGCGTTAACGGATACTACAGTTTTGCTATTGGGAGAGACCGGTACCGGCAAAGAAATTTTTGCCGAAGCTATTCACCAGGCCAGTAACCGCAATACCAAATCGTTCGTGGCAGTAAACTGCAGCGCTTTTACTAAAGAGCTGTTGGAAAGTGAGCTGTTTGGCCATAAAGCAGGCTCATTTACCGGGGCGCTGAAAGACAAAAAAGGACTGTTTGAGGAGGCCAACGGAGGTACCATTTTTTTAGATGAGATAGGCGAGTTGGATCACGATCTGCAAGCCAAATTACTCCGCGTGCTGGAATCGCAACAGTTTTTAAAAATTGGTGATATTAAGCCTACCCAGGTAAATGTGCGTATCCTTGCCGCTACCAACCGCAATCTGCAAAACGAAATCACGGATGGCCATTTCCGGTCAGACTTGTTTTACCGGCTTTCGGTTTTCCAGATCACCCTGCCCGCCCTGCGCGAGCGTAAAAAGGATATTAAGCTGCTGGCCGAATTTTTCATGCAGCACTTTGCCCTGAAGGTTAAAAAGCAAATCAATGAACTCAGCGATGAGTTTGTTCATAAACTTGAAGATTACCCATGGCCCGGCAACATCCGCGAACTCAAAAATGTTATTGAACGCGCGGTAATCCTGGCTGATACTCAGATTTTAGATGAAAGCCTGTTACCTTACGAAATTCAGCAGCAACAGGTAAAAACAGGTATACCGATATCGGCGTTTGATCTGTCATCGGTAGAGAAGCTGCACATTCAACGGGTGCTGAACCATACCCATGGCAACCGCTCTGAAGCCGCCCATCTTTTAAATATCGGGGTAGCTACCCTTTACCGGAAACTGAAGGAGTACGGACTGGAATAGGATCAGCCAATCTTGCCTAAACAGTTTTGAAAAAGTTTTTCGAATAGCATTATATGCTCCTTATTTTACCAACGTTCTTACATATTAATACTTGTTTTTTACAGGGCGGCGGGCACTTAAATCCAGAATTTTGGCATCAGCAACAAACATGATGATGAACAACCCAATCTCAAACCCGGCAAAAACAGCTCTCATCGTTGGCGCCAATGGCGTTATCGGCGCTAATCTTATTAACCATCTTTTATCGCTTGGCGACTGGAATATTATTGGTCTGTCCCGGCGTGGGGGCACTTCTTCAGCAAACGTTAAATACATTTCGGTAAACCTTCTTGATAAAGGAGATACGGCCAAACAATTAAATTCCCTATCTGCAGTTACCCACATATTTTATGCAGCCTACCAGGACAAACCTACCTGGGCCGAACTGGTTGAGCCCAATTTAGCTATGCTGGTTAACGTAGTTAACGTTATTGAACCCATTGCTTTAAACCTGCAGCATATTAGCCTGATGCAGGGATATAAGGTTTATGGAGCTCACCTGGGGCCATTTAAAACACCGGCCAAAGAGAGTGACGCCGGTCACATGCCGCCCGAGTTTAATGTTGATCAGCAAAATTTCCTGGAGCAACGGCAACAAGGCAAAAGCTGGACATGGTCGGCCATACGGCCTTCGGTAGTGGGAGGCACGGCTTTAGGCAACCCTATGAACCTGGCATTGCTTATCGCTGTTTATGCTACCATCTCCAAAGAATTAGGCATCCCGTTACGCTTTCCGGGTAAACCAGGTGCTTATGACAAACTCATGGAAATGACCGATGCCGGACTCTTGGCAAAAGCAACTGTATGGGCGGCAACAAACCCAAATTGTGCCAACCAGGCTTTTAATATCAACAATGGCGACTTATTCCGCTGGAACGAAATGTGGCCTAAAATTGCCCGCTATTTTGATATGGAAACCGCGCCATCACTGCAAATGCCCATGCAAACGGTGATGGCTGATAAAGCCCCGGTATGGGAAAAGATACAGGAAAAATATGAACTCGAAAAACACCGATACGAAGGTGTTTCTTATTGGGGTTTCGGTGATTTTGTTTTCTCCTGGGATTATGATTTTTTTGCCGATGGTTCAAAAGCACGTCGTTTTGGCTTTCACGAATATGTAGATACCGAACAAATGTTTGCTAATTTGTTTGATGAATTCCGCCGTAAAAAAGTGATTCCATAAGTTTACACAGAACAGCAGCAGGCATACTTTATTTGTATACCTGCTGCTGTTCTGATCAATTGTTCACTGGCTGATAGATCTCCCGCTCCATAATAATATTCAGGCGGGTAAGCAATTCTGTTGGGTTAAAACCAATGCGTTGATATTCTGCTTGCACAGCAGCCTTTGCCAGATTCAAAGCATCTTCGCTTTCCCAATTGGCAACAGTGATGCAAATAATGTTCCCGTTGTCGTCCTGTCGTTCATAAGCAGCATCCCCTAAAAAGCCCGGTAGATTTTTGATAAAGTTCCTGTTGAAATTCATCCGTTCGGTAAATTCCTGTTTACCGTTTTGGGGGATTATAAATTTGTCGATGAATATTTGTTTCATGATGTTTTTGCTGGATTATTGTTGATTCAAAATTCAGCAATCCAATTACCTAATAATTGTAAAAAATCATTAATTTACCAGTAAATGGTCGATCTGAAAAACTCATGCGGGGTTTGCCCGGTGAATGTTCTGAAGTCTTTTATAAAATGGGCCTGATCAAAATAACCGGCAGATAAAGCGGCCTCGGTAAGATCGACCGTCGGATTATAGTTCTCGATCAGATTTCGTAAACGAACTATAGAAGAAAATTGCTTGGGAGAAGTACCTGTTATTTTCCGGAACCTTTTTTCGAATGGATCATGGCTAATGGGTAATGTACTTACCAGGTCTTTTATCCGCACCATTCCTTTACCCATACGAATCTGCCGGATAGTTTGCTGTATAAGCGAATCGGCTTTGGCATGATATAATCTCGAAAGTAAAAATCGTTCCACAATAGCAATGCGTTGAAAGCTATCATTTACTTCGTTCAATTGCTCTTCTATTTCGGCCACTTTCTGCCTCCCGATCAGGTCATCCAACGCTAAGCTTACACCAAATATTTCATGCAGCGGTTCTTTAAAGAACGGGGCTGCTCCTCCCGGCTTAAAAATAACGAGCAGTGTTGCGGCCTGCGCTAAATAATTAATCAAACGAACCGATTTTCGCAGTCCCGTAATGACCGTGCCAGGCAAATTATTTTTTATTCCGGCAACTTCATCACTTATGGTGCCTCTATACCTAAAACTCATAACCACGGAGGTATCCGGTAATACACGGTTTTCCATCCCCTGCTCACTTTCAATAAAAAGATAGTGTTCAACAAAGGGTTTTAAAATATCAGCAGGAAGGTGCCGCTCCATTTTCATGATCACTAATTTAAATTTAAACCTTACACTTTAGTTTATAGTATTGTCATCTTTTGCAGATCGACAATAAGAGGATTCATTAAATAATGAATAATATGGATACAAGCACGCTGAACATAATGAACCGCTTTTTCGTTTAATTTGCTAATTAACAGCTTTGTGTTAACTCACGGGTAATAAAATGTATTACCTGTAATGCAAGGAAAAAGATGCTTTCAACCTTTATTTCAGCTTTTACCTGTCACCTAAAAAACAATAGGATAATTAATGGTGCATCCGGAGCATTAAAAAAAGGTCTATATGTATTTTGCTTTTTAATTTTTGCCTTTGGTAAAGCCCTTGCACAAGCTCCGCACATTATTCCTAAAACGGCTGTGAGATTGCAACTTGACGAAACCGGTCATAAAACCGTTGTATTTACCGATGTTGCCGATGTCACGGGACTTGTCACAAACGGAACCACAGTGGTTAATACTCCAAATCTCGACTGTTCATCCCTTGGTGCACAAAGTATATCGGTAACAGCCAGCAATGGTACACCGGGTACAACGGTAACCCAATCCATACCGGTTATAGTTACCAGTAAACCAGTATTCCCAGATTATCATGATATAACCATCCCGGCAGATAATAGCTGCAATACGCTTTTGCCTGATTATACCACGATGTTTGTACCCCACGATATCTGTCCAAACGCTATACTTAGCATTAAGCAGGAGCCTCTTCCAGGTACTCCTTTAAACGTAAATCAACCAACTAATATAACGCTTACTGCCAGCGACCAGTTTGGTGGCATTACGGCTATTTTTTTTACAGTTACTTCTTATGCTATTCCGGTAATTTTCCCTCGCCCCGGACCTATAACACTTAAATTAAGCGAAAGTGGAGGCTACCAGGTACAGGTAGCAGATCTGGGCTCTCCATTTGTATGCGATGGCAGCACACTAACCAATACCATAAATCCTCAAAATTTAACTTGCGCCAATCTTGGCAATCAAACCATTACGCTCACTAGTAGTAATTTACGCCCTAATCCACAGGCTGTAACTTTTAGCGTACCCTCTGACGCGATAACCGACGCGGCCGGCAATATTTATGTAGCGGATGGTTATAGCTGCAGCATCAGAAAGATAGCGAGTGATGGCACCGTAACAACTTTTGCGGGTGGCAGTGGCTGTGGCTATGCCGATGGTAACGCCACTACGGCAAAATTTAAAGTACTTAACGGCATTACTATCGATCCTTCGGGGAACCTGTATGTAATTGACGAGAATGACCGCGTACGGAAGATAGCACCTGATGGTACCGTTACCACAATAGCAGGTAACGGGCAGAACCAAACTGTTGATGGACTGGGCACAGCCGCGAGCTTCCAGGATCCAAAAGGTATCACTATAGATGCTGCCGGTAATTTGTATATCACTCAGGGCGATTACCTGATCCGCAAGGTAACGCCTGGCGGAATGGTTACTACTATTACCGCGCCCTCCTCTGTTTCCAAATTAAACAACCCTGTAGGCGTAACTACAGATCCGCTCGGAAACTTATATATAACCGATTATACCAGCGCTATTAAAAAAATAGCTCCCGATGGAACCATAACCATAATAGCAGGTCATGACGGCTCGGGGTTTACGGATGGTATAGGTGCCGCGGCAAGCTTTAATCAGCCTAAAGGCATTACCAGGGACAATCTGGGGAATTTATATATAACTGATTCAAAGAATAACGCTATCCGCAAGATCGATCCATCGGGCAAGGTTATTACACTTGTACTGTCAACAACTAACCCCAACGATAAAGCTACTTTAAATAATCCTATCGGCATCAAATTGGATCCGTTTGGCAACCTCATCGTAGTTGATACCGATAATGAGCGTATTGTACGTATAACCCCTTCTGGGCAGCTTACCACCATTGCGGGGAATGGCATAGTTGGCAATAATAACGGCAATACCAATACACCCGCCATGCTGGGCGGTACGGTTTCTATCGATGTTCCGGTAACGGTATTAAGTTCTATTAACTCTACCTCTCCACAGGCGGGAATTACATCCACCATAAGTTCCGTGCCGGCCGATGCTACTGTATGTGCCGGCAAATCCATTGATTTTACGGCAACGATACCTAATGGCACTTCTGTTAACAGCTATCAATGGCAGGTAAACGGTGTTAGCGTCGGAACAAACCAGTCAACTTTTAGCAGTAACAATTTACAAAATGATGATGTAGTTACCTGCATTACAACCAATAACGCAAGTTGTACCGTACCGCAAACCAGTTTGCCCATACAAGTTCATATTAACCCTGCGCCGGGGATTGTTTTTGATCAAAACCCTACCATAAAACTGGGCGAAAGTGTTACGCTAAACCCACAGCTATCCGGAGATATCGTTTCTTTAAGCTGGTCGCCTTCATTTGGTCTTAATAGTACCACTACGCCATATCCGCTGGCATTTCCAGGTGTTACTACTACTTATTATCTCACGGCTACCTCATCGCTCAATTGTCAAACCATAGTACCGGTTACGGTTACCGTAATAAGCCCTATTCATATTCCCAATACATTTACACCCAATGGTGACGGCTTTAACGATGTATGGAAAATTGACGACCTGGTTAATTATCCAAATTGTACAGTTAACATATTTAATCGCTATGGACAGGCCTTATTTCATACCAACGGCTATGGCACGCCGTGGGATGGCACTTATCATGGCAGCCAGGTACCACCGGGTACTTACTATTATATCATCGACTTAAAAAATGGCAGTAAACCCTTATCCGGATGGGTGGCTATTATCCGATAATAGATTAACAATACTACAGATGCGCAAGTATATTGATCAGCTTGCCAAATGGATCACGTACATAAAAGCGCCTTACTCCCCATGGTTCGTCAACCGGTCCATATTCTATGCCGAATCCTGCTTTACGCACCCGTTCAATCGCAGCGTTAATATCATCAACTTCTATGGAAATATCCGGAACCGGCGTGCCCGATCCCCCCTCAAATGCAAAGCTGATCTGGATGTTCATCTCTTCATCAGAGCCGTATGTTGCTATCCAGCCATGATCCATTATCAGATCAAGCCCTAATACCTCCTGGTAGAAACGTTTGGCTTCCGCAACATCAGGCGTGTTGATATTAGTAACAATTCGTTTTACTTTCATCGATATAATATATCTTAATTGGCTAATTGACTTCTTCTGGTGCTCAGCACAATTCCACCTAAAACTAAAACAGCACCAGCTATCTGCAAAATATTAATATGCTCATTTAAAAAAATAAGCGAAATGAGCAATCCAACTACGGGGTCAAGATTAGCAAAATTTCCAACCTGCGAAGCTGTTAACAACCGGAGAGACTTACTATAAAGAAAATAACATATACCGGAGGATACCGCACCAAGATACAGGATAACTAACCACGAATTAAGGTGAATAACAGGCCAACCTGTGTACCGGTTCTCAAATATGGCGGCTGGTAATAAACAGGCTGAACCAACAAGGGTACTCAAGCTGGTTATTAATAAAGGGTTGAAATGGGCCGCTTTTTTGGACATAATAGTATATGCAGCCCAGGAAACTACAGCAACAATCATTAACAGATTACCGGTTATACTATTCCGCGTATCAGTGTTATTGTCGCTTGATAAAAAGCCGATTAGCATTACACCAATTAAAGAGGCAATTATCCCGATAACCTGCACAGCAGACAGTTTTTCTTTAAGGAATACAGCGGCAAATAAAGCTATACAAACCGGTATAAAGCCCTGTATTAAAGAACCTACTGACGCCGATGTCATTTGAGCCGAGAGATTGAAAAGGGTATAAAAGCAGGTAACGCCTGATAAACCCATAAATATGATGTAGGGCCAGGGTACACCTATCAAATAGGCTCTGATCGGCTTATCTTTAGTAATAAAAAAAGTAAGCAGTAAAGTAACAGCCCCCACAGAACAACGGCAAAAAGCAAGTGTTAACGGAGCAACATCATTGATAATGATCTTGGTTACAGGATAACTGCTTCCCCAAACAATCATAACAAACAATATGCTGCTTAGACCTATGAATTTCTTATTTAACATTTTTTCAAGATACCACTATTTGATAATTTGTGATAAATAATCAAACAAATGAGTATAATGACTGAGATGATATGACCATTAAGAATTTTTTAAAACAAAAAAGCGCCCCGTATCTCACCCCGGGACGCTGTATCAATATATTATATCAACTATATCTCAAAAAGAGTTTATCAATATCATAGGTTAATCAACCCTTCTAAAATCAATGTTAGTAAGTTTTATACCTCCTGTGCCCAGATTATCCCCTCCGGATTTTATAACCAGCCAAACGGTACCAGCGTTAGGAAATGAAACCACATTACCACTGCCGGCACATTTAACGGCCGATAACAAACCGTTAAAAGGCGTGTTTCCACAACCTGTCCAGGTATTTAGTGCCATACGTATGCCACCGCTGTTATAATCTGTACCCTGAGTTGGCGCTACGGTGCTCAGGTAAACCTCAAACCAGGTATTGGTGGCACCCTGTCCCTTTACATTAAAATCAATTTTATAATTCTTATTGGCCCTAACCTGGAATGGCTGATAAACACCCTGATGCCCGCCGTTACCTCCTGCTGCCAATATGCTTCCGTCGTTATTAACCGTAAAGGTTACATTGTCATTCGAAGCGATCTTTAAAACCGTCCACTTGGTTTTATCAACCATATTAGTTATCGGAGTAACTGCATCCAGCAACTGGTCTACATTAAAATAAATAATGACCTTGTTCATATCGGTGTTTACCTCCTGCTTTGATGAGTTGGCTATTTTTATACCTAAGGCGGCCGTTTTTCCTCCATACTTTGACATAGAGGCTATCTTTATTTTAGGTATGATACTCCCTTTCATAATATGATTATCAAGCACAACAGAATCTTCTGGTGATATTGTATAATCAGCGGGATCAAGTATAACGGTATTGGCAGGCAAAGCACCTGATGAAACCAAACTTGCTATCGCCGCATTATCAACGCTCACATCTACCGTTAAAGCATTAAAATTAGACTCGCCGCCACGATAAACAGGCACAGAAAAATTAGCCGTCCCAGCCGTGCTGTCAACAACCAGTTTGCTGTCAGTAATTACGTCTACAAGTCCATTCGGCTTTTCGGCCTGGGGTAAATAAACTTTTACCGCCGGGTTTGATTTTACGCCTTCCAGGTATTCCTGTTTGCAGGAAGCGAGGATCAAAACCATGCAGGCAGCCCATTTTAATATTGATGATACATGAATTTTCATAAAATATTTTTTTAATTCTTAATATTTAAGAGGGATCATTATACTTTGTCTGCATAATGATCCGTATACTATTACCAACCTGGGTTTTGCTTCCAATTGGTTTTCGCGATCTCGCTTTGCGGAATCGGGAACCAATTCATTTTTTCGTCAAATACCCGTGCTTCCAATTGCTTAACTGCATAGCTATTTGAACCTCCGGTATTCGTGATCTCGATACGGCTTACCGGAGTTTTGAAATAAACGGAACCTTCTTTCCATCTGCGGACATCCCAGAAACGCTGATCTTCATAACTCAATTCCACATTACGCTCATGTTCAATAGCTTGTTGGCTCAGCGCTGTTAATACCGGCATTTTTACACGTTGCCTTACCTTGTTGAGGGCCTGTGAGGCAGTCATTCCATATCCTTGCGGATCGGCATCGGCGCCATAAGCATTATACATGGCCTCTGCATAATTCAACAGGAGCTCGCCGTACCTGAAATAGATCCAGGCATGATTGGCTGTAGTGTTATTAACTAAATCGATAGATTGATTGACCCATTTTGACAGGTAGTAGCCTGTTTTAGTGGCATTTTGTTTTGGCAAACCACTATTACCACCGGTAAATGTTTCGATAGCGGTAGATTTAAATGTAGATCCATTATATACCACGGTGGCAGCAAAACGGGGGTCACGGTTCTGATAGGGGTTTGCAGCCTGATCCGGATTATTCCAGCTAAAGGGCACCGCACCGGTTATATTACCCGAGCCGTCCTTTTGAAGCACTTCAAAAATCTCTACAAAGTTTTCAGTCGGTGCAATACTCTTACCTCTGCTATTCTGAAATGCAATTGGGTAATTAGCATATTCCACAGTATTGATAGCACCATAACGCCTATAAAAGATAAGCTCGGCGGAGGTTGTGCTATTTGCTCCATATAAATTGGCATAATTAGCATCGAGCGAATAGGTGCCCAAAGCTATTACATCATGTGCAGCAGCAGCAGCCTGGGCCCATGTTACCGTTGAACCATTATCTTTAAAAAGCGGGCTGGCCCCGTATAACAAAGCTTTTGCTTTTAGCGCCTTTATTGCCCCTTGCGTAACACGGCCTGCCTCATACCATGAATAAGGGCTCAGGTTAGCAGGTATAATAGCTGCCGACTTATCGCATAAGGAAACAATATATTTTAGACACTCGTCAAGAGAGTTTCTTTGTGCATTTTTCCAGGTGTTGGCATCATCATAATCAAACGGCTGATCAAAAATAGGTACACCTCCATAACGCTTAACCAACTCGAAGTAGAAAAACGCTTTTAAAAAAAGTGTTTCGCCTTCCATAAATTTAATGTTATTCCGGGCGTTAAAATAAGCGGTTGAATCTGTCGATGTGATCTTATCTTTAATATAGGAAATATCAACCGCGCTTTTATTTTTCAGGTAAAGATTGGCTTGTCTTATGCCTTTAAAGTTCCGGGCCCAAACATCAGCAGGGTTATTGTACTGATTCCAGGTACCGGTGTTATAGGTTTGCGATGTATCTAAAGGGTTGGTCGCTTCTGCATTATCGGTAGCTGCCTCCATATCCAGGTTGGCAAAGCCATCGGGCAGGTAACTATAAGTATTCCAAACCTGTTGCTGTACATAGGTATAGTTGCTGTAAAGTTTATCAACAGTAACACCGGCCTGTAAAGTTTGCACATCCAGATAATCACGCTTACAGGAGTAAAGCAGCGTACCCATGGCCAGTAATGCTATTATATATCTATTTTTTTTCATTTCCTTGTAATTACAATTGTTTATACTACAATTTCACTTTCATTCCAAAACTTACAGTTTTCATTAAAGGATATCCCATCGAAAGGCGTTCGGCCTCCAGATCATCAATTTTATCCCATGTAAATAAGTTGGTTCCATTGACAAATACCCGTACAGCATCAAGTTTCTTTAAAAAACCTTTTTGAGGTAAGGTATAGCCCAGCTCAACACTCCGGAGTTTTAGAAAATTGCCATTGCGCATCCAGAAATCAGAAGCCTGGGTGTTATTGGCATTGCTCAAGGTGGAGCGGCGTGGTGATGTAGCCGTAGTAGCATTTTCAGGAGTCCAGCTGTTTGCAGAAAATGCGGTAATGTTATTGTTGTTTACAAATGGTTTAATATAATAAGGCGCATCATCAAGCAAACTCACTGTACGGTGCATTACACCCTGCAGATAGGCATCGAAATCAAATCCTTTAAATTTGAAACCCAGGTTAAAGCCGATAGTAATTTCGGGGAGTTTGGTGTAATTTAAAGGAACTTTGTCATAATCATTGATGATACCATTGCCATCCTGATCGGCGAATTTTAGGTCGCCTGGTTTAACATTGGTATAAGATGAGGCCGGTACCCCTTGCTTTAAGTTACCGTTAGCATCAAAATCAGACTGCTGGTAGAAACCCTTGAAAACTAATCCGCGCATTTGGTCAAGAGGATAGCCCTGGGTGTACAGGTAATTATAAGGCTGTGGGGCTTCAGATCTCTTGGTTATTTTATTCCGGGCAAAGGCTACCGATCCACCAACATAGTATTCAAAATTGCGATGCTTTTCATCAAATTTAAGAGAAGCCTCAATTCCTTTATTATGAACTTCGCCAGTATTAGCATATTGCAAGTTAAAGCCAGTATAATCAGGCACACCAGCTGATGGGATCTCAAGGATGCCGGTACGTTTTTCTGTAAATACGTCAATTGTACCCGAAAACTTTTTCCATAACACCCAATCAACACCAATGTTAAGCGTGGTTTTCTTCTCCCAGGCAGCATCGGCATTGGTAAAGGGGCCTTCTGCCAAACCTCCGTGATAGGTATTAGCAGTCCCCGTTATCCATCCGGGAGAACCTACTGCAAATTGTTGATACAGAAACCTGTAATTCTCGTTGATATTACCTGTGGAGCCGTAAGAAGCTCTTAATTTCAGAAAATTGATGACACTGTTATCTTTCAAAAAGTCTTCCTTAGATACTATCCAGCCCAAACCAACAGCGGGGAAAAAGCCATACCGGTTACCGGGTGCAAAATCAGCAGACCCGTTGTATGCGGCGGAAAAATCAACAATGTACTTTTGATCATAATCATAGGTTAAATCACCTGATAAGCCTTGCGTACGTACCTGGTAAGTTAAACCGTTGTGACTATAGCCCTGTCTGCGGGCCATGATCATACCTGTAAAAGTATGTTTGCCAAAACTCCGATCGTAATCAAAGCCAACCTGTACGGTTGTCCGGTTCCAGAATGGGCCACCGTTATCATTACTTGACTGGCTGATGGTGCCTATTGTTTTATAAACAACTTTCCCTCCTGATATTACCGGCTGATCATTTGCATCTTTTACAATTTCATAAGAAGGCACCGAGAAAAGCTTTTGATACACACCAACATACTGATTACTAAATGCAACCAGTCCGCGCAAATCCAGGCCTTTGGTTATAGCATCCAGTTTCTGTGTAAAGCTAAAGGTGGTTTGAAGGGTGCGGGTATGGGAACTGTATACCCCGTTTTGTTGTAAAAGCTGAACCGGGTTAAAATTATATACAGAGTTATTGCCCCATGAACCATTCGGGTTTTTTACCGGGAAGGCCGAAGCGGGTAAATACATCAGCGCATTGAACACGTCACCGGCGGCAAAGCCTGATGGTGTATTTCTATCTTCGGTTATGCCGCTGATATTGGCCATTACCGAGAGATTCTTGTTCAGTTGTAACTCTACATTGGCCCGAAGGTTCAGTTTGGTATACTTTGCATTTGTGCCAAAGTCTTTGTCGATGATATCGGCATTTTTATATAAACCTTCAAAGTTGGTATAGTTCATCAGCACGTAATACTTGGCTGTGGCATTGCCACCCCTGAAAGAAAAATTGTAATCCTGAATAGTTGATGTTTTTTTAAGCAGTTCATCATACCAGTTCACATTAGAGTGATATGGATCATTAGACGCCTTATATAACTCAGGATTAGGATATTTGATAGGCAAGCCATCATTTTTGAGTGCCTGATTGTAACCTGTTGTATAGCCATAAGCATCCATTACTGTAGGCAGATCGATAGCGCTGAGTATTCCATACCGGCCATTAACGGTTATCTGGGTTTTAGGTATCACCGCACCTCTTTTAGTCTTGATGCTTAATACACCTGCTCCACCCTGTAAACCATAAACGGCCAGTGCCGACGCATCTTTTAACAGGGTTACCGATTCTATTTCATAGGCTGATAAACCACTTATAGCTCCCATATCAACCTGTGATCCATCCAGGTAGATGAGTACCTGGTTCCCGGCTATATTCCAGCTGCTTTGGCCACGCACATAAAGTGTGGGGTTATCGTAGCCTGGCTCGCCAGATCCGGTTACTACGGTTAAGCCAGGAATCCGCCCCTGAAGTGTGTTTAATAAATTACCTACGGTCATGTGGGTCAGATCTTCACCCGGAAGGGTAAAAACCGCGCCTGTATTTCTCCAGGATCTTTCAGTTTTTATTCCACCATCAATTATGGCTTTTGTAGCATTATTGCTGTTTCTAGTGGAATCTGCCTGAGTAACATTCGTAGTTTGCGCGTTAGCGGCAGAAAAACTACAGAACGTAAAAATCCATGCAAAAAGGGTTATATATTCTTTTTTCATTTTTCTCATTACTTGTTAATGTGTATAGCTGATTACCACCCTGGATTTTGTCCATCCCACGCCTTCGTACCCAGATATCTTAAACTGATCTCTTTACTTGGGAACGGAACGTAATAGTATTTTGCAGGAAATACTCTGGCAACAAAAGGCACTACCTGCCAGGTTCGTTTTAATTGCCCGTCTGCGCCCTTCCTGGCAGTGGTTTGTATACCATGCAAAGTGCCGTTTAATACCGATTTTGCTTTCAGCCAGCGGTTAAGGTCATTATACCGGTGGCCTTCATAAGCCAATTCAATAGTACGCTCATTTTGGATAGCATCCCTGAATGAACTGGCATCAGCAGGGTGCTTCTCAGGCATTCCGGCCCTTACCCTGATCAGATTAAGATAATTGGTAGCATCGCCGCCCGGACCCTGGTATTCATTCAAGGCTTCGGCATAACTTAAATAAAATTCAGCTAAGCGAAATACAGGCCAGGCCAGGTGATTGTCGGTCATGTTATCTACACGGGCAACAAACTTGTATACCTCTGTGGCATAACCATCAACCCCGGCATCACTGCTGGCTAAATTACCATCGGTTGGATAATCGCCTTTTTTATAATAAGCTAAAACACCACGCTGGCTGCTATAGTACATTCCATCGTAAGCAATAGTCTGGTAAAAGCGGGGGTCGAGATCAAGGGCCTTAATATCAACCGGTAAATCGGCGCCAGTAGCGGGCAGAGTCCATTTGGTACCATTCTTCTTTTCATATTGTTGTATGAACTCAACAGGTACGTTGTTTTTAACCCCCCACTGAGCCAAACGTAGCTTTGAGGATAAATACTGTCCCCATACAAAGCCACTACCCGCCTGATTGGCTGTGTTCACCAATATCATTTCCTGATTAGCAAATACGTTCCATACCGATTCGTAGTCGCCAAGTGTGGCATAGGTTTCTCCGGTTGTTAAAGGTTTCCCGGTATTGAATAACGATACTCCAGCGCCTCCCGCATTGTCTATTACATCTTTACAGGCCTTGGCCGCTTTATTCCAACGCTCCTGATCATAATTTGGATAAGCCAATACGGTATCACGGCTATCGCCAAAACGAGCACCTGCTACTTCCGCTTTTAAATTGGCCGGTGTGTTATAAAGCGGACTTGCAGCATACAACAATATCCTGGCTTTTAATGCAAGGGCAGCCAGCTTGGTAACCTTTCCAAAATCGGCAGAGGGACGGGTAGCGGGCAGCATGCCTGCAGCCTGATCGCACCATTTAACAACACTGTCAACTACTGATTGTACTGAACTGCGCGGTACTGCGATCTTCGAGTCTCCTTCTAAAGCTTTATTTACAATAGGGATACCTCCATAATATCTGAATGCTTCAAAATGCTGCATGGCACGGCAAAAAAGAGCCTGGCCTTTTACATCCGTCTTCCAATTTTCATCAGCATCCGCAACTTTGTTGATATTTTTCAGTACCAGGTTGGCCTGTCTTATACCTTTATAGTGCCAACCATATCCCGGGCCATTATCTGCGCCAAAACCATAGTCGCAGTTAGCATCGGCGCTCATGTTACCGGTAATATATGTCCCTGTACCAATGGTATTTGAAGCCCAGTCATAAGCCGGGTGTATGATATAAAGCTGATCTGTAATAGCTTCAGGACGGCAACCATCATAAGTTTGAGGAAAATAGCCTCTTACACATAGATAATACATTTCTGCCACCGCATACTGTGCCTGGTTTTTGCTATCAAAAATAGTATCAACGGTTACTGATCCTCCTTTGGGTTTCTCCAGAAAGCTTTTTTTACAGCTTGTTATCGACAAACCACCTATAACCGCCATTAAAAGCAATAGGAGTATATTTATTCTTTTCATCATTTAGCTATTAATTGATTAAAAATTAACATTTAAACCCGCGTTATAAGTTCGGGTTAACGGATAGCCGATGTAGCCTAGATTTTCGGGATCGCCCCATATTTTATTAGGAGACCATGTGTACAAATTCAGCCCATTCACATAAAAACGTGCAGATTTAATACCCACTTTTTTCAAAAAGCTTGGTTTTAGCGTGTATCCTATCTCCATATTTTTTAATCGCAGGTACGATGTGCTTTTCAGGAAAAAAGTGCTATAGGCCGCCGCCTGATTATAGGCAGCAATAGGGAAATCGATCCTGTCGCCATTATCATAGCGTTCCTGAGTAAAGCGGTTCAGATCCACATCAAAAAGCGATTGCTGCTTGTTGAAGTGTAACTCCTGCATAGCGTATTTAGCTACACCACCCACACCCTGCAACAATGCAGAAAAGTCGAATCCTTTATAGTTGAAACCAAATGAAAGACCGTAACTCAATTCTGGGATATCGGTTTTACCAGTACGCACATAATCTTTTTCGTTAATGATACCGTCGCCGTTAACATCCACCAGTCTAACCTCGCCCGGTTGCAAAGGCGCCCCGGCATAACCCAGATCTTTCTGATAAACCGGTTGCCCCGAAGAGTTTACATAAGGCTTCCCGTTTTTATCCAATGCCCTAACCGGACTTGACAGTATTGGATTACCATTACCATCAATGGCATAGAGTTGCGCCCATGAAGTATACAATCCATTAGCCTGCAGATATGATCCCTGATTGATAGGGCGACCGGTAGCCGCATTATACTCTTGACCGGGTGCAACAGCCTCATCCTGGAAAATAATTTTGTTTTTGTTGGTTGAGGCATTACCTTTTACCCACCAGGTAAATTTGCCGGGCTTACTATTATAAGTAATCTCTATCTCGTTACCCCAGTTTTTAACCTCACCCAGGTTGTATGGAGGCAAGGTTGCCTGAACAATGCCCGGAACGCTTCCTCTGTAAGAAAGGATATTTTTACGATGCTCGTTAAAATGATCAAAGGTAACGGTAACTCGCTCGTTAAACAGGTGTGCCTCTAAACCTATATTTGATTTAGTAGCAACTTCCCAGGTAACGTTTGGATTACCCAATACACTTTCCATGGCTCCCTGAACTGTATTGCGGTCGTTTAATGTCCCAAAGGTGTAGCTGTCGCCATATTTCCAGGTATCTGGCAGGTATAGGTAGCGAGCTAATTGCGGAGGGTTGCTACCAGGTATATATATACCATCGTTACCCACTTTACCTAAACTACCCCTGATTTTCAGATAGGTTACATAATCGGTTTTGGGAAAGAAGGATTCGTTACTGGCTATCCAGCCTAATGAGTAAGCCGGCAGGAAACCAAATCTTTTACCTTCGGGAAAATTTTCAGAACCGTTATAACCCATGTTATACTCAGCCAGGTATCTGTTGTCGTAAGCATAGGTTACCCTTGCAGCCGCGCCTTCATAAGCATGCGGAAGATCGGGTACATAGGTCGGATCATACCGTTTCTCGGCATTCGCCAATATCAAACCTGAAACAGCATGCTTTTTGGCAAAAGTGTGATTGTAATTAATTGAGAATTCCCCATATAGTTTACGCCATTTTTGGGTATAATAATCAGTTGATCGCATAGGTGCAACATCATTAGTGAGTTGTACCAGAATAGGGTTTAACTTATCGCCATTAGGATTAGGCCTTACTCCATATAGTAATGGAGTATATTTTCCATAGGAGCGATCCTGAAAATAACTATCATAAGCACCTCTGGCATTGACAGACAAACCTTCGGTAATAAAATTGAGTTTGTGTGTTAATTTAATAGAAGAGTTTAAAGTACTATTGGTATTGATATTATAATTGTTGCTGTTGGCAATGGCATATAACGGGTTGAGCTGTTCGTTCTGATTGCTAAAAGGCACTACAAATTTACCATTGATGATACCAGGAGACCCAAGCGGTGACGACCATAGAATACGTTTTTCCCAGGTATACTCGTCATTATCCATACCTGTTATGGTTACATACTGCGTAGCAATATCAACCGATACTCTGAAGTTTTTGTTGACATCAAAATCAAGATTTGAACGCAAATTGTAGCGTTTTTTCTTGAACTGCATATCATCACCAAAAGGCATGTAATCTGTATTAAATAAGCCCCCTTGTTTAAGATAACCTAAGGACACAAAGTATTTTACAGATGGAGTACCTCCGGTGATGTTAACATTGTACTGTGTTTGTGGCGTAAACTTATTGAAGATCTGTTTTTTCCAATCCTGATCAGGGTGCCCATATGGATCATAATAAGGGTTTGGTTTACCATTAACAGTTGGTGTATGCGCATTCTGATAATATTTTAGATCCTCTGGCGAGTAATAGATGGTAGCCTCTTTTATCCAGTTAGCATCTCTTTTCTGAGCAAAATCGCTCCATGTTTTTATATCAGCGTCTTTGGAGTGCTGAATCCAATAATTTTCATAACTCTGCTCATTTAATAATGATGCGTATTGATATGAATTAACAAAATTGGGCATGCTGGAAAATTGTGATATAGCCGTTTGAGCCGTACCGCTTACTTTCGGAGCGCCTTCTTTACCGCGCTTGGTGGTGATCAGGATGACACCATTGGCACCACGAACACCATATACTGCCGTGGCAGAAGCATCTTTAAGTATGCTTACTGTTTCAACCTCGTTGGGGTCGATATCGTTATAGGTATCGCGGGCAACACCATCAACCATGATCAATGGAGCGGTTACACCGGTATAGGTTCCAACACCACGCACGTACAAGGTTGAGTTGTCATCACCTGGTTTACCTGAAGTTTGAATAGCGGTTAAACCAGATAAGCGACCGGCTAACGCGTTACTCAAGTTCGCGGTTGGTGATTGCACCAGATCTTTGGTACCAATAGAGGTAATGGCTCCGGTAACAGATTCTTTCCTTTGCGTGCCATAACCTACTACTACAACTTCGTTCAGATCCGTTGGGTTATCTTCGAGTGTTATATTGAGTTGTGGTTTACCATTAAGCGGTATTTCTCGTGTTACAAACCCAACAAAGCTAAAAACCAGTATGGCATTATCATCGCTCACATTAATGCTGTAATTTCCATTATTGTCCGTCACAACACCTGTTTTTGTGCCCTTCTCCTTAATTGTTACCCCGGGCAAGGGAAAACCCTTATTATCGGTAACTTTTCCCGTGACTTTTTTCGGGGGCTTTATATTATCGTTCTGGCCTGTTTTTTTACTGATTAATATGGTTTTATTTTCAATTACATAGGTGAGTAATTGATTCTCAAAACACATATCAAGTGCCTGTTTTAAAGGGACGCTTTTTAGATCAAGACTTACAGGCTTGGCAAACTTCAAATCATCTGAGTTATATAAAAAATCATAACCAGTTTGATTTTGTATTTGCTCAAATACTTCTTTCAGATTGCTTTTTTCAGCCTTCAATGTAACCTTCTGCGCATAAGTTGCTGCTGTTACCTGTAAAAAAGTGGCCGTTAGCAAAATCAGGGTTAGTTTCATGATAAGCACAGGTTTATATAGGCGCCCACGTTGTTTGCCGCAAGTAAATGCAGTAAAATTTTTATACATTTGAATGTCAGTTTATTAATTAAGTGGTTGTATTCGCTGCAATTAATTTCATTATCTGTCATAGCCAGATCGTGGCTGACACCAGGGGCGGTCCGAAACGCTCCTGGTTTACTTCCAGATAATAATATGTGAGAAATTGGAATGTAGATTTATTGCATAACTATAATCCTCCTTCCTGTAATTTTAAAGTGTACCTTTCCTATTTTTTCCAGATTATTCAACAATTCTTTAATGCTTTTAGAGCGGTAAAATGTGCCCCCAAAACGCAGGTTCTCAAAGCTGCCCTGATACTCGATATCCACATCATACCAGCGTGATAACTTTTTCATGATGGTATTAATGTTGTCATCATTAAATACGAAATATCCATTTTTCCAGGCCATAACCTGATTGATGCTGGCATCAGCGACACTAATCAAATCGGCATTGTTCCTTATTACAGCCTGCTGACCAGGTGCCAATAAACGTTGTTTACTATTTTTTGTAATCAGAACAGAGCCCTCCAACAAAGTAGTAGTTAGTTCGGCATCATCATTATAGGCAGCGATATTGAAATGTGTGCCTAAAACTTTCACACATACATTATTAGCACACACGTAAAAGGGCTTATCCTTATTTTTAGCGACTTCAAAATAGGCTTCACCGGTAAGCTTCACATGTCTTTCGTTGCCCGCAAACTCAATCGGGTAACTCAAAGAAGAAGAAGAGTTTAACCACACATTGGTACCATCAGGAAGCTTTACTTTATATTCACCTCCGCGGGGGGTAGTCAAGGTATTATATACGGTATCGGTACTGGGGACTGTTTTATTATTGTCTGCCTGCGTGTTATAAACAAGGCCTTCGTTATGTGCTTTATTAATTACTGTACGACCTGATTTTGTTAGCGTTCCGTCGGCTACATTATCCAATAAAATAACTTTTCCATTGGCCAGTGTTAATGTTGCTTTGGTGCTGCCCGGTAGAATTTCAGAAGATTTAGCCGCAGCCAGATTATCCTGATTTGTTACTTTATGATATCCGTTAAATAAAAAATAAAAGCCAACAGTACTAAAAAAAATAAGGATGGCCGCAACTTTTATCCAATTGTTGTACCATTTACTTACAGGCTTATCCTCATCCTGTTCATCAGTCTGGTTTATAAACCTGGCATCAGATTTAATGCGCTCCAAAATTTTTTTAGCCTGAAAACGATTAAATTCCGGCCCTTCTTCCAGTGCCAATAACCGTTCGTCTATTGCTTTAGCTATTTCGTCCGGATCGTTATTACGCAGATAATCAAGCAACTCAATACAGTCAGTATCAGTTATTGTATTATTAAAATACTGTTGTAATAAACGCTCGAGTTTATCCTTGTTCATATACTATGGTTTATATTACCCCAGAACGGGGTTGGTATGTAGAGAACACACTAACCAGAGGATAGGACTAGTCAGAAATAAAAAAAATTTATATCCAGAAAAACAGAACTAAAAAATAGATGAGGTCTGAGTATTGCAAATGAGATTTTAAAGTTTTGAGCGCCTCAACCATATGATTTTTTACCGTATTGGGCGATATATGTAATTGATCGGCTATTTCTTTGTGCGACAGGTGTTCTACGCGGCTCAGTCTGAATATCAGCTGCTGTTGCTTTGGCAATTTTTTAATGATCTTTTCTGTAAACTGCTCCAGTTCATTTACCAGCAGATCTTCTTCTGTATCATTATGCATAGTTGCTATACGTCCGATCAATTTATCGGCGAATTCTCTCGACTGGTAAATTTGCCTTAGCGCATTTAGCGATAATCTTTTGGCTATTACATAAATGTATAGCCACATATTTCCTTCGGGATTCAGTTTCTCTCTGCTCATCCAAAGATTTATAAAACACTCCTGAACAATCTCCTCACTTTGTTCTCTGTCTTTTAAAAACCTGAATGCCAGTCTGTAAACTTTTTCACAGTACATTTCATAGATAGCATCAAATGCAGACTCTTCGCCTGCAATCAATTGCTGAATTTGATTACCGTTAATAATTTTATGCACTTTACTATTTAAGTTTATAGTTAATTGGGACCTAAATATAGATAGGAATTTTTGATATTACCATTCACTTTTTTATTTATGTACCACTACATTAACACTACCAGAAAAAAATATTAAAAACATTAACCTAATAATAAGTTAAAGCATACATCACATACAACAATTAGGAATCATTAGCTCATTGAAGCAGTTAATAGTATACTTTGTTGAGATTTGATGTTCATAATTTGTAATTTGGCCATACAAATTTGATTGATGATCTATGATCAATTTAACAGAGCGACACCAGTATATTATCAATAAAATGCAAAAGGAAGGCTATGTTGAGGTAGTTGACCTGTGTAAAGAATTGAAAGTTTCTTCCGTAACCATCAGGAAGGATCTGAAATATCTGGAAGAAAAACACTTGCTTTTTCGTACGCATGGCGGTGCTACACAAAGCAATCCCTACACTACAGATAAGCCGGTAAACGAAAAGGAAAAAATAAATTCGAACGAAAAAATGCGTATCGGGGCAGCGGCTGCTAGTTTGATCGGGGTTAATGATTCCATCATCCTGGCTTCGGGCACAACCATACAAGCTTTTGCAAAAAGTATACAAGCTAAAGAGGCCCTTACTGTTATTACCTCGTCATTAAATGTAGCCATTGAGCTGATCCATACCCCTGGAGTTGAAGTATTGCAACTGGGTGGAATGATCAGGAAAAGTTCCTCATCGGTAATGGGTGCTTATGCGGAAAACATCCTGAAAGATTTCTTTTGCAGCATGCTGTTTCTTGGGGTCGATGGTATTGATATTGAATACGGCCTTACCACCACCAATGCCATGGAAGCGCATTTAAATAAACAAATGATGGCCATCTCTAATAAAACTATTGTACTGGCCGATTCAACTAAATTTGGGAAACGCGGCTTTGGTAAAATATGTAATATTGATGAAATAGATCAGATTATTACTGATGGGCAGGTATCAGACTATGTAGTAAACACGCTGGAAAGCGCGGGCGTAACCGTTACCATTGCTTAGTTCCTAAATGCATTTTAACAAAAATCCCACTTAGTTAAGTGGGATCGATTTTATAGCTTAAGAACATTTCATTATTCCCTTATCGTGGTTTTATCTTCCAAGGCCATACGAGCAATTTCGTCTTTACGTTTAAAGGCAACACCGGGCTGCTGTTTGATATATTTAATGATTTCGCTTGTTGCTTTAACCATTTGCGGACTACCGCCAATGCGATCATGAAAACTGATTGACATTTGCCTGCGCCTGTACTCAGATTCGACGTAAAGCTGATCAAATTCCATTTTAATCTGGTTAACAAATTGATCTGCCGAAAAATTCTTTCCTTCTATCAGCATGATATCGTTGCATCTAAGCGTATATGGAACAACTGCAAAATCTTTACCACTTACCTTAATAATAAAAGGTTCATCGCGGCTCAGATCATCAATATGATAAACGAAGCCTAATTCCTGCAATATTTTCAGCGTGTTTTCGCCCCTTCTCAACCAATTGGCGTTATATCCGATGGCATCAAAACCCGTCACTTTTTTTATAGCATTAACACCATCTTTAATAAACCTCTTTTCTTCTTCATAGCTCATGGTGTATTCTGTCGCCCAATTCATGCCATGTGCTGCAGCTTCATGCCCCCGCTGTACTATTTCTTTTGCCAATTGTGGATTTTTCAAAACCGCCGTGCCTACCATATGCGAGGTCACTTTAATGCCCAGCTTATCCCAATTATCAAGCATCCGGGGGATACCTTCTTTGTAGCCATAAGCAAACCAGGTTGCTCCCGGCAAATCAATGAAACCTTTTTGCATATTCTGAGGAAAAGGGCTTTCGGCATTATCCGGTTGCCCGCCAGCCTCAAACTGCATGGATACGGAAACGACCAGGCGGGATCCATCGGCCCAATGTGTTTTAGGTTGAATCTGCTGTCTGTTCTGTAAAAGGTTAATTGCGGTGGCGGGTTGTACAGCACCGGCCAAACCCAAGATACTGCTCTTTTTAATAAAATCTCTGCGGGTATCCATGGCTTAATTCTGTTTTAAAAATAGTTGATCGACCGCCAAGGTGTTACTATTGATAAATTGCAACAGTATGGTAAAAAAGGCAACGTGAATAAGTTGAGATGGCAAGGCCTCCCAATTTTCAATCATACAACTTCCCAGAATAAGTACGATCATTACCAGGCTACCGGCGACGAGGGCCGGTTTTGTAAATAAACCGGTAACGAGTAGCAGACCGATGATAAATTCGGCAATAGGCAATACATAACTGAAGGGGATTACCAGTGCCTGAGGTAATATGGATTTGGAAAAACTGCCCACCATCCAATGGCTAAAGGCTTGAAGCTTGGGCAGGCGCACCAACCCATGACCTAACATGCTGGCACCAATGGCCAGCCGGAGTAATAAAAAGCTACTTGTATTCATAACTATTGTTATTTATGAATACAAAGTTGCGTCGTATTAACACAATAAACTTGTAGATATAAAGGATTGATCTGCAATTTTAAAGGTATGGAAACATGGCATCTCCATACCTTGCATAGTTTGTTACAAAATATTGCAGTTAAATAATAAAAGCCTTAAGTCGACTTCCATATTTTGAATACGTTTTCGTACCTAGCATCGGTATCACGTATAATGACTGATAAATGATCCTGGCGTACCGGAAAATGTTGATCGATGGTGTAATAGATCTTTTGTAGGAGATTACCCAGTTTTTGCTCAAAGTCGGTTTTACTGATACTGATCAGTACCTGGTTACCCAAAGCGGCCACTATCCCCTGCTCCCCGATCTCGCTTTTCAGCAAATGTATCACATTAACGGTTAACGTTCTGGCAGCAAGCTCTGCCATTGTTAATATTTCGTTCATAATAGTACCAAAAAAATTAAATGATAAAAGCTTGCCGGTTTACCTTAATGAGATACGCGGACGTCTGTGTACATGTACTTCTTCTGGCTGCTGGTCGGCCAGTTTAACTACAATATCCCGATCGCCTATGGTACTGCCATCAAGTTCTTTGATCGCTTGCAACCCCTGATGATCGTTCTGCATCTCTACAAAACCAAAACCTTTGCTTTTGCCTGTTTTTGGTTCTGTAATAATTTTTACTGCTATTACGGCACCAAATAATTCAAACAATTGTCTGATGCCTACACCGCCCACATAAAATGGAATATTAGCTACAAAAATCTTCATAATTCCTGATTTTTAATGATAAACACTTATTAACTTTCAGTTAATGATTAACGATTCGGATTTATGAAAAGTTTAAGAAATTTTAAAAAACTACCGATTATGATTTATTGATGACTTAAAACGAATTTCTCATTTACTAATGATGATCATTTACCATAAATCGGCCATCACAAGCAATGGAGTAACTTTATAAATTAAAAGCCCAGTACAAAACCGGGCCTTTTTCATTATAGGTGTCAATAGTTAATTAAAGAACAATTTATTGGGTATTAGGAATGCTTATGTGCAAAGAACAGATATTTGATCTCGTATTGATTATCAGCTTTATCAAACGCCATGAGATCAGCATCCCCGCGGAAATAATTTTGAACACTATAACGAAACTCTACCCGGGAAGGAAAGCTTTTATCAATATTTTCAATTGTTAAATTTAATACCGGATTTGCAGTTCTCACACTATAAAAATAGCGTTCAACGGGGGCATACCCTTTACCTTGTTGAGCCAGCTGCTGACGGCTGTAAAGCATAAAACCGGCTGTATCCAGTATTTTATAAGTTCCGTTCTGATAAAACCTAAAATCCTGACTATTTTGACGGTAACCAAATATTTCACTTTTGGATAGCTTCATTTTTTTGCCCTGATAGATCAGCGATACATATCTTCCATTTAAAAACTCGTTTAGTTGGAGTTTGTCGTTTTTATCAAGAGCGTAACTTAACCTACCTGCTTTGTAATCCTGTTCGTTAAGATATATACCGGTGGTACTTTTTGTACCTTGTGCTTGTGACCGCATACCTTGTATACCGATCATCATCATTACGACGAGCACTTTAATTGATGTTTTCATTTTTTTTATTATTTGATATTATACTACAAACTGGTAGTATTTCTTTAAGAAGCCGGGCTGCAACCCCCGGCTTCAGCCTTACTAAATTTACCCCGACACTTGAGCGTAAATTATTGCAGGCTTTGTAGTGTTTTTTGACGATTGTTCTGTTATTTCCTTGTCCCGTATAAGTATAATCTATCCGCATGCCAAAGTTTCTTTTGGGGATGTAAAAGGGTTTTAACAGGCTGATTTTAATGTTTCTTATTACATCTGGCTGCACAATATCTCTTGCATCTTCTCGAACTGACATGCGTGGTTTATCATTTTGAGGATAGAGCAACCGACCATTGATTGGGAAAGGCGTAGCCGGTTAAAGTAACCGAAGCAGCTCACCCACTGCTTCGGTCAGGTTATTTTAAAAACGAACCAATAAAGCGGCAATAAACCTTGTTTCCGAATTCACCAGATCAGGGACAAAGTCAGTACCAGCCAGAGGAGTTGTGTTATATCCGTCAGGTGAGGTAACACCGCCGTGGCCAGCAAAGTAAGGCACGTTAGCATGGCGGTGAACAACTTCCATTCTAAAGGTCAGGTAATCATTTGGCATCAGATCCACTGTTGTTGAATAATCGTAAGCCTTAAATTTATCTCCCGGATTAGCGGTGAAAGGATGTGTACCAATGGCACCAGTATTAACAGCCGGAATTGGATTTGCATCGCCTGTAGGATATAAAACCAAGTAACGACCAGGGTTATTCATAATACCTCCACCGATAGTCCAGCCAAGATGTCCATGGTTCATCACCATCCTATGATAGATCATCCCGCTGGCAAAATATTGGGCCGGTCCTTTAACAGGGTCCGAGCTAAAACCATTAACGCCATCGCCCTTTTCATCACCAAGGTCACCTGTTATGGAGAATGCGGCACTATTTACAAACGTATTCTTATTTTTGTAATACCGTACTTCAATACTGTTGTCAGTGTGGAAGCGCTTACGGCCCGGTTTATCCTGAGTATCGGCACCGTAGTAGTTATTTGTCAATGCCTGGAACCACTCTACAGGGCGCCATAAGATCTGTCCACCGATACCTGGCCTGCTATTAAACATACCATATGATTGCCAGCCGTTGATCAGCCAAGGTTCAATCTTTAATTTATCGGAAACGAATATCTGAACCCTTATACCATTGAAAAACCAAGGCGTATTATCGGAGGTAAATGAAGGTTGATAAGCCCAGTTTTCGGCATTATAATAAGAGAACAAACCAATGTAAGACATAAATATACCTGCGTCCACATTGATACCATTTAGTACATTAAAATGATAACCGGCATTGGCCTCACTCAAATAGCGGTAAGCTGTTGAAAGGTCAAATTGGCCACGTGTTACGCTAAAATCATTACGTGGCACAACCGTAGCACGTGTACCAAATTGGGTCAATACGCTTGCCCGGATATTATCATAATGAAAGTCGCCACCAAAAGCCACAGTTGAAATTTCAAATTCATGATCACGCGCCAGTGCGGTAGAACCTACTACGGTATGGTCAATGGGGTTATTGTTTGATGCGGTATAATTAAAATCGAGCAAGAAACGGCCGGTAAAGTATTTAGTATCAAGCAGGGCCTTGTGCCTGCGGTCGTTACCGTTAAGCCAGGTAAAATCACCAAAGGCAAAAGGCTCAGCCTTGGTTTTCACAGTATCCTTAACCGTGGTACTATCTTTTTTTAAGTTTAAGGGAGTTGCATGATCCTGGGAATAGGCAGTAGTTAACACTATGCCTAAAAGAAGTGACAATAAAAGTTTTTTCATTTTGAATATGGATATTATTAATTTTTGTGGCAGGGCAAAACTTTGTTTTATTATTCTGCCGTAACCACGTTAGTGCTATTTGCGGCTTAGTAGCCAATAGGTATACCAGATTGGCACCCCGGATATATACTAATTGATTATCAGTAACTTAGTTTTAATTATACTTTTTAAGTATTGTCTCTTAGAAGAAAACCGTCTCACTTTATTAAGACGGTTTTCTCATTTTGATTAGTTCATGAATATTTGGTATTCCTCAATTTTGCGGTACAGTGTGGCCAGGCCAATACCAAGTATCCGGGCGGCCTCGGTTTTATTACCCTTGGTGTATTTTAATATACGCCTGATATGATGCCCCTCTACGCTGTGCAAGTCAAGCGCTACCAGATCATAGTAGCTACCACTATGAAACTCATAAGGCAATAGTTTAGGGGTAAGCAAGGGCTCATCCATCAGGATGATTACCCTTTCAATCACATTTTTAAGCTCCCTGATATTTCCGTTCCATTTGTGTTGATTCAGTAGCTTAAAAAAAATGGCATCCACATCCGGCATTTTCTTTTTAACCTTACCCGAATAAACTTTAATAAAATGCCTGGCCAATATCTCTATATCCCCTATCCGTTCACGTAAAGGGGGGAGCATAATAGAAAACCCCGATAAGCGATAAAACAGATCGAGCCGAAAATGTCCTTCTTCCGATTCTTTTTGCAGATCGCGGTTGGTAGCCGCAATCAATCGTACATTTATTTTAGTGGTTTTGGTTTCGCCAATTTTAATAAAAGTACCATTTTCCAATACGCGCAGTAATTTAGCTTGCAAGTCATGACTCATTTCTCCTAATTCATCTAAAAAAATGGTTCCACCACTGGCTTCTTCAAACAAGCCCTTTTTATCTTTAACAGCTCCGGTAAAAGCCCCAGCCTTGTAACCAAATAGTTCACTTTCCAATAATTCTTTACTAAAAGCGCTGCAGTTAACCGCTACAAAAGGTTTATCCTTTCTTAAGCTTTCGTAATGTATGGCTTCGGCAAACACTTCTTTACCTGTACCTGTTTCACCAAGCAATAAAACAGTGGCATCCGTTCTCGCTACTTTTCTGGCCAGGTCAACAGCCTCTAAAATGGCGGGCGATCGACCTAAAACAATAGGGAACCCGTGCTGGGCCTCCACCTGATCCTGTTGTTCACTTACCTGATATTGTAAATTAGCCTTTTGTATAGCTTTACTTACCATAGGGATGATCTTATCATTATCATCGCCCTTGGTGAGATAATCAAAAGCTCCGTTCTTGATGGCTAAAACTCCATCGCTGATGGATCCAAAGGCTGTAAGATTGATCACTTCTATATAAGGCTTGATCTGTTTGATCTTATTGACCAAATCTACCCCATTGGCGTCGGGCAGCTTCACATCGCTCAGCACAACCATAATTTCCTCACGCTCAACAATGCGTATGCCTGCTTTGGCATTTGCGGCCTGTACCACATGATACCCTTCCAGGGTAAGTATACGGGCCAATAATTCGCTGAGCTTAACCTCGTCGTCAATTATTAATATGTTTGATTTCATTTCTGTACTTGTTTGGATTGTTGATCAACATCAGCGGCAGGGTTTCCAATAACCGCACATAAGTGTTGATCCCTTTTTTGATCTCTTCCAGATAAATAAACTCGTCCGAAGAATGGGACCTGGCAGAATCACCAGGACCTATTTTTACCGATGGAATGGTTAACCAGGCCTGATCAGAAGTGGTAGGCGAACTGTAGGTTTTGCATCCTATAGCTATACCAGCCTTCACGATAGGATGATCAATGGGAACCGAAGACGCCCCTAATGATCCCGGACGTACCATTATCTGGCATGATACATTCTTTTTGATAGTGTCCAGAATCTCCTGTTGAGTATAGGTATCATCATTCCGGATGTCGACCGTAAATTCACATAAAGATGGCACAATATTATGCTGCAGACCCGATTTGATAATGGTGATGGTCATTTTTACCGGCGGCAAGCCTGTAAGCTGCTGCGGAAACTGATAATTTCTGAACCAGTCTAGGTCTTTTAAACATTTGTGAATAGCGTTATCTCCCTCTTCCCTCGCCGCATGCCCCGAACGACCGTTGCTGATACAATCCAGCACCAGGTTTCCTTTTTCGGCAACAGCCATTTGCAACAGGGTAGGCTCGCCAACTATGGCCAGCTCCAGTTTACCCAGCAAAGGCAAAATTGATTTGATTCCATTTTGGCCGGAATTTTCTTCCTCGGCAGTTGTTGCCAGGCATAGGTTAAACCCCAATCCCTGATAACAATAAAAATGCAGGAAAGTAGCTATGAGCGACACCAGGCATCCCCCGGCATCATTACTACCCAGACCATATAATTTTCCTGAAGTTATTTCCGGGCAAAAGGGATCATTGGTATAACCGTCATTGGGCTTAACTGTATCTAAATGAGAATTGAGCAAAATGGTGGGTTTAGTACTATCATAGTATTTATTATAGCACCAAAGGTTATTCCCTTTTCTTTTTACTTTGATAGAGTAACCAGCCAGATATCGCTGTACAATATCAGCTACTGCTCCTTCGTTGCCACTAAATGAAGGGGTTTTTATTAATTGTTGCAGTAAACTTACCGACTCACTAAAAAGCAGGTTGTTCATAGGCAGGCCTGTCCATAATGGAGAAACATCTGTCCGCTCATTCAAATCTTTTATCATAACCATAAATAATTAGTTTAACTGTGGATCAAACAACATAGCGGTGCACAAACAATTGCACCTGTTTTTACTTTGCAGTACATTGTAATTAATACAGCTTTTACAAGCATCCCAAAACTTTGATTCCTGCGCAACTTCACTATAGGTCACCGGCTCGAAACCCAGTTTGGAATTCATTTTCATAATGGCCGAACCTGATGTGATGCTGAATACTTTTGCAGCCGGATATTTGGTTCGGGATAATTCAAATATTTGTGTTTTAATTTGGGAGGCCACACCCTGATTACGGTGTTTTGGCGATACGATAAGACCACTGTTGGAAACAAATTTTTCATTGTCCCAGGTTTCTATATAGGAGAAACCAACCCACTCGCCATTTTCTGTTACAGCCACTATCGCTTTGCCCTCATCAATTTTTTCTATTACAGAGGCTGCAGATCTTTTGGATATTCCCGAGCCCCTTGCTATTGCGGAACTTTCCATTTCATGGATTATCTGGTCGGCAAAGACCACGTCAGACGGAATAGCTGACCTTATAATAATTCGTTCATCTTCCATTTCTCTTTTTTAGTTTATTTCAGTTACAAGCATGGATTGTTTTTATAACTGTACATACCCTATTGCCAAAAGAATGCCCATTGCACGGGTTGACGCTTATTTATATGTTTAGCTCATTTAAATGCAGTTTTTATTTTATAAGCACGTGCCAGGAAATAAAAAAGCCTATCAAAATGAAAGGCTTTTTTTCAATTTAAGCGATTTTGAGATCATTGTACAGGATGGGCCTGAACAGGATCAATGGTGTAATGTTCCAGATAACCTTCTTCGTTCACTGCAAATGTGCTTAGGCCTGTTGCGCTTGCAGATTTTTTTCTTTTGGGGCCAGCTAACGGAATAATGATAGCAGCTAATAAAGCCACTATTTTAAGTATAATATAAATTGATGCCATGATGTTGTATTATAAATCTGCAACCCCAAAAACCAATCACATGCCATAAAATGCCTGCCACTATAAATCTGGCTTAAAATGGAATAGAGCTATAAAACAACCCTATTGTAAAAAACAGGAAAGAATTTCAACTATCATTTTGGGAGGGCAGAATTATCAAAATGATATAAAATTTAGCCGATCACATACCATACGGTCAATTTTGCAGGGCATTCATTCATCATCCCCCAAATGTATAAGTGATGAGTTGAAAAGTATAAATCGGCCAGCAGCTTTTGCCCCAACTTTGCTTCAGCAATTAAATATAAAAGCAATGAAAAAGACAGTATTGATCACGGGCGCTTCATCCGGATTTGGTAAAGAGGCCGTTAAATTATTTCATAAAAACAACTGGAACGTGATAGCTACCATGCGTTCTCCAGAAAAAGAAACAGAACTATCCACCCTTGACGAGGTTTTGTTAACCCAATTAGATGTAACCGACAAAGCCAGCATACAAAGCGCGGTAAACGCCGGCGTCGAAAAATTCGGCCGGATTGATGTACTGGTGAACAATGCGGGTTACGGCGCGTTTGGCGCACTGGAGGCCGCCAGTGAAGCAGAGATCAAAAAACAATTCGATGTTAATTTCTTTGGATTGATCGATGTAACCAAAGCCTTGTTGCCCCTGATGCGCAAACAAAGATCGGGCATTATCATCAACGTTTCTTCTATTGGGGGCAAGGTTACTTTCCCGTTCTCGTCTCTTTACCATGCCACTAAGTTCGCTTTAGAAGGTTTAACAGAGTCTATACAATACGAATTAAACCCCCTGGGCATCCATTTAAAAATTGTTGAACCAGGTGGCTACAAAACCGAGTTTGCCGGGCGTTCAATGGCCATTTTCGGCGTAGGTGAATCAGGTGATTACCAGGCACCGTTTGATAGATTTATTAGTTCGATAGAACAATGGCCGATGTCTGAAAACCTCAATGAAGTAGCCGAAGTTATTTATGAAGCTGCTACGGATGGCACCGAGAAATTACGCTACCCTGTGGGCCATGATGCCGGGCCAATAATTGATGCAAGGCATCAAATGGAAGATATAGATTTCAAAAATATGATAGTGGGCAGGCTTGGCATTTAAATATTATTGATTGTTTAGAACCAGGATTTTTGGAACAAGGAGCAAAGATAAAGCAAACAAAGACTTTATTCCTTGCTCCAAAAATCCTTACTCTCCTAATCTAAACAGCCTTTCTTTTTTTATAGTAACTTTATCTGATCATGACCGAGAAATATATTGAACTGGAATCCATCAGTGATCTGCACCGGATGGTGCATTACACGCCTCCCAGGCACCCGCTGGTGAGTGTAATTGATCATGCCGACTTTTATGCCCGGCGGCCCAAGGTAGATGCATTTTACCGGTTCGGATTTTATACTATATCCTGCAAAAAGTTCGAAGGGGTATTAAAATACGGCAGGGGCTATTATGACTTTAATGAGGGCTCCCTGATGTTCACTGCCCCCGGTCAGGTGGTTGCTCCAGGGCCGGATGTTTTTGTAGAAGAAGGCTGGGCGCTGTTCATACACCCCGATCTGATCCATGGCACTGATCTGGGCAAAAAGATCCATCAATACTCGTTTTTTAATTACGAGATAAACGAGGCGCTGCATATCTCGGAGGAGGAGAAACTGATCATTAAAGATTGTGTGACGAAGATTGAAAAAGAGTATGCCCAAAATATCGATAAGCACTCGCAGGGCCTCATCGTAAGCAATATCGAGTTGTTGCTAAATTACTGCAACCGCTTTTATGACCGGCAGTTTTACACCCGGGCCAAAGTTAATTCAGACGTAGTGCAACAGTTCGAGAAACTATTAAAAGATTATTTTGCACAAAGCACCCTCATTGAAACCGGCTTGCCCAACGTGGGTTATTTTGCCTCCCGGCTCAATTTGTCGCCCAACTACCTGTCAGATCTGCTGGGCAAATTCACCGGCAAAACCACACAGGAACATATTCACCTGGAACTGATAGATAAAGCAAAAACCATGCTCTGGGGCACCAATCAGTCTATCAGCGAAATTGCCTATGGGCTTGGCTTTGAGCATCCATCGCACTTCACCAAGATCTTTAAAACAAAAACAGGTAAATCGCCCAGTGAATACCGGTTGATGAATTAGTGGTTGACAAGACGAGCCATTTTATTAAAAAAGTGGGTTAACATGGGTTTACACTTTTCAGGGTTTACGCGAAATTATTTAACTCATAATCAATTAATTAAATGAAAATACACCCCAAAAACACGGTTTACATGTAAACCCATGTTAAGATGTGAAATTCTCTGTTGTGGACCCCGCCGTCGCTCGGCTATAAAATCCCTTCTCAATAAAGCTGTATCCCTTTCTCCCGGTAATCATCCAGTACAGCGCTATCCGGATCAAGATCGGTGATCAGGTAATCAACTTTAGATAGTGGACAAACATTCATCCGTTGCACGGAGTTTAATTTTTCAGAAATGCACATAACCACCAGGCGATGGGAGGCGTTGATCATCGCCTTTTTCAGGTGTACGATATTCAGATCGGAGTCCGTTACCCCATCGGCTATCGAAATACCGTTGGTGCCTAAAAAGCAAATATCAAATTTGATTTCATGCAGATAGTTCACCACCTGTGAACCTACGCAAACCTGTGAGTCTTTGGAGAACTCCCCACCTATCAATATCACGGTAACCAAAGGATGATCGGCCAATTGCAGGGCCACCAGCGGACTAATGGTAAATATGGTAACCGCCAGGTTTTGGGGCAGAGCCTGCATCATCTCCAGTACGGTGGTTCCTCCGCCGGTCAGCACCATCATACCGCTTTTAATAAGGCCTATGGCTTTACGGGCAATGGCTTTTTTAGCATCAACCGCATAAATGTCGGTATGTTGAAAAGGGTAATGGAATGATTTGGACAGGGCGCCGCCATGCACTTTTACAATCTGCCGGGAATCATCCAGCTCCATCAGATCGCGACGTATGGTATCTTCAGATACGTTAAGGGCCGTGGCCAGATCGGCCGACAATACTTTGTTGTGCAGGTTTATTTGTTTGATAATAAATGCGTGGCGTTCCTTTTTTAGCATATACAAATGTAGTTTTTTGCGTCAATCCTAAAATGGCGGTATTTATAGCGCTCCAAACATGCGGTTATTTGCAACTTATAAAATAAAATCAGATAAATAGCGCATAATTAAAAATAAATTATACATATATTTAGCACATACTTTATTACTATGCGGTTTTATGCAGGATTTACCGCCTGGTACCGGCAAAAATGATCTTAACGGTTTTCGCCCGGGAATTTGCAACTAACAAACACTATATAATTAACCCATTTTAAGTATGAAAAAAAGTTTACTCTTTTTTTTCCTGGTACTATGTTGTTGTGCCTTACAAACTATGGCTCAAGTGCAAACCATTACCGGGAAAATAACCACCGCAGATGATGGAAGCCCCCTGCCCGGGGTATCCGTAAAAATTAAAGGCACCAACACCGGTACCCAGTCCGATTCAAAAGGTGTTTACTCTATTAACGCCTCGCCTGGCCAGATCATGGTATTTTCTTTTATAGGTATGAAAGCCCAGGAAAAAACCGTTGGTACCGCTACAGTAATCAACATCGCGCTCCAATCAGATGCCACCATGTTAAAGGAAGTACCTATTACCATAGGTTTTGGTGTAAAGGCCGATAAGCGCTATTCTACCTCGCCGGTGCAAACCGTTAAAGGCGAAGCCATCCAGCAAACCCAGCGCGAAAACTTTATCAATGCCCTGCAAGGCCGTGTGGCTGGGGCTACAGTTACACCCACCGGCGGTAACCCTGGTGCATCGTCATCCATTGTATTACGTGGATTAAACTCCATTGGCGGTTCAAACAGCCCCCTGTTTGTGATCGATGGTATCCGGGTAAGTAACGATGCGGTTGACCAAAGCTCACTGGCATCCAACGGCGATAACCGCCGTGAGGATTTCACCAACCGTATTGCCGACATCAACCCCGATGATATTGAAACCGTTACCGTACTAAAAGGTGCGGATGCGGCAGCTGTATATGGTTCATCAGCTTCGGGTGGGGCCATTGTGATCACCACCCGAAAAGGCCATGCCGGCCCTGGTACGGTTACTTATGATAACGACTTTGGCTTTGCCACAGCTTATCGTTTCCCAAAAATTCAAACTGTTTTTGGTGTAGGTCAAAACGGTAGCAGCAGCGGTACGGTACGTACCTTATTTGGCCCTGCCTATGCCCCGGGAACACAAACCTATAATAACCTGAAAGATGTTATGCAAACCGGCCATACCACCATCAACAACCTTGCCTTTGAAGGTGGTAACGAGATTACCACTTACCGGCTTTCGGCCTCTATCCGCAATACAACCGGTGTGCTCCCCGTAGCGTATAACGATAAGATCTCCCTGCGTTTTTCAGGTACTTCAAAGATCTCCTCTAAATTAACCAGCAGTGCTTCGTTCAACTATTTTAATATCGATAACCGCAAGTTGAACAAAGGCAACTCCGGTACTTACATTGATGCACTGGCCTGGCCCACTAATGATGATGTGCGCAATTACCTGAACCCCGATGGTACCCGACGTTTGATACTACCGGCAAGTGCGGCCAATATAACCTCTGATGCCAGTATTGATTTTGACAACCCGCTATGGGATGCCCATAATAATATCAGCCGGGATAAAACCAATCGCATGATTGGCAACATCGATCTGTCATTTGATGCTACCTCCTGGCTTAACTTCAGGGCGCTGGCCGGTGTTGATTATGCATCAACCGCAGGTAACAATTTTGTGAGCCAGTACAGTTCATCTTATCAGAATTCGCCACTGAACAGCTTTGCAGCTACCAATGGTATCGCAACAGGTGGTATCATTGATAATTATAATGATGGTAACCTGCAGATCAACGGATCGTTCTTCGCTACCGGCAAAAAGCAATTTGGCGATTTTAAAACCACGCTGGCCGTTGGTGCCGAAGCCATTTCCAATAACGACGAGATCAATGGTTATTATGGCGAAAAATTCATCCAGCCCGATTTTAACAATATCAACAACACAACACCTACTACCCAGCGCTCATCAGACTATATCAAAAAAGTGCGCTACCTTTCGGGTATTGCCAGGCTGGGTTTAGTATATAAGGAGATACTTACCCTGAATGCCACCGCGCGTGAAGAGTATTCGTCCAAACTATCGGGCACCAGGCAGGATCATTATTTTTATCCATCGGTAGGTCTGGGTTTTATATTTACCGAGCTGCCGGGCTTAAAGGATAACCCTGTATTATCATACGGTAAAATACGGGCATCTTACGCCGAAGTGGGTAAAGACCCTGCCGCTCCTTATAAAATACGATCGACCCTGTTACAACAAACCACCACAGGTGGCGGTTTTGCCTACGATGTTACCGGCAATAACCCCAACCTCCGACCCGAGCGCGATAAAGAGCTTGACCTGGGTGCCGAGTTTCAGTTTTTTAATGGCAGGTTAGGCGCCGATATCAGCTACTACGAAGTAAAGGCCACCAACCAGATCTTTAACCCCCGCATCAGCTACGCATCGGGATACGTACTGGAATACCTCAATGGTGGTGAGGTAAAAAACCATGGCTTTGAGGTATCTTTAACCGGAGCACCTGTTAAGTCGAAAAACTTTAACTGGGATATATTATTAAACTTTACCGCAGCGCGGGGCAAAGTAGTTAGCCTGGGTGGCCTGCCGGAATATTATAACTCCGATACCTGGATCTACTCTAACGTTCGTTCGAGCATTTTCCCCGGCAGCAGCACCACCAATATTGCCGCTTTTGGTTATGCCCGCAATAACGCCGGCAAGATCCTGATCGACCCTAGCAGCGGATTACCTATCAGCAACGTTACTTTTGGGGTTGCCGGCGACAGGCAGCCAAAATTTAGCATAGGCCTGGGTAACCATTTTACATTTAAAGATTTTGACCTGAACTTCCTGTTTGATATACGCAAGGGCGGGGATGTGTTCAACGGCAACGAGCTTTTCATGACCCGCTATGGCTTAAGCGTGCGTACTCTGAACCGGATGACCCCGATCGTTATCCCTGGTGTTTTAAAAGATGGCAACGAGAATTCAGCTAACCCAACAACTAACAACATCCAGGTTACCCCCAACACCCAGAATAACTATTATGCCAATGCTATTGATGCCGATTTTATTGAACACAATATTAACTGGGTAAGATTAAAGGACATCACGTTAAGCTACAAATTACCCCAATCATTATTAAAACGCCAAAACGTATTTAAATCGGCCAGTGTGTTTGTAACCGCCACCGATGTATTTATGATCACCAATTATTCCGGGGCCGACCCTGACGTAAACGGTACCAACTCCTCTACTTTAGGAACAGGAGCCGCCGGCTTTGATTACGGTACTGTACCAACGCCAAGGGTAATTTCTTTAGGTTTAAGAGTGAAGTTATAAAAAGAAGACAACATGAAAAGTTTTAAATATTCCATATTGACAATGCTTGTGCTGTTTTCGGCAAGCAGTTGTAAAAAATATATTGATGTAAATACCAACCCCAACGCGCCGGTTTCTGCGGATGCTTCGGCCTTGTTGCCGCCCATACAAGCGGGTATGGCACGCGGTGTTTGGTATGATAGCCGCTACATAGGCCAATATGCCCAGATATGGGGCTCGGCCACGGCCAACAATGTTTGGGACGAAGAAGGCTATCTGCCCGCGTCTGACTCCAACGGCGAGATGTGGCGCACGGTTTATTTTAGCCTGGGCCAAAACATCACCCTGTTATGGCAGGATGCTATCCCTAAAAAGAAATGGGATTATGTGGCAGTTGGCTACGCACTACGTGCCTGGGGATGGCAAACCGGCGGCGACTTGTATGACCACATGATCGTAAAAGAAGCTTTCGACCCTACACGCCTTACCTTTGATTATGATGATGGATCCGTTGTTTACGCCGAAGTAGTGAAGAATTGCCAGCTGGCTTTAAATTACATGAACCTGGCCATTAAAACCGATAACCAGGCCATATCGCCTATACTGGCCAAAGGCGATTATATGTACTATGGTGACCGCAACAAATGGATCAAATTTATTTATGCCATACTGGCCCAGAACGCACTGCACCAAAGCAATAAAGCCACCTTTAATGCCGATAACGTAAAAAAATACGCTGATAGTTCGTTCGTGAGCAATGCAGACAATGCCAGTGTGGAGTGCAAAGGTTCGCAATCTGGTGATTCCAATTTTTGGGGGCCAACAAGGAGCAATTTAGGATCATTCAGGCAATCTGATTTTATTGTACGCCTGCTGGATGGCCGCATTTTTACTGGCTCCGCAACCCAGGATACTACTTTAGATCCGCGTATTAAACAACTGATATCGCAAAGCAAGGATAAAGTATACCGCGGCGTTATAGGCACCAATGGCGACCCTAATGCAACCGATGCCAATACAGGAATACCTAATCTTTTTGCCAATGCCAGCGTAACAGCTAGCCCTACCGCCGCACCAAATTCGCAACGATACATTTATAATGATAATTCACGCGGTGTTTTGATGACCTATGGTGAGGTACAGTTTTTCAAAGCTGAAGCTTTATTTAAAAAGGGCGATCTTTCAGGTGCGTATTCCGCTTATATTAATGGGGTAAAGGCCAGTCTGGACTTTGTAAGTAATCCGCCGCAGGCAACTTCACTCACCGGGAACAAGCAAGCCATATCCGCTAACGACATCGCTGCCTACATGAGCGGGCCATGCGTTAAACAAAGCGCGGGTACCTTAACCCTGGCCGATATCATGCAGCAAAAATTTATCTCGTTGTATGTATGGGGTGCATTAGAAGCCTGGGCCGATGAGCGCCGTTATAATTATGATACCAATATTTTCCAGGGCTTTAGCAAACCGGGCACGCTTTACCCCGATAACGCGGGCAAGCAGGTTTACGTGGTAAGGCCGCGTTATAATTCAGAGTATATCTGGAATGTAGCGGCGCTCAAGACGTTCGGTGCCCTTGACCCCGATTATCACACCAAGAAACCATGGTTTATTTTACCCTAATTAAAACATTATGAAAAGGAACTTTTATATCATTACATGCCTGTTTTTGATCATAATAACAGGTTGTAAAAAAAATACCATCACCCAGATATCCCAACCGGCAACGGGTGCACAACTCAAATACGTGCAAGCCATCCCCGGTTTGCCTGCCGTTGACGAGTATGTGAACGACAAAAAGATAAACCCACAGCAAAACGTGGGCTTGACAGATAATTTGAAACCTACCTCGGTTATCACGGGTATCACTTATCCATCGGCTTTTAACACGGCAGTTCAATTCGGTAGTCTTTACCCGGGTGGTACATCTGTTAATTACGCATTGGTGGCTACCGGCAATGCAACTATTAAAATTGCAACTTCAACCCCAGTGCCGACACTGGTGAGCCCACAAACCGCAGCGCCCAATACTACGGTTGCCAGCGTAACGCAATCGCTTGCTGAAAGAGGTACTTATTCGCTTTTCACCATAGGGTACCCAGATAAGCCCACTGCGTTGTTCGTTGAGGACAAATTCCCTTCAGCCGATATGACCAAGATCTACGTAAGGTTCGGTAACTTTATACCCAACAGTCCTCCGCTGGATGTTACGGGTGTTTATACAGCCTCAGGGGCAAGCGCAGCGACTACATTAACGCCGTTTGCCGGTATCGCGGCCAACACACTAACCAATTTTATACCGATAGATGCTAATGCCATAGGCACTACAGGCTACACCTTTCAATTGTACCTTGCCGGCTCAACTACCAAAGTGGGGGCAATTACCAAAGCCATTAACATGGCACCGGGCAGATACTATACCATTATGGCTAATGGCTTGTATGCAGATTATGTGGTTGGCACAACCGGTATTACTTTAAAAGCCACTGCCAGGCCAACCAAACCAACTGATCCTAACAGCCTGTTACCCGAAATATATTTTAACCCGCCGGGCATCAGTTATTTCACCACCAAATAAGGTTAACAGTTTATCAAAAGCCCCGAAAACATTTCGGGGCTTTTTTGTTATTGGGATGACATTGCTTTTGTTGGCCCTGGTATATTTGCACCCGGGTTTCTTCATTTTCAGAAGCAGCTATATCCTATGAAACAAGTACCACAGATACCGCAATCAAGCTTTGATTTTTTAAACGCGTTGAAATTAAACAACAATCGCGAGTGGTTCAATCTACATAAAGCCGACTTTGAAAAGGAGCAGCAACACCTGCATGCTTTTGCCGAGATCCTGTTGCAGCAAATGAACACGCATGACGTAATAGAAACTCTTTCGGGCAAAAAAAGCTTATATCGCATTTATCGGGATACCCGCTTTTCGACGGATAAAACGCCTTACAAAACACACTGGTCGGGTAGTTTTAAACGTGCCACCAAATTTCGCCGGGGAGGATACTATTTTCATTTAGAGCAGGGTAATAATTTTGTTGGCGGTGGCTTCTTTGGGCCCAATCCGCAGGATCTGAAACTGATCAGAGAAGATATCGCTTTTGACCCTGCACCGCTCAGAGCCATATTGAATGACCCTGCTTTTATTGCAACCTTTGAAACCCTGAAAGGTGAGCAGTTGAAAACAACTCCAAAAGGTTTTGATGCAGATCATGAGGCTATTGACCTGTTACGATACAAACAATTCCTGCTGATCAAACGCTTTACAGATGCCGAGGTTTTAGACCCACATTTTGTTGACCAGGCAAACAGCACATTTAAAGCGATGCGCCCATTTCTGGATTATATGAGCGAGGTACTTTCTACTGATGTGAATGGATCGTTGCTTGGGTAATTCAAATCAGATATAATCTTTCGGCCTAAGCAACCCCCATCGGGTTCAACCTTTGTAGAAAAAAGCTAACCTTAATTTCAGTGCCGTAGGTACTGTACTCGGGTAGCATACCTACGGCATGCTAATATTTTTCCATCATTTGCTACAAAGCTTTTACTCCTACGGAGTAGCCTTCCTTCACTTATGGATATTCCTTTTTAATCTTCTCTCCTAAATTCATAATTCACAAGGATTTATCGCCTTTATAATACTCCCCCTATTACTTCAGGATTTTACCCCTTGTTTTTTCTCAAAGCGCCGAGCTTTGTTATGGTCAGTGCGCCTAACTGCCCGTAACCAATTATTTAACCAAAACCATCAAAATGAGAAAAACATTCACCCTATTGCCTATACTGGCAATTGCACTATTTGCATCCTGCAACAAATCCATCAACCGAATGCCAGTAAATACAGGTGCTTCAAAAAACCTGGCAAAGGGAACCCACTCCGTCGGCACAACTTATTATGTCGACCCGGCTGGTAGTGACAGCAACAACGGCCAAAGTACCACTACCGCCTGGCAAAGCATCGGTAAAGTAAACGCCCAAACCTTTTTACCCGGCGACCAGATCCTGTTTAAAGCCGGAGGTACCTGGAGCGGACAGCTTTTGCCAAAAGGATCGGGCAGTACCGGGAGTCCTATTATTATTGATATGTACGGAACAGGTAGCAAACCTGTGATTAACGGTTCGGGGGCAGATACAACCGGGGCGGTAAAATTGATCGGTCAATCTTACTGGCAAATAAAAAATTTAGAGGTTACCAACAAGCAGGCTGCAGGTGGTACATCCAGGTTATATGGCATTCATATCAAAACCGCAACTTCCACCGCTTTTACCAATGTGCAAATTCTGAATTGTTTTGTGCATGACGTTAATTCTTATACCACCGAATCAAACACAACCCTGTTTAACAAAGGAACCGGAGGAATAATAGTTGGCGGGAATAACAGCGAGGTGCTCATCAAAGGCTGCCACGTAAAAGATGTAACTGTAGAGGGTATCCGGAATACGGGTGGAACCTGCTCTCACATCCTGATTGATAGTAATTTGATAGAGAATGTTTATGGCGATGGCATTGTATTAAACGGGGTCAATACCAATTCGGCTATTACCAGGAACATTGGCCGCAATTTATGCTATAATACCAATACCTACAACTACGCGGGTATGTGGACATCCAACAGCGTGGGCACCTTAGTAGCCTACAACGAAATATCAGGAATCACAGGCGGTGGTGTCAATGATGGTGAGCCTTTTGACGCGGATCTGGGTGTGAACGGGGATATTTTTGAATACAATTATACACACGATAATAAAAGGGGCTTTATGCTCTTTATGCACGGCATCAGTAATGTAACCGTACGTTATAATATCAGTGTAAATGACATTGGAGACGGAGTTAGATTATTTTTCTACGACCCCGGAAGCCATACCAATCTTAAAATTTACAACAACACATTTTTTATAACCGGCAATGTGGCGCAGCTATTTTATAACGATTTTAATAACACCAGCAATACCACCGAGTTCAGCAACAACATTGTTTATTGTACCGGTACGGTAGCCAAGTTTTCACAAAACGGAACAAGCGCTAACTGCCTTTTCCGCAACAATTGTTTTTATCCGCAATCCATGACTTCGGTTAACGGTCCGGCAACAGGAACCATGACGGGTAGTGTTTATTCAGATCCCAAATTTGTGAGTGCCGCTTCGGGCGCTACCACCAATTTTAAACTGCAATCAACTTCGCCTTGTTTAAACATGGGAGTAGTTATGGGAAGCAATGGCGGTATTGATTATTATGGTACTACTTTACCTGCAGGAGCGCCGGATATAGGCTTTTATCAGCACCCATCCACAGGCACAACAAACACCCTGAATGCCACCGCCGATGCCTATGTACGTGATGGAAGCTATGCCACAACCAACTTTGGTACGCTAACTTATACAGTTGTTAAAGCAGACGCGGTAGGCTACGCCCGGAGGGCTTATGAGAAATTTGATCTTAGTTCCATATCGGCATCAAGCGTGCAGACGGCTACATTGAGCTTATATGTTAATGGCGTCAATACGGCCCCTACGCGTACCATTTCGGTATATACTACCCAAACCGAAAACTGGGGCGAAACATCCATCAACTGGAACAATGCCCCAACAGACACTACTTATATAGGCCAGATAGTAGTAACCGGTGTTGGTACTTATGCCCTGGATGTTAAGAACGCCATCAACACGCAATTGGGAAACCCGGACCGCATCGTCTCGTTCTTATTAAAAAACAATGGGGCCAATAGTTCAACCAATGATATCACCCTCAACAGCCGGGAGGCATCTGGTAACCAGCCGACTTTGACTGTTACCTATTAATGCAAGAGGCATTCAAAGAAAAAATCCCGGGCTTTTACCCGGGATTTTTTTCATAAAAAGTGGGTTTACATGGTTTACACTTTTTACGGTTTACATTTATTTAATTATTTGACTTTCAATTAATTAAATCTATTTTACCATCAAAAGTGGGTTTACAGTGTAAACCCACTTTTGATGGTAAAAACCCATGATTAAACATTTACCTAAAAAGGCTGTCATGCTGAGCTCCGTCGAAGCATGGTGGGCAGGCCTCTGCGCTCGACTCTGCGACGATGCTCAGAGTGACAGCCCTGCCTTTTCAGAAGCTCTATAGATGATTATTATGTAATGCGTTTACATTAATCGAATTTAATCCATTCCGTTTCCTATCTCACATTCTTGGTAGACGGATCAACTTTGCGGTATGCCCAGCCAAAAATGAGCGGGAAAACCCAAAGGCTAAACATCATGGCGCATAGTATCCCTCCGATAACCACACGAGCCAATGGTCTGGAACTTTCGGACCCGATGCCATGCGAAATAGCTGCAGGGAATAAACCTATAGCTGCCATCAGCGCGGTCATCATTACTGGCCGGATGCGGGAGTTTACGCCCAGCTTGATGGCGGTATATAGCGTAACACTGTCGCCTTTCAGCTCCTCCAGGTTATGTTTAAATATAGTGATGAGCAACACCCCATCCTGTATACAAATCCCAAACAGCGCGATAAAACCTATACCTGCCGATATGCTAAAGTTGGTGCCGGTAATATGCAGCGCCAGTATGCCCCCCACAATAGCAAAGGGCACATTTAAAAATACCAGGGCGGCATCTTTTACATTACCAAACATAATAAAGAGCAGTAAAAAGATGAGCGCTAAACTAATGGGCACTACTTCAGCCAAACGTTTCTGAGCGCGTTGCTGGTTTTCAAAATCGCCCTGCCAGGCCATGTGGTAGCCCCGTTTCAGTTTCACTTTGGCATTAACCTTTTGTTGCGCCTCGGCAATGGTGCTGCCCATATCCCGGCCGCGTACCGAAAATTTCAATGTGGCATAGCGCTCATTCTCATCCCTGAAAATTAAACACGGACCTGTTTTTTGCGAGATATCGGCAATTTGTTTAATAGCCACCTTGGCCCCGCTTTGGGTGGGTACCAACAGGTTCCCGATATCGGCGGGGGTTCGTCTGAAAGCTTCCGGAAAACGGATGCGGATATCAAAGGTGCGCACGCCTTCATACAAGGTTGACGCCGCCTGCCCGCCAATGGCCATGGAAATTACGGAATTGGCATCGGCAGTGGCTACGCCGTACTGGGCCATTTTTTGCTGATCCAACTGGATATCGAGCTCGGGCAAACCAATACTTTTCAGTACACCCAGGTCCTCGATACCTCTTACGTCTTTCAATATGCGGTATACGTCGTTTACTTTTGATTCCATATAGTTCAGCGAGTCACCATAAACTTTTACTACTATGGAGCCTTTTACGCCTGACACGGCCTCTTCCACGTTATCACTGATAGGCTGCGAAAAGTTCAGGTCGACACCGGGCAGTTTGGCCAGTTTCACGTTCATCTGGTTAATGAGTTCCTCTTTGGTGAGTTTCGGTTTCCAATCCTCCTCAGGGTACATCAGCACGTCGAACTCATTATTATAAAAACCGGCTACATCGGTACCGTTATCCGGCCTGCCGGTTTGCGATACGGCATATTTAACCTGCGGAAAGGTCATCAGTATTTTACGTACCTGTTTAGATGTTTCTACAGATTGATCGAGCGATACGCTATAGGGCAACTGCACCCTGAGCCATATAGCCCCTTCATCCAGCTCCGGCAAAAACTCGCTCCCTAAAAACTTAAAGGAGAACAGCCCGATAGCCATCGCAATCAGCGATACTGTCACCACCACTTCTTTCCGTTTAAATGATCGTACAAAGCCATTCAGCATAAAGGCGGTAAGATGATGTACAAATGGATTATGCTTTTCGTGAACGTTTTTATTGAGCAGTAATTTGATCAGCACAGGCACTAATGTCAGCGTGGTGATCAAAGCGCCGATAAGCGCAAAACCCAGCGTATAGGCCAATGGCGAAAACAGTTTCCCCTCTACCTTCTGAAAGGCAAAAATGGGTAGCAGGCCAGTGATGATAATGAGCTTGGCAAAGAAAATAGCCTTACCCAACACGGCGCCATTATTCTTGATCATCCCCATTTTGGCGATCTTGTTAAACCGGTCCATGCCCAGCATTACCGCCTTGTGATCCAGGAATACAAACATCCCCTCCACCATCACCACCGCGCCATCTATAATAATCCCAAAGTCCACCGCCCCTAACGAAAGCAAGTTGGCCGACATGCCCATGAGATGCAAACAAATAAAAGCAAACAATAAAGCCAGCGGAATAATGATAGACACAATAAGCGTAGTGCGCCAGTTAAACATGAACAGCGATACCAGCAATGTTACCAAAACAATACCCTCAATCAGGTTATGCAATACGGTATGCGTGGCATAATCAATGAGGTTGGTGCGATCGTAATACGGGATAATTTTGGTATCAGCGGGCAGCACATCATTGTTCAGCTTATCTACCTCTTTTTTTAAGGCGGTTACTACCTCGGTAGGGTTTTCGCCTTTCCGCATTACAATAATGGCCTCTACGGCGTCGGCATCGTCCACAACAGTTCTTCTGCCCTCTTTGTCTATGATCGCATCGCTGCGGCCTACCCAACCCAGGCGGGGCAGGTTGGAGATCTCTACATTGGCTACATCTTTTACCAGTACGGGCACGCCGTTATTATTACTGATAACAATGTTCCTGATCTCGTGGATATCATTCAGCAAACCTATACCCCGCACGGCAAACGCCTGGTTGTTTTGGATGATCATATCACCACCCACGTTGATATTGGTTTTCTGCACAGCCGTAAATACATCCAGGGGGGTAATATTCAGGGTTGCCAGCTTTTCGGGATTAACCGTTATCTCGTAAGTTTTGGTTTTACCGCCAAAACTGTTAATGTCGCCAATGCCGGGGATGGCCCGCAAACGCCGGTCTATCACCCAATCCTGTATAGTTTTGAGCTCCCTTACATCCCGCACCGAGCTTTTAAGCGTATACCTGAAAATTTCGCCGGTAGGCGCAACAGGCGGCTGTACGGATGGCGTAATGCCATTAGGCAAAGCGGCATTATTTAACAGGTTCATTACCTGCTGCCGCGCATCGGCGTCTTTAACATTATCGTCAAATATCACTTTCACATAGCTCAGCCCAAATATGGTGCTGGAGCGCAGACTTACTTTTTTCTGCACCGGGTTCAAAGCTATTTCAATAGGGATGGTTACCAGTTTTTCCACCTCCTCGGCGCTGCGGCCAGGCCACTGGGTAATGATATCTATTTCGGTATTGGTTACATCCGGAAACGCTTCAATAGGCATCTGGATAAAGGTGATTATCCCGCTAACAATCAGCAAACCGGCAAGCGAAAGTACCAGGTACTTATTTTTTAACGAGAATCCAATTATTCCCTTAAGTAGTTTAGTCATCTGCTTTTAATTAAGGATAAATAATTAGTTGTTTAACGACCCATAGATCAAGACCGCCTGCGAACCTATCAGCCTGTCGCCTTTGGATACCCCGCTTTTGATATACGCCAGCTTTCCGTTGATGCTGGATACTTCTACCGGTCTTATCTGTACATCTTTAGGGCCTTTCAGAATGATCACATAGTATTGGCTGTGGTCAAAAATAAGGTCGCTGCTTGATACGGCTATTGCCTGCTCATTCTCGGTATTATTTACCGTTACGGTGGCAAACATCTGCGGTTTAAGCATAAAATTGGGATTGTCCAACACCACCTTCATCTTCATTACTTTGCTATTGGGATCGAGCACATTCATCAGCTTATCTACCTTGCCTTTGAAAACCTTATCAGGGTATGATATGGTACTTACCTCGGCCTCGTCGCCCTCGTGCACCTTGCCTATATTTTCTTCATACACATTAGCCTCCACCCATATTTTTTTCAGGTTGGATATGGTGAACATCGGCGCGCTGTTATCTGTGCGGATGGATATGCTGTTGGTTACATTTTTCTGCACGATAAAACCATCAATAGGCGATTTGATCACATACTCGCCATTTGGATTATTGCCATTGATACGCAGGATACGTTGCGCCGCCGTACGGGCCGCGATGGCCTGTTCATAATTAACCTCGGCACTGGTAATATCCACCTTTGATGCCAGTCCGCTTTTAAACAGATCCCTTTGCTGATCGAGCTGTTTGGCGGTTAAACGCACATTGGTTTCGGCATTGATAAGGGCCGCGTTATAGTTAGCAACCTCGGCACTTTTAATAACGCCCAAAACCTGCCCGGCTTTTACCTGGTCGCCCTGCATCACATTGATATCCTGTAAGGTCCCGCTGATGAGGGGGAACAGGTTAACAACCTTATCAGTGTTGAAATCAACCGCGCCATTAAACTTAATGGCGTACGTAATATTGGTTATTTTCACGGTATCAATAACCAGCGTTTTCATTAAGGAATCCGGAACAGTATAGGGCACCCTTACTTGCTCTTTATTTTCATTGGGGTTACAAGCAAAAAGATTAAGCAGCAACATTACTGCTGCCGCAAAAATCAATGGATTAATAGGGGTTGATCTTTTCATGAATTATCCTGTTAAGGGTATTTTATTGTTGATTAAAAAAGGGGGTGCCGGTAATAAAATTCAACTGTTCGAGCGAGGTGACTTTATTGAGCTGCAGGGCATTAAGCTGCAGCAGGTTGTTTTTGTAGGAGTCATAAAAATCAAGAAACTCCAGTAAACCGATATTTCTTTTCTGGTAGTTTTTAAACACCTCCTGTATCAAGTGCGTAAAATCGTGCTTAAACTGCGGGTCAAAACCGTTGTAAAGATTCTCCAATCGCAAAGCCCCTTTATAGGTTGTTGCCAGATCCATTTCGAGCTGATCCTGCTGACTTTGCAATTGCACCTTGCTTTGATCTATAGCTATACGGGCCTGTTTTATACCACCCTGGTTACGGTTAAAAAATGGCAGATTAAATTCGACACCGCCAGCTATATAATTATTATTGAAAGCCCCGAATTTGTCATAACTTACCGAAAAGGATACGTCGGGGATGGCACTGGCTTTTTGAAGCGCCAGATTAACAGTATTATAATCAACAATGGATTTTGCGTTTTTTAAGTCGTAACGGTTAGCGTAAGCCGAATCAAGCAGCTGCTTGTAGGGCTTTGTGGTAACGGATTCTTGAGCATCCTCCTGATCGGCCAGGGGCATAATATAGGTGCTGGGTGATGCTTTGATGAGCATCTTTAGTTCGTTTTCGGTAGTATCGATACCCACAATGAGGTTATTGTATTCTGTTTGCAGCGCGTATAGCTGTGATTGTATGCGCAGTACCTCTTTCTGGGCAATGTTGCCTTTAGCGTATTGCTCCTTAAATACCACCAGTATACGGGCCAGTGAGCTGATCTCCTCGTTATAAACCTGGGCAGATTGCTGTTGATAATATATGGTATAAAAATCGCTCCGGAGGGTGAATCTCAGGGTTCTGATCAGGTCAAAAAACTGGTACCGGGCCTGGTCGACGCTGATTTTGGCCAGTTGTATATTTTTATTGCGCTTGCCCGCGGTAATAAATAACTGAGAAAGACCTAATGACTGATTCCGGTAGGCATCATGAGTATCGTTATGGATACCATTGGCGAAGTTAAAATCGGGGTTGGGGAACAGCCTTGCTGTAATTACCTGCGCGCTAGCTATGTCGATATTATAGCGCCCGGCTAATAAGGTGAGGTTTTTGTTTAAAAATTCTTTTTCGGCATCTTTTACATTCATTCGTAATGTATCGTTACCGGGGCCCTGCGCATAAGCGCGGGTCCCGGTAGCCATACACCATAGTTGAATTGAATAGAAAAGAACGATAACAAATTTGGGGTGCATAGTATATTTGTTTGCACAAAGCTATCCCCCCTAAATTAGAGCCACATTAAAGCAACATTAGAATGGCATTAGATTGCCGATGGCCGGAATTTAATGGTAAAAGTGGCGCCCTTATCTTTCTCAGATTCTACCAATATGATCCCATTAAATAAGTGAATTATCTTTTGGGTAACGTACAAACCTATACCACTGCCTTGGAACGAGCGGCCATTAGGGCTGCGGTAAAACGAAGTGAATATTTCCTGCAGATCTCCAGCGGGGATACCTATGCCTGAGTCCCGAATTTTGATACTGATCATCTCCTGGTCGGCATACAGGTTACATACCACCGGCTGATTGTTGGAGAATTTAAAAGCGTTACCAATTAAATTATTAAAAGCGATGGTAAGCAGGGCCTTGTTGGCATAAACCCGCAGGCGCTCGGCTTCTTCGGGGAGTTTGGCTATTTCGAGGATCAGTTTCCCGGCATCTTTTTGCTTTTTCCAGTAATCGTGCAGATCCCATATCAACTCATCTATCATGACCGGCTCGCGTTTGGCCTGGGTGTACTGCATATCGGTTTGGGCCAGCTCCACCAGGCTGGTTATGGTTTCATTGAGCCTTTCAGAATCGGTTAAAACAGAGCGCAGTGTTTTTTGATATTCTTCGGGTGTTCGTGGTCGGGTTAAGGCAACCTCTATTTCGCCAACGGTGCTGGTAACAGGTGTTCTTAATTCATGTGAGGCGTTGGTTACAAAAGCTTGCTGCAATTCAAAGGCGTTTTGCAAATGCTCCAGCAAACGGTTAAAATAGCGTGCCAATGCCGTTATCTCGTCTTTCCCTTTACCCTCTTCAACCCTTAAATGCAAATTATTAACCGTGATACGGTTCATCTGTGCGATCAAACCATCAATTGGAGCCAACGAGCGCTGCGCAAACCACCGGCCCAGGAAGAACAATAAGCCATTGATAACTAAAAAAGAAACCAGCATGATCTGCGCCATTTTGATCAGACGGTTATAATTCAGCTCGTCAAAAGCCGAAACCAGGATAACAAAATTGCCCTGGTTGTCATTATAATAAATACCAACCGTTTGCCACTTGCCTTCCGTAAACTGCACAAACTTCTTTTTACGGATATTATCAATAACCCCGGCCGACCAATACTGATGCGCTCCGCCGATAAAAGATTTATCATGCTCATCGTACATGCCCAGTATTTCACCGGGTAATTTGGCCAGATAGCGTTCGCGTACATGGTTTAATGAATCGGTTGATATTTCATCAGCCTCAAAATAAAGCTGGGCAGCTACTTTGGCCCTGTCTTTTAAATGCCCGTAAAAATCGTTCTTAAAAAGGTTGTAAAATATAGAATAGATGACTGCCAGTATAACCAGCAATAACCCTGCGGTAATTAAAGAAAAATGGAGCGCGAGTCTGTTTTTTATCTTCATAAGCGGTTAAGCATCTTTCATGATATAGCCCATGCCAATAATGGTATAAATTAGTTTGCTGCTAAAGCCCTTTTCTATTTTTTTGCGCAGGTAGTTTACATACACATCTATAAAATTGGTGCCGGTATCAAATTCAATGCTCCACACTTTTTCGGCAATATATTCCCGCGAAAGTGTTTTGTTGGGATGGCGCATAAACAGTTCAAGCAGGGTATATTCTTTGGCGGTTAAAGTGATCTGCACCCCCGCACGCTCCGCGGTTTTGCTCCAGGTATCCAGGTTCAGGTCGCCGAGGGAGATCACCTGCTCATCGGTTTGCGACCGTTTAAACCGGCGCATCAGGGCCTCCATACGGGCCAGTAACTCGCTAAAATGGAAGGGCTTTACCAGGTAATCATCCGCGCCGGCCTGTAAACCTTTTACTTTGTTGTTTACATTATCCAGCGCGGTTAAAATCAAAATGGGAATATTGATACCCGCTTTTCTGAACTGGCGGCACAGTTCAATGCCGCTCATATCGGGCAGCATCACATCCAGGATGATGATATCAAAACCGTCTGTATCGATAATTTTTTTGGCCGATGCGCCTTCGCCCGCTACAGTGACATGATATCCGTTCTCTTCCAGCCCCTTTGAAACAAAGGCGGCTACCTTGCTTTCATCCTCCACTAAAAAAACATTTCCCATTTTAAACACCTCAATATTAACGAACTACCGGATAAGAATTTTTAATCAAAGAATCATATTATAAATGAAGTTTGCATGATTTTTTGGTTTACATACCTGATGACCGGGCGTTTTTATCTTTTGGGAAGCTGATAAATTTATTATTTACATTTACAAAAAGCCTTTGGAGCGGTTTATATAACGCTCTTAACGAATTAAAGTCTTTTATGGAAAACTACACTATTGTTATTTTTATTCTGGCAGTGATGATCGGCTTATCGGCCATTGCCGATAAGATCAAGCTGCCCTATCCCGTATTGCTCATCGTTGCTGGTATCGCTGTCGGCTTTACTCCCCAGATACCGGATATAGAACTGAACCCCGAGATTGTTTTCCTGATATTTTTACCGCCATTGCTGTATGACGCAGCATTCAATATCTCATTCCAAACGTTTAAAACCAACAGCAGTACCATAGGTACTTTAGCCATTGGGCTGGTGTTTATTACCACCTGCGGTATCGCGGTTACTGCTCATTATATGATACCTGGGATGACCTGGCCGCTTTCGTTTGTACTCGGTGCCGTGCTTTCGGCTACAGATGCGGTTGCCGCTATGAGCATCACCAAAGGTTTAGGACTTACACACAATACCAATACTATACTAGAGGGTGAAAGCCTGGTGAATGATGCCTCGGCATTGGTAGCCTATCGTTTTGCCGTTGCCGCGGTAACCGGTACCGCCTTTGTATTCTGGAAAGCTTCGCTCCAGTTTATTATGCTGATGGCAGGAGGGTTTGTTGTAGGTGTGGTGATGGGCAAAATCCTGGCCTTTATTATTAAACGGGTACATACCAACAGCTTAGTAACCATCAGTTTTATGCTGCTGATGCCCTTTGTAACCTACCTGGTTGCCGAAGATCTGCACGTTTCGGGCGTTATAGCGGTAGTGATACTGGGTTTAAGTATAGCGCGTTTCAGCAGCAAAGTATTCCCTGATACCTTGAAAAAACAATCCAAATCAATCTGGGATATTATCATTTTTTTACTGAACGGGCTGATCTTTATTTTGATAGGTCTGCAGTTCCCTTATGTGATCAAAAGCATTAAAAGCAGCCAGGTATTGCCTTACATAGGCTATGCTTTTATCATCACCGTAATTGCTTTGCTGCTGCGCATGGCGCGTGTGTTTTTACAACGGATAAATTTGCAGCGCGCCTTTCAAAAAGGTAAAGGCAAAATAACGGAGGACGCCCTGTTGGATATGAAGAACAGCTTGATCATTAGCTGGTCGGGTATGCGTGGCATTGTATCGCTGGCCATAGCTATTGGTTTGCCCGTTACTTTGGCCGATGGCCGCCCATTTCCGGAGCGCCATACCATCATCTTTATTTCGGTGGTGGTGGTTCTGTTCACGCTTATTGGCCAGGACCTTACCCTGCCCTGGATCGTAAAACGGTTAAAAACCGATTAAATTAAATTGCTGTAACAAACGATAAAAACATTTATCCAAAAAACATACCGAACGGTCGGTATGTAGATCATAATCCAGTGAAAAAGTTAGAAAATAAAATAGCCCTCATAACCGGCGGCAGCAGCGGCATAGGTTTGGCTACTGCTCAACTCATGATAACCGAAGGGGCCAGATTATCGTTGGGCGCAGCGCCGAAAAGCTGGAAGCCGCCTTCAGGGCATTAGGTGGTAATGTATTAACCATTAGTGCCGATGCGGCCTCCGTTGCCGGTATCGATAGGATTGTACAGCAAGTAAAGGCGGCATTTGGCCGGATAGATATCCTGTTTGCCAACGCGGGGATGTCTGAATGCCCTCCCATACTGGAAACCGACGAAGATTTTTTTGACGAGATCATCGACATTAATGTAAAAGGCGTTTTCTTCCTGTTTACCAAAGCTTTTCCTTTACTGGCCGAATATGCTTCGGTGATACTGACCAGTTCGGTTGCGCATAGCAAGGGCCGACCGGGCGATCCGCTATATTCCATGACCAAGGCTGCTGTCAGGAGCCTGGGCCTCACGCTGGCACTTGACGAAGATGTACTGGCAAAAAAGATCCGGGTAAATACCTTAAGTCCGGGCACGATCCAAACGCCCTTAACTCAGCAGGATACCCCTGAGATGGAAAAAGCTATCGCGGAATACATAGAGGCTACCGTACCCATGCAACGCTGGGGCCAGGCCGTGGAAGTGGCCAAGGCGGTAGTATTCCTGGCTTCGGATGATTCGTCTTATATGACAGGCGGGGAGATTATGGTTGATGGCGGGCTAGCACAGATATAAACAGACCGGCTTTATCATCCTATCATCATAAAGCTTATATTAGATAACAATTCCTTAACCAACCCGTCTGTCCTATATAACATATTTAATCACCCCTATGAAAACCTCCCTTAAACTCGGCTTAGCGGCCTTAACTTTCGGTATATTTTTAGGTTCAAATGCAGGAGCCCGTACTATAAATAAGTTAACCATTTTACCACCATCCGTTAGCAATAACTTAACCATCAAAAATATAGTGCTTGTACATGGCGCTTTTGTAGATGGCTCCGGGTGGAAACCGGTTTATAACATATTGGTTAAAAAAGGCTATCACGTAACCGTTGTGCAGCAGCCATTAACCACATTTGAGGGCGATGTTGCTGCCGTTAAAAGAATTATCGATCAACAAAACGGACCTTGTATTTTAGTGGCCCACAGTTATGGCGGAGCCATTATTACCACCGCCGGCATTGATCCTAAGGTTGCAGGATTGGTATACATTGCCGCTCATGCGCCCGATAGCGGAGAAAGCGAAGCGGGTAATGGCAAGCTTTATCCTTCGGCCTATAAATCGCTTCAAAAAGGCTCGGATGGTTTTGACTATATCGATCCCGCTAAATTTTATGCTGATTTTTCGGCAGATCTTCCAAAAGAACAAGCGGAGTTTATGGCCAACTCACAGATGCCTACAGCCGACATTGTGTTTCATGCTATTATAGCAAACCCCGCCTGGAAGGTAAAACCAAGCTGGTATATGGTAGCTAAATCTGACAGGATCATCAATCCCGACCTGGAACGCATGTATGCCAAACGGGCGCACAGCCACACGGTGGAGATAGCAGGCGCCAGTCACTCCGTATTTGAATCGCATCCCGAGGATGTAGCCAAATTAATCATCGAGGCTGCTACGCAATCGACCAAAAAGAAATAATTACCGCGTTTTTTAACAATGAATAAGCATATAAAACCCAAAATATCTCTTTTTATAGGTGCTTTTGCTGCAATATTATTGCTGTTTAACAAAAATATTGCCATTGCGCAAAGTGTTGCCCAAGCAGAAGAGATCCCGCTTTGGCGGGGTACGCCTCCGGATGGCCCGGGTCCGCAAGGTTCTGAAAACGTAAGCGCGAAAGGTTCTTATACCAATATTTCCGCACCCAGGTTAATTGTTCATCGACCTGATCATCCCAATGGCATAGCCATATTAGTAATCAGCGGTGGTGGTTACGCGCACATAGAAGTGGGGCAAGAAAGTGCCCCGGCTGCCAATTGGCTACAGTCTGAAGGTATTACCGCATTTGAGCTCATCTACCGTTTACCCGGCGAAGGCTGGACTAATGCCAATGTGCCTTTTCAGGACGGGCAAAGGGCCATGCGCATCATCAGGAGTTTATCAAAAAAATACGGATATGATGCACACCGTATCGGCATCATGGGCTTTTCGGCAGGCGGCCACCTTGCCGGGATGACTGCAACAACGTTTGATAAACCATTCTATACCCCTGTTGACAAAACCGATCTTGTACCCGCCCGTCCCGACTTTGCCGCCCTGCTTTACCCGGTAATAACCATGTTGCCGCCATATGATCATACCCATTCTGAAAAAGAGATTATAGGCAAACACCCCGACAGAGAAGCTCAAAAACGCTACTCGGTGCAACTGCATGTTACCCAGAAAACACCACCAACCTTCCTGGCCCAGGCAGAGGATGATCCTATCTCCAATGTGCAGAATAGTCGTTTAATGTACGTGGCATTGCAAGATCATCAGATACCTGCCGAAATACACGTCTTCCCAACCGGTGGGCATGGCTGGGGTATGGGTGCCCCCGGTTCTCCTGAGCAGGAATGGCCAAAATACTTTAAAGCCTGGCTCAAAAAGACAGGAATATACCAGTAACCTAAAAGTTATCAAAGCAAAAAGCTCTGCAACAAGCAGAGCTTTTTTTTAAAAAACCGACAAATAAAAATACCCCTATTATTTACATCCCGGCAAGGTCAATCGCTTACGGTTTAGTGATGGCAATATCAATTTTCCCATCTTCCATACCTTCTATATTCTTGTCAGTAAATATGGTTTTGGAAGTTTTCTCGAGGGCAGTTAACAGATCTTCTGTACTACCTTTGGCATGAGCCACTAAAATAATGGAACCGGTACCGCTGAATTTCATTTTGGTGCTATCAACCCCGGCGCAGGCTTTTACATTGGTATTCAGTTTTCTAAGGTTTTCCATGGTGATACCTTTAATAGTAATAACAGTTTTATATCCTGAAAGCGCATTAGCAGGTGCGGGTGCAGCTGCGTCAACTTTCTTTTTCTTTTTAAAGAACCCTAAAACTTTATCGCCGGTGCCACCGGCTCTGCCCGCGGTATTTGTCGCGTTATCGGCCTTGTTAAGTAAGTTATTTGCTTTGTCGATAATACTTTGTGCTTTCACTGTAGATATCCCTGTAAATACGGAGAGCAAAATTAAAACGATAAGATTTTTCATGACGGATTGGTTTGGTTAATGCTTGTATAGATTATTTGATAAATGCTGGTAAACTTTACATAGTTCCCTTAGATGTGTTGAGGTTATAGGGATATCTTACACATCATTAATTACTATACAAAACTATCTCATAAACACTTCAATAGAAATACCAGTATTTTTGGAATTATTTATACCAGTTTTTAGGTAGTTGATCAAACCTTTTTAAATCGCATTTTAAAAAGCACTAACTTCACTCATAATAAATTATTAACCGTATGGCAACTATTTCAACAACGTATATTGGTGATTTAAAAACTGAAGCAATCCATCTGCAATCGGGCTCTAAATTGATTACCGATGCGCCAACTGATAATCATGGCAAAGGTGAAGGCTTTTCGCCAACAGACCTGCTTGCCGAATCATTAGCCGGATGTATTTTAACCGTTATGGCTTTGGCGGCACGTTCGCACGGTATCAATATGGATAATACCAAATGCGATGTTTCTAAAGTGATGGCGCCCAACCCGCGCAGGGTGGCAGAGATCATCCTTGATTTTAAATTCCCGATGGAGTATACCGATCAGGAAAAAAAGATCCTTGAACTGGCGACGGCGACCTGCCCTGTGGCTATAAGTTTGCACCCGGATCTGAAAAAAACCATCAATTTTGGGTGGTAACATCATATTGGACACGGGATTAACTATGTTTATAACAGAAATACAAACCGATATACAAGCGATAGAAGAAGACGAAACAATCTACCAGGAAATTAATTTTACTAATCGGGCAAATGCTATCGACTTTCTTGATTTCCATATCATTGACCGGATCGAAGGGCTGCTACAAAACCTTGAACAAAACGAAGAATTAATTATACTACAACAACGGGCAGAAAAGATAAAATTTGATCTGGAAAAAATAGACAATGACATGTTTATTCGGCTCAGAGAAAAGATCAGAACGGGTGTTTACAACGGCGCATCTTTCAAGGAAATGATAGGCCAATATTGTGGATATGATTATGCTAATGACCCGGATAAGATCGGTTATGACAGCCTGGATGATTTTATCAACGGACTCTTATCTGACCAGGTCATTCCCGAAGCAACCATGGAGCGCAAGCCGGAAATGGTTTTTTATCAAAAAACACCCACCAGGATCATATTTGAGTTAGCAGAATTGGCGGTGTTGAGACGGGATGATGTATTTTTCGATCTGGGATCGGGCCTGGGACAGGTGCCGATACTGGTAAACCTCATCAGCGGAACTCCAACCAAAGGCGTTGAATATGAACCGGCTTATTGTAATTACGCGAATACTTGTGCCTCTCAGCTCAATTTATCCAAAGTTGAATTCATCAACACAGATGCCCGGCTGGCAGATTATTCACGAGGTACGGTATTCTTCCTATATACCCCTTTTGAAGGAAGTATCTTACAAACCGTAATGGAGATATTGCAAAAAGAATCCCAGGGCCGGACGATCCGGGTCTTTACTTATGGCCCTTGTTCAGAAACAGTAGCAAAACAAAATTGGCTGAGTTGTATAAAGGGCGAAGCGAATGACCCATATCAGCTTTGTGCGTTTAAAAGTTTGTCTTATTGATTCGCGGTGATGATTGTCCGGTTGAAGATGTAAAATGTCTAACTCAGCCACAAACAGATCAGCGGCATTCACTTTGGGCTGTAGCTTAGTAATATAAGCGGGTTAATGAAGGGATGGTGTTCGTTAACAAGTCGGTCAGAATTAAACTTATCTTTGCGCTATGACCATCTGCATCCCCGTATAAGAACTTATTTTAAATGAAAAATTCAAACTTCAAAATATCTCCTGCGATCATATGGGTCAGTTCAATCTTTCTGGGTTTATTATCCTCAGTCCCGCAAATTGCCGAACGCCATTTTAACCCAGCAGAAGCTGCTGTAAACTCGGCTATTACTGGTTTATTTGCCCTTTTTGTGTGGTACTATAATATCTATACACTACGCGGCAATCCCACCACCTATCGCTCAAACAGAAGCTTTTCTTATTACCGGCTCATGAGTAGTTTACTGATTGGTATTGGGGTTATGCTGGCTTTGGCTTCCATACAGCAACTCATATTATCGCACATTAATTTTGGGCCGGTAATGCTGATGGTTGAAGTGAGGGGTATACTCATTAACCTGGTGTTTTACATGTTCATCCATCTTATGTATCAAAACTACAACAACCAACAGGTTAATATTGAACTGGAACGTACTAAGGCCGATAATTTGGGCGCGCAGTATGAATTATTGAAACAGCAGATCAACCCTCATTTCCTGTTCAACAGCTTAAATACCCTGAAGGCCATGGTTGAAACTAATGATAAAAATTCGGTGGATTTTATTCTGAAACTGTCCAATTTTTATCGCTTTACACTGGAAAGCCGTAAGCTGGATTTGATACATCTATCAGAAGAACTGGAAATAGTTGAAGCTTATAATTTCTTACTAAAGGCCCGGTTTGAGAATGGCTTTACTTTCACCAATACCATCAGCGAGAAATATTTAGGTACGCTTATCCCCCCATTTACTTTACAGCTACTGATAGAAAATTGTATTAAACATAACGTTGTATCGTTAGAGCGCCCGCTGCATATCCAATTTTATGAGGAGAACGATAGCCTGGTGATGGAAAATCAGATGCAGCCGAAAAGAAATGAGGAATCATCATTAGGTGTGGGGCTAAAAAACATCAGCCTGCGCTATAGTCACCTGCTTGACAAAAAGATCGAAATCATTAATGACAATAAAATATTCAAAATAAAACTCCCGGTAATACATGAACATTATCATCATTGAAGACGAATTAAAAGCGGCCCGTTCACTCGAAAACATGATAGCCGAAGTTAGGCCGCAGGCAAAAGTAATAGCACAACTGCAAAGCATCGAAAGCTCGGTAAAATACCTGACCGAGAACAAGCAGCCCGACCTGATATTCATGGATATTCAGCTTTCTGACGGCTTGTGTTTTGAGATTTTTAAATCAGTTAAAATTACCAGTCCCATTATTTTTTGTACCGCGTTTGATGAGTATTCGCTGGAGGCATTTAAGGCCAATAGTGTAGACTATGTATTGAAACCATTTTCAAAAACCGACATAGCCGATGCTTTTAAAAAAGTGGATGAGCTCAAGAATTTTTTCCAGCAAAGCATTATGCCCGATTTGGGTAACCTGTTGTCGCAAATTGCTCCGCCTGCCGGTAAGAAGAGTTTCCTGGTATTTAAGCATAATAAATACACCACGGTATCAACCGATAGCATCGCTTTCTTTTATATCCGTAACGAGGCTACATCCATCATGTGTTTTGATCAGCAGGAGTATTCCCTGAACCAATCACTCGATCAGGTGATCAGCCTATTATCACCCGTACAATTCTTCAGGCTAAACAGGCAGTATATCGTAAATTTTAACGCGATAAAAGAGGTGGAGCATTATTTTATGCGCAAACTATTTGTAAAACTTACCATTCCTACGCCCGAGAAATTGCTGATCAATAAAGAGAAAGCGCCTGTTTTTTTAAACTGGCTTGAGAACAGGTAATCAACACTGGTAGCACCAATATTTTGGCGTTCACAAATGTCCGGTCGGCCGGGGATTATGACTAACTGAGCCTTTTTGCACTAAATAAGCACCTGTTAGGAGAATACTTTTGAGTAATTAAAAAAATCAGAAGATATGAAAACTCTTAAAATCTTAGCTCTTTGCGCAGGTGCGATAGCATCCTTAGTGGTAGCAACCTCATTGATAGATCCAACCACGGCTTCTCCAAAAAAAGATAATCATCCGGCTATCGGAAAAGGATTTGCCTTGCTGGAACTGTTTACATCCGAGGGCTGCTCCAGCTGTCCGGCAGCGGATGATCTGTTGGCCAAAATTCAAAAGGAATCAAAGGATAAACCTGTTTATGTACTGGCTTATCACGTTGACTACTGGAACCGTTTAGGCTGGAAGGATGTGTTCAGCAAGGCCGAATTTTCCAAACGGCAGGTGGCTTACGGCCAATGGCTTAACAATCCACAAATTTACACTCCACAAGTTGTGATCAATGGCCAGGCCGAATGTATTGGATCTGACGAGCCGGCCCTTCGTGATGCTATTTCGGGCGCCCTGGCAGGCACTGCTTCGGTAGGTGTGGTATTACAGGTTCAGCAGGATAAAGATAAGCTGGCTGTTAACTACCAGGTAACCGGCGGTTCGGCAACAGACCAGCTATTGATAGCTTTGGTACAAAAATCGGCCATTAGTAAAGTAGCCGCTGGCGAAAACAGCGGCCGCACCTTAGCCCACGCACAGATAGTTCGCGAATTGCAAACCGTTAACTTAAATCAAACTAAAGGCACCAGCTATATTAAAGTTCCACAAGGTTATAATGCACAAAACTGGGAGGTAGTTGGTTTTATACAGAACAGCACTACCGGCGAAGTTTTATCTGCCACCCGGGCCAACCCAAACAGCAATAGCAACGTTAAAACTAATGTATTATGAACAGCCACGGAAAGTATAAACAAAGTAGATTATTAGTCGGGATCATATCATTATTTTCTATGTCGTTGCTCGCGAGGGCGCCATTTGAAAATAACCCGCAGGATTGTGCCATGATCAGCGTTTCGGGAAAGAAGCAAAAGAGCAAACATCCTACCGATGAACATCAGCTACATTGATAAATAAACCCATACCAGCCTTTCCAAAGAGGGCTGGTATTTTTATATAAACGGTAAAGTAAAACGTCTTATCCATGAAAAAACTACTCTTAATAGCAATGGCATCGTTCCTGGGGATTGGTGCTCATGCCCAGACACAATACGGCTCTGCACGGGAACTGAAATGCACAGAAGAGGCGGTGACTTTTAGCACCAACATACGATCTGGCTTGCACCTATATTCGCCTCACATAGGCTATGCGGATATGTTTAAGCCAACACCTAATTTCAGCTCTTCAAACCTTTACACCAGCAAAAATACTATCCGTGAAGTACCCCTACCGGCTAATTTCGAAAAAGCATTTACACCCGGAGCTTCATCTCCACAAAAAAACATTTTGTTTGTTCAAAAGATGATGCGAGGCTTGTTTCAGATAGACGAAACAGCTATCAAACGCGCTTTTATCACTTATGATTATAGCCGATTTTTACCTCCGTCGGCACCAGGATCATTACTTTAAATTAATTAATATTACATAAAAAAAGCCCTATGAAAATTACGTATTACGGCCACTCCAGCTTCTCGGTATTTGCAGGTGGCAAACACATTTTATTTGACCCATTTATAACCGGAAATGAATTAGCCAAAGACATCGATATTGATACTATACCGGCTGATTACATTTTTGTATCTCATGGTCACTTTGATCATATACAGGATGTAGTGGCTATTGCCAATCGTACGGGTGCCACCGTGGTGGGTATATGGGAGCTGTACTCCTATTTCGGCAAACAGGGTGTAAAAAATCTGCACCCCTTAAATCCGGGCGGTAAGGTTGTTTTTGATTTTGGTACAGCCAAATCAGTTATAGCTCAACACTCCAGCAGTTTGCCCGATGGAACTTATGCCGGTGTGGCTTGCGGCTTTGTTTTCAAAACCGAAGAAGGTAATTTTTATTACAGCGGTGATACCGGTCTTACTTTAGATATGACGCTGATCCCTAAATGGGCCGAACTCGACTTTGCTGTTTTCCCGATAGGCGATGCCTTAACCATGGGCATAGAAGAAGCCATTGAAGCTGCTCAGTTTGTTAAAACCAATAAAGTATTAGGCGTTCATTATGATACGTTTGGCTTTATTAAGATTGATAAAGCCGGGGCGGTTAAACAATTCAAAGCCGCAGGTATAGAGCTGTTCCTGCCAGCCATAGGTGAAACTGTTGATATCTAAAACAGACCCAAAGTTTACCCATAAAAAAGCCTGCCCGAAATAATCGGGCAGGCTTTCTATTGTAGAAAGGGTTATTAAACCAGGTTAATCACCACGTTGATATTACCTTTGGTTAGTTTCGAATACGGACAGGTTTGGTGAGCAGCTTCGATCAAAGCTTGTGCTGCTTCACGATCTAAACCTGGTAAACTTACATTAAGACGGGCTTGTAAGAAGTAGGCTCCTGAAGTAATCCCCAGATCTACTTCTGCATCGATTGCCAGTTCTTCAGGAAGGGTTACTCTCATTTTGGCGGCTGCAATACCCATAGCTCCTTCAAAACATGCTGACCAGCCGGCAGCGAATAATTGCTCTGGATTAGTACCCGGAGCTGACGTACCCGGAGTAGCATGCCTGATATCTAAACGACCATCGTTGCTGCGCGAAAAACCTTCACGGGCACCAGTGGTACGTACTTTGGCGGTGTATAATACTTTTTCGATTTTGTTATCAGTAATATCTTCGATGACTTTGATTGAATTCACTGGTGAATCTATTCTGTTGGTTTCCATTGTTTTACTTTTTAAATTGTTGTTTGTTATTGTTTTGTTGCTCAAATATACCCTCATACCGGGCGTTGTCCTATCAGTAAATACAGCAAGTGGACAACCGGCCCGCTGAATCAGACATTTTGAAGCCTGAATATTTTATGGCTTATTTAGTATAACCATCAACCTCGATGATCGCGTCGAAAAAAGCCTTTGGGGCTTCCTGTGGCAGGTTATGCCCTATGCCACCGGTAATGGTGTGGTGTACATATTTACCGGAGAATTTATTACGGTAAGATGCAGGGTCGGCATGTGGCGCGCCATTGGCATCGCCTTCAAGGGTGATGGTTGGTACAGCGATAACCGGGCTTTTTGCCAGTTGTTTCTCCAGGTCATCATATTTAGTTTCGCCCTCGGCCAGGCCCAGTCTCCAGCGGTAATTATGGATCACGATGCTCACATAGTCCGGGTTTTCAAAAGAAGCCGCGCTGCGGTCTAAGGTAGCTTCATCAAAGTTCCATTTTGGTGATGCGGTTTCCCAGATCAGTTTAGCGAAATCACGACGGTATTTGTCATAACCCTCACGACCACGTTCTGTCGAGAAGTAATATTGATACCACCAGCTAAACTCGGCTTTTGGAGGCAGTGGGTGTTTACTGGCTTCCAGGTTGGTCATCAGGTAACCACTTACCGAAACCAGGGCTTCGCAACGTTCAGGCCACAAGGCGGCTATGATACAGGCTGTACGGCCCCCCCAATCGTAACCGGCGAATATGGCTTTTTTGATTTGAAGCGCGTCTATCAATGCAATAATGTCAAGAGCTACAGCAGATTGCTGGCCGTTTCTGGGTGTACTGTCTGAAAGGAAACGGGTAGTACCATGACCACGCAAATGCGGAATAATTACCCGGTAACCTGCAGATACCAGCAAAGGGGCCACATCAACAAAGCTATTGATATCATATGGCCAGCCATGCAGCAGAACAACCACTTTGCCATTGGCAGGGCCAACTTCCACATAGCCCATATTCAGTACGCCGGCTTTAATTTGTTTAACGTTATCAAATGCCTTATTAGCGCTGGGTTTGAATGGTGCTTTACCTGTTGAGTTTGTATTTTCGGGTTGCGCTTTTGCCGGGCTAAATATGCCGAGTTGAGTAGCTGCGATAGTGATTGCCGCGGTACTTAAAAAGCGGCGGCGGCCATATTGTGTTTCGTTTGACATCTTAATTTCTCCTTTTTATTTAATGGCATTTGCAGCCTGTTTGGTTATGTTTAATATTTGTTGATGGCGTGGTTCGGATAATAATTACCGGTAGTCCGCAGGTCAATTTTAATACCTTGGCCTGCGGCCGGTAACATTATATACTCGATCAGTTATTTGCGTAATGATTTGAAAGCTGCACGTAACTCTTCTGCAAAAAGTTGTGGTTCTTCCCAGGCAGCAAAGTGACCGCCTTTGTTAACCTCGTGGAAATAGATCAACTTGTGATAGCTTTTTTCGGCCCAGCTTTTTGGTGCCTGGTATATCTCGCCAGGGAAAACAGTTATCGCGGCAGGGATCGAAATATTAACCGCGTTAAAGTTATTGGCATTGTTTTCCCAATATAATTGCGCTCCTGATGTAGCGGTGTTGGTTAACCAGTATAAGGAAATATCATCCAGCATTTCATCTTTGGTTAATGATTTTTCAGGATCACCACCGCTATAAGTCCAGTCGGCAAATTTATCATAGAACCATGAGGCCAAACCCACAGGCGAATCAGACAAACTGTAGCCAATGGTTTGCGGACGGGTAACCATCATAGCTGCGTAGCCACCACCCCTGGTATACAAATTATTCAATGATTGATAAGCAGCCTTCTCTTTAGCAGAAAGATTGGCTGGTACCGGACTGCCACTGGCCAGTAATTTGGCTACATCGGCAGGTACAGTAGCAGGCATGTTAACGTGGATACCTAATAAGCCAACCGGTTTTTGAGCCGCCATTTTATCTGCAACTACCGAACCCCAGTCGCCGCCTTGCGATACATAATTTTTATATCCTAAACGTTTCATCAATACATCCCAGGCACGGGCAATATGATCAGCGTTCCAGCCGGTAGTGGTAGGTTTGCCAGAGAAACCATAACCAGGCATAGAAGGGATAATTACATCGAATGAATCTTCTTTGCGACCGCCGTAAGCTTCAGGGTCGGTCAACGGACCAACAACTTTCAGCAATTCAAAAACAGAACCTGGCCAGCCGTGGGTGATGATTACCGGCAAGGCGTTTGGATTTTTAGAACGTACGTGAATAAAGTGGATGTCCAGACCATCAATATTAGTTATGAATTGTGGCAGGGCATTCAGCTTGTCTTCGGCTTTGCGCCAATCGTACCCGGTTCCCCAATATTTTACCAGGGCTTGTATTTTGTCCAGTTGAGCGCCTTGTGAGCGATCGGTAACGGTTTCTTTTTCGGCCCAGCGGGTTGCCTGTACACGCTGACGCAGATCGGCAACTGCTTCATCTGAAATATGAGCATGGAAAGGACGGATAGCATCAGACTGCTGAGCGTTGGCAGATGGGCTGGTTTGAGCAAAGCTGATGGTTGCTGTAAACAGAGCAAATGCACCGGCGATAACTTTACTGATAAGGATGTGTTTATTCGTTTTCATGATTTAAATTTTTTTGAGTTTTTGTTATTGTGTCCTCAAAAGTATCCTTACCCTACCTCCAACCCAATCACTATATATGGCAAGTAGACAAAGCCCATCCCGAACTGGTCATTTTTAAACCCGAATTAGTTAAAAAAATAGTGTAACATCTTACAGCTAATTCTTAAACAGCCGGAGCAATTCGTTACAAAAAGTGGGTTTACATGGTTTACACTTTTTACGGTTTACATTAAATTAACAAATTAATAATCAATTAGTTAACTCAATTTTAGTACTAAAAAGCGGGTTTACATGTAAACCCACTTTTTGTTCGTCGAAATAGCTTTGCGAGCCCTTTATACCTAATCCACTTTAGCTCTGCAAAATATTAAATGCATTAAGTATTTTTGATTTGATGCAAGCAAAAGAAATACTCCAGGCGCATATCGCTAAAACTATATCGTTAACAGATGAGCAGTTCGATTATCTTTTTTCGCATTTCAAACAGCGGTCTTTCAAAAAGGGGCAGGTTATTATTGCCGCAGGCGATAAGATAGATCATGAATATTTTGTGCTGGATGGCTGCCTCAAATCATTCTATATCAATGATGACCTGAAAATGTTCATCCTGCAATTTGCCATGCCTACCTGGTGGGCATCGGATTACAATGCCCTATATAGCCAGACAAAAGCAACCATCAATTTAGATTGCATTACAGATGCTGAGGTGCTTTGCCTGTCAAATGACGACCGCGAAAAACTCTGCAACGAGATTCACCAGGTAGAACATTTTTTTCGCTGGCGCACCAACAGGGGTTACGTGGCTTCCCAAAAAAGGCTTTTATCCTTCATGAACAATGATGCCAAACACCGCTATGAAGAATTGTTGGCCCTGTATCCTGCGCTGTATAATATCGTTCCCAAACATCTGATTGCGGCCTATTTGGGCGTTTCGCGGGAAACGCTGAGCAGGCTTTATCATTCCTGATCAGTCACCCCAAAATGTGATGTACATCACGTAATCTGCCTGCTTTTTTAAATGTGATGTAGGTCACGTAAGTTCCTCTTCATTCCTCCCCACATTTGTATTGTCATTAACGACATACAAACATGGAAACACAAAATTTCAAAATCGTAAGCGCTAAAAGTAACATCGATTGGATCGGTCGTAAAGTAACCGGCGCACATAACGGAACTATCTCTGTTAAAGAAGGTTCCTTAACTTTTAACAACGGTCAGCTTTCAGGCGGCCGCTTTATTATCGATACTACATCGATCAACATCCTGGATATAACCGATCCCGCTACAAACGCGCAATTTGCCGGTCACCTGGCTTCTAAGGATTTCTTCAATTCCAAACAATATCCCGAAGCATTGTTCGTGATCACCTCATCTGCACCTAAAGGTAATGGCGTTTATCATATTGATGGCGACCTGACCATCAAAGACCTTACTCATCCGGTAGCGTTCGACGCGCAGATTGATCATGCTGATGATGTAATTACTGCATCTGGCAAGATCGTGATCGACCGTACCAAATACGGCATGAAATTCCGTTCAGGTAATTTCTTCAAAGATCTGGGCGATACTTTGATCTATAATGAATTTGAACTTCAGGTAACCATCACCGCTAACGCTGTTACTGAAACAGCCTTAGCCTAAAAACCACAGCCATGCCATTTGTAAAAATCGAGATCACCCGTGAAGGAGTCACCCGTGAAAAAAAACAAACCCTGATAAAAGGTGTAACCGATCTGCTGACCAGCACCCTAAATAAAGATCCGCATTTAACCCATGTAGTGATACAGGAAGTTGATCTGGACGACTGGGGTTATGCCGGCGAACAAGTATCCGTACTAAGAGAAAAAGGCATCACTGCCGATAAAAAATAAAGACCATGAAAAAGCAAACTATCATCGTAACCGGTGCATCGTCCGGTATAGGTAAAGAAATAGCCCGTTACTTTTTAGAAAAGGGCGATAATGTAGTTATCAATTCCACCACAGCTCATAAATTGGAGCAGGTTTTTAACGAACTGGGGGCAGGCGATAACCTGGCCATGGTAGCAGGCAATGTAAGCCACAAACAAACCGGAGAACAACTGGTAGCCAAAGCCATCGAAAAATTCGGTTCAGCAGATGTGCTGGTAAACAATGCCGGCATATTTGAAACCAGGCCTTTTCTGGAAGTAGATGAAGCTTACCTGGATAAATTCCTGAATACCAACCTTAAAGGCACTTATTTCACCACACAGGCAATTATACCACAGATGTTAAAACAACATGATGGCGTGGTGATCAACATTGGTACGCCATTGGTTAACCATTCGCTTACCGGGGTTCCTATTACCGCGCAAATGGCATCAAAAGGTGCCATACAAGCGCTTACTATACAGCTGGCCAGCGAGTTTGGTAAAGATAACATCCGGGTGAATACCATCGCCCCCGGTACCATCCGCACCCCAATGCATGGCGACAAGGCCGACCAAAGCGCTGGCTTACACCTGCTGAACCGTGTAGGCGAAGTGGAAGACATTGCCGAGATGGTTTATACCGTTGCCAAGAGTAAATTTATTACCGGCGCTATCATCAATGTAGATGGTGGTATGGCTGCCGGGCATAATTTAAATTGATATGAAAACCCTGTTATTAACCGCTTTAATGTTCTGTACCTTGCAGAACATTAAAGCACAAAAATTAAAGAAAATGGAAAACAATCAGCAAAGCAGAGCTGCCATTACCGAGGTGCTCGAAAACCACTACTTCAAAGGAATATACGAAGGGGATGTTAATTCATTAAGCAAAATTTACTATGGTGGCACATTATTGTTTGGCGATGTAAAAGGTCAACCATATGCCAAAATTTTAGAGCAATATTTAGATGGTGTGGCACATCGCCAAAGTCCCAAAGATTCCGGTAAACCATTTAAAGGCGAGATCGTTGATATCAGGGTAATAAATTCCATAGCCGTTGCAGAGGTAAAGGTAAAAATGTATGAATTCAACTATCACGAGTTCCTGTCATTTCACCAGATAGATGGCAAATGGCTGATCGTTAATAAAATGATCAGCGACGTAAACGAATAAAACTATTTAACCATGTGGTATAACACAAAAGCAACAGAAATATTAGGCATTGATTACCCGATTATGCAGGGTCCATTCGGTGGCGGATTGTCATCGGTTGAATTGGTAGCTACTGTATCCAATGCTGGTGGTTTAGGCGGTTATGGTGCTTACACTTTAAGTCCGCAAGAGATCTATGAGAAAGATAAGCAGCTCAAAGCCGCCACCAACAAGCCCTACAATATTAACCTGTGGGTTTCTGATACCGATGCGATAGACGGTACGGTTTCTGACGAACATTTTGAACAGACTAAAGCTTTATTCAAGCCCTATTTTGACGAAGCCGGGATCGCATTGCCCGAAAAACCGGCAGTGTTTAAACCCCGCTTTGAAAACCAGGTTGAGGTGATACTGAGCACCCGTCCAAAAGTATTCAGCTTTATGTTTGGCATACCCTCTGCAGATATATTGGAGCAATGCCGTAAACAGGGTATTAAAACAGTGGGCGCAGCCACCACGCTTGACGAAGCCATTGCTTTGGACGCGGCAGGTGTGGATATGATCATCGCCTCAGGCTTCGAATCCGGCGGTCACCGTCCTTCATTTTTGGCTTCTGCCGAGCAATCCACTACCGGAACTTTTGTATTAATCCAATTGATCAGGGAAAAAGTAAAAACACCTATTATTGCCGCGGGCGGTATCGCCAACGGTCGTGGTGTGGCCGCAGCGCTCACTTTGGGTGCCGATGCCGCGCAGATCGGTACTGCGTTCCTGGCTTGTGATGAATCGGGCGCATTACCTGTCCATCGACAAATGCTGTTTTCTGATGCCGCAAAATATACCGCACTATCGCGCGCCTTCACCGGGCGGCTGGGGCGTGGTGTTACCAGCAGGGTGGCCAAAGATTTAGTAGGTCAGGAGAAACAATTCCTGCCCTTTCCGCTGCAAACCACTTTCATATCGTCATTAAGAAAATCGGCGCTTGAACAACAAAAATGGGATATGGTATTGTTCTGGGGTGGACAAATCGCACCTATTCTTAAACATACCAAAGCCTCGGTTTTGATGCAATCCTTAATCGAGGAAACATCAAAGATCATGGCATCATAAAAAAAACAAGGCTATGAACTCGTCAAAAGTATGGTATATCACAGGAGCCTCACAAGGATTGGGGCTTAACCTGGTAAAAAAGCTATTGCATAGTGGCTACCGGGTAGCCGCCACCTCGCGCAACGCGCAAACCCTTAAAGATGCTGTTGGGCTGATAGACACTGACCGTTTTCTTCCGCTGGCGGTAGATTTGAATAACCTGGATTGCATCGAAGAATCCATCAGGCAAACCATTACCGCTTTCGGGCAAATTGATGTGCTTGTTAATAATGCCGGTTATGGCATGGCCGGTACGGTAGAAGAAATAGTAGAGCAGGATATCAAAAATATTTTTGATGTGAATGTTCTGGCCACCATCAACGTTACCCGGAGCGTACTACCCGTTATGCGTAAGCAGAAAAGCGGTTTTATTATCAATATGAGTTCTGTTGCAGGTTTTGTAGGCGCACCGGGCTGGTCAATATATTCGGCAACCAAAGCCGCGGTAACTGCCTTTTCTGAAGTGCTGGCGCTTGATGTTAAAGAATTTGGTATCAAAGTAACCGCGGTGGAACCATCAGGTTTCCGCACCGGTTTCCTCACCCAAAATTCACTGGCTTATACCGAAAGTAAAATTGAGGGTTACCAGGCGGTAAAAAATACGCAGGAACGTTACCTGGCAGCCAATGGCAAACAACCCGGCGATCCGGATAAGGCAGCCAAAATATTGATCCAGATCTCCGAAGATCAGCAACCACCATTACACCTGTATCTTGGCCGCGACGCTTATAAGCGTGCATCAGAAAAACTGGCCGCGATGGCTGATGAACTGGAGACCTGGAAAGCAACCACTATAGGGGCTGATTTTCCCGATCAGAATTAATGAGCTTATTATAATGCGGTTGACGATTTTGTTTATTTTCGTAACACACAATAGATATTATAATTTATGAAGCCGGATTCGCAGAATGTAACTGACTATACCAATAACAATACCATATTTATGGTCTGGAGTTTTAAGGATGATGTAGAAGTGAAAGATACTTTCAGTCAACTTTGTAAGCTGATTATCAACCTTAATAATTCTGCAAATATCCGTTTCCCTGTTTCGCGGGCAAGCTGTGTAATGGGTATTGGGTACGATGCCTGGCTCCGGCTCGGTCTTCCTACCCCGTTACCTAAAGAATTAGCAAATTTTGAGCCTATCGCAGGCAGTAAACACACGGCGGTTGCTACCAAAGGGGATCTGCATTTTCATATCCGGGCAGATACTACCAGTATCTGTTATGATATCGCATCTGCTATAACTGACGTTTTAAGTCCCGTGGCCATCAGTACAGAGGAGATCCATGGTTTCAGGTATTGGGACAGCCGCTCTATTTTAGGCTTTGTTGACGGTACTGAAAATCCACACGGACAGGAGCGCGAGTTTTTCAGCATGATAGGCGATGATGATCTCGCTTATCAGGGCGGGAGTTATCTTTTCACTCAAAAATATATCCACGATTTAACCGCATGGAAAGGACTTTCTACAGAACAACAGGAGAAAGTAATGGGGCGTTACAAAGCGAATGATATTGAAATGAGCGATGACGTAAAACCATCTAACTCCCATATTGCCTTGGCCAATGTTGGCGATGATTTGAAGATTGTTCGCGATAATATGCCGTTTGGCAATATGGGGACTAATGAAATGGGAACTTATTTTATAGCTTATGCCAGTACATTCAGTACAGTACAGTTGATGCTGACCAATATGTTTATTGGCTCGCCTGAAGGGAACTATGACAGGATCCTCGATTTCAGCACAGCCAAAACCGGAACCCTGTTTTTTGTACCCACATTTGACATGTTGGATAGCTTTTCTGATTAATTTTCTGATCAAAATATAATGGATACCAGGCAATTTAATGATGATGTTTTCCAGGTAGTGGAGCTCATTCCAACAGGTCGTGTAACTTCCTATGGCGCGATAGCTAAAGCGCTGGGCTATGGTACAGCCAGGATGGTGGGCCATGCTATGGGCATGATTGATCATGATAACAAAACCCTACCGGCGCATCGTGTGGTTAACAGCAGCGGTCATATTTCGCCACCGGAAAACAGCGGGGGAAAATGGCGCATACAAATGCTGGAGCAGGAAGGTGTAGTTGTACGAAACGGGAAAGTAGCCCAGTTCAAGGAGCTTTTCTGGGACCCTAAAATTGAAATAGAATAAGCGGGCCAAAGCCACACCGAATAGCTTTAAATGGAGGAGATCTTATTAACCCAGCCTATCAATCCGGAAGAAATACTGTGGTTTTTATCCCGCGGTTTTGACGAGCCCATGTACCGGGTTAAAAATAATAGTGTATTCAGGGCTTTTAAAATTGGCGATGACAAATTCCTGGTGAAAATTACACCATGCGTGCAGTCGGTAAAAATAGAATGGCTTTGCGGAGAACGTACCGAAGAAAAAGCGACGTTCGTTAAAAGCTTCATCAGCGAATGGTTTGATCTGGAGGCAGACATCGCACCATTTTATGAACTCCTGAAAACCGATGACAGGCTGTATTACATGGCCGAAGACTTTAATGGCCTGAAACTGATAGGTATGCCCGATCTGTTCGAGGCCCTTGCTTGGGCCATTATGGGTCAGCAGATCAACTTGACTTTTGCCTACAAACTCAAACGCAGGTTGATTGAAAAGTACGGTGACTTTATTGAGCATGAAGGCGAAGTATATTATGTATTCCCCTCACCAGAGGCAATCGCGGTGGCCAATCCTGATGAACTCAGGGAGATGCAGCTATCCGGCAGTAAAGTTACCTATCTAAAAAACGCAGCTACAGCATTCGCGACTGGAAAAATTGATAAGGCTATATTGAAAGCGCTACCCGATTCAGTGTCACGCCGGGATCTGCTCACCGCCCAAAAAGGGATCGGGGTATGGACAGCCAACTATGTGCTGATGAAATGCCTCCGCGATCAAACAGCTGTGCCATTCGGCGATGCCGGATTGCTCAACGCCCTGTTAAGCCATGATATCATCACCAATAAAACAGAGCTGCAAAATATGTATGCGCTTTTTGAAAAGTTTAAAGATTGGGAGGCCTACCTGGTATTTTATCTTTGGCGAAGCCTTGCACCAAGACCAGAAATTAATAAAGCTTTTTCACCTGATTAGGCGTTAAACCTGTATAAGATTTAAACTCTTTTATAAAATGTGCCTGATCATAATAGCCGCACTCAAAAGCTATGGAAGTGAGCGGTTGAGGCGATGATCTTAATAACTCCAGGCTCTTGTTAAACCGCTGAACAGAAAAAAACCTTTGAGGCGTTATACCAACCCAATTCATAAAAAGTTTTTGAATATAACGCTCAGAAAAACCATAGTGCTCCGACAGGCTTTGAATATTGAAGGTCCTGTTTTCCTGAGCAACATAATTGCACAAATGTTCCACTAATTTTAACTGATGGTCACTCCTTTTGTTCCTCACCAATCTCTGGATCAGGAACGCTTCCAAAACCTCTACCTTCTGTTCTATCGTGCGTTGTTCCATTAAGCGATTATAAAAATCATCCGACTCTTTGTTGAAAAGATCACAGAGATCAATTGACTCATTAGTAAAATCGGAAGCCGGGTTTGGAAAAAAAAGCGCGCTGGCATGCGGATGGAACCGTGTGATGAGGCATGTATTCCCTTTGGTGAGCGCAGCCATGGTTGGGATTGTCCAATGCCCCAGCACTTCTAAACTGGGCACTTTCATGGCGTTATTTCCCCGGTGCCTTACGGTATCGTTGGTGGAGATATCTATACAGAGCTCCACACAACCGCTCGGATACATCACCTCCAGCACATCCGTATCGTGGCGGCACGTCCAGTAATTTTTTACAAAAGGTTTTAAAATATCCGACGGAAAGAATACTCTATCTCGCATAATTAAAGATAATGATATTATAAAAAATTATTAAACGTCTGATAAAAATGCCGCGGCGTATATTTGTTCGTTCTTTTACAATTTTTCTTGCAACCCTGATTTTACTTTTGTTAAAACGAATAAAATTTATGAAGATGAAAAATTATAAAAAATTCCTTTTGATGCTCTGCCTGCCATTTACGCATTTTATAGTAAACGCTCAATCGAATCAGAATGATGCCTCGTTACAAGATGCTAAAAAAGCAATAGCGGCAAGCAATGCTACTTATTTTACCGCCATCGCCAAAAATGATGGCTCCATTCTTAATCATTACGCCGATGATGCCTGTTTGCTGCCGCCTAACTCTCCAGCGATATGTGATCATGCCGGGATGGCCAAATTTTTCAAGGAAGGTTATGAAAAATACGGCCTGAAGGGGGGCAAATTCATCACCAAAAACATCTACGGCGATGGTCGGGAATATGTTACCGAAGAGGGCCTTTGGCAATCTTTTGATGCTCATGGGAAAGTATTTGATGATGGCAAATTCCTGGTGCTTTGGAAGAAGACGAAAAACGGCTGGAAAATGTACCGCGATTCGTTCAGCAGTAACCGTGCTCAAAAATAAAAAAAGAGAACTCCTCTAATTTAAAACTCGCGGTTATCATTCGGTTAATACCTAAACAGAGCGTTTTTTACCCCGTTTGAAATTATCTTTAAATAGCGAAGACCTTGCAAGTCCGCAAGGTCTTCGCTATTGGGATTGCGTATATTTCCCAAAATTCCTTTCCTACAGCTTAGTTAATGCAGGATATCTTTCTTCCATAAATTGTGAAATTCATGTTCACCGGTACCTGGTATTATCGCCACGCTACTATAAGTCCTGTTTTCGCAATAGGGCATTTGTTTTTTCAGTTGCCAGGACAACCTTAGTTCATCGTCGAATATAACGACATAAGCAGACAAACATGGGATGGCGACTTTACCGCCCAAAACAGCCCCACCGGAACGGCTGTATAAGCGGACATTCATACCCTGCAATTCAAGCGCACAACATTCCATTCTTACCAGTTGAGCAACCAATAGCGCGTAGCCGGGGAAAATGTCAAGGCCAGGCGGGGCCTCTGAAAGCGAACAACTCCCGCCCGCTTGTGTAGCCTTGACGTTTTATCCCGGCGTGGGCTAACTTCGCTGTATTGGTGAATGAGAATGTAATATTGGGGCAAGGGGAAAAGCAAGTCGGTTATGAACGCAGCGAAATTTCCGTCTTGCTGCGGGAGGTGAGGCCGGCGGTAGCAGGCAACCCGCTCTATCGCGGGTAGCCTGCAGCTGCTGGCCGCAACCGGGGTTTATTCTTTAGTTTCGTCAATGCTTAACGACCGGATCTCGTTTTTGATCCATGCCTCTACCTCTTTCTTAGCGTCCCTGCTGACTTTAGCGACTTCATCGCACTGAGGTATTAGTTCCAGGGTCATACCTCGATACAGGCTCTTTTCTTTAATTTATTCGGGTAGGTGGTGGAGTAAGTTTTCATATAGATGACTCTCAAGGCCTAAATTTTACTTTTGAGACTGCCTCTCAAATAAATTCAATGATCATGAGCTAACGGCTTTCGTAAAACATACGCCCAAAGAAAAGAGGTTGTTTTCACTAATGAGAACAACCTCTTTTCTTTAGCTTTGTGGAGTAATTTATATCTTTCGAAAATGTGGGTAGCGGAGCATGTCTGAAAAGTTGCAATATGACGAAATAATCAGTGCGACTAAAAGGTTTCAAAATATCCTTATATGCAGGACGCGCTTGACCTGATCGAATTTGTAAATGGCGATGCCAGCACCAAATGGGGCAAGCTGCGTACCGATCTTGGCCACTATTGTCGATGAAGTTCAAAAAAGGTTGTTAGTTTATTAATTCTATGATCTGAATCAGCAGACTGATGGGAATCTGGCCACTATCTGTTTAGCTTGTAGATTATGTTCAAACAAAAGGTCTTTAGCTTGCACAGGTCCCGAAGCTTCAACATTTCTCAAAAAGTAGGATCTCAAGATTAATCGACTTGCTTTCGGTACTCAATTGCATATAAACCGGAACAAAAATAAAAATGTCTCTGCAATCGGATTCTTTTATATGTTTCCTCAATTCTCTAAACAGATAATTATGGGTCTCCAAAATTGAAAAGCCACTGTTATCTCATCGATAAATTTCTATTTTATCATTTGTTATATGAACAGGCAGCCATAAGTAGGTTGATTTCTCCAGGTCGGTTTTATTCCATCTGTCGCCCATAAAAATAAATGTACCCGGCTTGTTTGCTACAGGCAGTACAAATCCCCCCTGCGAAAAAAAGGATACTTCGGCGTTTACTCCTTTACATGGATTTTCACGTTCTGTCCATGGCCCCATGATGTGATCGGCAACAGCATAAGAAGCTGCATTAGGCGACCAGCCAGAACAGCCGGACGTAATTAAAAAGTATTTGCCCTCGTTTTTAAAAATAGCCGGGCTTTCTCTCCCTTTGTCCACCAATATCCGGGTATACGTTTTTGTTGGTTTCAGGTAATCATCGCTTAGCAAACAAACATGCATAGTATTGTTATTCTCGGACGAATAAATAAGATAAGCCTTTCCATCATCGTCTTTAAACAAGGTCATATCTCTTAACATCTGGTCGTTAGGTTTTACACTGCCCAGGTATTTATAGGGTCCGAAAGGCTTATCGCTTATGGCAACACCTCCCCGGGAATAACTATAGTCATTCTTGTCTATATGCATCCACATCACAAATTTCTTTGTACGCTCATTATAAATCACCTTGGGCCTTTCAATAACTCTGCCGGTATCCAGGTCATAACCGGGATTATTTGTAGTCGGCTTTAAAACCACACCCCTGTTTTTCCAATGTTTAAGATCTGTAGAAGAATAGCATGAAACCCCTCCGGCCGGAACCCGGAAGTCTTCCCAATTCTGCCTAGGGACAAGCCAGGTTTTGCCTTTCTTTACTTCACCAAAAAGATAATAAACACCTTTGTAATACAATACCCCGGCCCCATGTGCATTAACAGGTTTTCCATCTGTATCCATCAAAACATCGTTATCAGAACGCCGGTCATTCACAGCGTGTATACACTTTGAAAGCGACAAGCTGTTACAGGCTATCAGTAACAAAAAAAGCAGGGTATATTTCATTTATCGTTAATTAATTCTGATTGTCTTGGGTTTTTAACACCAGGGTGGTTACCAGTGAATCTAATTGTACTGTTGCCAGGTTAAGACTGATGCCAGTTGTGTCCTGATGAAATTTAACTTTTTTACCATGCAATACGGTACATGCCGTGATAACCTGCTTAATTGGTGGTAATTTAACAACGCTTTCACCTGTTGGCATTTTCAACAGGTGAATATATATTTTATTGCCTCTGCAGGTTGCTCCATAAAAATCATCAACAGGTTGAAAAGGTCCGGGACGCGTTTGATATATGCCTTCGCCATTTTTCGCTAACCACTTCCCCACTTCTTTCAGCCGCTCCACATGTGAAGGAGGAATGACGCCATCCGGGTCCGGTCCTACATTTAATAATATATTCCCCCCGCGGTCAACCGTATTAACAAGCATATCTATAATCCGTTTCAAGGGCATCAATCGCTGAGCTTTATTATATCCCCAGCTTGTTTCATTAAGGTTCAGGCATTTTTCCCAGGGAAAGGGGATAATGGGCCCCTTAACATCTGCGCCGCCTTCGTCGGTCTGGAAATCACCAACCATTCCTGACCTTGGGTTAATGACCACATCCGGGTTATAGCTGCGTACCATGGCATTAAGTTTTAACGGCTCCCAAAACCATGCCGCGTCGGCATCAGTACCTTTATGCGCCAGCCAGCCGCCATCGTACCACAAGATATCTATTTTGCCATAGTTTTTCATGAGCTCTTCTACCTGCCCATACGTTTGTTTCTTAAGCAGCGCGGCATTGTCAGGAAGTCCCTTAGGGTCGAAATAACCGGGAAAACGCCAGTCCAGCGGAGAGTAATAAATGCCTACATAGAGCCCCGCCTTACGGCAAGCATCGGTATACTCCTTTACAAAATCGCGGTGAGCAGCAGTTTCCCAACTATCAAAATGCTGATAACTTGAGGGGCTGTTCCAAAGGGCAAAACCATCATGATGCCTGCTAACCATTACCATATACTTCATGCCAGCCTCTTTCGCCACCTTAGCCCATTCCGCAGCACTGAAATGCTTCGGATCAAACTGATCAGCCAGTTTGGCATATTCCCCGGCCGGTATCTTTTGGTTGAACATGGTCCATTCACCTGTGGCCGGAATTGCATATAGGCCCCAATGGATGAACATTCCAAATTTCTGGTCTTCCCACCATTGCATCTTTTCGGGCGGCAGATTGGAACCCGGGCCTGATACGCCCTGCCCCACACCTTTTAACGAAGGATAGATCTTTCCTTTCTCCATTGATTTTTTTTCCACCTCGCTCATTTGCTGGCTCTTTGCGATAAAAGAATGCCAAATAAGCATTAACATAAGCCCGGCTGCAATAATTTTCATTTTTTGTTTCAACATAATTTTGGCTTCAAAATGTGATCACTTAAATAATCAACACAGTCATTTTTGTATTTATTAGATTAAATTGGTTAACTGAACGTTTAAAATTGTCATACAAATCCACCTAATATGGTCACATAGTAATGATCAGGCAACAATTCAACTAATACTGCCCTGTTGGTATGAAAGCTTTAATACAAAAACTTACGTGAAATTTATTTTTTATTTAGGTTCATTGACGTTTCCGGCATTCCTACTTTAATTAATATTCGCCATTCTCCGAACTGTTAAATAGTATTATACGGATAAGCTCAAAATTAATTAAAGTCGTATTCGATGAGTTACCTAAATCAGACTTTATTTTGTACGAACACGACATTCCGCTGGCATCTTTAAAACATACCTCATTTATATAGAGTTGTTCAATTTAGCTTAATTTAATCCTGGCAGGAAGCAATGAAAGTATTAAATAATAAAATTCAATTAAGGATACGGACAGAACTTCCTTCTCAATGGAATTGTGATAAAACTTACGCCGTTGGTTCGGGGGCCTATTAACCAATCGTATCGAAAAGCAGCATAATTTGTTAGGCTTTCGCAGAATCATGACAATATGAGACCACAAATGGCTAAAGAACGAAATACCCATAAATACAAGCAAGCAAAATCGAATCAAAACTAAAACCAGATAATTCGACCCAAAACACTCCTAAGATTCTAACAGCAATAAAGTATCAATTAACCAATAGATAATTAAAGTTTTTTGAATGATCATCTCATGAACAGCGTAAATTTCTTATAAATTAAACATTTAGTACCCTATTTATTCACTTTCGTGACCTTGTAGCTCTATATTTTTGTCACTAAACCAATAGGCCAAAGTGGCTTTACGCCCGAATAACCTTATAATTTCAAAATAGAAGCATAATCATCAAAACAAAAAGTGTTTGAGCATGCGGCTCTATTTACTTGTTTTTGCATAACCAATTAAACCATCATATGAGAAAACTAAACTACTTCATCGGCATCCTGGTGATTTTATTATTCACCAGATGCCAAAAACAACAAATTATCAGCCCAAATGTTAAACAGCCTGTTTCCAAAACAGTTACCACATTGGCTATAACCAGTTATCCAAATTACAACACATCTCCCCTACCGCCAGATCAAACGGGGGTAACCAGTACAGCCGCCCAGCTTGCATCAAAGTTTCAATTGGGTTGGAATATCGGCAACACACTGGAAGCGATAGGCGGTGAAACCTATTGGGGTAATCCAACGGTGACCCAGGCACTAATTGACGAAGTTAAAAAAGCCGGCTTTACAGCCGTGCGTATTCCTTGTGCCTGGAATCAGTATGCCGACAGCGCTACTGCCAAAATCCAACAAACATGGCTTAATAGGGTACAGCAAGTTGTCCAATACTGTGTGAACGACGGGTTATATGTGATACTAAACATCCATTGGGACGGGGGATGGCTGGAGAACAATTGTACTACCGCTGCACAGGCCGCAGTTAATGCCAGACAAAAAGCCTTTTGGGAGCAAATAGCTACGCAAATGCGCGGTTTTGACGAGCATGTGATATTTGCCAGCGCCAACGAGCCTGCTGTATCCGACGTCACAGGGATGAGCGTGCTGCTTTCCTATCATCAAACTTTTGTTAACGCGGTCAGATCAACCGGGGGGCATAACAGTTACAGGGTGCTGCTTGTCCAAGGGCCAAGCACTAATATTGACGGCACCAACAATTTAATGAATACACTCCCTACAGATCCGGCAAGCAACCGTTTAATGGTTGAAGTACATTATTATGACCCGGCTCAGTTTTGTTTTTTGACATCGGATGCAAGCTGGGGTAATATGTTCTATTATTGGGGCAGCGGGTATCATTCTACAACCGACGCTTCACGAAATGCTACTTGGGGTGAAGAGTCATATATGACTTCAGAACTTTCGTTGATGAAAACAAAGTTTGTTGATAAGGGCATTCCTGTTATGCTGGGAGAATATGCAGTAAACCGCAGATTAGGCCTTACCGGCGATGCCTTAAACCTGCAACTTGCAAGCAGAGGTTATTACCTTAATTATTTTGTCCACCAGGCGTTACAATATGGGTTAAAACCATTTTATTTTGATTCCGGTGGTACGGACTCAACCAACCCGGGTAGAATTATTAACAGGCAGAACAACAGCATTTACGACCAGCAAGGCTTAGCCGCAATTATGCAGGGAGCGCAAAATAACACCTCTTCAACAATTCAGGTTGGCCAGGTTTACCAGATTTACAGCAGGAACAGTTTTAAAGCCCTGGAATTTGCGGGCTGGGGAACTGCAAATCAGACCCAAGCCGATCAATGGGATTACGTAACAGGGGCAAATCAGCAATTTAAAGTAGAAGATGCGGGAGGTGGCTATTACAGGTTAACCCCTATGCATGCTACAGGAAAGTGTTTGGAAGTTTATGGCGGGAACACAGGTAACGGCGGACAAGTAGATCTATGGGATTACAATGGTGGTTCAAATCAAAAATGGTCAATTCAGATAACCGACAACGGATATTATAAGATCATCAACGCAAATAGTGGAAAGGCTTTGGATGTTACCGGGGCATCGCTCAATAACGGTGTTGCAGTTACTCAATGGACTTACTCAGGAAACCGAAATCAGCAATGGGGATTTGTAAAAATATAAGGAACTCCTAATTAAAAACCAAATCCCGAACGGATATTTCATTCGGGATTTGGTCTTTAAACGAATTGTAGCCGGAATTACCGTATCTATATTACAAAATCAAAAATCTGGGATACTAAAAACGACGGCATAGTCCGCTTAATTAATTTAATTATCTCATCAAGCGTATTTAATCCAAGTATCATTCCTAATACCAAATCTGGTGTTTAAGAAAACATAAATTTCAAATATTGCTTTTCCTCCTGCTCCGTAATACGTGGAAAAGCAGGCTATCCTGATTTGGCAGGTTTATACCACAAGCATAGGGAATTCTACCTATGTTGACCCTCCCAGCCAGGAGATCATATTAAATCTCAAGTAACTTACTCCTACCCTGATATTAATTATCCGGATATTTTATTAGGCCGTTAACATCATATTTCTATTCAAAAAAATATAAAATACTAAATATCAGATAGTTAAATAAGGTTTACATTTGTGCCCCCATTTGTAAACAATCGATTGCTTTCCGGCATTTAATTTTACAACATTCAAACCGATGATAAATCTTGATATCAACTGATATGAGGTTTCTGTTCATCGGCTATAACCAATTAATATTATAACCCTAATTAACTAATACTATGGCAAAACACGTACTATGGAGTACCTGTACTGTCTTTCTTGCTGCTTTAAGAGCACATGCTGGTGCACAAGCTGCCTATAAAAGTGTTGCCGACGGAATTATTATTAATTCGCCGCAAAAATCAACACATGAAACACCCTTGCTGGGTATGCGAGTCATCTCAGACAAAATCCTCCGCGTTACAACTGTTTCTAAAAATGACTTCCACCTAATCCAGATTTTGACAGCCATGGATCGGTCAAGCCAATCTGTTAATTGGAACATGGTTCAAAAAGGCAATCAAGTATTGCTGCCCAAATCATCAGTTATAGCTCAAATAAGGCTTCTGGACAAGATGATCTTTAATGATAAAATAGACAAGCTTATCTTAAGTAAAAACGCAGAACCTTCATTTGCCTTTACATCAAATAATATAGAAAGCCCTTGTCATATTACCCAAACCTTCAAGAGCTTGGCAAAAAAAGTCATCTATGACCTGGGACAGCAACAAAACAGGATCGTAAACTTTATAAATCAATATCTGAAATTGTTGCGGAATACCATTGAGGCCGCGGCACCGTTTCTGACATTTAGCAAAAATCATAGCATTTTATTGGGCAATTACCCCTTAATCAAATTTGATGATACGCGTGATTATCAGTCGTTATCAGGGTTAAACTATTCGCTGATGATGCGTAACAAGCCTAATCTTCTGCATTTAGAATTGAATAATAACCACCAAATATAACACCGGAAAAAAAGTAACCCTAAAGTTTTAAACACAAATCCAATTTTATGAACCAATTATTTACCAATCTAAATTTATTGAAAAGATGAGAAAAAAATTAAAGTGGGGACCAGCCATCCGTTGCTGGCTCCTTGTTAACGCACTGTTTTTTTCATTTGCGAGCTACGCGCAAAGCATAAAAATTACAGGTAAAATTATCAGTGCAGACGACTCCCGGCCCTTGCCCGGTGTAATTGTTAAGGTAAAAGACTCACCCATAGGCACGCTATCCGGCACTGATGGCAGCTATGCTATCAATGCCAAACCCAATGATATACTGGTTTTTAGCTTTATAAGTTATAACTCCCAGCAAATATACGTAGGGTCATCGGCAGTAATAAATGTAGCCCTCAAGCCTTCCATGAACGATTTGAGTGAGGTAGTGGTGATTGGTTACGGCACCAGGAAACGACCTGATCTTACCGGCTCCATATCGTCGGTTACTGCTGCAGATTTGTTAAAGGCTCAGCCAACAACATTTGACCAAGCCCTGCAGGGACGAGTGCCCGGGGTAATTGTGCAGCAAGTGTCTGGCCAACCCGGTGGTGACGTGAATGTCCAGATCCGCGGCTTAGGGGGCTTTTTAGGTGCGCCTCCCTTATACGTGATTGACGGGGTACAGATCCCGCCGAATGGGCAGTCTGCCATCCCCGGCAATGGTACTAACCCACTATCCAGTATCAACCCATCGGATATAGCCTCAATAGACGTTTTAAAAGATGCTTCAGCCACGGCTATTTACGGTTCACAGGCATCCAATGGGGTAATTATTATTACTACTAAAAAAGGAGCTGTAGGTGCTCCCCTCATTAGCTATGATGGCTACCAGGGCTGGCAAAAATTGCCAAAATATTACGCTGTAATGGATTTGCCCCAATACGCCACTTTCATGAACGAAAAATCAGCCATTATCGGTTATGATATGAGGCCGCAATTTGCCAATCCGCAATACCTGGGCCCAGGTACCAACTGGCAAAAGGCCCTGTTTCGTACGGCCCCTATGCTGAACCATAATGTGGCCATTAGCGGCGGCGATGCCAGGACAAAATACTATATATCAGGCACCTATTTCTCGCAGGAGGGTATTGCCTTGGGATCGGATTTTAAAAGAACTTCTGTAAAAGCAAGTATTGATAATAAAACCACCGACTGGTTAAAAGTTGGTATAAACCTCAATATGGCGCACGTAGCAGAAAATGTCAGCACTTCTAATACAGGCGTGATCTTGCAGGCGCTTAACCAAACGCCCGATGTCGCCGTGGTAAACCCTGATGGTACCTGGGGTGGTAATGATCCTAATATTTATGGCGCTACCGGTACCAACCCATTCGCGATAGCCACTATTGTAAAGGATTTTAAAAGCCGTTACCAATTAATCGGTAACGCTTATGCGGAAATTCAATTTACCCGGGATCTAACCCTGCGCAATGAAGTAGCCGGAAATTTTGACTTTGCTACCGAGGATTATTTTAATCCAAGCTATGTTATGGGCGCTTATACCAAGACAAATAATAACGGTACAGCCTCAAGCGCGCAAAATTTCTATAATTCTATCTCCAATTATTTAACCTATCAGCACACATTTGCCAAAAAATACTGGGTAAACGTAGTTGCGGGCCACGAAGCACAATTGCTCAAAAGCAGCGGTATTACAGCTACCCGAACCAACTTTCCGAGCAATAACGTGCAAACGATCAGCAGTGGTGATGCGACAACGGCAACCAATAGCGGTGTCAAAGGACAGGGTGCGTTGGAGGCCTATTTCGGCAGGGCTAACTTTACCTACGATGACCGTTATTTGTTAACCGCTACCGTACGGCGCGATGGTTCATCAAAATTTGCCGAAGCATACCGCTGGAATACGACCTATTCCGGCGCACTTGCCTGGAAAATAAACCACGAAAGCTTCCTTAAAAGAGTGAAAGCTATAAACGATCTTAAACTTAGACTTGGTTACGGATTGGTAAACAACCAAAACATCGCGGAGTACGCTTATGGTTCAACTTTAAATACCATATCCACAGGCTTGTCAGGCAACTCACAGATAACTGCCACGACAGGCAACCCCAACATCAAGTGGGAAACTACAAAGTCATATAATGTTGGCCTGGATGCAGCTGTTTTAAATGGCAGGATCAGTTTTTCCGTCGACGCATATTACCGCAAAACAAATAACCTGTTGCTAAGTCTTCCCCTGCCCAATTACTCGGGAACAGTTGCTGCCGGCGGGTATGCGCCGGGCTCTGTACAAGCCCCCTATGTAAATGTAGGCGCGGTGAGCAATAAGGGTTTTGAGTTTTCACTTTCCACCCAAAATATCAAAGCAAAAAATTTCAACTGGAACAGCAACATTACATTTACCAGGAATATCAACAAGGTACTTGCCCTGGTTGACGGCACACCGGCAATTTATGGCACGGTAAGCAAAACTGTGGTTGGCCGTTCTATCGGCGAGTTTTACGGATACCAGGTGCTGGGCATTTACAAAAATGCCGCAGACTTTGCCAAATATCCGGCGTTATCTCAAAATGGCGGCGGCCCCATCCCTATAACGCCCGGCTCTGGTGGTGTCTGGGTAGGTGACGTTATTTTTAAAGACATTAACGGCGATGGTAAAATCGACGCTAACGACCAGACCTTTTTGGGTTCTCCTATACCTAAATTCCAGTATGGAATCAATAACAGCTTTAATTATAAAAATTTCGACCTGAATATTTTTATGGCTGGTAATTACGGTAATAAACTTTATAACCAGTTAAAGGTAAATGGCGATAACCCCAATCAAAACTTTGGCTATTTCCCCTCAGTGTTCAACTTTGCTAAAATTGGATTGATCGATCCGACAGGTTCCACCTCGGATATCAACAATGTGTACATCACCAACCCGTCAACCAATATTACCCGGATTAGCCAGAGCAGTGGCAATGATAACCAGCGTTTTTCTGACAAATACATTGAAAGCGGTTCATTTTTAAAATGTAAGAGCATCGCTTTAGGCTATAGTTTTTCCAATAAGCTATTGAATAAGATCAAATTACGGTCACTCCGGGTGTATGTTAACGTCACCAACGTTTTCACGATCACCAAATATACCGGCTATGATCCGGAAATAGGTTCATGGAACCCGTTAGCAGCAGGAATCGATAACGGCTATTACGCGCAGCCGCGGGTTTACACAGTTGGTTTAAACGTATCCCTCAATAATTAAAATCAAGATTATGAAACGCATTAAAATAAATATAGCCCTGCTAATTATCAGTATTTTTATAATAAGCAGCTGTAAAAAAGATTACCTTAACCGACCTCCTTTAACCGGTATCACGACCGATAATTTTTATAAAAGCGGTTCAGATTTAAGATTGGCTACCGCCGCACTTTATGCGCAACCATGGGCAAGTTGGAACAATTTTCCGTTGCTGGGTATTGGCGATATCATGAGCGGAAATATGTTACAGCCCTATAATGGCGACCTGGTTCAGCTTACTACCTTTTCCATTACCCCACAAAACAGCAATATAGCACAGGCATGGCAGAGTTTTTACAATGTAGTAGCGCATTGTAATATCAATATTAAAGCTATTAATACCAAAATGCCTGATAGCGTGGCTGTACAAAGTAAAACAGGCGCGCTTGGCGAAATAAGGTTTATACGGGCCACATCTTATTTTTACCTCGTCCAATTGTGGGGCGCAGTACCTATTATTGAAGATAACGACAAGCTGATAGCCAATCCGTTGGTGCCGCGGCATAAGCGTGAGGATGTATACAAGTTTATTATCAACGACCTAAGATATGCCGTAGCCAATTTACCCAAAACAGATCAAGCGGGGCGAGTAACTACCTGGTCGGCCCAGGGTATGCTGGCAAAGGTTTATTTAACCAGGGCCGGTTTAAACCAAAATATCACACGCAATCAATCTGATCTGGACAGTGCCGCTTACTATGCCGGCAATGTTTGTAATACCAGCGGTTTGGCGCTGTTACCGAGCTATTACAACCTTTTCCGGACCCAGTACAATGACAATCCCGAATCATTATTTGCTTTCCAATGGGCGCCAGGTGTTCCCTATGGACAAGGTAATTCCATACAAGCTCAATTTGCACCAGGCGGTGGCCTTGTTCCCAGCGGAGGAGGCTTCGGCGGTGCTATTGGCCCTACGATAGATCTTGCCAACCAATATACCCCTCAGGATTCGGTACGCCGCAAAGCCACATTTATGCTTACCGGCGATAAATATCCTGAGCTAAAAGCGGCAAGCGGCGGATATATCGCTACAGGTGTGAACGTAAAAAAACACGTGGTGGGTACCGCTGCCGATAATAATTCGCCTACGATGGACATATGGTCTTCAATTGAGCATAATGCGGTGTTGCGCCTGGCTGATGTATATTTAATATACGCCGAAGCCCTGTTAGGCAACAACGCTACTACTTCCAATGGTCAGGCTTTACAGTACTTTAACGCGGTGCGTACAAGGGCCGGGGTTGATAAGGTTACCGTCCTTACTCCCGATGTGATCAGGAAAGAAAGACGGCTTGAATTGGCATTTGAAGGTCAGTATTGGCTTGACCTGGTGCGTCTCTCTTATTATGATCCGCAGGAAGCGATCTCGATAATTACTAAGCAAATAACTCCAACACAAGATGCAGTTCCGTATATACCCCGGTCGCAATTCAGTTATGATCCGGTCACAGGGATTAAATCAGTATCATCTAATAGCCTGATCATAACCAAACCGACCAAAGATACATTCACTTTGCCTATTCCGGCAAATGAGCAAACGGCAGATCCTAAGTTATTGGAGGCACCTGTGGCTTATTATTAACGGCATTGTTAACCATTGATATCATTCAAAAAATTATGAAAAAACTAAATCATCATATCAAAAGCTACTTGTTGCTTGCCTTGCTCGCTACCTCAGCTTTTATTCAATCCGGCTGTAAAAAGGATTCGTCCTCATCATCAAAGGGTAACCCGGTAATTACAGCTATACGCAATTATGTAGCTCATCCCGGAGATTCGCTTTTAAGCAGCGCTGGTACGGGTCAGTGGATCGTGATTTCGGGTAAAAATTTGAAAGGAGCACTCGCTATTAATTTTGATGGAGTAAAAGGCTCTTTCAACGATGCCTGGTTCTCAGATACCAGTGCGATTGCCCTGATACCGGCAATTATAGCTTTCCCATCGGTACCTTCAGATAAACTGAATACCATACAATACATTACCAATCATGGTCAAACCACATTTACGTTTCCTATTGTTCCTCCTGTTCCCGCTATTTCAGGTATTTCTAACGAAGCCGCTAATCCTGGCGATTCGGTTAAAATTATCGGGCTTAACTTTTTCTTTCTTAAAAGTGTTACTTACGGCGGAATTAGCATCACTGGTTATACATCTTCAACTGATGGTACATCCATCAGTTTGAAGGTGCCCTCCGGCTTATCCAAAGGGCCAGTAACCGTATCTACCAAATCTGGCACCACTACTACTACTTACAATGTTTACGATTTTGTAACCGGTGTATTAAATAATTATGATAGCATAAATAATTTTGCATGGGGCTCGGGTACTTCCAATAATTCTACCGACTACCCTGGCAACATAGGCTATTATGGAGTAATGAAAGCATCTAATGTTTCTGCCGGCGACTGGTCATGGTGGAATGACGGCCGATCTATTAATATAAACTCAGCCCAATGGGTACCTCAGGCTAACTTAAAAGACACATTAAGCCATTATGCCGTAAAGTTTGAAATATATGTAACCAAGCCATGGACAGACGGCTCAATCCAAATTTTAAATGCTAACGGAAATTACGCGGCCCTTTATCATCCGTGGAAAACAGCTACCGGTTCAGCAGTCGCATTTACTACAAAAGGTTGGCAAACAGTCACTATTCCGTTTTCAAGCCTTATTAGCAAAGGCCTTCCTGCGCCGTCACTTACAGATTTACTTGGTGCTACCGGAGCTGGCGGCATCCAATTCCAGTTTATCAACGATGGTACAAAGACGGTCCAAACCTTTGAGGTAGCTATTGATAATATCAGGGTATCAAAAATTAAATAAGGGCGAATTTTAGTTGATATATATAAGTGAATGCCTGGGGCCTTTTCAGAAGGTCCCGGCATTTTTTACGTCACAACCCGCAGCATCCAGTGGCCTTACAAAAACTGGTTGAAAAAATTTATCACCAAGCATTATAAAAATGAAAAATCTGTTTTTTAAAATATTCATATCGATTACAATCATATCTCTCCTTTCCTGTAAAAAAACAAGTAGTGCATCGCCGGAATTAAACGTCAGTCAGGCTACGTTAACTTTTGCACCCGAAGGTGGAACCCAGGATTTTTCCATTGCATGCAACGCGACATGGAACATCGTTAATCCCGGTTTTGCCTGGCTAAAATTAAGCACCACATCCGGCAGCAGCGGCAATATGGTCATTCACTTAACAACGCTATCTGAAAACGGTACAGGATCAACACGGTCAAGTATCTTAACGATAAACTCTTCCAATGGCCAGGCAAGAAGTTTGAAAGTTTCTCAAACATCTAACCTCTTTCCTAATTACAATACTTCGCCAAAAGCTGCCGATGCGACCGGCATGAGCAGTAACGCCGTTCAGCTTGCCGCTAAGATCAAGTTAGGATGGAATATTGGTAATACCCTCGAAGCTTCAGGGGGTGAAACAGGTTGGGGGAACCCGCTTATTACAGAAGATTACATCAAATTTGTAAAGCAACAGGGATTTAATGCCATACGTCTTCCATGCGCCTGGAATATGGGGCATTTAAGTAATCAGGCAACTGCACAAATAGATCCCAACTGGCTAAAAAGGGTAAAAGAAGTAGTCGGGTATTGTGTAAATAATGATATGTACGTATTACTGAATATTCACTGGGATGGCGGCTGGCTTGAAAACCATGTTACCCAGGTAAAACAGGATTCCGTTAACGCTAAACAAAAAGCACTCTGGGAACAAATTGCAACAGCTATGAGAGATTTTGATGAACATCTCATGTTTGCCAGCGCCAATGAGCCAGCTGCAGATGACGCCGCGGCAACAGCAATACTTTCTACCTATCATCAAACCTTTATTAACGCGGTCCGATCAACCGGTGGTAAAAATGCCTACCGTGTATTGGTACTTCAGGGCCCTTCTACTAATATGGAAAAAACAAGTGATTTTATGACATCCCTTCCGCAGGACCAGGCGACAGCCAGGCTGATGGTTGAGGTGCATTACTACTCGCCATTTCAGTTCTGCTGCCTCCTGGATAATGACGCAAGCTGGGGCAAAATGTTTTATTACTGGGGTGCAGGGCACCACTCGACCATTGAACCCGACCGCAACGCTACCTGGGGTGAAGAAAGTGATGTAGACGCCTCTTTCAATAGAATGAAGACAAAATTCGTCGACAAAGGAATTCCCGTTCTTTTAGGTGAGTACGGCGCCTACAGGCGTGACAACACAGCACATGTTCCTTTGGATTTACCAACACATGAGGATGCGGTGGATTATTGGAATACCTATGTTACCAAACGAGCAAAAACAACCGGCATGCTACCATTTTTCTGGGACACAGGCGGTGCTTTGGACAGAAGAAATTATACCGTAAAAGATCAGCGCACGATAACCGCTATCAAACAGGGCGCAAATTAGTTGAAAGAGGCTGCATCATAAAATCATGATCAGCCTCTTTTTTATCAGCTGCTTTAGCAACGTAAAGCGTTGGAGAAAATCAGCTTCATTAACAAAGTGGATTTACATGGTTTACACAATTGATGGTTAACATTATTACATATTAACCATCAATTGTGTATTCTTTCTCGCGTGCAAACCCACCTTTTGCATAATATTATTATCGGTTAAATTATACTTAATGGGTAAACATAACATCAGGGGGCAATCTAATTTATGATTTAGTCCCCTTTTTGTTTTAAAGCGGTCATTTCTAACGGTTAGCTCAGCTCAACAAATTCGTTGGGTGGATGGCCGGAAGAAGCTTTCACTAACAAAACCCGAAACCTCTTTACAGCTATTCCTGGTTTTGTTGATATTCATGATTATTTCAGCCAGCCATTAGCCCCCATCCATTCTTTCAACCTCTCAAACCAGTAATCGTGGGTAGTTGAATTGTACAAACCAAAACCATGGCCGCCGCCTGCGTAGATATGCATTTCTCCCCTTACCTTATTCTGTAACAATGCGTCGTAAAACAATAGCGTGTTTTGAACAGGAACAACATTATCGTCTTCAGCATGCACCAGGAAAGTTGGGGGTGTCGCGGCGGTAACTTGCTTTTCATTACTATAAAGGTCGATAAATTGTGGCGACGGTTTGTTACCGATCAGGTTATCGCGTGACCCTATATGCGCAAATGTGCCGAAGCTGATAACCGGGTATATCAATGCCATAAAATCAGGGCGGACGCTGATATTACCATTGTGCTTTATTGCAGGCTTATCAAAATGTGTACCCAAGGTTGATGCCAGGTGCCCACCCGCAGAGAATCCGATCACACCTACCTTTGCCGGATCTATATTCCATAGCTTCGCATTTTTGCGAATCATACATAATGCCGACTGCGCATCCTGCAGCGGGCCAATGGTTTTGTCAACCATAATGCTGTCACTGGGTAGTCGGTATTTCAATACAAATGCAATTATTCCTATCTTATTAAAAGCACTTGCTATGGCCTCCCCCTCATGGCCCATAGCAACACCTGAATAACCGCCTCCTGGAATCACTAACACTGCTGTATGCATCGCGCCGTCCTTTATTAAATAAGGTGTAAGCGTGGGAATGGATACTTTGGCTATCCCACCCCATTCGTTAAGCTTTTCCCTATAAGTCGCGGGCGTAGGTTTCGAATTGGGAATACCACTGGGGTAAAGTGGCATAGGTTCCTGTGCAAATGAATGCGCAAGCCAACCACTAAATATTAATATCAGGGCAAACATTTTCATATTTTTTTCTAATTAGTTATCGGCTTTATAGCCTCTGTTTAACAATGCACGATGTGCCTTTATACGGAAGTATTTAATTTATATCTTCATCATGAGTTATGGGTTATCCAGTGCTTTTTTAATCAGCAAGTTCGATCCTAAAACCAGATACCTTCCAGTCAGGTAAGTTTACAGGCTTTTTGATCACCAGCATATCTGCTTCCTGGCGCCATTGTATCTTTTCCTTACTGCCCAAAAGCTTCACTGAGCGTATCTTTGTCTTGTTGATACCGGAGGTTCTCCCGAGCGACTTGATTCGAATATCTGAGGTGGGTGTGTCAAGTAAAAAAGCATACAATTTATTGCCATTACATGTGAATCGGATATCTTCTGCAGTGTATTTTAACCGGTATTCATTAAAATTATCGGATTTAACTTTTGCTGCCTTTTCGGGGCGCTCTCCAAATATTTTCCATGGGCGGGATCCATAAATACCCTCACCATTGGCCGCCGTCCACTTGCCTATCTCGTCAAGTGCATTTAACATATCAGGCTCCAGATCTCCTTCCGGTGTTTGCACAATATTTATTAGCAGGTTTCCATTTTTACTTACTATATCTACCAACATCCGTATAATATCGGTACCACTTTTGTAGGTTTGGCCGGTGCGGTAAAACCAATCGCCAATAGACGTATCAGTTTGCCATGGATACGGGCTGATGGAATCCTGAACGCCTCTTTCAAGATCTTGTACCCACATACCTTGCGAAGGTTGCTTGCAGTTATACACAGCAGTGAGCTGGCCATTGTTGTAGGCGATATTTCCGTTATAAAAATTGGCTAGCACGTTCCTGCCAACATCCCCAAAGGGGAACCCACCATCTGAATAAAGCAGGTCGGGGTGATAAGTATCTACCAGTTCTTTAATGGACTTATACCAGGTACGCTGCCATTCCGGATCCGTAGTATACCAGCCGCGGTCATCTGATTTTGCTTTCGGGTGGTATAAATCAGCATAACGGGGGTCATTAGCGTCATATGGAACCCCCTTATAAACGCCGGAGGTGTCAGCGCTATGTGCTGGTTGATACCAGGTAAAGCTTGCTCCCAAATGCTCCGACACACCAAATTTAAGGCCATTCTTCTTAGCTTCCTTTTGCCAAATGCCAACCACATCTTTATGGGGTCCCATTTGTACAGCATTCCAGCGGTGTAGTGAAGAGTTCCATAAAAAGAAATTATCATGATGGGTGCCCATGCTAACAAAGTATTTTGCGCCTGCCTTTTTATATAGCGCCATCAATTTCGCAGGGTCCCATTTTTCAGCCTTCCATAAAGGTATGATGTCCTTGTAACCAAACTTTGACGGGTGCCCGTAATGTGCAACATGATATTTATATTGTTCGCTGCCCTGGATGTACATATTCCGGGCATACCAATCACCCTGACGGGGTACAGCTTGCGGTCCCCAATGTGCCCAAATGCCAAACTTGGCATCTCTGAACCAAGCCGGATATTGGTATTGTTTAAAAGAAGTGTCCGAAGGCTTGTACGGGCCGTTGTTTATGGGCAGTTCCTGCCCATACAGCACCAAAGTGAACGTCGACAGGATCAGGTTGAGTGTAAAAATTCTTTTCAGTTTAGTCATCATTTTAGTTAGCTATTTATAGGTAATTGAAAATTCGCTGTTCCATAAACTCGGGTTTATAGGGTTCGAGCGAAAAACTTCTAACATTGTCTTTATCAAGTAATATACTTTTGGAGGAATGTTTAGGATTGATGATCTGGACCTTGCCAGTTAAAATTAAATAAAGTATATGGTTGTTATCTATATAAATCTTGCCATGCCCCCCTTCCGGTGCTTCAGGACCTTGTTCAAGTGAAAGCGTCCCGGTGAGATTATCGACTAAAAAGCTAAATAGCAGCAGAACAGGAATTGACATATATTTTATTCTGTTTATATTTATATCGATTTTAGCCTCGTATGGCTGGCATTCATTGTTATTTTTTTATATATTAATAATTGGTGTGTCCCCTGCCCGTTTCCGACGTATCAATATGCCAGTGCTTTAACCGTTAGAGTTGCATCAGATAAATCCGTCGAACTAACCGTAAGTTTAATATCACCAGTATTATGCGTGCTCCTGATAACGATCATCGCACTCCCGTGCCATACCTTACGTGAGTTGCCTGCATATGAGTCAACGTCTTTGATATCGGCATTGTCAACCCCAGCTATTGTACCCGGTCCGTCAATCTTAAAATGCAAACGATTGGTGGCGTTCGATTGAATTATGCCGTTTTTATCTGTTATTTCAATTCTCACATACGATAGATTCTGCCCATTAGCCAATATCTCTTTACGATCGGCAATAAGTTTGATTTTTGCCGCAATACCGGCAGTTTGGAGAATAAACGATTCCGTTTCTTTATCATTTTCAACACCAACTACCTTAAGGTTTCCAGGAGTATAAGGCACGGAGAAAGTAGCTTTAAATTCCTGTTCTTCGGTTGTCGGTTTTTCACCGAGAAGTTTGCCGTTGAGATAAAGTCTTACTTTGGAGTATTTTGAATATACTTCTACATCAATATTCCTCCCCTCAAAACCTGGCCATGTCCAGCTTTCCCAAGTCGGCCATACAGACCATCTGGTCTCTTTGATTTCCAATGGCTCCGGATTTGGTTCGCGAACAGCCATATATAGCATCTCCTTATCATTGTACAGCAAGCTTCGGTAATGTGATATAGGTTTTCTCCATCCGGTTAAATCTATATCACCGCAATAAGCAGCATGCCAGGGGAAAAAATCATTTTCCCAGTTTTCTCCGGGCACTTCGCCCGAATAATATGAGCGACCTATTCCTGATTCACCCAGATAATCAATTGCCGACCATACAAAATCACCGATAATGTAACTGTAATTCTGCACTAATTTCCAGTTAGCAAACGCATCCCGGGGGTAGGATTCGGTCTGAACAATAATGCGGGAAGGGATTCTTTTATGATCGGCCGGGGCACTTTGTAACTGATAATTATATCCGCAAACGTCATGAACAGCCATAAGCGGATCAAAAGACTCCCATTCATTACCCCAGGTAACGATGGCCGATGTAACCGGTCTCGTTGTATCTATATTTTTAACAGCGTCTGCAAGCATTTTGGCAGTTATCACAGCTTCAGGCGTTTTTCTTTCCGATATTTCATTGCCAATACTCCACATGAAAATTGAGGGATGGTTTCTGTCGCGCAGCACCATTGTTTCCAGATCACGTTTCCACCAATGGTCAAAATAAACTGAATAATCGTATTTATTTTTACCCCCTCTCCAACCATCAAAAGCCTCATCAATAACCAATAAGCCTAACCTGTCGCAAGCGTCTAAAAAAGCTTCGGAAGGAGGATTATGTGATGTCCTTACAGCGTTAAACCCGCCGGCCTTTAACAACTCCACCTTACGTTCCTCGGCGCGGTCAAAAGCCGCGGCACCCAGGCAGCCATTGTCGTGATGCACACATCCACCGCTTAACTTAACAGTTTTGCCGTTAAGCTGGAAACCATGCTCGGCAGTAAACTTTAAGGAGCGGATACCAAAAGCGATCTTTGTTTCGTCCATAATATCATTACCTTTTGATACCTGGATCTGAGCACGATATAAATGAGGGTTTTCGGGAGCCCACAGTAAGGGCTTTACTATTTTTATAGTCTGCGTAATTTTCTTTACCTGGTGAGCAGGTAATTCTATTATTATGCTATTATTTCCGGTGACTTTAGCAAATTCGGTCAGTAACCATGTTTTGACAGTAATCTTTTGTGAAAAGGCGGTTTCGTTCTTTACAGTAGTGTTAACCTGTACAGATGCTTGTTTTGAGGATACATCCGGTGTTGAGACCGCGACTCCCCAATCGGCTACATGTACGGGATTAAAAATCTTCATCCAGACATGGCGATAAATTCCGGAGCCGCTGTACCACCTGCTGTTTATTTGCCGCGAATTATCTACACGTACAGCTATCACATTTTCCTTGCTAAAATCCAAGTATGTTGAAAGATCATAACTGAATGAAGAATAACCATAAGGGCGAACACCAAGTGATTTCCCATTGATAAATACCTCGGAATTCATGTAGACACCCTCAAAATAAACGGAAATACTTTTGCCTTTCCACTCGCGGGGGGCTTTGAAGGTTTTTCTGTACCAGGCTATGCCCGCCGGAAAATAACCGCCAGCGCCACCCGTTGGGTTTTTAGGATTTATCTTTCCTTCAATACTCCAATCGTGCGGCAGATCAAGGTTACGCCAGCCGGTATCGCTGAAACCTCTGAACCTGGCCAGTGAATCATCGCCCAGCTTAAATTTCCAATTGTAATCAAACAATTGTTTCTGCTTAGTATCACTCCGAGTTTGTGCGAAACTTAACATATTGCCTGCTAAAAGCAAGAAGGCCATAGTTATTACTCTCATAATTGATGTATTTTAACCCGTTACTTAACCGCAATTTTTACCTTCTGAACAATATGACGGGATGAATTACCTAACTCCAGGATATACTCGCCGGCCTCCGCATTCCATGCTTTTTTTGATTCATCATAAAATGCAAGGTCGGCAACTTTTACCTGTATTTCCACCGTTCTTGCTTCGCCTGGTTTTAGAAATACTTTTTTAAAACCTTTAAGTTCTTTCTCAGGGCGCAATACCGAACAAACCGGGTCGCTTACATATAATTGCACAACTTCGGCGCCGTAACTGCTACCTATATTTTTGACGGTAAATTTTACACGGATCGTTTCATCTTTTTTATAGCTTGATTTGTCTGCAGAAAAATTGTTAAAGGAAAAATCAGTATAAGAAAGACCATAACCAAAGGGAAATTCCGGTTCTATGTTTTTTGTATCATACCAGCGATATCCAACCAGTATACCTTCTTTATAGTCGGCTGTCAGGCCCTTACCCGGATAGGTATCCATATTAAATGCAGGTGAATCATGTAACGAAACCGGAAAGGTAAATGGCAGCTTGCCCGACGGATTGATTATACCTTTTAATACATCAGCAAGTGCGTTACCAGCCTCTGATCCGTTAAACCATGACCAGACAACGGTATGATTTGATTTTTTAATTTCATTCAGATCGTACGGAGCGCCTGCCATAACAACAATAACGGTATTTGGATTAACGGCGCTCACCGCATTAACCAGGGCTTGCTCTCCAAAAGGCAGTTCCAGGCTTTTGCGATCATGGCCTTCACTCTCATATTCACGGTTTGAGCCGATACATAAAATAGCTACATCGCTGGCCTTTGCAAGCGCTATAGCATTATCAATCAGGTTCTGATCGGGCTGATCATAGCCACGGTTTTGCTCATCGGTTCTGCTTGCCAGGTAATTAGCCCTGTAACCCTGGGCAAAGCTAATACTGGCTGTTTTGCCGAATCTTGATTTGATGCCATCCAATGCAGTAACCTCATACCTGGCCTTTACACCTGCACCATAACCACCCAAAGCGAATGTACGTACCGCATTATCTCCGATAACAGCAATGCTTTTGATTACATTTTTCAAAGGCAATAAATGATTGTCGTTTTTTAGTAGAACGATAGATTCTGACGCAATATCATAAGCGATTTTCGCATGTTCTGGAGTGGCGATAGATCCTTTGGGATGCTGGGCACTCATGGAGGTGTGATACATGAGCCATAAGATCCGGCTCACTTTATCGTCAATCGTTTTTACCGAAACCTTACCCGCTTTAACTGCGGCAAGCAAAGGCTTGGCAAAGTACCATTGATCATATGGCCCGCTTGATCCCATTTCAATGTCCAACCCATTGTTTGCGGCTGCAACGGTATGATGTGTTCCGGCCCAGTCTGACATAACCACGCCTTTAAAACCCCATTCATTTTTCAGTACCTTGTTTAATAAAAAATCATTTTCGGAACACCAGTAACCATTCAACTTATTGTAGGCCGACATCACAATGTAAGCATTACCTTGCTCCACCGCCGCTTTAAATGCAGGGAGATAGATTTCGCGTAAAGCTCTTTCATCAACAATCGTATTTACACTGTCGCGGTTAAGTTCCTGGTTATTGGCGGCAAAATGTTTTATGCAGGCCGCTACGTGCTGGCTTTGGATTCCTTTTACAGATTGAACGGCCAGTTGGCTGTTCAGATACGGATCTTCAGAATAATACTCATAAGTACGGCCGCAAAGGGGCATCCTGCAAATATTAAACGCAGGTGCAAGCATCACATTCTTTTTACGGGCATTCGCTTCCTCGCCTATAACTACCCCGTATTGATGGGCCATAACCGGGTTCCAGGTGGCCGCTATCGCCGAACCATTGGGTAGGAACATGGCAGAATCGGTTGTCCAATTAGCCGAAGCCCAATCAAAACGTTTTATTTCTTCACGTACTCCTAATGGCCCGTCATCACATGTCAGTTCCGGGATACCTAAACGGGGTACGCCCGCCGAAGAAAATAAAGCATTGCCATGCAACATTTCTATTTTTTCTTCGAGTGTCATTTTTTTGATGATGCTGTTGATCTTCGCCTTAAGGGCTGCCTCACTTTTGTGCTGCGCAGAAACACTGCCAGCCAGAAAAAGCACCATAACACAGGCAATTGTATATTTCATAAGTATGATTTTAGATTTATTGATTAGCATTATTCAGCTGTAATCGCAACAGCCGATTCTTTTACCCCTGACGATGTTGCTTTTAAAAATGATAGATCTCAATAATGAATCCATAGGTGCAGGGCTCCGATGAGACCTGACTGATTCGACAGGTGCTTTCGCTGATAAAGCCATCGAAAAAATAGTGGAAATAAACTATAGTACTTCATTTTAACATAATATTAATTAAATGGGTAACAAAAAAATTGATTGTAACTGTTATGGGTTTATCGGGATAAAATTATGATGCGCCGCGCAATCGATTGTTTACAAATAGGGGCACAAATGTTAAACTCAATTATTAAACTTATTTTCAGTATTTTAAAATACAAAACATCAACTTCGGGCAAATCTGGAGGTAAAAGAATTCTGGAAAAGCAGGGTCTTTAAAGTATGAATAAGCCTTAGCATTTGTAAAACGTTATTTATTTTTATTACCGATATACGCGGACGGGAGGCAATTAAATTCGGCCTTAAAGGATCGTACAAAATACTTCTTGCTTTTAAAACCAACTTTATATGATATCCGTGATATGGTTAAGTGTGGATTCTCCAGCAATTGAGCCGCACGTTTTAAACGAATAGATCGGATGAGCTCTACCGGTGATTTTCCTGTTAATGCCAGGGCTCTTTTATAGAGTGTAACGCGGCTTACACATAACTCACTGCTCAGTTCCTCTACTGAGAAGTCGGCATTGTCAATGTTCTTCTCAATAAGTTGTACTGCCTTTTTGATAAACGCTTCATCAAACGAGTCGGTCCCCACATCCGTTGGCTTAACATCAAGCTGCTTTTGATAAGTTTTGCGCATATCCTCCTGTATAGCCAGTATGTTTTTCAGTTTCGACAAGAGGATCTCAAAATTGAAAGGCTTGGTCAGATAGTCATTGGCACCTGTCTCAAGCCCCTCCAATTGCTGCTCCTCCCCGGTTATCGCGGTAAGTAATACAACAGGTATATGTGATGTGCGTTTGTCATTCCGTATTTTTCGGCAAAGATCAATACCGCTCATTTCGGGCATGCTAATATCGGTAACTACGAGGTTAGGATGCAGGGCTAAGGCTTTTTGCCAGCCTTCCTTACCGTTGGAAGCCTCAATAATTTGAAAAGTTTCATTTAGATTGTCTTTCAAATAAAAACGAAAATCTTCGTTATCCTCAACTAATAAAACTGTGAGTTTTTTAGCCAAACCAGTTGCGGGTTGAATCCATCCTTCATTTCCGGCATTGGCAGGCTCCGGTATACCTCCCTTGTTAGAAGGTATTTGTTCTGCTACTTCTGTAGCTAAATCAACAGGCAACAAGATGGTAAAATAGGTGCCTTGCCCTGGTTCGCTCTCTACTGATATTTCGCCGTTATGCAGACTTACAAACTCCCTGGTGATTGACAAACCTATACCACTGCCCTGATTAACCATAGAGTCGGGTATATCATTCTGAAAAAAGCGTTCAAAGATCTTTTCCTGCTTATCCAATGGGATCCCAATACCTGTATCAATGATCTTGATCTCCAGCAAATGCTTCTCAGGCGCTTTTTCAAGTACTGTGAGTAAAACGCTTACATACCCGCCCTCGGGTGTAAATTTAAATGCATTGGAAAGCAGGTTAAATATGATTCGCTCTATCTTATCATGATCAAAATTGATCACCAGCTTTTCAACTTCCGAATCAAACATAAACCGGATTTGTTTTTTCTCTGCAATGTCAGAGAAAGAATACGCCATTTCTTTGATGAAACCGATAATGTCACCGCTCAGGGCATGCAGCCGGAGCTCCTGTACTTCCATTTTCCGGAAATCAAGCAACTGGTTTACCATATTCAATAAGCGTTTCGCGTTACGGTTCACCAGTTGCAATTGATACTTTTGTTCAGTGTCTTCTGTTTGCTTCAAAATTTTATCAACCGGGGCTATGATCAATGATAAGGGGGTTCTGAATTCATGGCTTACGTTGGTAAAAAACTTGATTTTCATCATATCAAGTTCATGCATACGCCGGGCCTCCTGGCGTTCGTGCTCGATCAACAGCCTGGCTTCTTGTTTTTCTTTTTCAATGGCAAATTGCCTTCTTATTTTTTGTATCCCCCGCCGACGCATCAAAAAAAGAACCCCAACGATGAGCAGTATGTAGATAATATAAGCTAATGTGGATTTCCAGAAAGGCGGCAGTACTTTAATTTTTAACGATATATAATCCGGATCCCATCTTCCCTCCTGACTTATCGCCCGCACTTTAAAAATATAATCGCCGCCGTCAAGATTGGTATAGGTCGCCTTGCGCGTAGTGTTATCCGCATCAAGCCAGTCCTTGTCAAAACCCTCCATCATATATTGATGCTTGACCTTATTGGGGTTGAAGAAGTTCAGCGCGGCAAATTCGATGGTAAAAACATTTTCGCTATGATTCAATGTCATTTCACGGGTTGCCGAAATTGCTTTTGACAATACCACATGTCCATTAAACTCTTCGTTAGCCACTATGCTTTTATTAAACAGTAGGAAATCGGTAAAAATCAATTTCGGCTTATTGACATTGGCATGTATACTTAGGGGGTCGAAAATATTAAAACCATGCCCCCCGCCAAAAATCAATTCCCCCTTACCGGTTTTGAGGGCTGCATACATATTGAACTCCCGGCCCTGTAGTCCATCCGTTTCGTCGAAATTTTCAAAGCTGAAAGAATAAGCAGTTTTATTAGTGCTCACCGTTATCCTACACAATCCGTTGGCTGTACTTAACCAGATTTTCCCCCGATTATCCTCCAATATATCAAGTACCGCATTGTCAGGTAAACCACTTCGCTTCGTTAACGATCTAATAATCCGGGTTTCCGGATTCAATATACTCAATCCTTCCCGAGTTGCTATCCAAATCAAACCACGACTGTCTTGGCTGATACCATTTATATTATTGCTAACTAAACTGGTTGTATCATTCTTATTTGTGCTACAATGAATAACCTTTCCTGTGTTTTTGATAAGTATATCTATGCCAGAATACCCTCCCACCCAAATATTTCCCTTCCTATCCTCAAAAATTGAGGACACGTAAGGACTCCTGATGTCAGTTTGCGAAAAGGGATGGTAAAACATTTCTTTCTTCCTGTCAAATATTTGAATCCCCGCGGCAAATGTTCCTATCCATAACTTATGCGAAGAATCTTCAAGAATGCTCCATACCCGGTTATCAGCAATGCTTCCGGCTATCTTATCATCATGTTTATAATGAATAAATTTTTTCCCGTCAAAACAATCCAGCCCGCCGAAATAGGTGCCTATCCATAATTTTTGATCATGGTCTATACATAAACTTACGATAATATCATTACTGAGGCTGTTGGGATTCCCCGCGTCGTATTTATATTGCTTAAAACTGCCCGTTTTACGATTAAAGTAAATCAGCCCCCCGCCATTTGTACCGACCCACAAATTGCCGTTTTTATCTTCAACAAATTTATTGACGTCTTCAAAAGGTAAACTTCCGGGATCCGAATCAAAGTATCGGTAAAGCGGGAACCTGATTATATTTTTATGATAATAACTGACCCCCTGCTTAAACGTGCCGGCCCATATAATGCCTGTCTCATCTTTATAAAGATTCACACTGTTCTGACTAAGTGATTTGGCATCATCATCACGGTTCAATAAATAGCTGATCGTGAAAGCTTTTTTATCCAGAATATTTATGCCGCCATGATCTGTAGCTATCCATATCAGGTCATCATCAGCTTGAATAACATTAGTGATGATATTGGACTTAAGTTTGGCACCTACAGATTCTTTATCAATATGCCGAAAAACCCCGCTAGCAGGGCTATAATAATAGATACCTAAATCCGAGTTAGGGCTGTATAACCATAAATCGTTATTCTTATCAATGGTCAATGCGTAGTATCCGTCCTTGTTATTGATCGTCTTAGCGAAAATATCAGTTCGATAGGAAACCGTATTGCGCTTAACATCAAAGCGTTCGACGAAGCCATTCCGGTATATCAACCATATATTACCGGCCGCATCCTGGCTGATGTCTGCGATAAGACTTGAATATAAAGATGTACCGGAACGATGATCATACCGTGTGGTTGTCCTGCTTGATTCATTATACCGGTAAAGACCAGAGTCTGGACATACAAACCAAAAGTCGCTTTTCCCGCTGTGGGTTATTTTTGAAACGGCAGGATAAACCGGAAGTTTTAAAGTATTAGCCATTAACTCCATATCACTAGTAAACTGTTCCGTTTCGCGATCATAAAAACAATATCCGCTACGAGTTGATATCCATAGCTTTTTGCCCGGACCTTCAAAAATATTGGTTATAAAGTCGTCGAGAAGAGACCTTTTATCATGAGTATCGTGTTTAAATACTTTAAAGCTGTAGCCATCGTAGCGGTTAAGACCAGATGCAGTACCAAACCACATAAAACCTTCGGAATCTTTAAAAATGCAGTTAACCTGATTGTGTGATAAACCATTGCTTCTATTCAACTGCGAGAACTGATATTTACTATTTTGTGCAAAAACAGCAGGAATGGTCAATAGAAGGACAAAAAAGCTTAATGATACTTTATATCTCATAGATTTTGGACGATCGGGGTATTCATAATACTCAATTAAAAGAATAGATTATCTGTAATTTACGGAAGATCTTTCAGATATGGATTCGTAAATATCAAATCCAGGATATATAATTTCAAACCATTGAATGATATGGAGATAGTTGCATTGATCCCTATTCATAAAAAATTAAACCTACTATTAAAGTCGTTAAAGTACTGGTAAATAGCTTTGCTGGTAAAACAAATCTGTTATTATCACAAAGGGATGTCTTAAAATAAGACTGTCCCCTTGTGTGATAGTAATAATAAATATAGATGCTAATACCCAGGATTTTGCACAAGCTCGGGCGCATTTCTGTCAATCTCCGGTTGGGGAATGGGCCAGAAATCATAATTATCAGCATATTTTGTTTTTACCGACGGAAATAACGGATTTTGGACAAAGCCGTTGAGCTTCTGTGTTGCTATACCCCATCTTCTCAGGTCGAAGTAGCGGATTCCCTCCATGGCAAACTCCACACGCCGTTCGTGACGAATTTTTTCACGCAACTGCGCCTGTGACAAACCAGCGGGTAATGCCGGCATATTAACCCGTGCTCTTACCAAATTTATCGCACTGTAAACACTTGCATCGGGTCCTGCGGCTTCATTTTGAGCTTCCGCATACATCAGCAAAACATCAGCATAACGAAGTAAGACAAAGTCATTATCGCCTTTTGTTCCGTAGTCAGGATCAACCAATGCAGGATCAAGCCATTTTTTGACAGGATAATAACCCACAATCCATGAATCTTTCCCAGGAGTACCCACGGCATAAGATCCTGTAAATGGCCAGCCCTGGGCTTTTGTATCGCCAGGAAAAAACAGGGTCATCCGCATCCGCGGGTCCCTGTTATCATAGGGTTTTCCCTTTACATAAACGGCGGAGTTGATGGTGTCTTTACCATCCGCAGCTTCATATTCATTAACCAGGTCCTGCGTACCCAGTTCACCTTTCCAGCGCAGCAAAGAAACGCTGATGCCATTATCCTGATGAGAGAGGTTCGGCAGTTGGTATTTCACCGAAAACATGATCTCAGGGCTGTTGTTTTGAGCCGGTTTATAGAAGTTACCCGGGTAAGAATTACTCAAAGAGAATTTTGCACCGGTTATAATTTGATTGGCGAGGGTGGCGGCCTCTGTATACTTCTTCTCGAACAACAAAGCCCTAACTTTATATCCCTGCGCGGTACCCTTAACCGCATGCCCGCTGCTGTATGCAACATCCGGCAAACCGGCTATTGCCAGGTCCAGGTCGGCCTCAACCAACTTTAAAACATCGGCCCTGGTTGACTTGGCCATATGCTTCGTGTAATCAAGGGTATATGGATCTGCTGTGGTGATGATAACATTGCCGTACAAAACGGCAAGCCAATAATAATTAAAGGCCCGGAGAAAATACCCTTCGGCTTTGTACTGTTTTAATTTATCACCGGTAAGCACCCTATCTACATTAGCCAAGAAATAATTAATGGAAGCTATGGCCCTGTAATTATTAACATAGTATGATGATTGATAAAGATTATAGGTATCAAAAACACCAGCTGATAGCCCTGAAGATAGCGCACTTGTTCCACCGCTGTAGTTATATTGCCCATAAGAGTTATCACTAAAATTATCCCAGGCCACAACCTGGTACTGCGAAGTTGAATAGCTTCCTCCCTGAGCGTATAGAAAGTTGTAACATCCTGTCAAAGCAAGATCTGCATCGCTTTCAGTTTTCCAGAAATTCTGTGTAGATATTTTATCGGGCGGATTAAGGTTCAATGAACTTTTTTTACAGGATGCCAGCATGACTGATAACATGATCAGCATGACTATATACTTATTGTAAAGATTCATAATCGTAAGCGTTAATTGGTTTAAAGTTTAATGGATGCACCAAAGGTTATAGTCCTGTTCTGAGGGTAGGTTACATAGGTGCCATCTCCTACCCGTTCAGGATCCAATCCCGGATATTTACTAATGGTGAATACGTTGTCAGCAGCTACAAAAACGCGAAGGCCCTTAATTGAGATTTTGTTTAGTAAGGCTGTTGGAAAGGTATATCCAAGCTGAACACTCTTTAACCGGACAAAGGAAGCATCCTTCAGGAAGTAGGTTGAGGGATAATTCTGTACGGCAGCATAACCATCAGCAACGTATATTTTAGGCATGGTGTTAGAATGATTGGTCGGTGTCCACCGGTTCAGCCAGTCGGTGGTTGGTACCGAGCCTTGCCGGAAGGGTTCTATCCCCCAGCCGTTAACATAGGCCTTCTGCCCCTGCGAACCATAGATCTGTGCGCTAAAATCGAATCCCTTATAGCCGGCGCCCAAATTTGCTGAGTACTGATAAGATGGAAACTTTCCGCCAACATAGGTTCTGTCATTAGCATCAATTTTCCCATCGCCGTTAACATCCTTTATTTTTAAATCGCCGGGAGTGGGTGTAACCGGTTGTTTGGGGGAATTGTCAATCTCGGCCTGAGACTGGAATATACCGTCCCAAACATACATATAATAGGCATCAAGCTCATGCCCTTCTTCCCTGATGGTATGATCGCTAATGTCCTTTGATCCGTATTTTTCAAGCTTGTTTTTGTACGTTTGCAGGTTTAATCCTACGGTATAGGTAAAATCTTTACCAATCCTGTCATTGTACTGAACAGCAAATTCGAAGCCCTTATTCCTCAGGGCGCCATCATTTATGGTTGGCGCGTTCAGGCCGATGTAGTAAGGCACTTGTGAACCCCTTAAAATATCGAAGGTGTATTTATTGAAATAATCCGCAGAAATAACCAGCTTATCATTAAATACATTCATATCAAGACCAATGTCAACTACCCGTGTAGTTTCCCAGGTAAGGTTGGGGTCAACCAATGTGTTGGAAACAAAACCAGAAGTAACTGTGCTGCCAAAAGCATAATTAGCGCCCGATAATGTGGACTGATAGGGATATGTTCCGATATTCTGATTACCTAATTGCCCCCAGGAACCGCGGATCTTCAAATCATTTAACCAGGAAATATCTTTCAGGAAATTTTCTTTTGAAATTCTCCATCCGCCCGAAAATGAGTAAAAGGTTCCATAACGGGTATCAGATGGCAATCTGGATGTTCCGTCATATCTGATACTGGCGCTGAGTAAATATTTGTCTTCGTAATCGTAATTGGCACTGCCATATAAAGAACTGATCGCCCACGCCGAAGATGTGCCACTGTTGGTCTGTCCGTCAGAAGGTCCCGCGTCAAGTTCTCTCAAAAAATTTGTTACATATTGAGTCCTTGATGCATTGATGTTACTGGCAGTATTTTTCTCCTGCTGAAAGCCTGCAAATGCGGAAAAATTGTGAGCTCCGATACTCTTTTTATAGGTCAGCTGGCTGTAGTAAACGGTATATAAATTATCCGAATTACCTACATTAAGACCTGGAACTCCGTCATCAAGGTTTCCGGCCGGGCTCATATCACTATAATAATACGTAGGTATGATTGGCCTGAAATCATTGAATTTGTAAGTTCCGTAATTAAATCCGGTTTTATTTTCCCATCGCAGCCCCTTGAAAAGGTCAATATCCAGTGACAAGTTACCTTGCAAATATTTGTCATCTCCTCTGGTACGAATATCCTCACCAACAATTGCCGCCGGATTTTTATTGCCCAGCTCATTGGAATAGGCTTTCTTGATCCATTTACCATCAACCTGAGCCGGATACAACGGAGATTGCGCCAGCGCTGAAAGGAATTGGTCGCCTGCTCCATTTTCAGGCGCGAGCTTTTTGCCATACCGCATCTGTATATCACTTCCAAAAGTTATCCTCTTATTAAGCTTTGAGCTTAAGCCGAGAGAAAGCGTATATTTTGAATAATCAAACCCTCTCATCACACCGGGCTGATTGGTAATACCAATACCTAGACTATAGGTTGTGCTATCTTTACCTCCGCTCATGTTCAAATAGTGATTTTGTGTATAGGCGGTACGGAAAATATCGTTAAGCCAGTTATGGTTAGGATATTTTACCCTGTCTGTGGCATTTTGATATAAATCGATCTGAGCCTGTGTATACAGTGGGGCCAATGAAGAATTGGTACGGGCTTCATTCGATAGTTGCATATACGTTGCGGAGTTGGTTACCACATCAGGTAGTTTTGTAGCAGTAGAAATGCCGAAATTGTAAGCGTATTGAATCGAAAGACTCCCGGCTTTACCTCTTTTGGTTTTTACAACAATTACACCATTTGCACCGCGTGACCCGTAGATGGCCGCAGAGGAAGCATCCTTTAATACCGAGATCGATTCAATATCATTCGCGTTCAATACATCCAGGCTCCCCGGAAGCCCGTCAACAATAACCAGAGGATTTGAACCCGCGCCACTAAAGGTGCCTGTCCCCCTGATGGTAAGCTGTACATTTTCGGCCCCCGGCTCGCCCGAGCCCTGAACAACCTGTAAACCGGGAAGCTTGCCTTGTAATAATGTTGTCGGCGAAGTGGCCACCCGTTTGTTCAGTTCGTCCCCCGAAACTGTTACGACAGCACTGGTCAACTTATGCTTACTTTGTGTGCTGTACCCTACAACGACTATCTCATTGATGCTTTTAGGCTCTGCTATTAACGTGACATTCAACTCGCTTGTATTTCCGACAACGACTTCTTTGTTGATATATCCGATATATCTGAATAACAGCACAGCTTTTTCATTGGGGACGCTCAGTCTGAACTTACCCTCTGTATCGGTGACCGTACCATTGCTGGTTCCTTTGATCAAAATACTAACGCCAATTAAGGGTTGCCCTCTTTCGTTAGTAACTTTTCCCGTTATAGTAACTGGAAAATTGTCATTTTTTGAAATTTTGGCCACTATATTGAGCCTTCCCTTGCTTTTTGCATACAATGTATCAGAAACACATAGTATAACAAACAGCAACCCGAATGTATACTTCATTAACTTATAAAGCACATTGTAGTTCCGTAAAATTTTATTCATAAATTGGTTTTTATAGAATGGTTTAACAATGGGAATCCCCCCGGGGGTATTCCAGGAATGAACAGGCGTGTTCACGACACATCCTGCTTTTTTTCAACTGCTGTTTTTATTTTTCCATAATATGGGGTTTAAGGGTTAAATCGGTTGTCTATCTAATTTGGTTTTTGGGTACCTTCACTTACCGTTATTTACAAAGGCGGTATTCGTAATCAAGTACAAAGTCTGTTAAACGACTCCAACATACCAGCACGCGTTTTGCATTAAATGGTATAATGGCAGGGACTTCTCCTATTTAATTGAGGTTCTTCTTTTCATAATATGTATCTATCGTTGCCCCTTCGGCTATTTTAAAAATGCTATCGATACTTCCATTGGCACAAACGGCAAATGCAAGGACACTTAATCAATTATTTTAAGAGAAGTGCTTCTTTATATTGGTTAAGTCAAACCTACATTAAAGCAGCTATCCAAAATTTGATTGAAATAGACTTTTTTTTGTAAAAAACCGACTTTAGTATATTTAAAACATTCATATACATTTATATATGTTCTGATAATTTGCATATTTGTAACCCAGATGATCAAAAGAAATCTACAGCATACTTTTTCACTCCTGAACGTCGACTACGTAAAGCTTGATTCGAAATGGAATTACAGGAATGTGATCAGCCCTTATTACCGGCTCTATTATATCGACGAGGGCGAGGGCGAAATATCAGGCGCAGACAGTTTACTCAAGCTTGAACCCGGTTATCTGTATATCATTCCGAGCTTCACCTTATGTAACCTAACTTGCAGTCGTTATCTGGGGCAATACTTTGTTCAGTTTTTCGAGGATTCGATCGACGGAAGTTCATTTTTCGCCAATAACAGGACTTTATTGAAAACAGAGGCCACGGAAATGGATGTTAACCTTTTTAACAGGCTGCTTCAAATTAATCCCGGCAGGGGAATTAATCGGTCTGATAACCCCAAAGTTTATGAGAAGGATATTTATTACAAAGAATATCAGGAACTTAACAACCAGCAAAACACTTCAGTATACCTGGAAACCCAGGGTATCCTGATGCTGTTAACCTCCAAATTCCTGAATCCTCAGCTATTCAAACATCCGGAGCGTAAACTTATCCCGTTAAAAATTGCGGAAACCTTAAATTATATTCTCGTCAATTTACACCTGGATCTTTCGGTGCAGCAACTCGCATCCCGCGTTAATCAAAATGCCGATTATTTTTCAAGGCAGTTTAAACAGCATACCGGAACCAGGCCCTTGAATTATATTAACGAAAAACGTATTGAGCGGGCACAGTATCTGATGGCAACGAGTAGAATATCTTATTCAGAAATTTGCATTCAAACGGGATTTGATAACCTCTCTTATTTTTCCAAAACCTTCAAAAAGCTGACTGGCATGTCTCCCAGCGAATATAAAAAACAGATGTACCTGGTTGGTTTTAATCATTAGCCAATGAGGTAATGGCAGAGGAAATATAACTGTTATTAAAGAATTTAAGATCAGTAGAGTCTGCGTAACCCCTGCAATGTTTTTATAAGCGCCGGAGCCATAAACGGTCAACGTACAATAGCTTGTGCAATCCATCCGTTTTATTTCAACGTTAACCAGCATTAAATAAAACAGTTACAATAAAAACCAAAACATAAATTTTTATTTAATAACCTGGATTCTTTTTGCCAATTCGCATTTCCCCGTAGGCAAAAAGTCGGTTTTTTACAAAAAAAAGTCCCATTAGGTCAATTATTTAGATATTATTTCAAAGAAATTTGATTTATCAATTATTGATGGGAATACATCGATTGCGGATCAACCAATTACAGATAAAGCGACTTGTCGAACCTTAATAACATTTTGGATGGCAGGTCAGTATAGCTATTTATTACCAATCACCAAATCCAATTATGAAAAGAAGAACATTAATAAAAGGCTTAGCCACAGGATTATCATCCTTATATTTGTCTAAGCTTTATGGAAACAGCCTGTTAACCCCGTACTCAAAGGCTCCTATTGCTTCCGGTCCTTTTAAACCCGATTGGGATTCATTGGCTCAATATCAGGTACCTGAGTGGTTTCGCGACGCTAAGTTTGGCATGTGGGCACATTGGGGGCCGCAATGCCAACCCGAACGCGGCGACTGGTATGCCCGTGGTATGTACCAGGAGGGCAGCGATCAATATAAATACCATATTCAAAAATACGGGCATCCTTCAAAATTTGGCTTCAAGGATGTGATCAATGAGTGGAAGGCCGAGAACTGGGATCCCAATGAGTTGGTTGGTCTTTATAAACGTGCCGGTGCGAAGTATTTTATGGCCCTGGCCAATCATCACGATAATTTCGATCTCTACGACAGTAAATATCAAAGCTGGAACTCCACCAAACTAGGGCCTAAAAAAGACCTGGTTGGCGGCTGGGCAAAAGCTGCCAAACAACACGGTCTGCCTTTTGGCGTAACGGTACATGCATCTCACCCATGGACCTGGTACGAAGTTGCCCAGCGAGCGGATAAAACCGGACCTTATGCGGGCATACCCTATGATGGCAAGCTCAGCAAAGCGGATGGCGCAGGTAAATGGTGGAATGGTTATGACCCACAGGAGTTATATGCTCAAAACCATGCTTTAAGCGAGGACAGTCTTAACGATGACAGCATGGGACGGCATTGGGATTGGAGTAACGGTGCCAGCGTACCCAACAAAGCTTATTGCGACAAATTTTTGAACCGCACCATAGAACTGATAGATAAATACGGTCCGGAGCTCATTTACTTTGATGATACAGCATTACCTCTTTGGCCGGTAAGCGATGCTGGCCTGAAAATAGCGGCGCATATGTACAATACCAGTATTAAAAAGCACGGTAAACTACAAGCGGCATTGTTTGGCAAAGTATTGAATGAGCAACAGCGCAAATGCATGATATGGGACATAGAGCGTGGGCAGAGCAACCAAATAGAATCCCTGCCGTGGCAAACTGATACTTGTATTGGTGCTTGGCACTATGACCGTCGCATATTTGATAATAAACATTACAAAAGTGCCAAAACGGTAGTACATACTCTGGTTGACATCGTAAGTAAAAATGGCAACTTACTCTTAAACATACCATTACGTGGCGATGGCACCCTTGATAGCGAAGAACGTGCTGTAGTTGAAGGTATAGGTGCCTGGATGCAGGTTAACAGCGAAGCAATTTATGGCACCCGCCCCTGGAAAATATTTGGAGAAGGCCCGGCAACAGATTCAGCGGCACCTATCAATGCACAGGGTTTTAATGAAGGCAAGGGAAAGCCATTTGGAGCACAAGATATCCGGTTTACTACAAAGGGTAAAACCCTTTACGCCACTATGCTGGGTTGGCCTGCCGGGAACGAAGCCCTTGTTAAAAAATTGGCCAAAGGTAATGAAGTGGGTAATGTAGCCAGCGTAAGCCTACTTGGAAACGATAAATTGAGCTTTGAGCAGACTGAAGCGGGCCTCAAAGTAAAACTGCCGGAACAGGCTCCGGGTAAAGATGCATTCGTTTTAAAAATAGAGGGAGCTATTTAATCGGTATATGAATCTAAAAATTTGCTACGTCCTGATTACTGCCGTTTCATTAGCAGCTCCTTCTTTTGCACAAACTTTTAAACTGGTATCGCCGGATAAAAAAAATATTGTGGAGATAAATAACCGTAACAATCTGCAATATACTGTTTCCAGCAATGGATTGACCATTATCCACCCTTCCTCACTCGGTTTCGAATTTAAAGATGAGCCAGCTATTGGCAACAGTATGACCGTAACCAATCATGTGGAACATTCCGTTAACCAAAACTGGATACCGGTGGTAAAAACAAAGCACAGTACCGTAGCTGATAGTTATAATGAACTGGAACTATCGCTGGTAGAAAAATCAGGCCCCATGCGCCGGATGAATATCTGGTTCAGGGCTTATGATGATGGTATCGCCTTTCGTTATCAATTATTTGGTGCTGATAAAATCGGCGACCGGCAGATCATAAAGGAACTTACCAGTTTCAGCTTACCGGCAGATGCAAAGACCTGGGTGGCAGACTATGGTAGTTATACATCTTCCCAGGAGAGTGAATTCCAACCCAAAAACCTAAACCATATCACAGAAAAAACAATTGCCGGCTTACCACTTTTAATTGAATTGGATCAGCATCATTACACGGCCATTACAGAAGCTAATATCGATAACTATCCGGGATTCTATATAGGGGCCCTAAAAACAGACACTGTTTCAACGGATAAAATTGACCTGATCACCAAATTATCACCACTGCCTGGTGAAAGTGAGAACGGGATTAAAGCGCGTTTCGCTAATAATCTGCTTACACCCTGGCGTGTCGTTATGCTGGCTGGTTCACCCGGTAAATTAATTGAATCGGAGCTGATACAGAACTTGAACCCACCCTGCGCGCTAAAAGATGCAAGCTGGATCAAGCCAGGCATGAGTGCCTGGGATAACTGGTGGAGCGGCGAGGTAAAAATGGACATGTCAACCATCAAGAAGTATATAGACCTGGCATCGGCACAGCACTGGCCTTATATGCTCATTGACTGGCAATGGTATGGGCCATTTAATAAGCCGGAGGCCGATATTACTAAACCAGCCCCACAATTGAATATGCCCGAGATTTTAGCTTACGCTAAAGCCAAAAAGGTTAAATGCTGGCTTTGGTTATACAGCTCTGATGTTAACCGGAATGACAATTTTGAAAAAGCTTTCCCAATTTATGAGCAATGGGGTATTGCCGGGGTTAAAATTGATTTTATGGACCGGGACGATCAGCAAATGATAAACTGGTATCGCCGTATCATCAAAACAGCCGCACAATATCATTTGATGGTTGATTTTCATGGCGCTTTTAAACCGGATGGAATCATGCGTACTTATCCTAACATGATTACACGGGAAGGTGTTTTAGGCGAAGAATATTCCAAGTTTTCAACCAGGATAACAGCTGGACATAATACCACCTTGCCATTTACCCGCATGCTGGCTGGTCCGATGGACTATACGCCTGGTGGTTTTTTAAATGTAAAAAAGGAGGAGTTCAGAAAAGGCAGTCCTACGCAGGTGATAAACAGCCGCTGCGCTGAGCTGGCAAAATTTGTGATTTATGAAAGCCCTTTTACGGTTTATTGTGATGCTCCTGAGCACATTTTAGGGCAACCAGGTGCCGACTTTTTAATGAGCATACCTACTGTTTGGGATGACACAAAAGTACTTGGCGGATACCCGGGGCAATATATCATTATAGCCAAAAGAAGCGGGAAAGATTGGTATATCGGCGCCATGACCAACGACACTGAAAGAACATTACAATTGAAACTGGATTTTTTACCATCGGGTAAATATACTTTATCGTCCTGGGCCGATGTGTTATCTGCACCGCAAAGTCTAACCCGGTCAAAAAAAGCGGTATCTGCGAATTCCGTGATCAATATCCGTTTGGACACTGCGGGAGGATGGGTGGCTAAGATCATGGCAAATAATTAAGCATAACGTTTTCCTTCAGAAAAGAAACATAAAATATAATTATCCAATCATGGCAAAGAATACAGCGCTTTTTCCTTTTATTCTGATAACCAGCTTGTTTTTTTTATGGGGTTTTGCGCATAACCTTGACCCCATATTAATACCACACCTAAAAAAGTCGTTTACGCTCACAACCGTTCAGGCTACACTGGTGGATTCTGCGGTGTTTATTGCCTATTTTTTGATGGCTTTACCAGCTGGATTCATCATGAAAAAGTATGGCTACAAAACAGGCATCATAACCGGCCTCCTTGTTTTTGCCTTTGGTTCCTACTTATTTATACCGGCAGCCAATACCCAACAGTACGTATTTTTCCTGGTGGCCCTATTTATCATTGCCTGTGGGTTAACCATTTTAGAAACGGCGGCCAACCCCTATGCTTCTTCATTAGGCGATCCCGCAGCTTCTACACAAAGGCTTAATTTTGCGCAATCATTTAACGGACTGGCTGCAACCCTGGCGCCTATCATTGGCGGACGTATTATATTGACCAAAGGCTATACTCCCGCACAATTAAACCACATGACAGAACAGGGTCGTAAACTTGCACTGGCTGCCGAAGCATCCTCCGTAAAAATGCCCTATTTTATACTGGGCAGCGTACTGGTATTCATCGCCATCCTTTTTGCCTTTACGCGTTTGCCCAAAATTCTTCACCATGAGGGGGATGCAGCCAGTAAAAATATTTTCCACGCGCTAAAGCACCGTCATTTAGCCTGGGGAGTTACCGCTCAGTTTTTTTATGTTGGGGCCCAGGTTTGTGTATTTAGTCTGTTTATTTTGTATGCAACAAAGTCAGCCGGTCTTTCAGAGGTAGAGGCAACCTACTATTTGGGTATATGTGGTGCTGCCTTTTTGATCGGTAGGTTTATTGGTACATTTTTGATGAGGTACTACAGTTCAGCAACTTTGCTGGCGATCTATGCGGGCATTAATATTTTCCTCTGCGTCATCGCCATTTTAAATCATGGTATGATTACAGTTTATGCAGTCATTGGTATCTGCTTCTTTATGTCCATTATGTTCCCAACCATTTTCGCACTGGGTATAAAAGATTTAAAGGCAGATACCGAATTCGGCAGCAGCCTAATCATTATGTCCATCGTTGGCGGCGCCGTTTTGCCGAGAGTATTCGGTTATATCAGCGATGTAACTGGTAATATTCAATTTGGCTATGTGGTGCCCTTACTTTGTTTTCATATAGTGGCCTATTTTGGAATCAAAGGCCATCGCATAGGCGTGAAGCCTGAAAATTTACCGGTTTCTCCTATCCTTTAAATTTAATTCCTTCTCATATGCAAAAAATCAATCTGCCTAAAGTAATTTTTGGAACAAGTGGATTAGGGAATTTATATGTAACACTTTCAGATGAGGTTAAATGTGCTATTATTGCCGAAAGCATCAGGTATTCTCCTAAACCAGCTGTATTTGACTCTGCCGGAAAGTACGGTGCAGGGCTCGCGCTCGAATCATTGGGTAGATCTTTAGCGCAATTGAATATAAATCCATCGGATGTACTGATCAGCAATAAATTGGGTTGGCTTCGCACTACGTTAAAAACACCCGAGCCAACTTTTGAACCGGGTGTTTGGCGCGATCTGAAATACGATGCCGTTCATCGAATAAGCTATGAGGGTATCCTGGAGTGTTATGAACAAGGGAATGAACTGCTGAACGGTTACACGGCGGAGCTGGTTTCCGTACATGATCCCGACGAATACCTTGCGGCAGCAAAGGACGAGCCGGACCAGGCACAACGTTATCGGGATATATTGGACGCTTATTGCGCATTGAATGAATTAAAACGGCATGGCAAAGTGAGGGGTATTGGCGTGGGGTCAAAGGATTGGCGAATTATCAAAAAAATATCTGATGATGTAAAACTCGATTGGGTCATGATAGCCAATAGCATGACGGTTCACAGCCATCCCCGGAAGTTAGTCGAATTTATGCGTGAGCTCGAAAAGCAAGGAGTCCAGATCATCAATTCCGCTGTTTTTAATGGTGGCTTTTTAACTGGGTCTGCTTATTACAATTACAGGTTAACTGATCCGGTAAAAGACAAACATTTGTACCATTGGCGGGAGTTGTTTTATGGCTTATGTGCAGATTACAAAATAAAACCCGCGGATGCATGTGTTGCCTTTGGACTAAACGCGCCAGGTGTTAAAAGCATTGCCCTTAATACAACCAATGTAGAGCGGGTGCCCCAAAATGTTGCTTTAGCTTATTTAACGATCCCGGCACAATTTTGGAAAGAAATGAAAGCATGCGGTTTAATTGACGGATCGTACGCTTCCGCCTACCTTTAAAAAATAAATATCACCATGAAAAGATACTGTTTGGCCCTTGATTTAAAGGATGATCCACAATTGATAGCAGAGTACGAGCATTGGCATAAGGCAGAAAATAGCTGGCCCGAAATACGCAAAAGCATACTGGATGCCGAAATTCGGGATATGCAGATCTATCGTACGGGTAATCGTTTGTTTATGATCATGGAGACAAGCGATCATTACAACGCCGAAAAAAAAGAACAATTGGACGCACTTAATTCCGTAGTACAGGAATGGGAGCGGCTCATGTGGAAATTTCAACAACCCTTGCCCTGGGCCAAAGAGGGGGAAAAATGGGTAGTTATGGAACAGATTTTTCAGCTTTAACCATAAATCATATGCGATCAATAGTTTGTGAAGAACCGGGAAAATTGGTTCTCAAAGAAATGGAAAGACCTGAAATAAAAGAAGGACATGCCCAGATCAGAATCAGAAGAATAGGTGTTTGCGGTACGGATCTGCATGCCTTTGAAGGCACACAACCTTATTTTAATTATCCCCGCATCCTGGGACATGAACTTTCAGGGGAATTAGTTGAGCCTAACGGCGCGCCGGGTTTTAAAAAGGGAGAGATCGTTACCTTCATCCCCTACTTTAACTGTGGTATTTGTATTGCCTGCAGATCTGGAAAACCTAACTGCTGTGTTAAAATTAATGTTTGCGGCGTTCATGTGGATGGAGGAATGGCCGAATACCTGAACATACCGATCTATTCACTGGTTCATGGTGATGGCCTAAGTTATGATGAGCTGGCGTTAGTAGAACCCCTCGCGATAGGTGCGCACGGAATCAGGCGGGCAGATGTAAAGCCAGGTGAATATGTATTGGTTATAGGTGCCGGTCCCATAGGTCTCGGAATAATGGAGTTTGCCCGCATTGCAGGAGCCAAAGTAATTGCCATGGATCTTAACATCAAAAGACTTGAATTTTGTAGAGATAGACTGAAAGTAGATCATATTATTAACGTTTCGACCGAAGATATACTGGAACGACTCACTGCAATAACACAAGGAGACATGCCCACAGTGGTGATTGATGCCACAGGCAGCTTGAAAGCCATTAATAATGGCTTTAACTATATGGCCCATGGAGCCAGATATGTCCTGGTCGGCCTGCAAAAAGGAGACATTAGCTTGAGCCACCCGGAGTTTCACAAGCGCGAGGCAACATTGATGAGCAGCCGAAATGCAACCCGCGAAGATTTTGAGCATGTTATTTCCTCCATGAAAAAAGGGCTGGTACAACCAGCTAATTATATTACTCATCGCGTGCCATTCAACCAGGTGACAGATGAATTTGAAAGCTGGCTTGATCCTGCAAACGGCGTAATTAAAGCAATGATAGAAGTGTAAACAAAATCATTAATAAATCATAGCTATCTAGCAAAAACCGGCAATCTTAACATAGAATTAATCCATTAAAATTATCAAAAGAATAACACCCTCCTTATGCGTTTTTATCCTTGCAATAGGCACAGTAAATTTAGCAAAGGGCCAGCAATACGTGGCTGAAGAACAAAAATCAGGCAATTAGATAAATATTGGACAATACTTCCGGAGAAAAACAAAAACGACACGATTGCCCTCAAAAAATATGGACCAAAGAATATGACGTGGACAACCCCAATGAGAGAGTGAATACAAGAAAACAAATTCTGGATATTCTTAAAGGAGGCCGTATATTTCTTAAAGTTAAACGTGATATAGAGCGCATAACTATCAATGGACTAATTGCAGTGTTTATGGGATCCGAAACGGAGTTTTTGTGGAGACACGGCTACACCTTTGAAGAGACGATTTAGGAACATATGGGTTAAACAGACTAGCGCATGGAAATTGGTGGCCAGGCAAGCAACAACCGTTTGCTCCACTAGTTTTATGACAGCGGGCATTTGTTCCTTACTATAAGTTATAAGTGATTAAAATTAAAACAATCAACACCTGTTCGTCTGCCGAAGGTTTTTTTCAATTATTTTTTCTTATCCATATATTCGATCACGGTTTCTGGCTAACAAAAATAATTGTTGTTAATGGCCATAGCGGCAGATCAACGTCAAGTTCAATTTATCAAATGGTAAATTGTTATGTGATGATGCAATTAACAATGTAGCAGGTTATTGATTTTAATGGTGCCGAACTCAGCAAATACATTGCAGGTTTATGGTTACTTGAAATCAAACCATAAAGTTCCTTGCACCGGGGTATAGTTTAACTGAATATTCTTCTGGCTTTGCGGCCCTAACTTATCTGCCGGTTGAAATTTTGTACCAATGGCACTGATGCTATTCAAAAAGCCTAAACTGCCTTCAGGAAATGGCGGATTGGTATTTTCATTTGTCGCACCCGCTGCTTTAACCGGCTTTAACATTTGAAAAAAGATATTCTCATCTTCGGTATACACGGTAAAAGGGGCTTCCTTATTTTCGATGGTAACCCAGTATATATTGGCGTGATAACCTTTAAACTCGGGGTAATCCCATCCTTCGCCGGTTATAGTGTTATTATATGCTTTATGCCAAACACCAAATTGCTGACCTTTGAGTCTATTCTTCCAAACCCGATATGGGCCCCGTCCTTCCCATTCCATCCCGGTAATTTCCCCCTCGGGATAGTCAAATGTAATGCCTGAAAAATCAAATTCTCCTTTTTGGTTATAGCTATAATTTAATTTAGCTGGTTTGCCAGGACTAAATGTCCATCTCACATTAAACTGTTGTCCACCTTCATATACCGGTTCAACAATGTAATCATATCCTGCGAAATAATGGTTTAGCGTTTTAAGTGTATATTTTGCACTCGTCAGTACAGGGCCGTTAGATAAGGAGATTTTAGTTTTTGACGTATTCACTTTTTGTAAATATCCTGTTTGGGTATCAAAATAATACGTTAGCATACCGGCCTTTATAATAAGACTTCCACTTTCCTCTGAGACCTCAATTTTAGAGGATGATCGTGCAACCCTATTTTTAAAGGTATTTCCAGGTAATTTGAGCGGCCAGGTCCAAGTGAAAATTTCTTTCTTAAACAGGTCGGTCGCGGTCACATATAGTACATCACTGTTTTTTTTGTCGGCCGGTAAATTTAGCTGCAAAAATCCTTTAGCACCCGGCTCCAGATTTACAGGTTCTGCATTCCCCTGCGCATTTGTCTTAGTTTTTAAGTGAGCATTGTCCGGAGGAGGCAAAGTCACCAATTTCCAGGTGAATGAGCATCTGTTTAAATTGGTATATATATAGCGGTTCTCGACAGCCAGTCTGCCATCAAAATTTTGGGGAATATAAGTATTTTCCAACACCACTGGCGACCATATTTCTTTGATAGCATAAAAGCTGCCTTCCTTTTCGCGGTGCGGGCCCAATATGCCATCCGGCGCGGCATTGCCCTGAATATCTATTCGCCCATTTTTATCCGTGCGTGCTACTCCCTCGTCATGGAATGACCATAAAAAGCCACCTGCGGTATGGGGATGTTTCATCATCAGGCTCCAGAAATCATCAAGTCCGGCACCATGCCCCCCGTCCTGCAAACCATGCATAAATTCTGTCGGAAAAAAAACTTCTTTACCGTATAGCACCGAATTTTCAATGTAATTATAATCAGGGTAGTGTTTGGTATCCGTTCCGTTAAATTTTTCCCAGGGATGGATAACTAATCGCTGCTGCGGATCATATTTGACATATTCCCCATCCAGATCTGTATTAAAACCGCCTTCGTTACCATTATCCCAAATAACGATACTTGGATGGTTTACATCTCTTACCACCAGTTCTTTTACCAGCTTTTTCCCAACTTCTGTATCATATTTAGCCTGCCAGCCCGTTAACTCATCCAGTACAAAAAGTCCTAGTGAATCGCAAACATCCAGAAAATGCTGATCGGGAGGATAATGTGACATTCTAACTGCATTCATATTCATTTCTTTCATGAGCCGTACATCAAGCAGGCTGATATCCTTACTCAGCGTACGACCCGATTCCGGCCATTCACTATGTCTGCAAACTCCCTTAAAAATTACTTTCCTGCCGTTAACATAAAAGCCATCATTCGGCCTTAATTCTGCAGTGCGAAAACCAAACCGTTGCTTTATACGGTGAGTCACACCTTTATCATTGCTAACAGACACCAAAAGGTTATACAAATTTGGCAGCTCAGGGTTCCAAGGAAGAATATTGTTTACTCGTTGTTGTAGTCTTACCTTCTGTTGCCCCATATGTACTGTTGTACTAAATGGCAAGCCAACTGACTGCCCGTTAAGTTTTTGTACTTGTGCGATTATCTTATAATGACTTCCTTCGCTATTCGCAAACACATCAACTGTTAATAAGCCGTTTGCTTTAGCGTCAAGAGCAATCCTATCTATATAAGTTTTAGGGACGATCTCCAAGTAAACAGGGCGGAAGATGCCACCAAATAACCAGAAATCGGCTTTACGTTCTGCTTGATTAACCGATTCATTAGAAGATCTTTTACCTACAGTTACCTCAAGCAGGTTGTCGCTATCGTAATTAAGCAAATGGGTTACATCGTATTTAAATCTATAAAAACCACCTTGGTGTATAGGGCCGGCAAGGTGTCCGTTAATCTTCACCTCCGTTTCGGTCATTGAGGCTTCGAAAACGATAAAAACATTTTTACCCTTCGCCAATGGGATTGTCTTAAAGCGATATTTATATTTACCCTGTTCTTCTGGATTTTGCGTGTCTTTATAATAATTATAAGTACCAAATCCTTGCAGTTCCCAGTTTGATGGAACTGCAATCTTATTCCAGGAACCACTTTTTTGTCCGCTGTTGATATAAAAATCCCAGTTGACCGTATGATCCTTATCTGTGCCTGATAAATATTGATATTGTGTTTCCTGGGCCGTTGCTTCTAATGCAATTATTGAAAATACCACCCATAAAATCAACGTAATACATTTCTTAAACCAACTATGTTTTTCCATTATTGCTTTAAACCAGATCATGCACCGTCAGTTTATCTTAAATATATCAGCTTTTAACTAAAAAATTCACTTATTCTAAAAATCCTTTAACAAGTATTTTCCGGTTCGTAATAACTTATCTCTTATAGATAATATAAGTTAATCCTTTTTGTGCTATCTCATAACGACCGCCCGAACTTCCATTTTTATACTACTACACTCCTGTACAATTACAGTAATCTTAGCATTGATAATCCATTTGATTTATCTTTGGGTAATTCCTCTCCATTCATCTGTTCTGAAAGGCACAGCTGGTAAACCATCTTTATTAATAAGGTTGCAAACGGGATTATCGGCCCAGGCGTAACGTACAGCAACCGGAACTTCTACCTTATCCGAGCTTACAATTACTTGATCGCCTTCTATTCTCGCTGACGCCCAATAAAACTTTTTATCATTTCCGGCGATAGTAAACCCTCGTAACGTGGCACTGTCCCTGGTTGCAAGCCCCGGGCCTGTACAAGTAAAATTTATAATTACGCTATTGCCTTTAATAACATGTTTTTTGTAGAGAGGACCTGATGCGCAGATATCATACCTGTATGCTTTTTTTTCCGCCACCAGTGCTAATCTGCGACCAACTTCCTGTTTATTAAGTGGATGGATACTGTTAACCTCCCCGATATCTATTGTACAGGCCATGCCTGTATTTGGCTGTGATAGGGTTAGTGCCTGTGCTTCTCTTAATTCCGCCCATTCGCTTTCAGCCGGAAGCAAATCCGTTTTCCTGAAATTAGCCAACTGTACATATAAAAATGGTAGATCTCCCTGATGCCATCGCTGTCTCCAGTCGGAGATCAGCATTGGAAACAATTTTCTGTAATGGTATGCAGCCGAATCATTTGCCTCTCCCTGATACCAGATAAATCCTTTGAGCCCAAAAGGAATCAGCGGATTAATCATAGCATTGAACAGTAATGCCGGGTGATACTGATAATTGCGCATTTTAGGAATTGGTGGCTCCATATCTTTTTTATATAGCCATTTTTCCGCCAAAGAAATCTTCAAATGTCCATTAGTAATATAAATATCTTCGGCCGGAGGATTTAACCCACCGCCTCCCCACAGCATGGCTATTCTGAGTGAAACAACGTTTTCTCCGTGTTTAACGAGACTGGAAGGAATTGTATAAAACTGCTTTCGATCGTTATTCCAAATAGATCTGCATATTTCAGCGCCGTTGAAATAAAGCGAATAGTTCATTTCAGGGTGACCAATATTGAGTACCAAATCTTTTCCTACAAAAGAAGGCGGTAGCTCAATTTTTTTTCGCAACCACATTATACCCTCATATTTTCCAATCCCAAAATCTTTCACCAAGCGGGGCATCTCTACGCCATTCCAATCAGTGTCCTTAAATTCCGGCAAAGGAGTGATCTTGTCCGCATTTTCCTGGGGATGATAAACGATATCCCAAAGTCGTATCATATCCAGACTATCCTTCAAAAAATCATGCTTGGTAAGTGTATCATCGCCTAATGTTTTTGTCCTAGTAATTGGTGAGGTAAGCAGCATTTCTCTGCTTGTCCATGGTTCAATTGGTGTTCCTCCCCAGGTGCTTTGAATGATGCCAATGGGTACATTTTGCTCCTTATGTATTTTACGGGCAAAATAATAAGCTACTGCGGAGAATTGTTTCACGGTATTGGTATCACATATTTTCCATGTCCCTGCCAAAATATCCTTTTGAGGACTTAATGCCTTATTCTGCTGAACGATAAGAAAGCGGATTTGAGGATAACCGGCTTTAGCGACTTCGCGTGGAGCGTCTTGTGCCTGTTGTACTTGCCATTCCATATTGGACTGTCCAGATGCAAGCCAGACATCACCAATAAGCAATCCTTTAAGTTTGATTGATGATTCCGGCTTGCCAGAATATGCTACTTTAAGATCATAGGGACCGCCGGCCTTAAATTTGGGGAAGTACAACATCCATTTACCTTGTCGATTTACTTTTATTAACCTAGTTACCGTACCGAGTGTTGCTACAATATGTGATCCAGGAGTGGCATTTCCCCAAACAGGAATTGGTATGTCTCTTTGTAGGACCATATTGTCTCCAAACACCTTTGGCAGGGTTATTTGTGCGTAACCATTGGTTTTTAAAAAGTGGAAAATTAAAAAAAATATGAATAGGATTCGTACTTCTGCTTTCATCTGTTAGTTTAATTCGGTCCAGCTAGCCTCTTATGATGTGGCCATTTTAACTTTAATCATTACCTTCTACAGTTCTGTCTGTATATTACTGTTAATTTTGCACTGATTGAGACACCAAGTATATCTTTGATATCCAATTTATTAATCAGATAACCAAGGCAAATAATCCTGGTCAGTGTTTAATCAGGTTTAGAAGGATAACATCATTTTCCCGGATATCAAATTCTTTGGAGTACACCGCTTTGGGCTTTATTTCGATTTCCTGTTTTGTCACAGGAGAACCATTTTCTTCTTTGAATTTTTCAACCTGCTGCTTGTTTAGCTGCCCCGGCCAGCCCATATCCATATAGCGGGTGTAGGCATCATTCACCCGGTAACCTACTTTATAAACCTCCATTGTATATTTTCCGGCAGGTACATGCGACAGGTTTATTTTCACTTTTCCCTTCGGCTTGGCGGGCAAATCTTTGATGTAATAAGTCTGGTTATTGACTGAATCGGGTAGCGTATAGGTATAATCCCACAATAACGCCTGGACACCTCCCTGATCATTTTTGCAAACCCAAGAACGTTTGTCGGTATTGGCTAACTCAGTTCCCCCCAGTTTATTCATGAATTTATAGGAGTAAAAAGCCGGCTTGTTTATGCCCTGTATACTGAGCAAGCCAAAACCTCCGTGAAAAGGGGTATATCGCGGCCCCGGCTCTTCAAACACATCGGTAAAAACCCAGTACGACATAGAATTTGCCGCATTGCCAACTTGTTTTAATTTTTCCAGGATATAGGCTGCTTCATGATAACTATCATGTATGGGATCTGCCGGAGTGTAGGACGCGCTCCATTCTGTATAATGCAGTTCCAGGCCTGGCAACGCTGATTGAGTAATTTGTTTACGGGTATTCAACACGTCACCGCTCACCGCCAGCGAATCTTTGCTTAACACCGTTCCCGAATTTCCATATTCATCCAGGAAACCTTGTTTTACACCATAAGAGTGGGTACTAACGAAATCAATCGGGATGTTATTTTTGCTGCAATGACTGATCATCTCAGGAATCCAGGCTGCACCGGCCGTAGCCGGCCCGCCTACTTTATATCCGGAATTTACGCTCTTGACCGCTTTTACCGAATAATCGTATAGCTTGAAATAATCTGCTTGCGTGCCCGTCCAGAAGCCAGGAGATAAGTTAGGTTCATTCCATACTTCAAAATACCAGGTTTTTACTTCTTCGGCACCATATCGTTCTGTAAAATGCTGAACCAGGTTGGTGATCAGTGCCTGCCATTTGTTGTAATCCTTTGGCGGGGTAACATTGCCTCGCCACCAAAAAATTGTCTGGTTTCCACTGGCCAGCGCGTTAGGCATGAAGCCTAATTCTACAAAAGGTTTTATCCCGATTTTATGCAGAAAATCAAAGAGCGCGTCTACATACATATAATTATACTGCGGATTGCCTTTTGCGTCCTCTGTATACACCGCCATGTCATCGGTCAATAGCCCATGCATGCGGATATATTTAAAACCGCATTGCTTTCTTACATATTCCAGTTGCTGCTGCCAGTCGGCGCGCAGCCCTTCGTTTGCCCTGCCTGCGCCTACACATGCGTTAAACATGGGATTCAGCTTACCAGAACTTTTGTTAAAATCCACATTGATCACTCTCTGGCCATTTACATTAGCCAAGAAAACGAATTGCGAAACCACCAACACCCAAATTATTTTTTTCATCTGCTTTGTTAATACTTATTAAAATTATTCTGTCCACACGAGCACTCCGGCTGGCTTTAGTGTCTTTTCGCCTATTAGAATTTTTGCCTTATCCGGCAGACTTACAGGATAATTTTCTGACGAATAATTTAAAGCCGTATAAAAGCCGTCGCGCCAGTAAACAAAAACACCGGGAGGATAATCTTCCGTAGTTGCACCGTTATCTTTATAAATCTTTCTTAATATGTCTTTTTCTAATTTGGAATCATCCGTATCTACGCCGATATAGGTTACAACTCCTTTGCCAATATGGTGTTCTACAACCGCAGCTTTCCCTTTATAGAACTGGTTGTTATAGGTAGCAAGCACTTCGGTCCTATCATCCGGCGTAAGCAAATCTGCCCAGCTATGCCATGGATAATGATTTGAATCCATCAATATATCGCCCTTACCATAAGATGAAAGCATATCCGTCTGGCTTATATGAGCGCCAATCAGATTTGATAAGGGCATGGCGGTTTCTCCTTCCCAAAAATGGCCTCTGCGGTCTTTAGTACCAGTGCGGCAGGTAATAACCAAATGGCCGCCTCTGGTTACATAGTCATTCCATTTTTTTATCAATGCAGAATCGATCATCTCATAGGCAGGAACGATTACGACTTTATACTTTGACAAATCTGCCGTTTCCTGGATAACGTCAACTGGCGCACCCAATGACCTTGCGGTTTTCAGGTACTTTACCGGGTAATCCCAGGTATTCCATTGCCCAGTCTGTTTTTGTCTGTCAATGCTCCAATAATTTTCTACATTCCACAGGATTGCGGTGGAGCGCGCAGCCAGCTTCGCGGGCATACTCATACCTGGTTTATACTGCTTCCTCAGTTCAGTCACTTCTTTCATGAACTGCATATAATCTTTACCGCCCTGCGAGGCTGTGATACCATCCGTTTGTATTACACCGGCATGATATTGCTCTGCGCCATACAGGATCTGCCGGAAGCGGTACGAACAGGCTATCTTTCCTCCTGCCGCAAAACTATGATACAGCCATAACCGAACGGTACCCGGTAAAAGCAGTGGATTATAACTTCCCCAATTAACAGGGCCGGGCTGGATCTCCAAAACACCTGACACACCACCAACAGATTTGTAGTATTCTGAAGCGAAAAGAACGACATCGCTGTTGCCTAAACGGAAACCTGATTCACCGATATTATCACTGCCTCCATTTGGATACGCGGTGTATGCGGCAAAATCCAGTTTCTTGGTACGATTAGGGTCCGAACCCGTGCAAACGGCAGTATAGTTGGTGGTCACAAATTGCGCCTTTGAAACGTAACTGCGTAAAACATCTGCCTGAAAGTCAAGAAATCCGGCTTGGGCATCAGCCGAATATCTTTTAAAATCCAGCAAAGCATGCGGGTTATTGCCCCACCAGCCTACCAGGTTGGTATTGGGAATGATGACCTGATCAAAACTGTTAAACCACTGACTCCAGAAGGCGGCTCCCCAGGCATTATTTAACTCGTCAACGGTTTTGTATTTGTTTTTCAGCCAAGTTCTGAATGCTTCCTGAGATGAGGGACTATAGTCGGAAACAGCGCCAGGTTCATTATCTATTTGCCAGCCCATCACATTCTTGTTCTGCCCGTAACGTTTGCCCATTTCCGCTACTATTCTTTTCACGTAACCGCGAAATTTAGGATTAACTATCGATTCTAATCCCCGCGTACCATTTTCCGCGCGGATATAATGGCCATCCATTACAAATGTCTCCGGGTAGTTTATCCGCATCCATGTTGGCGTGGTGGCAGAAGGCGTACATAGCAATACTTTGAGGTGATATTTGGCGCACAGAGCCACCACTTTGTCGAGCCAGGTAAAATCAAAGCGCCCTTCCTCCGGTTCCATTTTGAACCAGGCGAATTCTGCCAGGTGAACAAACTCAAAACCCATCTCTGAGATTGTCTTGATGTCCCTTTCCCATTGGCTTTCACTCCAATGCTCGGGATAATAATAGATACCCGTTGTCACCAGATCCTTTTCCGGAAAAAACTTGTTGGTTTCCTGTGCTTTTAAAAATGACCAAGGAAGTAAAAAAGCAATAATAATTAGGGTTATAAATTTTCTCATCTGAGGCAGATATAGCATCAACCGGCGAGGAGCTTCCTTGCCGGTTGATGCAGGCAAACTAATACTTAATACTTATATCCTTTTCTTTTGAACAGCCACTGGTTGCTAAACCCACTGCCAATTTGCACAATGGTTAATTCATTCTCGTTTAGTTTAGCAATATTATATACCGTACTGTTGCCACTTCCCTCACTGATATCAGCGCCGGTAATTTTCAGCGTTTTATTAAGCGTATCCAGTGTAAAAACACCTTTTGTCTGCCCTTTACTTGCTACTTTTACATAATTAGCATTTCCGTTAATGTTAAATGTCATCTCGTCATTCAAATCAGCTCCCAGACCAGATGCGGGAACCTGCCACCACTGCGGAATAACCGCGTCTTGAGGGCCGTTTCCACGAACCCAACCCGAGGGGTTATCAACAGCCCATACCCAAGTCTTGCCAGCCGTTCCATTCGTAAGCAAATTCCACAAGGGGCTTTTAAAATAATTAGCATCATTTTTTGAAACGCTGACTTTTACCGAATCCGCTGTCGGCCCACCTTTTGAATAGGCGATGAATTTAATGTAAAACTCTCCAGCAAAAGGTAAGATGGTTGTGTCTTGCTGCTTGTTAGAATTTCCATTGCCAAAATCCCAGAATGGAATAATACCAGGAGTATTGTTTTTTACGATAATCATATTATCATATCCTTGTTGTTGGGTAACTGAAAACTTCAAGTCTGATTTCGCAATGGGTAATCCAAGACTTGTTCTATTTTCTTTCGGACTGCAAGCGGTTATCAAATAGGAAACCCATATTAATAACCCGATGTTCTTTAAAATTTTCATTTTTCTCTACTATTGGTGATATCAAGTGGATTAATAACCCGGATTTTGTTTCAGACTTCCCGCTGATAGACTGATCTGAGTTTGCGGTATTTCTAACAAACCTTTTGTTTCTGTGCGAAATGTAACGTTGAAATCGGTACCCATGCCGCTGTTATCAATAGCCTGTTTTGCAACTGTCATGCCTTGTCGTAATAAATCCCAGTAACGCTGCCCTTCCAGGGAAAGTTCAAAACGGCGTTCATCCATGATCAGTTGAAGGCCGGCAGCATCAGTAGTTAAAGTTTTATGATGATTGGCATCCTGAAAGGCACGGTCCCGAACTTTGTTATAATAACTTTGGGCAACAGAAAGATTAGATGATAAATTTAATTCCGCACCCATCAAAAGCACATCGGCAAAACGTATCGCTACGTAGTTATCATAGTTGTCTATCTGAAAATCACCACCCATATCTTCCGGCTTTCCCGCGTTTAACGGCGTATATTTCTTCCAAAAATAACCGGTGTATTGAGATTGATCTCCCACGACATATTGACTGGCCAAGCTTTCGCCAGAAATGGAAATGATGGAATTGGCGCGGCGCGGATCATCAGCGGCAAAAGCATTCCATAATTTAGGGTTTACAGTTGCAAATCCCCAACCTTTATAATATGGTAAAAGTACCTGGCTCCTGATTCCGATTAAAACCTGCATTCTGTTACCGTTTTGCTGGTTATAATCTTTTAAACCTAAATAAGTATATTGCACATTAAAAACACCCTCTACATTGTTCTGACCTGCAAAATCCGCCCCTCCGGATGATCTCCACAGGTTGGCGTATTTAGGTACCAGGGCATGGCCGCTATTATTGATCACATCATCTATTAGCTTGATAGCATCTGACTTGGTTACTTGCCCAACAAGGTCTGTTTTAGCATAATAACCAGTGTAATATAAAAACACACGGCCCAAAAGCGATTCCGCGGCCCATTTGGTAGCACGGCCGTATTCTGCAGTAGGAATAGAACTATAGGGAGTTGCGGCTAAATCTGCCACAGCTGATTTCAAGTCGGTTGCAATTAATTTGTAAACCTCATCGGGATTGGCCTGTGGCTGACTATATTTACCAGGCTCGACCGGGCTTGTGAGTAAAATTACATTACCGAACATTCGCACCAAATCGAAGTAAAAATAGGCGCGCAAAAAATGCGCCTCTGCTATATACCTGGTTTTTAAGGCTGCATTGGCCCCAAAATCAACCTTGTCTATATTTTGTAACAGGACATTAACCCGGTATATCCCGGTATAATATTTTGTCCACGCATCTATATTATGATCAGTTAATGGTTCAAAACGATCCCATTGCCTTACATTGGCATCTCCGATTCCCCCTCCACCAAAGCAATCATCAGAGGCAATCTCGCTGGTAAGGGCAATATTGCCAAAGCCACTCCAGTCAAGCACACTGTATGCCGCTACCAGTGCCTGAAAAGCATCATCGGGAGTTTTATAAAAATCGCTGATCCCTTTTTGATTAATCGGAGTTGTATCCAATAACCCCTTTTTACATGAGCTAACCGACAGTAAAAAAACTATTACATATATTAATTTTTTCATGATCATTTTCCTTTAAAATTTTACACTTAAGCCCAGCATTATTGTACGCGGCTGAGGATAATATCCTAAATCAGTACCTGATGCCCACCCATCATTACCATAACCCACTTCCGGATCGAGACCTTTATATTTGGTGAACGTAAACAAGTTCGTTCCGGATAAGTAAAGACGAAATTGTTGCAGGGGCAGGTTTTTCAAAAGCCCCTTTTTAAAGTCATAGCCGATATTGATGGTTTTGACCCTTAAGAAATCTCCGTTCTCAATGTACAGATCAGAGAATCGCCCATAATTATTATTTGCTTCATCGGCCTGGGTCACCCGTGGAATGGTATTAGAGGTTCCGGCGCCTGTCCAGCGTCCCAAAATGGCGGTCGTATAATTAGCATAGTACCGGTCGTTAGTACGAATACCGTTTACTATCTGATTACCAGCTACCCCATTCAATTGTATAGAAATATCAAAACCTTTATAACCTGCATTTAAATTAAACCCATAGGTTTCGTGGGGGTTTGGATCACCCAACATGGTCTTGTCGTTTGCGTCAATTTTACCGTCGCCATTTAAATCAACGAAACGAACATCACCCGGCTTAGCGCTAGGTTGAATTAAGGTTCCATTTTTAGCATATGAATTTACATCCTGCTGTGTCTGGAAAAGGCCATCAGTTTTTAAGCCGTAAAAATAACCGATCGGGTAACCTACTTGTGCCCGGTAAAACTCATCTGTGCTGGCAGTTAGAACACCGGTTGCTCCATGTATTATTTTTTCCGGGTTAGCGATATCAGTCACCCGGTTTTTATTGTAGGCTATATTTCCACCGATACCAAATGAAAGATCCCCAAATTTATGCTGATAGTTAACGGCCAGTTCAATACCCTTGTTTGAAACATCGCCACCATTAACTGTGGGGGCACCTGTGCCTACAATGGCTGGCACCGGAGCCACAATAAGCCAGTTCTTAGTCGTTTTGTTGTACCAGTCAAAAGTGACGGTAAGGTCTCTTAAAATAGTGGCGTCGAAACCGACATCTGCCTGTTGTGAAGTTTCCCACTTCAAATCGGGATTAGGTACTTTATTTGGAACCGTCCCCGTTGATTTTACACCATTAAAATAATAAGAGTTGTAGGTAGAACTCACAGTCGCCAGATAGGCATAATAATTACTTGTAGGCACATTATCATTGCCGTTCTGTCCGATACCTGCCCTGATCTTAAGGAAATCAAGCCATTTGACATTTTTCAAGAATTCTTCACTCGTTACAACCCAGCCAGCTGATACTGAAGGAAAAGTAGCATATTTATTATTCGAGCCAAAATTGGTAGATCCATCACGCCGTACGATGGCGGTTAACAGGTACTTTTCATTATAGTTATAATTTATACGACCGAAATAAGAAAGTATGTTGTGCTCAGGCACCGTAATTCCGCCAAATGCTTTCTGGGTTGCGTCATTGGTACCATTGTCTATGATGGCATGGTTAAAATCCGGAATAATCAAATCCTGTTTACTACCGCTTACATAAAAGGTCGTCTCCCGCAACACCGTTGAACCAAGCAATGCGGTAAGGTTATGCTTGCCAATTGATTTCTGATAGGTCAGTGAGTTATCCCAGTTTGTGCGGGTGTTACGGTACAAACCCATGGTAGCTGTAGAATTCGTATTCTGATTATTAGTACCCAAGGAATAAACAGGTATAAATGTATTGGTGGAATTATAGGATAGGTCGAGCCCGTAATCTGATCTGAATTTCAACCCTTTAAATATGGTCGCTTCCAAAAACACATCGCCCAATAAACGGTCGGTGATTGTTCTGTTATTATTAGTGTAGTCCATAGCGGCAACTGGATTCACCTCTTCCGGGCTAACGGTTGAAATTCCATATGTTCCATCCGGGTTACGAACAGGAAAGGTAGGACTGGTATTGAGCAACCCTTTGATCGAATTACCATAAATATTTCCTGTCCCGATGCTGCTTTGCGTGCTATGGCTATAAGTCAGGTTCTGACCAAATTTGATAATATCTTTATATAAATCATGACTGGAATTAATACGAAATGATATTCGTTCAAAATTGGATTTACCGGGCAATCCGATAATACCATCCTGTTTTTGATAAGATAAAGAGGATGAATACGTCGACCGGTCATTGCCACCAGAGGCACTAACGCTGTAATTCTCAATAGGAGCATTCTTTTGTGTAACTGCTTTTTGCCAATCGGTTCCTGCTCCCAATTGGTTGAGTTGGTCAAGTGTATACATTGGCGCTTTCCCAGAATTCACTGCAGCTTCATTCATGATGATGCCATATTCGTGAGCATCCAGCAAATCCAATTTTTTTGCCGGATTCTGTAACCCGTAGTAAGCATCGAATGAGACTTGCGTCTTACCGCTTTTTCCTTTTTTGGTGGTTATTAGTATAACACCGTTTGCTGCTCTTGTACCATAAATTGCCGTTGATGCAGCATCTTTTAGTACGTCCAAGGATTCGATGTCATTGGGGTTAAGGCTTGAAATGTCATAGGTCGGGAAACCATCAACTACGTATAAAGGATTTGAATTACCAATGGTACCAATACCCCTTATCCTTACTTTTAAAGCATCTCCAGGCTGTCCCGAGGTGGATGTTACTTGCACACCAGGCGCCTGCCCTTGCAAAGCCTGATCCACGGTAAGTGTATGATTTTTGGCCAAATCACTTCCACTAACATGTACAGTAGCCCCTGTTACCACTTTTTTCACCTGGGTTCCGTAACCAACTACGATAACCTGATCTAAAGAATTTGACATGGGAGTCATTTTTATGGATACTTCATTGGCTTCACCCACGGTAACTGATAGTGGCTGAAAGCCTATATAAGTAAATTCGAGAATATCTCCGGTTTTAGCCTTGATATGGTAGGCACCTTTTACATCGGTAATCGTTCCGGTCGTGGTTGTCTTTATTTTAACCCCTACACCGATTAGCGGTTGGTTATCATCGGCACTAATTACGACACCGGATATCGTCCGCGATGCCGGTTGGGCTAATGCGGAGCCTTGCGAGATCATAATGAAGAACAGAACGAAAAAAAGGGAGGCATATCTATTACAAAATAATTTTCTTTTCATATAAATTAGGTAATGATTTATGATTGATTGGGGTCTATATATAATTACTTGTCAATCGTCATGGCGGCAGATTTCCTTGCGTAATTTTTTCGGTTGGCTGATATGGGAAACAAGGATATTGGAAATACCTTTCCTGATTTAATGAGTGTGCAACTGGCATTAATATCATTTCAATCGATTGCGCAACTAATGCTACCTTATTTCCGTTAATTAAAATGACATAAAGCCCATTAAAATGCTTTATATACTCCATTAAAGTCCCGTGGTTAATCTTGAAGTTTCTGAATAAAATAATTGGTCTATTGTGAAAGTGAAGGTATTACCGGTACAGAAAAAACAAGGGAACATTTGTAATTATTGATGTAACAAATGTTTATTCACATTCAAATATCTAATTTTCAATAATATACAAATGCCATGATAATGTTTTCATCATAAATCACCATTGTTTTGCCCTTGTGCAATATCAAGAAAGCGATGTATTATTTTGATTTACTTTAAACTGATTAATCTGTTATTCATGGTGATTAGCTCTTGCTAGGGACCCGTTAAGGATAAATAAAATATGCAGCAGTTATATTTTATTTATCCTAATGACAGCCGGTTTTAAAATAATATATCGTTTTGTAATTGATCAATAAGGAACAGGTGTTAATCCATGCGATGTCGTTTAACACGATATGATCATTGTTTTGCAGCAAGAGTTGTTTTACTAAATACAGTGTTACACTATATATTATATTTTCACGCTTATTGCCTTCCCCGAATAAACTACTTTCTTATCTCCCTTAATTACTGCGTCGGCGTTTGAACCATGTTCGCCGTTTACCAATACTACATTAAAGGTGTGGGTTTTCTGCATTCCGGGAAAGCTCCCTTTTGTATCATTAATACGCAATTGGCGCAGTTTATCGTTCCATGTCAATGTAAAAGTGGCACTTTGCCCTTTTTCGTAATTATAGTTATCGTTCTCATCCTCATAATATACGAACTGTCCGTTCGCACCTGGATAAATACGCAGTTCTATATCATTTGCCGGTTTTTCGGTCGCGTATTCCATTACCGGCCCCATGGGGATGATTGATCCTGCCTTTACATATAGCGGCATGATGTCAATAGGAGCAGCTGCAGCAATGGTTTCACCACCATTGTATATTTTCCCTGTCCAGAAGTCGTACCATTTGGTCGTCGCGGGCAGATATACATTGCGAGTAGTTTTACCAGCAGATGCGTTATTTCCGGTATACAGCTGTTCGGTCACCGGGTTAACCATAAAAGCAGGGCCGAACATATACTGATCGGGGATATTATATACCCCAACGTCATTTCTGAAATCAAATGCCAAGGAACGCATCATGGTATAATTTTCCTGGGTAACTCTGCCTGAAAGTGAGTAGATATAAGGCAGCAAACGATAACGCAACTTATCATATTTTAATAATATAGCCTTTGTTTTATCATCCCAGTTTTTGGAAAACAAGGCACGCTCACCCTTACCATGTATACGGAATATAGGGCTAAATGCACCAAATTGAAACCACCTGGTAAATAACTCACGATATTCTGGTTTCGACCAATCGGGAGCCCCCCAATTCAAATGATAACCGCCGATATCTGATGTAAAGTACGGTATACCCGATACACAAGAGTTAATGCCCTGCGGGATCTGCTTTTTGAACGACGCAAATGAACAGGTAATATCAGACGACCATAAGGTGGCCGCATTTCGCTGCTCACCGGCAAATGATTGCCTGATGAGAAAGAATGCCCGTTTACCAAGAATATCCCTGCGCCAGCCTTGATAAATTCCCTTGGAATGCTCCAATGAAAACGTATTGAAATAGTCAATTCCTCTACCAGGAAAATAAGTGGTTTGGCGTCTGGCGTCTAATAATGTTCCATTATCGGGCTCGCATTGATCAACCCACCAGGCATCCCAGTTATAGTGTTTTATTAAGCTGTCACGCGCCTGTTCCCAATATAATTCGCGGGCTGCTGGATTATGCGCATCATAATAATTATCAAAAGTATGTGTTACAATATTATCCCAGGTTATATCTGTCATCCCGCCCATTTTTTGCAAGGCGTCATAGTTAGGTGTACCTTTACCGAACACCGGCCATATAGATATCATCCCATGAATATTAGATCGATGCAACTCATCTATCATGGCTTTAGGATCTGGATAGCGTGTTGGATTCATAATGTGTGACCCGATGGGCAATGGATCCCAATAATACCAGTCCTGTACAATCACATCAACCGGGATATGGTTGTTGCGATAATTGTTTTTTACAGAGATAACCTCATCCTGACTCATATATCTGTCCTGTGACTGGAACAGCCCAAACGCCCATTTAGGAAACATGGGTGCTACACCTGTTGTATTACGGTACAAGTTAATGATATGATCGAAATCCGGGCCGTAAAAAAAGTAGTAGTTCACCTCCGTACCACTTTCAGATACATATTTGAATTTGGTATTATTTGCTTCTGCTCCATAAAAATTAGCGGCAGAATAATTGTCCCACATCAATCCGAAACCTTTTGTCGACAGTAATACAGGGATAGCTCCTGTCATGTATTTAATCGCCAAGTCCTGGTTACGGCCTTTGTAGTTTATCGACAGCGAATCGGTTGGGTGGCAGCCTAAACCAAACAATGCCTCATTAGCCGGGGAATTGAATTGGGTTGAACAATTGTAAACCCTGATCCCAGCTATATTGGCCGCAGTCATTGTTTTATTTTCGCTTTTGGCTTCTGAGGTGATTAACTGCCCGTTTTTAGTTAAATAGCTGATAGCGTTACTTGCTTTATCCACTACCAGCTTTAGCTTATCCGTAGTGATAACGATTTTTTGGCCCTCATCGGATACGGTAAAGGGCACTTGCTGTATCCAACTATTGTTTACTACCAGCGACTTTTTTGTATTAAAAGAATTTAGTACAGTGTATTTAACTTCGATTATATCTGATGCACATATCTTTATTTTGAGCATACCTTTATCCAAATTGAAGCTTACGCCGTCTGCTTCTTTTTTAAAGTTTACAATCGTTGCATGAGCCTCTGGCATATTAACAGCGCACATCAGTATAAATAATGACGCACATATTTTGCTGAGTTTGAAATGTAATTTTTTGTATAGCATAATTGGTTTAAATATATTTTCAGGTTGAATTTCTTAGTTAGAGGTGATTATGTCGCCGTAAAATATGCCGCGCCCATGGGTACCTACATACACTCGTCCGTACCTGCTAGGGTCGCCAGAAATTTGCAGGATCAAACCCCAACGATGCTTTTCGTCATTAACGCGCACCCATGTTTCACCCTTATCATCCGATCGAAAAATGCCATCTGTCCCGTTTACGATACCGGCTAAATATAGTGCCGGATAAGTACTTTTGGGAGAAGCCTTGCCAAAGCCAAAACCATGAATCTCGGTAACACCGCCTACTCTTCTAAACTCGGCAGATCCATTGTTACTATGATATAACCCGTCAAAGTTCGCTACCCAAAGATCTCCTTCGCTACCCGGCGCTGCATATAAACGGTCCTGTCCTCCGCGAATATCACCACGATTCGAAGTGCGGTCAGGCAAAGCATTTGGCCAATTGAAGTCCTGTTGGGTAAATGAGTGGCCATTATCAGTACTGGTATAGAGTTTTCCGTTAAACAGATCCATCGCATAAAATTTAGCATCGTTTAGCGGATCGGCTATTACACGGGTATTATTGGGTAAACCCTGTATCTGTTTCCAGCTTGTGCCCTTATCATTGGTAATATAAGATGCGCTTCGCCGTGGTGTCCATATCCAGCTATTGCCTAAAGCTGACACACAAATAAAGCCATGCTTGCTGTCTGTCTGAGGCTCAGCTGTTGTCGGCTGCCAAATTTTGCCACCATCCATGGAATAGCCGATATTACCATCACCAACCTTCGTCCCTTCACCGATCCGAACAACTATATCACTGTTTTTCGCGGCACAGGCTACACCATCAGTATTAGCGAAATGTGGATTTATAAAATTTCCGTCAGGCGCAGGCTCATCCAGGTCATGATGTACAAATCCTCCGTAATCGCCTATTGCCGATATTAAAAGGGCACCTTTCGGCGGGCTTAACAGCTCCAGTGCGACGGTCTCTTCAATACCTTTATTCTTTGTCCCCCACATGCTGGGTTTGCCTTTATCAACATCCGTCAGGTCAAAAGTTTCATGTATGCCATAACCTGTAGTAAATAAGGCGTGGGCAGAATCAAATGGATCTATCTCTATATCAAACAGCCAATGTATCCCGGTACGCGATACATACGGGGCGTCCCTATAGTCGAATTTTCCACGGTTGCTGCCTGTAAATACTGGCTTCCATGTACTACCCGCATTTAATGTCCTGAAAATATCATCGCCCCCGGCTTTACCATACCGGTGAAATGTGCTTACTATAATAATTTGAGGATTCTGTGGGTCGACAGCAACTGCAGCATAGCCAAACCCCAATTGGTTTTCAGGCCGAGGTTTTACCGGTGTAATATTTGTCCACTGGTCAACATCCGCAGTATATTTATATACAGCTCCATCTGTCATCATATCAGGGCCCGGGTTGGAGCCGTAGGTGATATATAATACACCATCTGCTGATAACGCAGCGTGTGTCGGCATCAGATCGGTCGGTTCGCCAGGAACTGCAGCCCAGCTCGCCCCACCATCTGTACTCCTGAATAAATTCTTTACCCCTTTTTGTGAAACCCCAACATAAATAACGTTGCTCCTGGTACCGGCCCTGCTTTTCGGGTCAAATAAAACGAATATAATTCCGTTCGGACTTGGGTGATAAGTTGCTTTGGATTTCATCATGGTATCTGACACAGATGACCTTATTTCCGGAAAATTGTTTACCCGATTCCATGTAATGCCGGCGTCCCCGCTTTTCCACAGTCCATCTAAACGCGTTCCCATGTAAATAATATTGCCATTGTTGGGGTCTACAGCCATGCGTTCGCCATTACCTCTGCCGTTCTCATTCCCTCCCATCCTGAAGGGAACATCGGTCCGCTTAAATGTTTTTCCCCTATCATCAGACCGAAGTATGGCATTAGGAACTCTGATAGAGGTATAGGTACCACAAGCCATATATACACGATTGGGATCATGAGCATCCAAAGCGATACTTTCAACGCCCATCAGGTTGCGATCTCTGTAGGATACCCAATCAAGAAGTGGCTCCCAGGCTTTTATAGCCTCATTCCATTTATATGCACCGCCCATGTCGGTGCGACAATATAGAAGATTCTTTGTTGTAGGATGGTAGATAATGCCATCAACAAAACCACCGCCACGTATTTGTACGCTTTTCCAATTGTAGGGATGACCGGATTTCTGAGCATTTACCGTTATATTAAAATTAATAACGATTATACATAGTAAAAAAAAATGCGTTTTCATGTGCATATAATGAAGGATACGACAGTGAAAATGCCTGATGCTGCCTGGTGCATTAGTGACAAAAAATTATTTAATAAACCAACTACACCAGACCTATCTAAACGGGAAGAGAGCCGGTGTGCGAAGTGAAGGTATCAGGCTTGGGGTTAAAACAGAGGAACATTTGTAATTAAGAATGTAACAAATGTTTACCATTTGCAAGTACCTGCATTTCAGAGCATTATAAATAGGCATAAGCATAAAATCTAATAAATGGCGGTACTAAGCAGTAATTAGGTTATAATTAATCACGTAGTTTAAGTGTCAAGGATAGGTTGATAAAACAAAATCAATTTATGACGAGACTCAGGATACTTGAGTTTGGTCCTGATGCTGTTTCCGCTTTTGAATAACAAATTCCGAGGGGAGCATATCAAACTCTTCCTTAAATGATTTTGCGAAGTACTGCGGCGTGTTAAAACCCACCTCATATGACACCTCAGAGATATTCATTTGACTATACTCTAATAAATACGCAGCTTTTTTCAATCTTAACATCCGGATATACTCAACCGGAGATCTGCCGGTTATCAATAATAGCTTTTTGTAAAGTGTGTTACGATTCAGGCCCAGGTATTTACTGAGCTCGCTAACGGACAGTGCAGGATCTAGCATATTTTTATTAACATACTCGATAATATTTTTTATAAATTTCTCATCGGTAGACGGAATGGCAGGTTCATTCAATTTAAAATCAAGCTGACGGGTATAGGTCTTTTTAAATGTGGCTTGTAGACGTAAAAGATTTTTTATTTTGGAAGTGAGTATCTCAAAATTAAACGGCTTGGTCATGTAGTCATTTGCCCCTATCTCCAGGCTTTTTAGTTCCTCTTCCTCACCGATCAATGCCGTAAGTAATATGACCGGAATATGTGATGTCCGGCTATCATTTTTTACTTTAACACATAGATCCTTTCCACTCATTTCAGGCATACTGATATCACTCACGATGATATCCGGATGCAGCGCGAGCGCCTTTTGCCAGCCCTCCTTCCCGGTTGTTGCCTCAATAATATGGAACAGCCCTACAAGATTATCTTTTAAATAAAACCTGAAATCTTCATTATCCTCAACCAATAAAACAGTTTGTTTACTATTTACGCTGCTAAGGTTTTTTGTCGCCACTTCAATACCAGGAAAGGTGACCACATCGTCTGCCTCCTGATCAACCAGTACATTTTCTTCAGCGCCGTGTAAGAGCATAGGCAAGCGTACAATAAAACAACTACCAAACTCAGTATCACGCTCCACGAAAATTTCGCCTCCATGCATCATAACAAATTCTTTGGTAATTGCCAGGCCGATGCCGCTGCCCTGGTTCAACATGGAGCCAGGAAGATCGTTTTGAAAGAACCTGTCGAATATGCGTTCTTTCCTGTCTTCCGGAATTCCTATGCCGGTATCCATTACTTTAATTTCAACATATTTTAAATTAGTTTCCGATCGTTCAGGAACTAAACTTAGCAACACACTGACATGGCCTCCTTTCGGCGTAAACTTAAAAGCATTTGAAAGAAGATTGAATAATATCCTTTCTATCTTATCATGATCAAAACTGGTTTTTAAAGATTCTTCTGAGGTATCAAAGACAAACCGGATACCCTTTTCTTCGGCTATATCGATAAATGACAGGCTCACATCTTCAATAAATTTAATAATATCGCCGTGCCGGGTATGTAACTTTAGTTCCTGCACCTCCATTCTTCGAAAATCAAGTAATTGGTTTACCAGATTCAGCAGCCGTCTGGTATTTTTGCGTACCATGTTCAATTGTTGCTTTTGACCGGCATTGACAGAATCTCCCAACATTTTATCAACCGGCGCCATGATAAGCGATAATGGCGTACGGAATTCGTGGCTTACATTTGTTAAGAATTTGGTTTTTAGCCTATCTATCTCATACAAACGCTCAACTTCTTTCCTTTCCTGCTCAATAATGCGTTCCACTTCCTTTTGCTGCTGCTCAGCCGCAAACTTCCACTGTATCTTTTGTATCCCCCGCCGGCGAATGACGAAAAGTCCACCTATTATAACGATCAAATAAATGGCATATGCCAATGTCGATTTCCAGAATGGGGGCTTTACGTTGATTTTTAAAGAGATGGAGTCGGTATTCCCAACAGCGTCCCTATTGATGGCACGCACCATAAAAGTATAAGTTCCGCCATCCAGATTTGTGTACGTGGCTTTGCGCATAGTATTTTCAGCGGTGATCCAACCTTTATCAAAACCTTCTAGCATATACTGATATTTTACCTTCCCCGGATTAAAAAAATTGAGCGCGGCGAACTCAATCGTAAAAACGTTTTCATTGTGATTAAGTGTAACAGCCCGTGTCTCTGAAAGTGCTTTGGATAGTATAACATGGCCATTTATAGCTTCATCCGCAGCTACACTCTTGTTAAACAACAGCAAATCGGTAAATATGAGTTTTGATTTATTGGTATTGGGCTTTATAATCAATGGATTAAACAGATTAAATCCGTGTCCGCCACCAAATATCAGCTCGCCCTTACTCGTTTTAAAAGCGGCATTTACATTAAATTCACGCCCCTGCAAACCATCTGTTTCGTCGAAGTTTTCAAATCGGAAATTATACCTATTATCGGTACCCGTTAAAATAATACGGCAAAGACCATTTGATGTACTCAACCAAATCATACCGCTATTATCCTCCAGGATGTTTTGTATTAAATTAGCGGGCAGGCCATTTTCTTTCTTTAATGATAAAAAGCGGTTTGTTTTTACATCAAACACACTCAATCCATAACGCGTACCTATCCATACCAGACCCCGGCTATCCTCTAAGATACAATTCAATTTATTAGATATAAGTGAGTTGGGATTATTATCATCATGTTCATAATGAACTATATGACCGCTTTTTTTTATGATTATGTCAATGCCCCCGTCGCCACCCACCCAAATATTACCTTTCTTATCTTCCAAAATAGCAGACACGAAGGTTGATCTTATTTGCGTTTTATTGTAAGGGCGGGTGAATATTTTTTTGAACGGATCGAAAATATTTAGACCTCCAGCGAGGGTTCCGATCAACAGGCGATTTGATGAGTCTTCAACTATGCTCCATACCCTGTCATCTGCAATGCTTGTTGCGATGTGATCGTCATGACGATGATGGGTAAATACCTTGCCGTCAAAACTGTCTACGCCTCCGAAATAAGTACCTATCCACAGTGTTTGGTTGTGGTCCAGGCACAAACTCACAATTATATCATTACTAAGGCTGTTGTTATTTTGCGGGTCATTTTTATAACGCGTGTATTTCCCTGTTTTGCGGTCAAGGTAGATCAAGCCGCCACCATTTGTACCAATCCATAGATTGCCCCGCTTATCCTCCACAAATTTGTCAACATCCTCAAAGTCCAGACTTGAAGGATCAGAGGCGAAGTGTCTGTATAATGGAAACCTGATAATATTTTTATGATAATAGCTTATGCCTTCTTTAAATGTACCAGCCCACATTATACCTGTATTATCCTTATAGAGTATTACACTATTTTGTTTTAACGATTTGGCATCATCTTCCCTATTCAATAAATAAATAACCTTAAATCCTTTTTTATCAATAAGATTTATCCCACCATGATCCGTTGCCACCCACATCAGGCCTTCATCATCCTGATAAACATTGTTGATGACATTTACATTTAACCTTAGCCCTTTCGATGCTTTATCAAAATGGTTCAAAATATTCTTCCGCGGATTTAAATAGTACACACCTAAATTTGCTCCTGTTGCATAAATCCATAGGTCCCCATCAATATCGGCCATTATGGAGTAGGTAAATGATTTGACATTATTTAACTTGCTTAATGCCTTACTGGTGTAAGTAATTTTGTTACGAGCTATATTGAGCTTTTCAATGACACCTGTATCGTATATGAACCACATATTCCCCAGGTTATCTTCCGAAATATCAGTTACATTATTGGATAACAGGGCCAGTTTAGCACCTTTGTCACAACCATAATAATAGGTTTGTTTATCGGCCGGGTCATATCGGTAGACACCTGAATTCGGGTATATAAACCAAAAATTGCCTCTCCTGTCTCTTTTTATTTTACTCATACCGGCACCTGGCAGCTTCAATAACCTGATCCATGATGACACATCGGCACTGAACTTTTCTGTAGCCATATTGTAGATGCATAGGCCAGTGCTGGTAATTATCCACAGATTCTGCCCTGGTCCTTCGAAAATATTTTGAATATAATCATCGATAACCGAGTTTTCATTGTTTGCAAGGTGTTTAAACACCTTAAAGGTATAACCATCGTAACGATTAAGTCCAGCGCCGGTACCAAACCACATAAAGCCCTTTGAATCCTTGTATATGCAATTGACCTGATTGTGAGAAAGGCCGTTATTGATATCAAGATGCGAAAATTGATATTTGTTAATTTGCGCATTTGAATTGCATAGTACACAGATAATCAGAAAGGAAACTAAGCTTAACCGCATGAAATTTATAGTTGGCCATCAAATTTATAATTTTAAACTTATCAGACTAGTATATATTGGTTTTTTACTGTTTTATTAACACTTATAAAAACTATTTAGCAAACCTTAAGGCTTATAAGTTTTTGTTAACGCTTATTCTATTTTTATACTAGCGAAGCAAAAACAACCAGTTAAAATTCCCTTTTCCAGACCGTCAGTCTGCTGCCGGAAAATTTTCGGGTACAGTTGTGGGTAAATCTGAGTTAAATCCTCTTTCTCCGACCAGGTCGGTTGCTTGCATTATTTCACCGGGGGGCAGTGCTACCGCAAAATTCACAATTATACGAATTGAAAGAATCCGGTTTAAGCAGGAAGGTCAACTAATTAATTGTATAAATTACAATAATTAATATTTTTCATTTACTTTTACGGACTTACAAACCTTTATTTTCCGCAATTACTCAATTCAATTATGAGAACAACAATTACAGGAATTGCTATTCTTTTTTTCTTTGCCGTTCAGTCATTTGCACAGGATTTTCAGCGAACGAAACAGGGTATAAAATTAAATTCACAGTTCATGGATATTGAAGTCCGGTTTTATTCTCCAACTATCGCCAGAGTCATAAAATCACCTGAGGGCACACAACCCAAAAAGGAAAGCCTGTCCGTAATTAAAGTTCCTGAAGAAGTTGAATTTACTGTTAAAGAAGAAAATCACATTATACATATAAGTACCGCAGCTCTGCAGGTTTTTGTAAATGCAGAGACCGGCAAAGTTTCATTTGCCGATATTGCAAACCATTCGCTGGTTACCGAAAAAGATTATGGCGCGCAGTTCACCGAGAAAAAAGATGCAAATAAAATCGCCCATTCGGTAAGGCAGGCTTTTTTGCTTGATAAAGAAGAGCCTATCTATGGACTTGGCCAACAACAAAATGGAAAAATGAGCCAGCGTGGCCAAAAGGTTTATCTTGTTAATCAAAATACCCGGGTTTGTATTCCTTATATCCAATCTGTAAAAGGTTATGGCATATTCTGGGATAATTACTCGCCGACCACCTTTAATGACGATAGCCAGGGGACATCTTTCGATTCCGAAATCGGGGAATGTATTGACTATTACTTGATGTGGGGAGGTCCAAAAGACGGGGTTGTGGCTCAAATTCGTGACCTGACCGGACAGGCCCCTTTAATGCCCTTATGGGTTTATGGATACAATCAGTCGAAAGAAAGATATAAGACCCAAGCGGAGTTGCTTGAAGTGGTAAAAAAGTATCGCGACCTGAAAGTACCGCTGGACGGTATTGTTCAGGACTGGCAATACTGGGGAAAAGACAGCCTGTGGAACTCCATGTCATTTGACCCGGCTACTTTCCCTAATGCAAAGAGTATGGTAGACCAGGTGCATGCCATGAATGCGCATCTGTTTATTGTCGCCTGGCCAGGCTTTGGGCCTTTGACCAAACAATATACCGAGTTCAAAGAAAAAAATATGCTTATTAATTTTGATACCTGGCCGCCGAAAAGCGGTGCTAAACCGTATGATCCTTACAATCCGGCAAGTCATGCCATTTATTGGGATTACCTAAATAAAGGCGTTTTTTCTCTTGGGACAGACGGCTGGTGGCTAGATTCCTCAGAACCTGACCATATTAACATAAGTGATAAAGATTTCGATCAACCTACTTATTTGGGATCGTTCAGGAGTGTGATCAATGCTTTCCCTCTGGTTCACGTGGGTAGTATTTACGATAGCCAGCGCGAAAGTGGCTCGGGCAAACGTGTCACCATTTTTACAAGGTCGGCATTTGCAGGTCAGCAAAGATATGCAGCAAATACCTGGAGCGGAGATGTGGCATCCAGTTGGAGCACATTAGCAAAACAAATTCCGGCGGCTCTAAACTTTAGTCTTAGCGGGATACCTTACTGGAATGCGGATATCGGCGGATTCTTTGCAGGCGATTTTATCGCAGGCGGAGGTGCCAAAAATCCGCTATTTCAGGAATTATATACACGTTGGCTTGAGTTCGCCACGTTTACACCTATGATGCGATCTCATGGAACCGATATTCCAAGAGAAATTTATCAATTCGGTCATCGTGGTGAACGAACCTTCGACATCATTGAAAAGTACATTAAATTAAGGTATAGCCTACTGCCTTACAGCTATGCTACAGCCTGGAATGTAACCCACCATTCCGGCTCATTTATGAGAGCACTGTTCATGGATTTTGGCAACGATAAGCATGTATATGATATCGGAAACCAGTATATGTTTGGAAGCTCGGTTATGGTGATACCCGTGACCAGTTCGGGCGCAACAGAGCAGACCGTTTATCTTCCAACGGGTTCATTATGGTATAATTTCTGGACAGGTAAAAAAGAGCAAGGCGGTAAGACTATCATGGCAACCGCGCCGATAGATATATTACCGCTCTACGTAAAGGCAGGTGCGATCATTCCATGGGGACCCGAAGTTCAGTTTGCAGAGGAGAAAAAATGGGACAATCTTGAAATCAGGATCTACCCGGGAAAGGATGGCGATTTTACACTTTATGAAGATGAAAATGACAACTATAATTATGAAGAGGGCAAATACACAGAGATTCCTATGCATTGGAATAATAACAGTAAAACCTTAACCATAGGAAAAATGAGAGGTGATTTTGCTGGTATGCTGACCGAAAGAAAATTTAATATTGTCCTGGTAACAGAAAATAGAGGAACCGGAGCAGAACTAAGCAAAAAAACAGACCAGATTGTTCATTACAAAGGGGTTAAACTTTCTATTAAAATTTAGGTTTGATATCATGACTGAGACACTGTTTGTTATAGCAAACAGTGTCTTTTCCATATCTTGATGACAAATCCCAGAAAACTTTTTTATTGACCAGGTGTTTAGGAGATTTTCTAAGATCGATTTGGCATCATCGGTAAGTTGAAATAGCAATTAACCCTTTCGCGTTATAGTGATCTTATTTCACCGGCCTATTTTAGGAGCCCAGTCAAGTCCTTGGTCTAAATCTTCGTCGGGGTTCCTACCTTTTTTTTGATCTTGTTCTTGCCTTTTTGGTTCCTCTTCTGCAACAAAATAAGTTTTTAATAAATCAAACAGTTGCGCGGCTGCCCCCTCCCTAAAGGTTGGATAGTATCCCACTATTTTAGCAGTAGTCAACTGTTCTTCACTTAGTCTAGGCTCGGCGGTTGGTTTCTGCACCGCCGCTGTTTCCGGTAAACCGTGTGTTTCTGATTGGGGAGTCATTGCATTTTCGTTAGTGGTTTCATGCGTTGTCGTTCCTGCTTCCCGTTTCTTTCTTTCGGCATCCAGCCATTCTTTAAATTCAGTTTCGGACTTTTTCGGTTTGATGGCGGTTTCCGTAGTGTAGATCAGTTCCATTAAAAACTTTTCCCGTAGCTTAACCGATTCGCCCAGGTCCTCACTGAATTTACTGCTTACCTCGATCTCTGCACTATCGGATTGCAAGCCATTTGCAATAAATAAATATTCCAACCTAACAGAAAAAATAAAAGAGCGGTTGTAAACCCTTGTCATCTCGGAATAGTTATCATGATAGTAGCCCCAAAACTCCTTAAAGCGGTTACGGACTTTAGTCAGCTCGGCCAGTTGGATTTGGATAAGTTCTTTGTCTAAAGTCATCAGGTCGATAAAGGCCATATCTTTCAATACCCTTAATTCGCTCCGGTAGGAAAAGCTGTCATAGTATGGGTCTGGTAGGTTAGATCATAAACCTTGACTTGCTTCTTTTCATTCGTTCCCCACTCCATGTGAAGATCGTCTTCGATAACACGCAGGTCGAATGTTTGAATACGGGTTAAAAACTCTTTCAAATGCTGCATAATAGGTAGTATGTAGTTGAGCAAAGTTACTTAATATCCCTATTTGTCAAACCAATTCAGACCTGACAATCCTATGTTGTTTGTGTGTTTTTTGTGAAATTGTGTGAGAAATGTGTGAGAATAAAAAAACCCCACTCGCCAGAATGGGGTTAAATCGTTGATTTTGAGGCTCCCCTGACGATACATAACTTCAAAAACACAATTGATAATGTGAGAGTTATCGTCCAATTATCAAAAAATTCCAATTCCAATATAAACTTTTAAACTGCTTAAAGCAAATCAAATAACCTCGCAGCCTTTATCACTGGTAAAAACAAGCTAAAGGCAAGCACTGAATCCAGTAAAAGTTTTTTCCATGTATGTAATGTTGTTTTATCAGTTAAACTTTTCTACCCCTTTAGTACTGACCTTTATGATATCGCCATTTGCATCAAATTTTAAACTATCCAAGCAAAGCTGCCTTAAAACAAAAGATTCTTTCTGCCGAAAAATACGATGATATAAAATATAGCGCTGACCCTTATTTAAAAAAGAGGTGTGATGGCCGGGGCCTATAACCGTGCTATCAGCCGAGGTGCTTAATATAACACGGTGTTCATTTTCTTTAAAGGGGCCAAGCGGGCTGTTTCCTTTTGCATAACCTACCTGGTAGCTGGCGTCGATAGCTCTCCCTTCCGAAAACATGAGGTAATAAGTTCCGCTACGTTTAACCATATGCGCCCCTTCAAAAAAATGAGGGGTGCTGATATCCTTAGGTGTGCCATCAAACGAAACCATATCGCTTTTAAGCTGTACGGCCATGCAATGCCCGTTTATCCAATGATATCCCGATCCCCAATACAGGTAAGCACTTCCGTCGGCATCAATAAAACAATCCGGATCAATATTATGAACTTTAGGGTAATCTGTAGATTTTACCATTGGCGAATTATCCTTTTTCAGGTTTTTCCAGGGGCCAAGCGGTGTATTGCTTACACCTCCCCATACTTCTCCTCCTATCGCTACATACATGTAAAACTTGTTATTCTTGCCTTTTACTACAGATGGTGCCCGAATCATTTCATCGAGCGAGGATTTGCTGGTACAGGGCCTGTTTAGTTGGCCAGTTAATATGATGCCTGATAAACTTAACAAAGTCGGTTGTTTCCAGCACCGCCAATTCATTAGCACCCCACGGATCAATGGTCGCATAAATAAAGTACCGGCCTTTATCTTTAATAATCGTTGGGTCCGCAAAGTAGCCGCCGGTTATAGGGTTTGAGATCATTTGCTTTTGAGCCCAAACGCATTCACACAGTAACATGGTTATAGCAAATACAAAAAACCGTTTCATCATAACAGTAGCCTATTTTATTTTTAATTTGATCAGGGTTTCGGGCATCCCATCGGCTTTTGCCGAAACCATAACTTCTTCTTTTGTTTCCCTTGCCTGTATAACCGCCAATGCCAAGCCATTAAAAGCATATCGGTAATTAACCTTAAAAGAGTCGTGACTTAACGGATCGCCATTATCAACGCCGGCAATAAAGGCATCCCCGATAATCTTGAAGGTTATTTTATTTTTAGCAAAAGGAACAAGGTTACCATCTTTATCCAACACTTTTGCCGTGATGAATGCAAGGTCTGCGCCCCCAGCTTTAAGCATACTTTTATCTGCCGAAAGCTCAATTACAGCTGCTGCGCCGGCGGTTTTAACTTCGGTTGATAAAACTTCGACGCCATTTTTACGGGATACCGCTTTCAACGTACCTGGCTCATATTTTACGCGCCACATGACGTGCAGATCATCGCCCTGCTTTCTTTTGATTCCTAATGATTTTCCATTCAAATAAAGCTCTACCTCATCGGCATTATTGTAATAGGCCCAAACATCTATAGTTTTTCCCGGTTTCCAGTTCCAATGCGGTAAAAGATGTAAAACCGGCTTATTTGTCCACTCGCTTTGGTACATGTAATAAACATCTTTAGGAAAACCTGCGAGGTCGACAATGCCGAAATACGAGCTGCGTGCAGGCCATGTGTATGGCGTAGGCTCACCCAGGTAATCAAATCCCGTCCAAAGGAACATACCCGACAGGAAATCATATTTTTTGATAATCTTCCAGGTTTCTTCGTGGGTTGATCCCCATGGCGCGGAAACGTTATCGTAAGCCGAAACCGTAAAATCTGCATTCATGGGCTGTTTGTCCTCGTCAGACCAGCGACGAATGCTATCGCTCGGCATATCATAAATGCCCCTCGTTTCCAACGCTGATGTTGTTTCTGTACCGATGAATTTTTTATCGGGATAACGCTCATGAAAACCGACCAGGTCGTTATGATGATAGTTATACCCTACCAGATCGATAGCTCCCGATTTAATGATCTGATTTTTAGTATCAGGATGATTGTTGGCCGCGGTAACCGGCCGGGTACTATCCAGCTTATGAACTATCCCGGCCAAATCTTTAGCTATACGGAAACCGCTGCTATCACTTTGCTCAGGTATTTCGTTACCGATACTCCATATCATTACCGATGGATGGTTACGGTCTCTCAATACCTGGTCTTCCAGATCGCGTGCATGCCACTCTTTAAAAAATAGGTGATAATCATATTTTTCCTTAGCCTTTTCCCAGCAATCAAAGGCCTCATCCATCACTATAAAACCCATCGAATCTGCTAGGTCAAGCAGATCGGGCGACGGTGGATTGTGGGATGTGCGGATAGCATTACAACCCATTTCTTTTAATATTTTCAATTGCCGTGCAAGCGCATGTACATTTATGGCCGCGCCAAGGCAACCCAAATCATGATGCAAACACACGCCTTTTATTTTTACGTTTTTTCCGTTTAGGATAAAGCCCTTATCGGTATCAAAATAAAAATCCCGGATCCCTACTGTAGTTGTGTAGGTATCCAAAACAGCATTGCCCGACACAATTTTAGAAACCACTTTGTAAAGCGCAGGATTATCTGCCGACCATAGCCTCGGTTTTAATACTGCCAGTTCCTGTTTAGTTATGGTTAGTGTATCGTTGATTGATAACAGATTAACAACCCGATCGCCAATTGCCTTACCAGCCATATCACATAGGCCGGTTATAAGCTTATACTCACCCTTTTTGCCGCCGTTGTTACGGATGGTAGTTTGCACAGAGATATTTGCGTTGGCTTCACTAACATTGCTGGTAGTAACAAAAGTCCCCCATTGATCTACCGCTATTTTGTTAACAGTAACTAAGCGCACATGCCGGTAAATACCCGATCCGGAGTACCAACGTGAATTGGGCTGCATGGAGTTATCAATCTTGACAGCAATGATATTTTTTTGTCGTCCGTATTTTAAATAAGGCGTTAACTCGTATCTGAACGAGATATAACCATTAGGCCTGAAGCCGAGGTGATGACCGTTTATCCATACATTACTTTTTTGATAAACACCATCAAATTCTATATAGGTCAACTTACCCTTACTTCTATCGGGAGCTATAAAGGTTTTCCGATACCAGCCGATACCGCCGGGTAAAGCACCGCCTTCGGGCTTAGCCGGGTTATCCTTCCTGAATCTGCCTTCGATGCTCCAATCATGCGGCAGATCGAGTTTGCGCCATTTGGTATCATCAAGACCTACACCCTGTGCTTGATTCACATCACCTAAATTAAACGACCAGTTTTTATCAAAATTTATAACCTGCCTTCCAGGTTGGTTTTGCGCACAAACAAAAGCGGCAGGCAGCAGTAAAATACAAAGGAGGAGATATTTATATTTCATGTTATTTATAATAGTATTAATGAAATGACCAACGGATAAACCCCACCTGCTGTTAGGTTAGATTTTCAGGAAGATCTTGTTCCGGTACAAAATATAAAGCAAGGTTAGCTGTATAAAAACCACAGATATAGCCGACCATACCGGTTGCCAGTTTTGAGACAGGTGGCTGATAATCCCTCCAAAAAAATAATTGGCCGTATGCTGAAAATCTACCATCCCCTCTGATGCGAGGTAAATGACTATTGAATTCACACCGATAAATACAAAAGGAAAAGCCCATTTTCGCCAACCGGCAACATCAATAATGAGATAAAATGCGGACAGAAAAACACAGCTCCAGCCGCCAACAAACAGCACAAACGAACTGCTCCACAAGCGTTTGTTGATTGGAAAGCCCACATTCCATAACAAACCTAAGCCTATCAATACAACACCAGCAGCAAATACCCCCATTCCCTTTTTCCACATCGGCCATTTCGCGTTATCGTACTTCAAAAACTGCCCTGTAAATATGCCCAACATGGCCGTGCCTATAGCAGGTATGGTAGATAGCACCCCCTCAGGGTCATGCACTTTATCATGCAGACGACCGGGAAGCAATAAGCGATCGATATAAGATTCCAGGCTGCCATTCATGGTTAAAACACCCGCGCCGTAACCAGGTACAGGGATCCACTCCATGGCAGCCCAATACCCCAACAACAAAAAGGCAAACCATACAATCTGCCCACGAGTGCCAAAATGGAGATAGATGATGCCGGCAAAAAACCAGGCCAAACCAATGCGGCCCAGCACGCTGGCAAAGCGGGTATTTTCATATCCGTTAAACTTAAACAGCCCGTTCACCACCATGCCTAAAAAAAGCAGGATGAGTGCCCGCCTAATCATGGATACATAAACTTCCTTTTTGGCAGCGGTTGGTAAAAGATATGGTTGAGCAACACCGTGTTTTCCGGCTTTACTCCCCATGGAATATGGCATGGACACCCCGGCAATAAACAAAAACAGCGGGAAGATCATATCATAAAAAGTGATGCCGTTCCATACCGTATGGTGCAACTGGCCCGACATCCACACAAAAACCGGCCAGCCTGTGGCTTTGGCAACAGCGTGTATAACACGTTCCCCACTCATGATCCAAAACATATCAAAGCCGCGGAGGGCATCTAACGATAATAGCCGGGCTGGCTTTGAAACAGTTTTTTCAGGATTAGCTATTGGTGTACTTAAATTGCTCATATCCACTATTTAAGATCGTTACCCATATTTGCCCGGTACTTTTCATATAGTTGCTGCACTATCAGCGTGCTGCTGCCATTAGGCGCAACAGGATAAGTTTTTGATGAGTTAACCCATTGCCACTCCCAATCACTTATTGATTTATCGAACAGTTTAAAATCTGGTTCTTTGCCTGTTTCAAGCGAGGCTTGTAGCACCCCGAAAAACTTTTGCCAACGTACCTTGTAAAAATCGTTAAGCAAACCGCTCCACTGCCTGCACGAGTATTCATGCAACGGGCTATCTGCCCCTCCCCATAATGTGATGAGGTTGCGGGCATTTTTTTCATACAGTGCTTTTTCGGCGGGGTTAGTACCCCAGGCGCGGGCATCGGCTATCCAGGGGCCAAGCATAAAATCCTTTTGAGTAGCAAGCAGCTTGTCTATATCGGCTATTAAGGCTAAGTATTCGTTTGTGTATTTTACAAAGGCTTTATCATTTTTATCCTGGTACGCCTTGATCCATTTTAACTGAACCGGTCTGCCGTAGTTGGCCAGCACCTGCCGCGTAACGTCAACCAAATCATAATTAAAACCGCTGCTTTGTTTGCATAGTGGGATCGCCGCAACTATTTTATCCCAGGCGGGGAGCAGGTCCTTACGGTTATAATTAAGATGGGTGCGTGTCCATACAGCGGCCGAATCAAGCGTTGGCCGCCCTGTAATGATAGATTCAGCCCCATCGCGGATATCCTTGCCGTTAAAAACGGTCGTCCGCAGTATTTGCCATGCATCCACTGCTTCTTTGCTTTTTACACCATAGCGGTTAAATACATATTGAGGCAACCATTCATCAAGGTTAACGGGTTTGTTTTGCCACGTGTTTTGCGCCATTAATTCATACAACACAGGCGTTTGCTGAATGGCCTCCATAGTTAAGCCAATGCCAATCATCTTACCCGAAGCAGAATCTGCAAGGGCCTGCGCAGGTTGAGCAGCCACAGCTTCGATACGACCGAACAAACTATTGTTGCCGCCATAATTATGCAGCATATTCCAGATCCATGGTTTGCCGTAAAATGCTTCGGTACGTTTCCAAATCGGCTCGTAATCGGTGTTCAAGTCAAGTACTATCATATGATCATTAGGCACGGCATTTAATAGCGCTTTGATCTGCTCATTTTTCCAGAACTTCCGATCGCTAAAAAATAGCCATCCCTGCATCACCCAAACTGCCTTTGGATCGGCACCTTTCATACCATCATAAACCCGCGCACTTAATTCCGACAGGAATTTAGGATCGTTAGATGGCGGTTCGTTCTCATTAAAAGTATCTGCCGAGTACAGGTGGTCGGTTCCGTAAACCTTGGTTTGTTCCTCTATAAACTTCTTACCTATCTGCGCAAACAACGGATCTTCCGAATCAAGGATATAAGTATCAGCAAAGCCATTGTTCCAGTTGGTTTGTTTGAGTTTGGCCTTAGGATAATGTTTTTTAAACGACGCCGGCACATGCCCGGTAAAGGCAGGGAGTACCGGTTTTATCCCCAGTTCGCGCTCGCGCTGCAATATTTTAACCTGCAAGTCGCGGTGGCTTGTTATCCAGGTTGTTGGTAGTGGCCCATCCCAGGCATCAACATTACCCATATAAAACCAACCAAAATATGCCGGGCCTGTAAAAAACTTTTGCATATCATGGTTGCTGAAACCCATCGATTTATAAACCTTGTCCCAAACATATTCCTGTCCGGTAATAGCCAGCGGCATATTAATGCCATGAAGCGCCATCCAGTCAATCTCCTTTTCCCAGCGTTTCCAGTCCCACCAGCTCATGCTGTAACTGTACGTACAATAGTTGAGGTAATACCGGTATTTGTAAGGGGTCGCTTTATGCACCTTGGCCGCAGGCATAGGCAAATTAGCGGGTAACTTCAGGTTTGAGCCGTTCCAGGTAATTTGGCAATGCGTATATTCGGCAAGGTAATGATACAGGGCCGACGCAATGGCCACGCCATTGTTACCCCTTAAAATGATCTTCCCTTTTGCGCCTTCTACTTCAAAAGCATCTTTAGCTTCAGTTACAGGAAGCGGCTGAACGATAAATTTTTGAGCGGCAGCGGGCACAATCCTTTTAATTAAAGCGTACGATGACTGTACATTTAACTGCGCTACGGTTTTGTTTGCCATACAGCACATGCTGCACAGCAGTATATAAATAAAAACTTTGGGTTTGCAGTTCATTTACTTTGATGTTTTAATATCATTGGGTTTTTATTACGTGGTCCCGTTTATCGGCAGGCTGTATATCCAACAGCTTATTTACCTTCACGTTGTTCAATAACAGTAAGGGTAAAGTTTTAAAACCGGAAACATTTATCTTTTCGGCAATAAGCCCGTTCACGTCATCAAAAACAAATGGTGTACGGAAATCATACCCGGTGTAATTGACGTGTATGTTTTTCAAATTGATACCTTCGGCATGCCTTGCGTAAAAAGCGGATACAGGCAATTCGCCAAACATCGAAAACTCGGGGTAGGCAGATATTTGTTCAGGCACTTTGGATAACGAATCAATATTAAACCATGCTACCTTCTTTTTAGCTACGGCAGCATAGCTGATATCAATGCCCTCCAGCGTAACATTGCTCACCGGCGAACCGGGAATACCAGCAACCGACATCGGAAAAACATTATGCGCAAATTGTTCGGGTGGCCCTTCCATATGGTAACCAGCATCCGGCTTTCCGGCTGGTATCCCGGCTTTAACATCGGCAATATAAATCCCACTAACCGAACCTGCCGCTCTTAACTTTTGACGTTTACCTAATCGTATAAAAATGGCGTTGCCGGTATTTTTCGCTACTACATGTCTTATATCAATATCTTCAATCACACCTCCGTCAACCGATTCGATAGCCACTGCCGAACGGAAAGTATCATACACCTCAATATTACGAACCGTTATTTTTTTAAACCCACCGAAGGATGCTGTACCCATTTTAAATGCACTCGCACTTGAGCGGATCCTGCAATCGGTAATAACAATGTCTTCGCAAAAACTTTTAGGATCGGATGATTTTAAACAGATACCATCATCAGCAACATTAAAAAAACTGTTGGTAAGCTTTACCTTTTTGCAATCTACCAGATCGATCCCGTCATTGTTTAAAAACGTGTTGCTGATAACCTTTATATTATTGATCAACATATTGGTACAAGCCCGGTATTCCTGTATCCAGCACAAACCATTTTTGATGGTCACATCACTAATCTTCACATTATCGCATTGTTTAAAAAATATCAACTTCGGTCGGTTATCTTCTTCTGGCCGCAATTGGTGCCACTCGTTATAAGTTTTCCATTCTTTGTCTTTAAGCTTACCGTTTCTGAGCATCCGGTATATATCTTTCAATAAAGCTTCGCCTCTGCCATTTATAATGCCTGTGCCGGTGATCGCTATATTTTTACAGCCACTTGCTACTATTAAAGGCGATGCTTTTCCCGGGCCATAGGCTATACGTTTAACAGTTGCTAATAGCTGTGCGTTTGGGGCTAAACGCAATTCGACATTTGATTTCAGATCGATAACACCTGTTACAAATTTGCCTTGCGGCACCAGCACTATGCCTCCACCCGAAGCTGTACAATTATCAATAGCTTTTTGAATAACATGCGTATTATCGGTTTTACCATTACCCACCGCACCCAAAGTGGCAATATTGAAAACCTTTTGCCCGGCTTTAACCTGATGGATGAAAACTGTAACACAGGAGAACAGAATGATAACAAATGCAGATCTGAGTTTCATATGAAGATATATATTGTTACTAAGCGAATGAATCAGGCGACGGAGAATACCCCGTCGCCGGTTTAGTCCAATTGAACAATTAGTACCCAGGGTTTTGAACAAGCGCTTTATTTAGCTGCATCGCCGATGTCGGGATCGGAAAAATACGGTGTGCGGGGTTAGCATCTGTTTTAAAACCCCAAGAACTTTCGTATTTGCCAAACCTGATCATATCGTTTCTGTGCCATGATTCCCAGGCAAATTCCCTGCAACGCTCTGCATAAAGGTCATCAAGCGTAACGGTGCTCCATGCAGCCGATGTAGTCCGCTCGGCACGTAGGGTGTTAACCAATGTAAGCGCTGTTTGCCCGAGGGTAGTTGCCCCTCCCCTCAAAATAGCTTCAGCTTTCATCAGCAAAATATCTGAATAACGGAATATTGGAATATCGTTTTTCATGTTCCTGTTCAACGAAGTAGAATCCGGGTAAAATTTAATGTTACGATAGCCCATGTTCCAGCCTATTTCATCGTTACCCACGTCAAACGTGCCAACATCTTGCCTTAAAACAATGTTAGGTGTTAATTCAACCTGGTATGTTAAAGCGCCGTTAGGGTCGCTTCCAGTATAAAACTGGTTATAGCTTTGATTTGTTGTAGTATAAGTTACCGGCGTTATGCCATCAAACTGGTATTGCTTGCCGGTTAGCCATTGTTTGTTCCTGATATCGTTAGGATCATTAAAATTGGCATAATAAGTTGGCAGCGTGCTTATAGCTCCGTCTGGTGTGAAATTTACTTTGTACTTATTTACCAATCTCCTTGGCAAATCGTACCGCTGATGAAGGTTCTGGCTTCTGAAAGGCAGTGTATTTGCTGCAGCAGGATCAAACGGTATAGCAAAAATAAACTCGGCAGTTTGTGGCCCGTTATCCGGGTAAAACATTTTGAGGTAGGTACCTCTTGCCTCAAGATGAAAAGCGCCGGAATTGATCACATTATCGCAAGCGGCTATACAATCGTCATAACGCTTGGTGCCTGTGTAATATTCGGCATTGAGGTACATTTTTGCAAGCAACGCATAAGCCATGTATTTGGTTGGCTTGCCATAGGTGGTTTGCCCTGTAGTGCTGCTTAGCGAAGGCAAAGCGGCTTTGATTTCCGATTCGATAAAGTTAAAAACCTCGGAACGGGTTTTGTTAGGATGTGCTGCATAATCGCCGGCTACGGTAACAATTGGCACATTGCCAAAACTGTCCATCTGATAAAAATAAGCAAGGGCCCTAACCATCCGTATTTGTGCCAGGTCCTGCTGTTTGGCTGTTCCCTCCGGCTCAGCGGCCTGAAGTGTTGCCAGTGTTTGGTTGGCCAGACCAATAATAGTGGACGTCCAATACCACTCCCCGCTAACACCGGGATGGTCCTTTGTCCAGGTATGGTAATGCAGCTGCTGAAATTCACCACCATTATACCAGTTACCACCGTAAGCCGGGAAGATCACCTCATCGGTACTTGCCGATTGCATGAAAAAGTGCTCGACTGAGATATTGCCCCGCAAAGCCACGTAAACAGGACCCGCCGCTTGCGCGTATTGATCTGTATTTTGAGGAAAAACATCCGGGGTTAATTCTGTTTTCACCGGTACCGATACTTTTTGGCACGATGCAAAACATAGCGTAAGTATAGCGCAAAAGCCAATGCTTTTTAATATTCTGTTCATGATAATTTCTTTTAACTGGTTAAACTTAAAAAGTTACGTTAGCCCCTATCAGGATGGTCCTGGTTTTGGGATAAAAGTTATTATAGTCCACACCGGGAGAAATACCGCCCTGGTTAATTTCAGGATCCACACCTTTATACTTGGTTATGATGAACACGTTATTGGCCGAAGTATAGATCCTGAAAACCTTGATGTACTTACTGTTCAGTTTAAAGTTGTAAGCAAGGGTGGCATTATCCAAACGCAGGTAACTTCCGCTTTCCACAAAACGAGATGAGTACAAATAAGCATTGTAATCTGCTGCCGATTCGCCTGCTGCATCCTTCAGGATATTGGTGTACTGTGCTGTGTTAGGCCTGAAAAGATCGGCGCGTGTTGCGTCAAATATCTTGTTACCAAATACGCCTCTGAAAAAGATATTCAGATCGAAATTTTTATAATGAAAATCATTCGACCAGCCAACCAATAATTTGGGTTGTGCACTGCCTAGGTAATGATAATCCGTACCAATTGTTGGCGCAGTTGTCAACTTGCCATCGGCACCAACAAATTGCGAAACTCCATTAGCGTTTTTGCCAGCGTACTGAAGCGAAAAGAATTGGCCCAGAGGTTTACCTGATTTTAAGATCTGCAAGGAGTGGCTTGATTGACCAGCACCTTCGGGGAAGGAATACAGCACCGAATCGCCTCCTGAAAACAGTGGGTTAGACAAACTGTTGATAACGTTTTTATTATGCGCAAGGTTCAGCGCGGTCGACCACCTGAAGTTAGCAGTCCGTACCGGCGTGGTGTTAATGGTTAGTTCGATACCTTTATTGGTCATGCTGCCGCCATTTGCCACAATAGTACCGGTTGGCACCAGGATAGGATCAACTGCATATGAGAAGATCATTCCCGTTGTTTTTTTGTTATAAACCTCAAGCGCGCCGGTCACTTTTCCTTTAAACAATTCAAAATCCAAACCCAGGTTGGCAGTAGAGGTTTTTTCCCATTGCAGGTTTGCATTAGCTGCTTGTGTAGCTCCCAGAGCATTGATATAATTTCCATTACTGTAAAAAGTACCGAGGCTACCTGAAATAGCTTGTGCCGTATAGGCATTGAAACCTGTTGAGTTACCTGTTATACCATAACTGGCACGTAGTTTCAGATCGTTTATGGTATTATTTTCTTTCAGGAAGCTTTCCTGGCTTACGCGCCAGGCGGCACCTACCGATGGAAAATATCCCCATTGATGCTCTTTACCAAAAACAGAGCTGCCATCGCGCCTTACAGAAGCCTGCAACAGGTATTTATCATTGTAGTTATAATTTACCCTGGCAAAATCAGAGATCAGCCTCGTTTCCTGAAACACACCATCGGCACCAAAATTAACCTGAAAACCAGATACGGCATAAGGGTTGCTTAAGGCCAGGTTGTTGTAACTTACATTATCAACCGGGAAGTTGGTAGTGGTTGCCTGGAAACCATCTCCTATAGTATTATTCTGCCAAGAGTACCCTAATACTGCATTGATGGAGTGATTGCCTATTTTTTTATCCCAGTTAAAATATGTTTCTATAATTTTATTAACTGTTTGTAACGAACTCCTTGTAGCTTGGCCGTTACTACCAAAGGTTTGCTGCGTATGATAGCCTAAACCAGGCTCCGGGTTATCATATAAACCGTTGTAATGAGATGTGAAATAAGAGGTATAAAACTCTCCGTGTAAAGTAGTAGTATTTAAATAGGATAAATTTAAGTTGTATGTTAAGCCGAAAGGCAATTTCAGCTGGGTGTTAAACGCAGCAACAAGATTATTGTATTTTGTATCACTCACGCTGTTGTTTAGCATGCCAACCGGGTTATAGTAGTTTTGCGTTGTCGGGTTTTCAAAATAGCTTCCATCGGCATTCTTTATCGGTGAAACCGGCAGGAAAAGCGCTGATTGCAGCAGGATCACGTTTCGATATGGCACATCATTAGCATTACTGTTGGAGTTGGTTACAGATAAGCTAAATTTAAGGTTATCATCGAAAGCGCTTTGTGTTAAAGCCAACCGGCCAATAACACGCTCCAGGCCGGTATTGGCAATGATACCATCTTTTTTTACATAGTTTACGCTGGCATAGTAGCTGCTATGGTCGGTACCGCCGCTGAAAGACAGGTTATGATTGTGAGATATGGCAGTGTTTCGCTCAATAGCTTTTTGCCAATTGGTATTCGCTCCTTTATCATCGGAAGCAGAAAGCGCCTGGTTATTTGTTTTCAGGAAACCCCTTAACTCGGCAGCGTTCATCATAGCAAGCTGGTTGGCTACCTTTTCGGCACCTACATAGCCGTTATATGATATTGATAACTGCCCTTTTTTACCTTTTTTCGTGGTAACCATAATAACACCGTTAGCTGCCCTGTTACCGTAAATGGCAGTTGCCGCGGCATCTTTCAATACATCTATAGTAGCAATATCATCGGGGGCTATGGTAGCAATATCAACACCAGGAACACCATCAACTACGTAAAAGGGCCCCTGCGAACTGTTTATTGTAGATGCACCACGCAGAACAACGGCAGCAGGTTTGTTAGGGTCGCCGCTGGCAGTAATGTTCAATCCCGGAACTTTACCTTGTAGCAACTGGCCAACATCTGTAATGGCCCCTTTGTTCAGATCTTTATTATTTACCGTTGAAACGGCGCTGCTTAATGTGGCACGGGTCGCATTACCATAACCTATCACCACCACTTCGCTCAAACCTTTGGCAGCTTCAACAAGGGTAACGTTAAGCGAGGTTTGCTCGTCAACCAATACTTCCTTCGTTTCGAAACCTAAAAAACGAAACTGTAAAATATCACCCTTATTAGCATTAATAGTATACGAACCATCAGCAAGGGTAGAAACAGCCGTTTGTCCGCCTTTTATCAATACCGTAACGCCCGGAATAGGACTCCCCCTACTATCCGTAACCTTTCCAGTTATTTTTTTTGGTACAGCGGGCTGCTCTTCATCCTGCTGCTTTGGTGTAATACGCTCCTTAATGATAATGGTATTATCATCAAGTTCGTAGGTTAAGGGTTGGTCTTTAAATATCTGGATCAGCACCTGGCTAAGCTCCATATTCACTACATTAATAGTAACCGGTTTTGCCTTCAGCATAACAGTGTTATTGAATATAAACAAGTAGCCTGTGCGTTTATGCAGTTCTTTTAAAACTGATTTCAACTCGCTGTTTTCTTTAGTAATACTAACTTTTTGCGCCATGGTACGGGCACTAAGTTGCATTGCCAGTAAGAAAATTAGTAAGCCCGTGATCTTCATCGTCCTTAGTACCAGTTTTAAATAATTTCTTGTTTGTTGGTAGTTACATTCTCCGTGCCGAACAGGCACAGGAATTTTAGAATGCAAGAGTAGTTTCATACATTTGAATGTTTGGGTTAAGTTTAAATCAGAGTCGAATTTGAAATTTGGGTTAATCCAGGCATATCGCCTTTCCGGCCGGAATCCGGGAGGGCTTTTTTTATGGGGTCACCGCTGAAGAGGTAAGTTTTTATTTATCCATATTTTGCAATTAAATTAACAATTGGGTTAAAGCTATTTTTTTTCTATGATCACTTTATTGGCGGCAATAGTAAACTTAATGCCACCGGTTGTTTCAAGCAACTTCAGCGCTTTTGATAATGGAATATTTCTTTTAACCAGGCCTGTAAAATTGAGCTGCGGTTTAGGCCCCCTATACTCCACATCGATATTATACCACCGGGCCAGTTCAAGCACTACCTGCTCAAGTTCTGTATTATCAAAAAGGAACAGGCCATTTTTCCAGGCGACAACATCTTCGGTATCAACTGTTTTTACATCAAATTTCCTGGCGCCAGTGTCATAAACCGCCTGTTGCCCAGGCACCAGCAAATGCTTTTGATTGCCATTTGATATTTTAACCGAGCCTTCTAAAAGAGTTGTTTTGCCCGGTTGCTCACTATAAGCACGGATATCAAAATGAGTACCCAGCACTTCTACCTTCTGGTTTCCGAAGCTTACTACAAAAGGCATTTTTTTATTTTTAGCAACTTCGAAGTAGGCCTCGCCGCTAATGCTGACATTTCTTGATTTGCCGGTAAATGCTGTGGGGTATGAAATAGACGATTCAGCATTAAGCATAACCACTGTACCATCCGGCAACTGCAATCTGTATTGCCCGCCTCTCGGCGTGGCCATGGTGTTCATCAACGAAGTAATACCTGCCTGGCTTCCAGGCACATAAGCAAGACTTCCGTTGGTCAGTTTTACAACCGCAGTATTACCCTGCTGCACAAGCTTGCCATTCTGCGCATCGTTCAATTGAATTTTAGCGCCGTTGGCAAGTATTAAAATTGCTTTATCACCACCGGGGCTAACATCATGATGTATTTTTCCTGCCGCGAGGGTGTCATTGCTTTTTCGCAAACGGTATTGATATATACCAAATGATAAAGCCAAAACCAATATGGCAGCAGCTACATAGATGAATTTATTTGTTCGTTTTCTTAGCGGCATGATCTTCTCGTCCAAATCATCGGAAACTGGGTCACCCAATGCGGCGTGCAGCATTCTATCACGGGCACCAGCAGGGAAAAGATCATCCTCAAACTGATTTGATTTGAATACTTCTTCCATCAACCGCTGCACCAGCATCTCTGACCCTGGCTTATTGATGAACTGCATTAATTCATCTCGCTCGGCCGGGGTTTCAGTCTTGTTAAAATACTGTTGGAATAAGTAGCTTAATCTTTCAGACATCTTATTTTTTCTCTTATACAACTAAAGAGTCAAAAAGAATAAAAAAGGGGTAGTCGAAAACAAGAAAAAAATATTTTATTTTAAAAAATGAACGCAAACCATAAAAAACAGCAGAAACAACTGGTCGTTCTTCTCAGAAATACTGTTTTTAATGAATTTATTAGCTGCTACAACATGCTTTTTCACAGTCTCGGGAGAGATCGAAAGTAACGTTGCGATCTCGCTGTACTTTAAATGGTTTATTTTGCTGAGCTCATAAACCTTTCGTTGTTGCGGTGGCAACTTCCCAATGAGCTCGTCTATCATATAAGAGAAATCTCTCTTCGTATTGGTTTCGTGCTGAAAAGAGCATTCTTCCTGGTATTGTTGTTCAAACCGCTGTTGCTTGGTACGAGCTGCTGCCTTATCTTTTAAAAAACGATAGGTTTTATTGCGGGTTATAATAAAAAGATAGTTTGTAAAACTTTCTATCTGCGAAAGGCTCTCCCTCCCCGACCATATCTTTACAAAAACATCCTGTACAATCTCTTCCGTGGCCTCAAGTGATTCTGTCAATCTATAAACATATTGACCGAGGTTTTTATAATAAAAATCGAACAGGCAAGTGAATGCCCTTGCATCTCCAGCCGAAATTTTGCTGAGGATCTCGGTTTCATTATGAATTGGCTTGATGGACAATGTTTAATTAATGGATCTTAAAATTATATAATTTTTATCATACCGTTAAATTTATCTACAACTATTACAACAAACCTGTTACAAAGAGCGCAAATCAAACTATCGCCAGTAATTACCCTTGACAGATTTATGCTTACATAGATTAGATGTTTTTGCCGGAGCGGGGAGCAAAAAAGCCGCCCTGTTTGACGCTGACCACAAGACAATTGCTAGAAGGGCGGCGCTATTTAAGCCACATACTTAAATATTAAGAAATGGCACCTGTTATCCTGAATACATAAGTAGGTTGCTCAGGTAATCTTTCGGGAAAGGCAATAGTGAGACCGTCCTTGTTCGCTTTAAAATCTATTTTCGGCTCATAGCCCAATAAACTTATAGCGGAGATATCCTTTTTATTAGCCAGGCTTTTTATTAACACCTGACTCTCCGGCCTGCCCATTACCATTGCATATAGTACGCCTTTTTTAGTTGTAAAACGGATATCGGCCGAAGAAAATGGCTTTCCTTTGCCCTCGTTAAATCCTTGGGTCGCCAAAGGGGCCGCGTTTTCTGATGCCGGCCCTTCTCCAAATTTCACCCATGGTCTGGTACCATAGATCGCTTCCCTGTTTATCTGCATCCAGGTTGCGACACCTTCAACAATGGCGCGTTCTTTTTCGTCGATAGAACCATTACCCCTTATCGGAACGTTTAGCAATAGGTTTCCGTTTTTGCTCACAACATCAACAAGCGTTTGTATAACTGTTTTAGCAGACTTGTATTTATTTTCGTCGTAAACACGACGGTCGTAATGCCAATTACCAATACAGGTATCAGTTTGCCATGGTAAAGGTTCTATCTCATTGCTTTGACCGCGCTCAATATCCCAAACCATACATTTACGTTGCTGTTCATCTAATATCTTTCCGTTTACCACGGCATTTAACTTCCCATATTTCCGTATACTATTATTGTACAGATCAGCCGTTATTTGGAGGCCAACATTGCTTACGGGCCAAAGAGGGAGTACGGTATCATCAAAATACATCAGGTCGGGTTGATAGTTATCCATCAACATTTTTATCCGTTTATAAAACCGGTCACAATATTCATTTGATGGAGGATAAGCGCCATCAGCCCAGGCCCATTGTTTATTATTATCCCTTCCTGCGGCACTCAAAGGATGGTGCTGGGCATAAAGATCTTGCGGATCAAACCCATCCCACCATTTTCCTTTGCCATCAGTGGCCGTCATGTTTCCATCATAAGGAATACCAGTCAATGGGCCGGTTTTATCAGTTTTTTGGGCATCCTCATACCAACTCCATGCGTGGGAAGCATGTACACTTATCCCAAAAGGAAGCTGATTTGACTTAGCAGCATTAGCCCAGCCTTTGATCAAATCTTTTTTGGCCCTATCTGCGTTGAATTCCAACGCTGGTATGGGTTTGGAAAAAGATCAAAATTATCATGGTGGTTCGCAAGCGCCACAAAATATTTGGCGCCGGCTTTTTTATAAAGTGAAACCAGCTTATCAGGGTTCCATTGATCTGCCTTCCATTCGTTAATCACATCTTTAAAGCCAAATTTTGAGGGGTGCCCATCCTTTTTGCAATGGTACTTATACTGTTCACTACCTTCCTCGTACATGCCGTGGGCGTACCAGTCGCCATATTCGGGCTCACATTGCGGGCCCCAGTGCGCCCAGATTCCAAATTTAGCGTCCCGAAACCAATCCGGCACCTGGTATTGGGCAAGTGAGTTCCAGGTAGGCTGAAAATGTGCCGATAATCCAGTCTTTCCGGCAGCTATCGCATTCCGGCCAAAAAGTTTAGATAGGTACAGAGAGGGTATGACCGTCAATCCTCCTTTTATCAAAGTTCTTCTTTTCATAGCATTTAGAACGCAATATATTTTTGAACCACTAATTCAGTAACAAGCAGCGCGTTGCATTTCATGAGGTGTAAATAGTCTTCGCAATATTCAGTTATTGGTTAAGGTTCTGTGATATTGATTTTTCAAACCTACAGCATCCATTGTTCAAAAATTTGCATAAAATGGACTATTTTTTGTAAAAAACCGACCTTGAAACTGGTAAAACATTCATAAACATTGGCATATTTAGTTTATATTTGTATATTTTCGTCTCAGATGGTCAAAAGAATTTAGGGCATAGTTTTTCGCTCCTTAATATTGATTACGTCAAACTTAATTCGAAATGGAATTACAGAAATGTGATCAGTCCGTACTATCGCATTTACTATATCGATGATGGCGAAGGAAGTTTATCAGATGCTACCCATTCGCTAAAGTTAGAGGCCGGGTGCATATATATTATTCCAAGTTTCACTTTGTGTAATTTAAGCTGCAACAATTTCCTGAGTCAGTACTTCATACAGTTTTTTGAAGACTCAATAGATGGGAACTCCCTTTTTTCCAGCAATAGGAATATACTAAAAACTGAAGCATCGGAAACAGATGTCAGGCTTATTAACCCTTTATTGGAAATCAATCCCGGAAGGGGACTCAACAGGTCAGACAATCCCAGCAAATATGAAAAGGATATTTTTTATAAAGAATACCAGGGACTAAACAATCAGCAAAATATTTCAGCCTACTTGGAAACACAAGGGATACTCATGCAATTAATAGCCAAGTTTCTTAACCCCCAGCTTTACAAGCACCCCAGCCGCGATCCCATTCCCTTAAAAATAGCTGAAACCCTGAACTATTTACTTGTTAATTTACACCAAGACCTTTCTATTCATCAACTGGCCACGCGGGCCAATCAAAACATTGATTATTTTTCACGACAATTTAAGCTTCATACCGGTATAAGGCCGTTAAATTTTGTAAACGAAAAACGCGTAGAGCGTGCACAATACCTGATGGCCACAACAAGGATGCCTTATTCAGAGATTTGCGTACAAACGGGCTTTGACAACCTCTCCTATTTTTCAAGAACCTTCAAAAAGCTAACAGGCATGTCACCCAGCGCCTATAAAAAGCAAATATTCCAGGTTGGGTTTGAAAATTGAGGATAACACATAACAGCATTGTAACCAGCTAAGTATTTCAAAGCGGAATTCTATTTTACTGATTTGGCTTAAGATCAACTGTCTCGCATAGCCTCTGCCCTGATAATCGGGATGGGTACCAACGGCGCTCACCTCAACGAAAATTTCACTGTGAAAGCTGAAGCCTCCCATCGCCACCAACCGCCTGACATCAAATATGCCTTCATAATTGCCTTAACTAACAAATTTGAGCAACTACCTGATAGTGCACAACTAATAATACTTATAGTATTGATTCTCATAACTGCAACTGAAGTTTTTGGAAGATCATATATCTTTAATAAGCCACGTGTTCTTAACGGATGGGGATTTATACGAAGGCTATCAAATAAAAAGAAACGTCAATTATTTAAATTAGGAGAACTAAAAGCAAGTGAGCAACAATATAAAACAGAAAATAAATTTGTATTTCCGGAACTTGTGGACAGGCGGATAATATCAGACATAGTTTAAAATTATTTAGGGTGATTTTGTTTAAACAGATCATTGAAAATCAATCAATTATTCAAAATTACATACGTTTAACAAGCTCAAAGTCTTAAAAAAGTAGTTCTGAAAGTTTCCCTAGTCTATTAGGAACAAAGGCCATTAAATGCGTTTGTTCCATTTAGGTAGTTGCCATTGCATTCTAAAAAATCTGTAACCAAATCGATTTTCAAGTCCCTTGGGAAATCTTGATAATAATCATCATGGGTAACACATTAATGTATCTCTAACTTCGGGATATTTTGCCCAATCATTCTCTTTGGCCATGAATATTGTCTCAACATCGGATCAGTTTTACTCATTAGAAATCGACCACGTTGTGAAGCCTAATCGGACTTTTCGAAATTACCGAACCGCTTAATTTAAAAATGCTAACAGGCAGATTTATATTGTATCAAGAGATTCGAGTTCAATCTTGTTCCAGCTAAAAGGTAGTCGTCAACATATTTAAATATATAATTAAATTTTGTTTTACCATTTTCATCATTACATTTGTAGTGTACTACTATACTAATACACTAAAATGATTCAAATTCAGAATTTGGACTTTGCATATAAAAAGGGGCGCCCGGTGTTCACCAGGCTCAACCTCGATTTGCTGCCCGGGCATATCTATGGTTTGCTCGGCAAAAATGGGGCAGGAAAGTCAACGCTGCTCAAAAGCATGGCCGGCCTGGCGTTTCCGCAGGCCGGAAAATGTATGATCAATGGGATCGACGCATCAAAGCGCCCGGTGTCTTTACTGGAAGACCTCTTTTTTCTGCCCGAGGAGATCTATGTGCCGGCATTAACCTCAGCACAATTTCTGAGAAGCACGGCTACCTTTTATCCTAAATTCAGTTTGACGGATTATTATGTTTACCTGAAAACGCTGGACGTGGATGCTGATGCAGTCATGGATAGAATGTCCTACGGTCAGCAAAAAAAGGCGATGATTGCTTTCGGGCTGGCCACCAATACCAGCGTCCTGATCATGGATGAGCCCACCAACGGCCTTGATATTCCCTCCAAGGTGCAGTTCCGCAAACTAATCGCGTCGGTGCTAAATGATGAACGTTGTATCCTGATCTCCACTCACCAGGTGCGCGATCTGGACAGCCTGATAGATACCGTGTTGATCCTCGACAATCAGCGGATTGTGGTAAAAAAGGCTGTTGACGAAATAAGCGAACAATTAACTTTCGGTCTTTTTGAAGACACTACCGGGATGCCGGTATTATATGAGGAGGAGACAATGCGCGGTAAATACGCCATTCTGAAAAACAATAATCGTAAGTACAGCCGCCCTGATCTGGAATTGTTGTTCAACGCCATTACCACAGGAAATCAACAAATTGTTGAAGTTATTAATGGAGGAACCGGGAATGAATAATTTTTTCAGTCTCCGCCGGTTTAGCCGCCTGTTCATTAAGCACACGATAGAACATTACCGGACCTACCTGATGTCGACAGCAGTGATCTTCGGGGTATTTGTTTTCGGCGGTACTTTTATCTTTTTTGTTTTCCCTGCGCCACCGGATACGGGCATGCAAACCGCATGTTTTGTTTTATTAATGCTGGTGTCGGGCAGTATTTTCACCAGTACGGTATTCGGTGATTATGGCAATAAAAGCAAAGCCATACCGGCTATCACCTTACCGGCCTCGTCGTTTGAAAAATACCTGGTGGGATGGTTGTATTCGTATCCTATTTTTATGGCTATTTATACCGGCATCTTCTTTTTGGTGCTTTTTACATTGGGCCAACTGGTGCACTTTCCGGGTATACGTTTGCAGATAATGTCATTGTCTCAGCCCGAAATGTTGCTGGTATTGGTGATCTATTCCTCACTTCATTCCTGTTGCATTTTCGGGGCCATCTTTTTTGAGAAGCTGCATTTCATCAAAACCGGCTTTGCGTTTTTTATCGGATACATTGTAATAACGATGTGTAATACCATGTTTCTTAAGCTCATTACCGGCGTAACAGTAATTAAAATGGCACTGCCGTTTGGCTTTCTCAATTTCAGCATCGGCAGCAAATTTTATTCGGTGGTTACTACCGGGCCTGTTTCAACCGGTATACTTATCACGATATTCCTGGCGGCGGCATTGATATGGGCTGCGGCCTATTTCAGGTTAAAAGAAAAGCAGGTGTGATATGGAGTTTAAAGATAACGAAGCGATATACCTGCAAATAGCATCATTTGTGTGCGATAATATTTTAACCGGTAAATGGCCTGCCGGACAAAAGATCTTATCTGTGCGCGATCTGGCCGTGGAACTCGAAGTTAACCCCAACACGGTGATGCGGTCATACGAGTTTTTACAGGGGCTGGAGATCGTTTACAATAAACGCGGCCTAGGGCTGTTTGTGGCCGACGACGGTTTTGAAAAGGTGAAAGCCTACCGCAGGCAAAACTTTGTGCAGCAGCACCTGCCCGATTTTTTTAAGAATATCTACCTGCTGGATATCTCTATTGACGAGATCAGGCAGCAATACCAGGAATTCCTGGCCCATCAGTCAACTCCAAAAAGCAATACCGACGAACAATGAGAACAAGTGTCAAAATATTAATTGCAGCAACGGTGCTGGTAATTGTAACCCTGGGCATCTACGATTTTCAACTGAAGGCCGAATACCTGCGAGGCGATTTCAAAAACCCGTTCCGGGATTATATCGCCACCGATTTCAGCGATTTTGATTCGATCGACCTGCATTCGGCGTCGGCCATTAACCTGATGGTGGTGAGGGGGCCTTATAAAGTGACGATTGAGCCTACCGCCATGGATTTTGTTAAAATAACCAAACGGGGCCGGACGCTGGTTTTTGATGCCAGTTATAAAGATCATTATCGCAATATTAACAGCGAATACGTGGTATTTGTATCCTGCCCGGATTTGAAAGCATTTACTACCGATACCCGCTACACAGCGGGCGACCTGAAAGTAACCGATTCTGTTTCGAACGACTTTAACTGGAAATACAGCCGGATAACCGGATTTGATGCCGATAGTCTCCGTTTAATCGCCTTACATGCTGCAAACGTGATGCTTGAGAATAATCGCATTAATTCAGTATTGCTTACAGCGGGCGCGCAGCCGGGCGCGGGCGCGATGATCACATTGGGCGAGGGCAACCGGTTTAAATCGGCCTTTTTGGATATTCAGCATAAAAGCACTTTACGCATTCTATCCCCTGCAGGGAATCATATCACCTATCAAATTGCCGACAGCGCCAGGCTGCTCGTAACCGGCAGTATCAGTAAACAACTCTTTAAATCCCCCCAGCCATGAAATTAACCATCAATTCACTCTCAAAAACTTATGCCAACGGTGTGCATGCCCTTAAAGATGTATCGCTGACGCTGGATAACGGCATGTTCGGTTTGCTTGGGCCAAACGGCGCTGGTAAATCGTCGCTGATGCGTACCATAGCCACCTTGCAGGAAGCCGATAGCGGCACTGTTTTTCTGGACGGGCTCGACGTACTGAAAAACAAAACCCAGGTGCGTCAATTGCTCGGCTATCTGCCACAGGAGTTTGGGGTTTATCCCAAAATATCCGCCGAGCGCATGCTCGACCATATTGCCCAGCTCAAAGGCGTCGGCAACGCTGGCGAACGCAAGGACCTGGTGCTTGGCCTGCTGGAAAAAGTAAATCTGTTTAAAGACCGGAAAAAGCATCTCGGCACGTATTCCGGCGGGATGAAACAACGCTTTGGTATTGCCCAGGCGCTCATCGGCGATCCGAAACTGATTATCGTAGATGAACCAACCGCAGGCCTGGACCCCGCCGAGCGGAACCGCTTTTATAATCTGCTGAGCCAGTTAGGGCAAAACACCATCGTGATCCTATCGACCCACATTGTGGAGGACGTAAGCACGCTTTGCTCCAATTTTGCCATCATCTGCCTGGGCGAGGTACTTTACGCCGGCGCCCCCGAGACGGCCGTTAAAGAACTTGAAGGCAAGATCTACTCCAAAGCCATCAAGCAGGCCGAAATACAATATTACCGGGATGTTTACAGCGTAATATCCACACAGTTAAAATCCGGAAAGCTTCATATCCGCATCCTCCAGGAGAGCGGTGAGCCGGCCGACGGTTTTGTATCCGCTGCGCCGAATCTCGAAGATGTTTACTTCAGCAACATTGCTACGCGTGTAGATGTAAATACCATGTAAATCACTACAAAACAAATCATTATGTTTTTGAAAATCTTTCTGTTCGAGATCCAAAACCGGATCCGCAGGCCTGCCGTTTACCTGTATTTTTTGGCCATACTGGTGTTTACCACCTTCTCTTTTGCTACCGGCTCGCTGCCGGTGGGCGAGAAGGAGCATATCAATTCGCCCTACCTGATTACGTTTTGGTGCTGCGGCATCACGATGATGATGACCCTCATCAGCTCATCAGTAATGGGCACGGCAATATTCCGTGACATCGAATATCAAACCAAGGATTATTACCTGACGTACCCCATCACCCGGAATGGCTATTTCTGGGGCCGGTATTTCGGCTCATTCACTTTTATGATATTGATTGCGCTGGCTGTGCCGCTGGGTATTTACCTGGGCACACTGATCGGCCCGCTCACTGGAAAAACGATCCTCGCGCAATACGGCCCTAATAAATTGGTTTATTATGCCTATCCTTTCCTATTCATCGCACTGCCGAATATTTTATTTACCTCATCGCTGTTTTTTGGGTTGGTGGCGGTGCTGCGCAACGTTAAGATTATCTATTTTGGTGGCATACTGTTGTTCCTGTTTTACGCCATTGCCCTTTTCTTTCTGAACCATACCAATAATCTGACGGTTATTGCCATCTCCGATCCCTTCGGACTTAACGGGGTGCGTTTCCAGATGAATAACGCCAGCGCAGCCGAGCATAACAATATGCTGATCACTGTAAGCGGGCCGCTGGCCATCAATCGTATCCTGTGGCCAGGTTTATGCTTCATTGTCTTGCTGATCACCTACCTGCGGTTCAATTTTGAGACCTTTTTTGCCGGTAAGCGTGATAAAGCGACCATTGACAAAATAGGGGTTAAAACCGGTAAGATCCTCCGTACGCCGTCGGTAAGCTTTTCGGGCACCTACAATCGGGTTACGTTTAAAAGTTTAGTGCGGCTGGAGTTGATGAACATTATCCGCGATAATTATTTCTGGATCATCGTCGGGGCCGGAAGCGTGTTCCTTGGATTTGTACTGTGGCTGGGCGATATGCATAACGGCGTACCAGATCTGCCGCGAACGGTGGTTGAATTGGGCATTTTTGCCGATGCCTTTCCGTTCTTCATGTTCTTTATTATCATGTTCTACACCGGCGAAACCATCCAGCGCGACCGGTTAACCAGGTATTCCTTTATTAACGACTCGCTGCCGCCGCCAAATTGGGTAATGAACGGATCAAAGTTGGTATCGATGCTGCTTATCTCGGCCGGGCTTGCATTCGTGCCGTTGGTTTTAGGAGTTTTTGTACAGTTGATCAAAGGCTTTACACATATTCAGCTTCATCTATATACAACCTACATCCTAGTGATGATGCTGCCTAAATTGCTTACCGGAGCGGTGTTTTGTTATGTGATCCAGGTGGTTTTCAATAATAAATTTGCGGCCTACGCCGTCACAGTGACGTTATGGGTTGCTATGTTTTTCCTGGATACCACCGGCATATTCGATTATCACCTGCTGATGTATTCCTACACTCCAAAGTCGGGCATGAACGATATGGACGGCATGGGGCACATGGTTAAACCGGTACTTTGGTTCGATGTGTATTGGCTGCTGGCTGCCGGGGTGCTTATTGTAATAGCGGCATTGTTTTATAACCGTGGAGTAAGCACTTCATTTAAGGAACGCTTAAGCGTGATTCCGGAGCGGTTTGATACGAAAACTAAAACGGCCTTCGCAATTGTCCTGTCCTTATTTTTGATGGTAGGCGGTTATATTTATTACAACATCAGCTACCTCAATGAGTTTTTGACGAAGGGCGAAAACCTCGACCGCACCGTTATCTACGAGAAAACCCTGAAGCATTACCAGGATATGCCACTGCCCAAGGTGATTAGCATCAAGATCAACGCCGACCTTTTCCCCGCTGAAAAGAAAGCCATAACCCAGGCGGTGGTGACCATCGTTAACAAGAACAATAAACCTATCAGCGAAATGCTGCTGGATGGTGACGATCTGACTGCGTATTCTATCGATATAAACGGTAAACCGTTGTCGTTCACAACGCCGTTGCTTTATTCCCGCGGCGTGTTCAGTCTATTTGGGCCTAAAAAAGATACCGCCGATTTCAGGTTATACAAGTTCGATAAGCCGCTCGCGCCCGGTGACACTGCTGTGTTGCAGGTTAGGTCACTGATTGCCCATCGGGGTTTTGAGAATGGCCCTTTCGCGCTAAATATGCTGGATAACGGCACCTTCTTTAAAGGCGGATTACCGGGATTGGGTTATGATGATGACGATGAGCTAAGTAGCCCTTACGAACGAAAAAAGGCCGGTTTGCCGCCTAAAAACGAAGAAGAGATTGCGCAGAATGATCCAGCTGGTATTAATAATTTAAAGGCTGGCCGGTCAGCAGATATGCTCACACTGGACATTACCGTAAGTACGGAGGGCGACCAAACCGCCGTAGCCAATGGCGATTTAGTAAAGCAGTGGACGCAAAATGGCCGTAACTATTTTCATTATATACAAAACAAGCCGGGAATGTACATGCCCTTCGGTATTTTGTCGGCCAGGTACGTGCGTAGTCGCGACAGTGTGATGCTGGATCACAAGGTATATATTGATATTTATTATGATGCGCAGCACGGTGCCAACGTCAGCAGGTATATGCAGGCGTATAAGGATGGATTGAAGTATTTTAGCTCGGTGTACGGCAGCTATCCGTTCAACAACATCCGTTTGGTTGAGGCTTCTCCATACGGTCCGGGCGAAGGTTCAACGGCAACGCTCGATGTGCGGAACGAGCTTAACGGCTGGAACGCCAATTTTACCGGCCCCGATCAAAACGACTATCTGTATTCGGGTGCAACCTTTCAAGCCGCCCAGCAATGGTGGCGTTTTCAGGTGGCACCTAACAACACCATCGGTTCCCTGGTGATACCAGAAGGGATATCCAATTATGCCTCACTGGTAATGAGCGAGAGGAAATATGGCAAGGCCAATATGCGCGATATCGTTTTGAGCCCCTTATGGTATTACTTATTTATTCGCAGGCACCAGGACGAGCCGGAACACCCCATTATCAAAGCTGATCAGTCTATCGAATGGAGTGCCAAGACCGGTACCGCGCTTTATGGATTGAAAGAACTGATAGCAGAGGATAGCCTGAACAATGCGCTTCGTGAATTTAAAAATGCCTACGCATTTAAAACAAGCGGACCATTCGCCGGCGCAAACGATCTGTATCGTTATCTCCAAAAACACACACCCGATTCGCTCCAATATTACTTAACGGACACCTGGCAAAAAGTAACGCTGTACGACAACAAGATCATATCGACCGAGCTAAAGTCGACAAATAAAAAAGATGAATACAAGTTTACGCTAAAGGTAAATATTGATAAAGTTTGGATAGACAGCAATGGCAAAGAAATTCCGGCTACCAACATGAACGATTATATCGATATCGCTGTATTCGGTGATGATACCAAAGGTAAGGATGGCAGGACGGTTTCACATTTCATCTACCGGAAACGCTTTAAACTAACGCGCGGAATGCATGAACTTAACTTTATTGCGAAAGGGAGGCCAAGAGCGGTAGCTATTGATCCGGTGGGCTACCTTATCGATAGGAATCCGGCTGATAACTGGCACTCGACGAAGCAATAAAAACTAACGCTTCCGAAATTAGGCCGGGGGTGGTATTTGGAGGAGGATCAATCTTAAGTCTGTTTTATTTTAATAAAAGTAAGGCTGTTAAAGAGCGGTTCGAAGAGTTTCTCTTGCGGACTCGAACATCCCGAAGCGGACTTCTTTAAATACTCGAACAAATTAGGTTTTTTTAAAGGCCTGATAAATTGCGCATTGAATTTATCAACGGTTCGACATTAGTCTTGCTCCCACTAGATCAACCCGAACAGGAATTTTTCTAATTCTCGAACCGATTAGGTTTTACTAAATGCCTGGTAGAATGCGCATTGAATCTATCAATCGATTCGATATTAGTCCTGTTCGGGCTTGAAATGCATCCAAGGTCTTCCAGACCTAACATGAAACTTTCGACGTTGGAAAAATTATCGATGATGTGGATAAACCACACCTGATTGATCCCTTTTGGCCAATTCCAAAATAACCATCTTTAGTGCTTAAGTTCAGGATTTTAGGAAAAGAAAGAAAATTGGCGAAGAAGGGTCAGCGTAATAGGTTTATCCACTTATTACTCCTTGTCTTTAAAAGTTTTGACTTCACCCTTGTGCAGGCTTCGGTTCGGGTGCTGCACCTCCAACTCACCGGTGTCCAGGTTTTCGATCTCATAACTTTCGCTGGTTGGTTCCTGCAATGTCTCGCTCTCGCGTCCGTCGCCCAAGGACTTGCCTTTGCGGTCCGAACCGCTCACGTTCTCATTTTTTATCATGATCAAATTGTTTACAGGTCATCATCTTCATCGTACAGCGGTTCGGTTTCCAAGTCGCTGCTGTCAGTCTCAGAACCGCTCAGCGTTTCTGCGCCGGTTTCGGGATAGTCCTCCTGGTCTGCGGCGTCCCTTTCGGGCTTAAAAATGCGCGGGATAGCCTTTTCATTACTGGCCATTTTGGGGTCTTTGGGATCGGTCGTTTCCATGGTCATACGATATTTATGCTAATCAAATAACCCACCTTGCTGGTTCAATGTTTTCAGGAATTGAGATTTCTTATCTTTGCGCTTTAACAGATAATGGCCATGACTGAACTTGCACCCTGCCCGATCTGCGGATCCCCTTACACTTATGAATTCGAAAGCTTACTGGTTTGTCCGGAATGCGGGCATGAGTGGCAAGCTGCTAAAGAGATGACAATTGAGAAAGGTTTTGTCGTAAAGGACACCAATGGCAATATCCTGGTTGATGGCGACACGGTGGTGACCATCAAAAACCTGCCGGTAAAAGGAACCTCCCAATCCATCAAAGCCGGTACCAAGGTAAAGAACATCCGTTTGGTGGATAGCGATCATAACATCGACTGTAAGATCGATGGCTTCGGCGCAATGGTACTGAAATCGGAGTTTGTTAAAAAAGCATGATGCTGATTCCTGAAATTGGACCGCTCAACAAAACTGCTTTTTAATTTCCGGCCGATCTTTGTGTTATTATGCTAAACACAATGGAAAATTCAGCAAAAGATACCTGGGTACTGGTAACCGGTGGCACCGGCTTTGTAGGCGTACATGTGATCCTACAGCTCATGCAAAAAGGATATAAGGTCAAAACAACACTCCGATCCTTGAAACGGAAAGAGGAAGTGCTGGATATGCTCCGTCATGGCGGCATTGCTGATTTTAAAAACCTGCGATTTATTGAAGCAGACCTGATGAAAGATGACAATTGGAAAGAAGCGGTCAGGAATTGTACTTATGTGCTGCATATCGCGTCACCGATCTTTCTGGCCCTGCCTAAAGATGAGAATGAAATGATCCGCCCGGCGGTAGACGGTACATTGCGCGTACTGAAAGCAGCCAGGGATGCAGGCGTAAAGCGGGTGGTGATGACCTCCAATTTCGGCGCAGTAGGCTACAGTCATAAAGACCCTTACACCGCCATTACCGAAAAAGAGTGGACCGACCCGAACGAAAAAGGCCTGTCGTCCTATAATAAGTCGAAAGTCATGGCGGAACGTGCGGCCTGGGATTTTATACAGCGGGAAGGCGGCAGCCTGGAACTGAGCGCGATCAACCCCGTGGGGATCTTCGGGCCGTCTTTAGGGCCGGATATTTCCAGCGGCTTCGAGCTGGTCAAAAACCTGCTGGACGGCACTATGATGGCGATCCCTAATCTCACGTTGAATATCATTGACGTCCGCGATGTGGCCGACCTGCATGTCCGCGCCATGACGAGCCCGGCAGCGAAGGGAGAGCGTTTCCTGGCTTTGGCGGGCGGAAAGATCTCCATGCCGGAGATCGCCGGATTGCTTCGGGAGAAAATGCCGGTGATATCCGCAAAGGTATCCACGAAAACCTTGCCTGACTGGGTGGTCCGTATCGCCGCTTTGTTCAGCCCGAAAGCTAAGGCCATCGCTTCAATGCTGAAGGCTAGCCGTAATGTGAGCAACGGGAAAGCCCGCAACGTATTGGGCTGGGAACCCATCGCTACCAATGAAGAGGCCATCTTGTTATCGGTGGAAAGTATGCTTAAATTCGGCAATATCAAATGATGAGGGCCAGCGAGATCAAATCATGCTACATCGGGCCGGAGATTTCGCCCGAACAGTTCATTGCCGAGCATTTCTTTTTGTATATCGCTAAGGGAATCATTAATGGCTATGACGGGCACCGGTATTCCAGGCTGCTTGCGGGGGAGTACTGCCTGGTTCGCAAAAACCATCTGGCCCGTTATAACAAGGAACGGGTGAACGGCGAGTTTGAAAAGGTGGTAATCATCCTGGATGAAGGCTTTCTGAAAAAGTTCCAGGAAAAACACCCGGTTAACCTGCCTGCAGCCAAACCGGAGGCCGCATTTATCGCTTTACAATATGATGAGAGGATACCGGACTATATCGATTCGCTGCTGCCTTATTATGACCGTTCGGGGAAGATCGACGAGCAGGTCGTCGACGTCAAACGGGAGGAACTGCTACAACTATTGCTGCAGGCCCACCCTGAGCTGGCAGGCGTATTGTTTGACTTCGGCAAACCCGAAAAGATAGACCTGGAAGCTTTTATGAACCGCAATTATAAATTCAATGCCAGCATTGAACGCTTCGCCTATCTGACCGGACGCAGCCGTTCGGCCTTTAAGCGCGACTTCAAACAGCTCTTTAACGATACCCCCAGCCGCTGGCTGATCCATAAAAGGCTGAAAGAAGCCTATTTTCTCATCACTAAAAAGCAACAAAAGCCATCCGCTATATACCTTGACCTCGGCTTTGAGGTTCTTTCCCATTTTTCCTATGCTTTCAAAAAGGCGTTCGGGCAGACCGCGAAGCAATTGCAGGGCAATATGGATCAAACCTCCTGCTGAAAATCTGGCATTGAAACTGTAATTTTTTCAGCGCAATTCTGCAATTTTTACCGCATTCAGCGCTGGCATAATGCTTGTAAAATGACTGTTAAATCAATTCTTAAAAAATTTTAAAGGAGAATTAGGCCATGACACTTGTTAAATGGAACAACAAAACCGATAACGCGTTATTGCCAGGCTTTAACGACGTTTTCGAATCAATTTTTAGCGACACTTTTTTTAACGACCGGATGGTGCCACGTGTCCCTGCGGCGAACATCAGCGAAACTCCGGACAATTACCATATCGAGCTGGCTGCACCGGGCCTGAAGAAGGGCGACTTCAAACTGAACCTGGAACGCAATATCCTGACCATTTCGGTGGAACAATCAGCTGATCACCAGGATAACCAGAAGAACTAAAGCAAACGTGAATACAGCTACAGTTCATTCGTGCGTTGTTTCACGCTGCCTGAAAGCGCGGATGACAGCCGCATCGACGCGACCTATACCGATGGGGTATTGCGCATCGACATCGCCAAACGCGAGGAAGCGAAAACCGTACGCAGGCAGATCGAGATCAAATAAGTGGAACGATAGTTTTTAGGGCTTTGCGAATCTTTAAGATCATAAGTGTCGATCAACACTTCCATCTGATTTGCAAAGTGTGCAACTGATCTTTATAACCAATCAAGTGAAGCAGCTCATACTTGAGCCTACAGGCCACAAGACTCGACATTTTCTTGGAGGATTTACGTAGAATGGCGTTTTGAGGATTTGCTCGAAACGGCTGACCCAACTTGAAAAGTGATATCTAAACGATAATGAAAAAGAATGTCGGCTGATATAGGGTAATTCTTTTCTATCCGATATCGATAGGATTGAGTGGCAAACATTATGACTTTCATAGCGATATATAATCCGGAGCCGTTGATCAACGGCTCCGGATTAGAGTTCAGAGCGTTTTGTTTCACTTTGCCCATACTATATTTCTGAATCAGATATTTGAAATTTGATATTCATTAACACGATTCATCATTGGTCTAATGGACACGGAACAACATGGTCGGGCATGTCTCAATATCCAGCTTTATCCAGAATTTTTTGCAATGCCTTTTTACCACTTTCACTTTTGGGATTAATTTCCAGTGATTTTTGATACATTTTTATTGCTTCTTCCTTTTTTTCCGTCGGCTAAAAGCGCTTCAGCATAACTGTCATAAGCATTCCAACTGTTCGGAAACAGATCTACGTTGGATTTGAATGTTTCAACTGCTTGTTTATAGAAGTGCTGCTCTGGTAGATGATAAGGATTGTTACAAATATCCATTTCGATATCTTAACACCGTTAAAGTACCCCTGTAGTTGGCTTTTATAGGTAATTAGTTTTCCCAAATCAGCGGTAATCTTATCTCGCTGTACTTCGTAAAGTTTGTCAGGATTGTAATCCATATCAGGGCAATAACACTGGAAAACAACGCCAGATCTGGTAAAGCCTTCTATTCCTAAATCACCTTGCCAGGCAGGCATTTCCTGATAGTCGTCGCTTTCATATTTGTGCTTAAAGCATAGTTGGCAGAAATCTTCCCAGCTGTCGCCATTAAAAGTGCCGTAAATGGTTTTATACATTATAGTGAAGAGGTTTATATTTAGTATTTGGAAAATTAGTATAATATTAAATACTATCCTAATAATCAGTAAATTTTCATTCATACCAACTTGATGTACGCAACCTCACAAAAAGCGCTATGTCTGATCATTCCGCAATGGGCTCACTATTATTGATACCAAATATCCGTTTATCAGTGTACTTAAATCGCCAATAAATCAAGCGCCATTAATTTTGTTCAATGCAAAAACTTCAAAATTGTGTGAGAAATGTGTGAGAATAAAAAAACCCAACTCGCCAGAGTTGGGTTAAATCATTGATTTTAAGGCTCCTGAGGCTGGGCTCGAACCAGCGACCCTCTGATTAACAGGGAGAGGTTCGGCTCTTACATCAGACTAATAGCCAATGCCTTACAATCATCTAAAAAATTTCTGTTACGTATGTGTTACGCGTTAAACAGAAATACAATTAATTGTTTCAAAGGTAATTAAAAATCATAACCATTTAATTTACTAAAGGTTTATTGATTAAATTATAAGTGATAAGAAAAGTTAGCAGTTCCATAATAACCTCCTTTACATATATTGGATTATGGGCAGATCAAGCAACTTATACAGAATCTTACAATGAATTTTTCAAACTGAATGAAGAGATTAAAAGACTGTTATCTCTTCACACTAAAAACTCAATAAATAATTGGGATGCAGAACACGCATTTTGGAATTTTAGAACGATTACAGCGTATCCCAAGCAAATTAATAAGGCTAAATCGCCACAAGAAACAGTAATCCAATCCGAGAGTAATACGACAATTTATAAGGCGTCATTTAATATATTTGATTATATCGTTCCTGCTGTCTCAAAGTTAATTACTTACGGAAACGACACAGAGAAATCGGCAACATCAAAAGGCTATCAGTTTGAAAAAACCGTGGCTGATATTTTTAAATTATTAGATTTCGAAGTTCAGTCTTTAGGTCAAGGTAAAGGAAGAGAACCGGATATAATAATTAAACATAGAGAGGAAAACACTGCTTTTATAGTGGATGCTAAGGCTTATAGAAATGGGTATGGGTTGAGCGCTTCAGACGAACGGGCCATAAAGAAATATGTCTTTACTCATTGTCCAAAATTACAAAAAGAAGGATATAAAAAGATTGGATTTATCATAGCTTAACTTCTGCAAACTCCTATCCATTACCAGCTCTATTTCCACGTTTTCTGTTTCAAGCCTGTCACATTGCTTAAATTCTATACAGCACCGGCAGCGGATTGTGATAAGCCGCAAGTAAGCCTTGATCTGTCCTTTGTACCATATTACGCTAGGAATTATTTATTGACATTTGTCACATCGATTTAGAGATAAATATCCTCTTCCTCTTTTCCTGAACGCCCCAATTTTGTGATATAAAAGATAACATAAAATGAAGTTGAAAAACAAAGTTGCCGTTGTTACAGGAGGTAATAGCGGAATAGGGTTCGGAATAGCTGAAGCGTTAAAAAATGAAGGCGCAAAGGGTGCGATCACCGGAAGAAACCAGGCAACGCTTGACAGCGCCGCAAAAGAATTAGGTGAGGGTTTTATCGGCATCAAGGGAGACGTGACCAACCTTGATGATCTTGAAAATGTGTATAGAACAACAGCGGAATGGTTCGGTAAGATCGATACGCTGGTAGTAAATGCAGGCGGCATCGTCGACGGTCAGCCGATGGCAGGTATCGACGATGTAACCGAGGAAAACTACGACCTGTATATGAACCTGAACCTGAAAAGCACTTACTTTTCCGTAAAGAAAGCCTTGCCATACCTGAATGATGGTGCCTCGATCATCCTGATCGGCTCGACCGCTGCACACCGTGCAGCACCGGGAATGACCATTTACGCCGCTGCTAAAGCTGCCGTGGTCTCTCTGGCGAAAGGGCTGTCGCTTGACTTATTGTCGAGACGGATCAGGGTAAATACACTGTCACCTGGTTCAATAGACACACCGGTATTCGGTAAGATTGTTCCGGAGGAACAAGTGGACGGTCTCAAACAAATGTGGGTAGACATTATACCGGTTGGAAGAATGGGATCACCGGCGGACATGGGCAAAGCGGCCGCCTTTCTTGCTTCCGATGATTCGTCGTTCATTGTCGGCACGGAATTGATATCCGACGGCGGTATGACCAACATCAGCCTGATGAAATAACCTGTTTACGGGCGGCGCTCACTGCCGCCCATTTTTTATTTATTGTTATGGAAAATGAAAAAGAAACAAATGCCGCATCCGCGCCTTCGTGGAATGCGGTGCTTGCATTGGCGCTGGCCGTATCCGGTCTGATCATATCCGAGTTCTTACCGGTAAGCTTGCTCACACCGATCGCAAAAGATCTGCACATTGCAGAGGGAATGGCGGGGCAGACCATAACGGTCACCGCTCTGGTAGCTATGGGCGCGAGCGTGGTCACCCCGGCGGCTACCGGCAGGTTTAACCGGCGGAACGCGTTGCTCCTGCTCGGACTATTGCAGGTGATCGCCAACCTGATGGTAGGATCTGCACATAGCTACATATTGCTTTTAAGCGGCCGGGTTATCCTTGGCATCGGACTGGGCGGATTCTGGAGTTTGTGTGTAGCGACCGTCATGCGCCTTGTACCGCCGGACGCTTTGCCGAAGGCCTTGTCCGTCGTTTTCGGCGCCGTATCCGTTGCCACGGTGGTCGCTGCACCACTTAGCAGTTTCCTTGGTAGCATCATTGGCTGGAGATACGTGTTTTTTTCGACCTCAGGTTTGGGAGCAGTCGCGCTGCTGTGGCAGGCACTCACCCTCCCTTCGATGCCGCGATCAAAAGCGGTCGCCTTAAGTACGATCTTCCTGCTATTGAAACGCCCGGGACTTCTAACCGGAATGTTAGCCGTCGTATTTGTCTTCGCTGGCTACGGTGTTTTCTTTACTTATTTGCGGCCATTCCTTGAAACGCTCACCGGTATAAACGGGCGGCAGATATCTGCTGTGCTGCTTTGCTTTAGCCTGGCCAATCTTGGGGGAACTACTTTGGGACGTTTTCCGCTCGAAAGAAATATGCATAAGAGCCTTACGTGGTCTTCCATGCTTATGGGGACTATGGTTTGCCTGACAGTGCTTTTCGCACACCACATGATCGTGGTTTCGTGCGTGATCGCTTTATGGGGCTTTCTCTTCGGCATCGCGCAGATCGGTTGGAATATGTGGATCACCCGGGCCGTGCCGGACGAAGCTGAGAGCGGTGGCGGCGCGCTGGTGGCTGTCATTCAACTGGGCATCATGAGCGGGGCTGCTGCCGGCGGCTATTTATATGATAATTTTGGCGGCAAAGTTGATTATATAGCAGGGTGTCTGATTGCCATCGCGGCATCAGTTGCCGGCATGATCGCTTTTCGAAAGCAAAAGAGCCGGACGGTACCTATGAATTGAGATATTGGCAGCGTCATTTCAGCAACATATCAGCGTCCGGATGGAATAACATAACCTCATTTTGAATAGCTTTGCTAAAAAGCCGTTCGAATGTTAGCAGCGTTGACAAACTATCTTCATGAAAAAGGGGAAATGACACCGGAAGACCTGGAATTGGTCGCCAACGCCTCTGTACAAAAAAGGATCCGCAAAGCGCAATACTTATTGGAAGAAGGCGAGGTCAGTGATTTTGTAGGATTTGTTGTTAAGGGCAGTTTCCGCTTATTTCGTATAGGAGACGATAAGGAGGAACATATCATGCGGTTCGCCATAGAGAACTGGTGGGTTTCGGACTTTACCAGCTTTATGTCCGGTAAACCCTCACATTGCTACATCGAAGCGCTGGAGGACAGCGAACTCATCCGGTTCTCCAAGGTAAAATGGGATAAATTACTAACCGCTTCACCAAACTTCAAGCAGATCATCGAAACGCTGACCACCAGAAATTTCGAGGCGCATCAGGACAGGATTTTCAGCAACATCAGTGAAACAGCGGAGATACGCTATGAAAAGTTCGTGCAGCAATACCCAACCTTGTTTAACCGGATCCCTTTATATATGATCGCGTCTTTTCTTGGTCTTACCCGTGAAACCCTTAGCCGTGTCCGAAAGCAGGCGGTGACAAGAAATCCTTCAGGCTCGCAGGCATCACCGGACAGCGCGCCTGATCATTAGACTAACAATTTAGAAAGCATTTAAAAGACGAGGGTCAGCAAACGGCTACTTGTTCAAAATAATGGGTATCCCACTCTGCCAGCTGTGCAATGATCGGAATGAGCGCATGGCCTTTTTCAGTCAAAGAATATTCAACACGCGGCGGAAGCTCTTTAAATTCCTGACGCATGATCACGCCATCTTCTTCGAGTTCTTTTAACGATGATGTCAGTACTTTCCTGGAGATCAACCCTACAGCTAATGAGAGCTGGCCGAAACGGGCGGTCCTGTCCCGCAGAGCCCAGATCAGGATGGGTTTCCATTTTGTGCCGATGATTGCCATTGAGCGATGAATCGGGCAGTCGCTATATTGAAATACTTTGTTTTTCATTGTGGTTACCTCCAGGTTACTACTACCAGCTTTTGATGGTTACAAATGTAGACTATTGACAGTTTCTTTGCGTAACAAATTTTAAAAATTGAAAATTAGAATACGATGGCACAAGAAGAAACAGTAAAAATTTTTTACGAAACAAACAAATCCGGATCAATGAAACAAGCATCAGTCTCCAAATATGGCGGACCTGATGTGTTTGAGATACAGGAATTAGCCATCCCAACCCCGAAAGGTGACGAGCTCCTCGTCGAAATCAAAGCTGCGGGGGTCAACTGGGCAGACGCGATGCGCAGGGCCGGAACATACTTTGAGCACGAAGCCTTTCCCTATGTGCTTGGCGCTGAGGCAGCGGGCGTGGTTGTAGCAGTTGGCCCGGAGGTGAAGAATTATAAGAAGGGTGACCGAGTGCTTGGTTTTGTGGGGATCGGTGGTTATTCCCAGTACATTGCGAAAAGCGAAACTTCCTTTTCGCCGCTTCCGGAAGGCGTAACGTTTGCCGAAAGCACTGCATTATTGGCTCAGGGGCTCAGCGCCTACCTGATGCTCACAGACGTTGTGAATTCGCAAGGTAAGACAATCCTCATTGAGGGCGCGGCAGGTGGTGTCGGATCTTTAATGATTCAAATCGCCAAAAGCATAGGTGTAGAAAGAATTGTTGCCCTTGCCAGCAGCGAAGAAAAGCGGCAGCTCGCCAAAAACCTGGGCGCCGATATTGCTATCGCTTCAGATGCAACAGACCTTACCGAACAGGTACAAAAGGCAACCGATGGACATGGCGTTGATGTTTATTACGAGATGGCGGGCCGCGGTGAAGAGGCGATGAAGTCACTCGCAGATTTTGGCACACTTGTTATCTACGGGAATGCCAATCTTGCGGACGTTAAAATAGAGGTCGGCCGTTCCGATGATGCGCTAACACCACTGAAGCATAATCACACCATCCGCGGATTTTATATCGGGGGTTACTTTCAACCATCTCACATTCACATTATTTTAGATGCGGTGAAGTCGCTCGGAGAGCTTGTCGCCACTGGCAAAGTGAAAATTGCCGTCGAGAAGTATCCGCTGAGCCAGGTCGTAAAAGTCCACGAAGATCTGGAGGCTCGAAAAACCACTGGAAAAGTCGTCATAGAGCCTTGGGCGTAAAGAATTGTTGCCGAACGGCCCCGACGACGACGCGTTAGTCGCCGTCGGGGCTCGGTTAAGCGGAAAAGGCCAGGATTTTAATATGTCAATTGGGGAAAGCTGATTTATAGTGTGATGATCACTTTACCTTTAGGATTCGCTTTTTCAAAGTAATTAAACGCGTCTATAGCCTCTTCGAAACGGAATACTTTGTCAATAACAGGTTTTAACACACCTTGATCTATCAATAACGTTAACCGGTTTAGCTGCTCCGAACTGACTTCCGTCATTTGTGAAATAGTAGTAATGCCGGAATGTATAGGTAGTGCCTCATCACCATCCCCCACCAGGGAAATCAATACACCATTTTCTTTTAAGATCAGATAGGAATCCCCTAAAACCATTTCATGAGTTACGATAACTGCGTCAAAGTCGCTGATCTCCTGGGTAAAATTTTGTGTTTTATAATCAATTACCAGATCGGCACCAAGATCTTTAACAAGTTGGGCATATCGGCCGTCGATCGTGGTAGCCACGTAAGCACCGTGAAACTTAGCCAGTTGAATTGCCAGAGAGCCAATTCCTCCTGTTCCCCCATGAATAAGAATTTTCTGACCATAGTTTAGCCTGAAATGCCTTTCTATTGCTTGCAGGGCACTGATCCCTGCCATGGGCATAGACGCGCATTCGGTCATCGTTATCTTCTTAGGCTGTTTCGCTACTTTATCCCCTCGTACTAAAGTATGTTCGGCAAGGGCCCCTGAACCTCCTAATGCCTGAGATGACTGTCCGTAAACCTCATCACCGGCAATCAGGTGTTTTACCCCTGAACCTACTGCCACGACTATGCCGGCAAAGTCTCCTGCAATGACCGCCGGAAAATTCAATGGAAAAAAATCCCTCAAATGGCCGGCGATCAACATGTAATCCATCCTGTTGAGACTGACAGCTTTGACATTGACCAGAACATGATCCGTTTCCAGGGCAGGGATCCCAAAGCTATTGGTTAATGAGATGACATCCGATCCGTATTTGTTAAAAATTACTGCTTTCATAATTATCTATTGAACAAGTAATTCGAAAGTACCGATCTTTGCTTCACAAGTTTCAACGGTAAACAAACAGTAAGCAACGAACAATAATAATAGCGATGACAAATGGTAAACATATGATCGATCCGGACAACCGATGTGATGGTAACTTTATGCTGGCGTTATCAGACACGCTGAATGTGATCAGTGGAAAGTGGAAGTTATCCATAATAGGCGTTCTGATGGATGGCAAGATGCGCTTTAAACAAATAGAAAGTACCATCCCTCATATCAACTCACGTATGCTATCGATAGAACTGAAGGATTTGGAAGCCAACGGAATGGTCACCAGAACGGCCTACAATACTGTCCCTGTCACTGTTGAATATGAGCTGACGCGGTCTGGATATTCAATCTTGCAGGTACTGGAGGTGATGGTAGATTGGGGAAAAGCGCACAGGCAAAATATAATTGGTGATTGAATGTTTCCCGGTTATAATTTTGTTTGGCTTTTCTGTCATCTAAAAATTAACACTTCATCCTTAGGGTCTCAAATCCTGAATTAATTCATAGAATTGGTTTATGATAATGAGGATGGCTTTCATTTTATGCCCATCGCCATTTAACGTCGCATCGGACCCAATTATATCTAAATACATTTTTTTTCCATTGTGGTTACCTCCCGGTTACTACTATCAGCTTTTGATGGTTACAATTGTAGACTATTGATAGTTTCTTTGCGTAACAAATTCAAATAAAATGAAAAAACTAGAAAACAAAGTCGCTGTTGTAACCGGTGGAAATAGCGGTATCGGGCTTACTACAGCTATCCTTTTTGCAAAACATGGGGCAAAGGTTGCCATAACGGGACGTAACGCGGCGTCACTGCACGATGCCGCTCAACAAATTGGTCAAGATGCTATAGGCATCGTCAGTGATGTAAACAACCTTGATGCAATTAATGCAGCCTATGAGCAGATCACCGAGAAGTTCGGTAAGATGGATGTGTTGGTTGTCAATGCCGGAATTGGCGAATCAGCTCCCCTGGCAAGTTTTTCAGAAAAACAGTTTGACGATACGGTCAATGTAAATTTCAAAGGCGTGTTCTTTTCTGTTCAACGTGCTTTACCTTACCTTAATGACGGTGCTTCTATTGTACTAACCTCCAGTGCAACCAACGAAAAAGGTTTTGCCGGTTACGCAGCCTACGCGGCAACGAAGGCTGCAGTGAGATCATTAGCCAGAAGTTTTTCAACCGAACTATTAGATAGAAATATTCGGGTAAATGTGCTTTCACCTGGCGCAATTGATACGCCGTTCTTCTCACGTGGAGGTGCTTCACCGGAGGAAGTCGTCGGCATCAAAGAATACATGAGTTCGATCATTCCGGCAAAGAGGTTAGGTGCAGCTGAAGAAGTCGCTGAAGCCTTTTTATTCCTTGCGTCAGATGCATCCAAATATATGTTAGGATCGGAAATAGTGATGGATGGCGGAGTGAAGACGCTGTAATTTTTTGAGATACAAACCCTTGCATACCGAGGGTTTGTATCTGCTCGTTTTCTTTAAAAACAGTAATGATCCTCAGAGATAGCAGTTTCAGGATATTATCGAGCATACAAAATAAACTATTATTAAGATGAGTCGTCACACTTGGCTTTGCATGATTTACACGGTAGCGTGCCGATTTCCTTTTGCTGCAAAATAAATGGTTAAGTGCACTACTTACTCAACACGTCAGGCGGATACAATACTTGTCCATGCGATTGTGCAACTTCCTGAATCCTCTTCAAAGAGGGGGGCAATTGGCGGCGGCAAGAATTCACATGCAGCAACTGACTCGCCGATCTCCTCAAAAAAGGCTTCTAAACCAGCAGGAACTACTGTACAAAGTAATTGTGCCATTTGATCAGATACATTTTTAAAATAGTGTATTACGCCACCTTTAGGTATCAGGACAAAAGCCCCTTTTCTCGCGGTATACGTGCCTCCTTCAGAATGAACTTCCACTTCACCATCAACGATATAAAGGATTCAAAAAAATCGGCATGAGAGTGAGGCCCCGGCCCATTTTGGGGAGGAACCAGCATTTCTATAGAAGAGAAAGCACCGCCGGTCTGATGGCCGGAAACCAGGACGCGGTAATTACCGCCCATTACTGATAATATTTTGCCTCCATCAGGATCTACTGTGGTTGGCATCGGTTTTATTTTTTCCATGTTTTTAGTAATATACCTTATTAGATAGCTTATTCGAAAATCACTTTACATAATTGATTACGATCAACCCGGTTAATGCGATCAGTAGCAGGGTCGCCCGCAATTCGATCACCTTATCCCAACGTTGCTGTAATTGCCTGATATTGTTCACCAATCTGCCGAATTTTATACTTTCTATCATTACATTATTTATAGGTTTAGAAATGGTAAAGTAAATGATTAGATGTACCAGCAATGCTGCTAATGATATAGCAGCTAATTGCCCGCTCAGCCGCTGGAACCCTTCTAATATCACCTGTATTAAGGAGGTAAAGATAGCTGTGATCCCAATAAAAGGCATCCGTGCATCAGCCGTTTCATGATAATGGCCGATAAGATCGGCAATAGACGAGTCTTTGCTTTTGGCAGCAGCTTTCTTGCCTACTAATGCAAAAAAGACATCAGCACCAAATACAACAGCGGCAGCGGCAATTGATATGCCATTAAATATATGCAATAAGAGATGGTTCATGATGTTAGTTCTTTGATTTTGCTTTGAATAAAAAGATGGTGGTGATCATCATGTAAAGCGCTGTGGAACCATGGATCATTAAATGCGTTACATCTTGTGATCCATTGACAGCCAATACAGTAAGACAGTCAGATACGGGAATAATGATGGCGGCGCCAAACGCGAAAGCGGTAGCACGGGATTGCCGGGAAACAATAAATATCAGCACCACGATGCCTGCAAAAATGTCCCTGATGCCTTTGGTCCAACCGTAGGCAAACGCTTCTTTCGTCTGGGCCAGCGGAATGCCAAATCCGTCGGCACCCACCTGGGGGTTTAGCATAAATCTTATCCCTAAAATGATGATGCCTGATGCGGCCAGTGCGCTAAGCCAGTAAGAGGCTGAACAGGGCCCCCAGTAACTGATGGTTTGTGTTTTCATTTGCTTTATTTTATTTGTTAAGCAAATGTCGGGTGACCGGATTGCCCGTCCATTCACCCAGGTTAATTAATGCTGGCGGGTTGCTCTTTTACGAATGCGGGATAAGGATTGCGGCTTAATGCCTACATAGGAGGCGATATAATATTGCGGCACCCTTTGGCTGATATCGGAAAAGGCATTTAAGAAACGTTGATAACGTACCTCAGGTGTATCTTTGTAAAACGATGATAATTGCTGCAGAACATTGACAAATATCTGCTCTATAGCCAATCTGCCTAGCCGCTCACCCTCTTTTACCCCTTTATAGATTTCTTGAAGGCCATCATTGCTTACGACGTAAAGCACGGTGTCCTCCAATGCCTGTATATTTTTACTGGTTGGCTGCTGAGGAAGGAAGCTTTCATAATCACATACAAAATCGCCCTCACGGCCGAAATAATAGGTGCCTTCATTTCCGTCATCATTAATGTAGTAGCGTACAAGGCCGCTTTTTATCATCGCTACTGAACGACATACCTGTCCATCATGCAAAAAATAGTCTCCCTTTTTGATATGCCTTTCCGTAAATGTCTGTTTAATCAACAGGGCTTCATCAGCAGAAATGCTGATTACATTTTTGAGTCTTTCAATTAAAAATTCCATATTACGAGCTAGGTTTGCATTGATGAAGTTACTTATCACGGGCTAATTTTTGATCTTTCTTAGGAATAAATTTAAGGATCCGCTTATTAGTCGACCACCGGTATAACACATTTACCTGTAAATTACTCTTTGCGGAAAAGATTCCTTTTTAATGAGACACTTTAGAAGGGCGGCAGATCTTACATGATTCCGTATGTTACCCAGGAATCAACCTTGGTCTTATTATTTTGCAGTTATCTTGGCAGGACTAAATACTTAATAGCACTATCATTCCGACCGAAGGCTTTTCACCGGGTTGGTCAATGCCGCTTTGATGCTGTGGTAACTAACAGTGAGTAAGGTGATCAGTAATGCGCCTGCTCCGGTCAATGCAAAAACCCACCAGGACAGTCCGGTACGATAAGTATAATGCTGCAGCCACTGATACATAAAATACCAGGAGAACGGGACGGCGATGAGCAGCGCGATACCCACCAATATGATGAATTCTTTAGATAACGAACCCCAGATGCTCATCACCGATGCACCCAGTACTTTTCGTATACCGATCTCTTTGATGCGCTGTTCTGCTACAAACGAGGCCACCCCAAATAATCCCAGGCAGGATATAAAGATAGCAAGCACTGCGAACACCGAGGCGAGTTTACCGGTACGCTCTTCGGCCAGGAACTTTTGGGCATATTCACTATCCACGAACTTGTAATTAAAAGGCGCTTCCGGTGCAAATTTCTTAAAAACCGCTTCGATGCTGGCTAGTTCACCGGAGACGGGCATACCAGTCCTAAGCTTTAATGTGATCACATTGAATGACCGCTCGCGGTCATCCATTAGAAATACGACTGGGGTTACCGGGTCGAAAGGTGAGTTCATCACCATATCTTTTACCACCCCAAGCACCTTCCAGTCTTTACCATGCCATTTGATGGTTTCACCCACCGGTTCTTTCAATCCCATCTGCCTGATGGCCGCTTCGTTAAATATAAAGCCCGACGAATCACTTAGGAACTGCCTGGAGAAATCCCGGCCTTCCTTCATTTTCCAGCCTACCACGCTGCCAAAGTCGGGATCGATCAGCACCGTGCCGAATGCTTCCTGCCGGTTGGGATCTTTGCCCCTCCAGCTCAGGTTGTCTGCAGACGACCATGTTGCGGTCGTCGGATTGCCGGACGGGGATACGCCGGATACTGCGCCGGTGTTCAGCAGTTCCTGGCGAAGAGCACTGTACTCCTTGATCCCGTTATAAGGGATTGATACCAGGTTGTCCCGGTCATAACCGACTGGCCTGTCCTTGGCGAATTCAATTTGCTTGAAAACCACGATGGTACCCATAATGATGGTGACGGAAACAGCAAACTGGATAACCACCAATACTTTGCGTGGCATGGCGGCGGCGGGCCCCGCTTTAAAAGTGCCCTTTAATACTTTTACGGCGTTAAAAGATGACAGGTAAAGCGCCGGGTAACTGCCAGCGACAAGCCCTGTGAAAAGGCAAAAACAAAAGCAGGTCAGCCATACCATCGGATTAGTCCAGATCAGGTGCAACTGCTTGCCCGAAATATCGTTAAATAAAGGCAGGCTTAGCCAGGCCAGCAGGCCAGCGATCAGAAAAGATAAAGCAACGATCAGAAAGGATTCGCTTAGGAACTGCGCTACCAACTGACCGCGCAGGGAGCCGATGGCTTTACGTATGCCCACCTCCTTTGCACGTTTTTCACTTCGTGCCGTGCTCAGGTTCATAAAGTTAATACAGGCCAGCAGCAGTACGAATAAGCCGATGATACCAAAAAGCCACACAAACTGCAGGCGGCCTGCCACGGCAACGCCGTCCTTAAACTCGTAGAGGTGCCATTGGCGCATCGGAAATAAAACCAGCGCGGGTTTGGTCAGATCTTTCCGCCGTTCATACAGGATGTTCCGTATTTTGCGGGCTACCTGGGACGGTTGACTGCTCTCATTCAGCAAGGCAAAAACCTGGAAAGAACTGTTATTCCAGTTACCCATGTCTTCGGTGTTATTAAACAGCAGGCGGATAGGCGCTATAAAATCCACATTGCCGAACTGCGTGTTTTGGGGCAGGTCCTGATAAACCCCGCTTACCTGAACCAGGTAGGCATCGCTGATCTTGATCATTTTATTGATGGGATCAGCATCTCCGAATAGAGCCCTCGCGAATGATTCATTGATCAGTATGGTGCCCGGTTGCTGAAAAGCTTTTTTCGATCCCTTCACCATATTCAGCGTGATGATATCGGTCATAGCAGGCTCGGCAAAACAGCCTGTCCGGGAAAAGGCATGGTTATGATAATTGATGTTTTGTTCGTAGATCACCGCGGCGGATACAGCCGTAAAGTCGCCGCTATATTGCCCCCGCAATGCTGCCGAAAGCGGAAAAGGCTGCGAGGCCTGCGTCGCGATGCCGCCGCCGACATGCTTATTGGCCAGCACCTGCACAATGTGCTCATAATTCGTATTGAATTTGTTGAACGACAGCTCGTCCCAGGTCCATAGTGCGATGAGCATGGCTACAGTCATGCCTACAGCCAGGCCACTGATATTGATCAGCGAGGAGACTTTATGCCTGACCGTGTTCCGCCAGGCGATTTTCAAATAATTTTTAAACATATGATTGCGGTTTACTTGGTCCGAAGTTACCGTTGCAGGCCGGGAACCATATGTCAAATTATAAGATGACAGTTGTTTTTTATACGCGGCAGGCGTTTTTCCGGTCAGCTGTTTGAATGCACGGTGGAAGGTGCTGGGCGAGTTGAACCCGGAATCATAAGCTATGCCCTCCAGGGTAAGCTGATCAAAAGCCGGGTCCTTTAGCTTACGGATTACATCTGCTACGCGATATTCGTTGACAAAGTCATTGAAGCTTTTTTTAAGTACGGTATTAATGATTGCGGACAACTCGTGTGTAGTCAGTCCGAGTTTATCAGCCAGTAGGGTCAAACTTAGGTCAGGGTCTTCGTAATAGGCATCCCTCTTCATCATTTGTTTAAGCCAGCTGGCTTTATGCTTAAATCCATCCAACGACGGTAATTTTAAAAAATGGGGTTCATCTGCCGGCGAGTTAATCTCAGGCTTTAGGATCACCATTCCGGCCGTTCCGATCGCGAAAAATGCTAAAAGTAGGTATAAAGGATGGAATAAGTGCGTTTGCTGGCTACTGTGGTATAAGCAGGCGGTGATATAAAAAGGTATCCACAATATCCATAGTAAGGCGAAACCTGTCACTACATTGTGCAGCCAGCGCAATTTCAGCCGGTAACGATCGCCGCCTTTAAACTCCAACGCCATGGAAAAGTCTTTGATCAACTTTTGAGCGGCATACAAATAGGCACAAACAGAAAAAAATACCATGAGTTGAAGTACCGTGATCAACCAAGGTATACTTGATGGATCTAAGTAAATTGCTGACATGTCCGCTGCCAGCGGGAGGCAGAAATGCAACAGCTCTCGGGGGCGGAATTTGTAGTCCGGCTTTGCTATGCTTTCCACATAAAAATAGATAAGCGGCCCTAAAGCCAGGGATAACTGCGGTAGTTCCAGGCGAATCTCAGTGCCTAATCCCCGCATCATCTCTGTAACAGTAATCAGGAGGATCAGGCCAAGGAACTTGTTCGAAGCTTTGTTCCCTTTTTGCATAAGCAATAACATCAGGGTGAAAGCAAATCCAACGAATATGGTCCCGAGGAAAGCCAGGTCATAGAAACCGGTTAAAGAGGTGTGTACTTTCATTGCCAGCTCGCATCAATCTTTGTTCCGTATTTTTAAACAATTGATTACAACATAAATATAAAACAATAAGTGAAATCTGTAATACCGAACGCCTTATTGTCGGTATTGTCACAAAGCACCGTTCAGATTATTTGCATTTTATTAACTTTCAGCCTGTTAATAATTTGAGATAACGATTGATATATTTAATGATTTGAATACTTATACCTTCCATATCAACCTTTATGATCTCCCCACCCGATCACAAGGTGACAGCCTTAAACCATATTCCGAGGCTTTTTCAAATAAATATTGAAGGTTATTTGTCGGCTGTTTTAAAAGTTAAAGAAAAATCCATTACGCTGTAGCCATCAAATGTGCGCATCCTGCTTCCTGCAACATTTATTTGATATTCAGTATTAGGTTTAAGATTAACCTTCATCGTAATGCTTTTTTTGTCATCAGAAAAAAGAACTTTAACCGGTATTGGATAATGTTCTGCTCCGTTTACACCAGGTCCGAAGAAATAACGTACCCCATCTAAAGGTTTGTCAAAATTGAAAGTGATTTCGGAAGTGCCGACATTAACGTTCTGATCACCATTGGATATTGGCGAGACAGATATAACCCTGGCGCATTTAGCTAAATAACGGTCATTATAACCATCAATATCTTTGGCCACATTGGCATAAAATTCTATAATTTTTGGTATAAAACTTTTCAAAGTCGGGTACGCTTTTCGCTGTTTTTCATAGTTTTCAAGTAGTTTTACTAAGTCGTCCATCCATATAAACCCTAAAGCCTGCTCAGTTTGTATGCTGTGCCGTATTTTTAACGTGTCAGCCCCATGATGTTCCTGGTAAATGATAACAGCAGCCCTTACCAGAGCTTCATCGTACATGGTCTTCCAACTGCCATATGCTAACCTGCGCATCTTCAGATTTTGCTTATTGAAAATAGCTTCCCCGGACACAGCAAATACTTTTTCAAATGGAGTATTAAGGTCGTTAACAAAGGAATGATTAAACTCATGAATCAAAGTAGGCAGGTAATCGTCCTGTTCGAAAACAGGGTCGCCTTTTATGTCAAATGTAAAGGCCCCCATAATGGCGTAGACCTTCTTTTGCCCGGGAGTATTGAGATGGGGTCCGTAGTTAGCATACCCATTGCCCAGCCCGATAATTACATTAAAGCTTTCACCTGCCGAGTTTCCGTAAAAAGCAGGATACCATGCCGTATCAAATTTTTGGAAGGTAATTTCAAATCTTTTTTCGGCTATCGAATACCGCTCTGATTGGTCCCGAAAAAAATTGGCGCAATCAGCATCCTTATAGAATTGCTGGAGTAAAATAACAAATTTGTTTGCGGTTGTGATTGTCCATCGGTTATCAGGAAGCTGTTTTTCAAAGGGTATTATCGGATTCAATGAAGGTGCTTGCTGCAAGTCCACTGCCATAGACATAACGGCATCGTAGCCTATTTTATCGCTATCTCTAAGTGTGTGGGCGTAAGTAATCAAGGGGTGATTTGCAAAACGATCAAAATGGGCATGAATGGCTTTTACATAGTCAGTGTCATTACTGTTTATATACTCATTATTGCCTGCTAAGCGAAATACAATGCTGAGAAGCTCAATGCGTTGATCAACTTTTGGAGAAGTTAACAAAGGATCGGCTTTGGCTAAAGTGGTATATAAAAAGCAAAAAAAAGTAAAGAGAAAAATATGTGTTTTCATTTAGCTTATTTGAAATAAGGTTTTTTGTAAAACAATAAGACGCATATCAAATGCGAATGTGACATTATTCCAAATTTCTAAAAAAGCACTGCCGATTGTAAATAACATAAGGCAACTTTACAGTTTCTACAGAAGAATACTTTACACCGGCTTGATTGGAATGACTTATTGATAAATTCGGTAAATGAAATTTTCGGCCATTACACAGTTAGCATCATCGCCACTAGCGATAAATTGGATAAGCATTGGATACGACCCCTGTTAGCGAATTTGTAAATAACCATTAATCGATATTAGCGATCAATTATTTACAGATGTAAATCAAATTAGCGGAATGAGTCAACCAAAATGGTTATTCCATAGCGGCTATCACATTCCAGCCATTTCTGGAAAAAGTTTAGCTGTGCCTTACTAGTCCAGACGAAAGCTCCTGTAATAAAGATTGTCTGCTCCAACAGCTACAATAAAAAACGGCAGCAGCCCACGCCACAGCCGTTCACATTAAATCTGCTCCATTTACAATAACTCGCCCATCCCGAACACCGTCAATCCTTTGGCAAATTGTTCGGCTACGGCCTGGTTGGCGGCTTCAATGTATTGGCCGGTAATTGGGTCAACCACGGTGCGCAATGGCCGGGTGCCTTTCGGGGTGCTGATCAGTTTTACAACGGCATCGGCAACGTCCTGGGAGTTTGGGTTTTTAGCCTGCATCTCTCCGCCCAATGCGGTTATCATTTTGTTGGGAATACCGGCTATGGCGCCATACCCCTCAAATACCCCCTGATCAGATGCGGGGTTGTTCTTTTGCTGCATTTCGGTCGGGAAAGCGCCCGGCTCTAGAATAGCCACATCAATGCCTAAACGTTTCACCTCGTAGTGCAGGCCCTCGCTTATGCCTTCCAGCGCAAATTTGGAGGCCGCATAAATGGTAGCGAAGGGGAATGATACGCGCCCAAAGCCGCTGGTTATGTTAATGATCAGCCCGTCGGCTTGTTTGCGCATAGCAGGCAGCACCTGTTTGATCAGTCGCCAGGGGGCATAAACATTGATATCAAATGTGGTGTGCACATCGGTCGTGGTAAAGCTCTCGGCCACCCCGGTCATGGCGTAACCGGCGTTGTTCACCAGTACATCAATGATGCCTTCTTTAGCCAAAATGGTTTCAATGGCCTGCTTCACGCTGTCGTCGTCGGTCAGGGTAACGTCCAGTACAGTCACATTGGGTACGGCTGAAAGAGCCGCGGCCTTATCGGCGTTACGGCCCTGAGTATCGCGCATGGTGGCGTATACTTTGTGCCCTAAGGCGGCTACGCTATGGGCGGTAAGCCAGCCAAAACCACTATTTGTTCCGGTTATCAGTACGATTTTTTTGCTCATCTTTTTATTTTTTAAATGAATAAGCAAATGTTGAGAATGGCAACTGGATAACATTTACCATTTGGTAAAAAGCATACTCTTTTAATAAAAACGACAATTAACGGACATTTCTACGTATACGGCTGAGCGATTGCTGGGTGATGCCTAGGTAGGAGGCCACGTACGAAAGCGGGATGCGGTTAATGAGGTTGGGGAACGCCTCAATGAACGACAGGTAACGCGTGGTGGCATCTGCGGAAACCAACGGACTGCGCCGCTCCATGGCCAGTGTAAGGCATTTTTTTACCATGTTGGCCTTCATCATTTCCCAGCCCACAATGGTGCTGGATATCTCGTCCCAATTCTTCTTACTAAAGACAAGTACTTTGCAGTCGGTAACAGCCTGTACATATTCGGACGCCGCAATCTGCGATTCGAACTTTTCATTATCGACCACAAAATTGCCTTCGTCTACAAAATAATTGGTGATCTCTTCACCCTTATTATTATAATAACAAAAACGGAACACGCCTTCCAGCACGAACGCCACATACCGGGGCACCTTCCCGGCTTCCGACAGGTAGTCGTCTTTTTTGAATTCGAGCATTTCAACCTTGCCCAGCAAAAACTCAATCTGCTGTTTGTTCAGGTTACCAAATTGCAGTATAAGATCAATCATCGCTTCCATCACGTAAAGATAGTTCGAAGCGTTAAGCGGTCAATTACCATATGGTAAATAATGAGGTGAGCCGAAACATTGCTCCAGGTCGGAAATTTCTTTGGCTTTTGTGAATAATATATGCTGATAAACAGCTTAACTAAGCAGGTTGTCGCCCAAATCCGAAATGACAATTTGCTTTAAGATCACATCCCGTAAACGGTCTTCGTGCTTATCGCCCCATTGCCCTAAGGCTTCAATAACGGGGATCACCGTCTTCCCAAATTCGGTCAGGCTATATTCTACTTTCGGGGGTACAACGGGATAAATCTTTCTGGTAATCAGTTCGTGTTTTTCCAGTTCATTCAACTGCATGTTCAAAACCCTGCGTGAAGCATCGGGAATTTTGCGTTGCAGTTCGCTTGGACGCTGATGTCCCTGATCGATAAACCAAAGCAGGCGTATCTTCCATTTGCCGTACAACACTTCACCTATCAGGTCAAGCCCGCAATTCAGGTTCGGTATTGCTTTCCTTTCATACATATCGCAAAATTAAACCTATATCCCAGTCTGTGCAATAGGGGAAAAACTTATCCCTATCTGAATCGTAACTCCGTACTTGCGAGGAACTAACGTACTTCAGAGATTTGTTCAAAGAAATTTAAAAGCTATCTAAAATGAATTATCAAAATGAACTATCAGGCAAAATTGCCCTGGTAACAGGAGGCACAAAAGGCGCCGGAAAGGCTATAGCAGAAAGGCTGTTGCAAGCTGGTGCTACAGTGATTATAACGGCAAGAAATGCACCTGAAAAAGAAAACAGCAGCCTGCATTTTATTCCTTCCGATCTAAGCAAGGCAGAAGATGCACAAAAAGTAATCAGTGAGGTGCTGTCAACCTATGGAGGGCTGGATATACTCGTCAACAACCTCGGTGGTTCATCAACACCCGCAGGTGGTTTTTCAGCATTGAACGATGAGGATTGGATATCAACCTTGCAAGCTAATTTATTGGCTCCTGTCAGGCTTGACCGGGGGTTTTTACCGCAAATGATTGACCGGAAAAGTGGTGTGATTATTCACATTGCTTCCATCCAGGGCATATTGCCGCTATATGATTCTACCCTGCCATATGCGGCTTCGAAAGCAGCACTGATCAATTACAGTAAAAGCCTATCGAAGGAAGTTACATCAAAAGGTGTCCGCGTGCTAACTGTTTCTCCGGGATGGATCAACACAACAGCATCAATAGCCTGGCTGGGCGAAATTGCAAGAAATGCAAATAGCACTGTAGAAGAAGCTCAGCAAGGTGTGATGGATGCGTTGGGGGGCATACCTTACGGCAGGCCCGCCGAACCACAAGAAGTGGCCGAATTGGTCGGCTTTTTGGTTTCACCAAGAGCTAATTACTTAACAGGAACAAATTTCGTTATTGACGGCGGAACGGTACCAACAATTTAATAACCTCAAAATATTTAATAATGAACTTACCAAAAGTAGTCTCAGATTTAGTAAAAACACAAAACAACTTTGATAGCGTTGCTTACGCAAACTGTTTTTCAGAAACAGCTGTGGTTTATGATGAAGGTAAAACGCACAAAGGGCGAAAAGAGATAGAACTCTGGATCGCCGATGCCAACGCGCGATACGAGGCTACCATACAGCCGGTCAGTTTTGAAGAAAAAGGAACGGAATGCATTTTAAAGACAAATACTTCGGGGAAATTTGAAGGCAGCCCTATCGTATTGAGTTATCATTTAGAAATAGCTGATGGATTGATACAGTCATTAAAAATTACAGGATAAGCGGGAACGGCTAATCTTAGCCGTTCTCCTTCAGTTTTAGTTGAAGGACTGCCGGAAATCCAATGGGCTTTGTTTGGTCTTGCTTTTAAATAACTTATTAAAAGACTGGGGATGCTCGAAACCAAGCTGATAGGCGATCTCACTTACGGACATCCGTGTCGTAGATAACTTTTCTTTAGCCTTTTCGATCAGCTTCTCGTGAATGATCTGTTGCATCGTCTGCCCGGTCAGTTGTCTCAGCAGGCTGCTGAGATACTTAGCGGATATACTCAAAGCATCGGCAAAATATTGCACGGTTGGCAGCCCCTTAGCAAGCAACGCTTCGTTATTCAAATACGTTGTTAAGCGCTCTTCTACCCGGGTTAAGATCTGATGATTAGTGATCTTTCGGGTGATGAACTGACGCTGGTAAAAACGTTCGGCGTAATTCAGTAAAGTCTCCAGGTTGGAGATAATGATATCCTGGCTGAACCTGTCAATATTGGAATGATATTCCGTTTTAATATTATTGACCAGGTCATTGATCACTATTTCTTCCTTGTCTGAGAGGAATAGCGCCTCACTGGTAGCATAGCCAAAATAATCATACCGCTTAATCTTGGCCGCAAGCGATGTGTTCCAGAGAAAGTCGGGGTGGATGAAAAGCATCCATCCATCGAGATCCGGGGGTACACCGTTTTCTTCGCCACGCAGGATCTGGCCGGGAGACATAAAAGCCATCAACCCTTCGTCGAAGTCGTATTTTTGTTGCCCGTAATGTAAGCCGTCACATCCTCTTTTCATGGATATCACATACAAGTCAAATACGACCGCTTCAATACCGGTGTCATTGCTCAACCCTTTCAGGTCAACGATGCTGATCAGCGGGTGATGGGGTTTAGGTAGCCCCATCAAACGGTGTATTTCCGTTATGGAACTGATCCGGTAGGGTTTGCTGTTTGCCATACTGCAAATTACTTGAATTTAAATGGATACTTGAGCCATATCATCACTAATGGCATCACTAAGAACGGGATCTCTATCAAAGCCATGCGGTAATTTCCTGCCCGTAGGGCCAGCCCCATAATCATAACGATCAGGAATGCATTGAGCATATTGCCCAGAAAAAAGGTAGTAGGGATGAGCAAAAGCAGGCCGACAACAAGGCCTACAGCAGCCAGATAGGGAATGAACGTTTCGCTGATCCCAAAACTTTCCATCATCTTAACGGACTCCGGATTGTTTTTGTAATGTATGGTATCCCAGGCGTGTTTGAAACTGAGCGATACCGAAATAAACAGCAGCAGTGCTGAAGCTATGTTTTTCATCGTGATTTAATTAAGGACAAAAGTGTTCATGATGTAACCCCCGAGTATCGCGATTGGTACGCCGATCATTGCGCTTGTTAGAGCCCTTTTTGCCTTATTTGGATATTCTTTTCTGTGTCTGAAATAAAGGAAGAATCCTATTGGGGGAAAGGCATTGGAAACGACGAACCAAAACCTCGACAGATCGTCTTTATTATCTTTCATGATTGTTATTTTTATGAATTACTGAACTCTTTTCCATTTAAAAGATTTGCCTACCAAGGGTATACCTTTGTAACCCCGGGTTTCCAGGTCATTAGGACCTTTCAGTTTGCCTTTTAAACTATAGGTATTCCCATCCTGTACGCTATACAATTTGCCGTCGACGTATTCATCATTTTTATAGACAAGATCGGTGATATGCGTCAACCCTTGTACGGACCTGCTCCGGAGCTTTTCGTCAGGATTTTTAATGTCCTTCTTTGGCGTTTTGCCATCGGCTTCAAACATCTCTTTTGACCATAGCAGTTTGGCCGAGTACGTGTTGCCTGCTTTGAATACTTCTATCTTGTATTCCTCACATTGCCATACCCCTATGATTTTATCCGCAGCTAGTTTCTGCGCGAAAGATGCCAGTGATAACAGCAGCGCAAACACTGCTAAAATTGATTTTTTCATATTGTTGCTTATTAAGTTTTTAAATGCTGTGTGGCTAATTCATCCTGCCTGTTAAAATTCCACCTTAGCTAACTCCTGCGATACCTCCCATAATTTCGCAGCAATATTTACATCCTCTGCCTGCGCAGGTATTTTCGCAATAGCCGGATATCCCCGGGTTTCCATCATTTTGTCTGGTCCGTAATACAAACCTCCTTTAGCCTCCGGAGAAGTGGCGGCATATAATGTTGGCAGGGCCCCCTGTGCAGTTGGCTGGAACAAAAACGGAAGAAAGGTTCTCATCATCCCTGCAACACTCCATCGTCCCGCGCCGGTAATAAGCAGATTGGTCCGGGATACGCCCGGATGGGAAGCGATACTCGTTATTCCCCAACCGTGCTTTTTACTTTGTCGCTGGAGTTCCAAAGCAAACATCAGGTTCGCAAGCTTTGACTGACTATAGGCTTTCCCTGGAGCGTAAGAAGATTTTGATTGGAGGTCATCAAAATTGATCACTCCTTCACGGTTTGCTATACTTGAAACCGTAACAACGCGAGCACCTGGTGATCTGCGTAACAGCGGAAGAAGTTGGGCTGTCAATGCAAAGTGACCGATATGGTTTGTGCCAAATTGCAACTCAAAGCCATCGGCAGTTTCCAATCGTTTTGGTGGTGTCATCACACCTGCGTTGTTGATCAGCAGATCGATGGCTTGTCCTTTTAAGATCATTCCCGAGGCAAAGGTTTTGATCGAGGACAGGTCCGCAAGGTCTATCTTTTCAAAACTTACTTTTGCTTTCGGGTTAATTCTTTGGATTTTCGCAATTGACTCTGCACCTTTTTGAGCGTTACGCCCCATCATGATCACACTCCATCCTGCTGATGATAACGCTAACGCATCTTCATATCCGATACCTTCTGTACTACCGGTAATTACAGCCAAACCATTGTTTCTAAGAGGAATCTGAGATGCTGTCCAATTTTTAGTTCTGTCTTGCATTTTAAATTGTTTTTGTACTGCAAAGTTCAGCAGTCGGCAGCAGGCATATGTATCCAAAAGTCGCGAGGTTGTAGTAAAAAGGAAGATGGACGATTTTTAACTGAAATGCAGGAAAAGTATCCTGCTTTTCCTGCTGCGAGATACAATGATGTTAATCTTTTCCGCTTCAGTGTTAACAGACAGCTGTTGTCGCCCCCATACCCACATAAAATTTTTGATTAGCCGTTTCCATACGAACGTATTGCGACTTAGTTTGAGCCTACAAGTTACAACGGTTAAAAAATCAATGAACCGGACGACCTCCCAATGCAATATCTGTTCCAACTAAAAATCCGAAAGAAAAAGCGCAGAAAGCTAAATAAACTGGTGTTGCAGTATGGCCGTGACCTTCGGGGTCAGTAAATGCACGTCATGCGGAACGTGCAACGGGATATCCAGGTAATCCCCGGGGGAATAGTTCAAAGACTTTTCGGGCGATGGTGCAGGCGCAACGCCCCTCTAGGATAAAAAAGCTTTCTGCATAGGATTCATGTATCTCTTCGGGCACATCCACTTTGGTAATCACCAGCGTTTGAACGACCTTTTCATCTCTCCGTAACTCTCGCATAAAAATATTATCAACCGGCTGTTTAGGAATTAACGGCCTCATTGCCCTGAGCCAACTCAGGTGATTGGCATATTGATTAGTTTCCGGTAAATTTTTCAGTTGTAGTAGCTCACCCTCAAACCCCAACCTCCTTAAAATTTTTTGTTTAAGTCCAGATGAAGGTTCAATAGCCGTAATGTCGGCTGAGAGTCTCGTCAATGCATCATGATCAGAAATGTTCAAACCGCTTGTCTGTGCCATATGGTAAAGTTATGCATAGGAATTTTGGGCTACCTATATTACTTTCAAATTTTACCTATAGTATCCGTTCCCATCGGCGGAACCTTTTAAAATGCTTCTTTATAACCCTGAAAAATAATCATATCCCTGTTCAGCCCAGTAATCCCTCGGACGGGTGTTGCTGAATGTGATAGAGCCGATACGTTTGAGGTTTTTGATACCATATTTTACAGGAATGATCAGCCTAAGCGGCTGCCCATGGTTGCCGTTCAGTAATTCGTCATTCATTTGATAAGCCAGTAAAGTTTGCGGATGTATTGCGCTTGGCATATCTATTCCCACATAATATTGCTGATCAGGTGTTTCCATACCCACATACTCGCAGTTTGCCTCGGCTTGTAAATTATAGTGGTTGATAAAGTCAATGAACCGGACTCCCTCCCAATGCGATATCTGGTCCCAGCCCTCTACGCATTTAAAATCGTAGGTGATTCCTGTTTTAGGCAGCTTCATGATTTCATCCAGCGTAATTTGTAATACTTCGCCCGAAACTTTCTTGACCTGTAACTTCCAGTCTTCAGGTTGTAATTTCCCTTCTGAGCCTATATCGCTATTGTGTCTTATGACCTTGGCAGCCATCGACCTTGGGTAGGTTTTTACCAGGTGGTTTTCGTTAAAGTCAATCTTCTGAAAAATATCTCCGTTTTATTCAATGCGCGTCGTAACGGCTTGTGAGCACCCGCGGTAATACCGGGAGTTCCGACAGGAATAATACTATTGGATGCTGCCGTTTTGAGCACATAAAACCTCCGGTCAATGATCTTTAAGGAAAAAGGGAAATAATGATGCGTGTTTTTTAAGGACAGGTAATTGTCTTTTGACGGCATTGGGATCAAATGCTCATCGTTTACTTTCGCGCAGGTCGTGGCCACGAGTTTGTAAAATTCAGTTTCGGACGCAGATTTATTTAACGATTTTAAATGATCATCTAAATATTGCTTCATAATCAAGCTGTCCGTATACCGGTAAAGACTTGGATAAGTAGTTTCTAAAGCTTTTCTGAGTATGCCGTAGTCCTCCTTTAACTGTTTGGAACTGTAGATTAGGGGGCCGTGTTGACAATTGCCATCAAAAGCTTTAAGATCAGCAGCAACGTCAGCGTTATTTTTTTTAATGGATTCCGCATAGGGTGATTATTATTTTATAGGGTTATATCTTTGAATACACGGTTCATATAAATTGGTTACTGAAATCCTGAAAATCCCGACTTTTTGCATGAATGGCCGATTATCGGCTGCCGTCACCAGCTCGGGTAGCCGGCAGTATCTCATTGATGATCAGGTACTGCATCCGTTTAGGTTCTGTATTAGGGATCAGGTGGCCGGATCTTTCAAACCAGAACAGCACTTTCTTCGGAGCTTCAAGCAATCGATAATAAGCTTCAGTGATCGTAAAATCCGTTTGATGGTCCTGCCGTCCGGCGAACAGATAGACCGGGCATTTAGCGGCCTTGAAGGATTTGAAAAGATCGATCGAGATCGCTTCGTTCTATACTGCCAGCCAGGTTGATGCCCATCCGGAAAGATATTGCTGCACCCTGGTCGTATCTTTATCCGCCAATGGCTGGCCCTGATAGGAGAACAGCCATTTACGGGCGTAATAGAGTTGCTGCCAGCTCTCAAAAGGAACTTTTACCCGTTCCAGTTCCTGGGTTTCCCTGGGAGTATTTGTCTTTGCAGCTCCGCGTTTCAGCATTGCGAGGGTCATTTGCTCACTTTTTACCTGATCGATCATCGGGCTGATGGCGACCCAGGCCTGTAATAGTTCAGGGTATTGCCGGGCGATGCCGAAACCCAGGACCGTTCCCCAGGAATGGCCGGCGAGGTATAACTTCTTTTGCCCAAACGCTTTCAGTAAATACAGGATCAGTTCATGCGTATCATTGACCATCAATGCAACACTAAGCGGAACATCGGATGGATTTAACGCCAGCGTTTTCCCGGTTTCCCGCTGGTCCCATTGCACGACCACAAAGTGTTGCTGCAATTGATCGGTAAAGGTGCCGGCCTGATCCATCACAGAAGTTCCCGGGCCGCCGTGTAAGTACAGCAGCAGCGGCGCATCGCGGTCTGCCCCTTTTAAAGTGATTACCTGGCGGATATGACCGATACGGACGATCTCCGTGGTGTCGATTGGCCTGGCTGAGACCGCCAACGGCCATAATAAGATCCAGCAAACAAAGTATTTCATGATTGATGATGTTGATTACAGTATTCAAACTTTATTGGCCGCCATGGTAACCGGACCGTTTTAAAAAACCGCTGACAGCGTCGGGGTTGGCGTAATCGAGTTCAATGATCGTTTTCAGCGCTGCTTTTTTATCGGTCGCTTGGTCATAAAAGGCCTGGCAGATCCGGTAACCGACAAAGTAGCCGAGGTCAGGCGCCGGCAAATCCGGATTGGGACCAGTACTCACCCAGTTGTCGTTGTTGCGGGTATACATTTCTTTTTGAAAGGATCGCCACACTTCCTTTTCATGTGCTGGTCCATAGGTCATATAGGGTGTTTTAGCCGCTATGCCAGTGACCAGGCCGGCCACAAAGTCGCAGGCCCCTTCCCGGATAACCGATGTCAGGACGTTGATCTGCTGGAAATCAGGCCGCTTTTGCTGGGTGTGGGTATATTCATGAATACCCATGCGAACCAATTGATCACCCGTTAGCGCCGGGTCATTCAAAACCACCTCGGCACCAATGAGCGAAAGGTTGCCGCGGACGGTGCCGCCCTGCTGTCTTAACCCAACGATCAGGAAAGACTGAGCGGGTCTAAGATCCGTGTACAACTGCCGGAAACGGCCGATCTGTTGCTCCAATTGCTGCACGGCGGTATCGATCAGCGATCTTTTATTTTGCAGGTTATCCCAAAATCCCGGATCAGCTTTCAGCAAGGCCAGCCATTTTAGGTCCAGCCCGTCCTTATTGCGCATAAAGGCCTTTAAGCCTTCGCTTGCTTGGCCGATATATAGCCGGTTCACTAGATCCCGTTGTTTAGCGGTATCGGACGTGGCCGTAACACTATCCCGCATGGTCCAAAAGTGTTCCCAGTCGGTTTGACTAACTTGCTGCGCGTGGCTAAGCGCTGGTAATAATACGAACAGGATGATCACTTTCATAGCAGATTGCTTTTAATCAGGTGTTACTCATTCACTCCTCAAACTCTTAACCGGGTTGGTAACCGCCGCTTTTATCGATTGAAAGCTAATGGTGACCAGGGCGATAAAGATCACCAGCGCACCGCCGGATACGAATAACCACCAGCCCAGCGGAATGCGGTAAGGGTAATGCTGCAGCCACTGGCTCGTAGCGATCCAGGCAAATGGAACAGATACCGCCAGTGCAATAAAGATCAGCTTTAGAAAATCTGCCGACAGCATCGTAACGATCCGGCTGACCGAAGCGCCGAGCACTTTGCGAACACCGATCTCTTTGACACGCTTTTCCACAGCCAAAACAGATAACCCAAATAAGCCGATACAGGAAATAAAAATGGTCAGTACCGCGCTGAACAGGATGATCTGTTTCCACCTGGCTTCGGTAACATAACTTCGCTTGTTTTGTTCCTGCTTAAATGTGTATACGAACGGGCTAAAAGGGAACAAACTTTTAAACGTTTTAGCGATGTAGCGCAAGCTTTCTGTTTCCGTACCCTGCTCGATCTTGATATATATCATACCATAGCTGTTTCCCTGATCCATTGTAAAAAACTGCGGGCCGATCTTTTCGGTTAAAGGCTTGTAATGGTAATTTTTTACCATACCCGCAACGGTGTAGGTTTTACCATCAAATGTTTTGATCTGCTCGCCAATGGGGTGCTTCCAGCCGGCTTCCTGCACGAACGCCTCATTGACCAGCGCCGATTGTTCGGCGTCCGGCGGGTAATCAGCGGAAAAATTCCGCCCTGCCATTACCGGCACTTTAAGCAGGGGTAAATAAGCCGCATCAATGGTTTCAACAGCAACGTTTAGCTGCAGGTCACCGCTTACTTTAACGGTATTATTGTTATCCCCGCCGTTTTTAAGCGCAACAGCCATAACATTGGGCTCCTTCATTAATTCCTGTTTAAAAACAGCGCCTTCATTAGGGGTCAGAGCGGATTTATTAATCGTGATCACATCACGGTCCTCATAACCCAGGGCTTGCGTGGTCAGGAAATTAAACTGCAAATAAATAGTAATGGCACCGATGATCAAAAAAGACGCCAGCGCGAACTGGAACACGACCAATACTTTCTGCAAATAATTTTTGCCAGCCAGATTAAAACGGCTGTACAAGGTATCGACCGGGTGGTAACCGGACAAAATAATGGAGGGATAAAAGCCCGCCAATAAACTGGTGATCAGGAAAAGTGCGATATAGGAGATGACCAGCTTTATATTCAGCAAATAGGAAAGCGAAAGTATCTTATTGGATAACTGGTTGAACACGGGCATTACCAGGACCACAATACCTATTGCTATCGTGAACGCGATCAGGCAAAGCATCAGCGACTCACTTAAAAATTGTATCCGCAATTGCATGCTGGTGCCGCCGATGACCTTGCGTATCCCGATCTCTTTGGCCCGTTTTACCGAGCGTGCCACCGTCAGGTTGACGAAATTAATGCAGGCGATCAGTAGTACAAAAATCGCAATGGCGGAAAGAATATAGGAATACTCCGGATTGCTTTTATCTTGCAGTATTTCGTTGCCATCCGGCACTAACTTACCCAAATGGATGGCGGTAAGCGGCTCCAGGAGGTAAGTTATGCCGATATTTTTGACGCCGTATTTGCTTTTGATTTCGCTGATGGCTTTACCGGCATTGGATTCAAATACCAGGTCCATTTTGTTTTGGACAGCTTTAATATCTGCACCGGGTGAAAGCACAACGAACGTACTGAGAAAAGAATTGAACCAGTGGCCGTTATTGCTTTCATCTGTAGCCGAAACGCTCAGCGGCAGCAAGACCTGGAATTTGATCGAGGAGTTTTGCGGACATTCCCTCGCGACCCCCGTGATCACGTGGGGCTTAAAGATGCTATCCTGTCTGATGGCAATCGTTTTGCCAACTGCGTTCGCACGCCCAAAATACTTTTTTGCCATTGCCTCGCTGATCACAACCGAGTTCGGTTCGGTAAATGCGGTCCGGGCATTGCCGCTGACCAATGGAAAATTAAATACCGAAAAGAAGTTGGTATCGACCAGGCATATGGCCTGGGACTGAATGTCGGTGCCAGTTTTAAGATCTGCCTGTGCCGGCTGAAAGCGGACAAAACTTTGTATTTCGGGAATGTTGGCGGCAAAACGCGGTCCGGGAAAATAACCCGTATAGCTCCCATTGGAAACACTGCCGTCGCCTTTGGTGGTTTGCTTATCTATGCGGTAGATCCGGCTGACATTTTGATGAAAACGGTCGTAGCTTACTTCATCCTGTACATAAAGCAGGATCAGCATCGCGCAGGCCAGCCCAATACTTAACCCTGAGATATTGATGAATGAGTAGACCTTGTTCTGCAGCAGGTACCTGAACGTGGTTTTAAAATAATTGCTGAACATAAAATTGCGGTTTAATTTTTCTTCGGCCCACTTTGGCGGGCTTTCCGAACGCAATATTACAGGCTGTATTCTTGACGGGGTTGCCAACTTATCAATTGGCAGTTCTTTTCTCAGGCTATTCTTGTATTCCAAAGGGGTTTTGCCGGTTATTTCTTTGAAAACGCGGTGGAAAGTTCTTTCAGAGTTAAATCCTGAATCGTATGCGATGCCGAGCAGGGTCAGCCGGTCATTGGCCGGGTCGCGCATCTTACGGGCAATTTCCCGTACCCGGAATTCGTTGATCAGATCATTGAAATTCTTTTCCAGCCCCTGGTTGATTATACGGGAAAGGTCATGCGGATGGACGTTCAGCTTTTGCGCAAGGGTGGCCAGCGTCAGTTCAGCATCCGCGTAAAGACGGTTCGATGCAACGATCTCATTTAACCGCCGGCCTTTTTCCCTCGCATCGGAACGGTCGCTTACCGGTTTTGCCAGTTGCGTTACCATATCCGGTTTCAGCAGGGCTTCAGCGGCCATCGCGATAACCACGAGGGAGACCGTCAGGCAAAACTGATCATTGAAAGCCGCAAACGCACAGCATAGACCCAGCATAAACAGGCCCCTTTCCAGCCACCGGAGGGCATACCGCGGTCGGTCCATCAATACCGGCTGTAGGCGGCCGTAAAAACCTGCTATCAGCCGGTGGGCAAGGTAGGCATATACGATGACCGAAACCAAAACCAGCCAGCCCGGCATCCAATATCCCACCAATACCAAGGCAAAATGCAAGGCATCTTCAGCGCGAAACATTCGCTCCGGAGAAGTCAGCCGCCGTATATAAAAATACAACAGCGGTCCCAGCGCCGGCAAGAACAACGTTGTTATTCCACCAGTCTTCCAGGTGATCCCGAGTAAAGCAGCGCTTAAGAACAGGTTGGCGGTATGGTCTAGCCTTTTAGAGAACCCTAAAAGAAAGGCCAGCGTTAATCCCGTGAACAAAGTTCCCAGGGAAGCCAGTTCATAATAACTGATATGTGAAATGTAAGTATCCAAGTAATACAAACAACGCAATCGTTATTCCAAAATACTAACTTATTGATAAATAAAAAATTACAAATATTTAAACCCGTTCTTTTGTAACGAAACCGGACATGAGGCGTCCGGTTTAAATCATTATTTCAGCTGGCTTTGTATGTACGCTGCCTGAGCCGTTTGCCCTTGTGTATCTTTCTTTGCCATCAAAGGCTCCAGCTGGAGATTCCGAAAGGCTTGACCATGCCATTCGTAGGCTTTAGAGTTCAGTAACTACAATTTGTCTAAGGGGAAATTCGCGCAGGTAATGTCATCAATACAATTAACCCTTGCTGAAAAGCTTACTGAGTAACGTATCAAGCTCATTCCCCATCAGATTTTTGGCGATTACCTTGCCGTTCGGATCAATTAAAATATTTGCCGGTATACCTTCAATAAAAAACAAACGGGCTACCGCGTTTTCTCCTCCCTTAAGGTCGGATACCTGCGTCCATTTCAGATTGTCTTCCCGAACTGCGCTTAACCAATTCTCTCTGGAATTATCGAGCGACACGCTCAATACATTAAATCCTTTTCCAGCATATTTATTATATGCATTCACAACATTCGGGTTTTCAGCTCTGCATGGTTCACACCAACTCGCCCAAAAGTCGACAAACAAGTATTTTCCTTTATAATCGTGCAGGGAGACTAATTTTCCGTCAGTGCTTTTCTGTTCAAAGTCCGGAGCGGTTGTTCCGATGCCCCGGAGCATTTCCTGGTCAATTATCATTTTTTCGATTCTACCCAGGTTGCTTTCTTGGAGATCCGAAGAAAGTGTGGCAAACAATTGTGATGCTGCTAAAATGTCTTCTCTTGTTTTAAATTTACCAATTAATTGATCCAGGGCATCGAAGCTGACGAAAGATACCGGGTGTTCTTGTATAAATTTCCTCCAGTTTACTTTATTCAATACATTCAAAGAATCAGATGTCTTTACTGAATCTTTCAAACTCGCAAAGATGTCTTTGCGCTGCATACCGATTTCAGCCTCAGCTTTTCTTAATTTTTTCAGATCCGAATTAAATATCCCGCCGACGATAGCTGCTGATGTTAACGATTCACGTCCTATAATATTAACCGTCCCTGACTCCAGGTAAATCTCTTTATAACCAGGTTCCATGGAGTGAATCGACGATCCCTGCATTTTTATGTACAAATGTCCAATCTCGGGGAATCTAACAGAATCAGAAAGTTCAAACTCACCGTTTATTATTGAACAAGAATCTACCTTCCAGCCTTTCCGGTAAAATCCTAAATAAGCTTTGTAGGGAGCTGAGTAATTCCCAACCTTACCTTTAATATTAAAATTGATGCTTTGTGCGATTGTCAGCGTCGGAATCAGGCTGAAGAAAATCAGTAAGTAAATGAGCCGTTTTTTCATGAATAACTTTCTTAGAGGATTAAACATATAGATGTTTTGGAATTGATGGATGGTCATTTTATAATGAATAGTAAATAGATAAAACAAGGGTTTCAGTTTAACAATGCGGACAATTTCTTTTCAAGTTCCTCCCCACGTAAGTCTTTAGCAATAATTTTTCCATCAGGACCAAGGAGATAATTATGAGGAATTGAATCGATGTAGTAAAGCGCGCTAACGGAAGCCCCATTTTCATTCGAATCCAATAGCTGTTGCCAATGAAGTTTATCCTGCCGAATAGCATCTATCCACTGTTCCCTGTCTTTATCGATCGAAACGCCAATTATCTCTAATCCTTTGCTCCTGTATTTCTCATAGGCGGTGATCAGAAAGGGATTTTCACCACGGCAAGGGACGCACCAACTAGCCCAAAAATCAATCAGCAAATATTTACCATGATACTCGTGTAGGCTTACACGGTGTCCTGAAGAATCCGGTCGGCTGAAATCGGGGGCGATGGAGCCGATTTCCCGTTGGTGTTGCCCGTTGATTTTGGCAGCAAAAGATTTCCCTCTTTCAGTAGCTCTCAACGACGGTGAAAGCATCTCAAACAGAAGTGCAATGTCATCCGCATTTTTGGGATCGTACAAATGCATGTACGACCTTAGTACATCAAAGCTTACAAAAGAATCTTTGTGTCTCGGAATAAACGATCGCCATGCAATTTTATAAAGGCTGTCCAATGTGGCCCTTTCCCTCATAGCTGATGCCTTTACCTTTTCGTCATCGCTTTCAAGTTCAGACCAAAGCAATTCATACTTAGCGTTAATTGCTGATGTAGCTCGATTTAAATCCTCGAAATCTTTGTTAAGGTTACCTCCCGAAACTATTCCCCTGGTCAATGAACCTGAACTTTTAATTTTTATGAGCCCAGGTTCAAGAAAAAATGTCAAGGTCTCGTCATGGCTAGGATCCGGATGTTCAAGATTTCTCATTACAATAGCTGCGTAGCAGGGTTCTTTCAAACGTCTTTGAAAGCTAAAGTAACCTTTTGTAATCTTGCCGGTATCGACAACCCAGTGATCTTCTTCCAGGTAGGTTAATAATATTTTGTCGGCCGAATGATATTGGGCAATTTTGCCCTTAATCACTACATCAAACTGTTGCGCATAAAGACACGATGCCGTAAAAATCAACAGTAATGCCGTTGTCAAAATTTTCTGTTTCAATTTGATTAATTTTTGTATTGTAATAAAAGCCAGAAGGGCAAAAATAGATAATTTTGTCTATTTTAATTCAAAGCAATGCCGATTATAAAATAAAATCCTGAGAATTTTTATTACCAGTAAAAATCATTTCAGCAATGCAAGTGTCAGGGGGTCCTTCGTACCGTTATAAAATTTTCGTAGTACTTCACCAAACACTTCATGGCCTCCGGGAACACAGGAAAAGAGCGTCATTGAGGAACGGAGTTTTAAATCATCCGGCGTACCAAAAATTGTACGCGGGTTTATTTCAGATAGCTTAAGTAATTCCTTGCTGATGGCAACCAGTCGTTTTCCGAGGACGGGGTGGTTAAGGTATTGTTCTGCTTCCCGGATATCATGGATACAATATTTCTGCGACATTTCGGAAAACCCCAAGCCTTCGATCTGCGGAAATATATACCACATCCAATGACTTCTTTTCTTCCCATGGAATATTTCTTTCAAAGCTACCTGATAGTCATCCTGTTGCGCTTCTAAAAAATGGTTAAAGTTAGTTACGTTCATAAATATTAGTACTTCTTGGCGCATCCGTCTCATCATCGGTGTCAATTTCCGCGCTTATTAATTTTTCACCCGCGGTCGATTTTAACCTGTGTTAAAATTTCAACGGCGCCGGTGAGGTAACTTTGGAGTGTCTAAAAATAAATAAAAACTATGAAACGCACAGGAAACGCACACTGGAGTGGCACATTACAGGAAGGGAAAGGAGAGATCAGTACACAAAGCACCGTTCTTAACAAAACCCAGTATTCTTTTAAAACCAGGTTTTCAGATGGTATCGGGACCAACCCTGAAGAATTAATCGCAGCGGCACATGCTGGCTGTTTCACCATGTCTGTGAGTGCAGCTCTGACCCAGGCTGGTTTTACGCCTGGCGAGCTGTCAACCGAGGCCATTGTTGACCTGGACCTGCAGGCTTTGGTGATCAATGGAATACACCTGGAACTTAAAGCCAGCCAAATTGAAGGGGTAGAAGAAGAAACATTTCAGCAAATTGCAGAAGGTGCAAAGGCGAATTGTATTGTTTCAAAATCATTAAGTGTTCCGGTTACCCTGAACGTGGTTTATGCATAAATCTTTAAATGGATATAAAATTAGGTGAATGAACACCCTTCCCTATTCTATCTCCCATTTAAATAAAAATATTGAAAAACTGTTTGAGGGCTTGTGTTACAATGGTGATGATCGGAGGCTGCTCCCGGGTTTTCCGGGACAGCTTTTCTTAGGTTTTGGCCTGTTTATCCTATCGAAAACTTATAATTGCTGTCAGAAATTAAAGATCATTGGAAAACTTCCAGTTAAAAAACGACAATATTATCTGTTTTACCGAAACACAAAGATTTTCCTGAAGCATCAACACTTAGATTAAAATTGCTTAAAAATGGAATACAGAACATTAGGAAACTCAGGGCTGAAAGTACCGGTACTGAGTTTGGGCACGGCTACATTCGGCGGTGGCAATGAGTTTTTCAAAGCCTGGGGAAGCACGCAGGTAGAGGAAGCCAGCAGGATGGTCAGGCTTTGCTTAGAAGCCGGCGTCAATCTTTTCGATACAGCCAATGTCTATTCGGATGGCCTTTCGGAAGAAATATTGGGGAAAGCCCTGCAAGGGTTGCGGAATGAGGCATTAATCTCGAGCAAGGCGACTTTTCCGATTGGTAACGGCCCTAATAATTTCGGGTCATCACGCCAGCACCTGATCACGGCCTGTGAAAACAGCCTGCGACGTTTGGGTACCGATCATATCGATATTTATCATATGCATGGGTTTGATGCCACCACCCCCATTGAGGAAACACTGAAGGCCCTGGATTCACTGGTGAATAGCGGTAAGGTAAGGTACATTGCCTGTTCAAATTTTTCCGGATGGCACCTGATGGAATCCCTTTCGGTATCAGAGCGTCACGGATGGTCCCGTTATATTTCACAACAGGTATATTATAACCTGCTGGATAGAGAATATGAGTGGGAGCTGATGCCCCTTGGCATCCAGCACAAAGTTGGCAGTATGATCTGGAGCCCGCTTGCAGGAGGTAAACTAAGTGGTAAGTACCGCCGTAACCAACCGCTTCCACAGGACGCGCGTGTTGCCCAGGGAGGCGACAGCCCAACTGACGAAGCCGCATTGGAAAGATTGTACAGGATCGTGGATATCCTCGATGAGCTTTCGGTGGAGACGGGAAAATCATCATCCCAGATTGCATTAAACTGGCTGCTTCAGCGTCCAACCGTTTCGAACATTGTCATCGGTGCGCGTAACGAGCAACAATTAACTGAAAACTTAGGTGCACTTGGCTGGAGGTTAAGCCTGGAACAGGTTAAACGACTGGATGCAGCAAACGATGTTAAGCCGATTTACCCGTATGCACATCAGCGGATGTTCGGCATGTTAAATGCCGCACCTGATCTATATAGCACTTATTGATTTGCAGGCTACCCCTAAATGGGGTAGCCTTGTTTTTAAACTTCAAACTAATGCCACTCATAACCATTACTTCCCACAAAGGCCGAACAGCAGAACAAAAGCAAGCCATAGGAGAAGCGATCCACGCCTCCATTGTGACAGCAGGCGTGCCGGCCGGAGACCGCTTTCAGCGCTTCCTGGATTTGGATCCGGAAAGTTTCATCTATGATAAATTTTACCCCGACCTGGAAATCGGCCGATCTGCAAACTTTATCATCATCGAAATCCTGTTTTCCGTTGGACGGAGCGTCAAAGTAAAACGAAAGATACTGGAATTGCTGGTCTGTAAAATGAAGGAGCTGGAGTTTTCACCGGAAGATGTATTTGTGAGTTTTCAGGAAACCGCATGGGAGAATTGGTCATTCGCGAAGGGGGAGCTTATCTACATTTGAGATAGCTCCCTGAAAACCAACCTGCTAAAACTAACCTTACCTCTGTAGGATGAATTTCATAAACCAACGAAATTATCTTTTATTTTTCAGTCAGCTTGACTCCGTGCAAGCTTATGAAACATATTTATATGATGCCGCATTGGCTTCTCAAAATATGGCTCGGCTTTATGTGAAGACTGAAATTAATTAGCTGATTAGCGCTTTATCCAGTAGTCAGGGAACAATCAGACGATTACACCGAGGCAGGATTTCCTCGCAGTCAATTCGGATTTCCATACCGAATTACTGGACACAAAGGGCTAAACCATTACCTTTGGAGATGTAAATATTGACAATCCAGCAATTACTTCTCCTATAAACTTCAAATGTCAACACTTTTCAGATACAATCATTTAGATCCTGATTGTTCATTGATTCGATCGTTTCCGGAATAATTGAAAATTGCATCAGGTGGTGTGAAAAATGTTTTTGTTGCCAAATCACCCATTCGCTTTTGACCAGCGGCCCAAACCTGGGATGAACCTCTGCATGCAGCTCATCTACAAAATGCCGGTCAAAGCGGTATAGTTGCTCCATCAATTGTCCAACAGCATCATTCAGATCCATAGTAAGATAATGTGGGGGCAGTTCCCCTATATAATAGTTTTTTGGTATGATAATATCTGTATAGATCATTATTTCTTTGTTCCTAAGGGCCTGTTCCTCGGACACGATGCAGCAACAGGGTGCTTTACCATTGCTCCATTTAACCTCATCCGCCAGGTGTGCAACCATTTGTTGTGGTTTCATTTTTCCCCATAGTGGCGATACATGCTGCTGCAGCCTACTTACCCTATCTTGGAATATTTCCCTGTTCCCAATATAATCTGAAATCTCAATCATTTTCCCTTTGCTTTTTTCATGGAGGAATACGTCCCCCGCTCCATGATATGCAAAGCCTTTACCAATAATTAAAGTACAGATAACCAACACAATGACAAAATCTACCCGATCCTAATCCACGTCATTTAGTAATTTGTAATGTACCTATTACGCTATTTAGGAGACAGCCCCACCACTATTGAGGATCCCAATTACCGGATCAACATAAAACATAAATAAAGATCCAATTATGAACAGCAACGAACTAATGAAGTCTTTGCGTCAAAAAAGATAATTTTGTCTATTTTTTAACATAGGTTAAAGCCTTTTAAACTTTTAGATAAGATTTTTGCCTGATCTAATTTATATCTAACATGGAAAATAATCAAAATCAGAAATCATTCATCCCGGGTGGTAACGATCAAAATGGACAACACTTTGATTACATTATCGTTGGCGCGGGTTCCGCCGGCTGCGTTTTGACAAGACGGTTAGTAGACAACGGGGCTAAAGTGCTTTTACTGGAAGCGGGAGCGCTCGTTCCCCAGCTCGATACCGTGGACAATCCGTTGCGATGGCTGGAAAATATCGGGAGCACCCACGATTATCTCTATCCTTACGAGCCGAATGACACGCTGAACGGCAGGACGATATTCGCCCCACGCGGTAAATTAGTGGGTGGTACGGGAAGTATCAATGCGATGATCTGGGCCAGGGGCGATAAGCAGGATTACGATCATTGGGCGACTTTAAGCAGTAAAAAATGGGCTTTTGATTCGGTACTGCCTTTATTTAAAAAGATTGAAGACTGGGAATTTGGAGAGGACGAGTTCCATGGAAACGGCGGACCGCTCGGCATTGAAACTGCTAAAGGGTTTGGCGAGATCGATCTTGGATTTATTAGTGCTGCTAAATCATTTGGATATCCTTATAGGCAAGACATGAACGGGGAAAATCCATTTGGCGTGAGCCCGGAACCCCTGACTGTTAAATCAGGAAAACGGACCAGTCCTTTTAGCGCTTACCTGCAACCTATACTCGGTCATAAGAACCTGAGCCTTGTTCCGCAGGCAGTAACGACCCGTTTGATCATCGATGATGAAAAGATTTGCAGAGGTGTGGAATACACTAAAGATGGACAACCTCACACTGCATTTGCTGGAAAAGAGGTTATCATTTCAGCAGGTGCATTTGAAAGCCCGAGACTGCTGATGTTATCCGGAATAGGCGATCGTTCCGAACTTGAATCTGTAGGTATTGAAACCATTGTGGATTTGCCGGGAGTAGGTAAAAACCTGCAGGACCATCCTTTGCTTTCCATCACATTTGAAGCCAGCGATCCTGTCGGGCCATTTACGAACAACCTTGGGGGAACCATCATGTACGGGAAAAGCACTACCGGAAAAACTAAATCCGACCTGATGTTCATACCCATCCAATATCCTGTTCAATCTGCAGAGATCATAGCTAAACATTCGATCCCGGAGAATTCATTCAGTCTTTTTGTTAACCTGGTAGACGTTAAGAGCACCGGAACTATCCGGTTGACCTCTGCTGATCCTGGTGCTGCATTAAAGATTCAGCCGAATATCCTAAAAGCTGAAGAAGATATGGACGCGATGATCAACGGTGTTGAACTGGCGCTGCAACTGGCTGAAGAACCTGCACTCAAAAAACTCATCAGGAAATGGGTTGCCCCTACGGATTTCGGGGACAGGACATCTATCCGGGAATTTATCAAAGACGCTTGCGGGACTTATTTTCATCCAACAGGAACCTGTGCCATGGGGAATGGACCACAAGCGGTCGTTGACCCGGAACTAAAAGTGCGAGGAATCCAGGGATTGCGGATTGCTGATGCATCAGTAATGCCGGTCATACCAACCGCTAATACCAACGCACCAACCATGATGATCGCTGAATTTTTAGCTCAGGAACTCATCGGATAGCCAATAGACAACCATTTAAAATAAAGCAGCCGGAAGTTTTCACTTCCGGCTGCTCAATTAAACCAATAAAAACCTAATATTTAATTACAGGCGTCTCACCTGCCATCAAATGGTTATAGGCGATAGCATACTCAGAAGCTGATTGCTGATTTTGGCCAGTAATGAGTTTTCCATCAACAACTACATGCGCTTCCCATGGATCGGAATGTTCAAAAAGGATTCCTGCGCCTTCCATGATGGGTTGCGGAAAGTTTGGAATAAAATTAAGTCCATAAAGTGCTTCAACCTGCGCGTCCTCCTCTCTTGAAAAACCTGTCGCATGTTTACTTTGTACCAACTCCGGTACATTTCCCAAAGCGATTGAACCGTGACAAATTGTACCAATGAATTTACCGGCGCTCCAAAAACCTTCCAGTATTCTTTTCACATCGGTATTAGGGTACAGGTCAACAGCAGCGCCGCCGCCCCCAACAATGTGTAAAGCATCATATTCTGAAGGGTAGATTTTGTAAAGCGGGATGGTGTTCTCAATTTTCTCCGCCAGGGTGGCATCTGATAAATAACCTTTGCTCACCAGGTCTGTTTTCTCCCATGATTTCTCCGTGTATGGATCGCTGGTCGGATCAATAATCGCTTTCCCTCCCTGGGGGCTTGCAATTTCGACCTCATGCCCGGCTTCAGAAAAATGCCAGTATGGGTGAGTCAGTTCGGCGAGCCAGAAACCAATGGGTGCGGAGCTGACGATAAATAGAATTTTCATAAGAATAGAATTAATTATTTGTAAAAGTTTATTGTTTGCGAAATTGAAAATCTGTTAAACCCTGTTATCATTTAGATAATTTTATCTTTTAATGAACAAGATTTTTTTCACCCTCCTTGAAAAAAGCAAGGTGGTAAATCTGGCGTTTCAAAGGAAAAAATCTCAGAATAACCGCCGTAACCTGCCGTTTTACAACCCAAACAAATACCAGATTTCAAAGCATTTGAATACAATAATTTATAAATATCAATCACTATTCAGATTACGATATAGCGTGTTTTTAATGAGCAGCTAACGACCTCCCGTAAATCCATGATCTTCCATATCATTTGACCATCAAAAATTCAGGTTTTATTATTCAAATGAAAAGCAAAATAGATAATTTTGTCTATTTTAGAGCCTTTAAACATTCCCATTCATCCTCATTTGGCCTGGATCTGCAAGCATTGACATGAAGAATATCCAGGCCAATTTTTATAACAGATTACTATTAAAAATTTATGAAAGCAATCGTATTTGACACTATCGGCACCCCGTCCGATGTTTTGTATTTATCTGATATTAAACTGCCTGAGGTTGGTGATCGTGACGTACTGGTAAAGATGTCCGCATCCCCTATCATTCCGGGTGACTTTTTATTTATTCAAAATATGTACCCCGAGCCCAAAAAACCAGTTCTGCCCCAGCAGACAGGTGGCAATCACGGATGTGGGATCGTGGTAAAAACCGGTAAAAATGCCATCATTCAACCAGGCACTTTCGTTTTTTTCACGTATTATAATTCCTGGGCAGAGTTTGCCGTCGTACCTGAAGAATGGCTGATTTCATTGCCGCCAGATTACTCATTGATGAAGGCATCACAGTTTGTCAATTTAATTACTGCGCTGGACCTGGTCAAGGGCTCGGGAGCTAATAAAGACGGCTGGCTGGTGTTAACGGCAGGCTATTCGACTGTTTCATTATTGGCCGCCCAGTTTGCCAGAGACCTTGGGATCAAGGTTATTTCCATCGTACGTAAGCTAAAATTCGGCGATGCCGCTGAAAATCTGCATGCGGATGAGGTAATTGACCTTTCTGAGGTAGGCTCATTGAAAGCCGCCTTATTCGAGTTAACAGATCAAAAAGGCATCAATGGCGTGATTGATAATGTCGGGGGCAAAACCATGGAGGATCTCATACAGGCCACTGCATTCGGCAGTACAGTAGTTATTAACGGGAATATGAGCCCTGATAATTTTGAACTGCACAATAATCACATTTTGTTTAATGGATTATCTATCCGTCCATATATCTACCGGTACCTTTTATCACCTCCAAAGCCGGAGGACCAGTCCTTCCTGGATGAAGTGATCCACATCTCTGCCCGGGAAGGCTTTGAAGTGAAGATAGCCAAGGTGCAAAAAATAGAGGAATACCGGGAGGCGGTATCACTGACGCTTAACAACTCAGGTGAAGGCAAGCAGGTCTTCCTTTTTTAACTCAGGCAGTCAGCGAATCGCTTGAATTATCGGTTCAGGATACATTCTTTATTCAAGGATGTGTCCTGATTTCTATCGTTCAGATCCCTTCTTTAATATTTCCCGATAATAACTTTATATCGGTAAGGTCATTTTTAATTCCCCGAAATATCGTAAATCAAAAACCTAAACATCAACATAAGATACTAAATGTCAATCAATTAAAACAGGGCATAGCAATTGAAAAATTTGGTCGATGAAAAACCCGGGATCGATCAAAAAAATAAAACAATACGTGACGGCCCATTTTGCGGAAGCAAACCATGCCGGATTGCTTTATCATAACCTGGACCACACCCTGGGCGTGGCCAAACATGCCCGGGAAATCGCTGAATATTATAAACTGCCCGAAACTGAGATCTGGCTATTAGAAACTGCCGCTTTGTTCCATGACACCGGGGTCACAGTAAGCATGACTGACCATGAGGCAATCAGCGTTGGAATTATGCGTGATTATTTCGCCGATAAAATTATCAGTGAGGAGCTTTTAGTTCAACTTTCAGGGCTGATAGAGGCAACACGGATACCCCAAAGACCTGTTGGTTTATTACAGGAAATTATTTGCGATGCAGACCTGTTTAACCTGGGCAGCAAAAGTTTATTTCAAAAAAGTGAGCTTTTGAGAAAGGAACGGGAGATCCTGCAACAAAAAAGTATCAGCAATGAGGAATGGTTGCAGGATACCTTACAATTTTTTCTTGATCACCAGTACCATACCTCCTTTGCCCTCACTGAGCTCAATCCGGGAAAGAAAAAAAACATCAGCCAGATCAATGATGAATTAAAATCCTATGCTCCAAAAAACAAACACCTGACGATTGAGGTGCCCGCTCACGAGCATCACCATGAAAAAGAAAAACCCGAAAAGGGGATTGAAACGATGTTCAGGATTACTTCGTCCAATAATCAACGGCTCAGTGATATGGCAGACAATAAGGCCCATATCATGATCACGGTTAATTCCATTATACTTTCTGCGCTGATCAGTTTATTGCTGCGCAGGCTCGAAGCCTATGCATTCCTGGCATACCCAACCTTCCTGCTATTAGCGGTGAGCCTTGGTGCGATGACATTTGCTATTCTCGCTACCAGGCCTTCCATTCCACATGGTGGTGGCTTGCATTTACAGGATCAGGACGTAGAGAAAACTAACCTGTTATTTTTCGGCAATTTTTACAGGATGCCATTTGACGATTACAAATCAGGCATGATGAAGATCATGGATGATAAGGACTTGTTATATAGCACGCTGATCAGGGATGTCTATGGACAGGGCGCGGTTCTGGGTAAAAAATACCGTCTCCTGCGCGTATCCTATAATATTTTCATGTACGGACTGATCCTTTCGGTCATTGCATTCATTGTCGTTTCCGCTTTTCACAGTAACCCGGTTGTCCCGGCTGTTCCGGCAGGCGCACCTAAAGCCCTTAATCTTTAAAAATCATGAGACAAAATCTATATATAAAAACCACTTTTAGCTGCATGATTGCCGTGCTGCTGGGCTCGGGGCAGGTACAGGCGCAACATTTGCCGGTACGTGTGGAGCATATACCAGAAAACGCGGATAGCATCAGCACGACCATCCATCCTTCCTATGATCATGTCAGTGGTATGCACCGCAAGCTATTCGGCGAAAATTACCGGAAAGAGTGGGCTGCAAAAGTTACGTTACCCATTATCAGGATCAGCCAGGTGTCCGGAGGGCTTAAGGTCCTGCAAAACGGTGGTGGTATGCAAACCAAATCTGTCAGACTGGAGGACACCAAAGGAAGTGAGTGGGTCATCCGAAGTGTTGAAAAGGTACCGGATAAACTCATACCGGAAAATCTGAAAGGCACTTTTGCAGTTGACTGGGTAGAAGATGAATATAGCGGCCAGCATCCCTATTCCGCGCTGATCGTACCTCCCCTTGCAGATGCGGCCGGAGTTCCCCATGCGAACCCGGTGATCGGGGTGCTTGCTCCTGACCCTGCGCTGGGACAATTCGGAACAGATTTCGCGGGCCGGGTCGTATTAATGGAAGAAAGGGAACCGACAGGCAGTTCGGTGAATACCCTAAAGATGATCAAGGACCTGAAGGAAAATTATAACAATCATCTCAATGGCGCGGCATTTTTAAAGGCGAGAATGCTGGACCTTTTGATCGGTGACTGGGACCGCCACGAAGATCAGTGGCGCTGGAAAGCTGAGAAAAATGGTAAGGAGAAAATTTACACCGGTATCCCAAGGGACAGGGACCAGGTATTCCACGTTAACCAGGGTTTATTTCCGGGAATTGCCTCCCTACCCTGGATTGATCCGGTCCTGGGAAATTTCAGCAGTGATATTCCAAGGGTAAAATATTCCCTGTTCAAAACCAGGTTTATCCAACAATACATGGACTTCCAGATTGGTTATGACCAGTGGATGGCGATCGTCAAAGATTTCGTTAAAGAAGAGAACGATGGAGTCCTACGTCAGGCCATCAGTAAGCTTCCCAAAGAATTAAGCGGGATCAGAAATGAGGCCCTTTACAATGAGCTTAAACAAAGAAGGGATGCAATCCCGGCAGCGATGGATGAATACTATCGATTTATCAACCAGATTGTGGATATCAGGGCCACCGATAAGGATGAAGTGGTGGATATTCAAAATGGAGAAGCCCGCAGTATGCGTATCACCATCCGTAAATTCAACAAAGGCAAGGCTGATGATACCTTAATGAATGCAACTTACAGGCCGGACATCACTCATGAAATCAGGTTATATACCGGGGATGGAGATGACCGTGTGGTGGTTAACAATCAAAGCTCACCGATCCGCCTCCGCGTTATCGGCGCATCGGGAACTAAAACCTACGACATTGAAGAAGCCAGCCGGAGTTTACAGGTTTATGGAAAAACGGACAGTGTCAACTTTACGGGCAAAACGAACCGTATCAGTAAACACCTCAGCAATGATACCCTCAATACCCGTTTCCTAACGACCAACCCCTATAGTACCTGGACACCACTGGCCACCGGAACCCTGAATAAGGATGACGGATTTTTACTTGGCGTGGGTTTCCGCTATATCGGCAGAAGCGGTTTCAGAAAATTACCGTTCTCGACCCAACAGGAGTTCATGGTCACCCACTCTTTTGCCACCAAAGCGTTTCGAATGAATTATTACGGGCAATGGACGGCAGTTGTAGGCCAGGCAGACTTCACGATGAAGGCGACTGTGAATGCGCCGGACAACACGATGAACTTCTTTGGTCAGGGTAACGAAACCACGCTGGACAAAACCGGAAACTACCGCAGGTACTACCGTACCCGCTTTGATCTTTATCAGTTCGATCCTGCATTGCGCTGGAAAACCGGCAGCAGGAGCTTTATCAGCGCCGGGCCATCTATCCAGTACTACCATTTCGATGCATCCGATAATGCCGGCAGATCTATTTTCAGCCCGGGACTGGTTAAAAGCTATGACAGTACCAGCGTGAGGGCAAACCGGGTGCATGCGGGGATCATTGTGAATTACGTCAGCAATACCAAGGACAATCAGGTCCTGCCAACCAGTGGTTATTACTTAGATGTCAAATTGCAGGGGTACGCCGGTTTAAACGGTCAATCCAAATCATTCGCCCAAATCAAACCGGAGTTCACCATTTTCCAAAAAGTTGATCCTGGTGCCCGGTTAGTCCTTTCCGACCGCATTGGTGGTGGTGTGAGCTTTGGAGACCCGGCATTTTACCAATCCATGTTTTTGGGCGGTCAGGGCAATCTGCTGGGCTACCTGCAAAACAGGTTTGCCGGTCAGCAAATGGCATTCAACGATTTCCAGGCGCGCTTAAAAATTGCCAAACTTCCAGGATATATCCTGCCGGGGCAATTGGGTCTGACTGGTTTTTATGACGTCGGCCGGGTTTGGATCGATGGTGAACATAGTGACACCTGGCATAACGGCACAGGCGGCGGGGTTTATTTTGCTCCGGCCAGCATGACCGTGATCCAGATCATTGCAGGGCATTCCAAAGAAGGCTGGTACCCTTATATCGCTTTCAATTTCCGACTCTGACCCCATTAAGCATTTTTAACAACAGTGAACGGGGTCCTTTTACAGATCAAGGATCCCGTTTTCCATCAATTCAATTTAGCATGAAAGAACATATTTGCGATACGATCACCGGGTTTATTAACAGAACCGTTGAACTGACAGAGCAGGAGGCTGAGCTTATTTCCTCCCATTCCCGTGAAGTCAGTTTTAGCAAAGGGGAGCTACTGACCAGGGATGGCCTGCACTCAAAGTATACCTATTTTATTCTATCGGGAAAAGCCAGATCCTATCATACCGATGAGCAGGGTAAAAAAATAACATGGTTCTTTCATTTTAATTCGCCATACGGCTGCGCTAAAAATCATTTTGCCACGGATTACAAAAGCTTCCTGACCAATACGCCGGGAAGCCTTACCATTGAAGCCCTAACCGATGTCCGTGCCGTGCAATTAAGTACGGCCAATATCGAATACCTTGCTGAGCATATACCGGCGTTCAACAAATGGATCAGAAAACTGGACCAGGAATTTTTCATGACGGTTTATGAACGTGTTTTCACGCTTATGACGATGTCGGCCACCCAGCGATATGAAAAAATGCTAAAGGATGAACCGCACCTTCAGCAGATGTTTTCTAATGATTATGTGGCCTCCTACCTCAGCCTCGCCCCTCAATCGCTCAGCAGGATCAAAAACTTTGTCAGCCATCACCATTTAGCAGTTGCTGTATAGCGACACGATTGAAGATACATAACACTGATTATCTAATAACAAATAAAACATAAACGACAAAAAATGGAACAGCAACAATTTACAGTGATCGCAGACCTGACCGCACTCACAGGTTTTGAGCAGGAGATCCTTGAACTGATTAAAGAACTGGTAGCTATTTGCAGGAAACAGCCGGAAGTCCTTTATTATTCTTCCAGCGAAGTGATAGCGGAGCCTGGCAGGTTTGTATTTTTCGAAGTTTACCATAGTAAGGAAGCTTTCGAAATCAATAAAAACGCTGATCATACCCAGCATTTTTTCAAAGCTGTCCAGGGAAAGCTTAAAGGGGACGGCATTAAAGCGACCTTTCTTGAAGAAGTGAAGGTAACCCAGTAAACCCAGCAAACAACAAAACATGTCCGGAATAAAACTTAACAGCAGCGAGGGAAGGTGGATCATGGCTGCAGCTACATTGGCTTCGTCCATGGCCTTCATCGACGGAACCGCGCTCAATGTTGTACTTCCGACATTGCAAAAGAGTCTTCATGCGAGCGGGGGCGATCTCTTTTGGATATTAAACGCGTACCTTTTGATGCTCGCCGCGCTGATGCTTGTCGGAGGATCGGTTGGTGACCGTTTTGGACATAAGCGGGCATTCCTTTGCGGTGTTATCCTGTTTACTCTGGGATCAGCAGCCTGTGGATTCTCTGCCGGTGCCCTGCATCTGATCATTTGCAGGGCTGTGCAAGGAGCCGGAGGGGCTTTTATGATCCCGGGCAGCCTTTCCTTAATTTCTTCCTCGATCAATGAAGAAGAAAGAGGAAAGGCAATCGGCCAGTGGTCATCCCTAACCACCCTGGTCATGATGGGTGGCCCGGTTCTCGGCGGAGCGCTTGCAGATGCCGGACTATGGCGTTATATTTTTTTCATCAACCTCCCGATCGGTGTGGTCGCTGTATTAATCCTATGGCGAAAAATCAGTGAGCCTTTGCGTCCAGCCCCAGCACCACCAGCAGACGTCAAAGGCGCCATATCCATTGCCATTTCGCTGGCCTGCTTAACCTTCGGGCTGCTTAACCTCGGTTCCGCGGTCAATAATCCGCAGAAATCATGGAGTTTTATTGGGATAGGAATTCTATTACTTTTACTGTTTATCAGGCTCGAAAAAAGGAGTGCTCATCCGATGATGCCACTGGGTTTGTTTGCTAACCGCGTTTTCTCGGGAGCCAACCTGCTTAGTTTTTTCCTGTATGCAGCTTTAGGTTCGGCGATGCTCTTCCTCTCCCTTAACCTTGTACAGGTTCAGGGATACAGCCAATTACAATCCGGAATGGCCTTTCTTCCTTTCACCCTATCCGTTTTGGTATTTGCCGGTATTGCAGGCAAAATGGCTGACCGGAATGGTTTCCAGATATTCCTTGTCGCGGGTCCGGCCGTTGCGGCTGGTGGCATGTTACTACTTTCGCTTGTAGGTCAGACTTCGGGGCCCGGTGCTTATTGGACAACGTTTTTACCTGGTATGATTGTATTTGGCCTGGGTATGGCTTTTACCGTCTCCCCGCTCACCAGTGCGGTAATGGGGGCGATCGCCGAAGAATATTCCGGGGTCGCTTCGGGGGTGAATAACGCGGTCACGCGAATTGCGAATGTATTGGCTTATGCCGTATTCGGCGCCCTGGCCTTTGTGTTTTTTAGCGGGCACCTCGAACAGGAATTAAAACCCCTTTCCCTATCTCAGACAGAACAGCGCTCGGTCATGAAAGAAGCGGTAAATTTGGGCAATGCCCAATTACCGCTGGTCGTCACCGGAGTCAAGGGGGCGATGGTAAAGACAGCATACCGGGATAGCTTCATTCACGTTTACCAGACTATTCTCAGGATCTCGGCGGCGCTTGCATTTACCGCGGCACTCATTGCGCTTATGATGATAGGCGACGATAAAAAGGGCCGGACAGACCAGGTTAATCCTCATTAAAAATGTCCCGATTATTCGGAAACCCTGATCGACAAATCATGAAATAGCGTTATTGCGCCATTGGTGTACTCCTCTCGTTACCTCACAATCAATCAATTAAAAACTGGCTTTAGGATTGCCAGTTGCATTTGCTCAATTCCTATACGACACGAAAATGAACAATGATTCAAAAAAACTGACGACAGCATCGGGCATACCGTACGCTGAAAATGAAAACTCTATGACAGCCGGGGCACGCGGTCCGATCCTGCTGCAGGACTTCATTTTACATGAAAAGATGGCACATTTTAACCGCGAACGTATACCGGAGCGTGTTGTACATGCCAAGGGTTCCGGTGCTTATGGCGTATTCAAGGTAAGCCATGATATTTCTGCCTATACCAGGGCTAAATTATTTGGTGAAATAGGCAAAGAAACGAAGATATTTTTACGCTTTTCTACGGTAAGTGGAGAAAAGGGTTCGGCAGATACGGAACGCGACCCAAGGGGTTTCGCTGTAAAATTCTACACGGAGGATGGCAACTGGGACCTTGTTGGAAACAATACCCCTGTATTTTTCCTGAAGGATCCGAAGAAGTTCAGTGATTTTATCCATACGCAAAAAAGGGATCCATATACCAATACCAAAAGCGCCACGATGATGTGGGATTTCTGGTCCTTGAACCCGGAAAGCCTGCACCAGGTCACCATCCTGATGAGTGACCGCGGGACGCCCTACGGGTACCGTCACATGGATGGCTTCGGTAGTCATACCTTTTCCCTGATCAATTCGGCCAACGAACGCCATTGGGTAAAATTCCATTTTAAAACACGTCAGGGCATTAAAAATTTCACTGACCAGGAAGCCGCAGAAATGCGCGGTAAAAACCCTGACTTTGCACAGCATGATTTGTTGACGAGTATCGATAAAGGTGAATTTCCAGTTTGGGATTTAAAAATCCAGGTGATGACGGAAGAGGAAGCGAAAAATTACCGCTGGAACCCTTTTGACCTGACCAAGGTGTGGCCTCATGGTGATTTTCCATTGATCGATGTCGGTACACTGACGCTTAATGAAAATCCGGCCAATTATTTTGCGCATGTGGAGCAAGCTGCATTTGCGCCGGCGCACGTCGTCGATGGAGTTGGTTATTCACCCGACAAAATGTTACAGGGCCGGTTGTTATCGTATCCGGATGCCCATCGTTACCGCCTGGGCAGCAATTATGAGCAGATCCCGGTGAACCGGTGTCCGTTTGCAGTCAATAACTATGAGCGTGACGGACAGATGCGGGTTGATGGAAATGGCGGTTCCTCTCCTAATTATTTCCCCAATAGCTTTGATGATATCGTTGCTGACCAATCCTACAAAGAGCCGGGCTTAGACCTTGGTCATGCCGTGGCAGATTGGTACGACAGGAATGCAGAAGGTGAAAATGATCATTATTCCCAACCGGGCGACCTGTACCGACTAATGAGTCAGCAGGCCAGGCAGGACCTGATCAGTAACATCGTACATTCTATGAGCGGAATTGAAGGGCCTAAAAAAGAAACGATCGTCAACCGACAACTTTGTCATTGGTTCAGGGCAGACGTTGGCCTGGGTATGGCAGTTGCCAAGGGTATGAATATCGACCTTGATATTAATATGAATGCGCATAGCTGATCTGCAATTCTTCCGGATACACAGATAGCGTAAAGAAAAGGCTGTTCATTACCTGAGCAGCCTTTCTTTTTTGCCGGCAATTCCTCTTCCTGATCAAAGGTCATACAACATAGAGTTTATGTTTATTGACCAGGCGTAAAATGCAGTACAGATCCCCGAAATATCGTTCATCGTCAATAAGACAAATCATGCAAGTTGCTGATTATATGCCCTTTAACTACCGGCATCATCATGGAACGATTATCATCAGCAACTGAGCAGAGAATATTTATTTTAAGAAGTACTTATGAACAATCAGGTTATGGTCCTGGATATACCCTCCACAATATCCGGACATCACTCCTTAGTTAACTCGGATCCTCAACCGCCCGCCGGACAATCTTTTCTTTATAGTGATTTCGCTATTCTGAAAGGAACCCAGGTAGTCCGGCATTGCCAACCGGTGAAAATAGATTATTACAACATTTCCTTATGCCTGAATGGAGGATGTAAGAAATCGGTCGGGCAATTCATTTTTGAGGTTTACCCATCCTCCATCCATTTTGTAACGCCCGGCAAATTGCATTCCCATCAATTGGTTTCCGATGATTTTCATGTTTACCAGGTGCTTTTTAGGAAAGAATTTCTTTCGGACAATATTTTAAGGGAGAATATGCTGGAGAACCTCGTTAGCCTGAATGAAGATTTCGCCCCGATATTCGGGGTCCCGGATAAAGCCCTGCAGTCTATCAAATCCATTTATGAAAAGATCAGCGATGAAGTCAGCCATGGAGGCCCCTTCCATCTGCAAATTATCAGGCTGCTGATCCTTGAACTCCTTTACGAAGTGAACAGGGTATGTGAAAAGTGCCTGCAAAACTCGAACCGGCAAACGGACAGACAATTTCAATTGGTGTCCAGGTACAAAAAACTGATCAACGAGCATTTCAGGGAAATGAAAACGGTGCAGGAATATGCCAGCCTGCTCTTTGTATCGTCCAAATACCTCACGCAGGTCGTTAAGTCCCAAAGCGGGGAAAATGCTTTGCATTTGATTCATAAACGTCTTGCTGAAGAAGCCAAATACCTGCTCAGCACGACTACGCTTAGCGTTAAACAAGTTGCAGGGCAGCTGAACTTTGAGACGAGTTCTCATTTCTGCCGTTTCTTTAAACGTTCCTGCGGGTTCAACCCTGGCACCTACCGGTCAGGCGACCATTAAACAAGAATGAAGCTCTACCGGGATTTACCACGGTGATAAACAGATGAATTGGATATTCAAAAGGACTTATTGCAATTGATGCAGCATCCAGGCTGAGCTAATTTTGTACTACATCTTAAATGAATTACTGCCATGAGAACAGCATTAAAAATTCTAATGAAAGGACGCATCATTCTCTATTGCGTGGAGCTACTGCAACTGATAACCATCTTTTGCAATTGATATTTACTTTAACCCAGGTTTACGATTTTAACCTGGGTTAAACTTTTCAGGGCAGGTCGCCCCCTAAATTTGATAAAAAAATAACAACATGAAAACTTTAGCAATAGGTGATAGAATTCCAGAATTTACATTGACAGACCAATACGGAAAAGAATTTAGTACAGCTGATTACGCAGGCCAAAAAATGGTGATTTACTTTTATCCAAAAGATGAAAGCGCTGTTTGTACGGCAGAAGCCTGTGCCTTCCGGGACAGCTTTGCAGACTTTACTGATCTTGGTGCCGTAGTGGTCGGGATCAATGCCGCGTCCATTGAAAGCCATTTAAAATTTTCAGAAAAAAACAGGTTGCCTTTCAGATTGCTGAGTGACCCCAAAAATGAGGTACTGAAACAATTTGGCATTAAACCGTGGCTTTTCTTAACAGGCAGGGAGACCTTCATCATTAATGAGAACGGACGTATCGCCTACCAATACCGCGCGTTCCTTGACGGTAAAAGTCATTCCGGAAAAGTATTGGAACACCTGGAAAAAATATAAGCCCCATGTGCGTCCTGGGATGGTTCCGGGACGCACATGCTTTCTGCATGCAAGCGGAATCAACAGTTCAATACCTATACTATTTTGTCGGTAATTTAAAATAAACCACTTCTGCTGTCATAGTAAGGTATAATTTAAAAAGTAATCAGAGTAGTTTAAAATTATGAATTAGCTTTGAAAACAAATAAAATTCAAGCGATTTAAAAGTTCAACGCATCAATTAAAAAAGACAAAATTATCTATTTATAATTATTCCATGACTAAGCAACGGCGTATTTTATTGATCACCATTTTAGGAGCATTAACCGCGTTAGGACCGTTTTCGATCGACATGTACCTTCCCGGCTTTCCGGCAATCGCCACAAGTTTTGGAATTTCAATAAGCAAGGTGACTTTAAGCCTGTCCTCCTTTTTCCTGGGTATTTCCCTCGGTCAAATCCTTTATGGCCCATTGCTGGACCGTTATGGTCGAAAAAATCCCTTGTACGCAGGCCTGGCCCTTTATCTGATTGCATCCGCCGGCTGTTATTTTGCCCCTAATATTGAAACTTTGATCGCCTTACGTTTCGTACAGGCGGTGGGGAGTTGCGCGGCCGGGGTTGTTTCGATGGCGATGGTCAGGGATTTGTTTCCAGTGGAAGAGAACGCGAAAATTTTCGCCCTGTTATTACTGGTGCTCGGTGCATCACCGATGATCGCACCAACCTTAGGAGGTTTTATCTCATCGGCATTTGGCTGGCATGCCATCTTCATCGCCCTGTTCATACTGGCGCTGGCCATCCTGCTGACTACGGTGTTCTTTCTTCCGGAGTCAAGGCAAGCCGATCCCCGTCACTCCCTGAGAGCGGGCCCTATTCTATCAGGTTTTTTGGCTGTATTGAAAAACCCGCAATTCCTGACCTATTCGGTTGGTGGCGGAATAGCATTATCGGGGCTGTTTGCCTATGTAACTGATTCACCGATGATCTTTATGGAGGGATACGGCGTATCCAACAGAACCTACGGATGGATCTTTGCTGCCCTGGCCATCGGATTCGTAAGTTCCAGTCAATTGAACCGCTTTTTCGAAAGCCGCTTCCGTCCCGGACAGATCATTAGCGGGGCCATTACTTGTATGGTGGTTACCAGCCTGATATTTCTTTATGGCCTTGAGCACAACTTGATTAATATATATGGTACCGCAGCGGTGTTATTTATATTCCTGAGTTGCATGGGAATCCTTAACCCACACGCAGCAGCGCTGTCGATGGCGCCCTTCGAGCAAAACGCGGGAACAGCTGCTTCTTTGTTCGGGCTGGTACAATGGGGAATTGCAGGACTTTCCGGCTTCGCGGTTAGTATGTTCCAAAGTAAGACACCTGTGCCGCTGGCGATCATCATGACGGTATCAGCACTCTTTTCCATGTTGATATTTTATACAGGCGGGCGGGTACTAAAAAAGCAGTTAAAAATAAGCACAGGCGGGATACCTGTCATGCATTGAAAGTAATCTGAGCGGGATGATGCACCATCCCGTCAAAAATTATATTAAAACAAACATTAATAAGAAAAACATGTCAACATTAAATGGAAAAGTAGCGCTGGTGACCGGCGGTAGCCGCGGTATTGGTGCGGCAACAGTAGAAAGGCTTTCATCAGAAGGCGCAATAGTTGCCTTCACCTATGTAAGTTCACCAGATAAGGCGAACGAAATCGTAGCCCAAATTGAAGCCAAAGGCGGCAAAGCCCTGGCCATCAAAGCGGATAGTGGAAACCCCAAAGAAATCGCAGCAGCAGTAAACCAAACCGTTTCACACTTTGGAGCGTTGGACATCCTGGTTAACAATGCAGGCATCTTTATTGTAGGTTCGATTGATGAAGCTGATGCAAAAGCTGAAGAATTTGACAAACAGATCGACGTGAATGTAAGAGGCGTTGCTGCAGCCATTCGTGAGGCAGCGAAGCACATGAAAGAAGGTGGCAGGATCATCACTATCAGTTCAGCGGTAGCCAATTACCTGGGTGGTCCATACCTGACAGATTATGCGGCAACCAAAGCGGCTGCGTCAGCCTATAGCAGAGGATATGCCTGGGATTTAGGTGCCAGAGGAATTACGGTAAATACTGTGCAACCCGGCCCGATTGATACGGACATGAACCCTGATTCAGGTGATTTCGCGGATTCACTCCGTAAAAAGATTGCTATCGGCCGTTATGGAAAAGCACATGAAATCGCAGCTTTGGTAAACTTTTTGGCGGGACCGGATTCAAGTTTCATTACCGGCGCGACCTTTACAGCAGACGGCGGCCTGACTGCATAATAATCAATCCGTTATTTATAAGAAAGGGCAGTGCCTGGGTTGACCATGTACTGCCCTTTATCTTTAGCTACCCACAGATAGCTTTTATCCGTGGTTTTCTACTTTCATTTTCATAGCATCCACCATTCCCCGAAAACGCTTGGTCAGTCTATCGTGCTCGGAACTTCTTTTTTCTTCGTCGAAAGAATGCTGGTCGTAAGTCAGGACATAGGTGATCATAGCACCACCTTCGGCCTGTGGGCGGACAGCGACTGACCCATGGTAACTAAAAGCAGCCATCGGACCTGCTATCTGCGCATAGGTGTAAGACCACAGACCTTCGCCGGCAAGGACTTCCAGTATCCCATCACCGATTAGCCTTACCGTACCCGGTCCCCCTTCGCCTGCAACGATCTTCCCGCTGACATTAAGAAATTCGCCTGCCGTCGCAAAATCGCCGATAAGCGACCAGGTATGCTCCGGTGTGTGTGAAACCACCGCGGTCACCATCACCTGGTTGAAGTCATAAATTTTATCCAAAATATTCAAAGAACTCATATCCTACTTATTATAATTTAATTGATTTACAGAAATTTGATAATCCAACTGTTATTTGCTTCTCGCAGATCGATCGAAATTCTCCAGTCGGTGCAATTCTTCCCGCAGAAAATTACAAACCGATCTGAGATTGTGCAATTTTCCGGTTACCCTGGTTAAAGCAGCTGCTCCTTCTAAGGCTGACAGGGTCAGGCAGGCAAATTCTAAGGGATCCAGCTGATCGGAAAGCTCACCATTTGCAATCCCATCGGTCAGTGTCTCGCTTAACAAACGCATCAGCCTTGCGATCGAAGTTCCGGTTTTTGAACTGACTGCCGGGCTTAGATCATCAGCCTCTGTTGCCAGGTTGATCACAGGACTCCCGCCATAAGCAGCTGCAACAGCTTCCGTTTCGTACCATTGAAAAAATGCTTCCATTTTATGGCCGGCTGATGTTGCACCCGCTAAGACAGTTCGCAAACCCTTCAGCCATTCCTCGAGGAGGTATTCGCTGGCTGAATTATACAGATCCTCCTTATTTTCAAAATGACCGTACAGGCTGCCCCGTGTGAGCCGTGCAGCAACTACAATCTCGTCCACCGAGGTCCCAAAGTAGCCCTTTTTATTAAACAAAAAAGCGGCTATTCTGGTGACATAGGTTTTCGTCTGTTCCGCTTTGCCCACTTGACTGTACCGTTTAGTTAATGATTAAAGATATAAGCTTTGCCTTGTTGTTTTCAGCCCACTCCAGGAACCCCATTGCAGGTACTCCGGTAATAAAAGGAGTATCATTTCTGACAGTTCCGATATATCCCATTTCACCATTACTCACCTGTCTGGTAAACTCAATGGCACCTTCGGCATACCAGTTTTCAACTGCAACGCTACCGCTTGTGAATACGGCTTTAAAATCCTCGTGGGAACCCACCTCACCACGTATTTCCTGCCCGGTCACCTCCGTGAGAATTCCTGCAATTTCATTGGCATCAAGCACTTCAGTGCTCATCCAGTAATCCATTCCATTGTGGCGTTCCGGTCCTTCACTGAGTACAGTCGCTGCAACGGAAGCAATGTCCTCTCCGGCAACCCATCCCATGCGCTGTGATCCCCAATAGGTGGTGAATACACCTCCTTTAGGTGCGAAAAATGCCAGCACATTTTCCATGAACATATTGGGGTGGAGATTAGTCCAGCTGATGCCACTAGTCTTAATATAACTTTCAATCAGCTGGTGCCAGACGAAATGCGGATCTGTACAATCCCACTGGCCGAAAATACCGAGGTGAACGATGTGCCGGACACCCGCTTTTTTTGCAGAATCAATCAATACTTTACTTTGGGTCAGCATGGCCACGGTATAGCCTGTTAACAAGAAAACACGATCAACGCCGGCCAGCGCCAAAGCAAAAGTTTCCGGTTTATCCAGGTCAAGATAAGCAGCATCAAGGCCCTCTGCTTTCAACCTGTTCACTTCATCAGGTTTCCGGGAAGTTACCCTGAGCTCAACATTTTCATCTTCCCTCAATTTTTGAACGATAAGGCTTCCTATTTGTCCCGTTGCCCCGAGCACAAGCACGCGGGGTTTAGTGATTTGATTTTTCATTTTCATCATAGATTTTTAACCGGAAAAGCCCGCTTTATTTTAAAGGGTTCGCCGGAAACCTAAAGGTCGTCCTTGCATCACAAATAACTTTTAACCTATGTTAAAAAAAGACAATTTTATCTATTTATTGAAATAAATTGTATGCAGAGTCTGTATTTTGCAGATATATAGATTAAAATATCTTAAAAAGATTGAAATACCATCCGAAGTGCCATCATACCACTTTAGATTAAAGCGGTATTAGCATTTAAAAAAACAGAGAACCGAACATGGAAAAAATTATAAAGATTGCTGTCCTTGACGACTACCAAAACGTGGCCATGTCCCTGGCGGACTGGTCCGCGATAAAGAAGGTTGCCGAAGTCACGGTATACAATGACCATCAAAAAAATGAAGACGATATCGTAGCCAGGTTACTGCCATATCATGTATTAAGCGTGATGCGGGAACGTACCCCATTCCCTGAAAGCTTACTTACAAGGTTAACCAACCTCCGCCTGATCGTCTCCACTGGCCCGGGGAATAAGTCAATTGATGTGGCGGCAGCAGAGCAGCTGGGTATTATGATCCGGAATACGGAATTTCTGTCGACCGGGGCACCCGAACTTACCTGGGCCTTGCTGATGGCTGCAGCTAAAAACATCCCGCAGGAACAGGCCAGCATCCGTGCAGGAGGCTGGCAAACTTCGCTCGGAAGAGATCTGGCAGGTAAAACGCTTGGCATTATTGGACTGGGAAACATAGGACAGAAAATGGCCATTTATGCCAAAGCATTCGATATGAAGGTTATCGCCTGGAGTGAAAACCTGACCGCTGAAAAGGCGGCAAAATCCGGTGTTGCAAAATATACTAAAGAAGGACTTTTGGCGGCATCAGATTTCATTACGGTCCATCTTCCACTGAGTGAGCGGTCAAAAGGAATGATCGGCCCGGATGAATTAGCATTAATGAAATCCTCGGCCATCCTGATCAATACTTCCCGTGGTCCGATCATTAATGAAACAGCTTTGATCAGCGCATTGAAATCGAAAAAGATCGCAGCAGCCGTACTGGATGTTTTTGACGAAGAACCCCTACCCTTAAACCACCCGTTCAGGACCCTTGAAAACGTAATCACTACCCCGCATACCGGTTACGTTACTGAAGATAACTACCGTATTGCATATGGTGATACCGTCAGGATCATTTCAGAGATCATCCGATTAGGAATGCTTACAAGCCTTTAAAATATTTACGATGGAATCCACCAGACCCAAACATGAACTTTTAAGAACTATCTTATCTTTTGCACTCATCCCCCTATCGGGATTTGCGACCGATATCTATGTTCCGTCGCTGCCGGCAATGGCCGTCCAGCTACATATTCCGGCGAGCACAGCGCAACTTACCCTGATTACCTTTATGATAAGCTATGGCATTGCCCAGATTTTTGTCGGCAGCGTACTGGACAGTTTTGGACGGTATCGCATAGGAACAGCCTCTTTGCTTTTGTTCGCAGGGGCAAGCTTTGCGGTTGCCCTTTCTGGTAATATCGAATTGATCCAATCCATGCGGATCCTGCAAGGAGTGACCGCTGCCCTGATCGTGGTAAGTAAGCGGGCTTTTTTCATCGACACATTTGCCGGGGACCGGTTAAAGCATTATACCAGCTTATTCTCTATTATATGGGCTACAGCACCCATAGTTGCCCCTTTTATCGGCGCCTATCTTCAGAAACTCTTCGGATGGGAATCCAATTTTTACTTTTTAGGGGCTTACACGCTGATCGTTATGATTTTTGAAATGATCTACGGGCGTGAATCGATCGTGAACAGGCAAGTTTTTAAAGCCGGTCCCATACTGGAAGCCTATGCAAATGTCCTGAAAACTAAGGATTACACGCTGGCGCTTTTTATCGTAGGTTTGAATTACGCCATGCTGGTCATTTATAATATGAGCAGCCCTTTCATCATAGAGCATCGATTTCACCTTACTTCGATCGTGACCGGCTATTGCTCACTGCTATCCGGAGTATTTTTCATGGCGGGTGGGATTATCTCCAAAATAATGATCAACAGGCCATTCGTTAAAAAATTAACGGTAGCCATTCTCATTCAAAGCGTTGTTGCTTTGTTCATGATCATGATCTCAGCCATTTATGTCAACATTTATCTGATGATCGGAACCACATTGGTCATCCATTTGCTTTCAGGCTTTATTTTCAACAACATTTTCGCTTATTGTTTACAGCGTTTTACCAAGAGCGCAGGTACAGCGAGCGGTGTCACCGGAGGCGGCTTATATATCCTAACTTCCCTGTTCAGTTACGGGCTCGCCCATATGATCAATATTACTGACCAATTATATCTTGGCATGGCTTACCTGTTATTCGGATTATTGACCTGTATCACATTTTGGATTTTTGTCGGCGCCCGCAACAAGCGGCCTGATATCGCCCCCCGGACACTTTAAACAAAAGACTATGGGAAAGAACTTAACCCTGCCCACATTCACCGATAACCCTTTCCAGATCAGGTTGTCCTTTCATAAAATCATTGACTATCTTAGCACTTTGCCTGGAAACGATTACAACGCCCTCCTATACGAAATTGATCAACATCGGGAACTAAGCGAGGGCATAACAGAGATTGAACAAATTACCCGTAATTCCGGGTTGATCCGGGAGCTTACTTCTCCCCTGTTTCCGGCCATGCTCAGCAAAAATGAAATCAAGGCAATCAGCATTCCATATCAAGGTCTCATTTTTAATTATTCCGATCGGTTTAGAGAAATCCTTCAGGATGCCGGTGAGGATTATGAAATATCCATTCGGAATTTCAATGACCATCAATTCTACATTTTCAGTTGCTGCCTCATCTTAAACCGGTTTTACGGGAAATTCGTTGATTTTACAAGACCGCTATTCTGCGATATTCCGACTTCCGCGGGTTATACCAGGCATTACCGCATCCTTTACAACGTAGATTTCCTTGAAATCCTGTCGTTGAGGGAAGTACCGGCACTTTCAGAATCGGATATTACCGAACTTCTTAATAGTTATGATAACCTTGATCTTTGGAAGCAGAAATTCCCCAGGGAGGCCTGGTTAATGAAGGGCTTTGCGATCATGACGCTTGTTGATGTGACCACAGAAAATGCAGTATCTGAATTGAAAAGCGATTTGATGGGAAGCGGTAACGAATCTGACCTGCACCTCAAACTGGAATCAGTTTTTCGCTCGCTATTTAGGATAAAGTCCATAAGAATTGGTTTTTCATCCTATGATGAAGTTCAGGGCAAATTTCGCAACATAACCTTTGGTCAAAAAATTGAAAGCTTCCTCTTAGCCCATAAAAATAAGGAACTGCTGGCCAGATCCATGTTTAATGAAGCCACAGAAAAACTTTCTAAACATGATACGTATTTCACCATCGCCGATACTGAACCATTTATTGCAGAACACGCTGGCAGCATCACTGCTGAAAATTTCGAAAATTTCCAAATCGGTAGTTTTATACTGGCGCCGATCATCAAAAACAACAACGTACTTGGTTACCTCGAGCTGGCATCACCGACCAAAAACGACTTCAATAGTGTAAACGCGAACCGTTTGGATAATGTCATGCAGTTTTTGACTGATACCGTAGACCGCAAGATAGCAGAATTTAAAAATCAAGTACAGGCGATCATACAAAGCAATTACACGAGCTTGCACCCGAGTGTGAACTGGAAGTTTGAACGTGAGGTTTACAATTTGTTCAGGACGGCAGAATCGGGCCAGGAGTACCATCTTAAAGAAATCAGGTTCAGAATGGTTTACCCTTTATATGGGCAGCTTGATATCCAAAATTCATCGGTAACCAGAAATTCAGGCGTACAGCAGGATTTATTAAATCAACTCTTTCGGCTTAACGAAATATTCCAAATTTCATTGCCGTTTTTTAGTGAAGACACCATACTTGATGTTAGAACATGGATTGAACAGAACATTTTTGAGCTCAAAGCAGGCTTAAAGTCAAATTCGGAGCAGCAGATCCAAAGATACCTTGATTTAAACGTCCATAAACCCTGGAAAGAGCTTTCGGCGAAAGAACTAACCACCCCTATCAGTAATTACCTGGCCGGCATTGAGCAGAAGAACGGCGATTTTTATCAGAACCGAAGAAATTATGAAGAAACCTTAAAACGGATCAATTCGAGGCTGGCAGGTATTCTGGATGAACGGCACCGGGAAATTCAGAAATTCTTTCCACATTATTACGAAAGATTTAAAACCGATGGTGTCGAACATAATCTGTACATCGGTAGCTCCATCTATCCTGGTAATACATTTACACGAACTGACCTGGAAAGGGTCAGGCTATGGCAGTTGATCGTAACTGTCGAAATGGAAACCGACCAGCGAAGAAACAAGCAATCCCTACCATACCCGCTTGGGTTAACCGCGCTTATATTGGTCTATAGTTCGCCGATCAGCATCCGGTTCCGGATGGACGAAAAGCACTTTGACCTGGATGCCGCTTACGATATTCATTACGAGATTGTAAAAAAGCGGGTTGACAAAGCACATATAAAGGGCACCTCTACGCGAATAACAGCGGCAGAAAAGTTAACGATCGTTTATGCAAAGGACGAAGAAAGGGTAGATTACCTCAACTACCTCCACATCCTGCAACAATTGGGTATCCTTAAACCGGAGATTGAGGAGTTCGAAATCGAAGAGCTACAAGGTATTTCTGGACTTAAGGGATTGAGGATCGGGATCGATTCATGGATTGAAGGCGGCAATTACACAGGACTTTATCAACAGGCATACGATCTATTAGTACCCAACCCCATCGAACTTTAGAAAACAGGATAGCTTAAAAGTACCCGGCCGGAAGAAAAAACGGGCCGGGTATTTTTGCTTATTTCAAATGCGCCCGAAGCATCCAAGCCATCTTCTCGTGCGTCTCTAACAGCCCTGTAAGAAAATCACTGGTACCAATATCCCTTAGTTCGTTTGCGAAGGAATTGATATTGCCACGAAGATGTATGATCAGGCTCTCATGGTCTGACAGCAATTCGTGTATAAACCCTGCGCTGTCATTTTTTTCGTGCAAGGCCTCAGAAAAATGCGTTAAACCCAAAAAACTTTTAAGCGTTGCCGGTGCATAGTGTCCAAGGGAACGGATCCGTTCAGCGACGCTATCGATTATTTCATCAAGCTGTCCGAACTGATCTTCAAAAAAGACATGCTTGCTGTGAAAGTCAGGTCCCTCAACATTCCAGTGTGCATTTTTTGTTTTGGTATATAATACGAATTCGTCCGCGAGGATCTTGTTGAGTTCGTGGGCAACCTTACCCAGGTTTTCGGGGCTTATCCCAATTCTTGCTTCCATGATATAATTAATTTATTGAATGATCGTCAATCCAGAACAATACCATAATCTAAACGGCTGGCAACTATACGTTTGAATCCAAATACAATTAATAAAATCATTTTATATAGTAAAATCGATTAGGGTTTTCCGATATGGCGAGACGTTTATTGGAAAACTTAACTTTCTAATCGGATAAGATTTCTGGCAACTACTTCCTTTACCTACAATGTTGCGACAAAAGAAAAATTGTGCTTAGGCTACTGTAGAGGTGAACCTTAGAAACGCACAATTAAATATCCCGGAAAATATATTAAAAAATAACTGTCCTATGATATTCAACAAACCGAGGCGAACTACAGCTGTAGATCACCTCGGTTGTCCTTAATAATTATATATATGTTACTCCAGGGGGCACATTAACCTGACTTTAACTTAAGCCTGATTTAGGGTATTGAAAGCTTCGTGCGGGTTTGAAAGGAAAAAGCTTCGGAAATCAGCGGTCTGACCAACATGAATTTCGTAAACATCATTTTCTAAACCATCGATCAATGCCTGAGCAACCTCACTTGAAGGCATGCCGTTTGCTTCACCCCCAATATCTTTAGAGAACTCAGTGTTCACCAATGGCGGCATCAGTTCAAATACTTTTACCGCTGTGTCGATAGCAAGGGTATGTCTCAGGGTAAGCGAATAAGAATGCAAAGCAGCTTTGCTATCAGAATAAGTTGGGATCACAGTCACCGGCGCAAATGCAACCAATGAAGTTACGTTAACGATCGCAGATTCCGATTGGGCTTTTAATACTGGTAGTAAAACCTCGTTCAGGCGGATCACTGCTAAGTAGTTAGTTTGGATCTCTTCGCTTGCTTTGTCAAAAGACAGAGATTCAGTCGAATGTTTATAAACGTTCGCTGCGGCTGCATTATTAATTAAAATGCTCAAGTCGCCGAATTCCGCTTTTATTTTTGATACCAATTTGGTTACATCCTCACTTTTGGTGATGTCTGCCTGATAGGTATGCACATTAGCTAATCCTTCTGCGGCTTTTTCCAATTTCTCGCCGTTTCTGCCGATAATCAGTACTTTGTTACCTTTTTCGCTTAAAAGTTTAGCTGTTTCGTGACCAATGCCTGAACCACCGCCGGTGATCAAAACAGTTTTGTTTGAAATGTTCATGTTGTTTTTATTTAATTTATTGTCAGTTTCAAAAAAGACAATTTTGTCTATTTTGAAAGAAGCTTTTTAGCAGGCTGCTTAACGGCCTTTATTTTTTCCATTACACAATTAGTGCAATAGGTATTAATTCATTATAAGTGATTTTTTCAAAGCGCTGAGACTTTCGAGAAAATATTCGCGACCGAAGATCCTGCCTGAAATCAGCGTACCGGGTAATGTGTTTACCCATTGTATGGCCATTTCTCTTGGCGCTACCTGGAAGCTAAAATCACCTGATTCCTTACCGAGACGAAAAGTTTCCGAGAGCCATGCTAAAATATTTCCCAGGTGTTCTTTAGCAGCCTCCTGCATCTTTACTGGCAGTTCCGAATATGCTGAACCACAGATACCAATGAGGCACAGCTTTTGGCCTTCATTAAAGTAATGTTCATACAGGTTCAGAACGGCTTCCGCTTTTTCTACTGGCGAATACTTTGACAACGCTTGTCCCATTTCAAGAAAGTCTGATTTATCCTTTTCGATCACCGCAACTCCAAGGTCTTCCTTCAGTGGAAAATGATAATGAACAGCTGCGTTTTTGATCCCCAGTTCACTTGCGATCTGCCGAAAACTGAAAGATGGATAACCAACCCGCTGAATAAAATCACGTCCAAGGGTGACAATTTGATCTCTTGTGTTTGCCATAAAATTCGGATACAAACATAAAAACTTACTTATATATAAGTAAGTTTTTATGTAATCACTATGTCATCATAATTTATTAGTTCATAACTACCTGATGACCTGTCCCATTTATTTAATTTTATTTCGGCAAGGCTGTTTAGAAATTACGAAATATCAAAACCTAACAAATAAACAATGCCAGAGAATGCTAATTATCAACAACTTAATTAATGGCATCCATTTAGATAAGTATCTGCTGCAAGGGCGATAATTTTGCGCCCCTTTCGAAGAACATTTATGGAAGTGATAAAAATGGTTTCATGTAATACGCCGGAATTGGATAATTTGGGATTTTGGTCAGCCAATTTAATTAATGGCGAGTTGGACCTTTGTGCTATTGCAAAAACGAAACTTGGGTTACCCAACCGCTCCCCATCAAACCTCGATACTGCATTCAAAAAATTTAGTTTCAAGGACAGGCGATGTTTTCTGGAACAGACTAAAAGTGCATCACCAAAGGCCCCAATGTTCCGTCATATATCGGCCGGCTCCCATGATATAACGGGACCGCTATTGTTAAAAGGGCAATTTAAATTTAACGATTCAAATGAGGCAATCGGATTGTCCGGGATCCTATCTAATATCAGTAAGCCGGTTAAAGTAACATCAAACGAAAGTGACCTATTGACGATTTTAAGTCATGAACTCAAAGCGCCGTTGACGACTATAAAACTTTATATTCAACTTGCCTCAAAGATGCTCGGCAAGGTCAGGGTTGCTTCCGTGCTACCTTACCTGGACACCGCAGTGCGGGAAGTTGATCTACTGAATAACACCATGGAAAACCTGCTTGATTATTCCTCTTTAAATACAGGTGACTTACCGATCTATCCTCAGGTATTTAGTTTAAGCGCAATGGTTAAGGAAGAATATCTGAAGCATCAAGAAATACACGGTACGCACATTTTTGAATACCACGATACAGGCCATATCAAGGTAAATGCCGACGAAATAAAAATACGGCTTGTGATCAATAATCTAATTAATAACGCCATAAAATACGCACCGGATCAAACTTTGATTAGGTTATCCTGTAACAGGGTAAACGACCAAGCAGTCGTATGTGTACAGGACCACGGCCCTGGTATATCCTTTGAAGATCAGCAGAAACTTTTTACCAAATTCAGCCGTGTGGGAGGCCACGAGCAGATCACCAAATCAGGGCATGGCGTTGGGTTGTATCTTGTACGTAAGATCACGCAGGCACATCATGGGGAAGCATGGGTGAAAAGTCAGCCTGGAATGGGTTCTGCCTTTTATTTTTGCCTTCCTGAGCAAAGACTGACCACAGCGAATTTTGGCATTAGGCCAAAACTTCAAACCAAGCGGAATTAATGCCGGTGCGGGTTTAGCCTTGCTTCGGCGAGGTCAATTTGATTTTCCTCTTTACGAATTGTGGCATCGCTGAAAAGTCTTTGTTTACGAATATGGAAGAGCTCGTTCCGTTGTGCTTCGTAAATCCTAATAACGGCTTTGTTATAAAATTCAAGTTCAGATTCCTTGATATCTTCTCCCAACATGGATTCTAATTTATCAGCAGTTATGGTTACCCTATTTTGGAGGTCGTTTCGCAGATTATGAATAAATCTGTTTTTTTCAACCTCCGAATAGAACTTATCCTCGATCTCTTTAAGTGCCACGTGTAATAAGCGAAGCCGGAGTTCAGCTTCCTCCTTTTCAGCTGATGCGACCGGGTCTATTTCTTCGGCTTTAATTGCCCTGACTAAAAACGGCAAACTGAAACCCTGTAAAACCAAGGTGACAAGGATCACAACAAATGCAATAAAAATGATCAGGTTTCTATGTGGAAAGGCCGTCTCACCATTAACAAATGCCGGAAGGGAAAGCGCGGCGGCTAAAGATACAACCCCGCGCATTCCGGCCCAACCAAGTAGAAACGGCCCTTTCCAGCCGGGATTCGCTTCCTTCTCCCGGATACTTTTAAATAGGATCCGGGGAATAAATGTGGCTGGGTAAATCCACAGAAAGCGAACTATAATGACGATTAAGCTAATCAGAAATCCATAGCGCCAGGCCTCGGCCACGGAGTATCCATGTAATCCTTTCATAATCACAGGCAATTCCAAACCGATTAAAATAAAAACCAATGCGTTTAGCATGACTACCAGTGTCGACCATACATTGACAGTCTGGAGCCGCGTTTCGCCACTGTTAAAAGTTTCGTGGGACCGGTGTGAAAGTAACAAGCCTCCACTCACCACGGCCATGACCCCTGAAAAATGAAACTGTTCAGCCAGGAGATACATAAAGTATGGGGTTACCAGTGTAAATGCCGCATCGATATTGGCCGAAGTAGAGAGATATTTATGTTTGAGATAAATTAGTTGACCAACTGCAAGGCCGGTTATTATACCCATCACAGTGACAACTAAAAAACTGAGTGCTGCCTGATGAAAAGAAAACTGGCCTGTAATTACGGCGGCCAAAGCAAACCTGAAAACGATCAAACTTGAAGCGTCATTGATCAGGCTTTCACCCTCCAGTATCGTTAATACCCTTTTAGGCACTTTCACACTTTTCAGAACCGAGGCGGCAGCTACGGCGTCGGGAGGCGCAATAATGCCGCCGAGCAGGAACCCAAGCGGTAGGGTAAACCCCGGAATAAAATAACATGCAGCGAAAGCGACAATGACGGAAGTACAGATTACCAACCCGAATGACAATAAACTTATCGCGCGCTTCCATTTTAAAAATTCGGTAAAAGATGTATACCAGGCGGCTTCATACAAAAGCGGCGGCAAGAAAACCAAAAAGATAACATCCGGATCAATAGAAACCACCGGGATACCTGGAATATAACTGATCGCAAGGCCCGCGATAACTAAAAATAAAGGATAAGAAATCTTTAATTTCTGCGCAAGAAGGATTAGCAGAAACGCACCCGAGAGTAATAAAAGAAATAATAAAAGGGTATAATGCATATCCTGGTCTGTTAGTATGGAAGTCCTTATAGCTGGATCCTGAAAGAAGCCACTATTGGCATAAATAGACAAATTTATCCATTTTAATAGCAAAAACATTACCAAACGCTTTAAATTAAAGCAAAAAACAAAATGATGGTTAATAAAAAAAATAATCAAGTCGGATTTCTCTGTCATCGGGACTTTCTTGCTCTGTCATTTTCCTATATTTAGTAAAAAGGGACTTCAAATTAACGACATAACATAACCAGCAAATAGAATCCCAAATCTATTTATCTGTTTTACAGTCAGAAACGCCCCGGCACCACGATTGCAGCCAAGCTGTTATTTACTTAAAACATGCAATTATGAGTGATTTTCAGAAGCTATTTGAAAAACAACGGGCCTACTTCGATTCTGATATTTCAAAATCATACGAATGGAGATTGGAACAACTGGACAGGATGGAGCGCATGCTGACCGAAAATTATGAATCTTTCTGTACCGCATTGGCGAAGGACTTTAAAACCGGCAGTGCAGAACAGCGTTCTGAGTTGAATGGATCCATCGGCTGCATAGGTCACATTCGTGAGCATTTGAAAGAATGGATGGAACCCGTAGATGCGCCCATTCCTAAGTTTTTGAAAGATGCCGGAGGGAAGGGAACAATCTACCGTGATCCTTATGGTGTGGCACTGATTATCGGACCATTTAACGGCCCGATCATTCTACTGGTTGAACCAGCCGTTACCGCACTTGCCGCTGGAAACCCGATCATGATTAAAGTTAGTTCCGGAATTCCGGCAACCGCCGGTTTATGGATGGAACTTGTACAAAAGTACTTTGAACCTGAAGCAGTGAGCATTTCTGATGGCGACCGTGACGTTGTTGCTGAGTTGTTAAAGATCCCGTACAACTTTATTTTCTTTACAGGCAGCGTGGCTGTTGGAAAAGTTATTATGAGGGCTGCAGCGGAAAACCTCACCCCGGTCCTTCTGGAACTTGGTGGACAAAACCCGGCGATTGTCGATGCGACTGCAAATATCGCCGAATCAGCACGAAAAATAATATGGGGCGCGATGGCCTGGGGCGGTCAATGGTGTACTTCACCAGGATATGCCTATGTACACGAATCGTTGATCGATGAATTTAATGCCGAAGCTAAAAAAGCTATTGTGGAGATGTTTGGCGAAGACCCAAAAAGCAATCCTGACTTCTCACGCATTATCAGCCCGAAAGCTGTTAAACGTCTCTCAACACTAATCGATCCGGCGAAGGTCATTGCTGGCGGAGATTTTGATGAGGAGGCTAAATACTTCGCGCCAACCCTGGTGTACCCGGTAACCTGGGAGGATAAGATTATGGAGGATGAGATCTTCGGTCCAATTTTGGCCATCATGCCTTATAGTGATCTTAAAGAAGCTGTAGCCAAAATCAAACGTGCTCCAAAACCGCTTGCGGCTTACATTTTCAGTAAGGATGAAGAAACCATCACCTACCTTAAACATACACTGTCATTTGGCGGAGGCGCAGTTAACCATGTTAACGTACAACTTTACATTCAAACTTTACCTTTTGGAGGCGTCGGATCTTCAGGGATAGGTAGTTATTACGGTAAATTCGGTTATGATTCGCTGACGCATCCAAAATCTGTGCTGACTACACCGGCCGACTTTTCTATTGAGCACATTTATCCACCCTATACGGAAGAAAAGATCAAGGAATCCGAAATCTGGGGAATCTATTAATCAGTTCAGAACGGATGAATACGATATCCAATAAATGGTTCGCGCTAACCATCCTGCTTGCAGCACCATTGCTATCGGTATTGGATGTTTTTATTATCAATGTAGCAGTCCCTTCCATTAAACTTGGCATTATGGCAAATGATAGCGAGATGCAGTTGGTAATTGCCATCTATCTGTTAGGGTATGCCTCTTTTCAAATCACAAGCGGCCGCGCTGGAGATTATCTTGGCCGTAAAAAAGTGTTCATTGCAGGGATGTTCCTGTTTACATTTTTCTCCTGTGTCTGCGGCTTTTCCGAAAGTCCTTTCCAACTTATCATATGCAGGTTCTTCCAGGGCGTATCTGCAGCGATTATGACACCACAGACTATCGCGATGATGCAGATGATCTTTCCTAGCTCCACAGAAAGAACAAAAGCGGTGGGACTTTATGGTATAGTTATGGGTTTTGCAACTATCCTGGGCCAGTTCCTTGGTGGTTATCTTTCAAATACCCATTGGCTGATTGCCGGCTGGAGGCTTATTTTTTTCGTAAACCTGCCACTCGGCACACTGGCCATTGTCCTTGCAACCGTTTTCCTGGAAGAAACAGGACGAAAAAACGATGGACGTCCGGATTACAGCGGTGCATTGATTTTAACCGCGAGTTTATTTTCGTTGGTTATACCGCTCATAATCGGCCGGGAAGATGGCTGGCCGGCCTGGAGTTTTGGGTTATTAATATTCGCCGCTATTTTATTCATTTATTTCAGGAAAAATCAACAAACCAAGTTAACCAATGGCCTTCAGCCACTGGTTAATCTTGGACTTTTCAGGATCAGGGATTTCAACAGGGGAATTACCACTGTCATATTTTACTTTATGATGCATACCTCCTATTTACTGATCATTAGTGTATATCTTCAAAATGGACTGGGGATAAACTCCTATCAGAACGGACTATTCTTCGTCGTTTTTGGACTATCCGCTACCATATCATCACTACTTTCCATTAAGGCTGTTCAACATTTTGGAAAGATCGTATTGCAGATTGGCGCTCTTTTAATGCTGATCTCGTTTTTCCTGCAGGATATCTATTTGAATAAAAATGCCTCTTACCTGAGCATTTATTTACAGCTTGGATTTTACGGCTTTGGAGGTGGGATTGTCCTTCCCTCCTTACTGAATATGGCACTGAGGGCTGTACCACTGGAGTTCGCAGGAGCGGCGTCGGGTGTCTATACCACGATCCAACAATCCTCATCCGCACTGGGAATAAGTTTGATAGGAGGTGTATTTTATCACTTCCTGGATCATGGTCAATATCATAAGGCGAATTTTTTGATTGCATTCCATTGGGGACTCGGTGCAGAAATCATCTGTATCACCGTGGTATCCTATCTGCTTTACAAGCTTCCAAAACAAACCCCCAAAGTTGATACGGGAGAAATATTAAAAGAAAAATACAAACTGGACAACCAGTTTTAACAATTTATTAAATACAAAAATATGAATAATCAAAAAATTGCCTTGATCACGGGTTCTAACCGCGGGTTAGGCTTTGAAACCGCAAAACAATTAGGACAAAAAGGAATTACTGTCCTTGTTACCGGAAGGAACCAGGAGATAGCAGACGATGCTGCAAATAAATTAAAGGCCGAGGGGATTCAGGCCTTCGGTATAAAGCTGGATATCACCAATGCGGAGGACCGCAAGGCTGCATTCAATTTAATCAACGAAAAATTCGGTAAGCTTGATATTCTTATCAATAATGCCGGTGTCGGACCCAAAGGTGATTTCTTTGTAAACCGCGCTGTCGAAACAGATGAAGATGAATTTCAATATGTCTTCGGCACAAACGTTTTCAGCGTGGTCTATCTGACTAATGATCTTTTACCATTGTTAAAGGCGAGCGGACAAGGTAGAATTGTAAATCTTGGAAGTAAACTGGGCTCATTAGGTACACATGATATTCCTAACGGACCATTTGAAACTGTAAAACGCCTCTCGTATAATGCCTCAAAAACAGCCTTGAATGCTGTTACCATTCACCTCGCTGCCGAATTAAAGCCATTTGGCATCAAAGTCAATTCAGCAGACCCGGGACATGCGAGAACGGATATGGGTGGCCCTAACGCGCCGTTAAGTATTGCTGAGGCAGTGGCTACAAGTGTCCAGCTGGCTCTGCTTGGCGAGGATGGCCCCACTGGTAAGTTTATACATCTTGATCACGAAATTGCCTGGTAACGATTCTTTCAGTTTTCAAAAAATGAAAGTTTTCTAACTAAAATTCATCATCATTTTATAACCCGGGTGTACTTCAATAGTACACCAACAATAATGAAATCATGGAAATGTTTGAAGTTCTAAAAACCCGGACTGACGGGCAAGTGCTATTTGCTGCAATTGACAATCCGCCGATCAATCTGCTCGGCCCTGCACTGGTACGTGACCTGGTATCGTTAATCCGTATCCTCGATAAAGGCGATACCTATAAAGTGGTTGTATTTTCAAGTGCAAACCCGGATTTTTTCATCCCCCATGTAGATATTACCAAGATAGCCGAGTACCGGGAAATTGCTGCACAATTGGTTGGTGAACCCTCACTGGCATTACTTTTCCGGAGGTTGAGCGAGACCAAAGCGATCACTATTGCTCAGATCGCAGGAAGGGTGCGAGGTGCAGGAAGTGAATTCATACTGGCCTGTGACATGCGTTTCGCTTCCCGTGAGAAAGCTATATTCGGACAACTGGAAGCGGCTTTTGGACAGGTAGCCGGGGGCGGTGCTGTTCAGCACCTCACCAGGACGCTCGGCAGGGGACGCGCTTTTGAAGTTCTGACCAGCAGCAATGATTACGATGCAGACCTTGCCGAAAGGTATGGTTGGATCAATCGCGCTATACCGGACCGCGACCTGGAGGACTTTGTTGATGCACTTGCCCTTAGAATTGCAAAATTCCCACATCAGGGCCTTATGGATATTAAGGAACGGATCAATGCGATCAGCCTGGCATCTGTGGATGACCTTCGTAAAGATTCGGAACTATTTGGAAGGGCCACGCAATTTCCTGAAACAAAGGAACGCTACAAGAAGATCATCGGGCTTGGACTTCAGCAATATGGAGATACAGAACTAAACCTTGGCCGTGTCCTTGGTGAATTTTAAAATCAATCAGGAACATAACAAACCCTTTGCAGGAAAACCTGCAAAGGGTTTCCTTTTATCAATTCAACCCAGCATTATTTTGAGCCTGAATACTGACTGCATCCTCCGTTTTTATTTCGGTTGATCTGGTCTGAAAATCATCCGGAGGGACTGATCTTTCGACAAGTATGCAACCATCCAGCTAATAAGTGTTCTTGACTTATTTGCAGCATTGACAAGAGACATCAGGTGGACCATTAACCACGCGAAGAGTGCGATAAGACCTCTGAGATGATATCGGTGTTTAAAAAGGTCGACAACCGCGTGCTCCCTTCCGATAATCGCCATTTCCCCTTTATCAAAATACTTAAAGGCTGACAAATCCTCACCGGTATATAACCGCTTCAAGTTGTCAGCGAGGTTGCGGCCCTGTTGGATAGCTACCTGAGCGAGTTGCGGATGCCCTTTGGGATAAAGGGAATCTTCCAACTGAATACTGCAATCACCGATGGCATAAATATTTTCCACATCCTTCACACGATTATAAATATCTGTGATCATCCTTTTCCCGATTCCTAGGCTGCTTACAGGTATCCCATTCAGTATGGGGGCAGTGACCCCGGCAGCCCAGATTAATATTTTAGCGGGGATGACTGTGCCGTCGGAAAGCGTGACCTTATTGTCGATGAATTCCTGAACGTGGGTACCCAAAATTATTTCGACTCCCAATTTATCAAGAATGGCATAAGCGTCTTCCTGTGATTTTTGGCTCATCGGAGAAAGAAGTTGTTGGCCGCCATCAACGATATAGATCTGTGCGGGTGTTCCTTTCAGCTCAGGATATTCTTTTAAGAATATGTTCTTCCTGATCTCTGCAAGCATCCCGGTTACTTCAACACCGGTGGGACCTCCCCCAGCCACTACAATGTTGAGCAGCATTTCCTTTTCAGCCTCATCTGTAGAAACCGATGCAGCCTCCATGGTTTGGTAAAGTACATTGCGCATGCGCAAAGCGTCATCTATAGTTTTCATCGGGATAGCATTTTCCTCTATACTCTTAATTCCGAAAAAGTTAGATTTCACCCCCGTCGCTAAAACGAGATGGTCATAGGTAAGGTCACCATTATCGAGATGAAGTAGTTTATTGTCCGGTTCAACGCCCTTCACCTCTCCCATTCGATAGGAGAGCCGTTCGTTTCTGAAAAGCTTTCGAAAAGGATAACTAATGCCGGACGCATCCAGAAAACCCGTTGAAACCTGGTACAAAAGCGGTGGAAAATAATTGTAATTATTCCGGTCGACAAGTGTGACCCAGAATCGCTTATCTTTCAGTAAACGCTGGGCAAGGTTTACACCAGCAAACCCACCTCCTGCTATGACTACCCGGATCTTCCGGTTTTCAGCTAATATATTCATGCTTTTCGATTTAAGGCCAATGGATAATGAGTTGGCCCTTTTCTTTCGCTAAACACCAACTAAAATACCATGCGATATTGACTTAATAATCACGGCGTTAGTAACTCTACAAAATTTCCAATTAACCATATTTAGTAGATTAGAACGCCTACCTAACGATATATCAGGAAGCGGGACAGGCATGCAAGCGATATTAATTATATACAAATAGTCCAGCTATAACCTTGTAGAAATTTCGAGTTCATTCGAGCTCTGCTTTGCGGCGTGGACCTCATAAATTTCATCAAAGGACTGTATCGCCAGCCTGTTCCTATATATAGTTATAGGATTCTTAAATTTCCGATATATAGTAAATCAGAATAGAACAATCAACTCAAAACACCTGACTTACAATAATTTACATAGTGGCCTAAAGCTTGTAAAAATCATTTCAAATTTAAATAAATTAAGATGATCACAACAAATGAGCCTTTATCAGTAGAAAGGATGCCAGGGGCACCCCTGATAATTACAAAACACAGCGCTGCCTTTTGGCGGGTAACGTTAGATAATCCGCCGATCAACCTCATGGGTCCGGATATGGTCGCTGGTTTACAACGATTAATGGACATTATAGAAGCTGATCAGGAGCTTAAAGTCATTGTATTTGACAGTGCAAATGAAGATTATTTCGTTTCGCATTTTGATGTAATCCGGGGAGGCGAGCTGCCACAGGTTTCTGGCAAATTGGGCGTTACGCAATGGGTTGATGTTTCCAATCGTATCCATAACGCAGGTGTAATCAGCATTGCGGTAATCCGTGGAAGAGTTAGGGGTATTGGCTCAGAATTTATTCTGGCATGTGATATGCGATTTGCAAGTAAGGAAAAAGCCACCTTCGGCCACCTCGAAGTAGGTATGGGATTAATGCCTGGTGGTGGAGCAACCGAGTACCTTCCGTTGTTGTCTGGCTATGCGAGAGCTATGGAAGTTGCTGTTAGTTCCGATGATTTTGATGCCGAGACTGCTGATAAATACGGATGGATTAACCGTGCTTTTGCCGATAATGATCTTGACAACTACGTTAATAACCTGGCAACTCGTATCAGTGGTTTCGAATTGCCAGCGCTGCAGGCGACTAAAGCTACTATATTGAAACGCGCAGGTGGAGGCCCTAATCCATTTGAAATTCAGGAATCAAGCAATAAATTCTTTGAATTATATCAAAGACCAGAGGCACAGGCTTTACTTGGCAAATTGATGGCAATGGGTTTTCAGACAGAAAGCGATACAGAATCAAGGTTAGGCCATTACCTGGGTACTTTGGCTTCCAAATAATTTAACAACAACTACTTATAAATAATAACATGAAAAAATCAACAGGAATAGCTACCTGGAAAGGCAGCTGGAAGCAAGGAAGTGGAACGATTTCCACGCAAAGTGGAAATTTAAAAGATGCTCCGGTAACTTATTCAAGCCGGTTTGAAGACGCTCCAGGCGGAAGCCCGGAGGAATTACTTGCAGCAGCACATGCAGCATGTTTCAATCAGGCTGTGGCGAACAATGCCGTAATGAAAAACCTTGAAACAACAAGTATTTATACGACTGCGGATATCGAATTGGGTTTTGACGACACAACCGGTTATCCGCAAATTAAAAGCCTGCATTTTAATGTAGAGTCTGAAATTCCGGGAGCGACCCAGGAACAGTTTGAATTTTTCCTTGAAAGAGCAAGGGTTGGTTGTACGATCTCCAAGATCATCAACCAGGAAGTTTTGCCTTTAACAGTTTCAGGTAAATTAATCCAGAGCTAATCAGGGCGTACGCTTTGATTTCAACAGTGTATAAAGAAAGATCTGTTAGTATTTATCGATCTGGCAAGGAAACTAAAAAGGCGGCTCGCGCCGCCTTTTTAGTTCTTTAAGATTGAAGAAACCTGTGAATTCACGGTTTGATCTCCATCATTTTATCTTTCAGGATCATGAGTCCGTCATGAAGTATTTTAAGCAACAAGGCAGCAGCGATCAGCAGACCTGCAATAATGAGATAGCCTGTAAGTTCCTTTGCGGCGGCAAGCCCGGCCTGACTTTGAAAAGTCTGGTAAAAATCATTGGCAGTAGCCGAGTTAATTGTTCCGCTGGACATATCAGTTTTAGAACCGATATAATCCAGATGGCGGATACGCTGTGTATAAAGTAAATAGTTATACCCGGCTGTGAACACAGCGGTACCCAGAAAAGAACGGAAAAGAAATGCGATCCCTACAACCGTGAGAACGTCTTTTATAGTATGGCCCCTGGTAATATAAATACCAACAGCGATAAAAAGGATTCCCAGTCCGACTCCCTTTATAAATGAAGGAAACCAAAAGCTGCTGATTTCAAAAGCATTTCCAAAGCTATTATACATCAATATCTCGTAAACAATCACTGTACTAAATCCTATAAACATCAGGAGCTGGTCATGATAGCCCTTATAAAACCAGATGTAGCAAAATACAGCGCCAAGGGTAACTCCGGGAAGAAGATATAGTGTTAGTTCAGAGTTTCGGAAATTTTCGTAGTGCAGTGCGCCACCGCTAAAACTTGTTTGCAAGGTAGCGGGAACGAAAATACCGAGCAAGAATATATAAAATAGACCAAGGCGAAAATTGGGTAATTTGAAAAGGTCAAGGGGAAACACAGGCCGCTTAAAATGCAGTTCGCGACGGATGAAAAATAGTAGCAATACCAATACTCCAATCCCGGAGAGCCTGATACGAGAAGAATTTAACCAATCCTCCACCTTTCCGAACACGATAATATAATTAAGCACCATCAATAATGCCGTTAACAAAATAATTCCCTGCCAGTCCATCTGATACAAGGGAACGCGTCTTTTGAGTGGATGTCTTTCTATAAGTATTACAGATAAGAGCAAGCAGAAAAAGAGCAACATCATAATCGCCACATAGGCATACCGCCAGGTGTAGATAAAAGCCAGTTTACTGGTTACCCAGGTCATGGTATAAATACCGCCTAAAGCGATAAAATAAACAAATGGGTAGAGCCGGCTAACATCGAGTTTTTTACTCCAGACCTGTAGCCATACGAGATAGATTTCAGTAGATGCAGCAACTTTACCGGCACCTAACAGCAGGCAAGCCAGTATCGTTAAATATGGATTAGTGGTGGTGGCACAAACCGCGTTCATAACCAGCATGATGAGGAAGCCACAAATGACCAGCGACTTTGCGGTATACCGTTCCCTAATCCTCAAATTTGTCATACTACCAAGGCCCATTCCAATATACATGGCATAATAAGCCATGGTATAAGGTTCAGTGTACCCGCCCTGGCTTGAGGCCATATCTGACGTATTCCCGAGGTATATGCCATTGGCCGTTAATAAAACCACATAAAGAATGGTTAAAACCGGTAATCTAACCCAAACAGGCACCCATTTGTAGAAGAGTTCGTAAAATTCCATATGCTTTAACTATAACCTAACGATGACATTCATACCAGCCTTTAAAGCTGTTCTAACCGATTCGTATTCGGTGGAATTCAGGAACTCAATCCGGACCGGTACACGCTGCCTCACCTTCACAAAATTTCCGGTGGAATTATCCAGTGGAATAGCTGAGTATCTCGAACCAGTTGCCTCAGAAATTGCCACGATTCTTCCGTTCAGGTATTTGTCATCAAGGCCGTCGATCGAAAGTTTTACAGTCTGTCCAATGTGCAGTTTGGCAACCTGTTCTTCGGTATAATTCGCGATGACCCATTTATTTTCATTGCGTACGAAGGAAAGCAAGGTCTGTCCGGCCTGTAGCAATTGACCTTCCTGTATGCTTCTGCGGCCGGTTGTCCCCTTGTAGGGGGCGCGAATCACCGTGTAGGAAAGGTTCAAAACGGCCATATCCAAAGCCGCTTTCGCTCTTTTGACCTCAGCATCGCTCACCATGGTTCTTCCACTTGCCTCCGTGGTCGAAAGCGTTGCCGAGGTTCTTTGTTCTTCCAAAGCTCGCGTCTGGGCTTCTGCCGCATCATAATCTGATTGTACCTGATCAAATTGCTGCTGGGTGGCGGCACCCTCCTTTAGCAGATTACCATATCGCACGAGGTTCTTTTTAACATTCAATAATTTGGCCCTGCTTGCCTGGATGTTCGCATCAGAAATCCCTATGGTATTGTGAACCGTCTGAACGGTGGACATGCTGACTTTTTTGGATGCGAGTGCAGACAAGTAAGCCGCCTGAGCTGACTCCAATTGGATCTGATATTCCCGCTCATCGATTGTTACCAGGGTATCCCCTTTCATCACCCTTTGATGTTCCTGGAAATAAACTTTTTTGATATAGCCAGGAATTCGTGTGTTGATTGGATTGATATACTCTTCTACCTGAGCATCGTTGGTATACAGATCATCGTTCAGGTGTAAATAAGTCACAGCCCCCCAGACGATACCGGCAACCGCCCCGGAGATTAATAGTCCGTTGACAAGTCTGATTTTCCATTTTCCATCAGAACCTCGATTAAAAGATATTTGTTCAGTCATTTTTCTGTTTTTAAAGCGTTCCTGTTTGATAAAGCAGCTGGCAATAGGTGTATTCCAGGTTGATCCGGGCATTGGTCACTTTCAGCTCCGATTCAATTTTGGTATTCGTGGCATCGATCATGTCGGTGAGCAAGGCCAGCTGGTTAAAATATTTTTTTTCCACCACCCTGTAATTCTCTTCGGCTGATTGCAAATCGGATGTGAGCGTTTGGAGATCCTCTCCTGCTTCTTTGAATTTTATAAAGGCCGCTTTCACATTGGAATATAAATTCTGTTTTTCCAATGTTTCCCGATCTTGCGCTGCAGCGAGTTCGATCCGTCCGCTTTTGATTTTTTTACTGGTTGTGTAGGTCGAAGAAAGGTTGTAGTGCAACCCGATCCCAGCCTGCCAGACGTTGGAATAAATATCCACAGCAGGCACCACACCGGTAAAAGGGCGTTGCAGATTAGTTCTGGTGTACAGAAAAATCTGAGGAAGTCTTTCACTTTCCAGCAAGGCTATTTCATTTGCGGCTATCTTATTATTGATCCCGGAGATTTTAAGATCCTTATTGGAAATTGCTGCCTGTTGCTGATACTCTGTCATCATCCTTAATTCATGCCTGTTTTGAAGTAATAAACTGTCAGGAAACAGAACGGCGGTATCCGGTCGGCCGGTTACCAAATTCAACTGACTGTTGAGGATCGTCATATCATTATTGTTCCTGCGGAGTGCGAGTTCGAGATCTGAAATCGTCAGTTGCGTACGTAATACATCGTTTTGAGTTACCATTCCCTGCTTCTGCATCGTCAGCACATTCTGCAGCCGGTTTTTGGTCAACCTGATATTGTTCTCGTAAATTTTCCTTTGGCTTACGAGCCGAAAAATATCCAGGTATTTGGCAGCGACCAACAGCTTGATGTCTTCCTGATTTTTCTCATTTGATAAACTGGCAATTTCTTCCCTGAGAACAGACTTTTTAATAGTGTTTTTAACTTCCCTTCCTTTGAAAATTAGTTGGGACGCCTGTACTGAAAAAGCAGTAAACTGGTGAGGGATCGGGGAAACGCTGTGGTCGCCGAATGAAGGATTCCAGCTGTCCGCGCTACTGATGTAGCCAAAAGCCAGATCCGTTCCTATTTGAGGCAGCCTTACATCTTTAACAATTTCCACTTGTTGCCTGGCGTCCGCTTTATTCTTATCGCTAATCTTTAATTGATAACTATTAGTTAGCGCAAGCCGGTAAGCATCTTCCAGTTTAAGTACGCTATCCCGCGATAAGCCCTGTGCCCGTACCTCATTTAGAGAAAACGCGGAAACTAACAGGAAGGCCAGAACATAAAAGCTTCCCTGGCGTAACAGGGTTTCATGCAGGATATTCGGGTCATGATCCCGTTGGGGTTTAAAAATTAATTTCTTGTTATTCATTTGCTTGATTGGAATGCATTATCATTTGGCACTTTAAAGGGAGGGCCATAGCACTTAGGCCAATTCAGAGGCCACTATACAAGCAATTGTCAATCACCAAGTTGCGTTATCCAGCAAGCTTACTCCGACGATATTTCGGAAATTTAAGACCCTGGTTTCCTAAATAAAATGAATCATTAAAGGAAAAATTCAGAGTTGAGGAACATTCCCGATCATATATAAAAAGGTTTGATCCTTCTAAAAATCATCAATTCCTTTTTGACCGTTAACATCTTTAAAACAGATCCTGATCAGTGTTCCATTTTCATTTTCAATCGTGAATTCGCCGTCAAGTTGTTTGGTAAGTCCTTTCATGAGCATCATGCCAAAAGAATCGCCAGTGGTTAAACTAAAATCCGGGGGAAGTCCCCTACCGTTATCTTTTACTTCAAGGCAAAGTTCATTAGGCAGTGAATTGTAAAAATTCACTGTAATACAATCATCCACGGTATTAGGGAAGGCAAATTTAAATGCGTTCGTCAGGATCTCATTCAGTATTAAGCCGATGGGTACGGCGCTGGCCATGTCCAGCCGAATTTTATCGACATGCAGATGGCAGGAAACGAAATTGGTGAGGTTAAAGCTATCGACCAGGTAACTTACCAATTCCTGGATATATTCTGGCATAAACACGATGCTCAAAGTCCCGGTCTGATAAATCTTTTTATGAAGAAGGGACATTGCATGAATGCGGTGCTGGCTCTGCATGATCGCACTTATAGCAGCATCATCTTTCAGATAGAAAGATTGAGAATGCAGGAGGCTGGTCACAATTTGCAGGTTATTTTTTACGCGATGATGTAATTCCTGGAGCAGCAATGCATTTTCCTTCAATAGATGGTCCAGGGTAATATCTTTGGAATCAATTTCTTCCTGCTTGCGTTTTAATGACTGCCTGTTCCTCATTCTGCCCCGGTATGCCAACAGACTGAAAATTAATACGATGATCAGAACGAAAAATAATAACAATATCGAGTAGACAGCATCATTTGGGATTACCGCCAGTACTGTTTGTTTGTGGATATTAAAAAAGTCAAAATTTAAATAGTAATTGGGCGGCATCATAATTTATATCAGATAGTTTACTGGTAATCATAGTTCCAGACGATACCTAATTTTCGCATCCGAGCTGAAAGAACAGCAGGTGTGAGCCCAAGCAATAAGGCTGCTCCTCCAGAACCGGAAATCTTGCCATTGGCCTTTTTAAGTGCAGCATTGATTTGTTCCTTCTCGTTAGCCTCTTTATCTATTTCAGTTAACCTTTTGACAGGCTCAATTCTAAGTTCCTCCTCTGGTAAATCGAAGTGTTCAATCACGGAATGATCAGAAACCAGTACATGCCTTTCAATAAGATTTTGCAATTCACGGATATTTCCAGGCCATTTGTAACTTATCAATTGGGAAATGGCCTCATTAGAAAGTTTTTTAGGTTTCGAGTTGCGGAGGGCAGCCGACTCCTGAAGAAAATGTGTCGCCAAAAGAACGATATCGTCCTTTCTTTCCCGCAACGGAGGCAAAAGGATTGGGAATACGTTCAGACGATAATAAAGATCGATCCTAAACCGGCCCGCCCCTACCTCTGCGTAAAGATTACGGTTCGTTGCGGCAATTATTCTGACATCTATCTTAATCGTATTTCTCCCACCAATCCGCTCCAGTTCCTTTTCTTGCAATACCCTTAAAAGTTTACTTTGCGTATCGAGGGGAATTTCGCCCACTTCGTCGAGAAATATGGTTCCTCCCTGTGCCTGTTCAAATTTACCGATCCTACGTTCAGAGGCACCCGTATAAGAGCCTCGTTCTGAACCAAAAAGCTCCGCTTCGATCAGTCCAGGCGGAATAGCCGCGCAGTTAATTTTAATGAAGGGCCCTTTTTGACGGTCGGACAGCTGATGGATTGCATTTGCCAAACCTTCTTTTCCTACACCGGTTTCACCGGAAATGAGAACAGTGGTGTCCACTGGGGCAACCTGTCTTACCAATCCCAAGACATCCATCAAACTGGAACTTTTTCCTATTATGCCCGTAATTTCCTGTGTTACAATTTTCTTGACTGATCCGGTAGAAGCCTTTGCTCCCAGCGTGCGTTTCCTTTCTTCAGCTATGACCAGATCCTTTGCCAGTTCAGCCAGGTCTTCAGTTACTGCACTGACAACCTCAAGCTGCTCCCTGGTATATCTACCCTGTTCCTGTGAGAAAAAATATAGGGAGGCGTTGAGCCCTGGGGAAGAATTTAAAGGGACATAGAGACTGGAACAAATATCAAAGCCGCTCTGCAGCCTTTCGGCAAAAGGCCGGGCTAATTCTCTGGTACTTCCGGCTTGCATAAAGTCCGGACAAATGTGCCCGATTTCGAGGTTTCCTTTCCTAAATTTCGCGTAATTTTTCCAGCTTGAGGCAATTGTTTCGAGTATATCCCAGCCTTCCAGAAGTTTAAATTCATCATACCCTGATCGCGTTAGCACCCAGGTTCCGGACATGTTCTCCTGATTGATGTTCAGGTCGATCATCATATAACAAAACGAAAGGAATGGATTGAATGCCCTTGCCAGCTGAACTAGTTTTTCCTCCAGATCATCCGAAGATTCCCGTATACCCGTGAGGGTATTAGAAAGCCATTTTTCTTGCCTGGAGATTAGTTCCCGCTGGCTCTTATAACGGTACCCTGCGATTTCGAGTGCAACAAAAATATCCTTGTCGCGGTAAGGTTTCACTAAAAACCCGTAGGGTTGCGTTGCCTTTGCAGCCTCGAGTGTATGGGTATCCGAGTTAGCCGTCATATAGATAAAAGGGATACTGAGTAACCCAAGTGACTTTGCCAGGTCAATCCCATTTTGATCGCCCTTTAGGAAAATGTCCAATAACACCATATCGGGACGGTCCGCTTCCAAAAGAATATGCGCCTCTTCAACGGACTTTGCAATGCCGATGACTTCATACCCTTCCCTTTCCAGTACCATTTGGAGGTCGTTCGCCGCGATCCACTCATCTTCTACTATAAGAATTTTTTCGCTCATTCTATTTACAATTGCCCTGTTAAGGGTACTATCGGTCCTTTTCTCTTACAAACGCCATACCCAATATATTATATTGATTATCAGTAATTTAACACAAAATATAAAAACGAATTTCACGAACCATCGTAAATCCGATCTGCTTTAACGAAATATAGTTAAAGAGTCCTAAGCGCTAATTTTACTTTACCTCTGCAAGATATTGGTGTACAAAACTGATTGCCATAGAACCTTCCCCCACCGCGGAGGCGACTCTGTTCATGGCGCCTGACCTGACATCCCCTGCTGCAAAAATACCTGGGCAGCTGGTCTCGAGTAAGTAAGGATCGCGGCCCTGTTTCCAGATTTTAGTAAAGGAAGGATGTTGCCTAACCGTGTTTCCCGTTTCCAGGAAGCCTTTACTATCCTTTAAAATATCGAGCGCTATCCAGTCGGTAAAAGGTTTGGCGCCAATGAAGACATAAAGAGCACCGGCATTTACCTTAAGTTCAGATCCATCAGTAAATTTCTTGATCAAAAGACCTTCGAGCCGTTCCGAACCGCGGGCTTCGATAATTTCAGATTGAGGAAGAATGCTGACATTTCCCGTGGAGTGAAGTTGTTCGATCAAGTAAGCCGACATGGTACTTTCCAATGATTCCTTTCTAATCACAACGTATACATGGCTTGCGAACTTGGAAAGGTACATGGCTGCCTGACCTGCGGAATTTCCACCACCAACGATATATACATCCTGATCTTTACAGGCGGCAGCTTCCGTCATAGCGGCACCGTAATATATGCCTGCGCCGGTGAGCTCAGGTACACCTTTTTGTTCGAGCCTGCGGTAATTAACGCCAGTGGTAATAATAACGCTCCGGGTGTTGATGGCAGTACCGTTTTCAAGCAATACAGTTTTATATCCATTGTTGTTAAGGATACCGGTAACTTCAACAGGTGAAACGATTTCGGTTCCCAGGCGGGTAGCCTGGGTTGTTCCCCGATGCGTCAATTCCGCACCGCTGATCCCTACCGGAAATCCGAGATAATTTTCTATCCGGCTACTGGTTCCAGCCTGCCCGCCAGGAGCCCGACGTTCGATCAGAAGCGTTTTCAAGCCCTCAGATGCGCCATAGATCCCTGCGGCCAACCCGGCGGGACCGGCACCGATAATGACAACATCATACATATCGAACCTGATCTCCGGGGTTAAACCTGCCCTGGTTGCTAATTCGGTTATCTTGGGACGGACAATGAATGAACCGTCCTCAAAAAACACCACCGGAAGATCATTTTGAGAAAGACCGTTAAGGTTCAATAACTTTGTCCCGTCCTCGTTTGACCGGATATCCAGCCATAAGTAAGGCACCAGATTTCCGGCAAGGAAGTCTTTCAGATTATAGGATTCTTCAGAATACTGGTGACCGACGATCCTAATCCCGCTAAAAGCAGGTTTATACATTTGTTGCCAGTCATCAAGCATGCCATCGAGTACCGGAAAAAGTTTTTCCTCCGGAGGATCCCAGGGTTTTATGAGATAATAATCAAGCTGAACAGCGTTGATCGCTTCTATAGCCGCACGTGTATCAGCGTATGCTGTAAGCAATACCCGTTTAGCTTCCGGGAAGATTTTCATGGCTTTTTCAAGAAAGGCCACACCCTCCATTTCGGGCATTCGCTGATCTGTAAGAAAAAGTGCCACGCTCGAATTTTTATTTTTCAGCTCCAAAAGGCTATCCAATGCCTCTTTAACCAGGGTTGTGCTTAATATCCGGTAATCGTTCCTGTACCGGCTCCTCAGGTCACGGGTCAAAGCCCGTAGTACCTGGGCATCATCGTCAATGCAAAATATGATTGGTAAGCTCATTTCTTTGATTTTGAAGTTTATAATTATTACCCATTAATCGGAAAGCAGACATTAAAGGCGGTGTTTCCCGGAACCGACGCGATCGTAACACGGCCTTTATGCTGTTTAAGGATACGTTGGACCACATCAAGTCCAAGTCCGGTGCCTTTTCCTATTGCTTTGGTCGTAAAAAAAGGGTCAAATATCCTGCTGACTATTTCCTGGGGGATCCCGGGGCCATTATCACGAACTGTCACACAAACAAGATCATTATCTCTACTGGTTGTTATTTCAATGGTTGCGGCAGGTACCCTATCCAGTGCGTCAATCGCATTGTCGATCAAATTTGTCCAAACCTGGTTCAGTTCCCCTACCATAGCCTTAACTTTCGGTAGTTCATAATTATAATGCTCTATAATTTTAATTCCTGAACACTGGATTTTATGGTTGAGCATTGTCAGTGTACTTTTCAATCCCTGATGAATGTCGGCAAATTGTTTTTCCCTTCCCTGGTCCATGTGGGTGAAGTTCTTTACTGCGCCTACGATACCTGCAATACGCTTAGAGCCTTCATCAATATCTTTTACAATCTTTTCCGATACGAGGCTTGCACTTAGCCAGTTAAACACGGCGGAAAGATTACAGGCAGAGATATCTTCCCGGATAATTTCTGACTCCGCAATACCAATATTAAAATCCATTAGGTTAGCGGCTACTTCATCTGCTTGCTTTACATCGTGATCTTCAAGCCAATCTATCAAATCATCTTCAAGCCTACTCTTTTCCAGCATCGTCAGGGTCGGATGCTCGTCTTTTTTTATGATAGTATCTAATAAACCGTTGATAGTTTCGATTTTCTCTGAAGTGATTCCCAGCCTTACGATATTCTGGAAGGCAAATCTGACCTTCTGTATATGATTTTTCAGGGAGGTGGCCCCCCTTACCACTGCGGAAACAGGATTGTTAAGCTCATGTGCCAGTCCAGCCGACAGCTTGCCCAATGACATCATCTTTTCGTTCTGCTGCTGGAGAGAGGTATAATCTCTAACCCTTGTTGTCATGACCTGGACGAAGGCTTGCGTCAGTTCATAATTAGTACAAATCATATCGTGATACCGCATTGATGGCAATACAAGAATTTGGGTATTCGCGCCAGCCTCACCGTGGGTAGTACTTGTCCAGCCCCTTGAAAAAGGTAAATTACCAGTTACTGAACCGGCTTCAAACGTGTAAATGTCCAACATTTCATCCTGCTGAAGCAAATAGAGTCTTATCCGGCCATCTATAATGATATAAGTATCCTCAACAGGTCTTCCGGGTAGGAAAAGAAATTCGCCTTCCTGTAATAAAAATGTGTGACAGTTTTCTATGAGCCATTCTAATTGTTCCTCGGGAACATTTACAAATGCCTCTGTTTTTTTTAGTTGTGCCGTGTTAACTTCAAATAATTCCATAATCATTCAGAAAAATTTCCCGGTCAAGCAAATAGCTGTTTAGATCCGGAGACCATTAGCAAGTGCATTTAAAATGCCAAGCCATAATCAATTGTAGATAAGTATGTTATCAGACATTAAACATTGCCTATTCACGAAATTTCGGAAATCCGATCAGGGTGTAACGATATGTAGGTTAGCCATTCTTGATAGATTGGGATCAGACATTTACAGGTGATCCGTTTCGAGCCGGTTTACGTTGAAGTAAAGGCAAAATACTAAAACCGATGGAAATATTCATCCCCGAGCGGCCATCAATATCGATGGTCCCTCCAAGGTCTTCAGTCAACCCCCGCATTAATTTAAGGCCAAATGATTTCACCTTATTGAGATCCATGCCAGCCGGGATGCCGGGACCATTATCGTTTATAGTAAGTTTAAAATTCAATGGGGTTTGTTGGCTCAACCTAATGGATAGTTCTCCTTTACCCAAAGGGAAAGCGTATTTGAAGGCATTGGTGATTGCTTCATTCAATATCAGACCCAGCGGGACGGCCTGAGCAACGTCAAGACTGATTGAAGCTATTTCCAGGTCCACAAAAATATGCCTGGCACTTTTAAAACTATCTTTTAAATAGCCGGTCAGATCATTGATATATTCCGGCATAAAGATAGTTGATGCGTTATCGCATGTATAGAGTTTCTGGTGGATGAGGGACATTGCCTGTACCCGCATTTTACTTTCAATTACAGCATTTAATGCAGTTTCATCGCGCAAATATGCTGACTGCGAATTTAGCAGGCTGATAACGATCTGCAGATTATTTTTAACACGATGATGTACTTCCTTTAAAAGCCACTGGTTTTCGTTTAGTAAATGCTCAAGCTCCACATTCTTGGTGGAAATCTGTGCCTGCTTCAGTTCTAATTCCTTATTACCCCGAATTTTTAACCTGTACCGGTTATAAACTACAGAGAGTAACAGCACTAATACCAGCATCAGTACTCCAATGAGTTTCACCCGCATACCGCTGCGCTCTACCATATAATGCTCCAGCTGGTTTTGCTTAGTCAGCAATTCGATATCCTTCTTTTGCAACTGAAGGTTTTTAGCCTGAACCTGGAGGTTTCTGTCTTTTGCCTCCATATCGTACCGAAATTGCATTTCTGAAACCTCTTTAATCCTGGATGCATTAAAAACGGAATCATTTATTTTCTTGTAGGCCTGAAAGTTTTGAATTGCATTTAAATAACGGCCGGAAGCAGAGTCAGTTTTAAACCGCAGCAGCCTGAGCTGGGCCATCATAATGGAACTAAACAGTGTTTTAGGCGTTTTTTCCAGGATTGCCAAATAGTTGGCAGCTTTACGATAGTTGCCCGTTTTGATATAAAAGTCACAAATGATCTGATAATATTTTACATAACTTTCAACAGGCAAAAATCGGGACCTAAAATTGTGGTCGCCTAATTCGATCATTTTCCTGTAGGCATTTTCAGCTTTCGGCAGCTCGTTCATTGCCCAAAAGCAGTCCCCCATCGCCCCAAACATAGCGGACGCCTCAAAAGCATTAGCCGGCACGTTTTTCTTTCTATACTCATTAAGAAATTTTAGTGCTGCTGATGGCCTTTGCTGTGCAATCATCACCTTAACCATGCGTTTAACGATACTGTACTTGATATCACTCGCGGAATGATATTTATAAAGGCCTTCGCTGTATGCATTCAGGCTATGATCCAGCATCCCCAGGTCATCATAGCAATCACCCAGCTTACAAAGAAAAAATGCGGCATCAATTGTATCCGCGGTCGCGATCATTGTTTTCCTGACAGCGAGGTCGTAATAGAGTTCCTTTTTAAGATCGCTACGCAGTCGGCTTACAGCTGAAAGCAAAAAATAGGTATGATGAAGCTTAGGGAAGTGAATTGCCCGGTAATCCGACAAGACTGTCAATAACTCTTTTTCGGCAATTACCAACTGTCCCTCGTTGAGATGTACGTCGGCAATCTCTTTGCGCGCACCAATTTCCTGGATTCTATTACCTGACTGACCAAATAATTTCGCTGCGTTTTCATAGGCCTTTATTTTATCAGTTAGTAAATCCGTGTACTCGACAGGAATGGACTTACCAAATTCCAACCAAACCCTTGCTTCCCCTTCAATATCATTTTGGGATTTAAACTTGCCGGCCATAGCCAGGTAAAGCTGTTTCCCAGCCGAAAAATTTCCGTTATTAATTAAACGGGAGGCGATTGCCTCACTACACAAGACTTTCCATTTTGGGTCAGCAATATGCCCGGCCAACCTTTCAGCCCCAAGCTGAAAATACCTTGCACTGTCCAAATCTCCACGGTTTCTGCCAGGTTTGTACATATAGTATTCGCCAAGTCTCAACATCAGCTTAATCCGGGCGGTATCCTCTGTACTTCTTTCCAATTGATTTTGCAAAGGGTAAGCGTTCTCAAAAAGCACCCTCTGCGATCTGGCAGGAACCGCAAAAAAGATTAACGAGAAAAGAATTAAAAACCTACCTACCATCTTTGAGAACCTTACAATCACAGAATCCACTGGGCACAAAGTTACAATATTCATAAACTCAGGCGAATACAAAATAGACATTTTTGTCTATATTATGTCAATCTAATCGTAATACAACTTAAAAGACCAGGAAATATTTTGAGCAGCTAATACCCTAAGGGAAAATAAAGGAACGGGCAGGCAATAAAATCCTGATTTTTCGTAAATCAAATATAAAATCAACTAAATATCGTAAAAAAGTTTACAAGGCATTATTTAACATACTATATAACAGCAATATAAATATCGGCATCAATTTTAAGATTCATTAATTAATCAGGGAACTATAGAAAATACAGGGTGATCCGTAAAAAGATTGCGCTAACCCGGCAACAATGAACTGATGTTCTTTACAAAATAATTAACAGAAGATTACAAGTTACCGGTTATTGGCCCATATACAAAAAAGACGATATTATCTCTTTATAGATTATGTAGTCAATTTGTCAATCGAGAAGAACAGGCCAAGCTGAATTTCTTTAAAGGAAGAAATTATTTCTGTCTTTAATAAATCCCGGATTATAAACCACAATTAACTAATTGGCCATGAAACCGGAAATGGAAAAGTCAACCTGGGTCTTTTCAGCTAAAGAGTCCACCATTACCTTCAAAGTAAAATATTATAAGATCAGCAGTATTTCAGGGATTTTCAAAGAATTTTCCGGTAGCGTTTCCGCCTATGAAGGGTTTCAGGATGCTGAAATATTGCTATCGCTAAAGACTGACGGAATTGAGTTAAACAGCAAGCAGGAAAACCGTTCCGTTAGGAAAGCGGAGTGCTTAGACGAAATAAACTATCCTAAAATAACTTTTACTGCAGCAGATGGATGCAAGCTCAGCCAGGGTAATATCCGTGAGATCACAGGAGTTTTGACCATTAAAGGAATTTCAGTGCCCTTAACCCTAATTGTAAATTTTGCCCAAGTCAAAAAGGGAGGAACCAAACCTGTATGTACGGTTGCCTTATTTGGTTGCATTCGAAGAAGTGAAATTGACATAGCCCCGGGAGATGACAAACTGGAGGACGAAATTATTGTAAGTGCGCAGATTGAACTGCGCAGGGCAACAAAATCTCTAATTTAAAATCGAATAATTACCTGAATATCGGTATTCCAAAAAAACGATATTCAGGTAAAAAAATTAGTTTTAGCTGAATATCGTAAAAACATTTGAAGTAAAATCAATTTAAATAATTGATTTACAAATAATTAAATGATGGCATAATCTTCGTAAAGAGTTTACTCGATTTATGATTTCCCAAATTAAAAGCTTCGCGCGCGAATCCTCATGCACAGCCTGTATTCGGGAACAATAAGGACAGTAAATTCAATCAAATATGATCAAAGATCAACACGCCCCATCACCAGATGACCTGACAAGCGATTTATCCATGTCTCAGGTACTTTTGTCAATGAGCAACGATTTTGCTGCTACAAGGACCAGAGACGACCTTGCTGAGGTTCTTGTCGATCATCTGCAAGCATTGGTCCCCTTTGACGACGTTAACATTACAGTTTATAATAAGGAAAGGAACAGTCATTTTATCTGGGCATACAGGTATTACTCCTATCGTTTGATCCATCCGGATTATGAATCTTACATCCAGGCCGAATTCCCTGTTGAGGACAATGTTTTAAACCAGATCCATGACAGCAACGAACCTGTTGTTTTTGATATTGACGAGATGGTGGACGCAGGTTTGGCTCCTCCCTACATGCAATACTATCAGGAAAACGGACTTAAGCATTTCGTAGGGGTAGCCATCCGTGGCAAAGAGAAATTGATCGGAGGACTTTATCTTACCAGTACGGTTAAGGGGAATTTTAAAGAAGAGCATCTTGCGATCATCAAAGGTGTTTCAAGTCAGCTGGCCGTTGCAATTACCAATATCCAGGCGAATGAATTGATCCTAAAACATGAAAGCGAAAAATCTATCCTTCTGGATCTTAGTAATGCAATTGCATCTGTAAAATCGAAAAAACAACTTCAGGAAACGGTTAAGATCAACCTTGAAAATAAATCCTCGATCCAAACCGTTTTGGTGTCTTTTTATGACGCCAGAACAAGTAACCATTATATTTTCGATGAGAAACCAGCAAGTCAGGCCGAATTGCAAAAAGTTGTGCCGGCACTTTTGCCTGCTGATACAAAATTCGGAAAGACGATCAATGAAAAGATTATTCATAGCCGTGGGCCAATCAACATACCTCTTTCCGAGCTTTTGAAATGTCCGGAGGTTGCTCAATTGTTTGCAGAGGAACTCATCCAACAAGGCGTGACCGACATTACCGCTGTTACCATGCGTGCTGCCGGGGAATTATTAGGTTGTGTATATATCTGTTCTAAAAACGACCCCAGGCTCAAGGATGAAGATTTTTCTTTTGTTCAGGGGATTGCCGACCAACTGACCATTACTTTGGTCAATATCATAAATGGCGAGCAGATTCTCGATAGTGAAAACGAAAAGTCGATTCTGCTAACCATTAGCAATAATATGGCAGCCATTCGCAATAAAAGGGATTTGCTTAATACCGTGCAGGACCGACTTAAGAATCTTTTCAGCTTCAGCCATGCGGTAACCGCTATTGCCGATGAAGAACTACAGGTTTACCGAAGCCTTGTGGTAGATCCCGTTTCCCGCAGCAAGAATGATCCCGATTTTCAACGGATCGTCTATGCCGACTACTCATTAAATCATCCGCTGATCAAAATCGTCCTTCGCTCCCCGGAGCCTGTTCTGTTTAAGGTGGACGAATTGGTACAGAATAAAGATGTACCCGAATGGATCGCGATGAACCACCGTGTAGGAATTCGTGAAATGGTCATTGCTCCGTTGTTGAATGGAAAAAAACTTATCGGATTCTTCATTTTATTTTCAGATCAGGTCAATCAGCTCAGGGAAAAAGAGATCAGGCTGATCCAAGGCATCAGCTGGCAATTATCTGTTGCTGTAGGAAATATTCTTGCTAATGAGGACATTGTGATGCGCGACGAGGAGAAAGCTACCCTACTGGAGTTAAGCAAGAATTTTGCCGTGATCCGGAATAAGGACGAGCTCCACAACATCATCAATCTTAAATTAAAAAAGGTGCTGCCCATTAGTCATGTAATCACCTTTAATATCACCGAGGATAATAAATGGTACACGGTCTTTTCTCTGGATCCTAATTCTGCTTCAAAAAACCATAAGGATTATGCTGTCATTACTTCGAGCAGGTACCCGGTAAAGGGTGACCTGGTAGAGAAAATCATAGCTTCTGACAGGCCGCTGGTCTTTGACCTTGACCAAATGAACGAAAATGGTGAATTACCGCACTATCTTCAAATGAATTATGATGTCGGTTTAAAAGAGGCGATCATGTCGCCTTTAAAAGATGGTGGCAGAAACAACGGCGTTCTCATCATTATAATGAATGAGAAAACCAGGCTGAATAATAATAATCTTGATCTGATACAAGGGGTGGCCGACCAGTTGTCCATCGCGGTAGCCAATATCCGGGCGAATGAGAAAATCGAGCAGCAACTGGATGAGATCAGTCAATATCGAAAACGGCTGGAGGACGAAAACTTATACCTTCAGGAAGAAATACAAACCACCCATAATTACAGCGAACTAATAGGTAACAGTGGCAATATTCGAAAAATATTTGACCTGGTTTCCAAAGTCGCAGAATCAGAAAGTTCTGTCTTGATCCTCGGAGAAACAGGTACGGGAAAAGAACTGATTGCACGTGCAATTCATAGTACATCCCTCAGAAAAGACAAAGTAATGATTAAGGTCAACTGCGCTACTTTACCTGCAAACCTTATCGAAAGCGAGCTTTTCGGCCATGAACGGGGAAGTTTTACCGGAGCCACCGAGAAACGGATCGGAAAGTTCGAATTGGCGAACAATAGTACACTTTTTCTGGACGAGGTTGGCGAACTACCTTTAGACCTACAGGTAAAACTGCTACGTGTCCTCCAGGAAAAAGAAATTGAAAGAGTCGGCGGGAGAACTACCATTAAGACCAATGTCAGAATTGTAGCGGCAACCAACAGGGATCTGCAAAAGGAGGTACAAATGGGCAATTTCCGAAGTGATCTTTTCTTCAGGCTAAATGTTTTCCCGATCAATATTCCCCCGCTCCGTGAACGAAAGGAGGACATCTCACTATTAGCAGCACACTTCCTGGTCAAACATGCCAGAAACAGCGCAAAAGCAGGGATATCCTTTTCTAACAGGGCCATGAGACAATTATTAAGCTATGACTGGCCGGGTAACGTGAGGGAGCTGGAGCACCTTGTTGAAAGGAGCCTTTTATTATCCAATGGCCGTGCAATTGACAATGTCTACCTACCAGGCAATCCGTCAGAAATGGAAAACCTGCCAGGGGAGGATAAAATAAAAACCTTGAACGAAGTAGAACGGGATCACATCATTGCAGTACTTAAAAAGTGTAAGGGTAAAGTTTCAGGTGTTGGGGGCGCCGCTGAAATGCTTGGAATCCCTGCAACAACCCTGAGTTCCAAAATGCTCAGGTTAAATATCACCAAAGGGCTTAACAATCAGGCCAAAGAGGAATAAAGTGCCTTTTTATATTTGAAAAGATTATAAAAAACAAGGGGCTGATTTCACCAGACCCTTGCTTTTCAATCAATTCAATTATTTTGCAATTTTCAGTAATAAAGTAGCTACTGAATCCGGTTTAGATAGAAAAGGGCTGTGACCAGTCGATAAACTGTAAGTCGCTTTGATTCCGGCAGAGGCAACCATTCTGTTTTGAAGTTCAGGAGAAATGGCATGGTCCTGTGCGGTGTGAATATAATATTTGCTCACCGATCCATAATTGGCTGCGGTAAGTGTTACCGGGTTGGTGAATGGAATTGCAGGCTCGATTTTCCAGTTCGCCAACACCTGGCTTTTTATGGCATCTGAGCCATCCTGTATAAAAATATTCAGTATCTGATCATGATTAACATCCAGCGTAACCTGTGAAGAGAAGGTCAGATTTGGTCCAAGTAATGATCCCGCATCTGTTTGCGCGAGATCCAGCAGGCTTTGGCCTGACGCAGGTACATAAGCAGCCAGGTAAACCAATCGGTCGATCTTCGATGGAATCTGTTCAGCAACATCAGCAACCACCATCCCTCCAAGACTGTGGCCAACCAGAATAACTTTTCCATCCACTGCATTTATGGCATCCACGACTTGTTTTTTATAAACATCCATAGTAATCGTTGCCGGATCAGTATTATCTTTCTCATGACCTGCAAGTTGTACTACAATTACATTTTGCCCCCGGGCTTCTAGGTCAGATTTGACAGATTGCCAGGCCCAGGGTCCCTGAAAGGCACCTGGGACTATCACATAGGTTCTTGAGACGATGGGTACTGCACTATGATCTTTCGAACATGCAGCAAATAGGACCGAAATGGTCATTGCAATTATTGCAAAGTAAATTAGCTTTTTCATATTAAATACGCCTGATTATTTCAGGCTTACAAAACTATCCCGACGATCGTCTAAAAACTTTAACTCATGTTAAAATCGAAAGCAAACGGAAAATCTGACAAAAAAATCGCAATCGAATAGATGCTCACAAAGATTTCCAAGGCTGGATCTTCAAACTTCATGAAATTCATTTTATTCAGTGAAAAGAAGTTTTAAAAAAACGACCATTCGTAAAAATCGCCAATGCAATATATTACAAACAACTAATATTCAACTACTTAATAATTGGCCGTCAAATTGCATTGCACATACGGCCAGCATATCACTTATTATGACTTGCCGGAAAGTTATTAGTGAATAGTGGTATTTACGTCTATTAATCCCTCAAGCGATGACATGTGAAAATGGTAAATTCCGCAGGGTAAACCCCGGTCTGACAGATATGATCATTAAGTTACATGAACTCGGGTACACTGAAGATTTTGCAGTAACCAATCGATGTCATGGAGACCATTATGGCCCGATGAAAGATTTACTGTATTCAGAATACAAAATCAAGGTGGTCAGCCAGTATTATGACCAATTGCTAAAAAAATTCATTTATCTCCATACAGCCGAAACCGTCGCAGGCGAGCGTGGAATTGTGGTTACCGACTCCATATTAACCGGGAACCAGGATATCATTATCCATCCTGCCTGGTCCGGCCCGCCTATGACCTCAAGTTTCGTTAATATTTCGAATAATAAAACAATCCTGAAAACTCAATTGATATGACCGCAATTAAATTTGAAAATAGAGAAGATCTGATCCTTGACTATTGTTCAGACCAAATGACCAAGGACCTGATTCAGCGATTGAAAACTGTAATGTCTTCCGGGCTATATTGTAATTATTTAAATCTGGCTGGTGTGAACGGGATCAGGCATGAATTGAACATCGAGGGTCAGTTAGCATTTTTCTGCGAGACTTTTCCGGACATTAATCGCATAAAAGCAATCAGGCAGGCTAGTGAAACATGGAATAGTCTGGATCTGATTTACAGATTAACCGTACTTGATGCGTTTTCTACGGTATTTTACGACAGTTTACAACAATACAATCCTACAGAACGTACCATTATATTCTGCCAGATATTTATCAATGACCTGGTGGATGTATTGACAAGCCACTAAGCCGGAAGGAACATATATTCAGCTATAAGAATGCAGTCAAAAAATGTTCCTGAAATAAGCCGCTTTAAGTTTTGAATTTTAAGTATAGTTTATTAGATTCATTATGGAATTGGTGAGGGAACGAACAGTTATCGTTGAGCTCGGGACAACCACAACCGCTTACGACTTAACAATGCTTATGCAGCCAAGTTTAGCAGAGGATAACTTAATACATATTGATGCGATCACCCAGCAGGTATTTTCAACCGTGCTGGAACTTTCGGGATCTGAACCGGAATTGCGGGCAATTGCTCCTAAGGACAGACATTTTTTAGACGACCTTGCGATTTCCTTGAGCAGGACGAGCGACTGCCTTCAAATTACGAGAGTAATTCACGATGCCTTACCTCACCTGGCAAATGTATCTTCCTTTTTGATTATCAGGACTGATGGGAAGGATCATGTTGATGAATATTTGAGCGGAGGACTATCCGCGCCCCCCCTACGTTTCCGGCTAAAAACTAAAACAAAAGTTCCCGGTGACGATCCATTGTTAAATGATTTAAAATCCGGAAGTGGCCTTCAGTTATATAACAGGAGCGAATTAGCAGCTTCTGTCTGGCTGCATGCGCAACTTAAAAATTCACCAATAACGGAAGATCGCCAGGTGGCGATTGCAGCATTACGGACAGGCCAGGATTTTAATGGTCTGATCATCTTTTTCCAAGGCGCCGAAACAGGGGCATTTGTTTCGCTGGCACCGGTTCTTGAAGGAGTTGCTGAATTGGTCTCAACTGCTTTCACGTGCTTCCGCGCCGTTGAAAAAATGAAGAGTATGGATTGCCAGCAGGAGGTGGAGCAGGTAAGGCAGGAAATTACAGTCCGCGACAGGGATAAATCAACATTGATTGAGATCAGTAATGACATGTCGGCCATTCGGGATAAGAATACCTTGATTTCCGTTCTTCATCAACGCCTTAAACAACTATTTAACTTTAGTCATACACTAATGTCCCTGACGGACCCGGTTTCCAAAACCTATACCGGTCTTATATTTGATTCAGCTTCGATAAGTAAAAGAAAGCATCCGGATTATCAGCGGATTTGTGATGCCCGATACATGATCTCGGACCCGGTGATGTCGAAAGTCCTTGCCTCATCCACGCCGGTCGTTTTTGACCTGGATGAGTTGATGGAACATGCCGATGTTCCTGAATGGATCACCATGAATCACCAGAGCGGCATACGCGAAATGGTCGTCACCCATTTAAATTCCGGAAAAAAACATCTTGGGGCATTCATGATATTTTCCGAAAAAAAACAAAGTTTCCTTTCCAAGGAGCTTGGGTTGATCAGGGCGATTTCGTCAGCCTTGGGAAATGCCGTGGATAACATATTGGCCACAGAGGAAATCATGGAACGGGAACGGGAGAAGACACTTTTGCTTTCACTGAGCAATGACATGGCGCAGATCAGGAATAAAGAAGGACTGCTCCGTTTCAACAAGGAAATTCTGAAGAAAGTGTTACCGATCAGCCACCTTTTAATCTTCACGATGATGGACGACGAGCGGCAGTATTATCCTTATCTTCTTGACCCTGATTCGGTTTGCCGGAGCCACCCGGAATACGAAAAGATCACCTCAAGTACCATACCCTTGAGCGACTGGATCGCTGATAAGGTTTTCCTATCTGAGCATATGGAGGTATTTAATTTAACTGAATTAGCAAATACGACCACCCTGCCCGACTATCTGCGGATGAATTATGAATGTGGAAAAAAGGAAGTAATCTATAACGCGTTGAGCATTGGCCGAAAGAAGACAGGCCTGCTGGTAATCTTCACGGACGCTGCAGACAAAATGGATAAAAATCAGCTCCGGATTTTACAGGGCGTTTCCTCACAGCTTTCTACGACGGTTACAAATATCATCGCCAATGAAAAGATAGAAAAGCAATTCGCAGAAATTTCTGAATTTAAACTGCAACTGGAGAACATGAACGTGTACTTACAGGAGGAAATCCAAACGAATTATAACTATAGTGAAATTATAGGCAGCAGTTCGGAAATGAATAAAATTTTCCATCTGGTTTCACAGGTGGCAGATAGCCAGAGCTCGGTCTTAATTCTCGGCGAAACCGGTACGGGAAAAGAGCTGATCGCAAGGGCCATCCATAATGCCTCATCAAGGAAAGATAAAGCGATGGTCAAAGTCAATTGCGCTGCACTTCCTGCCAATCTTGTAGAAAGTGAACTTTTCGGTCACGAGCGCGGTAGTTTTACCGGGGCCATCGAACGCCGTATCGGTAAATTTGAACTGGCAAATAACAGTACACTTTTTCTGGATGAAATTGGTGAACTTCCACTCGATCTGCAGGTTAAGCTGCTAAGGGCATTACAGGAAAAAGAAATCGAACGTATCGGCGGAAAATCAGTAATCAAAACAAATGTTCGAATTATTGCTGCTACTAACAGGAATCTGCAAAAGGAGGTCAGAGAGGGTACCTTCCGTTCGGATCTCTATTTCAGGCTTAATATATTTCCAATTACACTTCCCCCACTTCGGGACCGTCGGGAAGATATACCATCTCTGGCCACTCACTTTTTAGCGAAGTATAAAAAGAAAGGGAGTATGGAATCCCTGCATTTTTCAAACAAGGTAATGAAAGAGCTTGTCGCCTACAACTGGCCGGGAAATGTCAGAGAATTGGAACACGTTGTTGAACGAAGCGTTTTATTAGCCAACAGTACCACAATCAAACAAAGTTCTTTGCCCGTTTCTACCCGTCAGGAAATGGAGGAAATTTTGCCAGATACAGCGATCCGGACTATCGAAGAAGTAGAAAGGGATTATATTATTTCCATTCTCAAAAGAACTAATGGCAAAATATCCGGTATTGGAGGGGCAGCAGAGTTGCTTAAAATTCCGGGATCTACCCTGAGTTCAAAAATGCTTAAATATAATATCAAAAGAAGCGATATTAAACAAAAGTAGGAGGCATTTTACGTAAGTATTTAGGCTGCAAAAAAGAGAGCCTGTCAGTTGACAGGCTCTCTTTAGTTAAAACAAAATCCCCCAAATTTCGGGATGATATATTTCATATGACGAATATGATCCTCGGTGTAATTAAAGGCTAAGTGACCGTTTATAACACTTCATGAATGCTATAAGTAGGACCATGTTCACGGCGGTCACCGATACCAACAGCAATCACATTGTTAAGCCATCCGTATTTTTCCGATGCTGTTTCAAAAATGGGAGTGATCCGCAGGTAATATTCGTCGGGGCTTACGCTCTCCCCTTTTGCGATCCGTGCCACTACAGCCGGCGGGTTTGATCGTACGCCTTGGTATTGAATAGAGATCAGCTCTCCATCATCAGTCTTTAATATCAGCCTGCAATTGAGCTGGGCACTGCCATTATCGCCAACCACCTGCCAGTCGCTTCCACCTGGCAACACTTCTCCGGAGAGACGCTCACCTTCAAAAGTGCCGCTTAAAGCAACGCCTACAAGCCTGCTCACGCGCGGACTTTTACCGACGATCTGCGGTGGCGCAATTACAAGTTTCAATACCATTAAAGGTCTTGTTCTAACTGATTTTAGAACCTCCGGCAAATTTTCTATTGAATGGTCTTCCATTTCGGCAGTTTTTTAATAATGTTATCAATTGAAAGTCTCCTTTTCAGATTACCTGACTGCCCAAACATGAGGAGACGTCCCTTACTTATTTGTAAACAACCGGGCTTTCCCTTGCCAATAAATGGTTATATGCTACCGCATACTCAGTAGCTGATTGTTGGTTCTGGCCGGTAATCAGTTTTCCGGTTACGACTACATGTACATGGTATGGTTCTGCTGCTTTTTCGTAAATAATGCCAGCTTCTTCCATAATCGGCTGCGGGAAATTCGGGATAAAATTAGCACCGAAAACTTCTTCGATCATGGCATCCTCAGCACGAGAGAAACCAGTTGCCGCTTTGCCTTTAACCAGCTCAGGAATATTACCCAAAGCGATTGAACCATGACAAATGGTTCCAACAAATTTATCTGCATTCCAGAAGTGTTCCAGTGCCTTTTTTACTTCATCATTTGGATATAGATCTACTGCAGCACCGCCGCCGCCAACGACGTGCACGGCGTCAAAAGATTCCAGGTCAACCTCATTTAAAACCTGGGTATTTTCCAATAAAGCAACTAATTTGGGATCAGAAAGAAAACCTTTGCTAACGATATCTTCTTTCTCCCAGGAATCTTTAAAATAAGGATCACTTGAAGGATCCGGGTTAATTTTTCCACCTTGCGGGCTGGCGATCACAATTTCGTGCTCGCGTTCAGAAAAATTCCAGTAAGGGTGGGTAAGTTCAGCCAACCAAAACGTTTTTGAACTGGCAATAAATAGAATTTTCATAAGACGAATTTTAATTTGTAATAGATAATTTGTTTACTGTGCATTTCTTATTGTTCCCATGAGGGATATGCATCACAAATTTCAAATGGCATGCCTCCTTATAATGAGTTGGTTTTGTGACGAGTAACTATCAAAAGAGACCAAGCTTTCACTTTATATCGGGATCTCAACATCCCTATTTCCGAAATAAAGTAAAGCCCTAATTCGCATAAATACTAACAGCCGGAACATGATAACGTCCTGATTCGTGATCTGTTAGGTTGAATGAAAAGTAAGTTTAATCGCGAAACAAGGTCGATCACTCTTTTCCGAAGCCCCATGGCGGACATGGAGGAAGCTGCGCGTTTACCTAACACAGACCACGATATTGCTTTTACACTTTTCCTATTTTACGTTATATAGTTAATTCTATATTCAATCAACGATCTACAGTAATCTGGTTAGAAAAAATGCAATTATATCACTGTAAATTAAACACTTACAATCCGGTATAAGTCTTGAAAGTAGTTCAATATCAATAAAAATCATTTTACGGAGATCACAAGCCATCATGTAAATGATGCGACGGTCCGATTAATAACATTTTCAAAATACCTCCTACCATGCAGAAATTTGAAGTCTTAAAAACACGTTCAGAAGGCCAGGTGCTTTTTGCAGAAATCGATAATCCTCCGCTAAATCTTCTTGGCCCCGGCTTGGTCAGGGATCTGGTTGCACTCATTCAGATCTTGGATAAAGGTGAAGATTATAAAGTCGTGGTCTTCTCCAGTGCGAATCCTGACTTTTTTATCGCGCATGTGGACGTTGATAAGATCACAGAATATAGAGCAGCAGCGACGAAGCTGACCGGTGAACCGTCACTATCGCTTTTATACAGGAGACTCAGCGAAACGAAAGCCATTACTATTGCGAAAATTGCAGGACGAGCACGTGGTGCAGGAAGCGAATTAATTTTGGCTTGCGATATGCGGTTTGCATCCAGGGAACGCGCGGTATTTGGTCATATCGAGGCTGCTTTCGGGCAAATACCAGGTGGAGGCAGTGTCCAGCATCTCACACGCGCCCTAGGGAGAGGCCGCGCATTTGAGGTCATTACAAGTAGTCAGGATTATAACGCTGATTTGGCTGAACTTTATGGCTGGATCAATCGGGCAATCCCAGACGAGGAACTTGATTCCTTTGTGAGCGAACTCGCGCATCGGATTGCCCGTTACCCTCAGCAGGGCCTTCAGGATATCAAAGAAAGGATCAATGCGATCAGTCTTGCTCCAGTAAGTGATTATCGTACAGACGCCGACCTTTTTTTCCAGGCAACGCAAAGTTCAGAGACCAAAGATAGATTCAAAATAATCGCAGAAAAGGGATTTCAGTTCCCGGGGGATACAGAATTAAACCTGGGCGATGTATTAGGGAAATTTTAATACCTAACCTTACTTTAAAGGATAAAGGTGACCAACTGTTCATCCAAGCAAAAACAGGGCGCTCCGGAAATTTCCGGAGCGCCCTGTTTTTTTATGGCCATTTAACCGGCGTCCGGAACCGGAATATCGTAGGCGTTCAGAAGGAATGAAATCAAAGTATAGCAACCTATCAGCTGAATCAATTCTGCGAAGCCATTGTTTCCAAAGCTGGCAATTGCCAAATTGTGAACCGACTCCGGCAGTTGCCCGCCTTTTGTTATCGCTGAAGCGATATCGAAGGCCAGATTTTCCTGTTCTGACAGGTCGACCGGACGTTGCCCGGTGCTTAATGAAGCGATCTGATGTTCAGGCATGCCGATTGCGCGGGAGATATGTTCATGCGCGTAAATTTCGTAACGTGCAGAAAATTTTGCCCCGACTACGAGAATAGCAACTTCACGAACCGATTTGGATAAGGTCGAATTAGCTGATAACGCTTTATTATAATCCCAAAGCGCAGCGCCAAATTGCGGAAACTGAACCATTGTATTAAACGGCCCTAAAAGTGCTCCATCCCCATTTTTCGCGACAAAGCTTTTAAAGTTCTTTTCGATGCCTTCGTTAATATCTTTATATAGGGCCTGCTGACGCTCATTCAGTTCGGCCGGATTTATCGGTGTAAGTCTCATAATATTTTGATTTAATGATGTTATACTTATATATTAATAGTCAGTTAGGCTGGTATTCCGCCAGTACCATTTGGAAACATGGCCCTTGCAGAAATCACAGGGTTCAGGGATTCACTAATAAGTTTAATCTTACCATTTTCAGCCACGAGCCTTCCAAAGAAATGCTGATTGTAATATTTACCGGTTGCAGGCACCAGTGCATTGGCGTGGTATTCCACAAAAGCCTGGTCTTCGGTTTCCATATGGACAACGATATTCTCAAATTTAAAGTCAGGCATAGTACTGAATACGAAATTAATGAAGGCCCTAACGCCTTCTTTACCTTCATTTCTTGAGGGGATATTGATGGATTCGAGGTAGGGAATTTCAATCACAGCGTCCTCTGCGAATAAATCGACTACCCGGTCAATGTCTTTGATATTAACCAGGTATTCTAGGAACAGTTCTTTTGGATTTTTCATTATATGTTTTATTTAAGGTATTGCGTATTACCATGATTTCCTCCACAAGCCCCATCTATAAATCATAGATGGTTTGCAACAAGGACCTAAATTCTGTTCCGATTAATAATGCCTCGAAAATATTTCCTTCGATTATCATCACTTCCTACTACATCTATAAAAACCAGATATCATTTAATCAAAAATAGATAATTTTGTCTATTTTTGGATCTAAACCTTGTTCCACATGCTAATTATACAGAGGAATGACAGTTATTTATTTAGATCGGTCAGTTATGGATAACCTTCGTTCCGCAGAATAGATATTTTTATCTGATCCGTTAAAGATCTGGCCGTGCGGTGTCCAAAAGTGATCAGATCCCATTTGTTGGGGATCATTCGTATTTAAACTATATCCTATGAAAGCAATTGAGATTAAAAGTTTTGGCAGTCCGGATCATCTTCAGTCCGCATCTGTCCCGTTACCAGTGATCAAATCTGACGAAGTATTGATATTGGTAAAGTCCGTTAGTATAAATCCTGTCGATACTAAAATCAGGCAAGGGGTTAAATTGGTTGGACGCGCCCCGGATCCTTTGCCATTGATCCTTGGATGGGATCTGAGCGGTATCATTACGGGAGTCGGCAATGCCGTGAAAGATTTTAAAACAGGAGACGAAGTATTCGCGATGATCAATTATCCCGGGCTGGGACAGGCTTATGCGGAATTTGTAGCAGCTAAAGCTGATCAATTAGCCATAAAACCGGCAGGAATAAGTTTCGAGGATGCTGCGGCAGCGACATTATCTGCACTAACCGCATGGCAAGCTTTAACGGTTAATCAACACATTGAAAAAGGTTCAAAAGTACTTATCCATGCCGCTTCCGGGGGGGTAGGCCATTTTGCAGTCCAAATGGCTAAATATTTAGGGGCCTATGTAATCGCTACCTCTTCGGCCGCAAACCGGGATTTCGTGTTATCGTTAGGGGCTGATGAACATATAGACTATCAATCGCAGTCTTTGGAAAAAGTAACGGGTAATCTTGATTTCATCCTTGATCCTTTAGGCGGCAAGAACACCAAAATTTCACTGGAATTAATCAAGGACGGAGGAACTGGCGTCAGTATCGTTTTCGGATTTACGCCGGAATTGATGGAGAAGGCGAGACAGCGAAAGGTAAACGCTTTTAATATCCAGGTTAAACCAAATGGAGTGCAGATGAATATCATTGCCGATCTGTTAAGGAATGGCCATATCAGGTCCCATGTAACTAATAAATTCAGTATTGATCAAATGCCTGAAGCCCATACGCTGCTGGAAAGCGGTCGCTCAACAGGCAAAATAGTCCTCAATTTTTAATAAATGCCAATTTTCGGCTGCTACAATTGTCAGAGAATTATAAAATAGACAAGAATATCTTTCTTAAGGCTGATAGAGAAAATTTCACTTTCATTTCCAAACACTTAACTATCAATTTATTATGATAAATAATTAAGAATTTGAAGGGATAAGATACCATCAGGACAAGTAACGGACTGTCGATTTTAACCCATGTTAAAAGTTTTGGGCATCGACTCCTCTAACTTTGTTGGGACAATAAAAAATTAATACTATGAAAAAAGTAATCTTAATCCTGGTTTTAGTAACAGCCGGATTAGCCACGTTTGCACAAACAAAATCAAAGAAACAAATGGAAACAATAGTTTTGGTACATGGTGCCTGGTCTGATGCCACTGCCTGGAATGCTGTGGTACCACTTTTAAAAGCCAAAGGATATGAAGTTATCCCAGTGAACCTTCCTGGTCACGGCGCTGACACTTCCTCATTTGCGGGAATCGGCCTGGAAACTTATGTTAAGACAGTGGAAGCTGCTATAGGTGACCGCAAGAACGTGACCCTCGTAGGCCATAGCATGGCTGGTTTGGTAATCAGCCAGGTTGCGGAACAAATTCCAACTCAGATTAAGGAGCTTATTTACCTGGCTGCTTACCTTCCGAAAAATGGCGAGAGCTTGTTGAGCTTAGCCCAACAGGATGCAGGCAGTCATACCGGTAAATACCTGACCGTTGATAAAGAACACGGCGCAGCGATCATTGGTAAAGATGGTATTGTGGATGTATTTGCAGAAGATGCTCCTAAGCAAGTTCAGGATTACCTGGTAGCAAATTGGAAAACAGAACCTTTAGCTCCGCTTGCTACACCAGTAACATTGACAGATGCGAACTTTGGTAAAGTTGCCAAGGCTTACATCTTCACTGAGAATGATCACGCTGTCAGCTACCCATTTCAGCAAACAATGGTAAAAGGTTCAAATGTTAAAAAGACCTATTTATTAAATACCAGCCATACACCGTTCATTTCACAACCGGTAAAGCTTGCTGAAGATATCATCCAAGCGACCAAATAAGAACTATTAACTGATCTATATATTTCTATGAACTCACTGGATAATCCAGTGGGTTTTTTTGCATTAAAATATGACGGCACCAATCGACCAACTAGAAGAAGTATTTGTTCAGCATCTCGGTATGGACAAGGAGACCTTCCAACTTTCAAAGCCATACTGGCAACTCAAAACCTATAAAAAGGGCGAGTTCTACAACGAATACAAGAATATCTGTAAACATTTGGGGTTCATCATCGACGGTGTATTCCGAATTTACAGAGTGAACGAACTGACGGGAGAAGAAAGGAATATGTTATTTTTTGGGAAAGGGGAATTTATCGCTTCCTATAAAAGCTTTCTGAGCCAGACGGCATGTAGTTATTTCACAGAGTCCCTGACCACTTCCACCATCCTTTACATCCATATTGACGCTTTAACACAACTATACGAGCAGTCCCATAAATGGGAAAAGTTTGGCCGGATGGTAGCGGAGCAGGCCTTTCATGCGGTAATGTCGGCAACCGAAGGTTTACTTTTCGACACGGCAGAAGGACGCTACAAGGAATTACTCAGGCAACATCCTGATATTTTCAGCACGGTGCCGCTTTACCATATAGCCTCCTACCTCGGCATTGCTGGCCCTTCCCTGAGCAGGATCAGGAAGCGGATGGCCCATCAGCATTAATGGTCTGAAATCACCACTTTAGATACCGGTTTACGTTTCTTTTTGATGGTGATAAGTACCAAGAAAATGCAACAAAAGTTCATGGAAGCCAGCAGGAGAAAAGCATCCATATAGCTCATTAAATAAGTCTGTCTGTTCACGGTGGCTTCTAATGCAGCAATTGCCTGTTTCCCTGCACTGAACGCATTGGAGCCATGCGCCATGAAATTAGATACAGCAGCCCTTAACCTGTCCATGGTTGCGGGATTATCCGATGTCGCATGGTTGACCAATGATTGCCGGTTAAAAGCCGCACGGTGTGCTATAAAAGTATTAATGAGCGCAATCCCGAAGGAGCCCCCCATCTGCCGCATCATATTATTTAAAGCAGCCCCCTGAGGGATATCCCTTGGTTCAAGTTCAGAAACAGCGAGTGCGGTTAGCGGAACAATCAATAAAGCGGCTCCAAGGCCACGAAAGATCAAGGGTATGAAAAAATAAGCATTTCCGGTCTGGAGGTTTGATTTGGACATTAATAAGCCGAAAATGGCCGAAAATGCAAAACCTGTAATGATCAGATATTGTGGACGCAATCCCGATTGCAGCGCTTTGCCCAGAAAGGGTGAGATCAAAGCTGCCATCAAAGTTCCTGGTAAAAGCATAGTACCGGTCTGGAAAGCTGTGTAACCAATAACACGTTGCGTATAAAGCGGAAATACAAATACGGCACTAAATAATCCGAATCCCAGAACAAAGGTCATGATGGCTGATATGGAGAGGGTTGTACTTTTAAGTACCCGTAAATTGATTACGGGATAAGTTACCCTAAGCTCCCACCATACTAAAATGATTAAGGAAATTACAGAAATACAGGTAAGAACAATGATATAGTTAGCCGAGAACCAGTCGTCGGTCTCCCCTCTTTCCAACACTACCTGTAATGCACCTACCCCCACCGCAAGCAGGATAATACCCAGCCAGTCGATTTCGCGGTCGTCGGAGGATGGCTTACTAGGTCGGAGGTAAATAATTGAAAGTACGGTTGCCAGGATGCCGATCGGTACGTTCACATAGAATATCCATTGCCAGGATAGGTTATCGACAATGTAACCGCCTAATACCGGCCCAATAGAGGGGCCTATTATAATCCCCAGGCTGAATATCCCACTTGCTAATCCTCTTTCCTCCACTTTAAAGGTTTCAAAAAGAATAGATTGTGAAGTGGATAACAAGGCACCGCCCCCAAGTCCCTGTAAAAACCGGAAAGCCACCAGTTCCCAGAGATTTGTGGAAAGTCCGCACATGGCAGAGGCCAGTGTAAACAGAATGATAGAGCCGACATAATATTGCTTTCTTCCAATTTTTTCTGCTAAGAAGCTGGTCATCGGAATTACAATTACGTTGGCAATGGCATACGAAGTAATCACCCAGGCCGTATCCTCCAACGAAGCGCCAAGGTTACCGCTCATGGTGTTTATCGAAACGTTTACGATGGTCGTGTCTATAAGTTCAATAATGGTGGAAGTGATAATCGTGATGACGATGATCCATTTCCGGAGTCCTGTTTCCATAAGTATAAATGCAATTTCTATCAGCTACTTTGATAATTAGCTGAGTATTTTAAAGAAGAAATTCAAAATAGATAATTTTATCTATTTTAAAACATAGCGGTATGAATCTGTTTAATGATTAAAAAAAATTATAGAGTGGGTTCCTCGGCAGAAGGCTGTAACTCGTAATTCTTGAGTTCCTGTTTCAGGCTTTTAATAACACTTTGCATAGGTTGGCTGTTGCCCAATACCCGGCAGATCAGGATGGTACCTTCGACTGATGCAAACATTTTGTAAGCAAAGGCGCTCACGTCAAGTGTTTCGCTGAATTCACCATTCTTTATACCTTCCTTCAGGATAGATGAAAAGTAGCGGTGTGCTCCGATCATCGACTTCTTCACTTTTTCCTTCACGATAGGGTTATTATCGTCTGCTTCCGCAGCCAGGTTAAAGATCGGGCATCCACCTGAAATATGTGTTTCCAGCGGGTTCCTGCTAAAGTTTAGGTAAGCATGAATCTGCTCCTTCGCTGTTTTCCCTTTGCTGACTGCCGCAATCACTTTTTCATCATTTTTTTTCAGCAGGAAGTCTGCTGCCGCATAAGAAAGAGCATCCTTGTTTTCAAAATGATTATAAAGACACCCACGCGCAACGTTTGCTGCCGCAAGCACTTCGTCTACTGTAGTACCGGCAATTCCCTTTTCATTATAAATGGGTGCTGCTTGTTCAATAATAAACTGCTTTGTCTGTTCTGCCTTTGTCATTAAAAGAAATTTATAACACAAATTTAGATAAAATTGTCTTTTGAAAAATCAAAACGAAGTACATTATGATCATTTTCAATGGATTTTACATTAAACTGTAATTTCGATTACCGATTAACTTATCTGAGATCCACCATTTATCGCGATGAAGAAGTGTAACCGGCCAATCATTTAAATGAACCAAAACCCGAAACTACAAAGGAAATTAAATACGGAAGTTTTTATTATTTTAGGAGAAATGACAATAGCCGAGTTCAATTTACTGAATTTGAATGAACAGGGAGATTTGACTTTTAAAGGCAATTTTCTTGAGGAGCGAACGGCGGGAGATTACAAGATCGCCTTATACAGGCTGGAGGGATTTTATGTGGAGGCATTCTATTATGTTAGCCGCAATGAGATTGTTTGGTTTGAGGCTTTTATCTCCAACGACCGCTTGGTACCCTATATCGAGCATATTAGGTTTAAAAAAAGTGAGTAATACCGTTGGAAATGAAAATCACCATGCTTAGCTTTTATAACTTGTAGTAGATTTTTCAGCAGAATTCTTACGGCATAATACGAAACCCTATCTTTTAAGTAATACAATACTCATTCTGGAATTTGTTAGTGATATGTTCTTTTTTAAGAAATATTAAATTTTTATGTTGTTTTTATAAATATAAATAACTGATAGATAATTTATTACACTTTAAAAAAGTTGAAATAATATTGTATATAAGCAGTGGGATTATTAACTTTAATTTAGTTTTTCCGACTGATTCCTAAAGCCTCTAACCTTCTTTTTAACCCTTAATCACACCATGGCTAAGTCCCCGCCTTTCCGGAAACTCAAAGGTTATGCCTTTGATCCATCGCTTTCTTTAAAAATAGATACCGTAGCAATTAACGAGATCATATACAAGGTGCCCTGGGAAAAACTATCAGTGGGGCCTGTTGGCGGATATATCGAAGTTGTGGATTATGACCCTACTGTAAGGAAGTTTTACCAGCCTGTAAACCTCAATAGCCGATACATATTGGCCCAGGACGGCTTAGAACCAGGTGAAGGTAACCCGCAATTCCATCAGCAAATGGTTTACGCGGTTGTGATGACGACAATAGCCAATTTTGAAAAGGCGCTCGGCCGAAAGGTATTATGGGCTCCGCAAAGAGTAGAAGGTCCGGAGTACGAAAAATATGTCGATAAGCTCCGGATTTATCCGCATGCACTGCGTGAAGCCAATGCCTATTATAGTCCCCTGAAAAAATCATTGCTTTTTGGCTATTTTTCATCAAATCCTGCGGATGAAACCTTGCATATGCCCGATTCACTGGTTTTTACAGCTTTGAGCCATGATATCGTTGCGCATGAAACCACACATGCCATATTGGATGGTATGCACTCCAGTTATAACGACCCAACTAATCCGGATGTATTGGCATTTCATGAGGCCTTTGCCGACATCGTGGCTTTGTTTCAGCATTTCACCTTTCCGGAAGTGTTGAAACATCAGATTGCCCGTACACGTGGAGATTTGGCTTCTCAAAACCTTTTGGGGCAATTAGCCCAGGAATTCGGATCGGCCATTGGACATTATGGCAGCCTGAGGGATGCGATCGGGCGGATTAATGAAGATACTCAAAAATGGGAGCCGGTTATTCCAAACCCTGATGATTACCGTACAGAGATGGAACCGCATGTACGTGGAAGTATACTTGTTGCCGCAGTATTTGAGGCCTTTTTAAGTATCTACAAAAGCCGCGTAGCAGATTTGCTGCGTATAGCCTCTAACGGTTCGGGTATCCTTCCTGATGGAGAGCTGCATCCTGATTTGGTTAACCGCCTTGCCGATGAAGCCTCCAAATCAGCAGGTCACGTGCTGACCATGTGTATACGTGCACTGGATTATTGCCCGCCGGTTGATATTACCTTCGGCGATTTTTTGAGGGCAGTCATCACTGCTGATAGCGATTTAGTACCGGAGGATAACCGAAATTACAGGCTTGCTTTTATAGATGCTTTCAGGCGAAGGGGCATTTATCCCGAGAATATCAAAACGCTTAGCGAAGATTCTTTGCGCTACCAGGATCTGGATATGCATAACCCCGATCCCGAGCAGGATGAAGATGAAGAAGATGAAGACGAGGATCAGCGAAAAACAGCTGTCCGGAACCCTCAACTGAAGGAAATGCTAGAGGACAACGAAACCCAAAGGTTGCTTGGTGTTATTTACAAATTCCTGCGTGATTATGGCAATGTGATCAGGTATGTAAAAAAGCGCAAGGATATATACAGAATTACCCGCGACTACATTGCGGGGAACTACAAACAAGCCGACCAAAAAATTGTAGGCCTGCACAGCCGCATTGGAAATAAATTCCCTAATTCACCCTCTTTCAGCCTGATTACCGGCCTGGCCTTTGTGAACAATTATGCTAGTCTGGGAATCCGGAAAAGTAAAAGATACAATACGCCGAGTTTTCAAATCCAAAACCTCCGGCTGGTCTCGCGTGTTGGCCCAAATAACACACAGGTCAACCAGGTGATATTTTCATTAATGATGAAAAGCACAGTAAAATGGGTAAATGAAAATAAAGCAGAGTTTTACAAATACCCTGATACAGATCCGAAAAATTCAGGCTCTAAACCAGATATCCTGCCCGAGGGATACGTAGAATTGCCCGGTGGTTGTACCCTAATATTTGACCTCGATAACCTCAAACTCCGCTATTCCATTTCAAAACCCTTGCTCGATCAGGATGCGCTCCGCAATTCAGGTTCGGGTAACTTCAAGATCAATATGGTGCGATTGAAACGACTCACTGATTTTATGAGTCAGCAAAGCAGCAACGAGTTTGCAGCTTATTTTAGTAGTCCCGGCGACAGGATATTGGAGCCTTTCGCTTTCCTTCACCAACACTAAACCTTTGACCATGAACGCGAAAACAAGCAGCGCTAAAAGTGCTGATAAAAAAACAATTGATACTGCGAAAAAAGCAACAGCTGAAACCCCGTCCCAAGAGAAAAAGATTGAAAAAGGCAAACCCGGAACGGTAGAGATACGAATGTATTGCATCGGTACAGGCGATTGTTTTATCCTGAGATTTTTCCGGGAAGACGGGACACCTTTTGTTATGATGATTGATTGCGGAAGCTGTATGGGTGATAAAAAATGGTTTGGACCTTACGTTAAGGACCTTGCATTACACGTGGGTAAACGTATCGACCTGTTGGTTGTGACCCACGAACACCAGGACCATGTAAATGGTTTCTATAAATGCAGGGAAATTTTCGAAAAAATGGAAATCGCCAACGCATGGTTTGCATGGACGGAGAACCCGGATGACCCCGGAGGTGCGGCTGCCGAACTAAAGACGAAACGTAAAACGATGAAAGCTGCACTGGGCAGCGCCTTTACAGCAATCAAAAACCGGGAAGAAGATTTTGAGAAAATAGTCAGTTCGTCTCCATTTGCACTTGAGCTAAGGGCAGCCAGGCAATCTCTGCTGGAGGGAATGGACTCGCTGGTAAAGATTAACCTGGATGAGGAAGAACAAGAGGGGAAAGTTAAACCTAAAGGAGGGGAATTGCCCGGAATGCAGGCTATAAAGGAGATGGTTAAGGACAAGGTAAAAAAATCAAAACCAAAATTTCTTATCTGAGTCCGGGTGCAACCTTGCAGCTGCCAGAACTCCCCGGAATTAATTTCCATGTGCTTGGCCCGCCTACCGACCGTACCTATATTTATAAGGATGGTAAAGAAGGCCGCGATGTATATAAAAAGCACCTTAACCTGGATGCAAGCTCTCTGGCTGCCAAAGCATTTACGCAGATTGGAAATGACGAACAAAAACCGGATATCCCTTTCGCTGATGAATTTGTCGTAAAACAGGGTTCGCTGTTTGAAAAAACGCTTCATGAGCTCTACACCCTGCCCGAAAACAATTGGCGAAATATTGATGATGAATGGTTAATGAGCGCGGGGGCACTTGCCATCAGGCTTACCAGCCATATCAATAATACCAGCCTGTCCCTGGCCATTGAATCGGAAAAGAGCAAAAAGGTGTTAATGATGCCGGGCGATGCCGAATATGGCAGCTGGGAAAGCTGGCATTTGATTAAAGGCTGGGATAAAAAGGGGTCGGATGGTCAAAAACATTTTGTGGAAGATTTGCTAAACCGAACCGCATTTTACAAGGTCGGGCACCATTTGAGCTACAACGGTACTGCCGTGGAAAAAGGTATCCGCATGATGCCCGAAAGCGACCTGGTAGCCATGGCGACGCTTGATCTGGAACGGATTTCCAAGGGCTGGAAGTCGACTATGCCTAATAAGCTCCTGCTTGAAGACCTGATCCGCCGCACAAGCGGCCGTTTCTTTATTATGAACGAAAAAGATATAAACGGTGCGCCTTCATTGACATTTGATCCATCTCAGCTTGAGAAGGCGATTTTTCAAACCCAACAAAGGGACGATGACCTGGCCGCTTTATATAAACAATATACACTTGATTTTTAACACCCTTAAACCTTAACTACATGAACCCAACCCTTGATATTACCCAACCCGAGGCAGCCCTGTTGAAAACACCTGAAGCTGCGTTTCAGCTTAAAACGGCCCTGTTAACCCACCCGTTTCAAAAATTGGCTATGGCATTGTCTGGTGGTGGTTTCCGCGCCGGTGCTTACAGCCTCGGCGCTATGAGTTATTTGCATCATCTCCGGTACCCGAACAAGGAGGGTGCAGATAAGCGCGTACTTGATAACGTAGAATTTGTGGCATCTGCCTCTGGCGGAACATTTGCCGGTATCATGTATACCATGCATGTAAGGCAGGGAATAAAGTTTGAGGAGACCTTTACGCAACTTTTCAAATTCATGAACGGGCAATTGCTGCTTGGTGAGGTGCTCGCGCGTATTGGCGACCCGCAACCTGATCCTGACGCTAAATCGGCAAACCTGATCAATGCCTTCGCCCGCAGCTATGACGAAAAATTATTTGGCAAAGAAACTTTTGGCGTTTACTGGGCTAACCCCGAAGAAAACAATCCCCGCTCTATTGAGGTATGTTTTAACTCCACCGAATTTTACCGGGGTATCAGTTTCCGGTTTCAGGCTTCAAACGCGCCGGGCTTCTTCGCTAACGTAGGTAATAAGTATGTGTTTTTTGATAAAAGTCAAGCTGAAAACACGGAGGTATTGAAAAAGTTAAAGCTGGGCGATATTATGGCCGCATCATCCTGTTTCCCGGCCGGATTTGAACCCATACTGTTCCCGAGGGATTTCACATATGATGGATTGACTAAAGCCGCGCTGAAGAGGGCCCTGAACATTACCAATTACGATAATAAACCAATTGATTATTCTGAAAACATAGGCCTCATGGATGGGGGTATCAATGATAACCAGGGCGTTTATAGCGCTATGCTGGCCGATATCCGCCGCAGAAAGAAGGATGCCAATAATGGTTTTGATCTGGTTTTTATCACAGATGTGGGCAGTTATTTTATGGAACCTTATGTCGCGCCAGCACTTGGCACTACCGGGGATTTTAATTCCTTAAGCATTGACCAGCTTCTTGGAAAGTCGGTTAAATCCCTGTTGCCAGCTAAATATGGCAAAACCGTTAACTGGGTTTTAATAATAGCACTGGTTTTATTTGCCTTATCGGCATCCTTAATTTGGTGCTGTAAGGAACCTATTTGCCATGATATTGCACTTGCGGTAGCATCTATTTCGGCCTTTAGTGTGTTATTGGTGCTGCTCATTAATAAGCTGCTGTTAAAAAAGGCCTTGAAGTCATTTTTGCCCGAGGTATTCAGCCAGTCGGGCACTGCGCTGGTTTCGGCGATAAAGAAAAATGTGCCGGCTTTAAAAAACTTTTCTGACAAAAATGTTGATAAGCTGGCTACCTGGCTCCGGAACATCAAGATTGGGGCATTGGTGCAAATGTTAATGGCCAGGGCAAACAGTATGCTCAGTATGGTGCTGGAAATTAACCTTAAACAAACCCGCAGGCTTATTTTTGGTACTTTATATGGCGAGTTTTATGGAAAGGATATCTGGCAAAACCGAAGGGTGTTCAATGTAATTTATGAGTTAAGTACCCAAAACAAGGAAAGCCGCGAAGCCATATTGAAAAACAAGTTTTTCAAAGAATACCTTATTCCAGGTTCCGATGGACATAAGATTGCCAAAGATTACGTTGATACGCTGGTCGCAAACTGCGGCGAACTCGAAGAAATAGCGGAGAGAGCCCGTACCATGGGGACAACTCTTTGGTCAGATGAAGAAGACACAAAGAATGAACGTATCCGCGATGTGATTTCCTGTGGCCAGTTCACTACCTGTGTCAAGCTGTTGGAATATTGTTTTACAGTGGAGATCATATTGAAGAAGCAGGAGCTTGACCCTGCTTTCCCCAAACAGATATTGCTGGATGAAGAACAAATGGACTTGTTTACCAAAATCAAGAAACAGCTATTGGACGATTGGGAAATTTTCAAGGCCAAGCCCTACTTTGTTTTTGAAGAGTACGCACCTATCCCTAACCCTGAAAAATAAAATCCTTACCATGCAGATAAACGATGTCATTAGGTTGCAACATACTTTGCAATCAGAAATTGATACAGCAATTAAAGCAGCAGTACACCATGTCGTTTCCCGGACCCACCCTAACAAGCCGCAGGAGCCCGATTTTATAGCTGCGCTTACCATTAATTTTACACAGGATCTTTTTGATATCTTATCAAGAAACTTTCCGGGCAATCAATTTAGTGTGACAGGTGTTTTTTGTCATCAAAAACCGATAGTTGATATCGGGGTAGGGAAAAAGCCTGAGCTGGGAGATTTGTACAGATCAACATCAATTAAAGTTATATGAAAGCTGGCCCGATTTTACCTATTACAGGGCAGGTCATCTTAATGGAAAACAGCGAGCAGTAGTCCCTAAATCCGTTACCGATGGCGCACAATACCTACTTATGGATGATTCATTTTGGTTAGGACTGGCAGGTCTTCCACTTACCTTTCCGATGGGAACAGCAACGCCCAACCTGAAGCTTACCCTTAACCAAAACCTCGCTTACGAACTTGTAGATTTCCTGAAGCTAAAATCAGGTCGTTGTTTTGACGAAGATCCATCTGTTACAAATGATGAGTGGACAAAAATGATATGGGATTTACTGGATATTACAAAGACGGCCATTTCAAGAAGAAGAAACTATCTACCAAATGACTTCAACCGGCAACATGTATACACAACCAATTTTGCTACCACAAACTTTTCTGGTCCGATCTTCTCTTTTATGAACTCAAGTACAAACACGCCCGATCAGACAGACAAAGGTGATTTTATTGAAGGCGAAAACACAGGAATTTCGTTATTGATTATTGAAAGTAATGACGGTGAGGGAAGAAATGAGCGTTAAGCAAAAACTTGGTATTAGTTGAAATGCCAACACGCCCCGGGTACTTAAACATCGGGCACCTTATTTACATAAGGTGCCCGGTTCCCATTATATTATTAAAGTTCTTTTTAACGATTTCTCTGGTATGCCTTCCCACGCATGTATTCACGAAACTGATACTCATCATAGCGTCGTTTCATGGCAGAACGTTTGGCACGTGCACTCAGTCTCCAGAGGAATATAGCCCAAACACCGAAGGCAATGGCAAAGCATGGCCAAGGATTTTGCTTGTTGGCGAGGGCACCCCACAAAGCAAATGTGGAGACAAAGCAGGTGAAAATCAAGTGAACAAAATTTTTCATAAGCAGTTGTAACTCTTTTACTAAAATACTAATAATATTAGTTCTGCGCAAGCTTTCCGGAAATTATATCATTTCAATAATTTGGTTTGCCTGCCTTGCGGCCTGTACCCTTTCCCGCAGCTGTTCCAGGATACCTTGATTCGAAATACCAAACATGTTGATGACCGGATTTTCTTCGTCCGTGCTTTTTAGGCTGAGGTTGCTTAACCCCAGGATTTGTAAAGTCAGGGGTTGGGTTAAGACGTAATCTTTGATGCGGTAAAGTTCCAACTGATCTGTACGTTTGAATAAAATGCCTTTAGTAAGCTGCAAGTATTCGGAATTGATCAGGCAGCGATGGCTACGGATAAGGAGCAGACGGTACCATGCCACCAATAGGATCAGCAGACTAAGAAGGATAAATATGGGAGAAAGCGTCCATGCCAGTAGTAGCAAAGTGAGGCTCAGGAGGATTAGCGGACAAATTTGAATTACCGCGAAGCTGACCGCGGGCCGAAGTTTGATTTCAATATTCTGCATCATGTATTAATTGTGCTAAATAAGTAGAATGCCGGGTGGGTTTACTGGTCCTGATCCCGGTCCGGAAATTAAAAGCTGTTTCAAAAGCATGCAAGCTGGACTGGGTCTCCAAAAATTCCAGGTAACGGCCCATAAAGGATACACCTGTTTTTTCTTTCTGCCAGCGCAGCTGGGCCGGTTTTCCTTTCAAAGCGCTTGCTACCCATATATCAGTCAGGCCACCAAGCATTTGGTTCCCAAAAACCAGCGTAAATTTCCGCCGCGCAAAGCTGCGTCTTAACCAACTGATCTGTTCTTCACAGGGCAGGTTTCCAAGAGATACAAAAGCCAGGTTTTGGGGATCACGGTATCGATGGGAATGATATACATACCAGGCAATGGCTTCCATTGCAGAATGGGTGATGATGACTTCGGGCGCATAGTTATTACCTGCGAGCCAGGCATTGGTCGTGGTTGGTACCACGTGCAACCCTTCCTGGAAGATTTCAGCTTCGGTACCGTAATCAAACCGGAGTTCAGCGATGTGAAAAAAGGCCTGGATCTCCGGGGAGATCCTAAGCCTTTCCATGAAGGTTTTCATCACCGTGTTCCACCGCTCCGCGAGTAAGCGCGCTTTTGTTGTTCCGGCACCCGCCGGTATTGATCTTCCATGTCTATCATAGCATTTTTATAACCCGGACTTTCAAACCCGGCTTCTTTTGAATCACGAGTTTTATTAAAAAGAGCATTTAGCCCCTGGTACAACATGTAGGACAATCCCCCATCAATCAGTACTGAGGCGATTAATGCCAGCCGGTTTGCCCGCATACCCTGTGGATCAATTGCAGAGTAAGAAAATTCAGTACGATCGGCAAGTTCAACCTCTTTCCCGCGGCGATATTTTTCCTTTTGGGCCAGCGTAAGAAACTCGTTATTGACCATATCAGGTGCCAGGATCTTTTCGGTATCAGATATGATGAACTCCCTGGTATCAGGATCGAATTCAACCAGTTTTTCGGTTTTATTCCCTTTGTCATCGATAGTAATTTTCAGCAGGTTGGCCACCTCCCCTTTTTCAAGTTGCTGCGCTTCATGGTCATCCAGGAAATCGGGCGTAGACGGCTTCCGGTAAACCGGGTGGATTAACAGGTCCACTTTGCCATCCTTACCGGTAACAAGGGAAACCTTGGCGTTCAGAGATTGGATTTTTATGTTCTCTGCCTCCAGGTTCTGCAGTTCCAGCAGCCCGGTACGACGACCTGAAAGCAAGGCTTTCAGATCGCCCACGTTTAACAACAACTGTCCACCGGAAGCCATACCGATGGTTTCCAAATCTTTCATTGGCAGTTTCTTTTCATTAAAGCTGATCAGGTTCATTATCTTGATATTTTAAAAGTTTGACCTTGTTCCTCCGCTATTACTTCTCCCTGACCGGTTTCTACGACCAGCTCCTCGGAACGTGGGGTATTCTTTGCTTCAAGTAAAGCCTTATATAATCCGTCGGTCGACCTCACGGTGCGTTTCGCCCCCTGATCATCTTCTACTTTGATGCTTTTTTTATTCACGTCGAGCACCTGATAGGTGGTATCCATATGAGGGATGGAATCCCCGATAACGAAACCTAAGGCTTTGGCGGTTTCGTGTCCCTGCTCCTGTTGCCGTTCCTTTCCGGTACCGAGCAACAGACCGGTGATCCGCTGCGCGTCCTTCGCCACTTTGGCAATTTCGAAGGGCTCATCCTTTAGGATTTTAGAGAATGGTGCCATGTAGGCTTTATGCTGACCAAAATCATGGCCCAGTTTTAATTCCGCACCGATTAGAATAGCTGCTATTACGGCCCGGAGTTCTTCCCTTGCGTATTCGAAAGAACCAGATTTTCCTTCCATCGGGCGGTTCAAACGAGATTCATGACCCGACCAATGCGCCATTTGCAGCATTGCAGCCTGGTAGTATTTCTGCTCATTTTCGAACGCGCTTTTCTCAGGCAAAAAGATCACATCCCTTTTTTGATCGTAATAGGCTTCATGCCCACCTTCAATGATGGTAGCACCGGATTTTTCAATGAGCTCAACCGCTTTTTCAATTGGCGTCATGGTTTCGCCAGCGTCTATTTTCGCGAGATATTCCTCAAGGGGCTCGATGTCATTCATCTGGCTCCCATTAAAAAGAAAGACTTTGGCCCTCTGCGGCTGATCGTAGTTTACCGTTTTGGTTTGCGTTACCCCTTCTTCATTGGTAACCCGTTTGTTATCGGGTGTCCTGATCTTTTGGATCTCAGATTTTCTGGAAAACTCGATCATGGTCCCTTCCGAATCTTTCTTAACCGGCATTTTGTTAAACCGTGCAGCTTCAAAAGATAACCATCTCGGGTCGTCATGACGCTTCATGCCGAGGATCAGTGCGTTCATCGCGCTGTACCCTTTTCCGGTAACCGGATTGACTGGTTTGACAAAGGCGGGTCTGCCGTTTTCCTTCAGGGGTTGCTGAAACAATGAAGTTCCCCCTTTGATTTCCCGGACAAGCTGTTCTGACACCTGAACAGGTAAAGCCTTAAATTTTTTGGCCATGGTCTGTTAATTAAAAGTTTGTTTTGCGCTGCGTTCCTCTTTTCGGAGCAGCCTGATGAGAAAAAGTATCGGGTCAATAAAATGGCCCTGGTAAGCAACGGCGAAGTGAAGGTGTTCGCCCGTCACACGCCCAGTACTTCCGGTAATTCCAATGGGCTGACCAGCAAAGACAGTGTCCCCCTGGTCTAAGAAAACCTGGCTGAGGTGGCCGTATAGGGTTTTGACTGCGGCATGCTTCAATTCGATAAATAGCCCGAGATTATCTTCAAACCGGACTTTATTTACCCTTCCTGCCAGGACAGCGAACACCGTATCCTGTCGGGCGAACAAGTCAGTACCTTGATGTAACCGGATCAATCCTGTGATCGGGTGCCTGCGGTATCCAAAAGGGGAATTGATCCGCATGTTGCGTAAAGGAAGGCAAACCAGGATAGCAAGGATAAAAGATTTCATCGGCTATAGGTTTTGCTGATCTCCAGGGCTTGTTCATTACCTACCTTATTTAATGCTTTATCCCAAACGCCCGGTTTTTGGGCGGCGATCTCCAAAGCATTGACCAGGGCGGTTGAGGTACCCCTTTCCTGTAAAAGCATGATTTTGTACAGGGATTTAAAATCATTGAGTTCCATCGCTGAACCATTGCTCCTGAGTTCTTCCAGGATTTCGCCCTTTTCCTTTAGTAACATGAGATCGTTTCCGTCGTATTTACTTTCAGCGCCGTTGAGCAATCCAACGTAGATTTCGTCCGATTCCCTGGCATAAGTCACAATACCTATCTTTCCCTGTTGCATCGCAGGATCCTGAAGGTCGGGGCGCACCAATACCAGTGCACCATTGAGGTTTTCAAAATTTTTCATAAATAATTGGGGATTAAATTTTATCTGCCTAAGCGCCTTTTATGTTCAGGCTCTACCGATTCACTAATGCGGATGGTCGCCTGCATGAATAATTCCGGGTCGTCCTTGACATCGTAATAGGTTTTAATGATCTGTTTAGCAGAGCCAAACTCCAGTAATAATGCTATTTGTTGCAGAAATAGGTTGATCGGCGTCCAAACCGGTTGTTCCCTTGTTGCGGCCAGGAGGTGTAGTTCTTCAGGTGTTTTGAACTGGAAAACCATATTGGGATGAAATCTTTCGACCTCGTCGTCCTCGAACTTTAGCCAAACATTGTTTTCGGACAGATCTGAGACTTCTACCTTTGCCACCTGTCCTACGCGGTCAGACACCCAATACGCCGGGCTTACGATAACCAGCCTGCCGGGTAATTCATCTTCTTTCATCATTTATTTTTTAGGTGTTTTTGGTGGTATTGGCGGCTCCTCTGATTTGAACTGAGCGACCATGACCTGGATTTCCTGGGAAATGCGGAAGAAGTTCTCCCTGAGTTTTTCGTCCTTCTTTCCGGCAAAATCATAAAATGAAGGAAGGCTGCGGTAGCTTTTTTCTTCCTGTTTGATCGCATCCATATCGAGATTGATCCGGCAATTGACAGCGGAGGTTTTAAACTCGCCGGTATAATGCTCTTCGGCATCGGCAGCAATCATGCCGACCATTTCTCCACTTCCCAATGAGGCGATCTTGCCGGCAGGTATGAGCACCTCCAGTTTTTCATTCAAAGAGGTTGATATTTTATTACGGTCGATGGAAAGGCCTTCACCGATCTGCTTTGATTTCCCGAACAGCCGTTCGAGCCATTCCAGGGTCTCCTTGTTGCGAACGGAACCGGAAAGCACGGTACCTACCACGGAAGTGATCGTTGCCGCTGTATCTTTCCCATATTGCTGGTTAAACTGGGGTAGCTCCTGCAGCCCCATGAGCACGGCAACCTTGTTAGAGCGGGCAGTCGCGATGAGGTTCTCAATGCGGTGAACAAACAAAGTCGGGATTTCATCTACGATCAGCGCCGAGGGCAAATTGCCTTTGGAGTTAATAAGTTTGACCAGCCTGTTGATGATGATCGAATAGCAGGCGGAATTAATGTTCTGTGTATTCGGGTCATTGGCCAGGACGAGTATACCGGGTTCCTCTTTGGAGGAAATCTTGAGGTTAAAATCGTCTCCTGAGAATACCCAAAACGTCTCTTTAGTAGCCAGTCGGCTGATGAATATTTTTAAGGTGCCGACCTGTCCCTCCAGTTGGTCAAATGCTTTGGCTTTGTAGGCAGTCATGAAGGGGGACAACAATGATTTCAGTTCCCCCTCCGACATCAGCGCATTGAAGATCTCCTCATAACTGCGGTTGAGCAGCGCCAGGACATGGGGTAAGGAGGAATATTTCCCACCTTCATAACGGGCCATAAAATAAACACAGGAAGCCAGAAAATTGATAGCTGATTGCGTAAAGAACTGGTCGCTTCCCCCTGATTTATCACCCTTTTTCAGGGCTTCTACCAGGGCCTCAGCTGTTTCCGCGGCATCAGCGAGCGTTTTGATATAATCAGTCCGCCATGGATTGATCCGCCTGCTTCGCGACACATCATCGAGATTGATGACATGAAATTTAAAATCCTTCAGCTTCCCATTTTGCCTGGCCAGCAGGTAGTGGTAATAGGCGATCTGCCCAAGGTCCGGAAACTTGAAATCATACAAGCAGACCGCAAATTCCTTGGCAATTAATTGCCGGATAAAGGGATTGACAACCGAGAAACTTTTGCCCGAGCCCGGGGTACCTATGACCATCGTGCCCCGGAAAACATTACAGATATTGATCCATCCGGGACGAACTTTCCGTTCGTGGTAGAACAGCATGGGAATATTAACTGAATAAGGCGTTTCCACCTTTTTCTGCGGTTGCAGAAAGCTCTCCGCTTCGGTATTCCACTTATCCTTTCCGAGACCTGAGCGGATGATCTTGGAAATATTATCCATGGACAAGCTGATGAGGACAGCACCGCAGAGCGAGCAAAGGATATAAAGCAGGTCAAAGAGCGTAGTATAAGGTAAGATGAACGGCGAAGCCCTCCCCCGGTAAGCCAGGCTGCCGAAGAACAGTAGCAATCCGAGGCATAGGGGATAAACAATATGTTTCTTCGGATCGAGTTCGGTTTCCTTTTTGGCTAATGTCCCGATGCTAACCAGGCAAATGAGGCAGAAGGTGGCCAGTTTGCTATAAATTAGCTGATGATAGATTGCAACCCGGGCAAGCCGCCCTATAGGCACAATAAAAAAGCCCCAGAACGGGGCTTTAGGAAAAATGAATACGGCGGCCTCGATCAGTACCGAGATATAAATACCGCATTGCAGGAAGCCGTGCAGCTTTTGCTGCTCGTGCGTTTCTTCCATAAAATCTGAATTATCGTTTGATAGCTGAAGTGACAGACACCGTCACTTCATTTTCCTCAGGCGCAGGCTCCTCCTGTTGCTCCTTATCCAGCTCTTCCCTATCGCGTTTATCACGCTCCTGGATATTCCGGGAGATCTCTTCTTCGAGTACAGACAGGCTGGATTTGAGCTCATGGAGCTCGGCTTCCTTATCGAAAGGCTTGAGGGTTAATTGCCGGACCTGTGGTATTTTTTCATCCAGTTCCAGCAGTTCGTTGCGGTATTTTTCCGCGATGTTGCCAACCCGGTCAATACTGTTTAAAAAATAACGGGCCGCGAGTTTGGGGTTATCCAGTGTTGGCGCACCCTCATTCTGCAGATACTTAATGCCTGTTTCGGGGCTTTGCGCATAAAGGCGCCGGACAGTTTCCATCCCATCGAGGGTCAGCCGCAGTTTTGCGCTGACAAAGAGGTCAAATCCATAGAGTTCACCGATCCGCAACTCATGCGGGCCATTGCCCGGCTCAAACCTGAGGTAAAGCTGGATCAGCTTCTTGCCGATGGCTACAGGATTAGCCTCCGGCATTCCTGATAACAGGACTGGGTTTTGCTTGGTACCATCGGCCTCATGCTTTAGCAAACCCTTGTAGGCTGTTTCATCTTTCAGCGTGAGTTCCAGGTGCCTGCCGGCTTCCGTTTTACGGTTTTCCATTTCCTCCAGGAGATACCGGCTTCTGGCTACTTCCTTAAAATGCGCGGACTTGTAACTTTCCAGTTCGGTGATCTTTTTCTCCAGCCGCGTTTTTTCAAGCAGTGTATTATCCCCAGAAAGAATAGCGATGTACTCCGAAAAATTCATTCCGCTCTGTTCGTCCATAGCACCCTCATCGAGGGTCCTGACTGTAAGCTGGTCATTTTTCATCTGGCTGATGAAGGTCTGCTTGTTTTTGAGCAGGTTAAACTTGTAATTGTCCAGTGATTGCTCTACCGCATAAATATAATTTTTGACATTATTTTCATAATGGGTTTTAGCCAGCCAGTTACCCTGTCGTGCCCCGCGGCCATCCCGCTGTTCCAATTCGGACGGCTTCCAGGGAATATCGAGGTGATGCATCGCCACGATCCGCTTCTGAACATTGAGTCCGGTACCGGCTTTTTCGGTACTGCCAATCAGTATCCTGATCTGACCATTGTTCATCAGGGAGAACAGTTCCTTCTTTTTGCGGTCTGTCCAGTCATGAATGAAGGTAATTTCATTGGCCGAAACCCCATATTCCTGCACCAGTTTATCCTTAAGTGCAGAATAGACACTAAAGCCTTCCGGTTTCGGGGTTCCGATATCACAGAAGATGATCTGGGTTCCCCGATGGGCTGCGCTTTCATGGTATATAGCTGCTACATTATCTGCGCATATGCTGATCTTGCTTTGGGGGTGGTCATCGTAGGCATGTTCATTGACCAGGCGCATATCCACCGCCATTTTCTTTGCGTAATTAGTAGCAATCAGCATCCGGCCTTTATCTTCATCCGCCGTCAGCGGTTTACGGCCGATTAACGTTGCGTCGCCTGATTTTGCAAACTGCATCAATCGCTTGATAAAATCCTGCTGATCGGGCGTGGGTGCGATATTAACCAGGATCTCGTCCGTTTCGGGCTTATCCAATTGGATATGTTTGGCATTTTTATAATCTGTGATCTGGTTATAAAAGATGGCCAGTTCCGGAACTTTAATAAAATGGCGAAACCTTTCCTTTGCCCGGATCTCGTTGGTAACAGAAAATTCAAAATCCACCGTCTTGCGTGCATACACAGCCGCCCAGGCATCAAAACTGGAGATTGATTGCCGCTCCATTTCATTGGGGCGGAGATATTTAAAGATGAGGTACATCTCGGTCAGGCTGTTGGAGATCGGCGTGCCGGATAGAAAGGTGGCCATCAGGTCAGACCCGCTTCGTTCCTGGAGCGTACGGATGGCAAAAAGCATATTGAGTGACTTTTGACTACCCTGCATATTACCGAGGCCTGCCACCCGGTTATGGCGACTGGTGAAGGTGAGGTTCTTGAATTTGTGGGACTCATCAATGAACAGGTGATCGACGTTCATTTCCTTAAAATTGACCCCAAGGTCTTTGCGACTATCTATGGCGTCGACAACTTCCGACAATTTATTTTCCAGGTTTTTTTTACGGATCTCCAGGCCCTTCAGCATTTTTCGGCTGATCTCACCTCCGAGTTCCTCCAGCGTTTGAAGGTCTGCCTCGACATTGTCCAGCTCCGCCTGGAATATTTCCCGTTGTATATCGGGTGACTGTGGTATCCTGCCAAACTGATCATGAGTTAAGATGATCGCATCCCAGTTGTTGTTTTTGATCTCATGGAAGATCCGCTGGCGTTTGGCCGGTTCGAAATCGGTTTCTGTTGGTGCCAATATCCTGGCTTTAGGATAAGCCTTTCGGAAAGTTTCGGCGATCTGGGATATATTTGCCTTCAGCGCGAGTATCATTGGCTTATGGACTATTCCCAACCTTTTCAACTCCATTGCGGCCACAATCAGGGTCAGCGTTTTACCGAGGCCTACTTCATGATCGACGAGCGCACCACGATTTTGAATGATCCGCCAGGCTGCATCTTTTTGAGAAGTATAGAGGTCGGTAATGCCGAGACCTTTCCAGTCAAGTCCCGGGAAGCGTAGATGGCTGCCATCAAACTTCCGGAGCACGTAACAGTTGAAGGTGTCGTTATACCGGGTTTCTAACAATAACTTATCTGCAGAAGAAAGGTCCTGTAGCCAGGAATTGTAATTCGACCTGATGGATTCAATTTTCCGGTGGGCGTTTTGTATGGCGTCGGTATCGGGTACACGGACCACTTTATCCCCGTGTTTTTCAGGGTAGGTGATGTACGGGCTGGTATTTTCAAGGGCATGTTCGAGCAGGGAATGTGCGGTGATCTTATCGCTTTCTTTCGGCACAACGGCATACTCCTCATTGGTAATGGTGTTTCCTTTACTGTAACTTACCTTAAAAGTGTCGAGGGATGGAAAATATCCGATGGTTGTATCGGTTTGAAAAAGATGAGTTGCAAACCGTTCGTAAAAGCTCATCGGAACCCAGCGTTCCCCTAAATTAAAGTCCAGCAGTTCAAAAGGGATCTTTTCAGGCTGAATACGTCGGATGGCTGCGAGACTGCGTGCGAACTGGATGTTCTGCGGGTTATCCCTGGCAAGCTCTTCAGCTTCCTTTAGTTTGGCAATCACGTTCCCGGAAAGGTAGTTATCTACCGTTTCCCATATTTCAGTGACCGGGTTAAGTAATATTTGCTTATCCAGCGCTGTGATTACCTGTTCCGCTTTAAGACCGGTGGCGGAGGCAATGATGTCCAGATCAACACGGCCCGTATCATTGAGACAGATTGCAAGTGCTTCCGCAGGATCCTCAGTCTTGAATTTGGAGCGCTGCGGAAAAACCGGTCCGTGAAAGATGTCCGAACGGGTAAACCGTTCACCTTCCCGGACTTCCAGGGAAGAGATCATTTTGAAACCAAAAGCGGCATCTAACAAAAGTTTAGCAGGATTATTTCCGCTATTGAGCTCACCATACTTCGCAAAAAAGGCCTCGTAATAGTTATTCAAGGCCTTTCTTAATTCAGGAAACTGGATCTGGTGTTCAGCCTCTGAGGCCGAGAGTTCCAGGTAGGTATCCCGTAGCGGGATATAATCTTTGTAAAAGCTAACTGCCGGCTGCGGATCGAGTGGCTTAAATGGAGCACCCCGCTGTTTGACCTCGCCGATCGTTCCTACCCTGTCTTCAAAAATGACCAGGGTATCTTTTTCATAGAAATGACGTAGGTCGGTCACTAACCTGGGGCGGTCAGGTCCAACGTTAAAATGCTGTTCCAGCGTAGAATCGCCTTCATACCTGTAATCGTGTGCATAGCGGCCAAGGTTTTTGGAAAGTGAATTCAACTCCTGGGCGATGCTTTGCCCTGTTAGCCATTTAGCGGAAAAGGTAACTTCCGCAACGTTGGAATATAACTTATATAGATAACGGCTGGTACCGCGCGCTTTTGCGGCGATCAGGGCAATGCTGTCGTGGCCCGGCTTCTCCGTTGTACGCAAAACGCTAACCATCCTCGCCGATTCCCGGGCCACGGTTGCACGGTCCAGGTCATCCAGGTAAGCCGTTGCCTTGTTAGTTTCCTGCACCTGTTCAAATAAACCGAGCTGCCCTGCTTTGAGGGGCTCCTTAATTTCCGGAACAGGTAAAAAGGTCAGCTTTTGTTCTTTTACGTCTGCCGAAAAGCTGATGTTCTGCCATTTCAATAAGTTAATCCTTTCAAAATCCCTATCCAGAACCTCTTTGAGCCGCTCGCCGACGACCTCAATCGGGCCAGATTCCCAAAGTACAGAGGCCGCCTGCCCATAAGCGTTCCTGCTTTCCCGCTCTTCGTCGGCCAGCCATAGTTCATGCCTGGTGGCGATATACTTATTCAGATGATATTCGCCATAGGAGTTTTTCAGGGATACGCTGCCGATCAACTCCAGTTCGTCGCTGGTCAACGCTTCCTTCGCAGTATTCTTCTGTACGATCAGTAAATGTGTGCCCACTTCCACGTTAGCTGTATCCATCATCAGGTTGGCCGGTAGCGCTGCTACACTGACAAAATCAGCCGAAGTGAATAGAAATTTCCGGGCGGTTTCGTTGGACGGGCTATTTAAAAATGCATCTGTGACCAAATATGCCATTATTCCCCCGTCGTGCAACTTGTCCAGCCCCTTGGCAAAAAAGTAAGTATGGATCTTGGATGCGATGCCGGAACGGCTGTAGGCGGGATCATAAACAGAGAAGTTACCAAAAGGAATATTGCTGACGACCAGGTCAGATTGTCCTTTTTCTTTTGGGGAGGTTTCCTCCAGTCCCCTGATCTGAACCTCACCTTTAATGGCAAGCGATTGATAGATGGCTGAAAGGATCTTACCGGTTAATTCATCCTTTTCAACGGCATTGATCTGTTCCATATTCGGAAAAGCCTCGAGGGCGGGCAGGATAAAAGCTCCGGCACCGGCACTGGGTTCGTATATACGTTTCGGGTTGATCGACCTATCCGCTAATGCCTGATATAGTGCCTTCGGAAGAAAATCGGGCGTATAGAAAGAGGTCAGTACGCTGTTCTTCAGGGATTCAAAAGCAGATTTGTAAGCTTTGGCACCGAGTTTTCCGCGCAGGAGGTTGTGCAGCTTCATGACCTGCGCATGTAATTTAAGGTCGGCATTTGAGGCATTGCGTTTTTCCCACTCGCCCTTTTCACCGGGAGGAAACAAAATGGCTTTAATTCCGCCGAATCCGGCATATTGAAGCATTTTTTCCAGTTCCTTTTTATCGCTGATCCCCGGAATATAATTCAATGCGGCATCGATGGCCGCAATGTTTGCGGCCAGCTTTTTTTCGGTATTGAAAGACATTTAAACCTCCTGTAAATAATCGGCTATTGTTCCGACAACCTCGTACCGGAGGAAGCGGTCATCATCGTCAAGGCCTTCCATGAGTGGTGCACAGACTTCATAGATGTTAGTTAGTTCATAGTGCAGGATACCCAGATTGGAGAAGCGCAGGTAAATGGTTAGGAATTCCTCCTCCAAGACGAGTTTGAGATAATCGTAAGCAATGGATTCGGTCATGATAGCTTAATAAGAAATGATGTCAGCGTTCAGTACATCCTGGTACGCGATATGAAGGGTGAGTGTCCGCCCGGAAATGGGCTTTTCGCTTAATTCGATATCAAGGCTTTTGTTGCCGGGAAAGGAAAGTTTCCGGAAGACAAAAATATTCCGGTACCTTTTTTCAAACCGGGGGACTTGGAAAAGCGTGTATAGCGGCTTAATTTCTACCGACTGGTTGTTGGCGGCTTTGGTCACTTTCTTATCCTGTACCTTAAAACGCAGGGCATCAACGCTGTATTCGAGGTTTGTTTTATTACGGTAGCCCAGATCAAGAAATAAATAATCCCCGGCGGCATAAATATGATTAACCTGACCATGCATTCCGAATGCTGAAGCTTTTCCGATCTTCTTTTCAGGGCGCTCGCTAAACAGGCGCAGGGAAAGGCTGTGGAGCTGTGACTGAGAAAACCCGATACCGTCAATGTCGAGGGGCCGCATTTCCCCCGGGGCAATATCGACCTGAAGGGAATCGCAATCACCTGGAACCAGGTGATATTGTGCGATGAACTTTTCACCTGCGATGGTAACCACGGCACCGGTAAAATTGGTGGTGCTGTCCTTTATCCGCAAGCGTAACAGGTTTTTCAGCGGCAGATCACCAATTATATTTTTGGTCGATATATCCACATATTGTATGGGTTCCGGAGAAAGGAAGTGAAGTGTACCATGTATGGGCAGGCAAACGGTAGTATTAGGTTGGGCAACGGCTGCAAAGGCAGCGATCATGCCCCAAATAACAAGAATGAACTTTTTCATATCAATATGTTTTCTGGGTGTTTTGCAACTCATCCGGGTCGATGAGGTAGATGAAAGAATTGAATTTAAGCTTGGCTTTATTTTTCCGGATAATGGCGGAGATCGCCGATGAGGTGGATTGAAAAAGCTTGTCGAGCGTGCTCATCATGAACTGGTTACTGCCGGATCCGCCGTCGAGCGTCACGCCCTGTATCGCATTTCCACCAAGGTCTTTGGTAAATTCCCGGAAAGCAGAGGCGGGAACGTAAAGACCGGGCAAGCCATCCTGATCGTAGATATCCAGTTTTACGGGCAATATTTTGCCATCACTTAAGATGGAGGTAACGGTAAGCGTTACCCGCTGCTCAGAAAAACCGGTTATCCTTGGGTAGAGATACGTACCTTTCGGTATAACATGGTTTCCTGCGCTGATATCCTCCAGCAATTTGATACGGATGCGTGAACCGGCGAAACCGGTAACATTTTCATCAATGACGGCACTGATAAAAGAACCTGCCTGGTCGGGAAGTACGGTATTGAAAGCGGCATCACTTCCATTATTCTTTGACACCGGCAGCTTCACAATTCCTTGCCGGGCTTTGTCTGCCTGTTCGGCCAGTTGTTTTTTATGCTGCGCTGCTTTCCACTCCGGGTCATTCTGTTTACTGACACTATCCATTATCGCCATTTGCTGGCGGAAAATTTCCATTGGATCGGGTGGCTGCTTGTGCTGGACCTGATTGGAAGACCGGACCGGTGCCTGTGCTGCCTTATAACTAACATCATCCGGGTGGTAAGAACCCGTTTCCGGACGGAGGGGCCTGTTTGCAGACCTTTGCATAGCTTGCTGAATGGAATCCAGCATGTGCTTTTGGTTGTCCGAATAGTTGTTGTTAAAGGCGGGGTTAGATGTTTTTTCCCGGGGAATTACTGCGACCGCGGTTAGCCCATCGGCCCCTTTGTAAGTATTGCGATAGGCATCCAGCTTATCGGCTAATTGTTTTTTGCGTACCTGGCCGGAAACATTTCCGACGGTGGGGTTCAACCCGTCTGTGGTTTTTACGGCGACTTCATGTTTGCTCCCGCTGTTATGCCAGACATAAAAGAAAAGGCAAATGAAAGGGAGGATAATGATGGGCAGCACGAACCGGGGTTGTTTAAAATTAATGTTCATGATGTTGTTGATTTAAGAATTTCTGGAGGACGGCAAGGCTGTCCAGGGCAACGATCAGTCTTGCGCTGTCCGCTTTATTGAGGGAGGGACGGGCGGATAAACTGTCAATCTGCTGTTTGAGCAGGATCACTCTCCTGAGTCGGTCCGTGGCGGTCAGAATCTGGCTAAACCCGGCGCTAACTTTGGCACTTTCCTGAACATGATTGACTTTTGGAGGTTCCTTATACCGGAAAACGGTAAATGAAAGAATAACGGAGGCTGTTATGGAAAACACCATAATTGACCAGGACCACCAGGGCTTTTTACTCACCATGGACTTAAAGCTCCTTCCGCTGAGCTCAAAGTAACCGCGGAATTCTTTGCGCAGTTCACTGTACAAAGTGTCATTTGGGTTCCTATTAGAATGTATTCTTTTCCACATTGGTCAGGTCTTTATTTTCGAGGGTTTTCCAGTTGGTGATGATGACACCGTGCGGATTATTATCACTTCGGGGGATATCCTTGAGGTAACCTTCAGTGATGAGTGAACGGACGACGGTTGAACTGCGGCGATCGATCCTGAGTTTCCCGAAATACCTGAAATATTTCTTAGCCGGTTCAACGATAATGGAGTCTGTTTGCAGTGTCAGCACGGAGCTGGACGATAGAATAGAATTAAAAAAGCCGTTCTCTTTAAGATCGTTATATTGCTGCATCCCGGATTCATCGATCAGGTACATGGCCTTTTTCATCTGATACTCCATGTAATTATCGTCGGGTGTCAGTGAAAAAAACAGGGAATGAAAAAGATCGACATGGGCCCTGTATTCCGCAGGGCGGTTCAGCTGCATATCGGTTTGGCGGGCAAGGATGGGGATGTTGTTATCGAGAATGTAAATATTCTTTTGCGCGTTGCTGATCAAGCGGTAGGAACACCATGTATTACAGGCCACAATGATCAGCGCGGTGAGAAAGCTCCCCGCGGAAAGGAACGTGGCCAGCCGCACCTTGCTTTCAATATTTTTAATAATCATTACTATTGGGTATAAAATGAAAAAGCCGGCCATGAACATGGACCGGCTAAGGGGAATAAGAAGCGGCGACTAATTAGAAGAACGAGCCGGACGCTTTTTTAGCAACTCCGAAAACAGTTCCGGCGCTACGCCCAAAGGTTGACGAGGCGCTGCTGATGCCTGAAGTGGAGATGATCCAGGTTGAAATACTGGGTACGGTGAACATACAAATGGCACCGATCAAAAAGACTATAATGACCGTTCCGAAGGAAAGGATACCGTTGCTGGCGAAAAAAGCCATCTTTTCAAGGTTAGCATCCAGGCCGGTCTCCCCTACGAGCTCTTTATACTTACTAATTTCTGAAGTAAGCGCATATTCCTGCATCAGTCCGCAGAGGTACATGATCAGGTAAGCGATTCCTGAATAGAGGTTTACGGAAATAAACCTTGCGATCCAGGTACTCAGGCTATCCCGGAACGCCGGTAAAATACTTACGGCGACGGCGAAGGGACCAAGGATAATCAGGATGGTTGAATAGATGATCTGGATCATAAACACGATATACACGGCGAGCCGCAAAATCCAGATCCCCATCAATTCCAATAGTTGCGTGAATAAAAGTTGCATACCGACGGTCAGGCGGTTCTTTAATTCCAGTAACGGAGAAACGACGGTGCTGATCCCTTCTTTTACCGTACTGGTAACGGCATCCCAGGCTTGTCCGTACCAGGTATCACTTTCCTTTTCTGCTACTTCGGTCTGCGCCTGAAAGGTGTAGAGCGAGTTGGCTACGGAGAGCATGAGGTTCGAGCGTGTGTAACGAAGATCATTGACAACCGTTTGCTCACTTTCGAACATTTGTTCAGTCTGGTTGCTGACCAGATCGGTGGGAAATGCCAGCATTTTAACAAAAGCGCCCCACCAGAGAATGATCATGGCCAAACCAAAGGGGCGAATGAGCGGCATGATCTCCAGTTCCTTATCCCCTACCATCATTTCGTAAGATTTGATCGCAAAAAAAATGATCATAAAAATGGCGGAGAGCGCTTTGGCATCAGCGATGAATAAATCAAAATGCCCCCAAACGGAGTCTTTTAATCCTTTTAAGAAGGTCATTACGCCTGTTTCATATACGCCGTCGCCCTGCAGGAATTCGAGTGTTTTATGGTCATTGGTCGTGGCCTGACCAAAAGCAACACCAACAACCAGGACAAGTAGCAGCGATAAAAATGTTTTCTTTTTCATTGGACGTGGGTTAATACTTTGTTCGCTATTTCGACGTCCGATGCCGGACTCCAGTTGGTAACGGTGACCGAACCTGATTTCAGGCGTTGCTGGTTACTGGTCATTTGCATAGTTTTTGCCGCAGAAGCGGTCCGGATTGCCCATACTCCGGCGAGCCTTCGGTATTCCAGCAGGTAACGATGATAGGCCATGATACGAGCGCCACGATCAAGGGTCGTGATATGCGCGGCATTCACGCGCTCGCGTAACATATCCAGCTCATTTTTATACCAGGCATACAAACCATCGCCAACCAGTTCCGCCGATACCTGTGGGGAGAGCCCTGAAAGAATGCGCAGCTGGGAGTTGTTGATCACCGGGTCGAGTTCGGACCTGTAATAAAGCTGCCAAAGGGGATCGGCGTCGGTGATCAGGCCGGACTGATTGGCTATTTCCGACAAAGCTGTACCCTTCACCGTATCCGACTGTAATTTATAACTGTTATCGGTGGAATTAAGTGCGGCTACAAGTGCCAGTCGTTGTGTTTGCGGACCGGATGGGCTAAGCGGGCGGCGGTCCGTATTGTGGTAGCTGGGATGGAACAGACCCCAAACCAGCCAGTAATAGGGATTGAGACTTAGAAATCCTGCTTTAGGCGTAAATTTCTTCTGGTCCCATTGTATGGCCACCATCCGTTCCTGTTGGTAGCGCAGGCTTTGATCCTGTACGACAGACTGGGCAAGCGCCCGGTTCAGGAAAAGCATGAGTGCAATGCCTGTCACAATAAAGAATTTCATGGATTTAAATATTTAGCTTGTGAAAGGGTCCGGCTAACAAAAGACCGGTCCTGGTTGACATAATTGGCAAAGGGCGTCAGAGAGGCGATAACACCACGCTCCTTAGCCCAGTAGATACTTTTCCAGGCGCCATAGGCCAGTCCGTCCAGAATCTGCAATTGCTGGGTTACCTTATGAAGCAGGAGGTCACGTGCATTATAATCTGCCAGTACGTTATTACCTTCCTTCAAAATATAACCTGAAACATCAGTAACCAGCGCGGTGGCGCGGCTGCGCATTTGCGAAGCAATATTACCGGCAAAGAGTAAGAGGTAGGGCTGATCCTTAGATAGCGCGATGGCCTGGTCAATGTACCTGGTCATATCTGCTATAATAACTGCCATATTTTTTACGGCGAGGCCATCCTTCAAGGCCGAATTGACGTTGGAAAGCCCGTTGTAGATGATGGTCTGTGCAAGTACTACCGAGCCAACATTGGTATTCAGGTCATCGATATTCTGGTTGATTTTAGAAAGATACTGACCGTGTGTATTTTCTGCGCCCCCCCGGTAGGCGGCATTTTGAACAATAGTGCTGAGATGCTGCGGATCAACCACCCATTGTTGGGCATTCGCCAAAAAACTGCCAGACAGGAAAAGCAAAAGGAAGAACAAAGTTTTCATTTGAGATATTTTGCATTTTGGATAATGTCGCCGGCAAGCTGTTTGTCAGCGTCGATATAATTCTGGAAGGGGTTTGCTGCGCGGAGCAGCGATGCGATATTGGAATACTGCAGCAGTCCAAGCATGTTGCCGGACAATTCCTGCAGGGTACTGAGCTCGGATAATACATAGTCAAATAATATTTTCCGGTCGGAAGCCTTCATCTGGTTTATATCCCCGTAAGCCAGGGTAAGCCCGGTTACATAGGCCAGCAAGCTTTTGGCTTTAAGCATAAAACTAAGTTCGGCACCATAACTGAGCGCCACCAGCGCAGGGTTTCGCTCCGCCAGCGTGATGATTTGCGATTGGTTGCTGACGATCCTTGAAACCATGGGGCTTGCGTCTATCCCTATTTGGGCTACATTGATGGCCGTGCCCAATGAGTTATACCGCTGCTGTAAATTCCGGTACGTTTTTTTCATTTTGTCCAGCAGGGTGAGATTCGCTTTTTCATTTGCGGTGATGACGGCTTGTTTATTCCGTGCATCCTGCTGGCTGTTATATTCCGTTTCTGATTCACTGATCAACTGATGCATGGCAGGAATATCTAAAACTTTCTGTTGCGCCATGACTGTTTGCCCGAGCGTGGTAATCAGTAAAACCACGAAAATTAGCCTGCTCATCGCTTTAAATATTTAGCGTTTGTCAGCACATCGTTGGCGATGCGGACATCCTGATTTTGCCAGGATGCCCATGGGTTCAGGGAGCGCAATACGCCATTGATCTTCGCCCAATACATCGAGCGGTTCATACCGTAAGCGATCCCGCGCAGGATGCGCATCTGTTCCGCTATATGGTTCAGGAGCTTGCCGCGTTCACCGGAGTCCATCAGGTTCCCGGAACCCCCTTTGAGCACAAATGCACCCACATCGGCAGCAAGCATCGTCGCCCTGCTTTGAAAATCCCGCGCGCCTTGCTCAGCAAATAACAAGAGCACCGGATCAGCTTGGGCCAGCTTAGTGGCCCCTTCCACGTCACTGACGATATCAGTCCCACATTCGGCGATCTCTTTGATGGTGGTGAGGTTATTCATCACCGCGGCGACCTGGCTCAATCCATTGTAGATCTGGGATTGGAGATTGTTGACGATCACCAGCTGGCTGCTGACGGCCAGTTGTCCACGCTGGATGAGGTCGAGCCGGTTGTTCGTAGTATTCAACTGACCGTTAATAATATTGGCGTTGGCGGCAATCGCTGCGGATACGGTCGGGTCTACTACGAGCTCCTGCGAAAAGGCAGGAAATGATAACAGGCTGAAGCAAATCAGCGACCAAAGATTAAGCAGATTTTTCATAGTTGTTTTTATTGATCTGTGCGATGAATGCCTGCAGGGATAACCTGCTGGCCTGAAAATCCGCGACGAAAGCGTCGAGCGCTTCTGCATAAATGCCATGTCTCGCGACATAATATTCAATAGCGGATTTTTCCGGTTTCTCCGTGGTATAGGTCAGGTACTGTTTGAGCGAAACCTCGACCCCGTAAACCTCCCCAACTGCCCCACGTCGGATATAAACTTCTTTAAAGCGCCCGCGTCCTTCCTTATTCTCCAGCTGGTTGATCGTAAAAATCTTTCGTCTTTCTGTTTCATTAATGGAGAGCAGGGCTGCGATCTGGCTATAATTATCTTTAAACTTGGTTTGGTCAAGAAGACAGACGGTATCGGAATTATTGATAATACTATCCTTCACTACCGCGTTACCGATGATGTCCCCCAGTTCCTGGGTGACAACAATTGCTTCACCCCAGAATTTACGGACGGTTTTGTACAGATAGAGTAAATACCCGGCCATCAGGGGGCTGGCGATAGCTTTCCAGGCTTCTTCTACGACCAAGGCTTTCCTGCGGTCTGAGCGGTACCGCATCTTCTGGATGAATACGTCCATGATCGACAGGGTGACGAGTGGAAATAAAATCCTGTTCTCCTTGATCGAATCGATTTCGTAGACAATGAACCGTTCCGTGAAAAGGGATTTATCAGTCTCCTTATTCAGGATCGTTTCAAATTCACCGCCCTTATAAAACTTTTTAAGCACGTACCGGAACTCATCAAAGTCGAAACTGATCATTTCCTGGTTCCTGATCTCGGGGATCTTTTCCAGCGCAAAATCATAGAAGGTATTAAAGCTAAGTTCTTCTTTACCAGCGAAGCTGAACTGGTAATAGGATGAGATCACATTCGCCACTACATCACGTTCGACCGGCGTAAAAACACCTTCAGCCCCCTTCCAGGCCACTCCGATCAGCGTACAGAGGAAATCTTTTTTCTCGATGTTATACTCCTGTTCCGAAATCCGGAAAGGGTTCATGGTGATCGGTGCCTTATCCGTGTAGGTGATGTATTTCCCTTTATAGTAGCTGCACAGACCGGAGTACGAATGGCCGGTATCGACGACGACCAGGTCCATGTTGTACAACATGTACTGCTCGATGAGCGCGTTCATAAAAAAGCTTTTGCCTGAACCGCTCGGCCCGAGGACGAACTTGTTACGGTTGTTGATACGGCCGGTGCGCATCGGGAGATCAGCCGGATCGATACCAACGGGAATACCCTGCCGGTCGGTGAAGCGCAGCAAGAAGTCAGAGGGCTCATCCATCGGGAGCGACTCTTTGAAGAAAAAACAGGCCGCGGCCTCACAGGTAGTCAGGAACCAGTCGTACTCCTTCAATTCCACCCCGTTTCCAGGCAAAACAGAGCGAAAAAGTTCCAGCTGGTTATAGGCGTTTTTACTCGGAATAATCCCCAGCTGAAACAGGGAACTCTCGATAAAATTGACGGCTTTTGGCATTTCTGCCACTGCGGCAATTACAACGATATTGAAATGGCAATTGACGAGTAGTTGATTATCCCGCGCCACATCGGTTAGCAGGAGATCAATATCTTCCACGCATAGCTGATTAGCCGGGTCTGGTATGCCCGCATGTCTTTTTTTCTTTTGTTCCAGCTTACGCAGTACCGTGGTCTGGTTGGGTATTTCGATGACCTGGTTGAATACGATGGCTTCTGCTGCGGGCACGCGGAAAAGGAATGACAAGAAATCCACTGGAAATCCCCGCAGACTTTCCTTTTCATTTAATTCGATATGCGTCGTGATTTCGGGTGGCAGGTCAATACTATCAATGTTCACCAGGGAGATGGACCGCACCGCCTTCTCCCCCATGTTCAGTTGTATATCACCGGGGGAGATATTGTTCAGGACAAGATTGTTCCCGCTGAATTCCATCCCCAGCATTTGCAGCACCAAGCCGTTGATCTGGCCTTCGTTCAGTGCCCTTGCGGAGGGAAGCAGGTCGAGCACTTTGTTAACGGCGTGGCCAAAGCTGATCACCGATTTAGGATCATACACATAAAATGATCCTTTTCTTACTTGTTTGGTTATCGTCAGGTAAGTCTGGATCCGCAGGCATTCCCTGCCCTCGAAGTGCTCATTATAGGACTGTTGCAGGTATTCGGATGCAGAGGGGCTTCGATAGGCCGTCTTACTGATGATATCATGCTTTTGAAGGATATAGCCATCGCCGAGAACTTTTGCGATATTGATCAACAGGTAATGAAATTCCTGGTAACCTTCGGGATAGGCTGAAAACCTGATAACCGGGTTGATCATGCTGATAACGGCGGAAAACTCGCCATTCTGGCCGATCAGCAGATCCAGGTTTCCTGTTTGATCCACCCCGGCATAGGGGATGTTAAACAAGTTTTTTCCTGCCATAATGATTAAGGATTAGAATGTTTGAGCTTCGGCTTTTGGAGTGAAGCCCGTTTTTCTGACGGCCGGCGGTATATAGTAAGCCACCGGTGATGGTTCCGATCAGGACAATGGCACCCAGCCACATATTGAGGAGGGACATGGTGAGGGCACCAAGGACAAGGCCTGTAAGGAGAAAAGCGATCCCCCAGTAAATGAATTTGCCCTTAAAGCCTTTGAATATAAGGGGCTTTTGGAGCCCCTTATAAACGGGATACTTTTTGATCATTTAAAGGCCGAAGAAGGCTTTGATAACCAATGCAGACACGACAAGGAACACACAGGATCCCCCCCACCCCATGATCTCTTTGTTGATGTCCTGGTCCCCACTGTTCCATTTGGAATAAACCCGGATCGCACCCACGATGCCGACGATACCCCCGATAACCAGGGTGATGTTAGTTACCGGATCAACATAGGTTTTAAGTGTAGAAGTAGCCGTGTTAAGGCCGTTAACGCCGCTCTGTGCAAAAGCAGGAACGGACAGGGCCAGCAACATGGCTGCGGCCCACATTTTTTTTGTTTTACTAAACATTAAAAAGGGAAAAAAAAATCAGGCGGTGATCTTTTAAGGCCACCGGAGAAGCGGCCGGGTATGAAGTTCAGGCGTTCAGATCACAAAACGCTTTTCAATGCACCCAGTATTGGTTTCAGCGGATCGCTGAAAGGGAATCTTTTAGAGAAGAAACAGGCGATCAGATTCCGAACAAAGCCTGTAGAAATGCCCCCGAAAGGATCATAAAAATGGCAGCGAAAAACCAGGCGGCGACATCGTTGTCAATGCGAGGTTTTCCCATCTGCCAGTTGTGGTAAATCTTGACGGCCGCGACGCTTCCCAGTAATGTGGAAAGCACCATGGCAAAGTCAAAAGCAGAAAAAAAGGAAGATGATAATTGTTGTTTGGCCTGTTGCATTTCATCAATGCCAGGCTGTGCCGCAGTACTGGCGCTAAGCAGGCACAGCAGCCCGGTTAACAACGGTTTCAATTCAGAAGCTCACGGGCCGGATATACTCAATTGCCTCTTCCTGAGCCAACCTGAATATTTCCCGGAGTGATACGCCGCCTGAAGAAACGACGGGGGATGATAGCGCGACTGCGGCAGCAATCGTCTCGTCGAAGACGGCTTTCGCCGGCGCTGTTTCTTCGACGAATGTCAGCTCCATTTTTTCTTCCGGAGAAGGGTTTCGTTTTGAGCGGAGCAGCTCTAAAATGATGAGCGCGCCGTAATAAGCTGCATAGATGACGGCGAGCCACATGGAAAATTTAAACCAGGTCATAATTCTAAATTTTGTAGGTACTTTTTGATTGTTTGTTTGATTTCGGGATGGGTTTCGAAAAGGTGATGCACTGCGAAAGCGACGAATCTGGTGACATCAACACCGGCGGCGAGTTTGAACCTGTTCATCAGGTCTGAGGTTTTTGCATCAAACCGGACATGAACCATCGTTTTGAAGTCCGTGTTGTCGAAGGATTTGATAGCCTCGATTATTTCGGCCTGGGGCTGTTGTTCCTTCTTTATTTTTTTCGAAATTGTTTTCGTCGCCTCATCACTCTTTTTGGCACCCGGCTTGCCCAGTTCTTCCCGGAGCTGGTCGGCCAGGCTTTTCAGGTTTTCCATAAGCTTTCGAAGACTAACTCAAACACGGGTGCGATGAGCGGGTAAAGAGTTAAGGGAGTCATGAATGTATTGATCCGCTGGAAGTCTATCCTGTCCGGTATTGGTGCTGTGATCTGACCAAACTTGGCCAACTGTTCATTTACCTCGGCCATGATCTCGAACTTGACGTTGGCCTTGATGCGGTTCGGGATAAAGAAGATCCGGGCTTTCGGGTTAATCCGTTTAAAAACAACGGTAAACAGCACTGTCGATTCGTAGGTAAACTCATCGTAGGAAAATGGGCAGATCATCACATCTGCGGATTGAAAAACAGGGATCAGGCCATCATCGTCCAGTTTACCCGGAAGATCGATCAATACAGCATGGCTCTTATTTTTACTGAGCACATTGTGTAGGATCGGGTAGGTATCGAGCGTGGATGGTAATACCTCGTAAGGTTCAGCATTTTCGAGGATCTTGGCCTTATCGTATTTCTGCGCGATGGATTGCTGGTAATCCATATCGATGATGGTGGCCTCCCGGTCTTTTGCGAGGGTCAGGTAGTTGGCAGAAAGCACGGTGAGCGTACTCTTTCCAACACCGCCTTTCTGGTTTCCGAATAAATAGTTCATAAAAATTAAGGTTAACGGGTGTTGGTCCTTGCCTTTCGCTTGCGATGCCGGTTACGGCCGAGGATGGCTTCATCATCGATATCATCGGCAATGGAAACAGGCCTGATGTAAGCGGGCGGTGGCGCGGGTTCTGTAACAGGCTGTGCCTGCCCTCCGGCACCTGTTGAGGTATATTGTAGCCCTACCTCAGCCTCAGCATCAAATACAGCGTTAGTAGCCTGAAGGTATTTCAGGCTAAGTATTTCACTGCCTTTAAAAACCTGGTGCGTGGCGTGATCGATCGCTGAATAGCCGTAAGCAGGCTTTCCGTCAGCGGCGTGCATCACGAGCTCAACCCCATAATGCCGGCTGACAAAGTCAGTAAAATCTGAGCGGTCTTTATAGCGTTCAAATATCTCCCGCAATTCTGCGGCGCGGACCTTATCAGGAACATGCGACTTCAGCCTGGCCTGCAACTTTTCCTCATTGTAGTCTTTGCCTAAAAAACCGGCCCGTTCCATCACCAGATAGAATTGGGCTTTGGTACTGAAATGATAGGTCAAGGCGTAATCATGGCCTAACACTTTATCCAGCGCCTTAATCGCCCGCACCTTTTCAAAAGCAGCGTTGATCTTCCGCCCATCTTTATCAATTCTGGTAGTCACGAGATGGACGTGATTATTGGCGGTATCTTTATGAAAAACGACGAGGTACGGCTGGTTGCCATAACCCATTTCTTTTAACCATGCATCTGCTATGCTGGTCAATTGGTGTTTGTCATAAAGGGTTCCTTTTGAGGAAAGGATGCTGTGAAGCTGGGGAAACACTATTCTTTTATTGAGGTCCGACCGGGCCTTCAGGTAATTGATATAATCCGAAGGTTTCAGGTTGTTAAGCCCCTGGAGGACGCCAAAATTAGCGGTACGCATCAACTCTGCTTTATTCCGGTCGATCTTGTTAGTATTGTAACCCAAACCGGGAAAGCTGTGCGTCGCTTTCTTCAGAAACTTAACGATCATCCGGATGGCTGCTTTACCTGGTACCTTTCCACGCAGGCAATGGTATCATGGATCGCCCCGCCATGGCTGAAGAGTGCTACTTTTTCAAGTTTAAAAGATCGTGCCCCTCCCATGACGATGGAGTGATAACCAAAGGTGATGACAATACCTCCGGGTTCCAGACAAAGCGGGATGCCGTCTTTTAGCTGCCGGAACGGGCTGCAGATATTACCCTTATACATCTCCATGCTTTTGCGGTATGAATAAGGGGGATCGAGGAGGACGGTGTTAAACTTTTGGCCCGTCCAGTTCCTGATCAGATCAAGTGCATCGGCATGAAACTGCGCGGGCATTTCCGGATCAAGGTCGTTCCTGACCTCGTCAACATCAAGCAGCGTTTTGCCGGCGAACAGGTTAAACACCCGCCCTTCACAGTTCTTTTCGACCCATTTCCGAATAGGATTAACCGAAAAAGTAAAGCGGTGCAGCGGACATCGCTGGTGCTCGAATAAGATCATTCATTGAATTTTGAGATGGGTACCGGAAAGCGGTTTGCATTCCGGTTCCGCCGGTGTACTGGCGGGATGAGCGGGAGTCAACTATGGAGACTGATAGAACAGTCTATCTCTGGATCAGCATACCAACATAACATGGTATCGCTGTAGCTTTGTATCCGAATAGCGGCATAGCGAAGTATCGGACTATCCATATAAATGTAGAACATAGTAACAAAGTAGCCGGCTATCACTGGATCAACATAACGGTGTATCATGTTACATGGATCAAAAGATCAATTGTTACTCTATCTATATATCTTTATAACGATGTAACCCGGTAACAGGGTAACCATATCGCAAGATAACACGATAACAAGCGATCTGTATAACAACAGAACAAGCGATATCGATACAGGGATAAAGAGTTACAATGATACCACCTGCCGATGATAAATCTAATTACCGGAAAGCATGGCATCGCGGTATTTATTTAAAGAGTTGATCTTCGTAGGCAGTCAGTTTTTGACGGTTGACACTATAGGCTTTCTCCAGGTCCTCCAGTTTCTTTTTGCAACGGGCATATTTGGCCTTCATCAGGTGACTGCCATGTACTTTTCCCATCAGCCATCCCCTGTAATACATAGAGGTATCCAGGGATTCCATAAAGTCGAATGGTTCGGGATAACCGGAATACCATCTGATATAACTATGGTAAAGGTAACGTCCGCCAAAATAGCCGAGGGCAAGGACAATGATTTTTGTCCAGGTGATTGTAATTTCCATCAAATTGGGTTTTAGTAGTGAATTAAAAAATTAAGATCGCAGCAGACCAACAACGTGAAATAGGATCAGCAGCGGTTGCCCATCATTCGTATGAGGCCACGGAGGGTTCGCTCGAGATCACGCTGGAGGCCGATATAATGCTCAAAAAGCGTATCAAATTCCATAATAACGGTCGCAGGGACATCACCCTTTAATTTCATTGTATTCGCATGGCGGGCCAACTGGTTGATATTGTTGCCAATATGTCCCATTTCGCTACCGATCCTATCGAGGCGGTTGAGCACCTCACGGGAATTGACAGCCACCTTATCGATATCGTTAAGTACCCTGATCCTGACGAGTTCAGTTGCTGTCACTCCGAGTGCTGTCACTAAAGTTTCCACTTTAGCATATTCCCCTTCCGTCAGTCGGGCTTTGATCACCTTATTCCGATGACCATTTTCAAGCCGTGGCCTACCGGTCAGTTGAAGCTTCTTTCCCATTAAAAAAAACGAGTTGCGAGTTTTTCAATCCCCGTAGGGCAAGATCCTTTTTGTGACACAAAAAGACATCTTGCCGTTGGGAAAACAAGAATTGTTTTCCTTATGGTTTTCGCTTGATTTCTTCGCGGGGCAGGTATCCTTATATCAGTTTATCGCTGGAACGGCACTTTTAATTCCGGCATAAAATGCGGTGTTGACCGGGAGGTTTCCACTTCATTATAAATGGCCTGGAGCTTATCGTTATAATCATTAAAGCCTTCGTAGGCTTTAGACTTATCAGTCGCATAAGGCAACGCACGAAGGAGATCCCGGGTGGCCATTGTTCCGGCCTTATCGCGGTCAAAGTAAACATCGATGTCGGGAAAGGCCTTGGCTTTGTTGATGCCTTGCTGCAACATGGTTACGGCATTCAAAACGATAATACTGTGGTCATCCCCGGGATGTTCGGTTTTCCAGCTCAGGAAATCCAGGAACCCTTCGAACGCCGCTACTTTTTTGGGGTTGCCGGGCAGAAAGGAGATCGCCTTTGGGCCCATACAACCTTTGAAAAGACGGTTGCGGACTTCCCAGGCTTTTTGCTCATTCTGCCAACCGGCAGAAAAGTAGTTTTTACGGCCACCGTTTTCATCTTCTATATAGTAATAAACTTCCCTTAAATAGGGTTTGGCGGCTTGAAAAACACCCCGGCTTTGCAGGTATTCGGTGATTGCCGGGTGTGTACCTAATAATTTGGTCTGGTAAACAATGTAATTAGGTTTTTTAGAAAGGCCCTGGGGCCGAGTGATCCTTGGTGCAGCTACGGTTCCGGAAGAAAGTGTTTCCTGTAGCTTCTGAACAACCTCAGTAAAGGTAAGCCCTTTCCAATAGGCGATCCCGAAATCGATGATGTTGCCGCCTTTTCCGGCACCGTGGTCGAACCAGACGCCAAGCTGGTCATTTACGCTCATGGAAGGGCTTTTGTCATTATCCCGCAGCATGCTCAGGTACATGGTCTCCCGGCCCTTTTTGGGCACTGGCTGGTAACCCAGGCGGTCAAGTAAGGTAACGATAGAAGCGCTTTCCTTTAATTCTTTAACAATTGAATTGATAGACATATCCTGTAGTGTTTTTAAGTTTCATAAAATCTGTTGGTTATTGTTCAGCTGGGCCTGCATCAGAATTTGCTGGATATTGATTGACCTGACGAGGATCTCTAATTCCTTTCGGTCGAGCCTCCATGCCGCGGAATGGTTTCCGTCCTTGCGTGGGGTCAGCAGGGAAGCTGCCAGCCAACGTTCGATATTCTTCCGCCCGTACAGCTTAAAAGCTTCTGACTTCTTGAGATAGGGCTTAATCCGGCCGGTTTCAATGAGGGCGATCACAACGCCCAGTTCCACTGCATTACCGACGAGTTGCTGCAGTTGGATTCGATCTGTTCGTTCGTTCATGTACCGGCTGCGGGTAACGATCCCGTACAATGCATTTCAGCCGGTATTTATTTCGGGACTAATCACGTCGTATCCTACGATACGGGCTTACGCCTGCCAATGCGCTTTCAGATATTGGTATACTTTCAACCTCACCTTCGCAGAATTTTCCGCTTTCACGGAATAATGTTTCATCCCTGCCTTTCAAAGAACGAGAGCTGCCATAGCGGCAACTTTACCTTTCTGCCACAGGCAGATAGGTTACCCTGTTGCTGTTGGCTGCAATCGCCTCCAGCTCCCGGGCATTGAATTTTTTATTTTTAATGGTGATGAGTTTCTCACGCAGCCAGCGGTCGACATTCGTGCGACCATAGCGCTTATAGGCCTGTGATTTGGAGAGTTCCCCATGTTCGACACCAGCACTGCGAAGTGCGGTGGCAGCGCTTGAATTTGCTGCCTGGGTCAGTATCGATATGAGGTCCGTCATTTTCATCGGGACCAAAATTGGAGGATCGCGAGACGGGCATTTCAGTAGTACTGAGAGATAAATTTGAGATAGGAAATAGGGTCTTCGGATGCTGTCAGAAAGAAAAATGATCCATTTTGATGCCTTAATGGATACCCTGTAAACCAATCACCAATTGTTCAGTAGTCTGAATGATTTATTTCGGCATTAAAAAGGCCCTAAAACAAGAACACCTGCTTTCCCAGGGTTGGGTTAAGCAGGTGTTTTAATCCGTTCATTGGTTTCCAGCCTCGATTTTTTCGATGATGGCTTCCTTCATTTCGTCGAGGTAGCGGGTGAAACTGAGTCGCTTCCGGTTGGAGATCTCCGCGAATTTTCGCTGCGTATTGTCGACGCTTACCCCCCAATGGATTTCCATCCAGCGGATGATCTGGCTAAGGGAGGCCTTTCCTTTATTAAAACGGCCGGTCAGCCAAAAACCATAAGCCAGCTCTACCACGCTTACGGTTTCGCCTGTCCATTGGAGGTCGAGATAGCCGTCAATATCAGGTGGGCCATCCCGAATGTTTTCAAGCGCGATCAGCCCGGCCAGTAAATAGGCTTTTAACCGGTCGTTACATCTAAACCGTGCAAAGATGGAGTCGCCCGGAGTCGAGAATATTTGATCCTGTGTTTGGGTATCGGTCCATAGCGGGTTAGCAGCTGAACTCTTACGGAGAAAATAAACCGAGTCGAGTTCATCGCTTTCCGAAAGATAATACTCCCTCATGAACTGGTGTTTGGAATTGAACATTTCCAGAAAATTCAGTTCCTGCTTATAATATTCCCTGATGGCGTCTCGGCCATTCTCCGGTAATTTCAGATCAATTTTGAAAAGCTCCTGTTCAAAGAAATATTCGGCAACAAATGCCGGTTTCCAATATTTAAAAAAACGGATCTCTTCCTCATCATCCGGGAACCCATTTTCAACTACTTCTTTCCGAAGATCGTCGATGGTCCGGTTGATCTGTTTTAACCTGGTCTTCAAGCGCTGAACTTCCGTACCTTCGTTTGCTGCCAGTAACTTAAGCGACTCCAGCAAACTTTCATAACTCCTTTCTGCAAATGCGTTTATCATAGGCCATTAATTTTTAGTTAATGTAATTTCACGCTTAATTAAAGAAATGAAAAGTGGCAAGGGTTACACAAAATATTGTAACCGTTCAAGAAAATCCTGCTTAAAACGACCTGAACAACGTTTTTAGATGTCATGCGTTTATCGCTACTTTCTGCATTTTGTTGAAATAAGTTATTTGCGCGGCCAATTTGGTATAGCTACCTTAGCATTATGAAATAAGAAGGAACATATAAAATATATGATAACGACCTATTAACCTTGTTACAAAGAATCGGCTAAATTCAGATAACACACAAGGGGGAAATAGACTAGTCGTCCACGTTATGCGTGGGCATTGGTTTACCCTGTGTGTAGGTTCTTAGCCGATACCTTTGTAACAGCAAGCTGATGTCCCACGCTAATTTTTTATGATGAAACCTAAAGAAGACGAGGTGCTGATCCAACCAATATCGGCCCTGAAATTAAGTACGGAATGCCAGAATTACCTCGAGCAATTAGGGATTAAGACGCTTTGTGATTTTATTTGCAAAGGCTGGAATTTCTTTAGGGAGAATAACGACCCGGATACCCGTTCCTTTAATGAAGTCATCAGTTACCTCAGAGAAAAAGATTTGCTCCATTTGATGGAAGGCATCTGAGACACAGACCTCAATCCCTATAGAACAGGTCGATATGTTCTATCATTTTTACCAACCAGGTCCGTACGACCATCACTACCTTATCAGGAAAGGGCTTATTGTTAAAATGGTTACGCATGCTTTGCTTCGATAAGTTTTCCGCGTTTTCCGTGTGAATATGATTGGAAATAAATTCGTACAGGTAAGATTTAAATTTGGTCGCTACGACGCTGACTTCCATCGCCACCCTAAAGAAAAACATCAATTCAGGCAAGGTAATGGCTACCTTAAAATAAAACCTTGTTGCGCTTTCCGGGCTGATCGTTTTAAAGGTTTGTAAAAAGATCTTTTCCTTTTGTTCCACATAATTCACTTCTGCGCTGAGGCTTTCCAAAACTGAGGATTTGAGTGAAGGGGCGTTCTTATCGTAAAAAGATAATGCTTCTATCCTAACCTGGCGGAAGGATTTCATCAGGAAACTTAAGCGTTCCAATTGCAAAGCAAAATCCTGATCCCCAAGTGTGATCCTTTCCAGGTATTTAATGAAATATCCGTAGATCTGGATACTATTGAATTCCATTGCAATGAGCATCTTAAGAATTTCGAGGGTGAGATCCTCTTTGGGACAATTGATAAACTGGGTCAGGCCTTTATAGACATCCTGTTGAAAGACCAGTTGGCGCCATGTCCGGATCTGAAAGCGTTCACTGCTTCCAGTTGCGGAGAGATATTTCAGGAGAATGGATAAAAGCGCTTCGTCGACACCACCAATTTTCAGGCTTTCAACCAACTGGATAATTTCATTAGCGGAATGGTGCTGAATAATCTCCGTATAATGAGCGGGTAATAAGGCATCCAGATTGAAATGCTCGGGATAATAATTGCGGATATGGTTTAGTACCTTAATTACCTGCTGATGAAGAAAGATGCAGATCACATTCGAGGACTCACAGTAGCCCTCTTCCCTTTCAAAATCATTGATGCCTTCCGCGTAAAAGGTTAACTTGGATTGAATCTGAGCAATCACTTCAGCATGTTTCTCGTATTCTTCAGCAATATCCCATAAGAGCATTTGTGTTATTTCCTCGATATTGATCTTTAAACTTTCGATATCATCGGGCGATAATACTTCAAAATCGTAATTAGCATAGGTGTGTATCATACCCCTCAGTTTCGTCAAGGCTATTGTCATAGGTAGGCAGTTATTATTTCATCAATCCCGTCAGTTGCTCACCTCCATAGTAATATAGGGTTAAACAAAAATACTATTAAATACTCCCACATACGGGAGTATTATTTAAATTTTTAACTTATTTTTCACAAAAGTTGCTTTTATGTCAAGGGTTACAATTTTTCTGTAACCCCCTGCCACTTGACGAAGGCATGCTGAATCAGGTTCTTTGCGGTAAAGACTGGAGAGAATGATGATTGATTTTGCTGCCTTTGTACAACGACTTGACCAAACTAAAACCATAAACAATAAGCTGAGAGACGCTTTATTCGGTGGCATACACCGTAATCGTTTCGAAGGCTCTGAAACATTCGTTTCGCCGGGCAATTACCCCGGTTCTATTTATTATATCCAATCCGGTATTGTGAGAGGCTCCATTGAAGGGCCACAGGATAAAATCACCACCTGGTTTAAGCGGGAGGGCGATATCATTATCCCACAGGGGGTTTTGCAACAACGTCCCAGTGAAGAATACATCAGTGCGGTAACGAAAACAACCCTTCTTTCAGTATCTTTCAATCACCTGAACAAGGTGATCCAGGCCCACCCGGAGGCTATTGATTTATTGCTGTTACTGATGAATGAGAAAACGGAGGAAGGGCAATACCGGGAGCGTATGTTACGTATTTCCGGTGCCAGGGAACGGTACAATTACTTTCTGAAAAAGGAATCTTTTGTACTCAACCGGGTACCCCATTTTTTGATCGCCTCCTACCTAAATGTAACCAAAGAAACTTTCAGCCGGTTAAACAAGGGACTCTCCTATTAATTTAACGCAACAACCGTGTTACCCCACTTTCCCGATTTTGTTATCCTACTTTGTTAATTTGATGAGGTAGATCAATTCAAAGCGATTTGATTCGATGTAGGTTTGCAACTTTTTTCAAAAAAACTCATTTTACTCCCACTAATGGGAGTAAAATTGACTTACTTCAATTCACCCCATGATCGCCAAAGAAATCTTTTATACGGTATTCTAAAAATTAGATAAGGAAGCGCAATAAACCTCCACCAGCCCTGCACGTAGCTTTACTCCATAACCACTGACTATGGAAATCGCAACAAATACAATGGCCCCCAACACTAACCTAATAAGTGAATACAAAATTGAACTTAAAGATTACAGGGAATATTTAACTGCCAGGGGAATTCCATTCAAGGTAATTGCTTCGAGATTAGTGATCGGAAATTTCATTTCTGATCCTGAATGGTTGTTATACATTTCCGTTGTTAAGTCGCAGTTAACTACAGCGCTCGAATTGTTATCGCCGCTTTTGCTGAATGATGAGATCGCCATTGCTATTCCCGAAAACAATAAAATCCATGGGATGATTCTTGAAGGCCACTTCGGTTTCGCTGAGATCGGTAAAGTTGTCGTTATACATGTATCAGACCAATCCAGGCTGCAAGAAATCGCCAGTCTACTTGTCCATCACACAAAAATCTTAGATGGCCCGGTAATTCCCGCAGGTATAAAGTTAGGAAAGGTTTTGTTTACGGATTTCAATATCCCCTCATTTGATATTGCAAATAACCGATATCCTTCATCTCCCTCAAAATGGCCATTTAATGACCTTGCAACGCAAAAAAAGCAAAAAACATCAAAGTTCATTGGCAAACACTACTTGATTACAAGTACAATAAAGAGCGCTCCAAAAGGAAATGTTTATAAAGCGCTTGACCTTAACAATTGGCTGAATATCAAGTGGTGCGTGATTAAGGAAGGCCGTAATCATCAGTGTGTAGATGAATACGGGCGGTCAATTATTGATAGACTGAAATGGCAGAAATTTGTACACCAGCAGTTCAAGGATAAAAATATACTTCCCCACGTATCCGACTTTCTATCCATCGGGGATAATGCATATCTGGTAATGGAATACGTTGAAGGCATGTCCTATAATGACCAGGTCAGCGAAATTCAAGAGGGTGTGCTTTATAGGTTTCTGAGCACAGAGAGAAAGCAGCTATTGATTGAACTTATGATCCAGCTAATTGGAATAATAGAAAAGTTTCATACTGAAGGCTACCTGCATCGGGATATATCACCTATGAATTTTATGATCGACAAAACTGGAGGCTTGATAGCAATTGACGTAGAACTTGCTTTTAATTTTAAGGATAGCATTCCTAATCCATGGTTTACATTAGGAACGAAAGGATACATGAGTAATGCACAAACTGCATTGCATTATCCTAAAATTGAAGACGACATTTATGGATTAGGAGGCATGCTGATAAGAACTCTGACAGGGGTTTCACCAATTAAATTTGAGCGGCTCGATTCTTCAGATTCACTATATAGACATTTAAATTATTTTATTAATGATCATCGGCTTGTTAGCCTTTTAGTTCACTGCCGGGAAAACATTCCTTCCCTCCAACCAGCGATTCCCGCGATCAATCACACCTTAGAAATTGCTTTGGCAACATTGCTTACAATCAACAAAAACACGATTGAGCATAGAAATTTTGACTTTGAATTAAAACCCTTAATAGAACGAGGTATAATTGGCCTTACAAACAAACCTTTCATAGAAGATGGCCAATATTGGTACACCAAACCAAGGGATGCGGACGGTCAAAGCACATCGCTTTCCCTTTTCACCGATTTATATGGTGGGATTAGCGGGGTTCAATATTTACTTTATAAACTCGAATTTTCAAGCTATGACATAGGGATAGCAAGAACACCGCTTGAAATTAGCTTACACCAGCTTGTTGAAAATGCAGGTGCCGTGATTGAAAATGGCTCTCAGTTAACTGGAATTTTTGCAGGGCATTCCGGTATCGCGCTGACTTTAGCGCAACTTATAAATGACGGGCAGTTAGAACGGAATATCAGCAATATAAATACGATTGTTTCTTTGCTGAAAGTGACCTCCGGTAACCTTTCGATAGATGACGGACTTGCTGGTACCGGCCTGATCATGATAAAAATATCCAGGCTGCTGCGATCTAATATAATGAACCCTGACCTGCAGCAATTAGCCAATGTAATTATTAAGCAACAACGAAAAGATGGCAGTTGGTATGTTAACGAATATTCAAAAAAAAATAAAGATGTAATTCACGGTCTGCTACATGGCATCGCTGGAGTTGCTTATTTCCTACTTGTCTTTGGACACGAATATGAAAACCACTTATCCCAAAATGCAGCAAGAGTGGCGCTTGAATACCTGGAAAAAAAATTGACCCAAATTGGTGATGTTTTTCATATCCCTCCCTCGGTCAGAAAAAACCATCCAAATCCATGGATAGAAAATGGCTTTACAGGAATCGCCTACGTTTTTATTAGAGCTTATGAGTATGAAAAGTTGGAAAAATTCAAGGAGATATCCATAAAACTGTTATCCAACCATCCACTTCATATTACGAGTAATTATATAAGTCATGCTAACGGTATCACCGGCTTGGGAGAAATATATCTTGAGGCTTGGCGCGTATTCAAAGATGATTTATGGAAGGAAAGAGCTCTGCATATTGGAGCCTTCTTAACAAATTCCTTTTGTTGCACCGGAGCCGATGGTATTTATTGGCTCGATGGGAATGACAGTCACCCCCTTCCGGGTTTCATGAACGGGAATTCGGGCATATTGCATTTTCTTGCCAGATTGAATGATCCAATTAACATTGACTTCCCTTTTTTACACATTGGCATATGAAAAAACAAAACATAGTAGAATCGATATCCACTTTGGTGATGATAATGTTCTTATACGCTGCCTTTAGTAAATATTTTGACTGGTCCACTTTTAAGGAATCGATGTTTAATCAACCCTTTCAAAATTGGTTCGTTTGGGTGTTAATAATCGTGATTCCACCAATAGAAATTGTAATTGCAGGAATGCTTTTATTTTCAAAGACAAGATATAAAGGCCTGATTCTCTCATCGATAATTATGGCGGCATTTACAGTTTATATTGGCGTTGCTCTGATAGGAATTTTTCCAAAAATGCCATGTTCGTGCGGAGGGATCATCAGAGCACTGGGGTGGAAAAAACATTTCTTCTTCAATCTTTTCTTTCTTGCGATAAGCATCATTGGGGCAAGAATACAACATGGCTTAAATCATACTAAAAATGAGTACCATCCGGTAAGTCTATAATATTTCACGCGCGCGAAATCAGGTTAGTGCTGGTCCTGAACGATAAAACTGGCGTAACAAACAAACTTTAATTCTTTTATCATGAGAAAAATTAAAATGGCCCTAATGGCCGTATCAGCTATGACAAGTATTGGTAGTGCATTCGCCTTTAGCCCTGCCGCAAAACTAAATGCGCAAAAATATTACGCAGTTAGAAATGCCGCAGGAACAGGATTTAACTGGCAAACTACCCAACCTACAGGTAAATCATGTTCGGATACTGCGGAGTCTGCAATTTGCAGCATCCTTACTTCAACACCGCCAACAAATAACGTGGTGCCTTCAGGCCATTTGGCTGACATGACTCTTTATAAATAGTCATAGAACCGCGGGATTGAATACTTTTCCCGCGGTTTTTTTTATTTAGAGATTCAACTTAATCATTTCAATTAATGATTTTCCATTATCATCTCTTGGATCAGTTTTAACATTTCTAAGCTTTCCGTTTTTGTCTATCAAAAAAATGGATGGATATTCTCTTATTTTGTATTTATCGATTACTACATCTTTATTGCCATTACCGTTTGTCATTAAGTTGATAATGTTGGGGGACACATATTTTTCGCTTGCAATTCCATTGAGCCAAAGTTTAAAGTCCTTATCTACGCTAATACCGATAAATTTTACATTTTTAGCTGAAAATTTTTGTTCAATATTTTTCATATAGGGGGCAAGTCCCCGACAACCTACACAGCCGGTAAACCAAAAATCCAATATTATTGGTGAGCCTCTAAAGTCAGACAGGTGGACCCGCTTTCCCTTTATGTCAGTTAAAGAAAAATCATAAGCCATCACACCGTCAGTTTTCAGATCTTTAAATTCCTTAATTATGTTTGCGAACTCTGTATTCGAAGCCTGATTAACTGCCTTGTCAAGTTCTTCTAAAGTATCCCCTGTCAAATCTCTATTATTGAATAAGGTGTAGGCAACAGCTTTATCTTTTTGCAACCCGATCAGATTTTGTGACAAATATTTTAAATATCTCTTCAACTCAAATGGGCGGCCAATTACCGCGCAAGAATCGAATGTATACCTTTGTAGAAGGTATTCAGCGGTATTAATGGAATTAACTGAGTAGTTTGCTGATGGTTTAAATGTAGATTTCTCAGTAAAATATTTCTTCGCACTTTGGATATATTGACTCTTCCGAGGTTCATCCAATGGCATTTGCGAAATAATCCAATGATATTCAAACGACTTCGCCGAAATCAGGTCATTAATTAGAATATTCCAGGCTTCATCAGAAAAGTATTCCTTTCCTGAATCAAAAATCTCCAGGTAATGATTTCCAACTGAATCTATAGCTTTTAAAAAGGGTTCGAAATTAACACCTTGAAAGATTTGAGTATTATCCGCAATAGCCGCCTGTTGAAAACGATACTGGGTATTAAAACCGGCACTTTGCTTTCCTGATATAACCATCGTATCGTCTTTAAAGTCAAGATGTATGTCATCTCCCGGAGAGATGAGATATCTTCTTAAGGTTGCCAATTTGACCTTTGTTCCAACTTGAATAGTTACATAATGTGAACTGTCGCCAACAGGTAAAACAACTTTGAAAAAATGATTTTGAATTGGCGATTTATAAACTTTTTGGAACTGATGTTTTAAAATACTGAAATTATATCTGTTTACAGAGATTACAACCGTGTCATTATCTTGAAGATATTCCCCCGACCCGGAAATGATCGCTGATTGGTTAATTTGTCCTATTGCAATATTGGTCATGCACAGCAAAAGCGCACATATAAATAGCTTCGCCATAATTATCGAATATTTTGTTGGATATTATTAAATTGGATTTCGTTGTCCGGAATCGGCATTGTATACCGGACATCATTGGCTGGTAGCGAATATATATCGGTGTTGATTATCCTCGAAAGGGTGATTGCAAATTTTGGATCTTGATTTAACCTCCGGAGGTCATACCATCGAATTCCGGTTAAGGCAAGTTCTTTCCGCCGTTCATTTAAGATTGAGTTCAAAGCCGATTCCTGACTATCTGCAACTATCGTATGATAGGTTCCTGTTTTCCATCGGGTTGAGATCAGCGTATTAAGCGCTGATAAAGCACCAGGTACATCGTTAAGTCTCGCTAAACATTCCGCTTTGTTAAGATACGTTTCGGCTGTTGTTAACGCATAGGTCAAGTTACTTTTAAAATCATACTGACTATTGAAATAATGCAAACCGGCCGCAGTACGGAAATAAACCTTTAAACGAAGGTCATTGGCATCATTAAACAAGGCATACAGGTCCGTGGCTACTTGGCTTTTGCTACCATTACTGGTGTAATTAAGCATACCGGCATGGAACATTTCTTCTGGTGAAAAATTGGGATACACGGGCCGACTAAAGGAAGTGATCTTGTTTAAATCTTGTAATTGTTTGTAGAGGCTCAATGAATTGTTGGCATTTTCCAGTGCAGACGGGTAATTACCCATGATCATATAAATGCGTGACAATAATGCGAAAGTCGCGGCCCTCGAAGGATCGGTTTTTGATACAGGTAAATCAGGTAAAAGTGTTAGCGCTGAATTAAGATCACTTATTAATTGAGCATAACAAACCCCCTGGGTCAAACGGGGGAATTTCAAGTTAAGATTCGCTACGGTTGGCATCGGTACGCCTAAATCATTTGACGCTGTGGACTTGTTGTACGGAAGGGCAAAGACCTGTAACAGGTTGAAAGATGCAATCGCGCGAAAAAAAAGAGCGCTACCTTTAACCGTTTTATAGGACGATGATTGATGGTCTGCACTGACGACTTCTACTTGTTGTAGAATGATATTAGCGTTAAAGATAATTTGATAGGGATAATTCCAATCATTACTGCTTACACCAACAGGAAAAATAGTTTTCGCCCAGGTATAAACATTTTTATCAACTTGTGTGTCACTTAGCCAGGTACTTGCATCAAGCATTGCGTCATCCGTTGAGTTTTCGCCAATCGATGGGTAATTACGATTAAATAAACTTTCATTTTTAAGCAACAGCTGCAGATCCGTCAGCGTGGACGGTAAAGCAAGCGCTTGGTTGGGCTTCGCATTCAGGAACGAATCTTCCTTTTTGCAGCTATCAAAAAAGCATATAGTAACTGCTATAAGGATAGCACTTAGATATCTGATATATTTTTTCATCTCTATTTAAAATTTGATTTGATTCCAATTGAATATGTTCGAGGTTGAGGTAAAGCGGTTGAGCCTGCCGCGGAAAAAAGATCAGGATCAAGATTGGAATGATTCGCGCGCCAAAGTATCCCGATATTATTTACATAACCGAAAATGTTCAACGACGTAAATGGACTGCTTTTCCAAATTCGCTTTGTTAGGTCATAGCTAACATTAATATCCTGTAAGCGAATGTGCGCGCCATTTTCAACCAGCGCATCTGAATATTGGTAAAAAGTTTCCCTGTTTGGATCAGCAGTTGGTGGCTGCATGGATAAAACCTTGGTTGTTAACTCGTCGCCCGGGTTCCTCCACCGTTTAGCATAATCGATATTGCCCAACCAATTGCCATATAAATTTAGATACGAGATGGAGGACTTTTTGAAATAGTAGCCAAATTTGTAAACGATGTTGAATGAACACGAAAAGCTACCATAAGAAAAATTATTACGGATAGCCCCGAACGAGGTTGGTCTTGAGGACCCACTATAATGCAGATCGGCGATAGCGGTTGACGATATTATTTTGGCGTAATCAGTACTGAGTTGTCCATTTAAATATCCTTGCGGGTCACCGGTATCGTGGGTAAGGGGGCCGCTTTTAAGGCTGTAAATCCCAAATACAGGCGCTCCGACCAAAGGCGTAATCGTTCCGCCATTACCGCCACCATTATTTATAAAAGTTCTGGCATTTTGGGTGTAACCATACTTTGATACTTTGTCTATAACATAACTATAAAGGAGGTTGGTTGACCATTTAAATTTGCCCGATGCAACGTTACGAGTATTAATAGTGACATCAAACCCGTGTCCGGTAGTACTCGCAGTGTTGCCATAAAACAGTGTGTAACCATCACTTGGAGGAAGCGATTGTTGTCCGTAGAGATCTTGTCCCTTTTTAAAATAGGCTTCAATTGTACCGGTAATGATTTGATTTTTCGAACCGAAGTCCAAACCCAAATTGATGATCCGATCTTTTTCCCATTTCAAGTCAGGGTTTCCAGGACTCGCTATGGCATTATATGGTACGCCAGTATAATAGGAACCGCTAACTTGATTTAGTGTGGTTTGCGCCGTGGCCGTTTTGTTGATATTACCGTTATAACCAAATGTTACCCTAAGTTTTGCCTGGGGTAGCCATTGTAATTTATAAAACCCTTCACGACTTAAATCCCACGCAACTCCCGCGGAGTATAGCGGAACTTGCTTTTGGTTAGTTCTTACACCAAACAAATTCGATTTATCGATACGTGCACTCGCGGAAATCGTGTATCTGGAATTATATGTGTACGCTGCATTAGCAAAATAGGAAGTGAATCTATCGGTTCTCTTGCTGAAAGAAGCAAAGTTTGGCACCTGGCCGGAAAGCAATTGAAATGGGTTTAGGCCATAATAAGTAGAATAGTCGATGTTGGGATAGAAGGTTTGCGTATCATCATTGTAACCGTAAGCAGGTGCTTGAGTAGTTGATTCACTTACAACAGAACTCCATTCTGTACCAAGAAGTGCAGTTAAAGCGTGCTTATCTGTCCACCGCTTCGCATAGTTGACCTGACCTCTAACACGATTAGACACCAACCTCGACGAACCCTGTTCGAGAATTCCACCCAAAGGCACAGGGTAGCTGAGAGACCCATCATCTGCAATCTGTGTGTATTGGTTTATCAGATTTCTGGAATAATAACTGCCTGAATTATGAAAATCGCTAAAGTTGTTATTTGCCTGCTCGTAAAGATATTTTGCCTGGATATTGAAGTTTTTAAAAAAGCTATACGTTAGCCCAAGGTTTAAGCGATTATCCGCTCCAACAGTTTTGTTATTGGAACTTTTTAACTCATCCAGCGGCCTATAATTCCAATCCAGGAAGCTTTCATTTAGATCACTTCCAAAATTCACAGGAAACGTATGCACTACCGGCAACGCGTTTCCGTCGGCATCGGCAAATTGAGCGTATGGATAAAGTTTGTAACCGTTATCCAATTGAGTAGCTTCAGACAACGTGTTGTTTTGCAAACTATTCGTTTTCGTATAAAAAACGCCTGTAGAAATCTGGAGATTTTTAACAGGGTAAAAATCAAAACTGGTATTGAAGGTTATGCGTTGATTGCTATTACCAACAAGGTTTGGCAAATCACGGTCAAAACCAATTGACGTAAAAAAATCACTTTTTTCCGTCCCGCCTCTGAAATTCAAATTGTATTGCTGTAAAGAACTTTTCCGGTAAAAATATTTTTCTATGTCATTACGATCGTCAATGTTACGAAGTGCATCAATTTGGGAATTTGCGGCCTGTTGGCTGATCTTCCCCGCTCTTGCATTATTTAAAAGTTGGACTACAGGAGAAACTTGCTGATAGCCGCTCCCTAAGGCGCTATCATAGTACCCAAGCTTAAAAAGATCTTGCTCTACATTGATGAAATCATTCGAATTAAGAAAGTTGGGATCGTATTTGATGTTCGGCTTTTGTCCTAAAGTGAGATTCGCGTTAAGTTCAACTGAAAAAGCTTGGTTCAATTTCCCTTGTTTGGTAGTAATTACGATAACACCATTTCCTGAACGCACTCCCCAAATAGATGCGGCTGCTGCATCTTTCAAAACGCTGATGCTTGCAATATCATTTGGATTTATATTATTGATGTCACCATCGTAGGGAAAATTATCCAATACGATAAGTGGCTGATCATTTGAAAATAAGGTGCTATGTCCGCGAATACTGAGATCAAAAGTATTATTGGAAGATGGAGAGGTATTGCGGTTGAACAAAAGACCGGGAACAACACCCTCCAGTCGGCTGACAATGTCAGTACTGACTCTTCGGTTTAAAAGCGTACTGTCCAATTGAAAGAATGAGCCAGTTGCCCGCTCTTTAGGTAATTTTTGATAACCTGTGGATACAATAACTTCCTTGATATCCATATAGCTTTCGGTGAGCTGAATTTGATATGGGCCATGAAAATGGACGTCAAAGGACAAGATTTGGGACTTATACCCAACGAAAATCACTTGTATTTTTCCGGCGGTATCGGGTGCAATTAAATTAAATTTTCCTTTTGCGTCTGTTAAGACTCTTTGGTCATTTGACAATAAAATAACTGTTGCGCCAAGCAGTGGCTTTTGATCGGTAGCCGAGGTGACAGTACCTGAAATTACGGTCCGGCGACTGGTCTGAGCGGATGATTCAACTGAGATAAAAAATAGAAATAGAAAAAGTAAAAGTGTAGCAATTGGAGGTGGAATAAAGGATTGAAAAGGGCATGGCGATGCCATTACGCGGTTATTCGTTAAATTTTTCATTAATTAAAGGCTAAGAGTGGGGTATAAAATAGTTAAAGGGAAAAGCGGCCTGTTATTTAACTATTAACTGACCCAGGCCGCTCTTCATAAAATCATTCTGGATGGCAAATAATGTTTTTGATTGGATCTTGTTTTAATTTAATAAAGGCTCCGCATTTCACGGAGCCTCCCGCCAACTCTCCCTTAGCCGATAGGAAAGAAAAGGGCCTGATGAATTCTCTTCTATAAGTAAAACGTGCACAACAACATAAGTAAACTTCTTTTTCGAGAAATATTGGGTTAAGTTTATCGCACATATTAATTTGATACGAAAATGCTATTTTCTCCCACCAATGGGAAAAAATGCGCATTGACTTTTAGATTGACATTTATTTCGTACCTTTAACTATAGTAAAACCTATGATAGAATCTACCGACTCGGACATCCATATTGGTCAAAACATTTCGCATATAAGACATCTTGTAGGCGTAAAACAGGAAACTATGGCGAACGCTTTGAACATAACTCAACCTGAATATTCAAAGATTGAGCGCTCTGCTGCTATTGAAGAAAAATTACTTAATGACATTTCTGATATTCTTGGTGTGAAGCCGGATGTTATTAAAAATTTCAATCCTTCCAGAGTTCCAGGCGTCATTAACAACGCGCAATATATAATATACGGTAACCAAGTTTCAGACAGTGCAACAAATGTTGTTATAAATTCACCTGATCTTTATGAAATGCTCGTTAACAAGCTATTAGAAGTTCAAAAGGAAAAAGCAGATCTGGAGAAAAAATTTAACGTAACGGATAAACATGATTGATGAAAAAAAAATATCATCTCGCTTAACATTACCTATCGGCAGAAAAATTGAAAAGGTAAGAAAGTTAAGAGGATTCACACAGGAGGAGTTGGGGAAAGCACTGGGAATTTCTAAACAAGCTTATTCTAAGGTTGAGCAAAGTGATACAATTCCTGATTCAAGGATAGAGAAGATTGCTGAAGTTCTTGGCGTTACGCCTGAAGGACTAAAGTCTTTTCAAGATGATATCATCCTTAATAACACGAGTCATTTTGGGGAAGCTGTAAATAACTCTACAGTAAACCATGGCTTCGAAATAACTACTCATAACACTTACCAAATGGATCCAAAAATATTTCAAACATTAACTGAAATAATCGAGGTTCAACGTGAGATGATTGAACTTTTCAAAACAAAAATAAGTTAAGTAAAATGGCAGTCTTTTAAGTAAGACTGCCATTTTACTTTAACAATTTCATTTTTTCCCGCTTTTAACCCTTTGTTTCTCAGCGCGTTTGTAAGCATCAAACAAAATTTCTGCAATAGCCTGTTTTATTCTATTCATGCCTTCTGTGGAATTAACATCGATTCCGCAGAAAAGACTATCATTTGACTTGGCATGGAGAACCATGTAGTAAATTCCACCTACTAATAAACCTGCAACAGCCCGTATATCCACATTGGTTTTGTCAAAAAGCCCATCGGCAATTTTAAAGAATTCGGCTCCTGCCCTTTCCCGTTCCTCTGCGACTTCAAACATTACCTGACTACGTTGGCTGAGTTGCCATAGAATGATTTTCTGCAGTTCTTCCTCCCTACTGAAATAATCCAGCTGATTAACCAATAGGCTTTCAAGTATTTGCCTGGTGTCCTCAGGCTTTGTTATTGGCGCGGCAAAGTCTGCACTGGCACTGGAAGTAGTCCAATAATCTTTGGTTCGTACATAGGTTTCGATAAGATTTTCAACAGAATCAAAATGAAAAGAAATAAGCCGCCGGCTGGTACCGGCGTGCTTAGCAATATTAGATGCGTTTAAGCCTGTATAGCCTTCTTTGCGAACGATCTCCCCAACTGCATCAAGCAGTTTTTTAGTAGTTCTTGCTTTATCCCTGATCGCTCCAGCGTAGGCTCTTTTTTCCATGGTTCATAATCCTTATTCACGGGAAATATGCAATTTTTGGTTAACATATTCAAATGCGTTCAGGGCCTTGTCCAAATGTTCACGGGTATGAGTGGCCATTAAACTCGTTCTGATCCTTGCATCCTTTCGCGAGACACCGGGATAAACAATGGTATTTGCATAAACGCCTGCCTCGAGAAGCAACCTTCCGGCATTACCAGTTTTATGGGCGTCACCTATTTTAATCGGGACGATAGCAGACTGGGTTGTTCCGATATCTAATTTCATGTCCAACAGGCCTTTTTTAAAATAAGCGACATTATCTGCAAGTTGCTTGCGCCATTGAGGTTCCTCATCAATCAAATCAATTGCTTTCAACAGCCCTGCTGCTGCGGGGGTTGAGGTAGATGAAAACACCTGTTGACGGGATTGAAACTTAAGAAAGTTGATGATATTGGGAGTTGATACGATAAAGCCACCAATATGACCGAACGCTTTGCTTAATGTGCCGGAGATGATATCCACCTTATCCAGAAGGTTGTACATTTCAATAACACCTCGGCCGTTTTGACCCATTACTCCAATTCCATGGGCATCGTCCACCATCAAAAATGCGCCATAAGCTTTTGTCAACCGGTAAATTTCATCCATGTTTGCCAAATCGCCATCCTGAGAATAAACACCGTCAATAACTACGAACCTCGTTCTGTATTTCACTTCAGATTCGGCCAGTACCCTTTCCAAGCGTTCTAAATTATTGTGTGGAAACATGGCTAAATTAGTTTCCTTCAAGCCCTCATATACACTTGCATGTACAGCCATATCCACGATAGCCAGGTCCTCCTTTTTCAGTAAGGCAAGCAAGGTCGCTGAATTGGCTGTATAGCCAGTAGTAAATACCAAAGCAGAATCAGGGGTTCGTCCAAAGAAACCCGCAATCTTCGTTTGTAGCTGCTCGTGGTAATCATGATGACCTCCAATTAATGGCGATGCACCGGCACCTGTACCATATTTCTGGATGCCTTCAATCGAAGCAGCTTTTACCGCAGGATGTTGCGTAAAATTCAGATAGTCATTTGAAACAAGGCTTACACATTGTTTAGGGATTTTATTAAATGGTGAGGTCACCCACATTTCAGGCCCGCAACCTACCCCGCTGGTCAGGAACCTGAAATTCATCTGCCCGCTGTCTTCCATATAAGTTGTAAAATCATGAAAGAGGTCTGCTCGTTCAAAAGCATTTAAATCCGGAACATTTTCAAAATCTTTAAAGCTTGCTTTTGTAAAATCGATGTTTAGTTTCATAGTAAAAGATTTAGTTAAACCGAAATTTACAATTCTCCCACAGGCGGGAGAAACATATTGCCCCAGAGTTTTTTTTGATTGCGTATGAATGACAACAAGTGTCTTATCAACATTTATTTTATTGATTTAACTCAACTTATCGATTGATTTACCGCATTTGTCCACTTTAAGAAATTAGTTTGGATACCTGCAATATGCCAACTCACCATGATTGCCAGAATTTTCTTTGAAAAACGCAAGATTACTGAAACAACTTTTAAGAATACATTAAAACCACCTGATTATCTATACCTTACAAATTAAAATACTAATAATATTAGCAAAGTGAGAACTGTTTTATTAATATTGCGTTTCAAATAAGGATTTACAATTGAAAGTATGGAAAGCCGGTGCATCGTTCATTTCGACCTGGACACATTTTTTGTGGCCGTGGAGGTGCTCAAAGACTCTTCACTGAAGGGGATGCCGGTTGCGGTTGGCGGTGAAGGAGATAGAGCTGTAGTGGCTTCATGTAGCTATGAAGCGAGAAGGTTTGGAGTACATAGCGGTATGGCGATGAAAGTTGCTAAACGGCTATGCCCATCACTTATCATTCGAAGGGGCGATTACGATATCTATAGCCAAAAATCGGCAGAGGTAACAGCAATTATCAAAGATCGCGTTCCAATCGTAGAAAAAGCTTCCATCGATGAGCATTACCTTGACCTAACTGGTTTCGACCGCTTCTTTGGGAATTATAAATATACCATGGAACTCTGTGAACGTATCACTAAAGAAACCTGGCTACCTATTTCCTTTGGTCTTTCCGTAAACAAGTTAGTCAGTAAAGTTGCCACAACAGTCAACAAGCCGTTAGGCAGAAAGCAAGTCGAATTTGGAACAGAACGTCAGTTCTTCTCTCCTCTTCCAGTTAAAAAAATCCCCGGCGTGGGAAAGGAGACAGGGACATTGCTTGCATTAATGGGTGTGAAACTTATACAAGATGTATATAGATTAAGCCCGGAACTGCTTGAAGCGACATTTGGTAAAAACGGTCTTGTACTTTGGGACAGGGCAAATGCAATTGACGATTCACCCGTTGTACCTTACTCGGAGCAAAAATCGATCAGCCGCGAATCTACGTTTAGCCAGGACACCACTAATCTTGAATTGTTGCGAAGCCACGTCATGCAAATGGTTACCGAACTTGCTTTTGAGTTGCGGCAGGGTGAAAAGATGACTACATGTGTCACCATTAAAATCCGATACTCAGATTTTGAAACCCACACTCAACAAAGAAAAATAAGAGGTACCGCCTTTGATGAAGATTTAGCAGCTGTAGCTTGGGAGCTTTTTATAAGGCTTTACGAACGCAGATTATTAATACGGTTAATTGGTGTTAAGTTCAGCTATCTCATCACTGCTAACTACCAGATCGATCTCTTCGCAGACACTGGGACAAATATCGCTCTGTATCAAAGCATCGATAAACTTAGAAATAAGTACGGCGCGGGAGCAGTTATAAAGGCCGCCGCGTTACCGGTGGATCATGGAATGCAATAAGGAATCATGGAGGGATAAAAATGCTGCTAAACGTACATAGCAATTACAGCCTGCAATATGGCACGATACCTATCCATGAGCTGGTAAACGAACTCATATTGAACGGTTACCAAGCGGCGGTGTTGACTGACATCAACAATACCAGCGCCGTATTGGACTTTATTCATGAGTGTCAACAAAAACAATTCACGGGCCTTGCAGGTGCCGAGTTTAGAAATGGGGACATCTTGTTATTTGTTGCGATAGCGCGTAACAATGAAGGTTTTCGTGAAATCAATGAATACCTTACAGCGTATAATCAGTCAAAAACAGCATTTCCGGTTTTAGCTCCTGAATGGAAGAATGTTTATGTAATTTATCCCTTCCGAAGTTCATTAGATGGGCTTCGGGATAATGAGTATATCGGATTACGTCCCGGACAGATCAATAAATTATACGGTAAACCACGCTCATTTATAGAGCGGCTGGTGATACTTTCACCGGTAACGGTAAAAGAAAGGTCTGACTTTGAACTACACAGGCAACTTGTAGCTATAAAGCATAATGCGCTTATTGAACACCTACGCCAAGACCAACAGGCTTATACCGATGAGACATTATTGTCGGTCCAGGAACTTGTTACGGCTTATAGTGCCTATCCCAAAATAATCTATAACACCGACCATCTAATCTCTAATTGTCGCTTTGATTTCGATTTCGTCTCGTGTAAAAACAAGATGACCTTTACAGATCATCCTTACACTGATAAGCTTTTATTGGAAAAATATGCGATGGAAGGTTGGGCTGAACGTTACGGAAAACAAAATAAAACTGCGTTACAACGTGTAAAACACGAGCTGGAGGTAATCGACCGTTTAGGGTTTTCCTCTTATTTCCTGATCACCCATGATGTAGTCAGCTATGCTATGCGAAGGGGCTTCTATCATGTAGGCCGTGGCAGCGGTGCGAATAGCATTGTTGCCTATTGCATGCATATCACTGACGTGTGCCCAATTGAGCTGGACTTATATTTTGAGCGCTTTCTGAACCCTAAAAGAAACGCACCACCCGATTTTGACCTCGACTTTAGCTGGAAAGAGCGGGATGAGATTTTTGACTATATGTTCAAAAGGTATGATCCGAAACATACAGCTCTGCTGGGCATGATGACTACCTTCCAGGATAGAAGTATCATCAGGGAGTTAGGTAAAATCTATGGCTTGCCCAAACGGGATATTGATTTGATGATCGAATCGCCAAAGGATATTCGTGCAGATCATCAAATTGCCCGCAAAATTTTGCAGACCTATGATAGGATCCGCGATTTTCCACACAACCGAAGCATCCATGCAGGGGGCGTCTTGATCAGCGAACAACCAATTGCATATTATACTGCGCTTGACCTTCCGCCGAAGGGATTACTTACAACACAGTTCGATATGTATACTGCAGCTAAAATCGGCTTTGAAAAAGTTGATATCCTAAGTCAGCGCGGGATTGGCCACATTCGGGAGTGTGTTGAGATCATCCGTGAAAATCGTGGCAAGGACATTAATGTTCACCAAATTGCAAAAATCAAAAAGGACGCCACGGTAAACCAACAATTAAAAAGCGGCGATACTATTGGTTGTTTTTATATTGAAAGCCCGGCTATGAGGGGCGTGCTTAAAAAGCTGCATTGCAGCGACTATCTCACACTTGTTGCCGCCTCCAGCATAATTCGTCCCGGCGTGGGTAGCAGCGGTATGATGGATGAATATATCAAACGGTTCCATAATCCAGACAAAGTGGAGTATTTGCATCCTATATTAAAAGAGCAGCTGCATGAAACGTATGGTGTGATGGTTTACCAGGAGGACGTACTTAAGGTCGCCCATCATTATGCGGGGTTAGATTTAGCTGATGCCGATGTTCTTCGTCGGCTGATGTCTGGAAAAAACCGGGGAGCAAATCATTTACCGGAAATACAAAATAAATTCTTTGAAAATAGCAAGTTGCTCGGTCGTCCGGAAGCTACAACCGCAGAATTATGGCGACAGATTTCCAGCTTTGCCGGCTATTCTTTTTCCAAGGCTCACTCAGCAAGTTATGCTGTTGAAAGCTACCAAAGCCTTTATTTAAAGGCGTATTTTCCAAAAGAATTTATGGTTGCCGTAATCAATAACGAAGGTGGATTTTATCAAAAATGGCTGTACGTGACCGAGGCACGCAAGGCCGGGGCTAAAGTGCACCTGCCTTGTGTAAATAGCAGTCGTGTCCAGGCGACAATCTATGGTGAAGAAATTTTTCTTGGATTAAATCTGTTACAAGGGCTGGAGACATCTACAATAGAACAGATTCTGACTGCAAGAACAAAAGACGGGCATTTCGAGACTTTTGAAGATTTAATAGAACGTACTGGAATATCTTTGGAACAATGCCTGCTTCTGGTCAGAAGCGGGGCGCTTCGCTATACTGGCCAAAACAAAAAAAGCCTCATGTGGCTGGCTAATATTGTATTTGAAAAAAGGAGCCGTCTTAAAAAGATTGTTCCAGGATCCCGGGCTTTACTCAGGCAGGAAACGAAAGCCATAACAATTCCAATGTTTGATTGCTTTGGCGAAGAAGATTTTTTTGATGAAATGGAGTTTTTGCATTTTTCCTTATCGCTATCCCCTTTTACAATGTTGAAAACAACGTTCCGTGGAGAAATGAAAGCCAGCGATCTGATTGAGCATGTTGGCAAAACGGTAAAAATGGTAGGCCTATACGTTACGGCGAAACCAACCAGGACAAGAAAAGGAGATGCTATGGCCTTCGGGACTTTTTTAGATATAGAAGGCTGTTTCTTTGACACCGTTCATTTCCCCGCTTCGCTGGCAAAGTATCCGTTTCAAAAAGGAGGTTTATATTTAATTTTGGGTAAAATTACGGAAAGCTTTGGGTTTCCTTCAATAACCGTTGAAAAAATGGCCATGCTCCCGATCCGCCCTGATCCGCGCTTCACTTGATAAGATTATGAATTTATTTTATAACCCTTTTCTACGTGTTAATGAACACTCGATAACAAACCTTATTGATGCGAGTAAACCATTTGTCGTCATCCAGCGTTTTGAGTGGCCGGGAATCCCTTTGCAAAAAGGCTTTTTGCTGTCTGCTTATGAGCATGAATATGAAGCGGATCTTCACACTCAGGAATTGGCTCCAAAAGAAGGAAAGCAGTTAAACCTGCTGGACGATAGCCAACGGGAAAAGGTCATAGATGTAGTTAAAACTGGCTCAGGGTATATGGCATTTTACAATGGAACGATTGATAGGCGACATGAAAAGAAATTGCAGGATGCCTACAAAAAAAATGTTTATCATTACATTAAGCAGATTCGACTAAAGAAAGATGATGCTTACGAAGTGAGAATATTTGTTGAATACGGCCGCGTTAAAGCTCAAATCACTTCCGGTGAAAACAGCCACACGGCTCTTTTTTGTGATATGATTAAATAGTTTCCTATGTGCAGAGATATTAGTTTCCATTCCGAAATCCAGGTCATAACCCGCGACTTTCAGGGTATCCATGTATCATCAGATGTGGCACAACATCCCGATGAGTTGATTCATGTTACCTGCGAGATCTTACCTCAGTATCCGATCATTACAAATCGCGGGGATCTGCAGTTGGAAAATATGAGCTGGGGTATTATACCAACTTATGAAAGAGATCCCAAACAGCGACAGATCAGACGCCGGAATATGGTTAATGCACAATCCGAACGTATCCTGGGCGATAAAAAATCGTATTGGTACAAGCTACGCAATAAGCGTTGCCTGATACCCACAACCGGCATTTACGAACATCGCAAAGTAGCAGGATTTAAAAATAAAATTCCTTACCTGGTCAAAGAAAAAGACCGTGACGGTTTTTATGTACCCGCACTATATCAAATTAGTGAAGAGGTAGATCAAGATACCGGAGAAATCTTTCAGGTTCCAACTTTCACTATGATCACTCGTAGCGCAAATGATGTGATGACGTGGATCCATAACGATGGCGACAATAAACACCGCATGCCATTGTTCTTAACACCTGAAATGGAAAAGGCCTGGATTAATCCGGATCTGAGTGAAGGCGAAATGAACGAAATTTTTAATTATAGTATAGCATCAGAAGATCTGGAGTACCATTCTGTATTTTCTATTCGTGGAGGTAAACCACATCCTGATGGAAAGGTAAAAGATGCTTACTATGATTGGGGAGGTAAATTGCCAATTTTTGGCGCGAATGAGGGTCAGGCTGGTCAGGCCTCTTTATTCTTTTAATTAAGTATCGATAGCGCGCGTTTATCCTTTTAATTTTATGGCTTCATAATTCATCATGGCATTAAGTAGAACAGTTAAGAATATTCAACTGAAACGAGAGGATCTATCCGACTATTTATATCATTTCACTAAAGATGCGAAAGCTTATGAAACATTGGTTGATATCATTAACGATGGTGCATTAAAAGATATAAGCAAAAAAGGGGTTATTTGCTTTACAGAAGCGCCATTCCCAATGCTGATTAACATGTTTGATGTTTTCAGACCATACGTTGATCCAATGTATGCGCCATACGGCATCGCTATAAAGAAGACCACTATTTTTGATTTAGGAGGCCGTCCTGTAATCTACGGCTTGCCAAAGGAAAAAGTATTCTTACATAAAAGTATTCGCTGGCGATTCCAGTCTTATCATCCGGTTGATTATGATTTTTCATGGCTACGTGAGTGGCGCGCACCAGTAGCTGAAATACGTTTGACTTCTGATAATTGCTTTATATTAACGGATAAAGAAGATGAATTAATGGTTGCTTATAATCAGGAGGATATATTAAATATTGAACCAGATGTATCTGTGGATTCCAACGGTGAATCTACAACGTATATGTATGGTACCATCCCTCGCCAGTTCAAAGGGATTTCTATAGAAAAGCTAAAAGAAATTGGTGAGCCTAAAAATTCCGATATGGCAGACATACTTCTCAGCCAGAGTTTTACGGATATGCAATATGTTCCATTAGGGATCTATACCCCTAATAACTAATTTTCCTTTTAGAGTATATCTACAAATATTACGTCGTCTCTTGATCGCCTTTCAATTATTTAAGACTTAACATATCATATCAGCATGAAAACAGACTGAGGATCCGATTTGATGTTTGTCAAAATAAATCTCTATATCCATCATTAGAAACATATAATGCTTAACCGATCCAATCTGTAACCCTCCCTTAGTTCGGACTGATGTTTTATAGACTTATTATTCAAAAATATAATTATTGTTATTGTAACTGTGGAGATGTTGGAAACTCGCCAGAGTTTTCAATATCTCCACGGTTTATCCGTTTGTACAGGTCAGGCGTTATACCTCCCAATGCCTCATGCGGCCTACTGTAATTGTAATCTTCCATCCATTCATCGGCTAAAAACTGTACCTGATTAATGTCTTCAAATAGGTAAGCATCCAAGATGTTTTCTCTGAAAGTTCTGTTAAAGCGTTCGATATAGCCGTTCTGCATAGGCTTGCCTGGCTGCGTGAATTGAACTATAATATCTTTACTCTCACACCAATCCTTGAACTCCTTGCTGTTGAACTCTGGCCCATTATCTACCCTGATACAGTTTGGTTTACCTTGCTCATGAATGGTCCGCTCTAATATCTGAGTTACCCGCACGGCTGGCATGGTATAAGCAGCTTCTACGGCAATAGCTTCCCGGTTATAGTCATCGATTATATTTAGTGTCCGGAACCTTCTTTTGTTAACCAGCACATCGCACATAAAATCCATTGACCAAGTATCTCCAGCCTGCTCAGGTACAACCAGTGGGACCTTAACCCTTGCCGGTACACGCCTGCGTACCTTGCGACGCTTATTCATACCCAGCAGTAAGTAAACTCGCCTTACGCGCTTGTAGTTCCATAGTAACCCTTGCTGCCGAATACGGCTGTAATACAGATCTTGACCTTCAGTCGGATGCCGCTCTGACAACTCCAATAACTTATCGATCGTTGCTGAATCATCCCGAACGTTTTTATAGTAGTACATGGATTTGGGTAGCTTTACTACCCGGCAAGCCCTGCTGATGCTTACGCTGTAACATTCCATCAAGTAAGCAACCATGTCTTTGCGTTGGCAGGGCTTTAGAACTTTTTTGAGAGTACGTCCTTCAGCATCTTATTATCCAGCGCCAATTCTGCATACATGTGCTTCAGCTTACGGTTTTCTTCTTCCAGCTCTTTCAGCCGTTTCAGTTCCTGGCTGTCCATGCCGGCATACTTTTTACGCCAGTTGTAAAAGGTCGATTTGTGAATGCCGAGTTCCCGGCAGATATCAGTTAGCTCACGGCCACCTTCATATTCCTTGATGGCTTTGACAATCTGTGCTTCGGTGATAATAGAGTTCTTCATTATTGACTGTTTAAAGTTAAGACTTTTCGTCCTTTAAGCAGTCCGGTTTTTAGGAGGGGTTACAAATCAATTATGGCAAAAATTTAAAACGCCAAAGAACTTACTCAGGTCCAAACTCAATATTTTTAATAGTTCAAACAGCATTGTTATTACGGCAAGGGCGAAAATATTTGATTAGCAAGTCACTATTTAGCCAATCCAGATTTCTTAATTAATCTGTAGTTGCACATTACAAAAGGCTAACAGCGCACTGTCATTTGCTTCATTTATAAGATGATCTATATAAGCATCTAATAAAATTACGCCTGAAAAAATTTCAATAGACGGAAGACTATTTTTCCATGTTGTCAAAGTCTGACGAATATGATCCACAGAAGGCAATATTACTGTCCCTGTTTTCGCAATATATTTTAGAAAGGCCTCCTTCCAACCGTCCATGAAATCTTTTATCCAAGACCGGTAACGTTCTTTAATATTGAACACGCTGATCCAAGTGAGAAGCTTGTTATTGTCATCATCACCTTCACAAGTTATTTCAATATCCCATTCTCCCCTATTGCCGACCGATGGAGGAGCAACGCAAATTATTTTGATGTTGATTGTAGAATTTCGACTGTAAGGATAAAACATCAAGCGCCGTACAAAATCGTCATCATGAAGTACATCAATTTCTCCTTTGACAGCAGTTTGATTACACTTATCTCCAATAGGAATTAGATTGCGAAAGTTTACCGCCGACAAAGGATATTTACTTTTGCATAATAAATGATCGTAAGGATCTCTATTGGTTCCAATTGAACTTGAATAATTCTCGAGTCCGCAAAAAGGACAAACAATAAATGGATTGTTTGCTTTCCAAGCAGTATGATAATCCTTTAAAGACGTATTAATAGCATTATTTAGTGTAGCAGATTTTTGCAATGTTTCGCCATACAGGTGATAGAATAATTTCGTAAGCGGAATATGTAGTTCAGGAAATTCGTTTGGTGTATATACTGGATTTAATGTATTGTCACGGCATAAAGCTTCAATATTAGTATCTGCTAAAACTCGATCGTATAGGGCTTGTTTATTAATTTGAGACATACGATTAAACACCGTAAAAACGGCTTCGAATTTCTCCCTTAAAATTGGGGAACTTCTTACTACCGGTAAAAACCAATTAGGAAATAAATCTTCTGAAAATTGACGAGCAGCAATTGATCGTTCGAAAAAAAACAAAGGTACTTCATTTATATTTTCAATTAGATGTGCAGCATAATTTAACGAAAACAACATACTACTTACGCTTATTTTCAAGTATCAATTCGTTTATTTTTTCGACGAGAAACTGTTTTTCGTAGGATTCTCCAAGCGCAGATGTGCGATTTATAAGGGTTGGTAAATCGGTTTCTTTTTCAATATCCTTAATCTCTTCCAAAGCCATTTCAGAAATTAGAATGTCCCTATTAAAAGCTTGCTTTAACAACACTTGAAATGAACTACCGAATGTTTCAAAACCTATTGGCTCAAACCACACACGATCTCCATCGCGTCTGAAGACGAAAACATTGAATCCTCGCGTGTCTGAAAGCAAAAATGGAGAATGCGTAGTAATAAGAAATTCTTGCGGACGATATTTCACAGCTCCATTAATCGACGTTATAAATTCCGCCCTCCATTTAGGATTATAGTGCGTTTCAGGTTCATCGAGTAAATACAAAATATTTTTTTCATCAAAAAGCATAGCGCTTCCGACAATATGAATAAATTGATGCTCCCCGTCGCTAATGCCGCTATAATCAATTACATCATTTGGATTTATAATATTGAGTCTTAGCTGTTCGATTCGAAACGCCTTATCGGGTGGAAAAATATCATTTCGAATTGCCCATTTCCGGTTTTCACGTCCTTTAACGCAGAGTGGGTTTAGCAGACTTAATTTATAAAGTGCCGAAAAAAGGCCCATCGGCGTTTTGAAATAATATTGAAATGCTTTTCTTGTTTCAATATCGTTGTAGTAATCAAGCGTCCAGCTATCTGTCTCTTTAATGTAATTGTTAGTCGTTGAACAATTCACAAGTTGCTGAACGTATTCTTCGAGTTCCGGTGTACGTAAGATACCTCCTTTAGGGGCAGCGGGATGATTAAACTGAATTATTATGCGAAATGAGTGAAGAGATTTTATCCGCAGCAATTCTGAAAATACACTCAGCTCTTTCTCACTTTTAAAGAGAAAATTAGCAGTTATTATGAAGGAATTTATCTCATTATCCAAATACATCTGTCTTGGAGGATAAACATCTTTCGCAGCGATTTTGCCTTTACTTTTTGGGTTTGCCTGTATGCCCACTTCATCGGAATAATAAGCGCGACTCAACTTAAATGGAACGCTCAGAGTTTCATTTAGTCCAGAGGAATATCCAATGATTTTGGCAGGCAAAAGTGAGACTTGTACCTTTGGATCATCAACTTTCAAAAAAACGCCTGCTTCGTCCAGGATATAATAAACAACCTTTTTGTTTTTGTGCTTCTCGATTTTAACAATGGTTTCAACCGAATCAATTTCCAAAATGTATTCGATTTCAAATTGAATTTTAAAACGACCAGTGGCATTTTTGGGGAAGTATTTTAAAAATGCACCTTCCAAAAAGAAGAATATTTCAGCAATTAGCTCAAGTAAATTCGATTTACCAGAGCCATTAACTCCCACCAAGCAAATCGTATTCAAATAGTCATTATCTATCGGCTTTATGAATTCTTGATTAAATGGTTCCAGACTCTTAAAGCGCGAAGATCCCTTCTCTCCAGAATCGATTAATTGCAGGCGTTTTAATTTCATTTTTCGATAATTTTGAAAAACATTTTCCTTGAAGTATTTTCATCGAAGAAAACTTTTAAGTAAGGTTTCTTCCCATTCTTACCAATAGTCAACAGTTGAAAAATTGACTCTTTTACGCTCTCATAATCCAACTTAGTTTTTTCAAAAACATCGGAAAAGGTAAATGCTTCATATTGATATTCTTTAATAAGAACATCTAGGTTTATTTCATCGATATACCTATTTTCAATAATTGGAGCAGGTTGTTGCATAGTTTTTTTTCTTCTATTGGAATCGGATACCCGAAATTTAAATGGCGAAGTCAAAAGATAAGTTTTCACCTCATCGTTAAGGTTAAGTGCTTCTTTAAGACGCTTAATTAAAAGGCCATCTGCATTTCCTACACTTTTGAAAAATTCATCAGTCAATTGCTGATGTAATAGAAAAAGCTCATTTACCTTTTTTAAAATTTCGATTCGCTCATCTAATGGTGGAATCGGAATAAATATTTTTTGTAATTCACGAATGCTAAGCCCTTCACGAGAAATACCGGATTGCACCAATTGTATCTTATTTTGGAAATAGGGGGAAAGCAAATAAAGATGTAAAAAGTCGCTTAAGCTGGTATCTCTTAATCTCAAAATGGCTACATGTTGGCTTACATTAGCCTTTGGAAAGTTATATGGAACAACAGTTGTTCTTCCTAAAGAAGCACCTGTTATATTTAAAAGAATATCTAAACCTTCAATCTGAGTACCTTTCATTTTTAAATTGATCTCGTCGCTGATATAAGCCACATCTTCAAGATCCAAATAACCATTCTGAACGTTTTGGGAACGAAGAAAGATAACTCCCGTCCGCTTATACACAGTTTTTCCACCCTTTGGAGTACTACCTGCACCAATTTTTCTTACTAATTCCCTTATTGGAAACCAGTCCCAATGCTGTGGTGAATCATGAGCTCTATTAGTGTTCTCAGACCTGGTATTTAAACTCACATTTTGGAAAAAGTTTGAATGAAACAAACGACCTCCAAAAGCATCTTGAAGTACCTTTGATCTAAAAATTTTAAGCGTGTCTAATTGCTTTATAAAAACTTGCTCAAAATTATAAAAGTATTTATTGCATGTATTAAAAGCTTCAATAACTTCAACTTGTTTTTCAAAATCAGGTATAAAAATCTTTACTGTTGATAAATTGTGTAACGTTAAAGAAACGTTGGCACTACCTTTCATAAGTGGAACAATCAATTCGTCTTTAAATACAGTCAAGTATACATAAAGATATTTTGCAATAACTATATTATGATCTTTAGGCGTTATTCCAACAAGAATTGTTCCCAGAGCAAACCTTCCCTCTTGATATTGGAGTCTTTTTAAACTTGCATGTCCATGCCCAGTTGAAGACACCATTGGAACGCACACGTACTTTCCATCAAAATCAAACGCTTCACTTGATAACCGGTCTTCAGAAGTAGTAACGAGAGGATAATCCCCTTTAACAGCCTTACTTATGGGAGTTTTACCCTTGGCTATATGACAGATGTCATTAAGTCTAAAGAATGCCATTAGCTAAATAACTCCTTCTGTATGGAATTGAAAATTTCACTTATACTTTTTTGATTTTCAACTATTTGATCGAAAATATCCTTAGTTGACTGAACATCATCAACAATAATCTGCTTCGAGGGGTTTTTAAAATCAAGATTGTATTCATTATTAACGACCGCATCGACGTGGACTTGCCAGGCAAATTCATTTTCGACACGATTTAACCACCATTCGTTTTCAAATTCACTCAATTGAATGGGGTTAGATTTGTTATACGGTCGTCCTTTCCGAGATTGAGGTAATTGATGTTCATAGTACCAGATCCCTTGCGTAGGCTTTCCTTTTTCAAAAAATAAAATATTAGTATTAATATCAGTGTAAGGCGCAAAGACCCCGCGCGGAAGTCTAACAATTGTATGAAGATTGAATTCTTTGATGAGCTTCTCTTTAACTTTTGTTTTAGCACCTGTTCCAAATAGAAAGCCATCAGGGAGAACAACACCAGCTTTTCCACCGTCTTTCAATAACTCCATGATCAATAAAATGAACAAATCTGCAGTTTCCTTAGAATGAATATCTTTTGTAAAACCTTTAAGGACGGCATCCTCCTCTATTCCTCCGAAAGGTGGATTCGTCAAAATTACATCCACCTTATCTTCTTCAGTAATTTCGTTTAATGATTTATGAAAGGCATTAGCTTTCATAATGCCAGGAACCTCAATGCCATGTAACATTAGGTTAGTCACACAAAGCATATAAGGAAGTGATTTTTTTTCAATGCCTAAAATGCATTTTTGAAGGCTATCTTGATTTGCATCAGTGTGATTTGCTTTTAGAAAATCTATTGCAGAAGAAAGAAACCCACCGGTTCCGCAAGCTGGATCCAAAATTCGATGTCCTAACTTCGGACAAATTTGTTCAACTATGAATTGAGTAACGGGCCGAGGTGTGTAATATTCTCCTGAGTATCTTGAATTTTGAATATCCTTAAGAATGGTCTCATAAACGTCATTGAAAAGATGTCTGTTTTCCGAATCTTTAAAATTAAATTCGGTGTCCAAGCGTTTAATCACTTGTTTCATGAGAGATCCCGAAGTCATATAATTATGAGAATTCGAGAAAATTTCTTCGATCAGCTTTGCTCGCGGCACTTGGCCAATTACATCTGGAAGGGCACGTAAAGTGGGAAATAACGTTGAATTTACAAACGCTATTAATTCGTCATCTGAAAAATCTGCTTTTGTCCAATTCCGCCATTTTATATTTTCCGGAATAGGGGTTCTATTGGTATCTTCTGTATCATCAAACATTTTGAGAAACAGCATCCAAACAAGTTGTGAAATTCTTTGTGGATCGCCATCAAGCCCAGAATCCTTTCTTAAAATATCTTGTATAGATTTGATTGTTCTGCTTAATGACATAACTCGACTGAATAAGTAAATATAATAAAAAATGCAATTTTAATTAAAAGCAGTCATTTTTTAAGGTTTAATACCAAGCTTTTTAGTAAAAATTACCGTTTTGATTTAATGTTATTTTATATCAACGTCTTACCTCTTTCTGGTGATTGATTTAACAAAATGGAATAAACTATTGCGATGACCAACATTTTTTCATACACGGTGGTCAAGTAATATTTATTTCAAGAATTTATATGATTATCGCTTCGCGCAAGCCCATCTTTGAAAGTCGAGTTATAAATTTTCAATATCCTGAGCATATTAAAATCAAATCCTCCCACTCAATTATGCAGGCAGAATAAGTTGGCGGTGGCATCAGGCCTACAATGCAGAGGATTTTATTTAGTAATAATCGATTTTAAAACTTCAAAAAGAACAGTAGAGGCAATTCCATCTATAATAGGAACCCCATGTTGAACAGCAAAAGAGTTTAATTTCAAGTAAAGGTTCTCATAAATCGTTATGTCTTGTGATTGAACTGGTAGTTCTTCCACTTCCTGTTGCAAAGTCTGTAATTCCTCACTACGAAGACTGAGTAAAACTGCCTTTACCTGGTCAAATTGTTCTTTGTTTATTGTTTGGGTATTAGGGTTAAATTCAATTTTATGGATGACATCCGCAATATTTACTTGACTGCCTTTTTGGGCGACTACTTTACCGATCTTCATCTTATTCTCAATATTTAGATTTTCAATATTAATAATGGTTCCTGTACTTTTTGGATCGCGCTTTTTACCTAAAGATTCAAATTCTTCCAAAGCTTCTTCGACACTCAATTCTTTGGCGAGCCTTAAGCTTAATTGATCCTGAATTTTGGTAATGGTAAAATATAAGAAGTTTATATACTGTATTTTCCCTTCGTTTTCTAAGACAAATTGATCCATTGCAAATTTGACCACCTTAAAGTTCTCGGGAGACTGAATACCAATTTCATATAAGGTATCAAGAATCTTCCCTTCCAAATCATTAAATGGGTCACCTTTGTATTCAGGTTGTTTGGCAATAAATAACAGTTGCATTAGAACCGGGACGACATCCGGCGACTTCGCGTAATTTATATTCCTGAAGTGGCGTCTAAAATCAAATAACGGTTTTGGGTCTTTTAAGAAATAGTCTGTAATAAAGTAAAAACCATCCAGCACGCCTAACTTCAAAAGTCGGTTAGCGGCGTCCATCAATTCTTCTTCTGTCGCGGTTTCTTTTCCTAAAATTGCAGTGAAGTACTCAACCAAGAAATCGCTTTCTTGTCCGGAATCCATTAATATTTTGATCGCCCTCTCCTTCATTGTCTCGGACTGGGCACTATTTACAAAAACCTTCAACCGTCCGGTGTCTTCGGTTTTCTCAAACCATAACCTGAGCAAATCAGCAAATCTATATTCCGTTTCGTTAGAACTCTCCAGCTTAGACAAAATCAATGGAAAGGTTGGAGTGAGCATATTCCTTAATGCATATCCTGCATTAGCAGTCCAAGCTAAAATATTGAGAAGGCCGTCATTAAGATTCTTAATCACCTGCTTGTTGACTTCAACAGGCTTTACAAAACCTTCCAGCAATTCGATGAACCCTTTACTATAAATATCTATTTCATCGCTTTGATTATAATACAAAGTAAAGATCAACAGTCTTTCTTCAGGTAAATCGATTTTAAACCGATTGATAAAATACCAAAGGATATTTCCGATACGAGCTTCATTCTGGCTCCAGTTTCTGATGTACTCCTCCTGATTTGGAGAAACGATCAAATCCGGTAAAGCAGAAAGACGGGATTTGATCAGTTCAATTCTGAAGTCAGTAAACTCATCATTAACATTCATCCAACTTGTAAGATTATCCCGATGAGCCACACTGCCACGATAGGTAGCATCACGAATCAAATCAATTGATGCACTAGTAAATTTACTGCTTAAGTCAAAAAATTCTAAGTATTTGTGGGAATATAAATCTTGGCCGATAATTTCATCGCTCCCGAAAAAATCGAATATTTCATTCACTTCTGCAATGAGTGCTTCTTTATCAAACAAAATATCGAAGCCTCTTTGAGCAGCCTCCTTAAAGGATTTAGACCGGTCGATTTCTGGTGCATTCTGAATAGTTATATCGGTGTTAGACAACCGATCCTTAAAATATGAAAGTATTTGATCGTAATCACCATTACCGCTTTCCCGCCATTTGAAGTCCGAATAAACCTTTTCAACAACCTCCTTAGTGAATAAGCCTTCTGAATATTGGCTGATGAAGTTGTCAATGACCATCTCGTTCACAAGTGCTCCAATTCCGGAGTTGCGCTCATAGTCTCTGAGGGTGGCTTCGTTTAAAAGATAAAGCGTTACATCCCATCGAATATTATGTTTATCAAAAAATCGCAAAAATGAATTTATTTGTGGCTTGCGGATGTCGGAGGCTTGTTGTGCGTAAAGCAGGATGATCAATTTAAACAACGCCGCATCCTCTTCATAGGCAACAAAAACATGTTCCAGAATCCTTTCAATGGTATCTTTGTGATCGGAAAAAAAACTATGGGCAATATTAATATCGTTGGTGACCACACTCAATAGTTGGGTTATAGCAGCAGCACCCTGAATATTAGCCAACCCATTTTTAAACTGAATGTCCTCGTCCATTAAGGTTACCGTATCCCGGTCTTCGCTCTGATAATTGAAGCCATTAAACCTTAATCCATTAGTAAATATTTTTACATAATCATTCAGGAATTCGGAGTTTCCGATGATCTTATAAAGTCCTGCCCGCAGATACTGATTTTCCCTATGGCCGAACTGATCAACTAAATTTTGAATAGTTTCCTTATCATCAATCCGTAAATGGGACATTACGCCAATTACGGTGTATATGTCGCTATTAATAAAATCTGGTCGTTTTATGAGGTTAAGCAGTACATTTTTGAGATCATCTTTATAAATTTCAAATTTCTGAAGATCAAATCTGTAAAGTACGTGAAGGGCATTTAATATATAGATTCTCGAAGATTCAATGTTTTTCAACACTTCGATCAAAAAACTCAGAACTTCCTCGAAATGCCCAAACCGGGCCAGGTCGGTGTCTGAAAATTTGTTTGAACTAAGCCAAACTTGTTTGTCGCTATAAAAACGGAAAATATCTTTGAATAAGGTTATTCTCGTATCCTTAAGTATTCTATCGGGATCGAATCGCACGACAATTTCCCTATCATTTTCAATAAGCCAATTCAGAAGGGGCTGTATCTTATCATTTTCTCCAATACTAATTAAAAACGAAAGTGTGTTAAGCCAATTAGGTTTAATTTTCTGTTCGTCAAATGTATTAACGGAGAGTACGCTCATCATCTCCTCAAAAGATTGACGTGATAGTACACGCGAGGCTAAATATTCCTGAATATTATTATGTTCGAACTGCCATTGATCTTTTTCTCCATCGAATCTAAAAGCAGAGAGGTACTTTGCAGATTCATACTCTTCGTGAGAAAGTATTGACTTTAACTTTTCATCATTGATGAAGTTTGTACCGGTCCGTTCAAGCACATATGCAATTTTCTCTTGCAGGGGCAATAATTCCTTGTGTTTTAATGGAATATCACTGGTATGATATTGTTGCTTATTGGCTCCTTCATATCTGTCCATTGCATCTTCTAAGATCGCGGCCCTACCCAAATCAAAGTTACCGTGCTCCAGGAAGTAATTAACAAGGATCTTAAGAAAATATGGCTTTTGAACCAGATCGAGATAGTCTCTGTCATAAATTGCTTGAATAAACTGATCGCCATCTATTTTGTGAACGGTACTAACGAAATGCTTAATCTGGGATAACGAGATGTCATTTAAAGTATAAACTGTGTAACCACCTAATGTGCCCGAAAAGCTAGCGTCAGGTAATTCATAAAAATTAGCTCTGCAGGAAATCACAATTCTAATTTTGGGGTGTCTTTCAGAAAACGCCCCAAGCTTTCTAATTGCAGTTGAAAAAGATTTAGGTTGAATTTCGTCGAGGCCATCCAAAAATAATATCAGGTCCGAATCTTTGCTTTCTGACCAGTTTTCAGGCAGAAATGCTGAAATATCTTCGTTTGTGTAATTGTTAAACCTCTTATATATTGGGATCAGGTCATTTTCTGAATCCTCCTGTAAGGTTTTCATTAACTGGACCAATTCGATTGATTTTCCGGATCCGGCACTACCTAAAATAACAACCCGCTTTTGGGTTGTGATAACTTCTTGTAAATGAATTTCGCCGACTTCGGGTTCATAAAACCAAGATTGCATTGGTTTCTGCGGATCGTAGTAGGTCAAGTTCCGTGGAATATAGAATGCAGGTAATGAAGTTTCCGGCAGCGCAAAAAGCGGTTTCACAGAGACGACTGCTCCGCGATCCGCAACTTCCAAACCACGGGGCAATCTAAAAATCATTTGGCCACCTTTATGAACATTTGCCCTTTTAATTGGTACTGCATCCGGTGACTGGTAGGTACGCTCACGGGTTATTCTGATTACTTCGTCAAAAAGTTCGCCTGCAGCAATGCTTTCTCTTGTGTTTTTTTCTAAAAATTCACAAATTGTTTGATTAAAAGGTGAGCCTTTCCCTATTTCGCCATCCGTCACTTTTTCAATCCCGCCTGAAACCAAAATCCAGCCCGATTTCAAACTGTCCAGATAATCATGAGAGAGATCCGGATTTCCGGCGCGGTCCCTTTCTAATAATGTGCCAGAAAAACATGAATCAGATATTAGAATGATGTGTTTTGCATCAATCCCCTCAATGCAATCTAAAACAAAACTATTCTGAATTCTTTGATGTTTTTTTTGTCCGTCGTCGACCGGGACCCAAAACCCAATGTCGCTCGTGGGATTTTTTCCGCCGTGCCCTGCAAAATAAATGATTAGATTATCTTCTTTGCTAATTCGAAAAGCTAAGCCGTCAAGGGCATTCATTATGTTTTCCTGAGTCGCCTCTTCATTTAGCAACGGAGGCATAACCTCCTGGAATGAATAACGGCTTACCAGCAAATTTGAGAAACGCTTAGCGTCACGACTTGGATTATTGAGCGGACCAAAATGTGGACCGGAATAAGTATCAATACCAATAGCTAAGACGAAACTATCTCTCTGCATGTAGATAAGGGTTAAACACAAAGGTAATTATCAAAACTTAAACACCGGTACTATTGTCGAAAAATAGATATTTTTGTCGATTAAATAGTATTATCTTGTGTTGCCTTAGACTTTATAACCATAAAACAATAATTAGAAAATCAAAGTTCCATAAAGAGTTGGCTTAATAAACTGTTTTTTAAATCCTTATTCATACTTGGTCGTCACTCTTGATATATATAAATTTCTGAATGTGTCCACAACAATTCAATGCTCGTTGAGGTGGTTCAAAATATTTATAATCTCCAACAAGGACTTTAATTGAAACTTAGAACCATATGATATTGAAAACTCCTCGAGAACAGAAGATAGATGAATTTTGCAAAGAAGGCCATCTTGAAAATTACAGGGATTTAGTTACAAAGATATTGGACGACCTACAAAATAAAGGCGTGGTAATTTCCGCTCGATATGACGTTGAATTTTCCAATTTCGAAGCTTATGATGATACACCGGAACATATTCGAATCAGCCTTAAAAATGTTACGGTGCCATTGAATGTGATCTGGATCCTATTTCATGAATTTGGACATTTTGAGTCTCCTAAAGCCAAACCGGGCGATAATATTATCGAAAGGGAGGAATTGGCCTGGAACTTTGCGGAAAAAACTTTGGCGAAATATCCTGAGTTACTTAACCAAAAAGAAAGTTTTGATGCTTGCAAAAAATGGTGCTTAAATACATATTATCGAAAATACCGAAAACAAGAGATTTAGTGGTTAGCCATCCAGTTTAAATTAAATAGATTAACAAGTTAACATTAAATCCATTCTACCCTTTCAGTAAACAATGAATGAAAAATTATTTGAAGCACTTTTAGCGAAACCGGAAGGTAAAACCATTGATTTCAAAAGTGAAAATTATGGTTTTGCCGCCAATAAAGATATTGCCGATTCCAAGTTTATAAAGGATCTGCTGGCGTTTTGCAACACGGTTAGAGAAGAAACAGCATATATCATCCTGGGCGTTCGTGAGGAAACCAATGGTCAAAACACGCTCCTTGGGTTATCCCAATTTGAAGATGATGCCATTTTACAGCAGAAAGCGGCATCTAAAATCACCCCTAAACCTCATTTTTCAAGTTACCGATATACCTATCAAAACAAAGTTTATGGTGTGATCGAAGTCCCGGTTTTTCCGTACGAAAGACCATTGATTGCTACAATTCCTATGAAAAGTGTACTTTCAGATACGATCTATCTTCGGAGGGGATCATCTAACAGTGAAGCTACGTTTTCAGAGATAAACCGTTTACAAAAATGGATGGGGGATTTACACCATGAATCTAAATCCTCAAACGGACGATCTGACCTTATCAAATCGGCCACCGATCAAAAGATACCGTTGTCAGAAACTTTGGGTTTATGCCTGGCTTATAGCCTTGCTCATGACGAAAAGGGCTTGGGGGATTTTTGCAGCAATGAATTGACAGGTTATGCGGAACAATCTCCAAAAGGATTAGAAGCACATTCTTTTCGTGTTTTAAAGATTCCCGCCACACCTTATAGTATCACCATTCCCGATTGGCAAATGTCATCTGCAGATAGAATGATCTCCCACATGATGGAAAGCGAAGATTTTCAAGAAGTGACTTATTTTTACTCTTATAATATTTTTGAAGTGGAACGTGCGCTGGATAGCATGAAGAAAAAGAATACTCTTGTGACTATCAAGTATCCTGTCCAACATGTTTTTCTGGGGTTTGAAAGCAATACTCCCATGGCAACGTTATTTATAGGCCCACAAGAGATGAGTGAACTTTATAATTCTATCAGAAAACAATTATTGATCAGGCTTACCGGACACAAATAGCAAACCCTCCTGATGTCCAGACCCTTCCCTACCGGAAAAGGGACATCAGGAGCCAGGCGCCGGCATAGCCGGCGCGCCCGGAGATTTCAAAAACTATAATTACTGGATATGATTTCATTGTAGGCATTTTGCAATACCTCGTGGGTCATACCTTGTGCATTGGCCTTACTGACAAAAGATTTCACGACAGTTTCCCGTGTTTTCCAATGAAAATGATAAACTTGGGTTTCGCCCTGCAATTTAACAGAGATAGGAATAGGGCAACGTTGGCGGTGCGCTTCGGCTAAAATGGCCATCCGTTCACAAATGCGGTGATAGGCCTGTTCATCCCCCGCCACTTCCTCCAGTTTCAGGGCAAGCTTCTGCAACTGCACCCGTCGTAGGTCAACAGGTTTCTTTTTGGAACGCTTCACTTTCGAGGCTTTCCGTTTTCTAAGGTCTGCTGTGAGTTGTTCTTCTTCGTAATCACTATACCGTTTCCTGATCTCGGCCAAGGCAAATAATGGATTATCCCGGAAGGTGCGCCTGACGAAGTTTTTGCGGCTGCGTTCTGCCGAACGGTCTGCTTTGCGTTGAATGATTTCCGGCGTTAAATTATCAAGCTGGCTAACCTCCCCTGCTCCCGCCTTGTACATCTCCCGCAACAAGATCAGCATGGCCGGACGTTTTAGCCCCTGCTGCTCCTGACCGAGCAAGCGACCGATTTCGGCTACATCCAAATCTTTGGCTTTTCGCATGAGTTCAAGCAGGTCACTGGTGTCCGGGTCTGGCACGGACACAGGCGGGTTTGTAGATTGAAGACCCGTAGTTTGCCCGACATGATACCTACCCTGAAAGCTGCGCAGTTTTTCCAAAAATGCCATACCCTTTCCGGGCTTTTCGGCATCCAAATGCGCCGCCTCCCTCTCCTCGGCATACAGGAGGCCGCTCCAGTCCTCGTACTGATGATAGCATAGCCTAATGTCGAAATGATGGTATTCTATCTCGCCGCTGTTCATTGGGCGGGTAAGGAAGGGGAATGCGGTATGTAAACCCATCGGCCTGCGGTTACGATCCTGCCAAATTTCGGCATGCATGAATACATAAATGCGTGGCGGGTACTTGGTTTGGGGCTTATAGTAATACGCCACGATCCCGGATGCTTTGCGGGGCAGGGCGTTCACCCTGTCAAACTCGGCCTGCTCCCGCGCGTTCATGACATAGCCCTCTTTGATCTTGACCATCTCAGGCGGCTTTAAGATTTTCGGTTTTGCTTGCGGTTACCTTGATGGGCTGCGTACGGAAATTTTGGAGGTTCATAAAAAATCCCCGGTCGAACAGCACCCCTTCCCGGAACAGCGACCAAAGCAGGGATGCCCCCATATTGGCAAGTGTGGAGTTGATAAACAAATCCTGTTTGGTGAGTGCTTCAGCGAGGGAACAGCTTGGCGTATCGTCATTGGCATCGGCATTTTCGAGCAGGCTGCGGAAGGTATTGGTAACGAAGGGCAGGTTACCTTCTACCACATATTTCTGCGAGGTGGGCTGTTTAATTTGGCCAACGGTGGACAGGACAACCTGACCAGAGGTTCTGCTGTTGCCAAAATCCATCCAGTATAGGGAGCGTTCACGCTGATAGCTGGATTGTTGCGCATGAGATTGAAGGATGGAAGCGATGTCAAAGCGGGACTGTGCAGTATCGACACAGGAGATACACAGGTTGGCTACCCCATGTCCGGGCATCTGATCTAAAGTAAGGTCGTTAAAGCGTTGGGGAACGGCTTTCCAGTTCGTGCCAAAGAAGCGGTTTAGCCTTGCGATAAGTGCTGCGCCCTTGTTCATGCCAATTTCTGCGGCAGAGAACAGTTGCCTGCCGAGGTTCGCGGGGCTGACGGTATCCCCGTCAAATACGTTGACCTGCAGACCGGGGTAATCAAGGGCAAGCATGGCCTGGTTCATCCGGGCGAGGCAGGTTAGCATTTGGCTGCCTGTCCCTCCTGCCCCGATGAGGTTAACAGTTACGGGGTTGGTCGGGTTCAGTAAATATTTGTCGGTATAGTGTACGGTAGTCAGGGTTTTCATACGATAAGGTCTTGAAGGGTGATTTTGAGTGTAAGTAATTTTTCGGCGGGGAACGGTTCGTTCGTAGCGATGAGGTGTTGCCAAAGCTGCACGATATTACCGCCCGAGATGATTTGGTGATGAATGGTATGGCTGAAAAAGCTGTTAAAGAAATAGTCCTCCCACAGCCTGATGAACTGTTCCAAACCGCAGGTGGCAGGGATGCTTACTTTCACGTTGCCCATGCATACCCCACCATCCCTATAGACGTTGAAGAACGGGGCACGGAAAAGCGGCGTTTCCAAAGTGATGCTTTCGCCGGAATGGGCGAACACCTGCAATTTGCGTCTGCCTGCCCGCCATATCAGCGGCGGAACTTGGGCAGTACCGGAAGGGATACCGAGTGATTCCGAGAATAGCAGCCTGCGGCTTTGTGCGGGGGTATGCCATACGGCACAGCCGTCGAGGTTACCGTTGATGTGGAGGATATTGGCAGGCATCAGGCCTCTGGGAATTAAAAAGCCCTGTGCCTTACGTTCGTTAACGATAAGGGCTTTCGAAAAAGCATTGCTTTCCCGGACGGACAGCGGATGGCCGTTGATGGGACGTCCGGTGCTGTCCATATCGTAGGCTTCGATATAGAAATCGGGGTTTTCGGCTGCTTTTTTGAAGATCAGCAGGGCTTTAACGGGGTTATACAGGTGGCCGAAGCCGTGGGTCATGTCTTTCATGGTTTCATTATAAAAGGGTACATAAATCAGCGATTAAAGAAAGGACGGCCTGTTCGTAGGCCAAACTATCAGTATAAGCCTCCTTCTGTTCGCTAAAGAGGGTCAGCAATTCCGGCTCCTGCATGGTCATGCGTTCGTTAAAATCATTTTCCACCATATCGATGAGCGTATCGCCGACACCGTTGTAAAGGCTTCCGACAAAACCGATGTACTCATGCATACCCACGTAGTTCCCATACCCGTAATCATCGTCATCCGTTTCGGGTTCACTGGCGTGTGTGAATAGGTTGGCCTTCGGATATGCCTGCCAAATAGCGAGGGTAGTTTTGGCGACCTGTAATACTTCCTGCTCAAAATCATTTTGCGGCAGGAAAGCTGCGATCAATTGCGGCAGGCTTTGGCGAAACCCGGTGGTCATCATTTTCTCCTGTACGAAATCACCAAAGGATAGCGCGTCATCCAGTTCTTTGCGCTGTGCCAAATATTCTTCTTCGTCTTGTCCTTCTTCCTGCCCATCCTCGATCCATTGGTCGAGCGTTTCATAGTTGTAAAACATATAGGTATCCTCATCCCGGAAATAGCTGATCCCTGCTTCGATGTAGAGGTAAGCAAAAACGGCGGTCAGGAGTTCAGCGGCGGCAAGGGCTTCCGGCTTTTGCCAAAGGTTATACAGCGGCGTAACCGGAATATAATACAGGGAAAAGTCCCGTTGAAAATGTTCCCGAACGGATAGCACGAACTGGCCGTTCTCCTGTTCTGCGATGGACAGTTCCCTTTTGCGACCGCTGATAGCGATCGCAAGGGAAGCCGTTTTGGTGGCCATTAACAGGTTGTACGGGTACGGCAGGCTGCGGTAATTTTCAAGCGCAATACCATAATGGCTGCGGAGTTGGGACAGCGAATGAAAAAAGTCCTTTTCGGCCGCCGCTTTTCCGGGCAAATCCGCTGCGGGTTGATATTTAGGGGCAAAGGTGCAGGTCAGAAAACCATCGGGAGCAGGTTGAGGGGTGCTGTGACGGGCTGATCTTCTCTTATTTCCTGTGCGTCCGGTAAGCGGTCGAGGTCGATAACCAAGGCGGCGATTTGCTGATGTAATTTCCATTGGGTTGCAGTTCTGTTTTGAATTTTTGCGTTGTCTTTTGCGGTTTTCATGGGGATTATCCTTTAGTGCCGATGGTGGACACGAACTCGAAAACCTGAAAATCATCTTTGATTTCTGGGCCGACGATCATGGCGGTTGTGAGAATGGCATACAGGTTGGAAAAGTGGTTACACACCTCTTCGGGGCTGAGGTTGTCGTTCGGGTCTTCAAGGCGCACGGGTATGCAGTCTTCGGTATGGATAAAAATGCGGGGGAGTTTTTTTACGTCTAACATGATGGTATGGGATTGGGGTTAGAATAATCTGATTTTGCTGAGTTGTTCACGGCTGTTCTCCAGTTCGGTGCGCAGCTTTTTGAGTTCTGCGGCCTTTTCCGGGTAATCGGTATCGGCGGGTAACAGGGCGATAGCTTCGTCATATTTGCAGGCGGCCTTAAATTCGATGATGGCCTTTAATGCCTGTTCGTAGGCTTTTTTCTTTTCTGCCCGCTGGTCAGGCATTTCGTGGTCTGCGTTCTTAGAGTCTGTCTAAAAACGATTCAACATAATTCTTATAGCAGATAAATGTATCATGGCGACTGCTGTATTATTTAACCGTTCATAATTTTTTGAATTACGCCTGTTGGTGTCAATCCATGCAAAGGTTCTTTCGACAATCCATCGCTTGGGCAGTATTTTAAAAGTGTGTGATTCCGTTCTTTTTATGACTTCAAATACTGCTTTGAATTTGGTTTTTACTTTTTCCACCAATGTCCCCCGATAGCCATAATCAGCAAAGATTTTAATAATACCATTCCAGGTTTCAAAGAGTTTATCGATCACCTCCATCGCTCCGTTTCTGTCCTGAACCGATGCGCCTTGGATAACTACTGCAAGGACCATCCCTAAAGTATCAACTATGAGATGTCGTTTGATTCCCTTTATTCGCTTTCCTGCATCAAATCCTTGGCTTTCACTGCTTACAAGTGTTGACTTTACTGATTGTGCGTCAAGAATTCCTACCGTGGGCTGTTCTTTTTTTCCTTGCTTTAACCTGGTTTGTTCAATCAAACAGTCGTTGATCAATTCAAAAGTTTCGCTCTTTTTCCAGGTATCAAAATAATAATAAACCAGTTTCCATGGAGCAAAATCTCCTGGAAGCATCCGCCATTGACAACCCGATTTTACAACATATAAAATCGCATTTACTATCTCTCTTAATGGATACTTCCTGTTACGGTTGGTATCTAAATAAATTGATATATATTGCCACTGGCTATCGCTTAGATTGGTTGGATAATTTGTCATACTAACTGTGTTTGTCGTTATTCACAATTAGTGATTAATCAGCCTTTCTGCGATAGCCTTTTTATTCACTTTTCAACACTTAACATCTTTTACTTTTCGTTTTTAGACAGACTCTTAGAAGCGGCAGCGGATTTGATGGCGGCGTTCTTTTTGTCCTGCTCCATTTTGGAGGCCTGTTTCGCAGCTTCCACGCTTTTGAGGTGGCCGTCCATGTTGCTAAGTAGTCCTGCGACCTGCTGTACAGGTTCAGTGATTTTGGTAAAAAAAGCTTCGTCCAGTTCTTCGGGTGTGCCGCTAAGGGTTAGCGGTTTGATATGGTGGACGGCTTTGTCCTTGCAGGAGGCGGTAAATATTTCGGATACAATCACCTGACCGTTAGCGGTCAGGGTGATGGCCAGTTTAAGTGTGCCGGGAGTTTGCAGGGCGGCGATATGTTGAAAGAAATTGGTGGTCATGGTATTAAAATTTGAAGTGTTTAAGTTCATCAGCGGCTTCGTTTTCATGGGCTTTGGCGACATCGAATAGCAGGTAAGCTTCGCCATCTGTAAATTGTTCGTCCTGAACTTCGGGCGGGTGTACCCATGCGGCGTACACGTCTCGTAGACTGTCGAAATCGACAACAACGAAATTGCATTCCGGCATGGTGGTGGCTACTTTGCTTACCAAGCCATCTTTTATGACTATCACTATTTTGGGTATCATGGAGTTGAGTTAATGGAGGGGTTGCCCCCTCCTGTTGATGATTAATGGTTAATTGTGTAGTATTTCCTGCGGCTGTGCTAACTGCATCGCGGTATCTATGGGCAGCGGTTTCTTGGGGTCGTTGATGGGAACTGGCTGATAACCGTGCATGATGCGCAGGGCTACCCGTTTCCAAAACAGCTTTTCTTCTTCCTCAGTGGCGGGTTGCACATAGCGTTCTTCAATCTGATCGGCGATGAATTTAGCCTCTGCCAAATCTTCAACCCGCCATCTTTCCTCAGAGAATGGGCATCGGTAAACCAGTACCAAACGGGCTTCATTTTCGGATACGATCAGTTTTTGCTGTACGAGTTCGATGTCTACGAGGTCGGTCACGTTATTGGGGTTGAGCATTTCAAGGGCACGGGTATGTCCGGGCTGATGCCTTGCGGCAACCTGATAGGTGCGTGACAAAAGCGGAAATTCGCCTTTGGCAAAAGCTTCGTTCCGGGCGATGGTAATGAGCAGCCCCCGTTCGAAGTTGTGGTCGGCGATCTCGCCGAAGGGCAGGTAATCTTCGTCGGGGAACGGGAAGCGAAAACGGTAGCCGTAGTTAGGAATAGTATAGTTTTCAGGGTAATCGCTGCCGATGTCCTTTTGCAGGTGTCCTTGCTTTAAAGCCTGTACATAGCGGGTAAAGTTGGTATAATAGAGTTGTTCGCAGGTGCCGATCTTGGTGGCTTCGCCTTTGTATAGAATGTATTCGCCCATGATTTGTGTAGTTAAGGGGGCGTAGTAACGCCCCCGGTTTAAGATTTCCGTTAATGCTTGATGGATTTAGAATGGCAGGTCGTCATCATCTGCGGATGTAGAAGCGGATGCCCCTACCGCTTCTTTTTCCGGTTTTGCAGCTTCGGAAGCTACTTTGGGAGCGGAAGAAAAGAGTTTGACGTTGTCGACATTGCAGGTTAGCCGGGCATGGGCTTCCCCTTTTTTATCTTTCCAAGATTCCGCATCGACCCACCCGGAAATTTCTACCACCGCACCTTTGGTGAGGTATTCGGCCAAACCTGCATTGAGCCAGTAGGCGCAATCGATGTAGGCGGTACGTTCCCTTTTTTCGCCTCCTTTGGTCTTGAAGCGTTGGTTAAGGGCTACGGTAAAATTGGTTACTTTTTTGTCACCTTTAAGGTTGGTAACTTCTGCGTTTGCTGTTAAGCGTCCTGTAAATAACATGGCTTTTAAAGATTAAATGATTAATTATTTTTTTCTTTTTTTCTTTCAGCCAGCTCTCTATTAGGACAGTTTTTTGCCATGTAGAGCCGGGAGAAAGAAAGCCACAGGAAGTGCCGGTACATCAAAAAAAGGAAACGGAATAAGTGCCGCAGGCTGGCGGCGTGAGGAACGAGCAAAGCCATTATGCCGTAGTCTTTTTTTCAACCCAAAGACCATTACCGGCAGAAAATTTGCTGCGCTTTTCACCCGGTCTGCGTGGTAAATGCAGTTAATGGGTAGCAGGTAGAGAAAAGTCAAAAAAAACCGCCAGGGATAGCAGCGGCATGTGTGACTTGTTGTCCGTGAGTAAAGTAAGCGGACATTACAAAAATGTTCTTTGTAATAACTGATTATCTGGTGAATGGGGACACCATTCCATCTATTTGGACAGATGAAAACACTTTC